>PVMM01001200.1_pt1 | contig 541779 bp, 365 predicted proteins | sample 1853381 | NCBI WGS metagenome assembly PVMM01 (sample SAMN08533509, study PRJNA380276) | Human gut metagenome, whole genome shotgun sequencing project. | isolation source: participant 1, synthetic long reads | host: Homo sapiens | collected 2017 | reverse complement strand
TTGTCGAAATGCAAATAGGCTTTCTCTCGCGGATAGTTGTTGGCGAATGTTTGTGCCTGGTTCATGTATTGTGTAAATACAGTTTTAGCAGGAGGTATTTCTCCCCATGCTATTGCTAATGGTAAGCAAAAAGAAAGAAGAAAAGTAATTCGTTTGTTTTTCATCTTAGTAGGTTTTTTAACTAGCGTACAAAGTTAGAACATATTGGCCTGAAAATAGAAAACTTATTGTTCAATAAAGGAAAAAAACTATTCATAGTAAAAATAAAAGTTCACAAAAGCGTTGTATACCTGTTTGGTATCATATATACCTGATTTTGTTCTTTATTGATTAGCATTTTTCCTTCCTTTTCCATAAACTTCTCTATTTTTGTTTTCCAGATAATTGATAATACTATGGTAAAGAAGAATTTCTTAATGACTGCCCCCTTACTGATGGCATCGTTTTGTTCGGCACAAGAGAAGCCGAATGTCGTACTGATTATGGTAGATGATATGGGTTATTCCGATATTGGCTGCTACGGTGGAGAAATACTGACCCCTAATATTGATGCGTTGGCATCCAAAGGAGTACGTTTCACACAATTCTACAACACTTCACGTTCTTGCCCTGCCCGGGCCAGTTTAATGACAGGGCTATATCAACATCAGGCAGGTATCGGTCAAGATGTCCGAAGACCCGTTTAAAAATCCCGGCCAGAAGAGTCCGAATGATTGGGGAGTGCCGGGATACAAAGGATTCCTCAACCGCAATTGTGTCACAATAGCCGAAGTTCTGAAAGAAGGCGGCTACCATACCTATATGGCAGGTAAATGGCATCTGGGAATGCATGGAGAAGAAAAGTGGCCCTTACAACGGGGATTTGAACGCTTCTACGGAATTTTGGCAGGAGCTTGCAGCTATCTCCGTCCATCGGGAGGACGCGGCTTGACCCTTGACAATACAAAACTTCCGGAGCCGGAAGCACCTTATTATACAACAGATGCATTTACCGATTACGCGATTCGCTTTGTTGATGAGCAGAAAGATGATAAACCTTTCTTCCTATATCTGGCATTTAACGCTCCTCACTGGCCGTTGCAGGCAAAAGAAGAAGACATTCAAAAATTCACGAAGATCTATCGTGAGAAAGGATGGGATGAAATTCGTGAAGCAAGACGGAAGCGGATGGCTAAGTTGGGAATTATCGACTCGAATACAGAGTTTGCCGAATGGGAAAATCGGAAATGGGACGAGCTGACAGAGAAGGAAAAAGATGAAGTAGCCTACCGGATGGCCGTTTATGCAGCGCAGGTGCATTGTGTAGATTATAATGTAGGAAAACTGCTGGACTACCTGAAGAAGAATCATAAACTGGATAACACGCTTGTCATGTTCTTGTCCGACAACGGTGCTTGTGCCGAGCCATACGCTGAATTGGGAGGCGGGAAAGTGTCTGAAATCAACAATCCGGCTTGTAGCGTGTTCCCTTCTTACGGAAGAGCATGGGCACAGGTTTCCAATACTCCGTTCCGTAAATACAAATGCCGTTCTTATGAAGGAGGTATTTCTACCCCTCTCATCGTGTCGTGGAAAAGCAATCTGAAGAATAAGAAAGGTGAATGGTGCCGTGTTCCCGGTTATCTGCCGGACATTATGCCGACCATCCTGGAAGCAACAGGAGCCGCCTATCCGGAAACTTATCACGGCGGAAACAAAATATATCCATTGGTAGGCAGTAGTCTTTTCCCTGCTATTCAAAAGAAAGCAGACTCTATACACGAATATATGTATTGGGAACATCAGAACAATAGAGCGATCCGCTGGGGAAACTGGAAAGCAATCCGCGACGAAAAAGGAAAAGAATGGGAATTGTACGATGTGGTTAAAGACCGTACCGAACGTAACAATCTGGCAGAACAGCACCCTGAAGTGCTTACCAAGTTAGTTGCCGAATGGGAGAAATGGGCGAATGCAAACTTTGTATTACCTAAGCATCCAAAGAAATAAATAAAGGAGGAACACAAAATGAATAAATTACTAGTAAGTGCATCCGTAGCCTTGGGAGCTACTAGCCTGTCTTTTGCCCAGCAAACGGAAAAACCGAACTTTCTGTTGTTCATAGCTGACGACTGTTCTCATTATGATCTGGGCTGTTATGGCAGTGTTGATTCGAAGACTCCGAATATCGACCACTTTGCCACACAGGGAGTACGTTTCACACAAGCCTATCAGGCTGTTCCGATGTCATCGCCTACCCGCCATAATCTATATACAGGTGTATGGCCTGTACGCAGCGGAGCTTACCCTAATCACACTTGTGCCAATGAAGGAACATTGAGCGTTGTACATCATCTGCAACCGTTGGGTTATAAAGTCGCGTTGATCGGGAAATCGCATATTGCCCCGAAATCAGCATTTCCTTTCGACCTTTATGTACCTCCTTTGAAAGGTGGGGACTTGAATTTTGAAGCAATTCAGAAATTTATTTCCGATTGCAAGGCGAAAGGCGAACCTTTCTGTCTGTTTGTAGCCTCCAATCAACCGCATACTCCTTGGAATAAAGGCGATGCCTCTCAATTTAATGCGGACAAACTGACACTGCCTCCTATGTATGTAGATATTCCCCAGACTCGCGAGTTGTTTACCCATTATCTGGCAGAGATCAATTATATGGATCAGGAATTCGGCAATGTCCTTTCTATTTTAGATAAGGAAAAAATGACGGATAAATCTGTTGTCGTATATTTGAGCGAACAAGGCAACAGCCTGCCTTTTGCCAAATGGACTTGTTATGATGCGGGGGTACACTCTGCCTGTATCGTTCGTTGGCCGGGAGTGGTTAAGCCGGGAAGCGTAAGTGACGCGTTGGTAGAATACGTAGATATTGTCCCTACTTTTGTCGATATAATAGGAGGAAAGCCGCAGGCGAAAGTGGATGGCGAAAGTTTCAAACCGGTATTGACAGGCAAGAAGAAAGCACACAAGAAATATTCTTTCTCCCTTCAGACCACGAGAGGCATCAATGCCGGATCGCCTTATTATGGCATCCGTTCGGTATACGACGGCCGATACAGATATATTGTCAATCTCACCCCGGAAGCTACTTTCCAGAATGTTGAAACAAAATCTCCTTTGTTTAAAGAGTGGAAAAGACTGGCGGAAACGGATAGTCATGCAAAAGCGATGACGACTAAATATCAGCATCGTCCGGCTATCGAATTGTATGATGTGAAGAACGACCCGTATTGTATGAAGAATCTGGCGGAGGACGCGAAACAAGCTTCTACCATCAGCCGCTTGGATAAAGAGTTGAAACGCTGGATGAAGGATTGTGGAGACGAAGGACAACCTACCGAGATGCGTGCCTTCGAACACATGCCGGGAAAGAGAAAATAAGCCGTCACACAGTCAAAACGAATAAAACACAGAATGTAATTTATAAATCGTATATCATGAAAAAAGAATTTTTTGGTTTGCTTTGTGGATGTACTCTGCTTCCGGCATTTCTTCATGCGCAGACAGAGCGTCCTAATATTGTGATTGTATTGGCCGACGATTTGGGTTGGGGTGATGTAGGATTTCATGGTAGTGAAATCAAGACTCCCTGTTTGGATGCTCTGGTAGGCGAAGGAGTGGAACTCGAACGCTTTTACACTTCTCCCATCAGTACGCCTACCCGTGCGGGACTGATGACGGGACGTTACCCGAATCGGTTTGGTGTCCGTTCGGCTGTTATTCCGCCCTGGCGTGAGGACGGACTAGATGAGAATGAAGAAACGATGGCCGATATGCTGGCACGTAACGGATATAAGAACAGAGCTATTATTGGTAAATGGCATTTGGGGCATACCAAGAAAGTGCATTATCCGATGAATAGGGGCTTTTCGCATTTCTATGGTCATCTGAACGGTGCGATAGATTATTTCGACCTGACGCGTGAAGGTGAACTGGACTGGCACAACGACTGGGAAACCTGCCACGACAAAGGATATTCTACCGAATTGATAACCAAAGAAGCCATCCGCTGTATCGATGCATACGAGAAAGAAGGTCCGTTTATGTTGTATGTGGCCTATAATGCACCTCATACACCTTTGCAGGCACAGGAAAAAGATATAAAACTCTATACTAACAATTTCGACAGCCTGACACCGAAAGAACAGAAAAAAGCGACTTACAGTGCAATGGTTTCTTGTATGGACAGGGGAATCGGTGCTATTGTAGATGCCTTGAAGAAGAAAGGAATTATGGACAACACTTTCTTTATCTTCTTTAGTGATAACGGCACTGCCGGTGTTCCGGGATCTTCATCAGGACCTTTGCGTGGACATAAATTCGACGAGTGGGATGGAGGCGTACATGCACCTGCTGTTCTTTATTGGAAGAAGGCAGAGAAACAATATAAGAACTTGAGTTCACAGGTGACAGGTTTTGTTGATCTTGTTCCCACATTGAAAGATTTGGTAGGAGATCACAGCCGTCCGAAACGTGAATATGACGGCATCAGCATCCTCCCTGTATTAAACGGTAAAAAGACCTGTATCGACCGCGATTTTTATCTGGGACACGGAGCAGTAGTCAATAAAGACTATAAACTGATTAGAAAAGGTATGAAACCGGGACTGGATTTGAAACAGGACTTTCTGGTTGATTATAAAACAGATCCTTACGAAAAGAAAAATGCCAGCGCAGGAAACGAGAAAATTGTGAAAGCTTTGTATGAGGTTGCCCTGAAATATGACACGATCACTCCTTGTATACCGGAAGTACCTTACGGTAAAGGTCGTGACGGATTCAAAGCTCCTAAAGAATGGAAAGTAGTACGTTGAATCTGTTAACCCTATGAATTGAAAATAATACAAGATGGAAAAATCAATGATTAGTTTATGCCTCCTAGGCGGATTGGCGATAGGAAACGGGTTTGCCCAAACTCCTTCGAAGCCTAATATATTATTAATCATAGCCGATGACTGCTCCTATTACGATATAGGCTGTTTCGGAGCAGTCAACAACAAGACTCCCCATATAGATGCATTGGCTCGACAGGGGATAAAGTTCAACAGTGCGTATAATTCTGTTTCGATGAGTACGCCTACCCGGCATTGTGTTTATACAGGTATGTATCCGATGCATCATGGCGGTTACGCCAACCATAGCTCGGTCAATGCCGATGTAAAATCTCTTCCCACTTATCTGGGAAATCTGGGTTATCGGGTTGGATTGGCCGGGAAGTGGCATATCAAACCTTTGGCTAACTTCCCGTTCGAAGATGTACCGGGATTCCCCAAAGGATGTACAAGCCCAAACACTGATTATCATACCAAAGGTATCGAGAAGTTTATGGAACGTGATGCTTCCCAACCTTTCTGTCTTGTCTTGGCTTCTATTAATTCGCATGCTCCCTGGACAGGTGGTGACGCTTCCGTCTTCGACCGGAAGAAACTTCAGTTGCCGCCACAGTTTATCGACACGGAAGTGACGCGTGAATACTATGCCAGATATTTGGCGGAAGTCGGCCTGCTCGATCAACAGGTGGGGGATGCTATGCAGATTCTGAAAGAAAAGAATCTGTTGCAGAACACTCTTGTCATTTTCATATCCGAGCAGGGTACGCAATTTGCCGGAGCCAAATGGACCAATTGGAGCGCCGGTGTCAAGTCGGCGATGGTGGCTTCCTGGCCGGGTGTCATTAAACCCGGTACGGAGACTTCCGCTATTGTGCAATATGAAGACCTTCTTCCTACATTTATCGATGTTGCAGGCGGAAAGGTGCCTGACGTAATAGATGGAAAGAGTCTGGTAGATGTATTTCAAGGGAAAACAAAGACACACCATAAGTATGCTTATCATGTTCACAACAATGTTCCGGAAGGTCCGGCATATCCAATCCGTTCTATTTCAGACGGACGCTATCGTCTAATCTGGAACTTGACTCCGGAGGAAACATACGTAGAAAAGCATATTGAAAAGGCAGAATGGTATCTCTCGTGGAAAGCACAGGACACGGATCAGGCACATAAAATCATGAACCGCTATAAGAATCGTCCCGAGTTCGAATTATATGATATCAAGAAAGATCCGTTTGAAATGAATAATTTGGCGGATGTGAAGAAATATAGTAAGAAGAAGGCAGAACTGACGATGGAACTGCAAAAATGGATGAAACAGCAAAATGATACCGGAGCTGATAAAGACTGGCCGCGTGCTCCTAAGAATAGGCAGAAGAAAGCAGCCAATGTATAATATTCGTAATGCTACCGCTTGTTGCTCTCTGAAAGAGATTTGGGTTCTTCGTCAAATTTGGTGGTACTTCTTCTATTGTGAATAAATAATCTTCGCTCTCAGTAGTTTAATTCCTGCCCTATTGTACATCTGTCTTTTTACCGCTTTAATTTTATTCACTGTCCCCTCCAGTAATCCGTTACTGAAGGGGATATCAATAGCTGCCTGTACTGCCTCCCAGTCTTTTTCAATACCATATGCAAAGTTCGTCAGTGCCATATTCCGTGTTGCCTTCGCTTTTTCAATCCACTTTCTAATATCCTTATCATAAGTGTTCCCATTAATCATATCTCTGAAATTCTGACACACGCTTAAAAGTTCTTTAATCTGCGGTGAGGACTTATACAGTTCCGCTAGTTTAGGATTATCCGATTCTCCCTTTAGAATGTATTTGCGTATCTGATTCTGTGAAACTCTCTGTATTTTACTTCTGTTTTCAATGCTCTCATTATGCTCCTTGACTTCCTTCCTCTTTTGTTGATACCTTTTTCGCAAGCTGGATGTTATCCTTCCAATAAGTGCGCCACTGATTTTACTCCCCATTTTTTGTGCCAATATTTTTCGAGTAATACAGCCCGCACTAATGATTGTAGCCAGTTCGGATACATATTTAAGAGCTGTCTTCTGTTGCTCATTCAAGTATGCCCCTATTCTTCTGTTGTGAATAATCTTATAAATGTAGCGACTTTTCTTACCCAAATGTGTGGCTGTCTGCTCAATGGTCATCCCCTGCATTTTTAAGTTCAAGCTTTCCCTGTATATCTTCAATTTTTCTCTGTGTCGGACATCTCCCATGTTAAATATGTCCTGAAGAATTAACGAAGAAGCCGTGTCTCTGTCAGGATATTCGTATTTGAGCTTTTTCTTGGTCTGACGGATTATTTTCTCTATTTCCGGTATCATCGTGTCCGTCATATTCTTGATTAGATGGAATCGGTCGCAGATTTGTGTAACACCAGGAATTATTCTGTTTATAGCCTCTGTGAAACATCTTCCACGGTCTCTCGTTATATATTGTATTTGAGGATTCCGGATGAGCCAGTTATCAAGTGCTTCTCCGTTTCTATCCTCTAACAAAGCAATAGGTATGTGTGTCATCTGGTCTACGGCCACACTCATATAATCCTTACCTTTTTTATAGGCAAAATCATCAATACCTACATAAATACTTTTATTATGCATAGGATTGTGTTGTCCGCACTGTTGTAGGATGCGTAAGCAGGAAGAACTACTGGCTGTTATATGGAACAGTTGCAAAAGAGAAGAGGCCTTTCGGGAAGTAAGTTCCAAACTTATCGATCTGATGCGTTCCTCAACAAGATAGCTCCGTCTACCATACCGACGAGCCAGAAAAGACAACGGTTCGCAGAATATTTTTTGTGGACAAGAAACATTGTCACAATAATATTTGCCAACCTTGATGACTAACTCCAAAGTATGACCGTAAACTTCAAGATCCTCAATATGACGGGAGTAGTAACTGTGCAATCGGTGACTGAAATGTCCGCAATAAGGACAGGAAGCCCCTTTGCCAGCCGTATGTAGAAAGACCGTCAATGAGCCAACAGCTTCAGAGATACCATCTTGTTGCAGATTATCGTAGCCAAGACTGAATCTGAAATCATGGAATAATCCCCTATTTGTAGGAGCATTTTCTTTTTTTGATGTATATTTGTACGTTGTAGATATGACTTGTTGCATTGTAACTCTTAATGATGTGGTGTCTTTAAAGTTACTAAAAAGCAAACATATCTACAACTTTTAATAGGATTAAGAAAGAAGAAGACAGTTGAAATAAAAAAGAGATTACCACCAAATTTGACGAAGAACCGAGATTTGTCTTTTTTATTTCTCATTTCTCATAAAATCTAGATAATGAGTTTATAATCAGTAATATATAGTATGAGAAATGCTTTCTATGCAGGCATTTCTCATTCTTTTTACAGATATTTTAACTAAAAAACGGCTATTTCTCATTCGTTTTTCAATGATTTCTCATACATCTGCCCTGTATTCGTCCTGCATTTCTCATACATTTCTCATGATGATTGCATAGACGATGGTTGCTGATCTTATTTACATTGAAAACAGATGAAAGGTACTTATCATTCAAACAACCCTATGCCGGCATGTTTTTCATTCGTTATCGTCCAGTTATTGATAGAGCATCTCCATCGTTCCACTAGAGTGACGAGGGTTGTTCACTAGAGTGCATAGATTCGTTCACTGGAGTGAAAAGACTTGTCTACTGGAGTGGAACGATTGAGATGTCAGTCAGATAATCCGGGCATGTCGGTTGGAAAACATGAAGAGATAGGTTATATCATACATAAACTATAGCTTTAATACATTCAATATATGAATAAACTAATCACAATCTCCTCTGCACTTCTCACAGTTGCTGCTGTAAAAGCGCAAACGCCCAATATTGTATTTATATTGGCGGATGATTTGGGTTATGGAGACATCTCGGCCTTTAATCCCGAATCTAAAATCCATACTCCTAACATTGACAAACTGGCCGAGCACGGGATTGCCTTTACGGATGCCCATGCTTCTTCCGCTTTATCCACTCCTTCCAGATATTCTCTTCTAACCGGAAGATATCCGTGGCGAACCAAGCTGAAACGAGGTGGTCTTGATGGCGATTCGCCTGCAATGATTGATCCTGAACGTCGCACAATCGCGCAAATGTTTTCAGCGAATGGCTATAATACCGCTTGTATCGGTAAATGGCACTTAGGCTGGGACTGGGGATATACGAACAATGGCAGAAGCATGAAAGATATAGATTTCTCGCTTCCGATCAAGAACGGACCCACCGACAGGGGATTTGATTACTATTTCGGCATACCGGCGTCATTGGATATTTCTCCCTATGTTTATGTGGAAAATAACAAAGCAACCTCTATCCCCGATCATGTGATAGAACCCCAGAAAAAGAATCTGGCATTACTGATGCACGGAGGAATGGCAGGAGCCGATTTCAAGCCGGAAGAATGTTTTCCCAACATCATTCGTCATAGCCTGAACTATATCAATGAGCAGAAAGACAGCAAGAAACCATTCTTTTTATATTTGCCTATTACTGCTCCTCACACCCCTATATTGCCTTCGAAAGAGTTTCAGGGCAAAACCAGTATCGGTCCTTATGGCGATTTCGTAGTCATGATAGACGACATGGTGCGCCAAATCGTAAAAACATTGAAGAAGAACAAGCAACTGGATAATACCATCATTGTCTTTGCTTCGGATAATGGGTGTGCCAGTTATATCGGCGTGAAAGATATGGAAAAGAAAGGACATTTTCCTAGTTACATCTACAGAGGCTACAAAAGCGATATTTACGAAGGCGGACACAGAATTCCCCTTATTGTCTCCTGGAAAGGAAAATATGGGAAAGAGACAAACAACTCTTTAGTTTCATTGATAGACTTTTATGCCACTTTTGCTCAAATGCTTAACCACAATTTGGAGACAGAAGAAGCTGTTGACAGTTACAGTATGTGGCCGATATTGAGTAAGAAAGGTGCTTCTGCGCGTAAGGACTTGGTGCACGAAGCGGGAGAGGGGTATTTGTCTTTGCGTACTTCCCAACTGAAATTGGTATTCTACGGAGGTTCGGGTGGCTCTTCCTATCCTCTCAAACCTTCTGATGTGGCGAAGTTCCCTCCGATGCAATTGTTTGATATCGTGAAAGATCCTTCGGAAAAAGAAAACATTATCGGTGATAAGCGTTACGAAAATGAGGTGAAAGAAATGAAACGGGCTATGAAGCAATATGTAGAGAATGGCCGTTCTACTCCTGGTGAAAAAGTATCGAATGATACGAAGAATAGTTGGAATCAGGTAAAGATCTTCATGCAGGAAGAATAAGCATTTCTGAAAAAGAATATGAATATAAAAAAACAGCACCCTGAATAGACGTCAGAGGTGCTGTTTTAGTTTCAACAAGGAAAAGAGTATTATTCTATTTATTATTTATTATTTATTCAGAGAGTTACAGATCTGTTGGTTGATTTCTCTGACTTTAGCTTCATTCATCTTGATAACTTTACGGTCATAAGTCATCAGACCGTTGATCTCACCTTCTACGTCTGTTGTCTGGGTATATACGGCAGCAGAGAATCCTTTCTGGATCAATTCCAACAGATGTTTGCCATATTTAATGTATTCGTTCGTTACTTCGTCTGATGTATTGAACTTCACATAACCCCAGTTTTTCTTGTCATTCACCCAAGTATTTCCTTCTACTACCAAGCCGATACCTCCATATTCACCCAATACGGTAGCACGTCTCGGATCGTAAAGGAACATGTTCGGACCCGGATAGTGGTGAAGGTCGAGAATATCGCCACAAGTATAGTGATTACCACCGCTGGCAGGATTCACCAGGCGGCTAGGATCGTATTCTTTAGTCCATGCTACGATTTCCGGAGTCTTGAATTGTCCCCATGCTTCATTGAAAGGAACCCATACAGCGATACTCGGATAAGAATACAAACAGTCGATGATTTCTTTCCACTCTTTGCGGTAGTTAGCTTCCGAAGCAGCGGAACGAATCACTTCTCTGCCGTTAAAGTAGTTGCGTGCCTGCCACTGTGGGCTAGGACCACCGTTCGGCATATCTTGCCATACGATCAATCCTAATTGGTCGCAATGAGTGTACCAGCGTGCAGGTTCTACTTTGACGTGCTTACGTACCATGTTGTAGCCGAAGTCTTTCGTCTTCTTCAAGTCATAAACCAATGCTTCATCTGTCGGTGCAGTATATAAACCGTCAGGCCACCATCCCTGGTCGAGCGGACCGAACTGGAAATAGTCTTTGTTGTTCAATTGCAGGCGAGTGATGCCATTCTGACCCTTGCGGATAGAATATTTGCGCATAGCCGTATAACTCTTTACCTGGTCTATTGCTTTTCCGTCTTTATACAGAGTCACTTCCATATTGTAGAGGAAAGGAGAGTCCGGAGACCACAGTTTAGCATTAGCAGGCATTGCCAGTTCAACAGGTACTCCGTTCAACGCTGCGCCTTTGGCTACAAGGTTTTTGCCATCGAATACTTTTACTTCCACTTTGTCTGCGGAGGTCGTATTGGCAGCAACTTCTACCTTAACAGAATTGTTGTCAATATCGGGAGTAGTTTTCAGATTAGTGATGTATTGTGTTGCTACCGGTTCCAACCACACTGTTTGCCAGATACCTGTAACCGGAGTGTACCAAATGCCATGAGGGTTTGCTATTTGCTTTCCTCTGGGTTGTTCGCCACGATCTGAAGGGTCCCATACTTTTACTACCAGGTCATTATTTCCTTTATTAAGTACAGAAGTAATATCGAAATAGAAAGGAGTAAATCCGCCTGTGTGTTCGCCTACTTTTACATCATTCACCCAAACTTCTGCTTTCCAGTCTACTGCTCCGAAATGCAACAGGATTTGTTTACCACGCCAGGCAGAAGGAACGTCGAAAGTACGTTGGTACCACAGTTCTTCTTTCTCGTTTATCATTTTGCCTACGCCTGATAAAGACGATTCTACGGCAAAAGGAACAAGAATATCACCCTGGTAAGCGGTAGGCGTAGGAGTACCTTTGGGAGTGATTGCATATTTCCAAAGCCCGTTCAGGTTTTTCCAGTCGTTGCGCTCCATGATAGGACGCGGATATTCCGGCAATACGTTTTTAGGGTCAAGCTGTTCTCCCCACGATGTTTTGATTTTGTCACCGGCAGGTTTCCATTGAGCAAAAGTCGAACTGCATAAAGCCAATGCAAGCAGCATTGTTAGAAAATTCTTTTTCATGTTCATGGTATAAAAATATAGTTAGTTATTAGATATAAATTCTATTAAAAGGATATTGCAAAGAAAGGGGAATTAAAAGTGAATAAAGGAAAATTACCGTTCAAAAAACAGCAAATTCTCTTCTTTTTTATATAAAGTCCCGTATAAAGCGGCTTTGGGTAATAGAGAATGGAAGTGATGGTCAGTTTTTGTCCTTTATGGGTTCATGTTAATTAGCGTTTGACTGCTGAATCGTATGAATCAATGTTTTTGTTATTTTTCAGCTATTTTTGTTCCTGATGGTTTGGGCAATATTGTTCCGGTTTTATCCGGTATTCCCAGTATAGGCATCCCATCTTTGTCCCACTCTATTTTTTGTAAACGGGGAGTACGTGAGTCCATTGCACCCGGAGCATCATTCGGTATCTGACGGGCATGATAAAACATATAACATTCCTTTCCATCCGGTGAAGAGACGAAAGAACTGCCGCCGGGGCCAAAAACTTCATTCTCCGGTTCCTGCTGAAATACGGGTGTCGGATGTTTCTTCCAGGAAGCAGGGTCCAACAGGTTGGCATTGGCGTCTGCTGTTAGCAATCCTACACAATAATAGGGAGTCCAGCTACCGCTGGCGGAATAAAAAATGCATACTTTATCTTTATTCTTCGGCTGAAAGAAATGAGGGGCTTCGTTCACATGGATCGGATAGGCTGTTTTGCTGCCATCGGGATTCACCCATTGACACTCCCATTCATATTCAGGTTTGGAAATCAGAACTCTGTCGGAAGAAAGAGTCCACGGATTTTCCATCGAAGCGATGTAAATACATTGTGTCTCGCTGTCAATTCTTCGTTTTTGCCATCCGCACCAAATCATGTAACGCTGTCCGTTGTGTTCGAAAGTACTCGCATGAATTGCCCAGTTGTTATCTTTGTCGGTCGGTATGCGCCCTTTCATGACAAACTTACCCTCTGTAGGAATATCAGCCTCGTTTTCAATCACATAAATCTGGTGATTGTCCATATTACCATCGTCTGCTGCGAAGTAAATATACCATTTGTTGTTGATGCGATGCATTTCGGGGGCCCATAAGTGATGGGAATTGCTTGGATCGGTTGGTATCCATACCGGCTTTCTAAGACTGTCATTCAAATTTGTAATATCACTGGTCTCCCAGAGCATGATTCTGCTTTCAGAGCCTTGCGTATAATAATATTTCCCTTCATAAAAAACAGCCCATGGCTCTGCTCCTCTTTCACGTAGCGGATTTGTATAAGTAGCTCCTGTTACGGCTTCCTTTTCCGGCTCTGTTTTCTTCTTGGGTTGACAGGATGCACAAATAATGACTAAAAGTACGGCTAGTAATAACAATCTGCTTTTCATGGTATTTTTCATTTAATAATGACACTGCAAAGAAAGCACAAAATCCTGATAAATCATCTTTTTTTTGCAGATTGGTTAGTATTTATCCTTAATTGGTTTGTATTTATTGAATTTCTAGTTGTTTTTTCTCATCTTTGTGGCACGAACTTTAAAATTGATATTGTATGAAACTGAAGCACCTTATTCTTCTTAGTGTTATTTGCTGTTCCCAGTCTGTATTTGGACAAAAAGCCAATCAACAACCGAAGACGAGTGGCAATCCTGTATTTCCGGGATGGTATGCCGATCCGGAAGGAATTGTATTTGGGGATGAATACTGGATTTATCCTACGTATTCGGCGCCTTATGACGAACAGACTTTCATGGATGCCTTCTCGTCTAAAGATCTGGTGAACTGGACAAAGCACCCGAAAGTGTTATCAAAAGAGAATATAAGTTGGTTTAAACGTGCTTTATGGGCGCCTGCCGTGATTCATGCGAATGATAAATATTATATATTCTTTGGTGCGAATGATATTCAAAGCAATAATGAACTGGGCGGTATTGGTGTAGCTGTGGCCGACAATCCTGCCGGACCATTTAAAGATGCGTTAGGCAAACCTCTGATTGATAAATTTGTAAATGGTGCGCAACCGATCGATCAGTTTGTTTACAAAGATGATGACGGACAATATTATATGTATTATGGTGGCTGGGGACATTGTAATATGGTGAAACTGGCCCCGGACTTGTTGAGTATTGTACCGTTTGAAGATGGTACCCTTTATAAGGAAGTAACTCCCGAAAAATATGTAGAGGGACCTTTTATGTTGAAACGTAACGGAAAATACTATTTTATGTGGTCGGAAGGCGGTTGGACCGGACCGGATTATTGCGTTGCTTATGCCATTGCCGACTCACCGTTCGGACCCTTCAAAAGAGAAGCAAAAATATTACAGAGAGATCCCAATATTGGAACTGGTGCCGGCCATCATTCAGTTGTAAAAGGGCCGGGAGAGGACGAATGGTACATCATTTATCATCGCCATCCTTTGGGTGAAACGGATGGAAACGCTCGTGTGACCTGCGTTGACCGTATGTACTTTGATAAAGATGGAAAAATAAAACCCATAAAGATGACTTTCGAGGGAGTAAAGGCAAGCCCATTGAAGTAAAATCTGAAAAGTTCAGCCCATCCGTAATTAATATTTTAATAAAGATGGGCTTTTTTTGATTTATTGTTTTATTTTTGTCCTTGTAAATCAAACATACTTATTACAATGAAACCAGATATACACACTCTTTCCGACTCCCTTTTGTGGAAAAGGTTTCTCGAGGGAGATTCGAGTGCGTATACCCAAATCTATAATCGAACGGTGCAAGATCTGTTTCGATTCGGACTATTATATACTTCAGACAAAGAATTAATTAAAGATTGCATACATGATGTGTTTGTGAAAATCCACATGAATCGTGCAAAGTTAGCCCCAACAGATAATATTGCAGCTTATTTGACGGTAGCGTTGAAAAACACTCTTTTTAATGCGCTAAAAAAAACAACAGATTCTCTTTCGTTTGATGAAATAGGTGAGAGAGAAGAGACGGTTGACGAATCCCCCTCCACTCCGGAAACTATATATATTAATAATGAACAGGAAAAACAAGTTCAGGCAACCGTGCATACTATGATGTCTGTATTGACGGACAGACAGCGTGAAATTATTTACTATCGATATATTAAAGAGATGAGTATCGATGAAATAAGTAAGGTGACAGACATGAATAATCAATCTGTTTCTAACTCCATTCAACGGGCTTTGGGACGTATCCGGGACTTATTTAAGAGAAAATAAGAGAGAATAACCAACCTATTTTTCCTGCCTATCAAAAAAAAGTGGAAAAAACTTCGGAAAAGGTGAGTATAAAATGAAAGTACAACTGTTATTCATACGTAAAGACAATGAAAATGATGAACTCTGAACAAAAACATACAGATTTTTCCCTATATACTTTTGAAGAATTCCTTCAGAATGATTTCTTTATTTCTTCCATGAATCATCCTACGGAAGAAACACAGAAGTTCTGGGATGAATTTGAACAGATGAATCCTTCTAATATAGATGAATATATAGCAGCAAAAAGATATTTGGAGGTTTTTTCAAAAGAGAAAGAAGAAGTACTTTCAAACGAGGAAACGGATGATTTATGGACTCGTATACAGGCAACCAATATAAATAAGGAGAAGGCGAAACGTAAGAACTATTTCTTAATAGGATTGAGCTCGGCGGCCAGTGTTGCTATTCTTGTGGGATGTTTCTTCTTATTAAAGAGTTATTCTTCGGTGCTGGATCCGGATATTGCCACTTTTGCAGTGAATACCAAAGCTGATTTGCCTCTGACGGAGGAAACACTGTTGATTTTGGCGGAAGATAACGTAGTGAGCCTGAAAGAAAAAGAAACGGAGATTACGTATGATTCCGTAGAAATCAAAACAAATCAGGAAAGTATACAAAAGGAAAAATCGGCAGCTTACAATCAATTGGTCATTCCGCGTGGAAAGCGATCGGTATTGACGTTTGCCGATGGATCTAAAGTCTGGGTGAATGCCGGCACGAGAGTGATTTATCCGGTAGAGTTTGAAAAAGATAAACGTGAAATCTATGTGGACGGAGAAATCTACATAGAAGTAACCAGAGATGAAAACCGCCCTTTCTATGTGCGGACCAAAGATATGAATGTCAGGGTGCTTGGTACTAAATTTAATGTAACGGCGTATGAGTCGGAAGCAATTAGAAGTGTAGTGCTGGCGCAAGGATGTGTTCAGGTAGAGACAGCCCGGACTCCGAAAGCGATTTTGGCTCCTAATCAGATGTTCAGTTCTGCCGATGGAAAGGAAAATATATCACAAGTAGATGTAGAACAGGCAATATCGTGGATAAATGGACTATATTGTTTCCAAAGTGCCGATTTGGGAATAGTCTTGCAACGCCTGTCTACCTATTATGGTGTGAATGTAGAATTTGACCCAGCGCTAAGTAAAATAAAATGTTCCGGAAAAATCGATTTGAAAGACAGCTTTGAAACAGTTATTAATGGATTAACCTTTGTTGCACCAATTTCTTATGCCTATGATGAACAATATAAAACGTATCGAGTAGTAAAGAAATAGATATAAAAAATAAGATAATAAACTAATCTAACTCCCTTATTTTATGGTAATTATTGAAGAGAGTGGATGATACGAACTATCATCCAGATGGGACTTGTGTGCCTATGAATGTTTATATACAGAAAATAATATTATGAGAAATTTTTAACATGTTTAATATGAAAAATGCAATTAGAGAACGAAAGAGTAAGGTTCTCGGGCTATTCCTGTGCTTTTTACTTCTCGGAATAGACTACTCTTTCGCAAGTTACAACAATTATTCTCAATTTAAGACTCTTTCGGTCAGCATGAGTAACTCGACGTTGAGAGAAGTGCTTAAAACAATAGAGAAAAGTAGTCAATTTGTTTTCTTCTATTTAGATGACGCTGTCAACTTAGAACGTAAGGTATCTATCGACAGTAAGAATAAAAATATAGAAGAAATCCTTTCTGAACTTTTCGAAGGTACTTCGTGTACTTATCGGATCTCTGACAGGCAAATATTTATTTCCGGAAAAGCCCCTGCTTCAACCGAACAGCAACAGAATAAGCGGAAAATATCCGGACGTGTCACTGATATAAAAGGAGAGCCGCTTATTGGGGTGAACGTCACTGTGGATGGAGATGCAAACGGTTCGATTACAAATATGGATGGTTTGTATGAGATATTCGTAACCAAGAAGAGCGTAGTGCTTAAGTTTACCTATATCGGGTTTAAAACTTCTGAAATACGAACCAATGCCTCGACCAACATTTATGATGTCACCTTGGAAGAACAGGTCAACGAATTGGAAGAGACTGTTATTGTGGGTTATGGTACCCAGCGTAAAATAAGTAATATCGGTGCACAGTCTTCCATGAAGATGGAAGATATTAAGACGCCTTCTGCCAGTTTGACAACTACATTGGCGGGACGTCTGGCGGGTGTTGTGGCTGTACAACGTACAGGAGAACCGGGAAAAGATGCTGCTGATATCTGGATTCGTGGTATTTCCACTCCCAACACTTCTTCTCCGCTGGTATTGGTGGATGGAGTGGAACGTTCGTTCAATGACATCGATCCGGAAGATATTGAATCGTTGACAACGCTGAAAGATGCATCAGCAACAGCTGTGTATGGTGTACGTGGTGCCAATGGCGTAATTTTGATTAAAACCAAACCGGGAAAGGTAGGAAAACCGACAGTGAGCGCGGATTATTATGAATCGTTTACCCGTTTTACGAAGATGGTCGATTTGGCAGACGGTATCACTTATATGAATGCAGCCAACGAGGCAATGCGTAATGACGGTATTGCTACGAAATATACAGAAGATCAAATACGTAACACGATTGCCGGCAAGGATCCTTATCTATACCCGAATGTGGATTGGTTGAAAGAAATCTTTAATGATTGGGGACATAATCGTCGTGTGAATGTAAATGTACGCGGTGGTAGCGAGAAAGTCGCTTATTATGCATCAGTCAGCTATTTTAATGAGACAGGTATGACGGTGACTGATAAGAATATCAACACCTATGACTCCAAAATGAAATATAGCCGTTATAACTTTACTACCAATTTGAATATCGATGTAACTCCTACTACTAAGGTCGAGATCGGTGCGCAAGGTTATCTGGGAGAAGGAAATTATCCGGCCATCTCTTCTGCCGATTTGTATAATGCGGCAATGTCTATCTCACCGGTTGAATATCCGAAGATGTTCTTTGTTAACGGAGAAGCCTATGTACCGGGAACTTCAACCAATAACAACTTTAACAACCCTTATTCGCAGGCTACACGTCGTGGCTATGACAACCTGACGAAAAATCAGATTTACTCTAATTTGCGCGTCACACAGAATTTGGATATGCTCACGAAAGGACTGAAACTGACTGCTATGTATGCATTCGACGTATACAATGAGATACATGTACATCAGGACCGTGCGGAGTCTACCTACAACTTCCTGGACACTAGTGTTCCTTACGATATGAATGGGCAGCCTATTTTGCAACGTATTTATGAAGGAAGTAACGTGTTAAGCTATAAACAGGAAACGAGTGGTAACAAAAAGACCTATTTGGAGGCTTCCTTGAACTATGACCGGACATTCAACGACGATCATCGTGTCAGTGCGTTATTCCTGTTCAATCAGCAATCCAAACTATTATATCCGAAAGGAACACTGGAAGATGCGATTCCGTATCGTATGATGGGTATTGCCGGTCGTGCCACTTATTCATGGAAAGACCGTTACTTCGCAGAGTTCAACATCGGTTATAACGGTGCCGAGAATTTTTCGCCCAAACATCGTTTCGGAACTTTCCCTGCATTTGGTGTAGGATGGGTTGTTTCAAATGAGAAATTCTGGCAACCTCTGTCGAAGGCAGTTTCTTTCTTGAAGATACGTTATACGGATGGTAAAGTGGGTAATAGCGAAGTTTCCGACCGTCGTTTCATGTATCTGGATCAGATGAAAGAGAATGGAGACTATGGCTATAAATTCGGACCGAATGGAACTAAGTGGGCCGGTTATGAAACAGTGAATATGGCTGTTGACCTGATCTGGGAAGAATCTCGCAAACAAGACTTGGGTATTGACCTTAAGCTATTTAATGACGACCTGTCTATTGTGTTCGACTTGTTTAAGGAACGTCGTGAAAACATTCTGTTGAAGCGTGAACATTCTATGCCTTCATTCTTGGGGTACAACACATCTGCTCCTTACGGAAACATCGGTATCATAGAAAATAAGGGATTTGACGGAACAATCGAATATAACAAGCGTATCAATAAAGACTGGGTAATTGCGCTTCGGGGTAATGTCACCTTTAATAAGGATAAATGGATTCAGGGAGAATTGCCGGAACAGAAATACGAATGGATGAACCAATATGGACGTAACATCAATGGAGCGAAAGGGTATGTTGCCGAGGGGCTGTTCACTCAAACTGAAATAGATGATATGGCACGCTGGGAATCTTTGTCGGATGCCAATAAAGCCATTACTCCCAAACCGTTTGCATCACAGTTTGGAACAGTGAAAGCCGGAGATATCAAATACAAGGATTTAAACAATGACGGTCAGATAGACGCATACGACCAGACTTACATTTCTCGTGGGGATGTGCCGACAACTGTCTATGGTTTCGGATTTACAGTAGGTTGGAAAGACTTGTCTGTGGGTATGATGTTCCAGGGCGTAGCAGGAGCCGAACGTGTTTTGAACGGTAGCAGTGTTAATCCGTTTAATGGCGGTGGTGGTAGTGGTAACCTTTACTCTAACATTGGCGACCGTTGGACAGAGGAAAATCCGGACCAGAATGCCTTTTATCCGCGTTTGTCTTATGGAAGTGAAACAACCAGTAATATTAATAACTTCCAGAAAAGTACCTGGTGGGTACGTAATATGAACTTCCTGCGTTTGAAGACATTGCAGGTCTCTTATAATCTGCCTAAACCCTGGGTGAATAAAGTTCATCTGAAGAATGCGGCTGTATATGTAATGGGAACTAACCTGTTCACTTTGAGTCGTTTCAAATTGTGGGATCCGGAGTTAAATACCGATAATGGTGCTTCTTATCCGAATACGACTTCTTATTCAGTTGGTATTAATTTCACATTCTAAACAAAAAGATAATGAAAAAATATAATTATATAATCGTTAGTTTGCTGGCGTGTCTCTTGACGACATCTTGTAATGACTATTTTGACCAGGTGCCTGATGACCGTTTATCACTCAAGGAGATTTTCACAACCAGAGATGGAGCCTTGCGGTATCTTTCGAATGTATACACATTCTTACCGGATGAATTTAACCAACGTCAGGTGCATGAAACAAGTCTGTACCGTACTCCCGGTCCTTGGACGGGCGCTAGCGATGAGGCGGAGTGGACAAATGACAAAAAGGAAAAACTGATAAATAACAACTCTATCGATGCGACTGAAGGAACAATGGTATTATATCGCTGGAAGAGTTGGTTTTCAGGTATTCATGAAGCGGCAGTATTTACAGAAAATGTAGATCAGGCACCGCTGACTGTTACAGAAAGAAATCAATGGAAAGCGGAGGCAAGAGCTTTGCGGGCGATCTATTATTTTTATTTAGTACGTACTTATGGTCCGGTTCCTTTGCTTGAAAAGGATTTTCCGATGGATACTCCGAGTGATGAGTTGCAACTCTCGCGCAATACGGTAGATGAGTGTTTTGATTTTATCGTATCAGAACTGAAAGGTGCACAAAACGATGGTTTATTGGACGATGCTTCTACCGACAAAGTGTCCGGATATGGCCGTATTGACAAGGCGATTGCACAGGCGTTTATCATTGAAGCATTGACTTATCGTGCCAGCTGGTTGTTTAACGGAGAGTGCACTTACTATTCAGGCTTGGCTAATACGGACGGAACAAAGCTGTTCCCTAACAAACCGGATGAAGCTACCAAACGTGCCAATTGGCAGAAAGTGATTGATGAATGTAACACTTTCTTCTCTAATTACGGAAGTCGTTATCATTTGATGTATACCAATAAGGACGGTGTTGCTGTTTCCGGTCCGGACTCGGAAGGATTCAGTCCGACGGAATCTTATCGCCGTGCAGTAAGAACCTTGTTTTCTGAAATGGGTAACAATAAAGAAATGATTTTCTACCGTTTGGATAATGCTGCCGGAACCATGCAGTACGACCGTATGCCGAATAGATCCGGTAATACGACCAACTATAGGGGTGGTAGCTTGTTGGGAGCAACCCAAGAAATGGTAGATGCCTATTTCATGTCAAACGGAGAATCCCCTATTTCCGGTTATAGTGCTGACGGTGTCACTCCGATTATCAACGAAAAATCCGATTATGTAGAAGAAGGAGTCTCTACAGCAGAATACAAAGGAATAGACGGTACTTTATATGCACCGGTAGGAACCAGAATGATGTATGTTAATCGTGAACCTCGTTTCTATGCAGACATAACCTTTAGTAATTCAAAATGGTTTGAAGGAACAGAAGGCGGTTATATAGTAGATTTCACTTATAGCGGAAGCTGTGGTAAGGAACAAGGTAGCAATGACTATACGAGTACAGGTTATTTAGTACGTAAATGTATGGATTCCGGTGACCGTAACCAGAATCTGGTTTGTGTGCTCTTGCGTCTGACTAATATTTATTTTGACTATATCGAAGCGCTTGCTCATGTCAGCCCGACTCATGAAGACATCTGGACGTATATGAACATGATCCGTAAGCGTGCGGGCATTCCGGGCTACGGTGAAACAGTCAATCTGCCTAAACCGACTACAACGGAAGAAGTCATGGAGCTGATTCGTAAGGAGAAACGCATTGAGTTGAGTTTTGAAAACTGCCGTTATTTTGATGTACGTCGCTGGGGATTGGTAAATGAGTATTTCAACAAGGCAATTCACGGTATGAATGTCAATTATGACGGAAATGAATTCTTCAAGCGTACGGAGATTGTGAAGCGTATTTTTGACCGTCAGTACTTCTTCCCCATACCACAGGGCGAAATTGATATTGATAAAAACTTGGTTCAGAATACAGGATTCTAAATACTGATTATAAAATAGAAATGATGATGAAACAATATATTTTCTCTGCAGTTTGTCTCATGTCCGGTGTCCTTTGTATGTCCTCTTGCAATGAGGATAAACAGGCAAAGCCATATACTCCGGATTACGAGATTGTACCGGAGTATACCAATGCGGATACCTGGACTGCCTATGAAGCATTTAATGATAACTTACTGGACCCCGATAAGAATATTTATAAAACAAGTACCGCTTATACTGCTGCTACCGACCGTAATAACGGAGCTGCCGCTATCTGGTGCCAACCGATCTATTGGGATATGGCTATGAACGCATATAAACGTGCAAAAGCGGAAGGAGATACGGAAAGAGAAAACAAATACAAGCAGTTGTGTGATGATTTGTTTGCCGGAAATAAAGCACATTATGTAAACTTTGATTTCGACGATAATAATGAGAATACCGGCTGGTTTATCTATGATGATATACAGTGGTGGACCATTACTTTGGCACGTGCTTACGAATTATTTAAAGTGGAAGAGTATCGCAGTCTGGCAGAAGCAAGTTTTGCACGTGTATGGTACGGTTCTCCCCGCGTAGGTGATACGGGTTCTTATGCAGATCCTGAAAAGAATTTGGGTGGAGGTATGTTCTGGCAATGGCAGCCTATCGGCAATCCGAATGAAAATGCTGCCGGTGATGGTAAGATGGCTTGTATTAATTTCCCGACTGTGGTAGCTGCATTGACCCTTTATAACAATGTTCCTGCCGATCGTGTGGCTGATCCGAATCCGGAAAGCTGGAGTAATAAGTACGGTGATTTTACCCGTCCGCATTATGAAACGAAGGAAGCTTATCTGGCAAAAGGAAAAGAAATCTATGAATGGGCTGTGAAGAATTTGGTAGACAGCAATACCGGAGAAGTTGCCGACAGCAAGCATGGTGAAGGCAATCCGGCATGGTCGGACCATGTATACAATCAGGCCACTTTTATCGGAGCTTCGTTATTGCTTTATAAAGCTACCGGTGAGAAAACATATTTGGACAATGCAATTTTGGGAGCTGACTATACAATGAATACCATGTCCGGAACGTATGATTTACTGCCGTTCGAGAGTGGCGTGGAACAGGGTATTTATACCGCTATCTTTGCGGAATACATGGCCATGCTGGTAAATGATTGTGGCCAGACCCAGTACGTACCGTTCTTGAAACGTAACATTAATTACGGCTGGGCTAATCGCGACCGGACACGTAATTTGTGTGGTGGCGAATATCATAAGGCACAGATAGAAGGCGCTACTATTGACAGCTATAGTGCATCCGGAATACCGGCATTGATGTTGTTGTTTCCGGCAGATAAATAATTGTAACCCATAAAAAAGAAGAATAATGAATACGAAATATTCAAATTGGAAAATGTGGTATTATGTGTTATGCATGGTACTGACACTTCAATTGGCGGCTTGTTCTGAAGAAACGCATGACGAGTATACTGCGGCTCCTGAAATAGAAGATACCTATATCGACCAACTGGATGCATTGATTGCTGAAATGACCGATTTGCAGCAAAATTCAGACTACGGAGATAAGAAAGGACAGTACCCCACCGAAAGCCGGGCAATTCTGACAGATGCGATAGATGATGCCAATCGTGCGGTACTTTTAATCAAATATCAGCAACCCTCTCCGTCGGAAAGTGAGAAACAACGCTATGTGGCAGAAGCCAAGGCGTCTATAGAACAGTTCAAGAGTACGATCCGTACAGAAGATGCTGAAACAACACCGGCTGAACTGTTTGTGGACGGACGTGGTGATGGTGGTTCTTATATCGATTTCGGACGTAGCGAAGAATATGTCAATTTCGGAACCGAAGGAAATCAAGCCTTTACTGTTGAGTTTTGGGTGAAAGTAACCAAAGGTGGTGGAAAAGACCAGAATGTGTTCCTGTCAACTTACATGGGCGGTGACGGATGGCGTAACGGCTGGATGATGTACTGGCGTAATGCGGACGGTGGTATTTATCGTGCAACTTGGGGCGAAACAGGAGGAAATATCTGTGAACCGTCACTAAAGGCACCGGAAGATGGAGAATGGCAACATTTCTTGTTTGTGTACAGTGATAAAGGCTTGCCGGGCAGTCCGGAGCTTCGTGCGAAATTATATGTGAACGGAGAAGTGAAAACAACCGAAGGAAGCGTGGGTAGCAGATTCTATAATTCAAGCAACTATGCCAACTATAATGCCCCGATGACTGCTTTCGGACGTTATATGCGTACCAGTGATAATCTGTTTGAAGAAGGCTTTGCCGGTTATATGAAAAAAATCCGTATCTGGAAGAGCGCAAAGGATAACGAATATGTTCAGAATTCTTATAACGGAACGGCTGAAGTGACGGGTAAAGAAGCAGATTTGGCGGCAGCATGGGATTTCATGACCAAACCTTCCGGTTCAGGTAATGAAGTAATAGACCTGACAGGCCGTCATACTGCTAAGATTATCGGTACTTACGAGTGGCAACGTATTGTTGAATAATAATGTAAAAACGATGAAAAACATGAAATGTTTAACTAATAAATGGAGAGAGGGAGCAATGCTCCTCTCTTTCCTCCTGATTTCTTGTCTGGCAGGGATATTTACCGCTTGTGACGATATTGAAGACGAGTATATAACAGATACACAGTTGAGTATCTTGCAGGAAAATCGTGCGTCATTGAACTATTTATTGAAGAATTCAACCTACGGAACTGCTCCCGGGACATATCCTGAAACCGGAAAGGATATATTAAATGCCGCTATTACCGAGTTGGATGCACTGATAACACGAGTAGAAGCTGGTGAGGAACTGGATGAAACAACTTTGGAAACTGCTGTAGCAAAGGTAAATCAAGCGATTGACGAGTTTAAAAATTCAAAATATTACAATCTGTCTCCGGAAGCACAGCAATATATCAATAATTTACTGGCAAAGGCGGATGAAATACTTGCAATCGTTAATGATGAAACGAAGTGGGGAAATCATCAGGGACAATATCCGGTAGAAAATAAGTCGGTTTTGGAGAGTGCAGCTAAAGACTTGGAAAGTCTGGCTGAAAGAATCAAATCCGGTTCCATCACAGATATGACGCAGGAGATTTATGATGAGGCTATTGCTGCTGCCGATAAGAAAGTAGAAGAGGTAGAAGATTCTGCATGGCCGGATAACAGTCAGATTACCTGGAATCTGTTTGTAGACGGAAATGCCGGTTCCTATATAGACTTTGGTTATAGCGAGGATTATGTGAAGTTTGGAGAGGATGACAATCAGGCATTTACGATTGAACTTTGGGTGAATATTAAAGAATATTGCAATAGACAGGGAGAAGACAACTGTACTTTCCTTTCTACCATGACCAACGATCCTTATTGGAGCGGATGGCGCGCACAGGATCGTACGAAGGGATTGTTGAGAACAATGGTTGCTCACTGGCAAGATAATAATCATACAAATCCACAAGAATGGGAACCGGGATGGAAAAAGTCGGACAACTGGACCAAAGATCGTTGGACGCATTATGCATTCCTCTTCAGGGATAAGGGACTGCCGGGATTTGATACTCCGACAGATGTGAAGTGTTATTCCATGATTGACGGTACGAGGCAAGGAGATCCTATTCGTGTGGGTGAGTCTTGGAGAACGTATATCAATGAACAATCCATAGCCAATCAGATTCGCATGACGGGATTCTGTATGATGGACAAAAATGGAAATCGTAACGAATGGTTCTCCGGTTACATAAAGAAGATACGTATCTGGAAAACAAACCGGACAGAAAATCAGGTATATGCTTCTTATATGGGTAATGAAGAAGGTGTAAGTGCCGATAATCCGAATTTGGTAGAAGCCTGGGATTTTGAAGTGAAAGGTGATCAGCCTACTCAAAGTGCTACCAGCACAATAACAGGTTTGAAAGGCCATACGGCAACATTGGTTGGTGATAACTGGCAATGGATTGAATCCACAGATATTACAGATAACAAATAATTGTTTACCGGAATGAGTTTTCAATAGGTAGATTAAATATTCCCCTTATCTCTGTCATAAGGACAGAGTGAGGGGGAATTATTCTCCAATAACCCTTTATTAATCCTTTATTTTTATTGTAGAAAAGTGTTTTGGTCTGTATTTGTTCTTTATTGAATAAATATTATCGTTTTTTTTCAGCTATTTCTGCAATCTTTGTAACAGGAAAAATACTATAAACTTATAAACTATCATGAAAGGCAAAATTCTTTTAGCTCTGACACTACTATTGGGAGCATCAACTACTATATGGGCAGTCGGCAATTCAGGAAAAGCAAACCAGAAGAAGCACGCATATACGAACGAAGATGTATGGGCAGCTTATGAAGGATTTAACAATACACTACTAGACTCCAATAAATATATTTACAAGACAAATTCGTCCTATCCGAGTGCTGTTGACCGTGGCAATGGAGCAGCGGCTATCTGGTGTCAGCCTATTTATTGGGATATGGCAATGAATGCCTATAAACTGGCAAAGGCACAGAAAGACAGAAAGAAGACAAGTTATTATAAAACACTCTGCGAGAAAATATTTGCAGGGAACAAAGCGCAATATTGTCAGTTTGATTTTGATGATAACAACGAAAATACCGGCTGGTTCATCTACGATGACATCATGTGGTGGACTATCAGCCTGGCACGCGGCTACGAGCTTTTTGGAGTGGATGAATATCTGAAACTTTCGGAAGCCAGTTTCAAACGGGTATGGTATGGCTCGGAAAAGGTAGGTGATACAGGCTCGTATGACAAAGAAAACGGAGGTATGTTCTGGCAATGGCAACCCATTCAAAATCCGAAACCGAATAAATTCAGTGATGGAAAGATGGCCTGTATCAACTTTCCGACAGTTGTTGCAGCATTAACCCTCTACAATAACGTGCCTGAAAATAGAAAAGAATCGACCGACAAACGGCCGGATTATCAGACGAAAGCTCAATATCTTGCCAAAGGTAAAGAAATCTATGAATGGGGAGTGGAAAATCTCTTGGATAAAGCAACAGGAAAGATTGCCGATAGCCGTCATGGAAATGGCAATCCTGCCTGGAAAGCACATGTCTATAATCAGGCAACCTTTATCGGAGCTTCCATACTGCTTTATAAGGCGACCGGAGAGAAACGTTATCTGGACAATGCTATTCTGGCAGCAGACTATACAGTGAAAGATATGTCTGCAGAACATAAAGTGCTACCTTTCGAAGGTGGTATTGAACAGGGTATCTATACTGCCATCTTTGCGGAATATATGGCATGGTTGGTGTATGATTTCGAAGGTGGTATTGAACAGGGTATCTATACTGCCATCTTTGCGGAATATATGGCATGGTTGGTGTATGATTGCGGACAAACCCAATATCTCCCATTCCTGAAACGTACCATCAAAACAGGTTGGGCAAACAGAGATAAGACACGGAACGTATGTGGAGGCGAATACTATAAAAAGTTGCCGGAAGGTGCGGAAATCGACAGTTATTCTGCTTCCGGTATACCGGCATTGATGCTTTTGTTTCCGGCTAAGAAATAAATAGAAAACGACGGAATTTGCGTAAAATAGATTAAATAAACAGGTGATTTAAATTATGAAACAACAACTGATGATGCTGTTACTGGGAACAGCTTCTGTATTTTGTAGCTGTGAGACCCAGGTAGAACAGCACGAGAAGAATGAATTACGTGCTCCGGCATATCCGCTGGTGACAATTGATCCTTATACTAGTGCATGGTCTACTACGGACAATCTATACGACAGTCCTGTAAAACATTGGACAGGCAAGGATTTTTCTTTACTTGGTGTTGCAAAAGTAGACGGACAAACCTACCGTTTCATGGGAACGGAAGAACTGGAACTACGTCCTTTGGTAAAGACATCCGAACAAGGTAGCTGGACAGGAAAGTATACCACTCAACAGCCTGCTGACGGATGGCAGAATGCCGGATTCAATGATAAAGCCTGGAAAGAAGGCGAAGCTGCCTTCGGAACCATGGAGAATGAACATACAGCAAAGACTCAATGGGGTGAAGAATTTATCTGGGTACGCCGGGTAGCTGATATTCAGGAAGACTTGACAGGAAAGAATGTATATCTTGAATTCTCTCATGACGATGATGCTATTATTTATATCAACGGCATCAAGGTAGTGGATACAGGCAATGCTTGTAAAAAGAACGAACGGGTGAAACTGTCGGAAGAAGTAGTAGCTTCTTTGAAACCGGGTGAAAATCTGATTGCAGGTTATTGTCATAACCGGGTAGGAAACGGACTGTTGGATTTCGGATTGCTGGTAGAACTGGACGGTTACCGTTCTTTCCATCAAACAGCGCAACAAACTTCTGTAGATGTACAACCCATGCAGACTTATTATACATTTACTTGTGGTCCGGTAGATTTGAAACTGACATTTACCGCTCCTATGTTCATGGATAATCTGGACTTGTTGTCACGTCCTGTCAACTATATCTCTTATGAAGTAGCCTCCAATGACGGAAAGAAACATCAGGTTGAACTGTATTTCGAAGCATCTCCGCAATGGGCAATCGACCAACCTCACCAGGAATCTGTTGCCGACAGCTTTACTGACGGCGATTTGTTATTCCTTCGTACCGGAAGCCGCAATCAGGATATTCTGAAGAAAAAGGGTGATGATGTTCGTATCGACTGGGGACATTTCTATCTGGCAACTGAAAAGGAAAACAGTACTTATGCAATCGGTGACGGCAGAGAGCTGCGCAAGAATTTCGTAGCCAATAAACTGGAAGCTCCTACCACAAACGGTTATGATAAACTGGCTTTGGTACGTTCATTGGGCGAAACACAAAAAGCTGATGGCCACCTGTTGATCGGATATGATGATATTTATTCTATCCAATACTTTGGTGATAACCTGCGTCCTTACTGGAACCGTGAGGGCAATGAAACGATTGTTTCCCAATTCCAGAAAGCGGAGAAAGAATACAAGACACAAATGAAGAACAGCGCTGCTTTCGACAAGAAGCTGATGGAAGAAGCTACTGCTGCCGGTGGACGTAAATATGCCGAACTTTGTGCATTGGCTTATCGTCAGGCATTGGCTGCACACAAATTGGTACAGGCTCCGAACGGCGACTTGGTATTCCTTTCTAAGGAGAACTTCAGTAATGGTTCCATCGGAACAGTCGACCTGACTTATCCGGGAGCTCCGTTGCTTTTATACTACAATCCGGAATTGGTGAAGGCTACCATGAACCATATCTTCTATTATAGCGAAAGCGGAAAATGGGCGAAACCATTTGCTGCACATGATGTCGGTACTTATCCATTGGCTAACGGCCAGACTTATGGCGGTGATATGCCGGTAGAAGAATCGGGTAATATGGTAGTATTGGCTGCTGCCATTGCAAAGGTAGAAGGTAATGCAGATTACGCACAGAAACACTGGGAAACCCTGACTACGTGGACAGACTATCTGGTAGAGAACGGACTTGATCCGGCCAACCAACTTTGTACCGATGACTTTGCAGGTCACTTTGCACACAATGCCAACCTTTCTATCAAAGCAATCATGGGTGTTGCTTCATACGGTTATCTGGCAGATATGCTGGGCAAAAAAGACGTGGCTGAAAAGTACACACAGAAAGCGAAAGAAATGGCTGCCGAATGGGTGAAAATGGCTGATGATGGTGACCACTATCGTCTTACATTTGACAAACCGGGAACATGGAGCCAGAAGTATAACTTGGTGTGGGATAAACTGTTGAATCTGCAAATCTTCCCTAAAAATGTTGCAGAAACGGAAATAGCTTACTATCTTTCGAAGCAAAATAAATATGGTCTTCCGTTGGATAACCGTGAAACATACACAAAGACCGACTGGATCATGTGGACAGCTACATTGGCAAATGACAAAGCTACCTTTGAGAAATTTATCGAACCCGTATATCTGTTTATGAACGTTACACCTAACCGTGTTCCGATGTCCGACTGGGTATTTACAGACGAACCGAATCAAAGAGGCTTCCAGGCACGTTCCGTTGTAGGTGGATATTATATCAAAATGCTTGAAGGAAAACTGATTAAATAAAACAAAAATACCATGAAGAAACTAGCTCTATTCGCTTTTACGTTACTTAGTGCATGGGCTATGACTGCAAAAACAATTACCGGACCGGTGGACTATGTTAGTCCGCTGGTTGGTACGCAGTCAAAGCACGCATTATCTACCGGAAATACTTACCCTGCCATTGCGCTGCCTTGGGGAATGAACTTTTGGGTTCCGCAGACTGGTAAAATGGGTGATGGATGGGCCTATACGTATGACGCTGACAAGATCAGAGGATTCAAACAAACCCATCAGCCAAGTCCCTGGATCAATGATTACGGTCAATTTGCCATCATGCCGGTAACCGGTAAGGCAGTATTTAATCAGGATGAGCGTGCCAGTTGGTTCTCTCATAAAGCTGAAACGGCTACTCCTTATTATTATAAAGTATATCTTGCCGATCATGATGTAGTGACCGAAATTGCTCCGACAGAGAGAGCGGCTGCTTTCCGTTTCACTTTCCCCGAAAACGACCACTCTTATGTAGTGGTAGACGCCTTTGATAAAGGTTCGTTTGTGAAAGTAATCCCTTCGGAGAACAAGATTATCGGTTATACCACTAAAAACAGCGGTGGTGTTCCTGCCAACTTTAAGAACTATTTTGTACTAGTATTCGACAAACCGTTTACTTATACGGCTGCCGTAGCCAGTGGTGTGATTGACACCAACAAACTGGAAGCGACAGACAATCATGCCGGTGCACTGATCGGTTTCAAAACCCGCAAGGGCGAACAGGTAAATGTGCGTGTAGCTTCCTCTTTTATCAGCCCTGAACAGGCGGAACTGAACTTGAAAGAGCTGGGTACGGACAATGTTGAACAGATTGCAGCGAAAGGCCGCAAGGTATGGAACGATGTTTTAGGACGTATTGAAGTGAAAGACGATGATATCGATCATTTGCGTACCTTCTACTCTTGTCTGTATCGTTCAGTATTATTTCCCAGAAGTTTCTACGAGATAGATGCCAAAGGAGACGTGATGCACTACAGTCCTTATAATGGCGAAGTGCTTCCGGGCTATATGTTTACCGATACCGGTTTCTGGGATACGTTCCGTTGTCTTTTCCCATTCCTTAACCTGATGTATCCATCCATGAATACGAAGATGCAGGAAGGATTGGTGAACACTTATAAAGAAAGCGGATTCCTGCCGGAATGGGCAAGTCCGGGACACAGAGGTTGTATGGTTGGAAACAACTCTGCTTCCGTAGTTGCCGATGCTTACCTGAAAGGATTGAAAGGATACGATATCGAGACATTGTGGGAAGCCGTGAAACATGGAGCGAACGCAGTGCATCCGAATGTTCGTTCTACCGGACGATTAGGACATGAGTATTATAATAAATTGGGATATGTGCCTTATAATGTAGGTATTAACGAGAATGCAGCCCGTACACTGGAATATGCATACGATGACTGGTGTATCTATCAATTGGGCAAAGCCTTGAAGAAACCGAAAAAAGAGATTGAAATCTTTGCAAAGCGTGCAATGAATTATAAGAATCTCTATGACCCTAAACATAAGTTGATGCGTGGCAAGAATGAAGACGGTACGTTCCAGTCTCCGTTCAATCCGTTGAAGTGGGGGGATGCCTTTACGGAAGGTAATAGTTGGCATTATACCTGGTCGGTATTCCATGATCCTCAAGGTCTGATTGACCTGATGGGAGGTAAAGACGGATTCAACCAGATGATGGATTCTGTATTTATCCTGCCTCCGATTTTTGATGAAAGTTATTATGGAGCCGTTATTCATGAAATCCGTGAAATGCAGATTATGAATATGGGTAACTATGCACATGGCAACCAGCCGATTCAGCACATGCTTTATATGTACAACTATTCCGGCCAACCCTGGAAAGCGCAACATTGGATTCGTGAAGTGATGGACAAACTTTATACCCCTGCTCCCGACGGTTATTGCGGTGATGAGGACAACGGCCAGACTTCTGCCTGGTATGTATTCTCGGCAATGGGATTCTATCCGGTATGTCCGGGTACGGATGAATATGTTTTGGGTACTCCCTACTTCAAGGAGATGAAGTTGCATCTGGAAAACGGAAAGACGGTGACTATCTCTGCTCCGAATAACGGAGACGATAAACGTTACATTTCGTCGATGAAATTGAACGGTAAAGAATATACCAAAAACTATCTGACTCATCAGGATTTGTTGAATGGCGCTAGCATTTCTTTCAAGATGGATGCGAAACCCAATCAGCAACGTGGTACCAAAGAGACCGATTTCCCTTATTCTTTCTCTAACGAATTTAAAAAGAAGAAGTAATCATGAAGAAACAGATCAAATATATCAGCGCAGGTATGCTGGCAGGTATGCTTCTCTGTGGCGGGGAGCTGCAAGCCTCCAACCGTATGACGGAAATGCATGTATGTCTGGCGGATGCTATTCAGAAAGATAACCGCCCGGAAATATCCAATCGTTTGTTCCGTTCCAATGCGGTAGAGAAGGAGATTCTCCGTGTACAGAAACTTTTGAAGAATGCGAAGTTGGCATGGATGTTTACCAACTGTTTCCCGAATACACTGGATACAACCGTACATTTCCGTAAAGGAAGCGATGGCAAACCGGATACGTTCGTATATACGGGCGATATTCACGCCATGTGGCTGCGTGACTCCGGTGCACAGGTATGGCCTTACGTGCAATTAGCTAATTCGGATCCCGAACTGAAAGAAATGCTGGCAGGTGTTATTCTCCGCCAGTTCAAATGTATCAATATCGATCCGTACGCGAATGCTTTTAATGACGGCGCTATTCCTGACGGTCATTGGATGAGTGACCTTACGGACATGAAACCGGAGTTGCACGAACGTAAATGGGAAATAGACTCTTTGTGTTATCCGTTGCGCTTGGCCTATCATTACTGGAAGACTACCGGAGATGCGAGCATATTTAACGAAGAATGGATTCAGGCAATCACTAATGTACTGAAAACATTCAAAGAGCAACAACGCAAAGACGGAGTAGGTCCTTATAAATTCCAACGTAAGACGGAACGTGCACTGGATACTGTGAGCAATGACGGTCTGGGAGCACCGGTGAAACCAGTCGGTTTGATTGTTTCCAGTTTCCGTCCTTCGGACGATGCTACTACGCTTCAATTCCTGGTTCCTTCCAATTTCTTTGCCGTATCTTCTTTGCGTAAGGCAGCCGAGATTTTGGAGAAGGTAAACAAGAAGACAGCTTTGTCCAAAGAATGTAAGAACCTGGCGCAGGAAGTGGAAACAGCATTGAAGAAATATGCGGTGTATAATCATCCTAAATATGGTAAAATCTATGCCTTCGAGGTAGATGGTTTTGGAAATCATCATCTGATGGACGATGCCAATGTGCCGAGTTTGCTTGCGATGCCTTATTTGGGTGATGTGAATGTAAACGATCCGATTTATCAGAATACCCGCCGTTTTGTATGGAGTGAGGACAATCCTTACTTCTTTAAAGGCAAGGCAGGCGAAGGAATCGGCGGACCGCATATCGGTTATGATATGGTGTGGCCGATGAGTATTATGATGAAAGCCTTCACAAGTCAGAATGATGCCGAAATCAAAACCTGTATCAAGATGTTGATGGACACCGATGCCGGTACCGGTTTTATGCACGAATCTTTCCATAAGGATAATCCGAAGAATTTTACCCGTGCATGGTTTGCCTGGCAGAATACTCTTTTCGGTGAGTTGATTTTGAAGTTGGTTAATGAAGGAAAGGTAGATTTATTGAATAGTATACAGTAATATGCTGACATAGTAAATTGAACGCGGATAACGCGGATGATGCGGTTCTTTTTCTGGTGCAAAATCAGAAAAAACGTGTTATCCGCGTCGTCTGCATCTAAATATGAATAGCTGAAAACTAATAGTTAAAAACCAATTGTATCATGAAAAAGTTATGTGTATGGGCAGTTGCCGCCCTTTTAATGGCAGCTTGTACTCCGAAAGCTGAAAAGGCTACAGATTCCGGTTTATTGCAGAGTAAATTCCAGACAGAAGTAGATGGAAAGAAGACTGATTTGTTCACTTTGCGTAACAAGAACAACATGGAAGTTTGTATCACGAACTTCGGTGGACGTATTGTTTCAGTGATGGTTCCCGACAAAGACGGACAGATGCGTGACGTTGTTCTCGGTTTCGATTCTATTCAGGACTATATCAGCAAGCCTTCGGATTTCGGTGCCACTATCGGACGTTATGCCAATCGTATCAATCAGGGACAGTTCACTTTGGATAGTGTAGAATATCAGCTTCCCCGCAATAACTACGGTCATTGTCTGCACGGCGGACCGCAAGGATTCCAATACCGGGTGTTTGATGCCGAATTGCTGAATCCGCAGGAATTGCAGTTGACTTACCGTGCAGAAGACGGTGAAGAAGGTTTTCCGGGAAACATCACTTGTAAAGTGTTGATGAAACTGACGGACGATAATGCCATCGATATTCAATACGAAGCGGAAACAGACAAACCGACGATTGTAAATATGACCAACCACTCTTATTTTAATCTTGAAGGCGATGCCGGCAACAACTCCGGTCATTTGTTGATGGTGGATGCGGACTATTATACTCCGGTGGACAGTACCTTCATGACAACTGGCGAGATCGTTCCGGTAGAAGGAACTCCGATGGATTTCCGCACCCCGACTCCGGTAGGCGAACGTATCAACGACTATGATTTCGTACAGCTGAAAAATGGCAATGGTTACGATCACAACTGGGTATTGAACACGAAAGGCGACGTAACCCGTAAATGCGCTTCTTTGAAATCACCGAAGACTGGTATCGTACTCGACGTTTATACTAATGAACCGGGTATTCAGGTATATGCAGGTAATTTCCTCGATGGTTCACTGACAGGAAAGAAAGGCATTACTTACAACCAACGTGCTTCCGTATGTCTCGAAACACAGAAATATCCGGATACTCCGAACAAAGCGGAATGGCCGTCGGCTGTACTTCGCCCGGGCGAAAAGTATACAAGCCAATGTATCTTCAAATTCTCTGTTGATAAATAGGTTATAAAGGCAGTTCATGCCATTGAAGAACGGGTTGTCTGATTAGAGATTATCCGTTCTTTATTTTAATGTAATTTGTTAGTGCTCAATTGGGTTCATAGGGAAATTAGGATGATTTCCGGAAGTAGTAGAATAGACGAAATGAAAAAAAATAAAACTAAAGGACTTTTTGCATCGATAGTGCTTGGAGTGGTGGTTACAGCTTGTGCGTCTGCTTCCTCCAGTGGTACGGTGACAGTAGTGGACCGACCGGACATACAGTCCGTCAATACCAATTACATCGGGTATCGCGCTCCGCTTCGACCGTTGAATTTTATAAAGTTGCCGGTAGGCAGTATTCAGCCCGAAGGCTGGGTGAAGAAGTATCTCGAATTGCAGCGCGACGGTCTGACCGGACATTTGGGGGAGATCAGCGCCTGGCTGGAAAAGGATAATAATGCCTGGTTGACAACCGGTGGCGATCACGGTTGGGAGGAAGTTCCTTACTGGCTCAAAGGGTATGGCAATCTAGCATATATCCTGAATGATCCGAAGATGATTGAAGAAACCAAATATTGGATTGAAGGTGTATTTGCCAGTTGCCAGCCGGATGGCTATTTCGGTCCGGTCAATGAACGTAACGGGAAACGCGAACTTTGGGCACAGATGATTATGCTCTGGTGTCTACAATCTTATTATGAGTATTCTCAGGATCAGCGTGTCATTGACCTGATGACGAATTACTTCAAGTGGCAGATGACCGTTCCCGACGACCAGCTTCTGGAAGATTATTGGGAGAAAAGCCGTGGCGGTGATAACATCATCAGTATCTACTGGCTTTACAACCATACCGGGGATGCTTTCCTACTCGAATTAGCCGAGAAGATTCACCGTAACACAGCCGACTGGACGAAATCCACCTCCTTACCTAACTGGCACAATGTAAATATCGCCCAATGTTTCCGTGAACCTGCCACTTATTATATGCAGACCGGAGATTCAGCGATGCTGAAAGCCTCTTATAATGTCCATCATCTGATTCGGCGTACTTTTGGTCAGGTTCCCGGAGGTATGTTCGGTGCGGACGAAAATGCCCGTCTGGGATATATTGATCCTCGACAGGGAGTGGAAACCTGCGGCTTGGTAGAACAAATGGCTTCCGATGAAATCATGCTTTGCATGACAGGAGATCCCATGTGGGCGGAACACTGTGAGGAAGTAGCGTTCAACTCTTATCCGGCTGCCGTGATGCCCGATTTCAAGGCATTGCGTTATATCACTTGTCCGAACCATGCCATCAGTGATTCGAAGAATCATCATCCGGGCATTGACAATCGTGGCCCGTTCCTTTCGATGAATCCTTTCAGCAGTCGTTGCTGCCAACACAACCATGCACAAGGCTGGCCTTACTTCACCGAACATCTGGTATTGGCAACTCCCGACAACGGAGTGGCAATAGCTATTTATGCAGCTTGCAAAGCTACAGTGAAAGTGGGTGACGGCAAGGAAATCACTCTTCACGAAGAGACAAATTATCCTTTTGAAGAAGCTATTGCCTTTACTGTTTCTACCGGTGAAAAGGTCGCTTTTCCGTTCTATCTCCGTATTCCTTCATGGACTCAAAAGGCGGAAGTGCGGGTGAATGGCAAGAAGGTAAGTGCAGCTCCTGTAGCGGGAAAATATCTTTGCATCAATCGTGAGTGGGCGAATGGTGATCGTGTGGAATTGACTCTTCCGATGTCTTTGTCTATGCGTACCTGGCAGGTTAATAAAAACAGCATAAGCGTAGATTACGGACCTTTGACTTTGTCTCTTAAGATTGCAGAGAAATATGTAGAGAAAGACAGTCGGGAGACAGCTATCGGTGATTCAAAATGGCAGAAAGGTGCTGATTCGAAAAAATGGCCTACTACTGAAATCTATCCGGATAGCCCCTGGAATTATTCATTGGTATTGGATAAGAAAGAACCTTTGAAGAATTTCAAGGTAATCCGTAAATCCTGGCCGACTGACAACTATCCTTTCACAGTAGCCAGTGTACCTTTAGAAGTAAAAGCTATCGGTCGTCCGGTACCTGAATGGAAGATAGACGAAACAGGACTGTGTGGCGTATTGCCGGAAGAAGATGCGGTGAAAGGTGATAAAGAAGAAATAACATTGATCCCCATGGGTGCGGCACGGTTGAGAATCTCTGCGTTCCCGAACACAAAAGAATAAATTAATAACTAGAAAACTTAGAATAAATGAAACGTATTGTTTTTTTAGATTACATCCGTGTGTTTGCATGCTTTCTCGTCATCCTTGTTCATGCCAGTGAAAACTTCTACTGTGCTCCCGGAGCCACTGATATGGCAGGGCCGCAGTCTTTTTTGGCAAATGAAGTAGACCGGTTATGGGTATCAGTGTACGACGGTTTTTCACGTATGGCAGTACCCCTGTTCATGATAGTCTCTGCCTTCCTGCTTGCACCGATGAAGGAAGAGCAGTCTATGTGGCAATTCTATCGCCAGCGCTGTCTTCGCATCCTTCCACCGTTTTTCATATTCATGATACTGTACAGCACTCTACCTATGTTGTGGGGACAGATAGACGGAGAAACATCTATGAAGGACTTGTCGCGGATATTCCTGAATTTCCCGACGCTAGCCGGACACTTGTGGTTTATGTATCCTCTGATAAGCCTTTATTTGTTTATCCCAATTATATCCCCCTGGTTGAGAAAAGCCACGGCTAAAGAAGAACGTTTCTTTATAGGGCTGTTCGTGTTGTCAACCTGTATGCCCTATCTCAACCGTTGGTGCGGTGAAGTGTGGGGACAATGTTTCTGGAATGAATACCACATGTTGTGGTACTTCTCCGGTTATCTGGGCTATCTCGTTCTGGCACACTACATTCGTGTACACCTTACATGGAACCGTTCCAAACGTTTTATTATAGGAACTATTTTAATGGTGATCGGTGCTGTATGGACTATTTATTCATTCTATGTTCAGGCTATACCCGGCGAACTCCATTCCACCCCTGTAATAGAAATAGGATGGGCTTTCTGTACTATTAACTGTGTGCTTCTCACAACGGGTACATTCCTTATGTTTACATGTATCAAACGTCCGAAAGCTCCGACGCTAGTGACGGAAACATCGAAACTTAGTTATGGTATGTACCTTATGCACATATTCTGGCTCGGACTGTGGGTGACTGTGTTCAAAGATACATTGGCGCTTCCCACTGTTGCCGCTATACCATGTATCGCAGTGGTTACGTTTATCTGTTGTTTTGTAACAACTAAGATAATCTCGTTTATACCGGGCAGTAAATGGATAGTAGGATAAATATCCGGAAACAATAAGATTTTGAATAGAAAATCAGGAAAAACTTGATTATCTATTCAAAATCTTATTGTTTATAGCTTATTTCCCTCTTAATATCCTCTTTCTCTTTTCACCTCTTTCACCCCTTTGTAAACAGTTTTTCCCCAGCTTCTTACGGGTGAACCCTCCCTCTGTTTGGAGCTTTATGCCGCTTTCATCGGTTTCACCAAATACACGTTCCCATATTTGGTATGTTTGCGGGTGACCCCTGCCGCAAGCAAAACTTGCGCGAACGTAGCCGGATTACTTCCACGCATGGCAGCGGGGTTATACATCTTCAGTCTCCTGAATATGTCCGAAGCCGAGAGCCGTTCGCTTCCCTCTTCATCATCTTTAGCTATCCGGAAGCAGGCATGAAAGACTTCCTCTGCCGGACACGGATGATAAAAAGCAGCATTGTGGCGTTGCAGTTCCCGTTCCTCTTCTTTTGTGAACCAATAGCGGATGCCGGAGAGCAGTTCAGCTTTCAGTTGGGCATAGATCTGATCGTGCATGATACCTTCGCAGTCGATCAGATGTTCTGCTTCAATGCAGATGAATCGCCGGCTACCGGTGGGATCGGTGAGCAAGTCAAAACGGTTGCTTGTACCGATGAAAGAAGCGATGCGCGGCAAGTTGCGGAAATTCTTTTGATAAGCTTTGCAGATATTCAGGTTTGCCATTTGCATCAGATTCTTCAATAATGGCATTTGCTGCGTTCCGTATTTGTCAAATTCATCCATGTTCAGGAGTCCCATTTCGGCAAGTAACCTTTCCGGTTTTCCTTGTGCAGACAGTTTCAGGTTGTCCATGTAATAACGTGACAGTGCCGGCGGCATCAGTGCCTTGCAAAATGTGGATTTTTGTCGTCCCTGCTCGCTGCTGACAAGTATGGGGGCTACGCTGTTGGCATGTATTCCCGTCATGCCTAACCATTGGGCGGTGAGTCCCAGCATCCAGGTATGGAAGCTTTTTATCCAGAGCTGATTGTCAGAGACACGCTGCGCCAAAGCTTCCAGTCTGTCTGTCCCATCCCAGCCGGGCAGTTCTTCCATGTAAAGTCGGAAAGGATGGTATTCAGGAATACAAGTGGAATAAATGTAACGGCTCAAGTCTTTATCCCAGCAGGATATGCCCTGGTCGTGTGCTTCCATGCAGAAAGTGTTCAGTTCCCGCTTACTTACAGGTTCGAAAGGAACGGCACGTTTGTTGGCAGGACGATATTCCGTTTCTTCCGTCAATAGGTTGTAACGAAAATCATACTGTTTTTGCAGGAATGTACGTACTTCTTGCGTCAGGCGGACCGGTTGTTTTTGTTCCGTCTCTTTCTTTTTTCCAGTAGGCGGTGCAGTGTCTGGCAGGGGAGCAGTATATATATCTTCATGACCTTCTGATTCTGGCGTTTTCAGTTGCTCTTCCTCGGTTTTCTCTGCTGCATCTTCTTTGTTCTTCTTCATTTGGAACAATTTTAGTTCCTTCAATACCTGTCTCCATATCAATGTTATTGCATTCATTATTTTTTCTGTTTTAAAGTGATTAAAATCGGTTTATTGTTCAGCGCTGATACTGCGAATGTACTATAGGATGAGGTCGGTTTGCAAGTATTTCTCCGGAAAAAATATTAATTTCTACGTATCTGAAGAAGTCGGCTTCTTATCATCCTTTTCTCTATTTTTTATCGTATCTTTGACGAAGAGTTATTGATGATTCACTTTCGTGGTCCAATCAAATGACAAGAGTGATCTAATTGGATAACGACTGTGATTTGAATGAACCACGGTAGTGGTTTAATAATAAACTTAAAGTTTTTACATGAAATATATTCACTATCAAAACGTTAACTACTAATGGCTATACTTTACGATTGGTATGAGAATCCCGGTGAGTCCGATGATTCGGAAGAGAAAGGTTTGCATCCCCGCATTTTTTTGAATGGTAAGGTGGGAACGGATAAACTGTGCCGGATGATTCACGGACGCAGTTCGCTTTCCGTAGGTGATGTAAAAAATGCGTTCGAGATGCTTGCCCAGATTTGTGGTGAAGAACTGCGCGAGGGGCGTGAGGTGCATATTGAAGGACTTGGCTATTTTGCTCCAATCTTGCGGAGTACACAAAAAGTGACTCGCAGCACTAAGAACAAATGGTTGAAAATGGAGTTGAAAACAATCGGTTTTCGTCCTGATGCCCGTTTGCGGGGGGAGTTGGTAGGTGCTAAAGTCAGCCGGAGCAAGTATGCACGCCATTCGGAATCCTTGTCGGAGGTAGAGATAGATATGCGGTTGAAGGAATATTTTGTCGATCATGATGTAATGCTTCGTTATGATTTTCAGGAAGTATGCTGCATGACACGGACTACGGCGAATCGTCATCTCCGGCGATTGCTGGAAGAAGGTAAATTGCGAAATATCGGCAAACGTATGCAGCCGATTTATGTGGCTGCAGCGGGTTATTACGGGGTGTCTCGTGATGTGCTTCGGCGGTAAATGGAAACGATTTGAGTAAGCGTCGATTTGAAGTGTGTCGGTGAAAGTGGTGAAAGCGTGATAGAAGGGCTTTTGCATGGTCGCTTTCACCCGCTTTCCTGCTCTGGACAGAGGTTTCGGGAAGAAGGTGGAAGCGGTGAAGGCTGTAATCATTTCGTATGATAATATAGGGCTTTTTTGTTTTTCGGTAAAAATATAGAGGTCGATTAATGATGTAAAGATACTTTTTTCTTATATTTGTGATTCAAGAGCACAAGATAAAGAGAATGATGAAACAGTCTATTTATTCTTTTAAACAATTACTGTCGGGAGGCTTGCTTTGTTGCGCGATTCTGTTGGCTGCTTATATATTTCAGGCATTTTTCCCTGAAATGTATGTTGATGCGTTTTCATCTTCCATACATCTTTCAATGTGGCTGACACTCTTTGTGGGAGCATTATTGTGGACATTCCGTGAGAGGGAGGCACATGGTATACCTTCCGAAATAACGGACTGGCAGTGTATCGCTGCTTTTCTTTTAATTACAGCAGATCAGATATATGTCGTTATGCCAAAAGAAATACATCAGGAGGTGGCACCGGCATTGTCTACCTATACAATTCCTACTTTAGTGGTTGTTGGCATATTGATAGCCGGTATAATTAAGTATTCGATTTTATTATATCAAAAATTGCAGAATGAACGGCAACAATCTATTATTCAATCTCAAAAGTTACAGCAATTGCTAGCTTCTCCTTTATCTACCCAAAGAGGTATTTCTTTAGTTCGTAAATTGATAGAGAATAAATCTATTGCTCAATTGTCTGCCCAAGACTATCTATCATTGGTAGAAGGGTGTAGAACGATAGATCCTGACTTTTTTTGTTGGTTGAAGTCGCAAAACTTTCAGCTTCCTCCACGAGATATTGTGTTATGCGTATTGATCCGAATGTATAAAACAAAAGAAGAGATTTTGTCAGTTCTATGTGTAAGCGACGGATCTTATCGTACTATGCGATCACGTGCCCGGAAACGTTTAGGGATTATAGATAAAGAATTGGAGGCTTTTTTACTGGAGATTAATTAACTCTTCTCTTATCTTTATGTGTCTAATATTTCTATTAGTTTGACGAAAGACTTAATTGCTGCAAGCATTCCTGACATCGCTGCACAATAAAACCATACTCGTTTATTAGAATATGCTTTTTCTGGCATACATTTGATTGCGCCTATTGTTAGTATGATCCATGAAAGAAAATCGAAGAAATGGATGAGAAACAGTTGAAGAATAGAATTGATGTTATCTATAAAAAGATCTAGATAACACATGGTAATGCAGACAGCGCATGTACTGCAATAAAGTATAATATAGCGAATCATTGTTATTGATTATTTATACAATTCTCATAATCTTTATTTGCTATTCTTATATTTGCTTTATATACTGCTGTTTCTTTCAAGTAACATGGTGAGAGAGGACCCATGCCCTTACAGTTTGTAGCTATGGCATTATCATACTCCGTTTTTGCTTGTTCGTATGCTGCTTGTCTCAATTCTTCACATTTACTGTTTCCATTTCCTTCTTTGCGTGTTTTTAATATCTTTCTTTTTGCTAGCCCACGACTTTTGGCATATTGCCTGAATAATAACAACCGTTCCTCTTCACTCAATCTTAAGAATACCGTACGTTCAAGCAAGCCTTTTTTAGCTTCATCCATTTGTCGGAGTTCTTCTTCCAGATTCGCTTTTTTGATGAAATCTTCCATATACTCATCATCATTCAGACTTTCCATGAGTTTGTCATATTCTTCATTATTTAGTTTGGATGTATAAGCACTAAACTTGTCCGCTAATTGTTCACTACATCTTTCAAATTCATAAAACTCGTCTGAATTGGCAACGGAATCTATCAATACATTTCCTGTATTCCAAGTTTGAGAGACCAAGCTGCGTGTTTGGGCAATTGAGTTTACTTTTGTTGCTGTCTCATTTGTATAGTTGTATTCATCGGTGCTACAACTATAAATAAGGAATATGGTCAATAATATTCCAAACAGTGTAATTACGTATATGCTACTCTGTTTTTTGTTCTCGCTTTTCATGTCTTGTTTATAATTTAAATTGGGAAAACAAAGAAAGGGATTTTACAGCAATTAGATGGAACGTTTTGTTCAAAAAATGAAATAATTTGTTCAAATAGCTGTTTGATGACTACAATAACTCATATATCAATGTTACAATTTATATATAAAATGACTTTTTTAGGGCTCTATATGCCCGATAAATGCCTATATGACAGGGATAGGAGTGTAACGCTCTCTTGAATGGCATTTGTTATGCTCGTATCTTTGTGTAAAAATAATATTATGAAAGCAATGACAAAGCTGATTCCTATTATTTGCCTTTTTGTTATTATAGGCGGTTCTCTTTTTTATTCTTGTTCACAAGAGAAGAAAGAGGAGACTGCTATTGTACTTCCGTTGGATGCAGCTTTGTCACAGGCTGGAGAAAATCGTGTTGAACTTGAGAAGGTTTTACATCGTTATCAATCCAATCCATCGGATAGCTTGAAATATAGGGCAGCTTGTTTCCTGATAGAGAATATGCCATCTTATACCTATTATAAAGGTAAGCTGCTGGAACAATACCTCACTTTCTTTACTCTCTTGCAAGAAGCGCGGAGTAAAAAGGTATATCCACAAGCAATGGTGGATTCTATCAGAAGGATGTATGGACCGTTCTCTTTAGATTCTTTGCAATATTGCAAAGACGTTTTGATAGTCGATTCTGCTTATTTATGTAATAACATTGACTGGGCATTTAAAGTTTGGCAGGAACAGCCTTGGGGGAAGAATGTATCTTTTGCTGATTTTTGCGAGTATATTCTTCCTTATCGGATTGGTGATGAAACATTAAGCTATTGGCGTGAGGACATTTATCGAAAGTATAATCCTTTGCTTGATTCGTTGCGTGCTTCCACGGTTCTTGATATAGAAGATCCGCTTGTTGCTGCCCGTTGTTTGTGCGATTCTCTTCGTAAACGTAGCCGCTTCTTTACAACTACGGTTCCGCAAGGACTTCCTCATGTAGGGCCGGAGATTGCTCAAAGCGTTTCGGGCAGTTGTCGTGAACTTTCCGATTATGTCGTTTATGTTTGTCGTGCGTTGGGAATCCCTTGTGCCATAGATTTTATGCCTCTTCATGGAGGTGGGAATGATGGGCACCAGTGGGTGTCGTTCACAGATAAATATGGTACGCTTTATTTTCAAGAGTATCCGGATAAGATAAAAGAAGTCCGTAAGGATAAGATGTGTGGGGCTTCGAAAATAAAGGTTTATCGGAATACGTTCAGTCTTAATCGTGCTATGCAGGCGGAAATGCAACGCTTGGATACGGCTGTTGTACCTTTCTTCCGAGATCCGCATATCGTTGATGTGACAGCCGATTATGCAAAGACATACAAAAAGAAACTGGAGATTCCTGCATCTATGCTTTATTCGGGAAAGCCCCATTCGCGTATAGCTTATCTTTGTGGCAGTAGCCGCATGGATTGGGAGCCTGTGGCATGGGCGGAATTTGATGGTGAACATCTTGCTTTTAACGATGTCCAGATAGAACCCGTCATGCGGATAGCAACTTACGAACGGGGAAGACTTCGTTACTGGACTGATCCTTTTGAAATGACTGTTTCCGGTGAATTTCATGTTTTTGCTCCGTCAGATAGTGTTCAGGATGTAACGCTGTTTGCTAAATATCCTTTGTGGCAAGATGAGAAGTATCAGAAACGTATGATAGGAGGTGTTTTTGAAGGAAGCAATGATCCGGATTTTCGTCAGAAAGAGGTGCTTTTCCTGATAGAAAAGCAACCCGAACGGTTGCGGACAATGGCGTATTCCCGTTCATTGACGCCTTGTCGGTATGTCCGCTATATGGGACCGGAAAAGGGGCATTGTAATGTGGCGGAAATAGAGTTTTATGAAGCGGGTGGACTGTTGCCATTAAGCGGTAGAATTATTGGTACTCCCGGTTGCTATCAACAGGATGGCTCGCACGAATATACGAATGCATTCGACGGTAATACTGAAACGTCTTTTGATTATACGGAACCTTATGGCGGCTGGACTGGGCTAGACTTAGGTACGCCAAAGGTGATAGATAAGATAATTTATACGCCTGCCAACCGGGATAATTATGTTCGGTCGTTGGATGACTATGAATTGTCTTATTGTACAAAGAGAGGGTGGAGGACATTAGGACAGCAAACGGCGATGTTGGATTCGCTGGTTTACAGGAGGGTTCCTAAAGGAGCGTTGCTGCTGTTGCAGAATCATACACGAGGGAATCAGGAACGGATATTTGTGTATGAGGAGGGAAAGCAGGTGTGGAAGTAGTAAGTTGCTTTACATATTTATTAATTTTAAAAGTACATTGTTATGAGAGAACGATTGGTTAAGAGAAATGTAAAACATAAAACATTACAGCCGATTTATATGAAGAATTTTATTCAATGGTTTATTGGTATATTCGTATTAATAGCATCTTTCATTGGCTGTCAAGCAACAAATGATGAAACAGGGAAAATTACTATTTCAGCGGAAGAAAGGAAGCTTAATCTACAGGCACCAAATGGAGAATACCTGGCAGGTGGTGATCTTGTTCGGTTGAAAAAAATGTTAGCTCCGTGTATTGGTACGATAGAGAAGGATAGTGTGGTCTACGATTTTGAAATCTTGAGTATTCAATATGATTCTTTGCATTATGGTTTGATTGCAGATATTGAATTTGTAACGAAGAGTGGCTATCACAACCATCTCGTTATGGAGTATGATGGAAAAGAGGAATCGTTGAGTAATACGGATGATTGAGATGTAGGATATTATGATAGTAGTAGGTGTTCATTTGTTTTATAGAATGATTATGAGAAGAGGTTGTATATTAGCATTATTCTGTGGAAATGAAGATAAAAAGAAAAGTCCTGATTGTTACATTTCAAAAACTTCAGTAAGAATATTGTTACTGTAGAATCATGTACGAAGAAGGCAGGAACGAATTTTGGTGTATGAAGAAAAGCAAATTTGGGAATAGGCCTAAATATAGTGTATGTGATTGGTGATATTACTTTTAATATAATAACTTAAATATAAAAATATGAAGATGAAAAGAAGAAGTTGCTCTCTTGGATTTAAAGTGGTGTTTATGATAATATTTATTATGTATTTTATGCAAAGTTGCAGTTCGGACACTGTAATCTCTGACGATTTATTCTGTATGACTGTTATGACTAAGTCTAACGATTTTATAGAACCTGAACTTACACATAAGGATAGCATATTGGTTGACTCTATAACAAAGTTGGATGAGTTTAAATCATATGCTATGGCTACCCGGCAATTGATAAAAAAAATTCAGCCTTTAATGGAATCAGATTTATGGGATAAAGAACCTTTGGGTGAGTATCAGAATAGGAAAGACTCAATAAATGCTCTTGTTTTGAAAATAAGTAAACATAAAGACATACAAAACGATTGGAATAGCTATGTGGAAAGTTACAAGTCGTTCATTAAATTAATGGAGAACGCACAACTTTCTAGTACCATTAAAACAATATTAGTTGTGAAAGTGATTACATCTTCGGATGATTAGTAGATAATATTTTGTTGCAGATTGAATAAAACTGGTAAAATAATTTTAATGTATAAATAGTATGGAAATGAGAAAAAAGAGAACTAATTTGTGTTTCTTAACTTTAATTGTTGCGGCTTTTTCTGTTTTGTTGGTTCATGGTTGTAGCTTTTCTGAATATGATTTGGTAGTAGAAGATTCTTCTGGTATGGTTTTAGAAGAGGCAAACTCTACGCGGGCTTTATCAGAACAAAATTGTAGAAATGATCTTGTTATTTCAGTTTCTGAGTCTGAAGAATATTTAGATTATCTAATGAGTCTGCATATGTTTTTTGATAAATTTGATAGCTATTACTCATCTTTAAATGACAAAGAAAAAATACAGTTAGAAGAAAATTTGAATAATGATGATTATATTGAAGATATTATTGATGAAAGTTGTATTAGGAATGAATTGGAACAAATGATAAACGCCCAAAATCAGTTGAAAAATACAGCTTATTTTCATTTGAATAAGTTAGAGAGGAGTATGCTTATCTCATTAGACTGCACGTATATACATAAAACTGTACTTCTAAAAACAAGGGGAGAGGGTGACGATGCTAGGAAATGTGCAGAAATAAGAGATAAGGCTATACAAGCCGCCTCTGATTTAGCAATAAAAGAGAAAGAGGCTTGTGATGATGCTTATGAGTCAGGAACTACTGTACATGCATATTGCTATTTTAAAGCTGCTAAAAAATTTTCAAAAGCTAAAGAAGAAGCAAAAGAAGAATATGAAAGATGTATAGGAAAGTAATGGAGAAACTTATCTTCAAAAAGAATTGATGAAAAGTACGTCTCCTTTACTGAAGGATATGTATAAGGCATATGTTGCTACCGGAAGTTTGCACATTACGATTGCGTATGGAAAATTACGTTCCAATCAATATGGCTGTTTAGATGCTTTTGAAACAGATCAAGACGTACAATTTCTTGTTACTTGGATTTTCTGGCAATATTTGTGCTATTGCGTGAATATTGATTTTATGACTGGAGAAGACAAAACGAAGTTATATATAGGAAGATAAGAAGTATAAATTTAATTTCATCAATAGATTGGTGATAAATAATTTTTTATGATATGAACAGACTGAAAATTTATTTGGAAATAGTTTTGGCATTGATATTTATGTCAAGTTGTGGCTCTTCTGCTAAATTAGCAAAGAATCATGATGAAATGAAGAGTGATTCAAGAATATCGGATTATCTCAACATCAGTAAAAGAGAACGTGCATTAGTTGATTCTATTGTAGCATTGAATGAATATGCTGTATTTCTTGATTCATTCCAGAAATATTTGACAAAAAAGAATGCTATGCGTAAGGGCGAAGATGTGGAACAAACGAAAGAGTTTGCAGAATATGTGGCAGCGTGTTCTAAAATACAAAGAATCACATATGAGTTAAAGTTAAGTAAAGATGCATCTATTGCTGTGTTTGAGAAGATGTATGAAGTTGCTAATAATAAATAAATTGAATCGTTATGAAATTATTTAAAAGTGTTTTTGGAGCTATTTTGGTAGTATCATTTTTGCAGATTGGTTATAGTTGTTCTTCTGATTTTCATCGTTTTAATGATGAGTTGGATGAAATTAAAGTAGATGGAGCAACAACAAGGGGAATGGCTGGTCATCGTATGTCTCTTGTAGACTCAGTAGCGGAGACTGATGAGTTTGTGGAATATATGATAGCTCTCAATTCTTTGTATAAAAAATCTGATGAATATTTTTCTAAATTGAGCAAACAAGAAATTGAGATGTTAGAGTCTACAGCAAAATTGAATAATGTTGAAGACGTAGATGCGGGAATAGGTTATTCAGACCTTTATCAAGCTTTAAAAAGCGAGATGGACATGGTGGTGAGAACAGCGAGAATTTTGCATGAAAAAACTGATTACTTAAGATTGAATGATGATGAATTGAACACTTTATTTAGGGTTCAGACTCTTACTTCAAGGCGGGTGATTAAGAAGAGTAGAAGTTCTGAAAATGATCGAATACAAAAATGTGCAGCAGAAAGACAAGAGAGGTATGAACAAGCAGAGCTAGAAGCTAGTAGGGCTATGGGAGAATGTGCGCTATTGAAAGATGATTGGGAATATATGCAATGTATGGGAGATGCGATAGTTGCTCGTAATGCAAAGTGGGCTCGGGCTGATGAATTATATGAAGATTGTATAAAAGGTAAATGATTTGATAAAATCGTAATGCGCCCAAATGATAGACTGGTAATCAATAGGGGTAAATTGGTTTGTTGTTGACGTTTGTAAGAGTATTATTTGATACTCTTACAAACACAATGATGTTGATTAGGTCTTTTTATATTTAGAATTAGGGTGCCGTGATCAAGAATAATGGTTATTTGCAAATTCTATACAGGAGTGAATGAAACAATAAATGTGAATAAGGAGAATATGAAAAGAAGTATTTTTTTATTCCTTCTGGGAATAATGTTGTTTGTTTGCCAGACAAAAGCATCTACAATAAACGATGTGTCTGCTATAGAGACAGAAATGATTAATTTTTTCCGTTCTACATTGCAACGTAACTACGGCAGTTCTGACGGAAAAGCAGTAAAGTTGATGATGGATGCTCTTCTGCATTATAAATTTCATTATATTATTGATGTGGATAAGGAGGCTTTGAAAGCTATTAATGACAAACTTTATCCGGACATGTTTGGTAACTATTTTGTAGAGACTAATGAGCATCCGATTGATTCGCTTCATACGAATTGGAAACGGTACGATCCTTATCATATTATTTGTGGCTATGAATTCAAAAAACAACTGAATGGAGAAACTTATTATCAGAAGGAACTGTCACAGGCTACATCTCCTTTATTTAAGGAAATATGTAATGCGTATGAAGCAACCGGCAGTTTACCTTTTACTGTCGTTTTGGGAAAGTTCCGAGCCAACAATCATCAATGTTTGGATGCTTTTGAAACGGATAGGGATGTTCAGATGCTTTTCACTTTTTTCTTTTGGCGTTATTTATGTTATTGCGTGAATATTGATTTTATGACAGGAAAGGATAAAACGAAGTTATATATAGATATGAGAAGATAAGAAGTATAAGTTTAATTTCATCAATAGACGGTGATAAATCATTTTTTATAATATGAACAGACAGAAGATTTATTTGACATTAGTCTTGGCATTAATATTCATGTCAAGTTGTGGCTCTTCTGCTAAGTTAGCAAAGAATCATGATGAAATGAAGAGTGATCCAAGAATATGGGATTATCTTAACGTCAGTGATAGAGAACGTACATTGGTTGATTCTATTGTAGCATTGGATGAATATGCTGTATTTCTTGATTCATACAAAAAGTATCGGACAAAGAAAAATGCTATGCGTGAGGGCGAAGATGTGGAACAAACGAAAGAGTTTGCGGAATATGTGGCAGCGTGTTCTAAAATATTCAGGATTATTGATAAGTTGAAATTAAGTAAAGATGCGTCTATCGCTGTGTTTGAGAATCTATATAGAGTTGCTAATAATAAATTGAATTGAATCACTATGGCATCTGTATAAGAGTAGATAGAACAAGTGAGACAATAAAGAATATGATTCAGGAAGATAAAACGTCAACTAAAAAGATGTTGTCGACCAAGAATCACATTTATATAGGGCTGTGTATCTTATATCTAGTGTTCTTAATGATAAACAGGAAATATCCGGTAGGAGATATAACACTGCATATTGTTTATCTTTCCACCTGGTTTTTTCTTTTATTGTGGGAAGTAGTAGATGTACTAATAAATAGAAAGAAGAATATTAGCTTCATAGTTATAATTTCGATGGTGCTGGTTATGTACATTGCAAATATGTTGAGGTAGATAGAAACAAGATGATAAAAGATATAAATTTAATATATGCGAAAATGAAATATACACGAACATTATTAATTATTGTATTTGCTTCTGTTGCCCAGCTATTTTACGGGCAAGAAAGATACACAATCAGCGGTGAGTTTCCAGATCGTTCTTTGGATGGTGAGTATGTGTTTCTATATGAACGCTCAGCTCTTGTTGAAGAACCTGAACGTATGAAGCAAGCATTCAAAGATACCATATTGGTAGTTGGTAATACATTTCATTACGAAGGAATGCTCAACCGGAAACCTTTTTTGGTTTCTCTCTCTTGCAGTAAAGGTAGACAGTTTCGTTATAATACCTCTTTCGTTATAGAACCGGGGGATATTCAACTTCGCATTGTTGATTGGGGAAGTGAGGGGAATGTTTCCGGTGCTCCTATTAATAATGATTATAATGCGTACATTATCGAATGTAAAAAGCAAGTAGACAAGATGCTCTATTTGATGAGAACCAGGCGGGAAGAGGAAGCGATGAAAAGTGATGCACGTCTAAATGCGTTGTTTCGAGATACGTATATACGTTCCACAGAAGGTTGTTTGCTTTTTGGAGAAAAATATGCCCAATATCCCGATGTTATCCGATCTTGGTTGGCTATGTATATAGACCCTATTAATCAAACTGCGGGAGATGAGGCTATTTTATCGCGATTCTTGCATGTTGTCGATTTAATGCCTGAGGCAGAACGCGATATTCTTTTAGCTTGGCGGGAGTATAGAACCGAGTTGCAAGAACATATGGTAAAGGCCAGGGCCTTGAGAGACAGTCTGGAGGCTAAAAGGCCTCGCTTTATTGAGGTTGTTCCTAATTGTTCATCATCAACAACGGAAAAATTATGATAGGATATGAAATAGCTATTAATGATCAGTCACCTGTGGTTGTCACGTCACCTGACGTGGCATTCGTCATGGTGCATAGCAATTGCTCTTTCGGTGATAGTATTTATGTAGGAGGATCGGATACTTCGAGAAGAATCGCTTGGGTAGATGAAAAACTGAAAGTGGGAGATAGAGTCCGAATAAAGGTTGTTGAAGTGTCGGTGGTATCTCCTACTGTGAAGATGACCTATGATCGGGAAGAATTGAAGGCAAAATACGAACGACTCAAAGCCGAGCTTGAGGCAAAGGGACTTATATAGAATATTGATATGAAAGGACTTTTAGTAAAAAGCAAAGATAAAATTAGCAAGGCTGGCATTCCTCAAAATGGAGTTAGTCTTGTTGGTAATATTACTTGGCATAGTGGTGCGTCTTGGAGCGTTGGTGGTTTGCGGGTGTCCGATGAGATGCATTTGGTATGGGACGGAGGAATGTTGGAAGTCGGGGATGTGATAGAAGTGGAAGTGGCAGAATTTGATGAGGCTTCGGCGACTGTTTGGGAAGAAAAGCATTGCTGTCCGACACGAACGGCATCGAACGACACAGATAATCCGAAGGAATTGGAGCATAAACTGGATCTCTACTACCGGTTGAAAAAGGTATTGGAGGATGAGAACTTGATTTAATACTAGGATAAAAATGATAAGACTCTTTCATATTTTGTTTGCCGCAGCATGTATAGGCAGTATGTTTGTATATTCCTACCAATTTACAGACGCATATATTGTGCCTAAATGGTGCTGCGTTTTGTTTGTGCTGTTATGGATGCTGGTGTATGCTGCATTTCTGGCATTGCAACGTAAATCCATTGTGGCGGATATGGCGATATGGGGGAGTATTATTGTTTTCAGTTGTTGGTTGCAGGCTGTTTATGGAATATTGCAATACGTAGGTTTATTATCTTCTCATGCAACCTTCCGTGTGACCGGTAGTTTTGATAATCCGGCAGGATTTGCAGCTTGTCTTTGTGCCGGATTGCCTTTTGTCGTTTTTTTGATCATACATAGAAATAAGTGTATTAGATATGCCGGATGGATTGCAGGGGGAGTGATGGTATTGGCGGTATTTTTATCTCATTCGCGATCCGGTATGGTAAGTGTCATTGTGGTATGTGTCATGTATTTGTGTGGAAGATTCGTTCATGGGAGATTGTGGAGATATTCATTATCGGTATCTATGATAGGATTGTTAATAATCGGCTCCTATTGGTTGAAAAAAGATTCGGCAGATGGTCGGTTGTTGATTTGGCGGTGTGGTTTGGAAATGGTGAAAGATGCTCCTTCGACGGGACATGGCGTCGGAAGTTTCGAGGCTAAATATATGGACTATCAGGCGGATTATTTCAAAGAATATGGTTCGCAAAGTCGTTATGCTATGTTAGCGGATAATGTAAAGCAGCCTTTTAATGAATATTTGGGAGTTCTGATTAATTTCGGTATTGTCGGATTGGCTTTGCTTTTGGGTATTGTGGGGGCGCTTGTGTATTGTTATAGGCAAAATCCTACACAGGAAAAGAAAATAGCTCTTTATATTTTGCTATCAATAGGCATATTCTCTTTCTTTTCCTATCCGTTTACGTATCCTTTTACGTGGATGGTGACATTTCTTGCCGTTCTCATGTTGACTGCTGATTATTTGAAGCGGATAAAGATAGGTACATGGGGCAGGAATATAATGTATTCCGCAACGGTGATGTGTTTCTTTTGGGGACAGGTTAGGCTGGGCGAACGTACACAGTCGGAACGCAGTTGGCAGAAGGCTTCGGAGGTGGCTCTTGGCCATTCGTGTGATGAGGCGCTTCCGTACTATGTGAGTCTGAAACATCGGTTCAAAGATAATCCTTATTTCCTGTATAATTATGCTGCTGTTTTCACGGAAGCCAAAGAATACGAGAAGGCTTTAAAGGTAGCGTTGGAGTGTCGCAAGTATTGGGCAGATTATGATCTTGAATTATTATTGGGTGATATTTATAGGGAAAAAAAGGATTATAAACAGGCTGAAGAATACTATATGAGTGCTTCGTATATGTGCCCTAGTCGTTTTTTGCCTCTTTATCAATTGTATGAACTGTATAAATGTATAGGTAATACAGAGAAGGCTTCGGAATTGGCAAAGATACTTTTGGAAAAGCCTGCAAAAGTAAATTCAATGTTAATCAAGCGGATAAAATATCAACTCAAAAAGGAGTGTGAACCTTTAATATTATGAATATAGTATGTAATTATGCGGCATTCATAATGTTTTTCCTTAATGTATACCTTTATATTTGGAATCCTTTGGAGAAACATTATGATTTAATTAAAATAGTGTTTGGTTGGGTAATTGCTTTGTTTGTATTTAATTATTTGTTTCGGCATAGCAAAATAGAAAGGATAGGATATGTTATAGCTGTAACGCTTCTTGCCTTAGTTTATTTTGTGATTCCAGTATAGACTTTGTATTACATCAAGAGTGGCACATATTTATGAAATACGATAAAACATAGCTGAACTAATGTCATGTTTTGTATATTGTAATGATATAGTAGTTTAAATCATGAGAATAATAATTACGCTTTTTATTGTTTTATTTTTTGCGCCTACGGACATATCAGCTCAAAGGAAACTCTTTAAAGAGTATCGTTCGGAGTGTGCCCGACGGTTTGACATAGAAATAATAAAGCCGAAAGGGTTTAAGACCATTGGAAAAATGGTTCCATTCAGAGTGAATGAAGGAAGAAGCATAGGCTCATTCTATCGTGTGGCGTTGGAATCAGAAAATAAAGATTGCTTGATTCTATATCCATTCTTTATTGAAAATAGACCTCGTGGTATTGCAAAAAATATGGCTTATGGTGAAGTAATGGCGGCATTGAACTTAGCACCGGAAGAGGATGACGAGATGGGACCGAATCTGGTGAATGGCAAATTTGTGCTTTCAAGAAGAAAAAAGACAAGCCGCAATAAGGAAACGGTAAAGCTCGACACTGCCCACTATATGAGAGTGATCGCAGAGGAAGATATGGAGAATTATTTTAATGCCGATACAGTATATGTATATGATGTTCCGTTATTGAAACCTTATAAAGGAATCTATAAAGAGTGTATCGGAATAAATATGGTGAAAGAAGGACACCCGTTCGGAATGATAAAAGTTCTCCTTGTGGAAGGATGCGATGCGAAAGACAAATATATGAAACAGCTTTTTAAAAGTATACGTTACAGTGATAGTATACCGGATTATAAGGCGAGAATGAAATCGAAAAATTATAAAAAGAAATAACCATGAGAAAGTATATCCTTTATTCGTTAGCTATCCTGTTGGCAGCCTGTTCGAAAAGTGTTCCTTATTCTGACGAAACCATTAAAAATGACCTGCGTGTACCTGCTTATCCGCTATTAATGCTCCACCCGCATCTGCGTTTATGGTCAACAACAGATCAGCTGATGGAGAAGAATATGATTTTTACTAATGGGAAAAATCTTCCTTTTGTCGGTTTCCTGCGGGTGGACGGAACGATGTATCGCTTTATGGGTAGACGTGAACTACCTATGCAAGCCATTGCAACAATGGCATACGATTATGAAAGCTGGGAAGGAAAGTACACCTCTCTTAGACCGGATGAAGGCTGGGAGCAACCGGATTTTAATGATCAATATTGGCAGGTAAATGAAGGTGCATTCGGTACACGCGACAGACGTGAAACGAGAACGCAGTGGCTTTCAACTGATATATGGGTGCGGAGGGAAATCGTGGATATTGATCCATATTTGCTTGAGAACAAGAAGATTTATTTGCGTTATTCGTATGATGACATAGTTCAATTATATATTAACGGAAAACTAGTCGTAAGTGCGGACCGCGCAGCGGCAAATTTAAAAGTCGAGTTGCCGGATTCTATCTTGAATACAATGAAGGAAGGGAAAGCCCTTATTGCAGCTCATTGTGAGAATAAAAAAGGTAGTGCATTGATTGATTTCGGCTTATTTGCAGAGGAACCGGGAATATTGGTAGAAGGCATAGCTCCTGTTTCTAACGAGAAGGAATGGATTGGGAAATATACAACAGAACAACCGGAAGAGGGTTGGGAAATGGCTGCTTTCAATGATAGCACATGGGCACAAGGAAGCGCTGCTTTTGGCACGGAAGGCGGACCGGGTGTTGGTACTCCCTGGAATACCAATAGGCTATGGATCAGGAGAGAAGTCTCATTCGATCCTTCTTTAGTGAAAAACAGACAACTTTTTGTGCGTTATTCGTATAATGACGGTATGCAACTGCTTATTAATGGAAAGGAGCTTGTCCGTACGGGAACGAAGGCACGTAACGACGTGAAAGTGCAGATCCCGGATTCTATCTTAGAAACAATGGAAGATGGAAAAGCTTTGTTTGCAGCACGTTGCGTGAATTGGGGAGGTACTTCCTTTGCTGATTTCGGGTTGTATGGTGAGCTGAAAGAAGCCGGGCAAAAATCTGTGGATGTGCAGGCAACCCAAACACATTATACTTTTGATTGTGGAGATGTGGAATTGAAACTGACATTTACAGCTCCTTATTTATTGGATGATTTGGAACTGTTAAGTCGTCCGGTTAATTATATTTCTTATCAGGCTAAGGCATTGGACGGTAAGGAGCATGATGTCGCTATTTATTTTGAAATGGATCCTCATAAAGCCTTTCGCGCTGGACAGTCTACGGAGATGTATGAAGAAGACGGTTGGGTGATGATGAAGACCGGTCGGGAGAATCAGAAGTTATGGGTGGATAAGCTGAAGGATGCTCCGGCCTGGGGATATTTCTATTTAGGAGCGAAAGAGAATGTTACTTGTGCACAAGGGGACGCGGCAGAGATGCGGGCACACTTTATGAAAGAAGGTGATTTGAAAGAAATGCGTCGGTCGAATGAAAAACGTTATGCGGCAATAGCACAGAAGCTGGAAATGAATAGTGAGTTTCCCCAACATCTGATTGTGGCTTTCGATGGATTGTATACAATGGCTTATTTCGGTGAGGACCTACGACCTTATTGGAATAAGGACGGAGATAAAACGATAGAAGGGTTATATGAAGACGCGGAAAAAGTATATAAAGAAACAATGGCAAGGTGCTATGCTTTTGACAGGCAATTGATGGAAAATGCTTGCCGTGTCGGTGGTAAAGAGTACGCAGAACTGTGTGCTTCGGCATATCGTCAGGCCGTTTCGTCTTTCCAGATGTCTAAGAATTCGAGTGATGAGTTGCTCTATTTTACTACGTTGGTGGGGTCGCTGGATATTTATTATGCTGTTTCACCGCTATTTCTTTGTTACAATCCCGATCTGCTGAAAGCAATGTTGAATCCTTTCTTCTATTATAGTAAGAGTGGTAAATGGAATAAGCCTTTCCCTGCTCATGATTTGGGCGGTTATCCGTTTGTAAACGGACAAGCGAAAGGGGGAGATTTACCGGTTGAACATGCCGGAAATATGCTGATTATGGTGGCTGCTATGGCTAAAGCGGAAAAAGATGCATCTTACGCAAAGGCTCATTGGGAGACTCTCTCCAAATGGGCGGGTTATTTGATGGAGAACGGGCTTGATACCGGTAAACAGATTGATACAGATAGCTTTGCCGGCCGCTATTCTCATAATGCTAATTTGTCTGCCAAAGGAATTTTAGGTATTGCATCGTATGCTCTTCTGGCAAAAATGCTAGGTAAACAGGAAGATGCTGAAAAATATTTGGCAGCAGCAAAAAGAATGGCCGAGGAATGGGAGAAGCAGGCTTCTGACGGGGACCATTATCGTTTGGCTTTTGACCAGACGGATAGCTGGGGGCAAAAATATAACTTGATTTGGGATAAACTTCTTGACCTTCATGTTTTCCCGGATAGAGTAGTAGAATTGGAAACTGCTTTTTATAGGACTAAATTGAATACTTATGGTTGTCCGTTGCATAGTAAAACTGATTATGCGAAAGCTGATTGGACTGTATGGACGGCTGCATTGCAAAATGACCGACTCATGTTTCGTGAGTTTATTCTTCCGCTTTACAATTATATGAATGAAAACAAATGGCGTGTACCAATGGCAGACACTTATAATGTTGTGAATCAGAAAACAAGAGTCACATCGTGGGGAAGACCGGTAACAGGTGCCTATTTCATAAAATTATTAGAGGCGGTTTTGGATGAAAAAGGTAATAATATCGTTTCAAAAGATGAAATGAATTGTTCAAAGTAGTCCTGATAAAATAGATGCTTGAATGTTATAATTATAGATGAATAGGGGATATTTCGTTTGTCTGTACCTTACAGAGAGCGTGAATGGTAACCTTATGGATTGTAATATACTATTGAATGATGTTGATTTAATGTATATCTTTGTATAATAATACAAGATGAAACATGGAATCAATATAAATCCCATAAATAAAATTAGATAATTATGAAAAACATTTTCCTTCCCAAAGTAATGGTGTGCATAATTGCACTGTTTACTTTAATTTTACCAGCTTCTGCACAAAATACAAATGCGACAGATGAGTACAAAGAAACGTTGAAGAAAATCATGGATTTTTCTGGTACTTCGACTACTACGGATGACTTTTTCCAGAGATTATCATCTATAATGAAATTAAATGCGCCAAAAAAGGATGAGGCTTATTGGAATGAGTTCTCTAAAAACTGGAAAGAGAAAGTAGAAAATAAGGTGTTTGAAATGTATATGCCTGTTTATGAGAAGCATTTAACATTGGAAGAATTAAAAGCTGTTGCTGCATTTTATGAATCTCCCGTGGGTAAAAAATATAAAGAGGCTTCATTGATTGTTATGCGTGAGACAATGCCGTTGTTAGTGCAGCAACTCCATACCGAGATGTCCAAAGAGGTAATGCCGGAGAAAAGTGAACGAGTAAAAAGAGGTGAACAGCGGTTGAAAGAATATGAGCAAAAGCAGAAGCGTGATAAAGAATTATATGCACAGGCCTATATGCTTCCAAGCGATAGTATAGTTATAGTTCCTGAAGAAGTGTATGAGAAAGCGTATGAGAATGGGATGTCTACAAGTCCTTCTTTATATTCGATTGAAAGGAGAAAGAATGATACTAAAGTGACATTCATTCAACCTATTTATTGGGATTGGCAATGGTTGTATTATAGTCCGGGGTTTAAGATTATCGATAAGAAAAGTGGCGATGAGTATAATGTGCGGGGATATGATGGTGGAGCTCCGATGGGTAGGCTGTTGGCTGTCAAAGGATTTAATCATAAATATATTTATATCAGTCTTTTATTCCCGAAACTGAAGAAAAGTGTGAAAGAAATAGATATTCTTGAGTTGCCGCACAAAAAAGATAAAGAACAGTTGCCTTCTAATGATGATGGAAAGTCTAAATCATATTTTAATGTAAAGGTGAAAGATTATCAGGTCGTTTCCGATAAGAAAAATAAGAAGATCTATTATTAGTTCAAATGATTATCAGAATTTGAAATGATAATAGCAGGTATTGAACATGAGTGTGAACCGTTTTTTTGATATAAACTTATTCCGTATGAGAAATCGAATTATGATTTTATGCACGTTTTGTGCTATTGCTATATTTTCTTCTGCCCAAGAGAAATTCTCTATCCGAGGAATTGCTAATGAGGAATTGAATAATCAATTGTTGTATTTATGCCTGATGGGAGATGGAGAGCAAGCTAAAGAAGTCGTTTTGGACAGTACAACAGTGGAAAAAGGTAAGTTCTCTTTTTCTGGTGTACATCAGATGCCGGATATTGCAATCATCAAGGATATGGATGGAGAAACCTATCCGTTGATTTTCGAAAAAGGAGAAATATCAGTAAATATTGCTGCGAATAAGAGAGGGGGAACGCCTTTAAATGATTCATTGAATATAGCTTTAAATCGTATGCAGCTAATAATGGATAATATGTTGAAAACATCAGATAGTATTTATAAGTTAATGACTGGAATGAAATCTGAAGAATTTGCTGATAAGATGGTGAATGATACTGCATTTAGAGCAAGATATGATAAAATAGAGAAGAATTTTCTTGCACAAGTGGATTCAGTATCACATTGTATAAAGGATTATAAGAATAGTATAGTGGGTGTATATCTTTTCTCCGTTGGAGGTATGATGATGCCTTTTGATGATATGAAGATTCTGATGAAAGAAGCTTCGCCTCTGTTTTCACAAAATAATTTGGTGAGAAATATCGTGGAAAAGAAGAACCAAGCAGAGCTCCGAATGAAGGCGGAACTTGAAAATAAAATGACTCCGGAACAGCGTGAAGAACAAAAGAAACGGCAGGAAATGGATGCCAAGATAAAGATTGGCGAACGTTTCCCGGATGCTAAAGTGAAAGACAATGCTGGCAACATGAAGCTCTTGTCTGATTATGTGGGTAAGGGAAAATATGTCTTGATTGACTTTTGGGCTTCATGGTGCGGACCTTGCCGGCATGAAATGCCCAATGTGAAAGCTGCTTATGAAAAATATGCTTCTAAGGGATTTGAGGTGATTAGCATATCTACAGATCGGAAACTGAAACCTTGGAGGGCTGCTGTTGAAGAACTTGGAATGAATTGGGTACAATTGTTGGATGTGGATGCTTCTGATATATATGGTATCTATGCTATACCCAGAACTTTTCTTGTAGATCCTACGGGGATTGTTATAGACAAAAATTTAAGGGGTGAAAAACTGGAGGAAGCTTTATCGAAGTTGTTTGAATAATCGTTGCTTTGTTTTTATTGTATGGGTGAATTGATAGTTGAGAACTATATAATAGGATAACAATTATCAATTCACCAATGACTTTTATTAAATCAGAAGTCCGTCCAATAGCTCTAAATAAAGTCCAATAGCTTCTTCTATTTCTTTTAACATGATATATTCTTCTGCCGTGTGTGAACGCGACGAACGTCCCGGACCAATTTTTACCGATGGGAAGGACATTAAGGCTTGGTCGGACAATGTTGGAGAACCAAAAGGAACGCGTCCTAACTTCATAGCTTTCTGTACAAATGGGTGTTTCTCGTCAATTCGTGAAGAATTGAGACGGAATGAACGAGCTTGGGCTTCACAGGAAATATGCTTTTTGATTTCAGCAAACAATTCTTCATTCGTGTAAAGTTCGTTACTCCGGACATCAACGATGAAAGTACATTTGTCGGGAATCACATTGTGTTGTGTACCGGCATTGATAACAGTGACACTCATCTTCACGGGACCCAACAAGGGCGATTCTTTCTCAAAACGATAGTCGCGGAACCAGGCAATATCATCCAATACTTTGTAAATAGCATTGTCTCCTTCATTACGCGCTGCATGTCCTGCTTTACCTGTTGCAGTAACATCCAATACCATTAATCCCTTTTCGGCAATGGCGGGTTGCATCTCTGTCGGTTCACCCACTATGGCAAATGAGACTGGAGGAAGTCCCGGCAATACGCTCTCAATTCCGTCTTTTCCAGAAACTTCTTCTTCACAAGAGGCCAGATAAATCAGATTATACTTCTGCGAAGTGCGACATAGTTGCAGGAACACCTGTAATAACGAAACAACGCTGGCACCGGCATCGTTACTTCCTAATCCATAGATCTTACCGTTTTCTTCACGTGGAGTGAACGGATCTTTCCGCCAACCGTTAACAGGTTTCACTGTGTCTATGTGGGAGTTAAGTAAAATAGTAGGCTTCTTCAAATCAAACATAGGACTAAAGCACCACACATTATTTCCTTTACGTCCCGTCTGCATACCTGCCATTTCAATATAGTTTTGCAGGAAATCCGCAGCTTGGGTTTCTTCCCGGCTGATTGAAGGAATACTAATCAGTGATTTAAGCAGGCTTACAGCCTCTGTTGTCATATACGGAATATCATATTTCATAGTGCAAATCTTTTATCTATACCTTAATATTTGCACAAAGATAGTCGTTTTGAGCAATAGTTTCAAATAAAACTAATACCTTTGTACCATATTTACTAATACAAAGAGTATGACTTATCATCATTTATCTGTCCTGGTCCATCGTCAGGCCGAAAAATATGGCGACAAGGTAGCCTTAAAATACCGTGACTATGAGACAGCTCAATGGATTCCTATTTCATGGAAGCAGTTCTCCGGATCAGTACGGCAAGCAGCTAATGCTTTCGTGGCATTGGGAGTAGAAGAACAAGAGAATATCGGTATATTTTCACAAAATAAACCCGAATGGTTCTATGTCGACTTTGGCGCGTTTGCCAATCGGGCTGTTACTATTCCGTTTTATGCAACGAGTTCACCTGCGCAGGCGCAATATATCATTAATGATGCGCAGATTCGTTTCCTTTTTGTAGGCGAGCAATACCAGTATGATGCTGCTTTCAGCATCTTTGGTTTCTGCACCTCTCTGCAACAACTGATTATTTTTGACCGTTCGGTAGTGAAAGATCCCCGCGACGTATCGTCTATCTATTTTGATGAGTTTATGGCGATGGGAGAGGGATTACCTCACAATGATACGGTAGAAGAGCGTACCGAACGGGCTTCATACGATGACTTGGCAAACATTCTCTATACATCCGGCACAACGGGTGAACCGAAGGGCGTCATGCTTCATCATTCCTGTTATTTGGAACAGTTTCATACACACGATGACCGTTTGACGACCATGTCGGATAAGGATGTATCTATGAACTTCCTCCCCTTGACACACGTGTTTGAGAAAGCATGGTGTTATCTCTGTATTCATAAAGGAGTGCAGATTTGTATCAATCTTCGTCCGGCGGATATTCAGACAACGATTAAGGAAATTCGTCCGACACTGATGTGTAGTGTTCCCCGTTTCTGGGAGAAAGTATATGCAGGTGTACAGGAGAAAATTAACGAAACAACAGGGTTGAAGAAAGCACTGATGCTGGATGCTATCCGGGTAGGTAGAATCCATAATCTGGATTATCTGCGTTTGGGTAAGACTCCTCCGGTGATGAATCAACTGAAATATAAATTCTACGAAAAGACAATCTACTCTCTACTGAAAAAAACAATCGGTATTGAGAACGGTAACTTTTTCCCGACTGCCGGTGCTGCCGTCCCCGATGAAATCAATGAATTTGTCCATTCGGTAGGAATCAATATGGTGGTAGGATATGGTTTGACGGAATCGACGGCCACTGTATCTTGTACATTGCCGGTTGGCTATGATATCGGTTCAGTAGGTGTTGTACTTCCGGGAATTGAAGTGAAAATCGGTGAAGACAATGAAATTCTTCTTCGGGGCAAGACGATTACCAAAGGTTATTATAAGAAAGCAGAAGCTACGGCTGCTGCCATTGAACCGGATGGCTGGTTTCATACAGGTGATGCCGGTTACTTTAAAAATGGCCAGCTTTTCCTGACGGAACGCATTAAAGACCTATTCAAAACATCGAACGGCAAATATGTTGCTCCGCAAGCTTTGGAAACGAAATTGGTTATTGACCGTTATATTGACCAGATTGCCATTATTGCCGATCAGCGTAAGTTTGTTTCCGCTCTGATTGTTCCTGTATATGGGTTTGTGAAAGAGTATGCGGAAGAAAAAGGCATTAAATACAAAGATATGGAGGAACTGTTGAAACATCCGAAGATTGTAGGATTGTTCCGTGCACGGATTGATACACTCCAACAGCAGTTTGCACACTATGAGCAAATCAAACGTTTCACTCTGCTTCCCGAACCGTTCAGTATGGAACGTGGAGAACTGACTAATACGTTGAAATTGAAACGGTCGGTAGTTGCCAAGAATTATAGTGAGCAGATTGAAAAGATGTACGAAGAAAATGAGAAATAAGCGATGGACGGTGAACGTTAAATATGAAACGGTAAACCGTAAACGATAAGTTGCAAACAATAAAACGGTGAACAAAATCTGTGCAATTGGCAGAGTTGTTCACCGTTTATTATTTATAAGTACATCTCCCTAATTAGTTTGTATTGTTTTCATTTTTACAAATTCCTTATAAAGAAAAACTTCTTGATTTTGATAGTATAAACTTATTTAGAAGACATACTTAGTTTATTCGTTCCTTTTTAGTATCCGAAAATCTGCTCCTGTGTCAATTCTTCAATAAGACCTACAGCTTTCAGCTTATCCAGTTCCAAATCCTTCTTATCTCCCAGAATGCAATAAACATACGTGCGTCCTTTTACCCATTGCTTTTGGAAATCGGCAATGTCTTTCAGCGTCATGTTCTGTATATCATTGTAGAGCTTGATACGCGGGTCTACGTTTTGGCCTAGGTCCTGTGCATTGATATAACTCCAGATGATGTCACCTTTGATGATACGTTCGGTACGCAGGCGGTTCGTTAATCCGTCTTTAGCCAGTTTGAATGCAGCCTCCGATTCCGGCATATTCTCATTCAGTCCGGAGAGTACGACATACGTACGTTCGTTGTCTGGAGATACGTAGAAAGTACAAGCCAAGCGATAGAATTCACTTTTCAGTTCCTCCGGTGTCATGTCCGAAGTACCCAGATATTATGTCAGGAAGAGTGACAAGCAAGAAAGTTTCAATAGTTTGTTCATAATATGACAACATTTTAATAACAAAAACAAAGGTAGCAGATTTTTGCTTATCTTTGTCCCCCGATATCTGAATTTTGTAAATAATAAAATTGTAAATCAAATGATTACTATTGAACAACTTAAAGACGTGAAAGAGCGCACTGATGCGCTGAGGAGGTATCTTTGACATCGACGGGAAGAAAATTCAAGTCGAAGAAGAGCAATTGAGAACACAAGCTCCGGGATTTTGGGATGACCAGAAGAAGGCCGAAGCTCAAATGAAATTGGTGAAAGACCTGCAAAAGTGGATTGAAGGCTACAACGAACTCAAGACATTGGCAGATGAACTAGAACTGGCATTTGATTTCTATAAAGAAGAACTGGTGACCGAGGAAGATGTGGACGCTGCTTACGCCAAAGCTAGTGAAGCGGTAGAGGCACTCGAACTCAAAAATATGCTTCGTGACGAAGCCGACCAGATGGATTGTGTGTTGAAAATCAATTCAGGTGCCGGTGGTACGGAAAGTCAGGACTGGGCTTCTATGCTGATGCGTATGTATCTGCGTTATGCCGAGACCAACGGTTATAAAGCTACCATTGCCAACCTTCAGGAAGGTGACGAAGCCGGAATCAAAACCTGTACTATCAATATTGAAGGTGATTTTGCATACGGTTATTTGAAGGGAGAGAACGGTGTGCACCGCCTGGTTCGTGTTTCTCCGTACAATGCGCAAGGTAAACGTATGACTTCCTTTGCTTCTGTATTCGTTACTCCGCTGGTGGATGACAGTATCGAGGTAAATATTTTGCCTGCCAACATCTCTTGGGATACATTCCGAAGCGGTGGTGCCGGTGGACAGAATGTAAATAAGGTAGAATCCGGTGTCCGTTTGCGTTATCAATACAAAGATCCTTATACCGGTGAGGAAGAAGAAATCCTGATTGAAAATACCGAAACCCGTGACCAGCCGAAGAACCGTGAGAATGCAATGCGTCAACTACGTTCCATCTTGTATGATAAGGAATTGCAGCATCGTATGGCAGAACAGGCGAAAGTGGAAGCCGGTAAGAAGAAGATCGAGTGGGGGTCCCAGATCCGTAGCTACGTATTTGATGACCGTCGCGTGAAAGATCATCGTACCAACTATCAGACTTCGGATGTGAACGGTGTGATGGATGGCAAAATAGATGGCTTTATCAAAGCTTATCTGATGGAGTTTTCTTCACAAGAATCATAAAAAATAAAATTAGCAAGTGTTATTTTTGGAAAGTTAAAAGATTTGTACTTACTTTGTTAGCGTTGAACTTAAAAGCTAACTATTATGAGTAAGGGGAAGAAAAAAGTAGCGATTACCAAAAAAGAAGAAGAACAAGCTCAAAAGGTTGTCAAAATAGTGTTCGTCTCATTAATTATTTTGGCATTGATTATGCTGATTGCATTTTCCTTTTTCGGCTGATAAGTTCACCACAAATTACACGGTCAACCCAGACTGTTTGGCTATTAATAGAATGAATATCAAATCCAATCTGTGTTAATCTGCGTAATCTGTGGTGAACTCTTTGTTTTGTAATGCATTTGTATTCTATGTAATATGAATGTAACTTTTCTGTCATTTTCCTGTATTCGATTTGTCATCTTCGTGTATCCTCACAGTTGTACTTTTGCCGTGAATTTAGTAGCATATAACTGAAATGAGTAGAATCACAACAATCGTCGTCATGCTTTTGCTGGCGACAATGGCCTTTGGACAGGCAAAAGAAGATGCCGGGGATGGCAAGAAGCTGGATAAGCAGACAATGGAATTTAAGGATTACCTGCCGGAGATTCACGGAACTATCCGGGGAAAATATGAATACCAGACAGAAACAAGTGAAAGTCGTTTTGAAGTACGTAACGCGCGCTTTAGTGTTTCGGGGAATGTACATCCGTTAGTTGCCTATAAAGCGGAAATCGACCTTTCCGACGAAGGTTCCATTAAAATGCTTGATGCGTATGCACGTGTTTTTCCGGTGAAAGACCTGAATTTTACGATCGGTCAGATGCGCGTTCCTTTCACGATAGATGCTCACCGCTCACCACATCAGCAGTATTTTGCCAACCGTTCATTCATTGCCAAGCAAGTAGGAAATGTGCGTGATGTCGGTTTGACGGCTGGTTATACGAATAAAGACGGTTTCCCATTTATTCTTGAAGGGGGATTGTTCAACGGCTCCGGTCTGACAAATCAGAAAGAATGGCATAAAACGCTGAATTACTCCATAAAAGCGCAGCTACTGCCTAATAAGAACTGGAATCTGACACTTAGCACCCAAATGATAAAACCGGAAAATGTACGGATTAATATGTACGATGCCGGTATCTATTATCAGAATGACCGTTTTCATATTGAGGCGGAATATTTATATAAAATGTACGGCCACGAAGCATTTAAAGATGTTCATGCGGTGAATAGTTTTATTAATTACGATTTACCATTGAAGAAAGTATTCAATAAAATCTCCTTCCTGGCTCGCTATGATATGATGACCGATCATAGTGATGGCAAGATGGATGAAACGACAAAAGCTCTGATTATAAATGATTATGCCCGACATCGTGTGACAGGCGGAATCACACTAAGTCTTTCCAAAGCTTTCATTGCCGACCTCCGACTGAACTTCGAGAAATATTTCTATAAGAACTCCGGCGTCCCTAAAGAATCGGAACGGGACAAAATCGTGATTGAGTTCATGACGAGATTCTGATTTATGTGTTTTGTGGCATACACGGTGAGACAGAGTTATATGGCTTTTGGAAATATGGTTTCATTTTTTGCCGATTAAGTTCTTTATTTGCCTTGATATTTATAATTATTTAGTTTTTTGTTTGCGTTTATTTAGAAATATAATATATTTGCGGTTGACTTATAAAGGTTATAGGGAATTTGTAAGAATATTGGGCGTTTGCAAAAAGCAAGCGATAGAATAGTAGAGGCTTAATAAGCAAATATGAGGAATAAGGACGCAAAGGTGGGTACTTTCCCGATATGGAGAAAGTATAAGGGCGCGTCTGCTATAGGAAAAAAGAGGAATGGGCGTAATTTAAGGACAGAACTGCTATTTGTCCTTTTGTTGATTTTCTTTTATTCTTTTGGTGCACTGGAATGTAGTGCCCAAGCGTTAGCAGTACGTAAAACGGCAGTGGAAAAGAAAGATTCCATTATGCCATTTAAATCTCGACTGGCAGTTAGAACAAATGCCATCGATTGGTTGTGTCTTCTCCCCAATGTTGCTGTGGAGTTTGACTTGACTCCTTCCTGTTATAATAAAATCACGGTAGGGATGGGGGTGAAGTGGAACTGGGAAACCAGTCAAAAATATCTACCTTCTACTGTCTACAATCTATTTGATGCCCGTCTTGAGGTGCGCCGTTATTGGCGTACGGAACTATCGCAAGTACATCGTTCGGATAAGGAAAAAGTCAGTTTTTTGAAATGGCTTCGCGAAGATGTGTTTACCAGACAACGCCAACACCCTCGTTACTGGCGGGCCTATTATTGGGGCATTTACACTAATCTGGGCAACTATTCGTTTAAATTCGGAAAAGAAGGTGTTCAGGGATATACTTACGGAGCGGGCTTGTCCGCAGGTTTCGGTATTCCACTCTATGGATATAAAAATCATTTTGTCGATTTAGAATTAGGTGGAAGTGTAGGCTGTGTGTTTACTCGTTATGATAAGTACGGATTTGATGCCGAGAGTAACTGCTACCCTACACTTGTCGGAAAAAGTAAAGGATGGCATGTTCTTCCTTATCCTGTGATAACCGATTTGCGTGTTGCTTTTGTTTATCGGTTTGCTTCTATTAAAGATAAGTATAAACTGGTTGACCACGTGAAACAGGCGGCAAGGCATGAGCGTGAAATGAAACGCAAAAATCTGAATGATTCTATTAATGAGGCGCGTCGTCTTCGGAAAGAAGAAAAAGCACTACTGAAAAAGAATGAAGCGGAGCAGAAGAAAGCAAAAACGGAACAAAAGAAAACTGAACAGAAAAAAGAATTAGGAAAAGAAGAATCGGAAGCTAGTTTGAAGCAATCTGTAAAACCAAAAAAAGAGAAGAAAAACAAGAAAAAGAATAAAAAGGGTGCGACGAAAGATTCGAAATCGGAAGGGAGGAAAGATGAAAACATTGATTAAAATATTGTTGCCGTGTTTTCTTCTCACTGCATGTACACAGGTGGAATTATGTCCGGAGGAAGAACATCCGCACTCGTCACTTGTTCATGTCGACCTCGGTTTTGACGGGCTTGACCTTGTCACGAATGAGGAATACAAACCGAAATCGGTGCAAGTGATTGCAAGTCGAGTTGTCAACACTTGGCGGTCTGAATTTACGTTACCTCTTTCTACGGATGATAATTCGGATACCCGTTTCGAAGAAGGTGTGAGTGGAGAGGAAACCGGTCATCGACTGAAGAGTGGTGAATATACTTTCTTTTTTGTTGGTCTGAATGAAACATATTACGATGTTGAAGGACTGGATGATTACATTAACGATTATCACAACGGCATGCGCAATCTTTCTCTGAAAGTGAAGAAAGAAGATGCAAAAGATCTACCTGAACTTGAGCAGAAAGATTGGGTGGATTTCAATCCCGGAGTGCCTTTTATCAACTATAAAGGTCCCATTTTTAAAGATCAGCAACATAACGTATCTCTTTACACAGGGCAAACAGCTACAGTGTATGCTAAATTGCAACCTGTTACGCAGAAAATATCCGTCGATTTCAAGATCAGGAAAGATGCCAATGTGAGAATCAATTCGGTGATTTGCGAATTATCCGGGATAGTGACGCGAATGAGATTACTGAATAATGTACTTGATACAGAAGATCTGGGCCGAATCGTTTTTCGCACAGATTACGATAAGAATATGGCACAGGGCGACTTGTTGTCCTGTCGCGAGACTTTTGAAGTGTTGGGAATCATTGGTAGTCAAAGTCCGAAACGTATTACCGGTCCGGGCATTTTGCAAATAGCGATTTACGTCACCGTTGGGGAAAATACAGAGCGGGTGCTTAGTGGAGGCATCAATCTGTATCAAAGTATTATGGATGCGGGACTGACGAAGACGGTGAAAGACGGCAACAACGAATATACCGTGATTGCAAAGCCTGAAGGTATGCTGGAGATAACACAAGAATTACGGATTGACGGTGATAAGATTATTCAATGGGGCGAGGAAGACGGTTTTGATACTTGGTTCCCGGCACCGGAAGAGGACGATCCTAAAGTGGAAGTATAAGAATAGGTGGGCAGGAATATGATAAATGGAATTAACATACGAATCATTGGAGCATTTTTTGCTGTCATCGTTCTTTCCTCATGCGGGAAGACATATACGGGAGAAGTAGAGTCGTCCGGTAACGGAATCGGTACGTCGGATGAAGACATTCCGGTGATGCTGGCTGTCAGTGATCCTTCGATGCTCACCCGTGGAAGCGGAGCTTTTGACAAGGAACTGGGCAATGTGCAGGATATGTGGGAAAAATCCCGGTTCTATATATATGCTTTCTGTGCGGAAGAAAATTCGGATTTTCGTACGCTAAGCCGCAACGATAAGACACAATGCCTGGTGGATGGTAGTGTGGATAATGACGGTTCGAAGATGGGAAAGAAGGCGAGATTGAACAGCGACCGGGCCAGCTATCTGTTGTGGGATGGCGGTTCGAACGTGTTTTATGAGCGTGAGGAACAGACGAGACCTTTTCTCTTTTTCGGCTTTTACATTGACGATATAGTAGTGCCGGAATCTAATATCATTCGTACGGAGAGTGCTGTCAAGCTGCGGAATATCCGGATAGATGGCAGACAGGATATTATGTCGTCAGTGGCTCAACTAACGGAAGAACAGAAGAAACTGGTTGAAGATATGAATGAGAAGGAGTTGGTAATGAACAGTTTGTATAGTGCTTATTCCACACGTTTGGGCATATATCCTGTTCTTTCATTCCATCATGAACTGGCACGTGTGAAGTTCAAAATTTTCCCGGCAAAATCGGATGCAGACCATATCTATGTGCAAAACATTACCATGGAATCTAAGGTGAATGCTGATTTTACTGTAGCCGCCAAGGACAAGGAAGCTATGGGACTGGATTTCTCGGAATATACCGAAACGATACCTATGAGATTGTGCGAAACGGATGGCGGAGCATTGAAACAAGATTATTATGTAGCTCCTTTACTGCCGGGGGAGGAATCAATCACAGACCCTTACAGCCGTACCGGTGTATTTGTGGGTGAAAGCCTTTTGGTAGCTCCGAACTTGGGCAAGTATAAGATGACAGTTGATCTGAAACAAAATATAAATGGCGCAACAAAGACATATACCACCGAGTATGAGTTGGAAACAGCTTTTAAAGCGGGCTATGCCTACACGGTTCGCGTGGCGATCAACGGGTTGAATGACTTGGATTTCAATGTGCAGGTAGACGGATGGCGGGATGGCGGAAATATTGAGATAAATCCGGGAGACGAGTGGACGAATGAATGATAGAACAATTTAATACAAATGATAAAACAGATGCTTATGAAAAAAGTTGTATTACTGAACGGACTGATTGCTTTGATGCTGGTAGGATGTTCAAAAAGTTCTGATGAAGCCGGAGGAGGTGTAGCAGACGATCGTACGCCCATCATGCTGTCATTGGGAACACAACAACCGGGTATCACGGTTGACGGACCGCGAACAAGAGGGGCGGGAGCCATAGGAGTCCCCGGTGCAGATGGAACACTGGGCACATGGAATGGACAGAAACTAAAAATCCTGGCTTTTCGCAAAGACAAAATATCCGTAGAGGCTGCCGATGTGGAGGATATTGGTGCAGTGGGAGCTTGGGCTACGACAACTACACAGGCAGCCGTCAGTGGATTAGCGTGGGAGAATGGGGCAACTTTGTATTATCCTATTCAGAATGCTTACGATTTCTATGGATATTATATAGATGATGCAATGAATGGCGATCCGGTTATCACACCGGATACGGAAGGTGCAGACGCTATCCCGGGATATGTCTCCATTCCGGTAGCAATTGACGGTTCGCAGGACCTGATGGTGGCAAAAGCCGAACTGACAGATGCACAAAAGGCGATACTGGACACTTATCTGGATGCTGGAGCTACCGATGAAGAAAAGGAGGCTATGTATGCAAGAGCTTATAGTTCTTATACTGCACGTCGGGGCGTTCAACCACAAATGATGTTCAAGCACTTGCTGTCTCGTTTAACTGTTGGCGTGAAAGCAGGTACATCAGAAATCGTCAGTGCTGGACAGGATGGAGTCTATATTACTTCTTTGGAACTTACGGATGTTTATAATAAAGGAAATATGATTGTATCTGTTGCCAGTCAGAAGTTGGAACCTGTTGAATCCAGTAAGACGGACGGGACTCTTTCGTTAGAAATCATCGGTGATAATGTAGCCGATCTGACAATTGATGGAATTTCTTTCAAGGGGGTGAAGCCTACAAGTACTACCGATTTAGTTCCAATAGGCGAAAGTGTAATGGCTATGCCTGGTGAAACATCATTCAATGTTGCTATTAAAATGCGGCAGGTTAAAGATGGAAAACTGCTTAAAACCGATGAGATACCTTTCGAATCAATCGTCAAAGCTCCCGCTGCAAAAGAAATGGGTGAGGACGGTAATCCTATCAATATAGCTAAAGATGAGAACGGAAATATCCTAAAAGACAATAAAGGCAATATTCTTTATCGCTTCCTTGAAGGTTACACCTATTACGTCAAACTCACCATGAACGGATTGGAAGATATTGAGATTACAGCTTCATTGACTCCTTGGAAGGATGGAGGAGATATTCCGGTTACCCCGGGTGAAGACGAATAGATAAGAATGAATTAACATATTTATAAACTACAAATTTAATGTATTATGAAAAGAAATTATTTATTAGCGATGTTGGCAGCAGGGTTGTTGGCAAGCTGTTCTTCCGGTTTTGAAGAGAATTTGGAGGGCACTTCACCTGTTACACCGGGGAATACGGACGCGAATGATAACGAGTTAATGGAAATCCGGCTGGGAAATGGAGGATTAATGAAAGCAGCAGTTTCAAGAGCTGCTCTTACTCCGGATACTTGGGTAGGTACGACAGTCGGTATTTTTGCATTAAATAAATTGGATGATCCTGTGACACATGCCAAACCTGTTTGGGATGATGGTGATGTAACAACGACTGACCTTCGCGACTGTTTGTTGAAAAATGTATCGGGTGAGATTATTGCTCAATCGTCTACGAATGATCCTGATAAACAAGGAATATCTTTTGGAGCGAACAAATACTATTATCCTCGTGCAAGTTCTAAAGCTTATTCTTTCTATGGCTATTATCCTCGGAAAGAAACATTGGCACCGGATATTTGGGAATTTGGAACGGATCATATCTCGTGTCAATATACCATGAGTGGCGTTGATGATATTATTTGGGGAAAAGCTTTTGTTGCGGACGCTGCGACCGTAGACGGAAAAACGTATGATGGCTATAATGCTGCCTATTTCCGTAAAGTCCTTCCGCCCCCTGCCAATCCTACAATAGAATTTAAACATCTTTTGACTCAGTTGAAGTTTTATTTGAAAAAGGGGGATGAATATACTGCAGAAAAGTGTGGTGTGACAGCAATTAAAGTTGTTTCAGTACCCAAAAACGGTAGTCTTATGATTGCCAGTCAAATAGCAGAAAATCCAGAAGGAAAAATGATATGGAAAGAGACTGTTGAAGCTGCTGACGGATCATTGTCTTTGAATGAAAATCCAGTAGCTGCTAATATAACAGATGTTTCTGCTTATAGCGGAGCTTCGATTACATTGGGCGCTGATGAAACTAATGCGAAGGAAGTGGAGAATAGCACGATAATGTTGCCGGCAGGATTTAAAACATTAAAATTGGCCATTACACTACAAGATGGAGATAAGACTACAACAACAAATGCGACTATAAGTCCGGACATAGCAGACGGTACGTTCTTCAAAGAAGGTTTTGCTTACAAAGTTATTTTGACTATTAATGGTCCGAAAGAAATTCAGGTTGATGCTACTCTGAAAGCATGGGAGACAGGTAAAGATATAGGTGTTGAAATTTAATGTTTGACTAATTTTTGTATATGAAAAAGCTGACACTTTGTGTATGGTTAATATTGCTGGCTGCCTGCCATGGTTCTGACGACAATGAATCGGAATATATTCCTCCGACACTAGGAGGAGATGTCGAAGTTTCATTTGGTGGAAGTGTATCTGTTATTACATCTTCCGTATCGGTGTCCAGGTCTCCTATCAACAGAGCAACCTTTGATGAAGGATCGGAAATCGGAATTTATGGTATGGTGGCTAATGAAAATAATATGGGAAGTATTGATTGGGCATATAACACTGTTTTGTTGGACGCTATGAAGAATGCCAAATATACGGCTACTAATCATTATGTGACTGACAACGGAGTTGTTAAGCAATCTCTTGTGCAGGAGGAAATAGCGAAGTTCCCTCCTAAAGCATCCCCTACATCGCCAGAACCGGCGTTGGTGTTCTACGCATATTATCCATACACAACAGCTGTCGCTTATGACCCTTACGGTTCTCCTAATGCTCCTGTGATTCCTGTTAATTTGGATCATCAGGATATGTCAAACACTCCCGATTATATGTATGCCAAAGCGTCTTCAGTAGTTACGACACAACCGATATTGTTGACTTTTGAACATATTTTGACACGCTTAGACTTCGATTTATATACCAATATTCGTGACTTCGGTTTAGTGGAGGGCGAAATAGGTTCTCCCAGGTTGAAAAAGATAGTGGTCTATCAGGATAAACAATATGCGGCTTCCATGTCTCTTGCCGGACTTGAAAGTTTGGATCCGGAACAGGCTATGTCACCTCTTGCTTTAGTATATCCTAATTTGGATTATGTTATTACGTACAAAACAGCGGCTCAAAATCGATTTACAGGAGCTAGCTTTCTTTTGTTTCCTACTTGCTTTGTCACAAAAGTTGTATTTACCATTGTTACGGAGAAAGGAATGGAAAGAGATTTTATTGTTTATCAGTATGTTGCCGGTTCTACAGATCCACTGAAACAAGAGCTTCCTTTAGAACGTGGAAAGATCACAAAGTTGACGGTTAAATACACTCGCGAGATTAATCCGAATGCAACGATTAATGGTTGGGCGGAAAATATTAATTTAGAAGGGTTTACTATTGGTGATAATAATAGTAATGTGACTCCGTAAACAGAACAGTGCAATGAAGAGAATATTACTATTAATCGTTATAGCCGGCTTTTTCATTCTCCGGGCACAAGCGCAACAAGTAGCCGTTAAGACCAACGCCTTGATGTGGGGACTGATGAGTCCGAATCTAGGTTGCGAATTGGTGACGGGCGAACGTACCAGCGTAGAACTTTCTGTATTCGGTAATTATAAACTTTTCGGAAAGGATATGAAAATGATAGGTGTACAGCCCGAATACCGATATTGGTTCAACGGGCGTCCCATGACTCGTGAGTATATCGGCATTGCAGCATTGGGCGTTTCTTATGATATCACTTGGAAAGGGCATGTTTACAATGGCGATGCAGCCGGTATAGGACTGACGATGGGGTATTCTCTCAATATTAAGAAACGATTCAATATTGAATTCTATGGTGGATTCGGTGCTATCTATTTCCGTCAGAAACAATATTATGCAGGCGACAATTTCGAAGACTTCGAAAGTAACAGCGGGAAGCGTGCAAATGCATATGGCTATAAGTTGTTACCTATTAAATTAGGAGTTTCACTTTCGTATATTATTAAATAAACAGTAGGTGTTATGACTATTTCCTTTAAGATTGTTGGCATATGGATCGGTATTTTGTTCTGCTTCTCTGTTTGTCCGGCGGTAGCGCAACAGATTAAGGTTGTTTCCGGGCGTGTATTGAATCAGGAAACCAAGAAACCGTTCGATAAGGAAGCCGTTTTTGTGTATGCCTTCAATACGGTGGCGGCAGCGGAAGATGTGAAGAAAAAGATTGATGACAATGAAGCGTTCGGGTTATCGACGGACGCAATGGAAGTAGTAGGGAACGACGGCTATTACGAAATCCGTGTAGCAGAGAACGGTGCATTGATCTTTAAGATCGGTCTGGCACCTTGTGTACTCGAAAAAGTGAATTACCGGATGGAGATAAATGCCGTGCTTGATGCCGGAATCGTGCTGGAGGACGTTTCCATCGTAGGAACGCTGCAAGATATAAAACCTGCTCCCAAAGCACCTACGATTATTGGTAATAAACTGCTATTGTATGGCACATTTCCCATCCCGGCACAATTTGGTAAACCGAATGCCCGACTAATTATCCAGCCTTATGTGGTGGATTGCGAAACGAATGATACGGTGACTTATACCCGTCCCCTGATTTATGACGGTCCCGAATTCGGACTTACACAAGAGAGAAGAATGAACTTCTGCCCTGCTAACGACCCTCTTTATGCATTTGTTGCCCCTAAACCATTGACGGAGGACAGGATGAGCCTTGAATGGACAGATACCGTGCCGATTCCCGACCCTACCCGGAATTATCATGGTACGGCTGCCATCCTGTTGGAAGACTATACACATGTTTACTATGACAAACAGGTTTTGGTGAATACCTGTGAAACGAAACGCCCTTTGAAGTTCCTGGAGTTCTCTTTCAATCATCAGAGTTTGAATCCGGATGATTACCGCGAACGTCCCAAGCGGGAAAAGAGGAACACAGCCGGGAATATCTCGCTGTCTTTTTTGGTGGGAAAGGCAATGCTCGATCCGGATGATCCCGCTAATGCCGAACAACTGGATAAGTTGAAAAGTGACCTGTTGGAGATTGTCAATGGTGAAGGTACTACATTGAAAGAATTTCATATCACCGGTATCTCTTCACCGGAAGGATCTTACGCATCCAACCTTGCATTGGCAAGGCAACGTGTCAATTTCGCACACTCACAAGTGACATCCGTGCTGCCGGCAAGGGTATTATCGAGAGTTTATCAGAATCCACAAGCGAAAGTAGCCACATGGGAAGCGGTGGCAGACCTACTAGAAAAAGATACTTTCCCCGAAGCGGCCGCCGCTGTACGGGAGATCATCAATCGGTTTCCCAAAAGTCAGGATGCACAATACTCGCAGATCCTTCGTTTGCCCTACTATACGACTACCATCAAGGATATTTTTCCAAAATTGCGTACTGTGCATTATGAATATAAACATGAACTCTATCGCGAATTGACACCGGAGGAAATCTTGGATAAGTATCAGCATGACGAAGCTTATCGGAGCGGAAAGAAGAGTTTTGCACTCTATGAATATTGGAATTTGTTCAAAATGATAAAAGACCCTCATGAACTGGAAGCACTTTACAAGAGAGCCTATTATGAATCGGAAACAATGAATGGGCAGCCTTGGATATTGGCGGCAAACAACCTCGCTGTGTCCTATCTGGCACGCGATACATTCGATACCTCGATACTGGAACCGTTTATCGACCGCAAAACGAGAGGAGTGAATGTGGTCAGAACTCGTATTGACGGGGTAACCAAAGAAATTATCAATCCCGAGGCGATTGTTGCCAATCAGTTGGCAATGTATATCCGTGCCAATAACTACGAGCAAGCGAGCGTGATGGCGCAGATTTTGCCTGATACTCCTCAAAATGAGATGATGAAGGCGTTTGCCATGTGTCTCGGAGGATATTACCGGGGTGGGACAACTGCGGAAGAAAGGATGAAATCCAGAAAGGTGTTCGATTTGGTGAAGAAATCTTCTCCGATTAACGGTGTTGTGATGGACCTGGCAATGGAGTCCAAAGGATATGATGTGCTCGCTGAGCAGGAAGCGGCGAAATTGCCTGCGGACAATCCCGTTTGTTGGTATCTGAAAGCGATTATCAACAACCGAAAGGGAGAAATGGGGTTTGAAGAAGCAAAAAACTGTCTGATAAACTGCTTCAAGCTGGATGAAAAATATATAGCGATCTCTGCCTCGGACGGGGACATAGGAAAAGATTTGTATGAATACACAATGGATATGTATTCCATGTCTAAAGAAATGTGATAAAGGAAGTAACTCATGAAAGGATTAAGAATCTATCTGTTTGCATTCTTGGCTTGTGTCGCTTTGGATGAGGCCACAGCGCAACAGGATACGGCTACCGTGCAGCCTTCGTTCAACGCACTAAACTATTCGTTACAGAAAAGGTATCATCCGGGGGATAAGATACAGTTCGAACGCAAGAAAGGTACGCTGAATTTATTTGTCTCTGCTTTTGCGGGATTCGATAAGCTTCTTTCCAGAGAAGAAACTGATTTTGCGGTAGGATCTTTCTTTGGAGCGTCTGTCGGAAAGAATGTTTCGCGGGTCAGTACTTTTCGGGGGGCACTTTTTGGAGGAAGCTATACCCGTAATTTTAATCATGCCCGATTGACCCGTTGGGGGGCTGAACTGGATTATATATTCAATGTATCTACGTTCATTGCCGGCTATAATCCGGGGAGGATGTTCGAAGTGTCTACAGTTTCCGGACTCGGTTATCAGTTAGCGTTTCTTGAAAAGCAAAGCGCTCATGTGGGCGAGTTTCATTTGGGATTACAGTTCAGGCTTCATACTAGTCCTTCCTTTGACTTTTATCTGGAACCGAGGGCAATGATACAGACAGACGGCATGAGTCGGATGATTCAGCATAACTGGCACAAGTACGATTTGTCTTTTGGTGCTACAGCTGGTTTGACGTATCGTTTTCAGGCGGCACCGCTGACATCCCGTATGAAAATGCTGGACGGGGACGGTTTGGCGGACAATACGTTTGTCAGTTTTGCGTCGGGTATGCAGATGCAACTCTCGAAGATGACTAGTGATATCGGTACGTTGAAGTCGGCAGGTCCTGCTTTCTCCCTCTCTTTGGGAAAATGGTTGACGCCTGCTTTTGGTATCCGGCTTTCTGGTTTCTCTTCTGCTGACACGTGGCATGAACAAAAGAAAGGAAGCTATTTATTGAAGGACGATGGGGCCAAAGGTCCCTTTTATGAGATGGCTACTTATACCGGCGGGCGATTGGAAGGAATGTTCAAACTGCTTTATTTCTTTAACGGCCGGCAGACAGATGCTCCTTTCGACATCAATTTGCTGGCGGGTGGTGAGTTCGGCCACATGCGGAAAGAAAATGATGATACTCCCGTGAAATGTGGTTACACTGGTTTTACGGGTGGCGCACAGTTTAAGTTCCGGCTGACGGACTATCTGGCATTCTTTGTGGAACCGCACACCAGCCTGATCTCTTATTCGCTCAATCAGACATCGGAATCCGGTAAAAACTATCGGGAGAAATATAGCGACTATTTATTCAATCTGAATATCGGATTGGAAATACGCCGTTCTTCCGCTGTTCATATCGCAGAGCGTTCGTTGAACCGGGAACTTTTTCAACCGTCTTATTTTGTTTCAGTGGGGGCGGGAGGATGCCTTCCTTTGCAGCTCCGGCGTTATACGATGCAGAGAAAAATCGATTATATAGCAAGTGCTTCTGTCGGACGTCATCTGACACCGCTTTCCAGTTTTCGTGTGACGGGAGATTATAGCCGTTTCTCTGTCAGTACATTGTCGGGAGATGTGGATTATGGGCTGGTAAGTGTAGGTGCAGATTATCTATTCAATCTTTCCAATTGCATGGCAGGGTATGTTCCTGAACGTAAGTTCGACTGTTATCTGTTAGCCGGTCTTGTGGGTGCGGTTCGGACGAAGCCGGAAGTTGTTTCGGAAGATTTATCCGGTGAATGGGGTAAAAGTCGCTTTGTTGTAGGGGGAGATTTGGGACTTCTTTGTTCTTATCGGCTAAATCAGTCGTTTGGGGGTTATCTGGAACCGAAGGTACGTTTTTATGGAAGTAAATTACTGCCTCATGAAAATCTAAGCGGCTCGGATGCGATGATGTCCGTGCAGGTGGGAGCCTTTTATCATTTTTAAAATGTTTGCCCGGATGGATGATAATTAGGTTTGTAAATAGTAACTTTGCGGCATGGCACAAGAAATAGAACGTAAATTTTTAGTTATCGGTGAATTCAAGTCTTCGGCTTTTGCGCAAAGTCGCATTGTGCAGGGGTATATCAGTAGTGCTCGCGGGCGTACTGTCCGGGTTCGTATTCGGGATGAAAAAGGTTATCTGACAATAAAGGGAGCTTCTAATGCTTCTGGTACCAGTCGTTATGAATGGGAAAAGGAGCTGGCCTTATCAGAAGCAGAAGAATTGATGAGGCTTTGCGAACCGGGGATTATTGACAAGACCCGTTATTTGGTACGTAGTGGCAAACATGTATTTGAAGTCGACGAGTTTTATGGTGAGAATGAAGGACTTATTGTGGCAGAAGTAGAGTTGGAATCGGAAGATGAGGCTTTTGTAAAACCCGACTTTATCGGTGAGGAGGTAACGGGCGACATACGCTACTATAACTCACAGCTAATGAAAAAACCGTATAAAATGTGGTGAGCGTTAACAAATAAACCGTATATTTGTTCTTATATAAAAAAGAGAGCAGTGTATGGATATGGAACAGTTGTACAGCTATGTGCCGCGTGAATTGGTTACTTTTGTTTTAGTAACTTTGTTTTCTTTATTAATCGGACTTTCGCAACGTCGAATTAGTCTGAAGCGTGAGGGGGAAACTACTCTTTTCGGAACCGACCGCACTTTTACCTTTATTGGTATACTGGGTTACTTGCTTTATATCTTAGACCCTACGGATATGCGCCTGTTTATGGGAGGTGGAGCGGTATTGGGATTGCTGTTGGGATTAAACTATTATGTAAAGCAATCACAATTTCATGTTTTTGGTGTAACTACCATCATTATTGCTCTGATTACTTATTGTATGGCTCCTATCGTAGCTACCCAACCTTCCTGGTTTTATGTTATGGTAGTTGTGACTGTGCTCCTGCTGACTGAACTCAAACATACTTTTACGGAGTTTGCGCAACGGATGAAGAATGATGAAATGATTACGTTAGCCAAGTTCTTGGCTATCAGCGGTATCATATTACCGATGCTTCCGCATAAGAATCTGATTCCGGATATTAATCTTACTCCTTATTCTATCTGGTTGGCAACGGTAGTAGTATCCGGCATTTCCTATCTCTCTTATCTATTAAAAAGGTATGTATTCCATGAATCCGGAACGTTAGTTTCCGGTATTATTGGTGGATTATACAGCAGTACGGCTACGATCTCGGTACTTGCCCGTAAAAGCCGAAAAGCCTCTGAACAGGAAGCTACTGATTATGTTGCTGCCATGTTGCTGGCTGTCAGCATGATGTTTCTGCGATTTATGATACTGATACTTATTTTCAGTAGAGAAATCTTCCTGTCTATTTATCCGTATCTGTTGACTATGGCGGTGGTGGCGGCTATTGTTGCCTGGTTTATCCATTCCCGACAAAAACGACCGGAAGACCAGCCTGCTGAAATAGAAGAAGATGATAGTAGCAACCCGTTGGAATTTAAAGTTGCTTTGATTTTTGCCGTACTCTTTGTGATATTTACTTTCTTAACTCACTATACGTTAGTGTATGCGGGCACAGGCGGATTAAATCTCTTGTCTTTTGTTTCCGGTTTTAGTGATATAACTCCTTTTATATTAAACTTGTTGCAAAATACAGGCAGTGTGGCTGCATTGATAATTACTGCTTGTAGTATGCAGGCTATCATTAGCAATATAATGGTAAATATGTTCTATGCTTTATTCTTTGCAGGGAAGGGGAGTAAACTTCGTCCTTGGATTTTGGGAGGATTCGGTGTGGTAATTGCTTGTAATCTCGTTTTGTTGCTGTTCTTTTATGTTTAAGAAAAGGGAGCAATTGCTCGTTTTTCATTGGTCTTAGTTCTAGTAATCTGCTATTTTGTCGAGTATAGTCGATAAAATAGAAGTGTTTTTATCGACTATATTCGATAAAAATAACATATATTTGTCGAATATAATCGATAATGTAAAATGAATAAGGAACTGATAAAAGGATTGATAGCTGAATATCAGCAGTTTGTAAAGGACGTGTCATTCGTGAAACGTGCGATGACTCTATCTGATAACTTCAATTATGTCTTTGTAGGTTTACGTCGGGTTGGGAAGTCTTATTTGATGTATCAGCAGATACATCATTTGATAGAGGCAGGTATTTCACCGGAAGAGATTCTTTTCTTTAATTTTGAGGATGAGCGAATAGCTGGTATGGATACAGAACATCTTGATATGATAAAGAGATGTTATGAAGAGATGTATTCTCATCGTCCTATATTTTTTTTAGATGAAATACAGATTGTACCGCATTGGGAACAATTTGTCCGACGGCTTGCCGATCAGAAGTATAGGGTTTATGTAACAGGGAGCAATGCTAAGATGTTGAGTAAGGATATAGCTACTACTCTAGGGGGACGTTTTATGATTCAATACGTCTATCCTTTCTCGTTTCGTGAGTATTTGTCATCTAACGGTGTTCAATTAGATAAGCTTTGGATTTATAAGAACCGTTCGGAGGTAGTCCGACATTTCGATACTTACTTTCGTTTTGGTGGTTTACCTGAACTGTTAGTGGCCGAGGGACAAGAGAAACGACAATGGCTGAGTAGTCTTTTTAATAAGATATTCTTCGGTGATTTAGTGGCTCGTTATTCTATTCGAAATGATATGGCGTTAAAGGTACTCATTCGAAAACTGGCTGAAAGCGTGAAGCAGCCTTCTTCTTTCACTCGTCTGGCTAATTTAGTATCTTCCACAGGCAAGAAGATTACCACTGATACTATTATAGACTATTTGAATTATCTGGAAGATACCTGGATCATGTTTTCCTTAGAAAACTATGCTAGTAAGTTGGCCGATAAAGTGTCCAATAAAAAATATTATTTTATGGATAATGGAATACTTAGTCTGTTTTTAATGGATCCGGAAACTTCTTTATTGGAAAATCTCGTGGCAGTTACATTAAAAAAACGGTATGGCGATGATTTATATTTCTATCATCGGAATATAGAAGTAGACTTTTATCTGGATGAAGCACATAAGGCAATACAGGTATCATATAGTTTAAAAGATCCAGAGACTCGAAAACGAGAAGTGAATGCCTTACTGAAACTTGCAGAAAATGTGGCAGTGGATGATTTGTGTGTTATTACCAGAGACGAAGAGGAAATGATCGTAGAAGGAGAAAAGACGATTCGGGTTGTGCCGGTGTGGAGGTGGTTGTTGGATGATGAAGAATGAAAGTTTGTTTTTTATTTGCTAAGTTCCTCTTATTATAAAGAGAGAATAGTACGTGGATATGGAACAGTTGTATAGCTGTGTGCCTCATGAATTAGTTACGATGTTTTTAGTGACTTTGTTTTCTTTATTAATGTTACTTGTCATATTAAAGTATGTTTGATATAAAGTTGAAAACGTGAAATATCTGCTATCTGCAACATTATGTTGCATTGGCTATTGGTGCCTTTGGCATTTTTTTTGTTGCAGATGGCAGATAAGGTGAAAAGATTTACAGTGTATCCTAAGCTTCTTTCCGATGATTCATGATTATTATACTATAGATTGCAATAACTTGATATTTCCTATTGGAACCATGCTTTTTCATCGTATTTAGCTTCCACTTCTGACTCAATATCGGGCGGAAGATTATGAAAGAAATCAATGTGGGTTTTCTCTTCCAGCTTATCTATAGACATAGCATAGCTCTTGATAGTGGAACTTGGGTCATAATCAAATTGATTCACGTAATACGCCATTCCCTGTGTGTATTGCCCATTTTGGTATAAAAGAAGAGCTATAAAATAGAAACGTGGAACAGCAACATGATTTCCCGTATATTTTATTTCTTCGTCATCTATATACCCTCCTTTAACAACGTATAACGTATCATTATCTCCTAATTTATGTACAAAATCATTCTTTCCATTTGGAGTTTTTATTGATTGTTCGAATTTGGTCCAGAATCCAGTATTGAAAGCTGTTGATTGGGGGCTCATATTTGAATAATAGAAAGTTTGTTTGTTTGCTTCTAGTGAGTATGTACGATCGTATGATGCACATAAATGTCCTCTACTATATTCTTTATAGTCTTTTTCATAAGTCCTATATTCTTCGGGTATTTTTTTATCGTACATCCAGGCTTCAGTACGAGATACATTGGATATTTTAGTTTTACTATCAAAAGTAAATGCGACCCAGCGTGCATGCTTTTTTGAATAATCATATTCCATACTATATGTTATAATTTCTTTCCCTTCTATGTTTGTAGTATGTGTTATGAATTGATTCATGCTTCCACCTTTCAACTTCGGAATTTCAATCCTCCCTGCATATCCAGAAGGTTTTTCAGGATCCGGGTCTGGATCCGGATTCGAACCATCGCCTGCTAACTGTTTGAGTGTAAATTGGGCTTCTTCTTTTCCGGAAGTGATTATAATAATAACACTTCGTTCAGCTCCGGTATTTGCTTTCATATATCCACTGATAGAGCCATTTCCATTGCCGGATGTTCTACTCAATGTGCACCAAGTCTCACTACTTGAAGCCTGCCATGTGCCATCAGCTTTTACACGGATGATAAATCCGCCTCCATTTGCATTGATTTGCGTTTGGTCAATAGAGGCGATTCCTTGATTGGTATTGCCTGGATTGTCCGGAAGGTCAGGCGAATCCTGTTCACTACATGAGATTGCAGTGCTACAGGTTATGAACAGGATGAATAGTCTAAATAATGCTTTTGTCATTTCACTTCTTTAATTAGATAAATAATAGTAGGCAAGTGATCGCTATATCCGTTTAGCCATACACCACCTGCTTGCGTCCGTTTAGGATAACCTTTGTATTTCCCCTCTTTTTGGAACATAAAATCACGGCGGAAGATTTCATGTTTATAGAATTTCAGTGTACTACGGTCAGTGCCCAACAAATTCCCTGTGAATACGATTTGATCGAACAAATTCCATTTGCCTTTGTACATCAGAGTTCCGTATCCTTTTTTCAAAGTATCCCACCAAGGATTGTACAAGTCTGTAGGTCCTACATCAGCAGGTTTCCGTTTAGCTCCAAGTGCTACAGCCATACTTTTATCCATCGGGTCGTCATTCATATCCCCCATAATGACAATTTTGGCTGCGGAGTCTTCCCTTAACAGTGAATCTTTGATCGCTCTAACCTGTTCTCCTGCACGTTCACGTGCTGGAGAAGCGGCAGCTCTCGAAGGCCAGTGATTGACGATAAAGTGCATTTTCTCACCTGCGATATTACCGCTGGCAATCAGGAAACCACGTGTTTTATGCACCGTATCATTGATATATACATAAGGTACGAGTTTACTATTTGTCAGTTCAAACAATTTGGGATTATAGAAAAAAGCACAGTCTACACCACGTCTGTCTTCTCCTTCGTAGTGAACATACTGGTACCCTTTGTCCGCTAAGGCAGGTTGTTTCAGTATGTCTTCCAATACTCTGTAATTTTCGATTTCAGAAACGCCGATAATGGCGGGACCCATTGGTAACTTGTCGGTACTTAACATACTCAATACTTCCGACATGTTTTTCAGCTTCGCCTTATACTTCATCGTATTCCACTGATTAGTACCGTTAGGAAGATACTCGTAGTCATTCTTACCTTCATCATGAATGGTGTCAAACAAATTCTCCATATTGTAGAACGCTACACTGTAGAGGGCAAATTTCTTTTCTTGTCCGTAGGCCATGAGGACAAAAAGAGCGAGTACACCTAAAGTCATTAAGCTTTTTTTCATCTTTAAAATTGATTTTAAAAGTGGGTAATTTGTCTTTTGTATGACAAATATCTAAAAAGAAAACGGAAAAACCACCCTTGCTGGTTACTTTTTTTGCAAAAAACATTGTTATATATAAAATTCTTTGTTATTTTGCGTAACAGCTTATTTCTTTTATGTCGCAAAATGAAAGACCAATTAACATTAATATAAATTAAATTATGAAACAACGACTAGGGTTAGCGATCGTGCTATTTTGCTTAATGCCAGCACTTTTTGCGCAGCAAAAGGCAAAGCAAAACGCCCGTGAGGACAATGCTTCTTTCATGTTTACAGAATCACAATTGAATGAGGATGATGATGCAGCACAGAGCACATCTGCATTGGTCACTTCTAACAATGATGTTTATCTGTCAAATGTAGGTTATCTGTTTAGCCCAATGAGATTTCGTGTAAGGGGATATGATTCCCAGTACAGTGACATGTATATCAATGGGGTACAGTTTAATGATGCAGAAACAGGACGTTTCAGCTACGGATTAATAGGAGGATTGAACGATGCTACCCGTAATAAGGAAGGGATCGGTCCTTTTGAATTTAACAACTTTACTTTTGGTGCGATAGGAGGTGCCACCAATATCAATTTACGTGCCAGCCAATATGCGGCTGGCTCAAAACTAACACTGTCAGGTAGTAACCGCAACTACATTTTGCGTGGAATGTATACTTATTCTACAGGTCTGATGAACAATGGTTGGGCATTTACCGGATCATTAGGTTATCGCTGGGGTAATGAGGGAAATATTGAAGGAATCAAATATAATTCTTTTTCTTACTTCCTCGGTGCGGAGAAAGTATTCAACGAACGCCATAGTCTCTCTTTGGCAACTTGGGGAACACCGACAGAGAGAGGACAGCAAATGGCGGCAACCGAAGAAGCTTATTATTTAGCGAACAGTCATTATTATAATCCGAACTGGGGATATCAGAATGGAGAAAAACGAAATGCACGTATTGTACGTCAGTTCGAACCATCGGCTATTGCTTCATGGAATTTCACCATTGATGATAATAAGAAATTAGTGACAAGTGCCGGATTCAAATATTCTAACTATGGGAAAAGTGCTCTAGGCTGGAATGGTAATGCGGCCGATCCACGCCCGGATTATTATAAAAAGTTGCCTAGCTCAATCTTTGATGTATGGGAATCTGTTCCTACTGCCGATGAATTGCAGCAGTTTAATGAAGTTACAGATAATTGGAAAAATAATAAAGCTTATCGTCAGTTAGATTGGGATGCTCTTTATTTTGCCAATAAACAGGCGAATGCATTAGGTAAAGAGACACTTTATTATGTAGAAGAACGTCATGATGATCAGTTGGCTTTCAACTTTAGTTCGGTATTCAATCATCAATGGAATGAACACAACAGCTACATTGCGGGAGTTGCCGTGAATACAACCAAAGGTATGCATTATAAAAAAATGAAGGATTTGCTGGGCGGACAGCTTTATACTGACGTCGACAAATTTGCAGTGCGCGATCATGGAGCTAGTTCCAGTATGGTGCAAAATGATCTTAATAATCCTAACCGCCGTATTGGTGAAGGTGATAAATTTGGTTATGATTATAACATCTATGTGAATAAGCAGAGTGCATGGGTGCGTTATCAGGGTAACAATGGCGGGTCATTAAACTATTTTGCTTCCGGTAAGATAGGATCTACACAGATGTTCCGCGATGGATTGATGAGAAACGGACGTGCTCCGTTGAAATCACTTGGTAGCAGCGGTACGGCTAAATTCCTTGAAGGAGGTATAAAAGCCGGTTTGAATTGGGCTATCAATGGTAACCATTCTTTCACGTTGAATGCCGGATATGAAGAACGTGCACCGTTGGCCTATAACTCTTTTATTGCTCCACGTATTAAGAATGACTTTGTGAGAGACTTGAAAACAGAGCGCATCATTGGTGGTGATTTGACTTATAACTTCAACACTCCATGGGTGATGGGACGTTTGACTGGTTATTACACTCGCTTCCAGAATCAGGTAGAAATGGATGCTTTTTATAATGATAGCGAAGCACGTTTCACTTATCTTTCTATGAATGGCATTGAAAAGGAACATTGGGGAATAGAAGCAGCGGCTACCTTTAAGTTGACAAGTGAACTTTCATTGACGGCTATCGGTACTTGGAGTGAAGCTAAATACACCAATAATCCGGATGCTGTATTGACATATGAAAGTGAGAATGAGTCAAACCTCGATCGTGTTTATGCTAAAGGTATGCGTGCTAATGGTACTCCGCTTTCTGCTTATAGCCTTGCTTTGGATTATAACGTAAAAGGTTGGTTCTTCAATTTGACCGGAAACTATTATGATCGTGTATATATCGATTTCTCAAGCTATCGTCGTCTTGGCAGCGTATTGGATAAAAATGGTGCCGGCGTAGATGCTAATGGAAATCCGGTTCTCCATGTACCGGGTCAGGAGAAACTGGATGGTGGATTTATGTTGGATGCTTCCATCGGAAAATACATTCGTTTACGCAATGGAAAGAGCATTAGCCTTAATTTGAGTTTGACTAATATCTTGAACAATACAGATTTGCGTACAGGTGGTTTCGAACAGAACCGTGATGATAATTACAAAGACGGTGACGCACGTGTTTACAAGTTTTCTAAGAACTCTAAGTATTTCTACGCATTCCCGTTCAACGCTTTCTTGAACATTGGTTATAGATTTTAAGAATGTGTAGTTATCAATCCAAAACAATAAGAAAGGAAGAAACAATTATGAAGAAATTACTATCTATATTATGTACCGGATTGCTGCTATGTGGCGCAGGTCTCACTTCCTGTGAGAACTATGATGATCCGGTGACGGGAAATGCTTATGGCAATAATTCAATCCCGGAAGGACGCACCATTTCAATAGCTGCGCTGAAAGAGAAATACAATGATTTCATTGATACAAGTAAAGATACCTATACCACTATCGAAGGTGAAACGCGCATTGAAGGAGTGATTACCTGCGATGACGAAAGTGGGAACTTATATAAGAAGCTGGTGGTAGCAGATGAGACAGGTGCTATCGTTATTGGTGTTAATGCAACCGGATTGTATGCATTCTGCCCGGTAGGACAGAAAGTGGTAATCGACTGTAAGGGTTTGCAGATAGGTAGCTATCGTAAACAGGCACAGATCGGAACAGTATATAATAATTCTGTAGGCCGTATGCCGGAATATGTATGGAAACAACATGTACGTCTGATTAATGAACCTAAATTATACTATCCAGAACTGACACCGATTGAAATTACTACTCCAGCTGATCTTGCTGCTATAGACTTGAAAGAAGCTCCGGTACTGGTTACTTTCAAAGATATAAAACTTTCCGAAGCAGATGGAACAGCGACTTATGCTCCAGGAGATGAAGGTTCAGTAAAACGTTATTTCACTTATGCTGACGGTACGCAGAGTGGAAGTAATCTATTCCTTTATACCAGTGCTTATGCAAACTTCTCAATGGAAGTAATGCCGCAAGGTAGTGTAAATATTACAGGTATTTTGTTGCGTTACAATAACCAGTGGGAGGTTGTTGTTCGTACTTTAAGCGATATCAAACGAAATAATTAATTCAATTAACACATATAATTATGAAAAAGATTCTAAATGCTTTATTCTTGACACTGCTTGCGGTGTTCACATTTAGTTCATGTAGTGATGTACCGGCTCCTTATGATATATTGGGAGAAGGTGATGTTCCGGGATTGACGGGTGATGGTACGAAAGAGAATCCATATAATATAGAGGCTGCACAACAGAAACAAGATGGTTCTATAGCTTGGGTGCAGGGATACATTGTGGGTGCTATAGAAAATGTATATGATGATAAAGGAGAATTTGCAGGCAATAAGGCTAGTTTTACAGCTCCTTTTACTATAACATCTAATGTGCTGATAGCTGAAAGTCCTGATGAAACTAATGAAAGCAAATGCTTGCCGGTAAAAATAAAGAATGGAAGTGAACTGTCTACTGCTTTAAACTTGAAAGACCATCCTGAAAATAAAGGAGGAGTCTTATTGATTCAAGGTGAGTTAAGTGCTGGTTTTGGAAAAGCAGCATTAATAAATACAACAGCTGCAGTATTTAATAATAAAGAGATTGGCGAAGAACAAGGTGGAGAAGACCTAGATCCTGATAATCCTCTGGGATTAGACACATCAGTAGCTCCATTAGTAGATTTATCTAATAATTTTGATGATGTTCAACATCAGGCAGATTATTCAAAAGCTGGTTGGATTAATAAGGCTGTTAAAGGAAATAGAATTTGGCAAGGTGCTATTTATGATCCTCAAAAATATTTGGCAGCTTCAACTTATGGAGTAAATAGTGGTGAGACAGCAGAATATTGGTTTGTGACTCCTTATTTTACAGTTAATGCAGATAAGCAATTTACTTTTAAAGCTACTGTAAATAAGTATTCTGAAACAATGTCTCTGAAGGTATTCTTCTTGCAGATGAAAGATGGTAAAATGGAACGCCATGAAATATCTGTTACTGGTATCCCTACTTCTGGTACATATCAATGGACAAGTGATTTAAAGGTAGATTTAAGTACTTATGCGGGGCAGAATGGTTTTGTTGGCTTCCAATATGTTGCATTGCGTGGGGCAGAAGTACAAACTTATGGGATTGATGATATTGTATATGGTGAAGGCGGTGGAACAGAAACTCCGGGTGGTGATGACCCATTCGGATTGGATGATTCTAACCCTAAAACAACTTTTGAAGCAGACTTTGAAGATATCACAGAACAGAATAAAAACTACACTTTAGAAGGATGGACAAATAAAGCTATTCAAGCAGCTAATCTTTGGCAAACTGCAACTTACAGTAGTGATAAATATATTAAAGCAACTCCTTATAATATAGCTGCTGATGCAACAATGGAGGCATGGTTTATTACTCCCGCCTTTATTGTTAATTCGGCTAATAAATTCACATTTGACTGTGCGGGAGCAAATTGGAAAGATGATATGGTATTGAAGGTCTTCTTCTTACAAAAAAGTGCTGATGGAACAGTTGTTAAGAATGAAGTTGTAGCTAACCAAATTCCTACTTCTGGAACTAATTTTGAATGGGTGAGAGGTATCAATATCGATTTGAGTGATTATAATGATAAAATAGGATTTGTTGGATTCCAATATACTGTTGTAAGTACAGGCGTGAATAAGAGTTTACCTACATATCAGATTGATAACGTGAAATATGTAACAGGTGAAAGTGGCGGAACTGATCCGGAACAGCCAGGTGATAAGGTCTATACCAGCAGTATAACATTGCCGGAAGGTACAGATCCTGATGCTAATAAAGCATCTGGAGGAAAAGTTGTAATTGGAGGCCAGAAATATTCAATTTTGAAATTAGGAACAAGCAAAGCTTTTGGTTCTTGGAACTCTCCAATGTTGCAAGCAGGTGCAAGTAAATTGTCTTTCTTTGCAGTTGGTTGGACTGGTAAAACTGGTCAATTGACAGTCGTAATAGAAAATGGTGGTACATTTGAAGGAGGTGCAACAAGCAAAGTGATTGCTTTAGATGGAAAAACGGCTGGTGCTGCAGATAATCCTCCATTTACAATTGCTCCGGCAGATACAGACTTCTATCAGTATGCAATGAGCGGAGTTACAGCTGCGACTACAATTAAGTTCACTACTGAAGGGGCAACTAGTGATAAAAGAGCTATAATTTTTGGTATTAATATCAAGTGATATAAACTATCTATATGACTGCAAGAGAGGTTGTCATAAACAGCAACCTCTCTTGTTCTTTTTATGTGAAATGAAGAAATGGCTGATCGAATGAAGTGTAATATTATAGTATTAAGTTTATTATGTATAAATTTCTGTGCTTGTGATAAAGACGAGAACAACAACTCTAATAATTTTGCCACTGGCATCGTAGAACTACCTGCACTTCGCAATGGTGCAAACGATGTGTTTGTAACACACTGCACCACTTTCAATGGGCAGAAAGTAACCTCTTTCAGTATGGAATACGATAAGAGTAAGAAGCATTCCCGTTGGGTTGCTTTTCGATTCGATAATCAAACTAGACTGCAAGGGGCAACTCGTGGCGATAATTTTATTCCGGACCCTTCTCTTGATATGGAATATCAGCGTACTCAAACAGATTTTGGGAGAAAAGGTTATGATAGAGGGCACCTCTGTGCTTCCGCTGATCGACTTTATAAACAAGATGCTAACGACCAGACCTTTTATTATACAAATATGAGCCCACAACGGAACAATTTTAATACAGGTGTTTGGTTAGCATTGGAGGGACAGGTGCAATCATGGGGGCGTAGCTGTACAGCTTCAGATACCTTGTATGTAGTAAAAGGCGGAACGATTGATAAGGAAGAACAAGTCAAAGAATATATAGGTGGCGACCGTAGCAAGCCTGTTCCTAAATATTATTATATGGCTTTGTTGTTTAAAAAGGGAGATTCTTTCAAAGCTATTGCCTTCTGGATGGAACATACAGACAATAAACCTGCAAAAACAATAAAACTTGTTGACTATGCATTATCAATAGACGAACTGGAAGAAAAGACAGGAATCGATTTCTTCCCGAGTCTGAATGATAATTTAGAAAATGCGCTTGAGGCTACGTATTCAACAAAAGCGTGGCCGGGATTGGAATAAGATCACCACGTTAATAATAACAGTCTCTTTTCAAGGCGGGGTATACTTCAGAATTCTACCACCCATTTTTCGATATTACGGGTCTTCTCACTGAAGTTAATCCCTATCTTGAATAGTTTCCGTCCATCCGCTTCGAAAGGCAGCGCATAGCGTTTGTCATTAATTTGCTGTAAAGCCTCTTCTGCTGTTCCGTTTAGCTTGAATTCCATAATATAAATGAATTTGTCTGTTTGCAGAATGAGATCTACGCGTCCGTTATTGGTGTGGTATTCCACTTTGGTATAGAAACCAACCAATTTGAAAACAATGAAAAGCACGTTCTCATAATGTAGTTCCTGCTCCCGGATTACTTCGTAAGTCGTATCGGCAAAGAAACTCTGCAGGCGGTGGAAGAAAGAATCATAATCTCCCGTTTCTACTTCACGGACGAATTTTTGAACTTCAAATGGGGATTCCACCTTATTCACATTCGCGTAAAAAGGAAGCAGAAAGCGAATGAATCCTTCTTCTACTTCACGGTTGGGGAAACCTAAACGGTATATGCCAAAACGTTCGTCATATCCTTTAATGGTGAGGTATCCGCTTTGGTAAATCACTGGAATCGGGTTGGTTGATTCGGAGTCGATGCTATTCAGTACTTGTGCATCAGTTTCTTCGTGTGCCATCCGTTCCAGATCATAATGATGCTTTTTTAGTAACTTAACCAGATAGGTAGGTGTCCCCGTCTCAAACCAATAACTGCCGAATTCTTTATATTTGAAAGCGTTGAGCAGACTAAACGGATTATATATACCGATAGAATTATGTGTAAAATGATAGCCATCATAATATTCTTTTAGTTTTGTACAGAGTTTGTCATACGACAAACTTTGCGTCTCTGCAAACTCATGAAGTTCGATATCTAAGTTTTCATGAAGCTCCTGATCGCTGACACCGCAGATTTCAATATAATCTTTTCGCATTGAGATGTCATCCAAATTATTCAAGTCGCTAAACACACTGACTTTGCCGAACTTTGTAACGCCGGTCAAGAACGCGAACTTTATATAGCCATCCATTGTTTTGAGTGCCCCATAGAATGGTTTTAAGGTATTCCGGAATTGTTTTTGCAACTCTTCATTGCCGATAGCTTGTAACATGGGTTTGTCGTATTCATCTACCAAAATAACTACGCGTTGTCCTGCCTGCTTGCAGGCGCGTTCTATGATACCGGCAAAACGCAAAGAAAATGAGCGTTCGGATGGCTCGGCACCATAGAGCTTTTCCCATGCAGTCAACGATTTTTCGAGTATATTATCCAGACTTTCCGGCGTATCATATTTTTCGATATTAAGGTCCAGATGTAGTATCGGATATTTAATCCAATCCTTTTCCAACCTTTCTACAGCCAGTCCTGTAAACAGTTCTTTTTTTCCTTGAAAATAGGCTTCAAGAGTAGAGATGAGCAGACTCTTTCCGAAGCGGCGCGGGCGGCTTAAGAAATAGTAACTACCGGTTTTTACCATTTGATACATCAATGCCGTTTTATCAATATATAAATAGCCGTCATTACGAATCTTTTCGAAATTCTGTATGCCGATGGGATAAATTTTAGTGCTCATATACTCCGGTTTTATAAATCAATTACACAAAGGTAATAAATTTCCGGGTACTTCATTGCTTTTAAAAAGAGGAAAGTATAAGTATAGTTGCTTTTAACTGAATGGAGTGTAGAAAACAGTACGTACTGTTTGAAGTCTATATTTTAATGCCTATATTTGTCTACATTTCAATTTTATAAGAATAGGCATTATGGATACTACTGATACTACTTTCAGAATATACCCGATAGGGATACAGAATTTTGAAGACTTACGCAATAATAACAACGTTTATGTAGATAAGACGGAGTTGATTTATCGTTTGGCTAATACCAATAAGGTTTATTTTTTGAGTCGTCCCCGTCGTTTTGGAAAAAGTTTGCTGGTGTCCACTCTTGATGCTTATTTTCGGGGGAAGAAGGACTTGTTTCAAGGTTTGGCAATGGAGCGTTTGGAGAAAGAGTGGAATGTCTATCCGGTGTTGCACCTTGATTTCAGTATGACAAAGTACACAGCACTTTCCGACCTTTTGGGACAGTTGAATCTGAACCTATACGATTGGGAAAAACTCTATGGAAAGGAAGAAGTAGAAGGTACGCCTGCGGAACGTTTCCGGGGAGTGATTCGTCGTGCTTATGAACAGACGGGCAAACCGGTAGTAGTACTTATCGACGAATACGATGCTCCTTTATTAGACAGTAACCATTTGCCGGAACTGCAAAATGAACTTCGAGAAGAAATGCGGAAATTCTTTAGTCCCTTGAAAGCGCAAGGAGAATATCTTCGTTTCCTTTTCCTGACAGGTATTAGCAAATTCAGTCAAATGAGTATTTTCAGTGAACTGAATAATTTGCAGAATATCAGCATGAGAGATGATTATAGTGCTATCTGTGGCATAACCGAACGGGAATTGCGTACACAATTGAAAACTGATATTGAAATGATGGCACAGGCTAATAATGAAACCTACGAGGAGGCTTGTACGCATTTGAAGCAGCAGTATGACGGGTATCATTTTAGTGAGAACTGCGAAGACATTTACAATCCATTCAGTTTGTTCAATGCTTTTGCACAGAAGAAATATGCCAATTTCTGGTTTTCTACCGGGACACCTACTTTTTTAATTAATATATTGCAGCAGAGTAATTTTGATATTCGCGAATTGGATGGTGCAACGGCTACTGCAGAACAGTTTGATGCGCCAACGAGTGTTATTACCGATCCTCTTCCTGTACTTTATCAAAGCGGCTATCTTACCATCAAGGGATATGATCCGGAGTTCCAACTCTACACATTGGCTTATCCTAACAAAGAAGTGCGGAAAGGATTCATAGAATCTCTTATGCCCGCGTATGTGCATTTACCTGCCCGTGAGAATACCTTTTATGTAGTCTCTTTTATCAAGGATTTGCGTGCCGGAAAACTGACCGAATGTCTGGAGAGAATAAGGTCTTTCTTTGCTTCAATTCCCAATGATTTGGAAAATAAGCAGGAAAAACATTATCAGACAATTTTCTATTTGTTGTTCCGTTTGATGGGGCAGTATGTAGATACAGAGGTGAAAAGTGCAATCGGACGGGCAGACGTGGTAGTAAAGATGCAAGATGCCATTTATGTCTTTGAATTTAAGGTAGATGGAACTCCGGAGGAAGCACTGGAGCAAATAAATAGTAAGGGGTATATTATTCCTTATCAGCCTGATCATCGGAAAGTTGTAAAAGTAGGAGTTAACTTCGATAGTGCGACAAGAAGTATTGGTGATTGGAAAATTGTAGAGGAAGTATAATTCTTTCTCTCCCTATTGATTTTGTCAATACCTCTTTCAACCTATCACCATCGTTCTGAAACTCTTTATTCATCGTATTTACAGAGTGGTGATAGATTGAAAGAGGATTTTTATTTTTATGTATGAGAGAGCTTGCTGGCGCAGTCTGAAAATTGGGGGATTTGATTCAGGATAATCACTCCTTAAAAATAGATTTATTTGGTGCAGAAATGAGCTAAATGATAATTTTGCGGAGTGCCCTGAAAGAGCTTAATTATATAGCGTAGGGCAACGCCCTACGTAAAAACGACAATCTGAATTTGCGCCCTGAAAGGGCATAATTGTATACAGTTCCGCCCTTTCAGGGCTTGTGGCTGGTGTGTTTTTTTCGTAGGGCGTTGCCCTACGCTATATAATTAAGCCCTTTCAGGGCACCCCAATAAATATATAATTGTAAGGCTTTCAGCCTAGCCGATAAATTCTCATTTAACCGATAAATTCCCATTTAATAAAGAACTGTACTGAAATGAGTTAAACGGTGCGCTAATGAATGGGTCAAAGGTGAGGGTTGGTGAGGGTAGATTTATAACTTTCGTATTTTTTTTTATAGATAAAAAAGGAGATAGTATAGAAAATAATAAAATAAAAGGTTATAAATCTACCCTCACCAACCCTCACCTTTGACCCATATCTTATAATAAAAAGATAACGGGGAATCTTAAAAACTCAATCATCTTTTTCAGATTTACCACAACGTTTCCAGAATACTCCATTATTTTATTCAAAACGGTACGGAAATGAGTAAAATCGTGTGGAAATGAGCTGAAATATAATCTCACAACACTTTACTAGAGATTTAAAAAGTGAAAATTTGCTGTCATCTGTCACCTGTTTGTGTTTAAATGTCTAATTACAAATATATTATGATGTGACAGCAGTGTGTGACAACACGGTGATAGCACTTTTGCTGTCACCGTTTCTTTTCCTTCTCTCTTTCTTAAGAATCACAACTTACATCGTTCATATTTCTTAGCCGTAAGGAAGTATTTGCTTTCCCGCCTTAGAAACTCCAGTTTCAAGCCTTGAAACCCTAGTGTCGCACGTTTGAAACTAAAGTTTCACTATCCTTGAAACTATTGTTTCTCACCTATGAAACTCTAGTTTCTCCTTGCTGAAACTAAAGTTTCAAGTTAGAGAAACTAACTTAGAACTTTCTTCGGTGATAACAAAGATGCTGTCACCGTGTTGTCACAGGTTGCCGTCACATTATAGTGCGTTTATAATCAGATGTTTAAATGCAAACAGGTGACAGATGACAGCAAATTTTCACTTTTTAAATCTCTAGTGAAATATTGTGAGATCATATTTCGGCTCAAATCAGTGCAGGAATGAATCAAATTTTAGGGATATGGCTGTCCTGAACCAAATCCTCCAAGAATTACAATTGAGTCGGCTTGTTGAATATACATAACTTCCAGCATTTATTTCCATATTTCCACCACATTTAAAAAAATATGTATATCTTTGTCATACGCTTTCTGCTCATCAGCGTGATGAAATTAGCGGGAGGCGCTATATATTACTTAAATTAGGAATATGTAAGTGTTATCTCTCGGAATCAGAATCTAGCGATTTAAACCAAGGAGAGATGATGCGACAGATATTCCACGTTAACGGCTTATATCAACATATCCGTAAAAGATGTGTTATATATAAACGATTGACGTGGGTGTCTGTTGTCATTATTATCTTTTGGGAGGGTTTCGCTAGGCCTTGATTCCGGATAATGGTGCAACAGCATTCACGTCTTTTTTGTGTCCGGTCGGTTATGATTACCCCAAAAGTCTAACCTAAACAATTCCCCGTCCGCCCGAAATACAGAAAACGTGAATGCCCGTTGCTCCACATAAACAAAATAATACTCCATTTTTATTGTGGAACACATTAAAACAAAAGCATTATGCCAAAATGGATTAGCGTAGAAGAAGCGGCGGCCAAGTATGGAATCAACAAAGAAGTAATTTGGCTTTGGGCGGATATGAAAAGATTCCCGATGTCGTATGAGAAAGGTATCACCACTGTTGATGAAGAAAGCCTTATCGGATTCCTGCATCAGAATAAGGATCGAGTTACAGCCGAGTATATCGACACATTGGAAGACCTATGTATTGAAAAAGCAAATATCTGTAACTTATATGCTGAAATTATTGGCTATCAAGACAAAGAACTCTTGTATCAAAGAGAGCAAATAGCTCGAATGAAAGAGATACAAACAGCTATGAAAAGGCAAAACAGCCGGCTTCGGGATTGTGAGAAAGTGTTCACGAAATATGAAGAGAACTTTAGTACTTGCTGGGTTGGAAGAATCTGCGCTCACTTAAGGCGGCTGATATGGTTGATACGACGGTAAATACCATTCTATCTTCTTTTAAATAAGGAATAACCGATACCGTTGAGCGGAAATGTCTAAAAGTACTCTTGAATAGAAAATTTAAAGATGCCCATGAATAGATATATTTAAAGATATCCCTAAACAGAAATGTTTAAAAATACTAGAAATATACTGTAGTAAGATTTTTTATCCATTCGTTTTATATTCTTAACTCCGAAAAATTCGTAAGTGTAGATAAACCAACTACTTTTGGCTCTCGAATTTGCAGCATTTTTGAATGTCTTGCGTCTAATAAACATAAACTAATATATTTCTAGTCATGAAACACAGACTGTTACTACTAATTCTATTCGTATTTGCTATCTCCGTGGCGGGGTGGGCACAAAAATCCACAGCTCCTTCTTATACAGTCAAAGGAGTACTTATTGATTCTTTAACACAAGAGGGAGAACCGTATGCTACCATCAAAATAGCAAAGAAAAATGCTCCGGATAAAGCAGTCAAGATGGCGGTGACTGGGGCGAATGGTAAATTTCAGGAGAAACTGAATGTCGCTGCGGGCAATTACATCATCACTATTTCTTCGATTGGTAAAGCGCCGATAGTAAAGGAATTTACTCTAAAACCGTCCGTGAAGGAGGTTGACTTGGGTACAATGATTTCTTCGGAAGCCAATAACGTATTGAAAGGAGTGGAGGTAGTTGCACAAAAACCTTTGGTAAAGGTAGATGTGGATAAGATTGAATATAATATTGAAGATGACCCGGACTCAAAATCGAACAGTATATTGGAGATGCTTCGGAAAGTGCCTTTGGTAACGGTGGATGGAGAAGACAATGTACAAGTAAACGGCAGTAGCAGTTTCAAGATACATGTAAATGGAAAGCCCAATAATATGATGAGTAATAATCCGAAGGAAGTACTGAAAAGTATGCCGGCAAACACGATCAAATATATTGAGGTGATAACTTCACCGGGAGCTAAATATGATGCGGAAGGTATCGGAGGTATTCTGAATATCGTCACAGTAGGTTCCGGATTTGAAGGATACACGGCTACTTTCAGAGGAAATGCTAATAATAACGGAGTAGGTGCCGGCACTTACGCAATGGTGAAACAAGGTAAACTGACTGTTTCTGCCAACTATAACTACAATTATAATAATAGCCCGCGCAGCTATTCCGACAGTTACCGCGAAAACTACGAACCGGATAAAGAGAATGAAAAATACCTGGAATCGGAAAGTAGCTCCAAGTCGAAAGGGAATTTCCAGTATGGCAATTTGGAAGCCAGTTACGAGATTGATACGTTGAGGTTGCTGACCGTGGCTTTCGGAATGTACGGCAGCAGTGACAAAAGTAACAGTGACGGAAATACGATTATGCACGGAGCTGACCGACAGGATTTTGCGTACCGTTATAGAACCGACAATCATGGAAAAGGGTCATGGTATTCTATCAACGGAAATATAGACTATCAGCGTACATCCCGAAAGAATAAAGAACGAATGATTACGCTTTCTTATAAAATCAATTCCCAACCCCAAACGAATGATTCATATAATACTTATCTGGATATCGAGCCTGATGAGAATAAACTGGATATCATCAAAGAATTGTCATTAAAGAGTTTCCATTCGGACGGAAAGACAAATACGATGGAGCAGACTTTCCAGGTGGACTATACTACTCCGATTGGAAAGCTGCATACAATTGAAACCGGTGCCAAATATATTTTCCGACGTAACTCCAGTGATAATCGGTTTTATGAAGCCGAGGGAGCAAGTGAAAACTATGCATATAATGAGAATCGTAGTAGCGAGTACCGTCATTTGAATCATATTCTCTCTGCTTATGCCGGATATACGCTGAAATACAAGGGATTTACTTTCAAACCGGGATTACGTTATGAGCAAACCATACAAGAGGTGAAGTATCTGGTGGGTCCGGGCGAGAACTTTGATTCGAATTTTAGTGATCTGGTTCCTTCCGTTTCCTTGGGAATAAAACTAGGAAAGACGCAGAATTTGCGTGGTGGATATAATATGCGTATCTGGCGTCCGGGTATCTGGAATTTGAATCCTTATTTCGATAATCAGAATCCGATGTTTATCAGTCAGGGAAATCCGAACTTGAAGAGTGAGAAGAGTCATTCGTTCGACTTGTCTTACAGCAGTTTTACGTCCAAGTTCAACATCAATCTTTCTTTGCGTCATTCTTTCAATAACAATGGAATTGAAAGAATCAGCCGCTTGATTACTGATAAAGACGGAGAAATCTTTGAAGGCGGGCATAAAGCTCCCTACGGTGCACTGTATAGCACATACGGTAATATCGGAAAGAGCCGGGAAACAGGATTGAACTTTTATTTGAACTGGAACGCTTCTCCTAAAACGAGAATTTACGTCAATGGACGTGGCAATTATAGCGATTTGCGGAGTCCTGCCCAAGAGTTGCACAATTATGGATGGAATGCTTCTGCTTATGGAGGAATTCAGCAGACCTTACCGGGAAAAGTACGTTTGAGCCTGAACGGCGGAGGTAGCACACCCCGAATCAGTTTGCAGGGAAAAGGTTCAGGATATAGTTATTATAGTTTGGGATTGAGCCGTTCTTTCCTGAAAGAAGAACGTCTTTCTTTGAATATTTATTGCAGCAATGTTCTGGAGAAATACAGAACTTACAATAACCACACAGAAGGAGCTAACTTTATTTCGAAGAGTTCGAGCAAATATCCGAGCCGGTATTACGGTTTCAGTATCAGCTATCGGCTTGGAGAGTTGAAAGCCAGTGTGAAGAAAGCCGCACGAAGCATCGACAATGACGATGTGAAAGGTGGCGGCGGAGGAGGTGGAAACACCGGTGGTGGAGGTGGTCAGTAGACCACTTCCGCACACCGAGATTCCCTCTTATTTCTGTCTCACGTCTTGCTTGTTGGTGTTAAAACCAAGTTTGGTTAATCCAGCCTGTACGTCGGGATGGCTCATGAAGAGTTTCCACAATAATCCGCTCCGGTAGTTTTCGATCATGACAGCAATAGGACCCTGGTCGATAGCCAGATAACGTTGCGGATACCAATTGTCCGTTTCGCTGAAAGCATCGTAGAATCCGAAAGGACCGAACACTTTATCTCCCATACCATATAGATGGCGCATCACTTGCATGGAATATTCCGGTGTATAGACAATGGATGAAAGCGCGGCGGTAGGGGAGATTACTCCTTTGTCCTCCTGCTCATTGGGCGAATGAGCTGCATATCCATCGACGGAATAGCTGGCGGTCAGTCCCCAACAATCCGGTCCGAAACCTTTGTAATGTTTAGGGTTGCGGATGCAGTAAGCACGGTTCACCAGTGTCAGGTTGCGCATTTCGTGGAAGTAGCTGGGGCAGTATTCATCTTTCAGTCCCACCGGATCAAGTCCGAGGAAAGAATATTGAGCCCAGAAAAGCGGTCCGGCTTCGGTGCCCTGATAGCGGAGGTGCAACTCGATTCCTTCCACTTTATGCGGAGAAACGATGGCTCCGTTCTGTGCCCAACCGTCATGATAGACAGCCGCAGGTACTCCGTGTGTAGGAGAAGCGGCGGCAAGAATATACATAATCATACATTCGTTGTAGCCGTGTACAGGGAAATTCATTTCCCAGCCATACGTCGGACTCCAATGCCAGTAAAGAACGTTTTGCCCGCCTTGCCGATACCAGTTCCAGTCGACATCCCGCCAAATCTGGTCGATACGTTGGGCGAGGGCTTTCTCTTTCTCGTTTCCGTTGACGTAATATTGGTGTACGGCCAGCAGCCCTTGGATGAGGAAAGCGGTCTCTACCAGATCGCCCCCATTATCTTTTTGCCCGAATGGTTTCACCTTGCCCGTATCACCATACCACCAATGAGGGTAGGCTCCGTGGAAACGGTCTGCCTTTTCGAGGAAAGAAACGATGCGTTCCATTCGTGCCAGTCCCTCTTCGCGGGTGACGTAACCGCGGTCGATTCCCGCAAGGATAGCCATGATGCCGAAACCGCTGCCGCCGGAAGTGACTACGTTGGCATCGTTTTCTGGATAAACGCCGTCCACATGATAACGTTCGGGAGCTAAGCCGCTATTCGGCTCGGCACCTTCCCAGAAATAGAGGAAAGTCCGTCGCTGGACGGTATCCATCAGGGCGTCGTCCGATAACGAGTCGGTGGCTGCGGAAAGGTTGTTGCTTTTGCTTTTCCCTTTACAGCTCTGGAAAGTCAGGGCAACGGCGGATAGAAATAGTAACATGAGCGGAAGTGCACTCATTTCTATTATTCTTTTATATTTATCGTTCATAATCAAGGTGATAAAAGTTTAGTTTAACGTGAACTTCGCGGTTTTCACATCACGGCTGTTCGTACCGATCATCACTTCAAAGTCGCCCGGTTCGGCAACCAGTTGCAAGTCATAATTATAGTATCGAAGCATTTCCGGAGCAATCTTGAAACGGACAATCTTCATTTCTCCCGGTTCGAGGAATATCTTTTGGAAACCTTTCAGCTCTTTGACGGGACGGGTACTGCTACCCACAACGTCGCGGATATAAAGCTGTACCACTTCCGAGCCGGGCCATGTTCCGGTATTGGTAACCTCCACTGCCGCGGTCAACGAACCGTTCATGTCCATGGAAGAATGACTCAAGTCGATGTCACTGTAAGAGAATGTCGTATAAGAAAGGCCGTAACCGAACGGATAAAGCGGATCATTATCCACATCGAGATAGTTGCTGCGGAATTTCTCGAACCATTTGCCATCTTTCAATGGGCGTCCGGTATTTTTGTGCGCATAATAAAGAGGTATCTGGCCGACATTCTTCGGGAAAGTCATGGTCAGTTTTCCACCCGGATTGACGTAACCGAAGAGGGCGTCACCAATGGCGTAAGCGGCTTCACTACCTCCGAACCATACATTCAGAATGGCAGGCACATGCTCCTGTTCCCAGTTCAGCGTAAGCGGACGTCCGGTGAATAACACCAGTACCACCGGTTTGCCTGTCTTTAAAAGTTCTTTCAACAGATTCTGTTGTACGTCGGGAATATTCAAGTCCGTACGGCTGCTGCTTTCACCGCTCATTTCAGAAGATTCGCCTAGCGCTGCGATGATGATATCCGACCGACGGGCTACGTTCAATGCTTCGTCCAACAACTGTTGGTCGGTGCGGTTGTCACGGTTCAGGGAACGGCCGAACATCGTTGCCCGTTCTTCGTAACTTGCGTCACTAATCAGATTACTTCCTTTAGCGTACATGATATTCGCTTTTCCGGCTGTCATCTCTTTCAATCCTTCTACCAAAGAAGGGCAACGGTCGAGCACAGCAGCTACGCTCCATGTACCGGGCATATTGCTACGGCTGTTTGCCAACGGACCGATTACTGCAATATTTCCTTTAGGGTTGAAAGGCAACAACGGATTTCCGTTCGGATTACCATCGGGACTGTCATTCTTCAAAAGGACGAAACTTTCTGCTGCAATGCTGCGGGCTGCATCACGATGGGCTTTGGTAAAGATGTCGCGTGCCGGACGTTTCGGATCACAATATTTATAAGGATTATCAAACAATCCCAGTTTATATTTGGCTTCCAGAATACGACGACAAGCCGTATTCAACGTTTCCATAGAGACTTTTCCTTCCTGAACGGATTTCTTCAGTGTTCCTACAAAACCTTCGCTTACCATATCCATATCCACTCCGGCATTGATGGCACGGGCAGATACTGTCTGAAGATCGCCGATACCATGGTCGATCATTTCTGAAATGCCCGTATAATCAGTTACTACAAAACCGTTGAATCCCCATTGTCCGCGGAGAATATCCGTCATCAGCCATTTATTGGCAGTGGCCGGAATACCGTCTACTTCATTAAAAGAAGCCATCACGCTGCCTACACCCGCTTCAACGGCTGCTTCATACGGCAGCATATAATCATTGAACATTCGTTGGCGGCTCATATCCACGGTGTTATAGTCGCGGCCGGCTTCACCTGCCCCATATAGCGCAAAGTGTTTTACGCAGGCCATGATTTCGTCATTCCGTTCCATGTTTTTCCCCTGATAGCCGCGTACCATCGCTTCGGCAATCATGGCACCGAGAAACGGGTCTTCGCCACTACCTTCGGATACGCGTCCCCAACGAGGGTCGCGTGAAATATCCACCATCGGGCTGAAAGTCCATGAGATTCCATCAGCACTTGCTTCTACGGCTGCAATGCGGGCAGACTCTTCAATGGCTGTCATGTCCCAGGTGCAAGACAAACCGAGCGGGATAGGGAACATCGTTTCGTATCCGTGAATAACGTCCATCCCGAACAATAACGGAATACCCAGCCGGGAATCTTCCACAGCTTGTTTCTGTACTTCACGTATTTTCTCTACTCCTTTCAGATTGAACAATCCTCCCACTTCGCCTTTCTTGATTTTTGCGGCGATGTCGCTGCTTTTAGCTTGTCCCGTAGTGATCTCTCCGGTGACAGGAAGGTTTAACTGTCCGATTTTTTCTTCCAGCGTCATTTTATTCATCAATACGTCGATGAAACGATCCATATCCTGTGGCGACTTTTGTGCCGACGCGGTTAGAAAACCTGCGGCAAACAACAGAATGGATAGACTTAACTTTTTGTATATCATATTATTATAGTTACTTTTATCTCTATTCATATAAAGTCCTCCTGATGCGTTGAATGTTCGGCACCGAGGAGGACATTGTTCGACACCGAGGAACAGTAGTTTCGGCACCGAGGAAACAACCGTTCGGCACCGAGGAACTTTCTTATTGGTAGTCGGGGTTCTGTACTAACACTCCCTTAGACTTGTCGATCTCTGTCTGCGGCAGTGGAAGCAGTGCGTTTTTGTCCTGATAATTGGTTTTACCGGCTGCGTGCAACACTTCTTTTGCAATGCCCCAACGAACGAGGTCATAGAAACGGTCGAATTCCAACCCTAATTCCACACGGCGTTCGTGGCGGATGGCCTCACGCAATTCTCCCTGATCGGTAGTCGTCACTTTAGGTAATATATTGGTATTGGTGCCTCTGGCGCGTGCGCGTACTTGTTCCAAATAGTCGATTGCTTCACCCGGAATACCTTTTTCATTAGCTGATTCGGCTCCCATCAGCAGTACATCTGCGTAGCGGATCAGACGAATGTTTACCCAATAACCTTTATTGGTATATTCTTTACGCAAAGCTGGGTCGGTATAGGCTTTCTTATTGAAGTAAGCACCTATTGCCGGAGAAACCGGAGATTCACCGTATGGCTCGTTGGTATTTTCCGGAGTGATAGGATCGCTGTCCGAGTGGCGGAAGTAGAGTAGGGTGGAGTTTTTGCGTGGATCACCCTGTTCGTAGGCTTGCGCTATGTATTCTGTTGCCATGTGCCATCCCCAGCCCAAGTCCCATTGACCTGCTCCGCGTACACCTTGTACTTCACAGAACTGGCTACCGATAACGGTACTTTGAGGAAGAGCGGCAGTAGCTGTACATTGCAACTCGAATATGGAACCTCCGTTATTTTCACCATCATCCGTGAAAATCTCATTATACGGAGTCTTTAGGTTGTAGAGCCCCTTTTTGATGACGTCGGTGGAGGCTGTGTACATATTGTTCCAGTCGTTGCGCATCATATAAGTACGCGCGTGTAAGGAACGGGCAGCTCCCCAAGTCAGTCGTCCGGTGTATTCGCTGCTCCATGTTTCCGGCAATGACTCTTCTGCTGTTTTCAGGTCCTTGTCGATTTGCTCATAGATTTTATCAGCACTTGTCTTCGGGATATTGGCTTCCGAAGCATCGTTGATTTTATAAGTCACCAAAGGAACTTCGCCGAAAGCTCTTACCAGATTGAAGTAGCAATAAGCACGGAAGAAAGAGGCCTCTCCCTTATTGATGATGTCTTCAGTTTCTGTTTGTCCGGCTGTTTCTTTTTCTGCAATGGCATCAAGAATCTCATTACATTGGTAGATGATGGCATAATTCTGTCCCCAATAAGCACCCAGTAGGCCGTTGGTCGGTGTATACACAAAATCATCATACATTTCGGCTACATCAGAGCCATCGCTGGAAATACTTCCTTTTTCCGAGTCTTCGGAACGGAAACAGTGGATGGCAAGCGCGGGAGGTCCGGCAGTGACATCATAGTTACGCATCAGCGTATACACATTATAAATCTTACCGTTGACCAGTGCGTTCGGATTATCATCTTCCGTGAACTGTCCTTGCGGACTACGATCCAGAAAGTCACTACAACTACCTAGAAATAATGTAGTTGAAGTAATAAGGGTTGCAAATATATATTTATTCAGTTTCATATAATGATAGTTTTAAAGATTAAAGTTGTGTTCCGCATGGAAAACTGGCAGTGGCACCTTGTCACTAGAATGTTAGGTTGATACCGAAGGTATAGACTGCAGGTACAGGATAACTGCCGTTATCTACTCCGAATGCGGTGGCAGTTCCTCCAAGTTCGGGAGTATATCCGGTGTTATGTTTCCATGTCTTCAAGTTCTGTATGTTGACATAGACTTTCAGAGCTTGCAGACGTATTTTGGAAATTAAGCTCTTGTCGAACGTATACGCTAACTGTACATTACGGATACGGAAGAATTTGCCGTCCTCAATGTAATAGTCAGAGTTGAGGTTGTTGATGGAATGTTTGGTGTTCAGCAACGGTTGGGTGTTGGACGTACCTTCTCCGTGCCAGCGGTCCAAACGTTGTTCCAGGTAGTTGAACTGGGCAAAATTGTAGTTATCCCATGTACGGAAAATCTTGTTTCCGCCTTGTCCCATCATGTCGATGCCTAACGACCAATTCTTGTAGTCTACTCCGAGAGAAAAACCGTAAGTGACCTTTGGAGTCGGGTTGCCTATCATGGTACGGTCTTCCGGGGTGATTTCTCCGTCACCGTTCACATCGGCGAATTTCAGGTCACCGGGGGTAACGGTAGCCAGTGTATTTTTGGGTGATGCGTCAATATCTGCTTGTGACTGATAAACGCCTGCCACTTTGTAACCATAGAAATATCCGATAGGATAACCTGCCATTGTGTAACTTTGCTGCTTATCTCCGGCAATGATGGAATATCCTTCCTGAACAAGACTTTTTACCTCATTCTTGATAGTAGTCAGGTTGGCACTGACGGAATATCCCCAATCACCAATCTGATCGCGCCAGGTTACAGCCATTTCCACTCCTTTATTCTGAATCTCTCCCAAGTTTCCGATACCGGGGATAGTTCCGGAAATTCCGGGAACTTCGGCTAACAAATCTTTGGTGTTCTTCTTATAGTAAACACCCTCAAAATGCAAGCGGTTGCGAAGCAGGTTCGTTTCAAATCCGGCTTCCCAGGCTTCTACTTTTTCCCAACGCAGGTTAGGATTAGGAAGATAGGCAAGCTGGTATCCGGGATAAATGATGGACGGTTTACCGAATACGGCCGAATAAGCATTGGTCAATAAGGGTTCGGCAGGATAGGCTTTATCCAGGTTCTGGTTTCCTAACGTACCGTAAGATGCTTTGATTTTCAACATATCCAGCCATTTGATGTCTTTCATAAATTCTTCTTCAGACATCAACCAACCTCCACCCAGTGAGAAGAAGTTCTGCCATTCATTGCCTGTGTAGGAGAAAGCGGAAGAACCATCCCGGCGGAAAGAACCGTTGAACAAGTATTTACCTTTATAGTTGTAGATCACACGTGCAAGTACGGATAACGTGCTGCGTTCCCATTGAGTACTTCCGTTGGTAGCGGTAGCCGCATCGCCGATGCTGACAAACCATTTGTCCGGATCATCCGGAATAACCAGTCCGACCCCCTGCTTGCGTGCTCCGTCCAATCGGCTCAACGAATTATAATAGGTAGTAAAACCGGCGGTAGCTGTCAGGTTATGATTTCCATTATCAAAGCTGTTGGTGTATGTCAACAGGTAGTCGCTCTGAACTTTGGTTTCATTCTCTTTAAACTGGCTGACCTCGGTCTTGCCTGTTCCCAAAGTAGAGATCCCTCCGTTGACAGTGGCATCGTATACTTTTACGATCGGTGTATACGTCCGTCCGTTGTTCGACGCATAATCCATGGAGAACATCGCTTTGAACGTGAAATGTTTCAGGAAGTCTACCTCACCATAAATATTACCGGATGCCCGGTAGTTCTCCGCTTTGGTAGTATTCGCTTTCAATTCGACGTCTACCATCGGGTTGTTGATCTGCGCTTTCTGGAATTCGGGCAGAGCCGTATATAATCCGTATTCGTTGTTATACACCGGAGCGATAGGAGTTGCACGCAGGGCATTCAATACCTGTTTGGAATCAGCAGGAAGCATACGTGCACCGTTGAATTGGAAACCGACTTTCAAAAAGTCCGTAATCTTATAATCATTACTTGCGTTGATGGTTACCTTACTGAATTTCTCATGCTCGATGTTGCCTTGTTCGTAAGAGTAGCCCACTCCCAGGTAGAAACTATGTTTGGGCGAAGCCCCTGTAATACTGATGTTATTGTTTGTAATGAAAGCAGTCTGGAAAATTTCGTCTTGCCAGTCGGTATTGGCATCCCAGCCGGTATAATCGAAAGGGTCATCTTTCTGATTGGCGAGCTGTTCGTTATATAGTTCCTTGAATTGTGAACCATTCACCAATTTCACTTTATCTACCACTTTCTTGAAACCGAAAGAAGTATTGATATTGACCAGTGTCTGTCCCTCTTTGGCTTTTTTTGTGGTAATGATGATAACACCATTCGCACCGCGAACACCGAAGATAGCCAGAGATGACGGGTCTTTCAGGATTTCCATGGATTCGATGTCCTCCGGATTCAGGAAATTGATGTTGTCATTGAATAATCCGTCGACAATGTACAGCGGTTTATATCCGTTGATGGAGTTTGTTCCGCGAATACGGATTTCCGGGTCCGATCCGGCTCGTCCGGAGTTTACAATCTGCACACCTGCCACTTTCCCCTGAAGGGAAGATAGCGGATTCATTGCCGGTTTGTTGGCTAACTCTTCTCCTTTGATATTGGTGATAGAACCTGTCAAGTCTCTTTTCTTTGCACTACCGTATCCGATAACGACTGTTTCGGCTAGTACTTGTGAATCTTCTTTTAAAGTGACATTGATGACGTTCTGTGTCCCCACTTTAATGGTTTGCGAAGTCATCCCCACGTATGAAAATGCCAGTACGTCCTCCGGAGTGACAGAGATTGAATATTTACCGTCCATGTCCGTGATGGTTCCGGTGGAAGTTCCTTGTACGAGTACCGATGCGCCGATCAATGGTTCATTGGCAGCGTCCGTCACTGTTCCTGTCACCGTCTTTGTCTGTGCAAAGGCTGATGCAGAGGCCAGTAGCAGGCAAACAAGCGTCATGATGCTCTTTGACCTGATGGCTTTTTTCTGAAGATGTTGTAAAAGTCTAGTCCTCATTGCATTAAATTTTTCCATTTGTTATTATTTAGGTTGAAGTCTTTTTTCTGCCGTCTTTTGGCAAGAGTAACAAAGGAAACAAACGAAATTCAAAAAAGATTTTGGAAAAAAGAGGGAATGGTTGATTTTAACACTAAAAGAGAGGTGACTGTTGAAAAAAGTCAGGCACGAACCGGTGTTGTTCGTGCCTGAATAATGGGATGAGGATTACCCGTCGGGGGAGGTATATCCTATATATACGCTGTTCGTTTTATGATTTCCTGTTTTAAAACATCTGTTCCGCAGTGGTCATACATTGAATGACATCTTCTTTGCTGCCATTGAAAGGACCTGATTTCTCTATTTTTAAAGTTGACATGGCTGCTGCAAAACGTCCTGCTTCTTCGATGCCGGCACCCGATACCCGTTGGTATAGATACCCGATGGTGTAAGTGTCTCCACACCCTGTTGCATCTACCACTTCTTTGGGTTTATATGCCGGAATACGATAGAAGTCTTTTCCGTCGAAAATAAGTGATCCCATGCTTCCCAAGGTGACAAGCACTTCTTTCACGCCCCATTCATATAATTGACGGGCAGCTTCATGCGGATCGGAAAGACTTGTCAGCACTTCCATCTCGTGCTCGTTGACTTTCAGGAAATGGATATATTGCAGAGCCTCCCGCTTATCTATCCAATCCACCGGATAGACGTGGGTGTCACGTACTTCACGTAAATAGCCTTGTGAGTCTACTGCAATCAACCCTTTTTGAGATAGTTCTTTGATTACTTCCAACGAGAAGTCATCTGCCAGCAGAGAGCCGAGATGGTAGATTTGCGCATCTATATCTTTCAGCTGACCGGCAGTGAACGGATCGGCTTTCGCTAATACACGTTGAGTACGGTCGTCCGGATTGGCGCCATAGATATTCTCGAAGTATACGGAATATTTGCTTGGCAGGGCGGTTACATGAATACCCATTTCACGTAGTTGCTCCACGACGTTCATTTCAGTGACACCAACTGCTGTTACTAAAGCGTAATCGATGTCGTTAAAATGGCGGATGGCATGTGAACAATAAAAAGCCGTTCCTCCCGGCATATAGACAGTGTTTTGGGGAGTGACTACTTTGTCTAATGTGATGTGACCGATGCAGCAAAGTTGATGTTTATTCATGTCTAACCAATTAAAAAGCCTCCAAGATAGTATCTTGAAGGCTTCTAGTTTATTTTTAGTGCGGCTGATAGGACTCGAACCTACACGTCTCACGACACCAGATCCTAAGTCTGGCGCGGCTACCAATTACGCCACAGCCGCATGTGTAGCTTTTTTGTTTAGCGGTGCAAAGATAGGAAGATTTTCTGATTTGGCAAATAATTTGGCAATAAAGTTATTCACTTAAGATTTCGAATGCCTTTTCAATCAGTGGATCTTTCTTTTGTGATTCTATGTCACCCTGCTCTATCCCTTCTTCCAGAATCTTATCCATGTTTACGTATACATCAGGTTTTATTCCATCTTCCAATGACTTTCCATACTTATCAAAGTGGGGGCTGGCAGAGAAGCGGACGCTCCAGCCATTGGGTAATTCTGATGAAAATGGCAGCCCTGATCCACCACCGGTCTGATCGCCCAGCTGGATGATTCTTTTATCTTCGTTATCATTGTTTAAGCTGCGCATTACGTTAACAAAATCATTTGTGGCACTATAACATCGACGATTGGTTAGTATCACGACCTTTTTTTGCCAACGAATACTGTTGGAGGGTTCTAAATAAATGGGTTCCATCTCTGAGAAATCATTGTGTCCCGGACCTGTCTTATGTTGGATATATCCTGTTAGTGCCAGTTTATCAGTGAACCGGGCAGCTATGCGTGAAGAATTGGTTAGATTACCTCCTCCGTTATCACGGACATCGATAATTAATCCATTGCAGATTTGTAAATAGTAAAGGACCTCATCCAAATTGCCATCTCCAACTCCGGCACTGAAACTTTCATAACGTATGTATCCTATGTTATTGTCGAATATTTTATATTTAAGACCAGCGGATGTGCGATAGCCTGAATTGGCACTACCCAGATAATAGTTATAAAGAATATCTTCTCTATAATTCCAGGGGTAGCCCTGATACCATGCATCGTAATAAGAAATACGACTGGCAGAAGATAGATTGACATGCCCGTCTTTCAAGATATAAAGCATTTGACTTAGGATGTCGAACAGGTCATCATTGGACATCGACGGAATAATCAGTCTGCTGTATTTGTCATGAACAGCATCCCAGTCAATGCCTTTCGTATCCAGGAAACAATACTGTTCGTCAATGATCTTCCATAGTTGTTCGAAATTACCTCTGGGATCATTGGCGTAGTCATCTTCCCCAATGCAACCAGTCAGCACCGGAAGGCAGCAGAGCAGCCAAAGTATTTGTCTAATCTTATTTCTCATCATTAATTGATCTCTCACTTGAAGTTTCAACATTAAATTTTGTTCTCTTAGTAAGCTCTAACCGATGAGGGAAGAGCGGTTCCTTTCTTATTTCGGATACGGTATAGGTCTTTCACAAATCCTACCATGAATACGTGTGAGTAGGTATGTGTCTTGATATTGTTAACGTTGGATTGCTGCAAATCAGCCAGGTAGCTGAAGCGCATTTTGGTATATCCTATCGGCAGGTCGACGGAGAGCATCTGTCGCAACGAAGGTTGATTGTGCAGGGAGGTAAATTTTATTACTCCACTCGAATTTCCCAAAGAGAATATTTCGTAATAAGATTGTCCGTAGTGGGGAGAGAACATCACTCCCATAACCGGCAGATTGACCTGATAACGAAGCACCATCGGATACCGTTTGATTTTCAGGTGCCAAATAGCCATTCCGGAGGCATCCAGATTGACGTATGCCCGTGCGGATGCCGGATTGTTGGTGTTCCGGAGATTATAGACAAAGCCTCCGTTGACATCTATCAATCCTCCGGCTAATAATTTGAAATTATCTGTCAGGCGGAACTGGTAATGTAATCCATAGTTCCAGTTGACTAATCCGGAGAAAGTGTTATTGTTATCGGCCCGGTTGTGCGTATAGCTGATGTTTGCCTGAAAGAAGTTCTGCACAGATACATTTCCATCAAACAACTTGGTCATCCGAATCAATTCACGGGAAACACGGAAGTCGATTCCTTTGTATTCCTGCGGTGAAAGATAGGTGTCGAAAACGTTAGTAAATCCGACACCATACATGGTGGCACGTGTTACATACCGATGGGCTTGCAGACTGTCGATCTGCGCTTGTAATCTTGTGCAAAGGGCGAACAGGATGCAACCTGTCAGCCCCAGGTATATTAGTTTTTTCTTCATCAGAATAATTTCATCTGCCCGGTGATTTCATCAATAATATCGCCTTCGCTCTTGCCGCTGTCCGGATCCAGATTTTCCGGCTCCTCTTCAGGAACTTCCTGTTGTTCTTGTGAGGGTTCGGGGAAGCGAGTTGGTTCAAGCTCATTGATTGTCTCCACTGCATAGGTAGTAATACGTTTTCCCTTGGCTTTGAAACCTTTGACAGCAATGAATTCATCCGCATCGATATTCAACGGATCACGGAAATTGTCGTGTCCGCCAAATATGACTTCCAGACGAGGATAGTACTCGTCGGTCAGCAGAATCAGACGGTTGTTCTTATTTTCTCCCAAGTAGTTCTGTTTACGGTTGGAGGCCTCAAAACAGAAACGTTTCAGATACGGATAATTCTGTTGGTCGGCATCGTAAAGCGCGGCAGTCCATATCTTGTTAGGATCAAACTTCTCCACGATGCTTACATTATCTTCATAGTGGTTGCTCAAGTCGAAGTTGGTAGTATAGAAATCACCGTTGTTCAGAACAATCAATATGCTGTCGTCGCTTTGGAATTCACCCAGATATTCACCTCGTCCGTCATAGTTGAGGCGGAGTATGTCACGGTCAAACCATACTTTACGTCCACCGAGCGTAGAACCTCCTTTTTGTTTCAGGGATATCTTATGTACCGGCAAGCGGGTAAGAATCACGCCTCGTGCCTGACGTCCCTTGATGCTGACCTCACTGAAGTCATGCTCGAAAATGATACGACGTACACGCGGATTCGGTTTCAGTGTCACCTTGATGATTTCGGCTTCTCCATTCGGATTGGCGCTGAAATAGGTAATCCGTGATTCGGGAGTTCCCTGTGTGACATCATATTCGCGGTCGCGAACTACAGAGGTCACGGCGAAACGTTTTACGTATGTCGTTCCTTCTTTTCCGTCGCGGTAGGCTACATTGTAGATCGTACGTTTATCGTTCTTCTTGAATACATTGACATAAAGAACGTTTTTGCCGACGAATTTCTTGTCGGCAACAGGAGTAACGATATACTTACCGTCGCGGAAGAAGATAATGACATCATCGATATCCGAACAACATGCTACGAACTCGTCTTTTTTCAAGGCTGTTCCGATAAATCCTTCTTCGCGGTTGATATAAAGTTTTTCGTTTGCTTCTACTACTTTGGCAGCTTCGATGGTGTCGAAGTTACGCAGTTCCGTACGGCGCGGGAAGTTCTTGCCGTATTTGTTTTTCAACATCTGATACCAGTTGACGGTATAATCTACGATGTGAGCCAGATGATTATCAATCTCGGCCACTTCTTCTTTCATCTTGGCAATCAGTTCATCCGCTTTGTCCGAGTTGAATTTCAGAATACGCCCCATTTTGATTTCCATCAGTTTGAGAATATCCTCTTTGGTTACTTCGCGGATAAATTTCGGATAATAAGGCGTCAGGCGTTCGTCAATATGAGCACAAGCAGCGTCCATATCTTTGGATTGTTCGAACTCTTTGTCCTTATAGATGCGTTCTTCGATAAATATCTTTTCGAGCGAAGCAAAGTGCAACGCTTCCAGTATTTCGTTTTTCTTGATTTCCAGCTCCTGCTTTAGCAAATCCAGCGTGTTGTCTGCCGACTTTCTCAAGACTTTGCTGACAGTGAGGAAATGAGGTTTGCTGTCATCAATCACGCAGCAGTTGGGTGAGATACTTACTTCGCAATCGGTGAATGCGTACAATGCATCGATTGTTTTGTCCGATGATGTACCTGGTGCCAGATGCACTAATATTTCTACGTTGGCAGCTGTGTTGTCATCTACCTTGCGAATTTTGATTTTTCCTTTATCAACAGCTTTTAGGATAGAGTCGATCACTGTTGAAGTGGTTTTCCCATAAGGGATCTCTGTGATTGCAAGTGTTTTGTTATCAATCTTGTTGATCTTGGCACGTACTTTCACTGCTCCGCCACGTTCTCCGTCGTTGTATTTGGCTACGTCAATCGAGCCGCCTGTCTGGAAATCGGGATATAGTTGGAATTCCTCTCCACGCAGGTAACTGATGGAAGCATCACAAAGTTCGTTGAAGTTATGCGGCAATATCTTGGAAGAAAGTCCAACGGCGATACCTTCCACTCCCTGCGCCAGTAATAACGGGAATTTCACAGGAAGAGTGACTGGTTCCTTATTTCGTCCGTCGTATGACAATTTCCATTCGGTAGTTTTGGGATTGAAGACAACATCCAGCGCAAACTTGGATAAACGCGCCTCGATATAACGGGGAGCAGCCGCACCGTCTCCGGTGAGGATATTACCCCAGTTACCCTGACAGTCAATCAACAGGTCTTTCTGTCCCAACTGTACCAGGCATCCCCGATAGAAGCATCACCGTGCGGGTGGAACTGCATGGTGTGTCCCACAATATTTGCCACTTTGTTATACCGCCCGTCATCCAGACGTTTCATAGAATGCAGGATACGACGTTGCACAGGCTTTAAACCGTCATTGATGTGGGGTACGGCACGTTCCAGAATAACATATGAAGCATAGTCCAGAAACCAATTCTGGTACATGCCTGTTAACTGATGTTTTACGCTTTCGTCCCGCGCGTCCGCCGGTTTGTAGTCTGAATGTTCTTCCGTTATCTCGTTGATTTCGTCACTCATAAAATTCGTATATACTATAATTTTAACGCATACGCACGCAAAAATACAAAAATAAAAGAGATTTCGATGAAAAACGGTGAATATTCCGTGTGTTAAAAGGGTATAAATCAGCTTTACGGAAGGAAAACAGAAAGGCATATCCTATCAAAGACATGCCTTTCTGTAAAATTATAACCTGATGAAAAAACGAGAAATGGGGACATGATTTAAACCCGTATTTCCCAACCTTTTTCGTACTCTCTTCCCCAAAGTTTATTGGCTTCCAAATCGTTGAGAATTCGTCCACTTCCCGGATCAATCTGTAATGAATGTCCGACACGTTGGGCAATGTTACCTAATTGTACCAACTGGGTACTGATACAGGCATCTACAATTCCGGAATTTAACTTTGTTCCTTTGCGAATGGCATCAAACCAGTTTCGGAAGTGGAAGGCATCCAGCTTTTCGGATGGATTCAACAGATTGCCGGTCTCAAATTTTAAATCACTTTTTACCTCTTTAATCGTTTTACCTTTTATATCTGCAATTTTATATTCATTGCCACCGCCAATGAAGAGAGTTCCGGTTTCTCCATAAAATGCGGTTCCTACTCCATATCCGTCTACCGGCATCGTATTACAACTACGTCCTTCCCATGAAAAAGATGCTTCGTCGCCAAATTGGAAGGTGATGAGTTGTGTGTCAGGAGTTTGCCAGTCGTCTTGAAAACGATACCGACCTCCGATAGAATCAACCTTTGTAGGATAATCTACGCCCAGTCCCCAGCGGAGTATATCAACAAAGTGGGTTCCATTGTTGAGTGCTTCACCTGTTCCCCAATTCCAGAACCAATGCCAGTTATAATGGATGAAATTATCTTTGAAATCAGCAACACGTGGGGCAGGACCTTGCCATAAATCCCAATCCAGATAATCAGGTACAGGTACAACTTTCCCTGTTCCAATGGAAGGGCGATTATTGACATACCAAGATTTGGCATATCTCACTTTTCCGATAGAACCAGATTTGATTTCTTCCATAGCTTTAATTACATTGGGAAAGGAGCGGCGTTGGTTACCCACTTGAACAATCCGGTTATATTTCAAAGCGGCTCGAACCAACATTTCATTTTCTGCCGGATTATGACTGGTCGGTTTTTCCAGATAAACATGCTTTCCGGCCTGCATAGCCATAATGGCTGCTTTGGCATGCCAATGGTCAGGGGTGGCAATCACCACTGCTTCAAAATCGTTCGACTCTAACATCTTACGAATGTCTTTTTCTCCTTTGGGAGTACGTCCGGTTATTTTGTGGATAGCAGCCTGACATTTTTCTAATGCTCTTGAGTCCACATCACAAATGTAAGTTACTTCACAATCTGGAAGTTTGGCAAATCCTTGCGCCAGGGCCTTACCTCTCGAATTCACTCCAATGACTCCGATACGTATTTTTTCGTTAGCTCCCAGAATATCTTGATAACGGCTTGAACCGAATCCTGGAAGTATGCTTCCTAATGAAAGTGCAGCTGTACCTGCCACTGTTTTTTTGATAAAATCTCTTCTTGTTGTCATAGTATCTATTTTTCTCCAAAATTAGGGTGTTATTAGAATATGTGAATGAGCTTTTCCGTCAATTCTCCTTCAAAAAACGTAAATCTCTTATTTTTTTCTTCGGAAAAGGTGACTCAAGAATATCAGGATTCCTCGGGGAATCCATAAGATAAGATAGATGAAAAAACTAATCACGATGACATACCCGATTTGGGATATTATTTCAATCCATGGGCGGGAATAGATAATGATTGCGATTACATTGATGATAAATGCAAGCAGGAAACTTAGAAGAAAGATATTCCTTTCTTGTTTCAACTTTTTTGAGGTGATAATAATATCTTTCATAGTTTAGAATTTCATATAGGGTATTTTATATTCGTCGGGGAAGAGGATATGGCGTTGTTCATCCATTGCTTGATTCCCTAGTAAGCAAAGGACCGTAGAACAATAAGCCTCTTCTACTACATTCTGTGCTTTCTCTCCAGTGATACAAGATTGGCAGAAAGAGGATAGAATGATATCTGAACCGTCTTTATCTGCTCCGATCATACTTAATCCGCTGTTAACGTGAATATCTCCGTCAATGATGAAATGTGGAGTGTATTCCATTTTCGTTTCCGGTCGCCAGCTGGGGCCCGCTGTTGGTATAGCGGCAAAAGCTTTGTCTTTTACCTGGTCAATCAGTTGGCGGATGCCCGAAGTAGAATGGTCTTCTTCCAGGTAATAAATACCTTTAGCCATATCCATCGTACCTTTGTGGCCTAGAATCTGATCTTCCATACCATTGAACTTATTGGAAATCAATGATTCGTAGGCAATCTTGGTTCCGTCAGAATATCGATAAGTCACATTTACACTATCGTATACTTCACGACCGTCTTTCCAGTAAACAATATCACCCATCCCCATGATACTTACCGGCATTCTTTTAGCTGCCCAGTTACATACTTCTAATTGATGGCAAGCTAGTTCAGTCATTAGTCCGCCCGAACTGTCTTTATATAATCTCCAATTGATTTTGCGCTCCAATTCCGGTGAGGGAACAGGACGACGCCAGTCCGCATTTCTGAACCAATGACAGCGCATTCCTACCACATCTCCGATCAGTCCGGAATGAATCATTTGCATCCCTTTGATATACTTCTCGTCATACATTCGTTGCATACAAAAGTAGAGTACTTTTTCAGACTGGTTGTAAGTGTCATAGATAGCCTTGCACTCGTCAAGGGTGCGTGCCATTGCTTTTTCACAGAAGACATGTTTGCCGGCAGCTAATGCGTCCAACACAATAGGTGCGTGCCAGTTTAGTGGTGTGGATATGATGACTCCATCAATGTCTTTCGATTCCAGCAGCTTACGGTAGTCTGTATAGGACTTGGCATCCGGGCAAAGCTCCAATGCTTGCTGAAGATTGGGAGCATAATTGTCACACACGGCTACAATTTGTGCATGAGGTATTTCCTTGAGGTTATGGATGTGGTATTGCCCTCTGGAACCTGTGCCAATTAAAGCAATCCGTGCTTTTTCATGTTTAATCTCTTTCAATTTTTCGGGGGTACAGGAGGTAAGCCAGGGAGTGGTAGCTAATAAAGCGGTTCCTCCGGCAACATATCCCAGACTTTTTATAAATTGTCTGAGCCCTAAGTCTACTCCTTCTTTTTTATTGTCTTTCATGTTATAAATCATATAGGGTTGCTTGTATATCTTTAAAATTCTCTGTGAGTAATTGCTGTTGTTCTTTATTCGCAATCATCCATACGGTACTTAGAATTTCAGCCTCTAACGGATCTGTAGATATGATAGAGCTTGCTTTTCGTTGTTCATTAAATAAACCCGTAAGTGGATTCATAATGTGTCCGGTATATTGCAGCGTATTACCGGAAGTGGATAATGCTGTATTTTGAAGGTTGAACTCATTTAAAAGAGACTGATTATACGGATTCAGAAAACTCACTTTCCAACTGTCTCCATAAGGATGATGTCCCATGCCCAGAATGGAGCTATTACCGAAATTGACAAATGCATGGTTGATGTTTTCTTGTTCTATGAGTTTTTTGATTTTCTTCAAAGCATACCCTTTGGCAAAGCCTCCGAAATCGAGTGAAATAGTGGAAGATGCAAAGGAAATGCGTTGATGGTCGTGAATTTGTATTTTGGAGAAATCTTTTAATGTAATGTCAAATAGATGAAAGGTGTTTTCGTAATAATATTGGCAAAGTTGCAATATTTCCTCCAGTTCTTTGCTAATTTGAATATAACTTTGCAAAGCATGTTTATTAATACCGGAGACCTCACTGTGGGGATCAAAACGGTTCAAGATCTTATCCAAACGTTCCAGCTCGTTGATGATATGGCACCAAAGTCCGTTTAAACGTTCTGCATCAGAATGAATAAGCAATATATCGAATCGTGTCCCCATGATATGAGGAATGAAGCCATGAAACATGGCTTCATCTTTATAATATTTACATCCTGTCTCTAACACCTATTGTCTTATTTATTTTCTTTCTTTGCCATTTCTACAGCAGTTGTAGTAATGTAATATTTGGTTAATGTATTTTCGTTTTCCCATTCCGGGATGTTTTTGTTACGTATATAATGCAGGAAAGCTTTTGCTACTTTACTGAAGTGCTCTTCATGTCCTAGTCTGTATTCCTGTGGTATATCAATAAGATAAATCCCGTTACTTTTATTTTTGACGGATAAGAACGGGTAGCTTTCTTGAAGTTGTTCTATCGTCTTTTGTAATTGAGTCTCAAAAGCATGGCTGTCAATGTTTGGCTTTTTCTGAATATACAATTCTTTCACAAAACCATTCTTCTCATTTTGAACAATTTTTAAAGTTGCTTTGCTACCTTTTTTGATAGAAGTAAACGTATCTCCTCCATGAACTGGTGGCATATAATTCCATGTGACTTTCATTCCCATATAAATTCCTTTGACGGTGTAGTTGAGACTTCCGTTTGCCATAACTTCCAATACATCATTTTTTATGTATTGATTCAGATAAATAGGGAAAGAGTCTGTTTGCGTTGATTGGCTGAACTCTGCCAATGTGATTGGGGTTGGCCAGTGTTTGGCCGAAAGTACTTTGACATCCGATTGATAATGAATTGCTTCATCTGGAAAACATTGCCAGTTGATAAGATCTATCAAATGTGTTGTTACATCTGCAATTCCTTCTCCTTGTTGTGCTATATCATAGTACCATGCAGGACGAACCAGCGGTTTACCGGAAACCTTTTTAAAGAAATGATGTACGCTTTCCATTATTACAGAAGGGTTGTCCGGTGAGCCTTTTTGTAATTCTCCAAATAATTCTGTTTGATGTAAGAGCTCTTTTTCTATGATGTTGAGAATATCATATCGCTCCGTCATCAAATCATATAAAAGGAGCCCCTTTTGTTGTGCTAGCAGATAAGCCTCTGTCAATAATTGGAAGTCCTGTGAGTTAATAGCCAGTGGCTTATCTGCAAGAACATTATATCCGGCTTTGATAGATTCTATAATATATCGTGTCTTCTTCTGATTATTTCCAGCCAGAATTACGACATCACCTTTATGATCTGAAAGCATTTTCTGGAGATAATCTTCGCCTGTATATACCTGTTTCTTCCATGTAGTGGGAGACTTTGGCCGATGGTTGTAAGAGTCAATACTTTCCAGGTATTGATTGACGCCTATTCCTTCAGGAGCGTATATCCGGATGGTATCATTAATAACAGCTAATGCATCTTTCTGAAGCAGACTGGCATGGAAATGTCCTGGATCAAGAACAACTACTTCTATTTTACATGAATCATTGGCTTCCGCCTTATTCATAGTCTGTTTCTTGGAGAAAGAACATGAAGCAACTATAAATAAGATTGATATAAGCCCGATTCCTTTATATATAAATTTCATTTTCTTATTTATTATAGGTTTTGATTAATTTCCGGGCGTCTTTCCATCCTTTTTGGTAAGCTTCTTCCAATGTGACAATTCTTCCATTCTCTTCTTTACTCATATTGGATGCTTTCATGAAAGTGAATATTTCAATTGTTTCTTCTCTGGAGATAGGAGAGATTCCTGTTTGGAAGTATTTGAGAATCTGCTCAAGGAGTGCTTTATATCCTTGATAACCTCCTACTGTTATTGCCCCTTTGGAAGTATAGGCTGTTCCTCCATAAATTTGCGGTCCCTTTATAATAGCCCTAAAAGTTCCGATTCTACCATCTTTCCATCGTCCTACTACTATATCCCCTCTATCTGAAGACATCCGGTTGACTGATTCGCATCCTGTCCCCATAATTGTGTATAATGTTTCTACTCCATGAATACCATAGAAACCGAAATCCGGATGCGTTGGTTCCACTTTGTGAGGAGAATAACAATCGGCTCCAAGGATTTTGCCAAATTCTCCATTTCTTAATTTCTGGTTTTGAGGAGTAAATCTAAGAGCAGAAGAGGAAAAAACAGGCGCATTGTATTTTTCTGCCATTTCATAAATAGCGATTGCATCTCCTAAAGTAGCTCCGATAGGTTTGTCAATATAGCATATCTTACCTGATTTGAATACCTCGACGGCTTGTTCCAAATGTAGTCTGCCGTCATTGGTTTCCAAAAGGACACAGTCTACTTTTTCCAGTAAATCTGCTATTGATGAGGTGATTTCCACGCCATTTGCTTTGACCTTTTCAATGTATCCGGGGATTCGTTCGTAACTGGATTGAATAGTCTTTGAACCGTACGGATACGCTGCTACTACCCTAAAACCTTTGGAAAAGGTCTCATCCGAACCACTATTAATCAGTTCGGTGAAAGCGGTGGAATGGGATGTGTCCAGACCAATAATTCCGATCCGCATAACTTTTTGTGCGTGTATACTGAAGCTAATAGCCAGTAGTATAAGAAGAAGTGAGATTCTGTTTTTCATAATCCTTTATAAATTAATTCTTTTTGCACTTTCCGGGTCCAAATATAATGAAGAATTTTCTTTTCTTCGCAATATGCTGGCCGGACATTTTTCTGAAACTTCACCATAAACAGTCTGATAGACTGCTTGAGCTTTATTTTTGAACGGGACGATACAAAACATCCATTCAGCTCTTAGCAAAGCCGGTATCGTGAGTGTTAAAGCTTCTTTGGGTACTAAGTCTAGTGTCATGAAGCATTTTTCATTGACTTGCTGTTGGCGACATATTGGATCCAGCTCAACTACTTTCACAAGTTTGGGATCATTAAAGTCTGCTACATCCGGATCATTGAAAGCAATATGCCCATTTTCTCCAATTCCCAGACAAACGATGTCAACCGGATGCTTAGTCAGCAAGTCTGCATATCGCTGACATTCCTCTTCAAGGTTTTCCGCCAGACCATTCAGATAGTTGACTTTCTTGAAAGGAACTTTGTCAAAGATACGAATTCTAAGGAAATGTCCAAAACTTTGTGGGGCTTCCGGATGTATACCGATGTATTCATCCATATGAAAAGCGTTTATTCTGGTCCAGTCGATGCGTTTGTCATGAATCAGATGACTCAAAAACTCATTTTGTGAGGGGGCAGCGGCGAAAATCATATTTATTTCCGGTTTGCTTTCCAATAAACGACAAATTTGGTCGCCGACTTCTTTTGCGGCTACACTGCCCATCTCTTGAATGGACGGGAAAATTCGAACTGTTAATTGTTCCTGCTGAAAAACTTTGGTCTTAGTTTCATTTAGTATAGATAACATGGCCTTTTAATATTGTATTATTTATATTTATTTGATTATCAAAAATGACTATGTCGGCATCCTTACCGATTTCTAAAGAACCTTTTTCTTTGTCAATATGAAGAATACGGGCGGGCGTCAGGCTCATCATACGGACGGCGTCAATGAGAGGAACACCGGCTAAATATATCATGGTTCGAACCAGCCGGTCGGTTGTTGCAACACTACCGGCAAAAGCTTTCCGATCCGGCATTTTGGCCACTCCGTCTTCGATAATGACTTTCTGGCCATTGTTGAGGCTACCTAATATCGATTCACCGTCCGGCATACCCGCTCCTCTCATGGCATCAGTGCAGAGGGCTGTTTTATCAACTCCTTTGAACTTGTATACGAATTGGAGCAGGGGTTTCGGAAGATGTATGCCATCGGCAATAATCTCCACTGTCATATCTTCAATCAAGTAGGCGGCTTCTACTACTCCGGCATAGCGGAAAGCATTTTTGCGGGTCACTGATGACATGGCCGAATAAAGGTGGGTCACATGTGTATAACCTGCTGTAAAGGCTTTCTCAACTTCTTCATAAATCGCGTCGGTATGAGCGATGGAGGGGAGAATATGATGTTGTTGCAGAGTTTGCCCTAGTGCTAGAGCACCCTCCAACTCTGGAGCTACGCTCCAACGGATAATATCTTTTGAGGCTTCCAGAATGGCATTGTATTCTTCAGCTTGCGGCTTTTTCAGGAAGTTCGGGTCTTGCGCACCACATTGTTTCGGTGAAAAGTAAGGTCCTTCCAAATGTAAACCGATAAACTGCGAACCATTGATATTCATTTCTTTGGCTTTCCGATATACGGTAAACGTCGTCATTAACTCCTCGTTAGTGCTGGTAAGTGTGGTGGGAACCATTGCGGTAGTACCATACTTGGCATGTGTTTCGGCCACTCCGAGAAAAGCCTCGACAGTACCATCCATGAAGTCATGTCCTCCTCCTCCGTGGATATGCATGTCGATGAATCCTGGTGAAACATAATTCTGACGGGCGTCTATTACCTTGTCACCAACGAGCGGTTGATAGCTTTCATTGGGAATAATCTGCTCAATTTTTCCATTTTCGCATATCAATGTTTGGCCCATTTCTATGCCTGTTGGTAGAATGAGTTTTCCATTTGTTATGATGAGTCTTTCCATATTATTTCGTTTTTAATTTATTTCCAGGAGTCTATTTTATGACCTTTAACTGCAAAGAAAACCAAATATAAAAAACAGGGAATCAATACCCAATAACCGAAACGCAGACTATACATATCTGCCAGATGACCATATATCAGAGGCAGAATGGCATTGCCACATAATCCCATAATAAGAAGAGAGGAACCGGTTTTGGTGAATTTCCCTAGTCCATGAATGGAAAGTGGCCAGATACCTGCGTAGATTAAAGCATTCGGGAAACCCAATGCATTCAGAAAGAAAATGGAGGCATTGGCATGATGACCGAACAGAGTTACTTCAAAATCTGCAAATACAACTCCGAATGAAAGGAGTAATCCGATGATGGTACAACCTATAAGTGCATTTTTTTGTGAAACATATTTGGGTATTAACAGGATCCCCAGGAGGTAACCAATCATAGTACAGGCCAATGTATATGAGGGAAATGTTTTAGCTTCGAGCAGGTCCATACCCATCGAATTGGCATAATTGATGATTGTATCAATTGCGATAACCTGTGTTCCTACATGAAGAAATATAGCCACTGCTCCCAAGATAAGGTAGGGAAAGTCGAAAATACTTTTTCTGGTGTGATGGTGGCTACCTGTATCTTCCGTGCTGTTTTCTTCGTCTGTATTGATTTCAGGCAGAATGGAGTAACGGATACCGATACCGGTAAGCAGTAAAATAACGCCTAGAACAGCATAAGGCACAATGACGCGTTGTATTAATTCGTCAAGCATAGCATTCTTTGTGACTATGTCTAAAGTCCCCGATTCTATAGTGGCAAAAAGCTCCTTGTCGGTAACATTTAATATCAATGCAGCAAATATGAGTGGTGAGACGATACCTGCGAATTTATTGCATATTCCCATAATACTGATTCGTTTGGCGGCACTATCAATAGGACCGATAATAGTGACATAAGGATTAGCGGCAGTTTGCAATATGGCTAATCCGGTGCCGATGGAAAATAGACCGGCCAGGAATATCTCGAATTGACGGGCTAATGCTGCCGGAACAAATAAGAAAGCTCCTAAGGCGGTAAGCATAAAACCATACATAATACCTCGCTTGAATCCCACTTTCTTGAGAAGTACTCCCGAGGGGATAGCCATTACAAAGTAGGCGATATAAAATGCAAAGGCGACAAAGTAGGATTCGAAATGTGTCAGTTCACAGGATATGCGGAAGTATGGAATCAGTATGGCATTGACCCACGACACAAATCCGAAGATAAAGAACATCCCTGCCAGAATTGCAATTGATATGTAGTATGTCTTTTTGCTGCTTATAAGGTTATTGTTTCCCATGTGTTTTTATTTTTTCAGTTCGAAATCTTTCTGTAATTTGATGTCCCGTGACGATGCGCCTATTAATACTGTAAACATGCCAGGTTCGTCTTTCCAGCATTTACTTTCGGTATCGTAGTATTGTAAGGCGCGGCGCGGTAACTTGATAGTGACTTGTTTGGATTCACCCGGTTTTAAGCCAACCTTAGTGAACCCTTTTAATTCTTTAAACGGGCGTTCTACAGAACATTTGTTTTGATGCAAATATAACTGTGCAATTTCCTGGCCATATCGTTTTCCCGTGTTAGTAATGGTGAATGATACGGCAAACTCTGTGTCCGAGTCTTTCCATACAGGTTTCATCTTTATGTTTGAATAAGTAAAAGTGGTATAGGATAATCCATAACCGAATTCAAATTGGGGGACTACACGGTAAGTATCGAAGTAGCGGTAGCCGACCATAAGCCCTTCCTTGAAACGGACGGTGTCGTTTATACCCGGATATTCTCCAAATACGTGATCAGGCATATCTTCCAGACGCTTACACCAGGTAGTAGTCAGTTTTCCCGAAGGATTGACTTCTCCAAACAATGTACGTGCCAGTGCATTTCCTCCTTCCATCCCTAGAAAACTGCCGTGCAGTAATGCCGTAGCATCATTATACCATTCTCCTATTTCGACGGGGCCACCGGAGATTAGTACCACTACAGTGTTGGGATTAACCTCCAGGATACCTTTTAATAATCTGTCCTGTTGGTAAGGAAGCTTTAAATTCGGCTTATCGTACCCTTCACAGTCAGAACCATGTTCGTGGGAGGTTCCACCTATATAGATAACCAATTCTGCTTGGGCAGCTGTATTGATTGCTTTCTTATATAGCTCTTCATCGGATTTATCAAATTCGTTCGTGAACCAATGACCAACCTTATACGCCTTTTTACTCAATTGATAACCGGGTGCATATTCGATCCGGGCTTTTCCATCTAAAAGATTTTGTAGCCCTTCCAAAGGAGTAACTTCATATTTAGCTTTAAGTTTTGTACTGCCACCTCCTGCTGCAAATACTTCGGTTGCATTTGCGCCAATCACTGCGACATTCTTGTATTGTGCCGGGTCTAGTGGTAGCATATCTTTGGAATTCTTCAATAATACCAATGATTCCTCCGCTATTTCTCTGGCAGCCTTAGTATGGGCAGGTATTGCAAGTTTGGCTGCCATACCTGTAGTGTCATAAGGAACTTGTCCTATTAAATCAAGTCGAATCATCAATTTCAGAATATTACGTACTTTTTTGTTGACGGCTTCTTCCGGAATCTCTCCATTACGTACTTTCTTCAATAAAGGATCGGCCAAATAATATTTATTGAAAGCATATTTCCCATTTTCTTTGATGCTTGTTCCCATTTCGACATCCATACCGCACAGAGCTGTTCGCTCTGTGTTATGGACTGCATTCCAGTCCGATACGACTAATCCGTCAAATCCTAGTTCATCACGAAGTAAAGTATCAAGAAGATAAGGACTTTCCGTACACCACAACCCTCGAACCTTGTTATATGCCGCCATGGCTGCCATGGCTCCACCTCGTTGTATGGCAGCTTCAAAAGCCGGAAGATAAATTTCGTGTAAGGTGCGTTCGTCTACTTCTACACTCACTTTGTACTGGTTGTATGCCTGGCTATTCAGAGCAAAATGCTTCACACAAGAGGCTACTCCCTGTGACTGTACTCCTTGTATATATGGAACAGCCAGTTCACCGGAGAAGAAAGGATCCTCGCTGAAATATTCCCAATTACGTCCATTGAGTAAGGAACGGTGAATGTTGACTCCCGGAGCCAGGCTCACATGCTTACCGCGTGCTTTACATTCAGCTCCAAGAACTTCTCCATATAGCTGTGCCAGATCACGGTTCCAAGTAGATGCTAAGGCGCTTAATGCAGGTAGATAGCTACATGCGTCGTTATCCCATCGGGCGGATTCCCACCCATTGGCTACTCCCTCAAATCTTACTCCGTGAGGTCCGTCGGAGTAGTGCAGGTCGGGGATGCCAAGCCTTGGAACACCGGTACTTGAAAACATCGTGTTACTGTGCAACATTCCAATTTTCTCTTCCAAAGTCATTTGTGATAATAAACTTTCTATCTGTTTATCAGTACTTGCTACTTTATTACCAGTCAGACAGGAGGAGAATATAATCAGAATCAGCCAGCTATATGGAGTCAGTCTTTTCATACTAGAATACTTGTTGTCTTTGATTATTTTGAATTATTCTTTCTTGTTTCAATTTCACTGTACACAGCATCCGGGATCAAATCAAGCCAGTAAGGATCCTGGACGAGTTCCTTGTACAGTTCAAGTGCCAGAGGGTCACTTTGCAGACGGCGGTCACCATTCTCTGCATTTTCGTGATTCTCCCATACGACGGCCTTGACACGTGGCTCTTCATCCTTCAGCTTAAACCATTCTCTTACCCATCTCTGGTGGTCGCATGTGCTGGAGTATCCTCCTTCACTAATCATGATAGGCTTGTCTGCCGATACCTGCTTGATTCCTTGCATCAGTGTGAGCGGATATCTTCTTTCTTCCGGATAAGTAGCACTAAGCGATGGTGGATAACAGCTTACTCCCAGCCAATCTACATACATATCTCCTGGATAATAGTTTTTCATTGCGTTTGCTTCTGTACCTGGCATGCTTACACTGTTGGGTGACCATACGAAGACATTGTAGGCAGTGACACCCAACTGTTCTGCAATGTTATACATACGTCTCCAAGCCTTGACATAGTTTGTGGGATCTCCGTAATACGGAGTCCAGCTTCCATTCATTTCGTTGGCTGGTCTGAACCAGATAGGTCCCATGTCACGTACTTTTTGGGCAGCCACTTCGGCGAAGTATGATTTGTGAAAATCGTCAAGTTCGCCATTTGCCATTTGCTGGGTGGGAATGACGGGCAGCCATCCGTAAAGGAAGAATCGGTATTTGCCCTGATAGTTTTTTCCCCAGTATTTCTCACGTACTGTTTGCATTTCGCTGAAATTTCGTCCCGGTTCCATATTCTGATACCATAAGATCATAGATAGTTGTTTTCCCACCAATTTTTCAAATAAGGCAACGGCACACTGGTCAGTACTTCCTTCGCGGTCTTCCGGATCGAATCCGTATAATGGTGGGAATGCTCCATGATAACATCCTTTTTCGGGGACGTACTTCATGTCATTATGAAATTCTCCCATTACCTTGATTTCGTCGATGAGCATCATCGTACTGGTGGAAGCTGAAGATTTGAGAGTCGCTTTCACATATCTGCATGCTACATTACTAAAGTCTGTTTTTCCCCAAGCGTCCGACTTTCCGTTGCTGTCGGAATAGGTAATTGGTGAGGCTGCTTTTTCCCATTGGCTTTTGTCCTTGCTGGTTGATACTTCTATTTGAGCAGGGAATACAATTTGTGATGTCGGATCGGAAATAGCATGTACTGATACTTCTGTGATACTGCGTAATGATCCCAAATCAATTATTACTTCTACAGTTTGTGCATTCCAACCGACTCCTCTGTTTTTAGTCGAGAGGGTACCGATCTCCTCATCCGTCAGTTTGGTGCCGGATGTCCAGGGATCGAGAGGGGCTTTATCAGCATAGGCACTGTTGGCTACAACATTCATTTTATAGAATTTGCCTGCCGCCACATTAATAATGCTTTGTTCATTTGGATCTTTGGGCTTGTTTGGATCAAAAGTAACTTCCCACGATCTCGTTTCTTCTGCATTGCAAGCGTATATGAGTATTGCAACTGCTATTAACCATAAATTTTTTAATTTCATATTTAGTGGTATATTATAAGGTTGATTACTGGTTGTTTGTATTACATATCAATACAGTCATATTGGTAGCAGGCGATGCCTCCATTAGAGAATACGAGATAAACGTATAGATAATAACCATTTTTGGCAACTTTAAATACGACATCTCCGGTTCCTTCGGTGTTCTGACCGGAATTCTCGCGACCTCCATATATCTTGTCCGGACATACTACTATCTGGTTATCGAATGAACCGCTGCTAAGGTCATACATACGGACAGCATCAGAACCAGTTACGGCATAGTTGAAACTATTTACATGATTGTAAATGACATAAGGTACTTTGTTGAACACGGCATAGTCTACGGCATTGATAATTGTGTTACCCGGAGCACCTGTATTTGCCGCTTTTATGCTATTGTCTGTTCCTTTAAACCAGTAGAAATAGCGTTTGGCAGAAGTGTCTGTGACATGGCTGGCCAAGAAATAGTCACTTTGAGTGTCGGTGTCATCAGCATAAATCACATCCGCCCATTTAATCCAGTTTGAAGTCAGCAGAGAGGAACTCATAATGACAAATTCCGGACTTTGTGATTGTAAAGTACCATTTATGACACGCCAGCGGGCGAATTGTACTTTACTATCTTTTTGGAATACCGGAGTTGTGATAAGGGCATTGGCATCCAAATCTCCCTGGATAGAGATCTTCCAACCAAATCTTATATTAGTGCCAGTTTTATATTCAATATATTTCTGTGGTTTCTCATTCACTCCATTAGCTTTCCATACGGTGAAAGTACCTCCTGATGGAGTATAGCTGCAGAATAAAATATTATTTCCCCGATCTGCTGTTGCATGGAAGTTTGAATTATCACCGGCAAATTGGCTGATATCCATAGAACCTGCTATTTCTCCGGTCTGGCTATTTAAGTAAATGGCACGATCATTGGCACGTTCGTTGATGACAACATATTTGTCGACTACTGCAAGCCCGGTTACTTTACCCGGTAGCAGAATACCGCTTATTTCAGATAGTCTTTTAGACCATAATAGCTTACCGCTTCCTTGGCGAATACCTGCAACAGTTTTTTGCGGAATATCTTTTTTTACCGTATATGTTGCTTTATCTATACCATTCTGTGCTGTGACGACGATAGTCTGTTCTTGTTCATAGTCTAGTGCTTCTGTTTCGGGATTGGGACTGCATGTTGCTCCATGTGAGATATCAATGTTAGCTATCTGCTCCCCTACATTATCTATGGTTACTAATGAAATTGTTTTTTCGTTTTCATTAATGACTCCCAATAGCCCTATGGCAGGAATATCGAATTTGGTGATGCTACATTCGTTGCTCTTACGGATTTCACCTATTACTTTGAATTCGGTACTAGTCCCGGAGGTCTGATCTTTCACTGTGATATAGTTGTCTTGGGTAAGATCCATATAAAGTAATGGTGGAGTTACACTGACATTATTTGCTAAACTGGCACTCAATCTTACCCGTTTTAGTGCAGAGGTCGGCAATACATTATCCGACAATTTGGGATAATTGTATGGGAAAACAAATGTGATTGAATGATTGGTATAATCTATCTCACCTTTGAAACTATTTTCGCTGCTGTCATCGTTCGGAAACGATGCAGTGATGCTGTTGATACCTTCGCGTTGAATGTCAGAACCCAACTCTTCAGGACTGTGACAACTAGTTACTCCCCATAGAAGAACTAATGCCTGGATGATTGATATAATTTTGTTTTTCATTGTTCTAAGAGTTTTATTGTTATTTCCATTCATCATATTGCTCAATCAATGAGTTATTCTTCAATTCTTCAGACGGTACAGGAAGGACATATAATTTCTTTATAAACTTGCGGTCCTGTCCGTCGCAATCAACATATTCGTATGTATTGGTAGCACCAATGATTTTAAAGCCATGTGTGCGATAGTTGTTGTATTCAATATGGGCTAATTCCCAACGACGCATATCCCAGAATAAATGCCCTTCATAGGCTAGTTCAACCTTTCTTTCATTTCTGTAATCTTTGAACCAAGCCTCGCCTGTAGAGGATTTACCCGGTAAATTTACTTTTACTCTGGCGCGTACCTCATTCATTGCACTTTGGGCTTCCCCGATCTTATTGAGTCGATAAGCTGCTTCCGCTTTGTTCAATAAAACTTCTGCATAGCGAATTTCAACCCACGGTTGGGCGCTTTTCCCATTTTTGACGTCTGTCAGCGTTTCATCTAACAATTTCCTTAAAAAATAACCGGTTGTGGTTTTGCCGTATGAAGTACCCTGTTCCCGGTAAGGCATAAACACACCATTCTTTCCGTCAAGGCTGCAATCCATCTTTTTCCCTTTCCAGGTACATCCTCTATAGATTACAGTTGCGGCGAAGCGAGGTTCCAGTTGGTCGTATGGAGGAGTTTCATCAGTAATGCCATGCCAGGGTGTCCAGTCTATCTTTTCTCCATTTTTGCTTTCATAACATTCTACCATTTCCTGGGTAGGAGTTCCTGTTGAACCATTGTCATAACCATCACATTGTGGTACATAATACCGGTCGAAAAGATGATTAGGCCCGTTGGCAGCATCATAATCAAACTCCAGAATCGCTTCTTTATTATTCCCTTTCCATGCATCTTCATATTTGTCCGTCAGACCATATAGTTTGAGTGCAATTACATTATTAGCAGCATCATAGGCATCCTGCCAACGTTTGGCATATAACATTGCTCTCGATTTCAGAGCATAGGCTGCTCCTTTGGTGATACGCCCTTTATTTGCCGCATCCCATTCCTTGGGTAAATTATTGGCTGCAAAATCAAGATCGTCGGCTATGAATTGCCAGGTTTCTTCAGCACTGCTGCGGGCTTTATTAGTTGATACTGGCAGATCGTCATACAAGATGACACCTCCATGCCTTTTGGCTAACTGGAAATATACAAATGCACGGAAAAAGCGTACTTGAGCTTCCCAAAGCTTATTTCTATCTGCTGAAAATTCGGAATATTTTCTTTGTAGAGATAGAAATTGGTTTGTTTCTCGGATCTGTTTGTATGCTGTTGAACGTAGCCAGATACTGTATAGACAGTTATCCGGAGAGATAGCATCCGGTGTAAGTACATAAAGATTAGGATGGCCGGCTCTGTGTCCTAGCGTATATGAACCATACTTAAATGCGTCAGTCAGACTTTCTGTAAAACTTCCGTAGAATTGGGCCTCCCCGAATTGACCGTAATCATGCAGGAGGGGATAGAAACTATTCACATATTTGTCAACCTGGGTTTCATCTTGCCAGATGATTTCATCACTAACGGTAGTCGTTTGTTTTACTTCATCCAGCCAGTCGTTGCACGAACTTAAAGTCAGCAACACAAAGAAGAGTGATATATTAATAGATAACTTTTTCATATAGCGTATATTTTAGAATGTGATTTTAGCTCCAAGTGTATAAGTCCTTTGTTGCGGATAATATCCATTGTTTACAGCTGGAGATTCCGGGTCGATGTTGTACTTGGACACAGCGCTGAAAGTCAGAAGATTGTATCCCTCAACATAGAGGCGAAGAGCTTCCACTCCCAATGGACTCAACCATTTTTTAGGGAAATTGTATCCTATTTGCGCTGTTTTTATTCTCAAATAGTTTCCGTTACGATACCAGAATGTGGAGGCCAGCCCGTTATTCAAACTTCTCGGATTGATTTCCAGACAAGGGAACTCTGCATTTGTATTTTCGGGTGTCCAGGAGTTTGCCACCAGATAGACTGGTGCATTGCCATTCTGATAGAATGGACGCGTGAAGGCCGTAGCGCTTTGGATTCCGGATGAACCGGTTGCCGTATATACTCCGGTTAATGCAACATCGCTGCCAAGCCCCCATGATGCCAAAATATCAAAATCGAATCCTTTCCAGTTACCAAATAAATTGAAAGAACCTGTGTGGGTCGGTCTTGAACTTTTACCTACATACCCCTGATCTTGATTGACGGTTATAATACCGTCTCCATTTCTATCCATATACTTGATATATCCGGGATAAGCCGGTCGGTCGGGCATGGTAGCGGAGTTGGCTATCTCTTCCTCACTCTGGAACAATCCTTGGGCAATGAATCCCATTTTCGAACCGATTTGCTTTCCGGTCAGTCGTCTGTATTCCGGTGTATTTTCAGAGTCACCTGCATATTTGAGCCATCTTCCGTATGCGTATGACCAGATTAATTTGGCTCCATAACTGAAACTTCCAATTCTGTTCTGATGTGTAAAAGTGACATCAAAACCCTTATAATCTGCTTTGTTTACGTTTGCAGTTGAAAAATAATAGCCTCCCATGGAAGGAGTGTGCGAACCGGTTACGGAAGATAATTTGTCATATTCATATTTATAAAAAGCATCCAGTTCCATTCCTAATAATCCATTCCATAAAGTTACATCTACTCCGATATTATAGTTGAGGCATTGCGCCCATGTCAAATTGGGATTTCCCAATACGGACGGATAGATAGCAGTTTGACTGGCTCCGCCTATTACTACAGAATTGGGGGATGTGCTCATCGTATTTCTCCATTGGAAAGGCTGGATACCGCTGGTTGCAGTTTTTCCGATACCTGCTCTTAATTTCAGATTGTCTACCCAAGTAGCATGAAACCATTTTTCATTATTGATTCTCCAGGCAAGAGAGAGACCGGGCAGGGTGACCCAGCGTTTGTTCATACCACCAAACAGATAACTACCATCGTGGCGTAGTGAAGCCTCCAAATAATATTTGTCAGCGTAATTGTAGTTCAAACGACCTACAAAACCGGCTACACGTGTCTGGCTGCTTCTCCCCGAAGGTATAGCAGGTTGCTCTTTCCCCTCTTTGGTGAATCCTGTGATTTGGTTCAACTCATCCAACTGAATGAAATCTAATCCGGTTCCCGTTACACCGAGATTGTTGCTATTACGTTCCCGTGTTTCGGCCAGCAATAATACTCCGATCGAGTGATCTCCAAATTTGTTATCATACGTGATACTGGTTTGCGTAGTGAACTCTTGGGCGCGTGATGCCGATTCGGATAATATAGGTGTATCTTTCAACACACTGTAGTCCTTATGGTAGGTGAGTGTGGTAGTGGCTGCATTAGGTAAATCCATAATCATGACTTCATTCGGCTTGGTCAACTGTTTAGTCATCCCATGAACTAAGTCGTACGCTCCCTGAAATTTTAAACTTAATCCTTTAAGCCAAGGTGTGTCGTATTTCAGACTGAAATTAGACTGCATATATGATTGGTTGGACCTGTTATATCCTGAATCGTATATGGATGCGATAGGAGCTACCGGAGAACCGGAAGTCGGGGTTGAAACATCGTATATTTTCCCATTATATTCATAAGTATCCTGTACATATGGCAAAGCATAGCATACCTGTTGGGGAATATTCATCCAATCATCCGGATCGGCAGAAAATTTGGGAGCATCCCGTTTTTCTATACGCCCCGAAACACCTAATGACAGACTAAGTCCTTTAGCCAACTGTGCGTCGATATTAGAACGAAGATTCATTCGACGGTATTTGAACTTATCTATATTTCCTTTTTCTTCCAGATAACCGATAGATGTGAAGAAACGAATCTTTTCACTTCCTCCTGATGCTGAAATATTATGATGTTGGCGAACACCGGTTCCATATACTTTATCGTACCAATTGGTATTTCCCCATCCGTCGACACCCTCGCGCATTTTGCGCACCATGTCGACAGTAAACACTTCCGTATCACCTTGTAGAAGACGGGCTTTATTGTACCAATAAGCATATCCCGGTCCATCGAGCCATTCTTGTTCTTCTGCATTCTGGCTGATACCCACAGTACCTGTATAGCTAATGGTGACTTTATCTGTTTGTCCCTTTTTGGTTGTGACAATGAATGCTCCATTTGCGTCCAGACCATAAACGGCTACGGCTGATGCATCCTTTAATACAGACACAGATTCTATTTCATTCGGATCGAGTCCGTTGAAGTCACTTGCGCTTCTTCTGATGCCGTCAATAACATAGATAATACCACTTTGCCCGCGTATGGACAAGGAGGCATTATCCGCACCGGGTTGTCCACTGGCTTGTACGGCGGAAATACCGGCAACACGTGCACCGATGATATTACTGATTCCCATGGTTGGGGCTTTAAGTATTTCTTTATCGGAGACAGTAGATATGGCGGCGGTCAGACTACCGCGCTTTTGAGTTCCATAGCCTACCACTACGATTTCATCCAGCGAGGAGACATCTTCTTTAAGAGTGATATTGATATTCGTCTTATTACCTACTTTGACTTCCTGGCTGACCATTCCGATATAGGAGAATACCAATACGTCATTCTTATGGGCATTAATGCTATATTTTCCGTCAACATTTGTAATGGTACCGACATTCGTTGCACCCTTGACAGCTACAGATACGCCAGGTAATGGTTCATCATTACCATCTTTCACAAACCCTTTTATTACTTCTTGTGCAAGACAATCGAGAGTGCACATTAAAAGAGTAATAAACAACGAGGTTACTAACCTTGGATTCCATCTGATTTTCTTCATTGCATGATAAGTTTTTAAATATTAGATCGTCGATTTGAAATTTTAATTTCTAACAATAGTCTCTTTAGACCGGTTAACTAGTTAATGATACAAAAGTATTCTGTTTCAAAGACATGCGCGGTGGCAAAAACGAAAAACTATCTTCAAAAAACGAAGAATAATACATTGTTAATCTTCTTTTGGCGTTTTTCTTTTTAAGAACCATTCGAAGAACTTATATATAGTTTCGTTTGATTCGGGAGTAGGATCATGCTTGGGCCTGTTCGTCATTGCCACTCGATGATGATAACCCAAAAGCCGGTTGACTGCGACAGAGTGATTTAATGGAATCCATCTGTCTACATTATCAGAATAACCTCCTGATACGAGAAATGGGCGAGGAGCCAATAAAGAATGGAGTTCATGTAAATCATGCCCCTCTTTACATAGTCTGGCATAGACACTTGTTGAAGAGTTATTGCCGTTGTTGCTCCAGATTTTTTTCCAGGGTGGGGGATAATACCCCAAGTACCAAGGTTCCCAATAATTGATATAATTATCTTTGGTTTCATCAAAGACGATACCCGGATCACTCCAGGCGGTGCAGGCAAACTTTTCGTATAAACAAGAAGCAAACATAGCCCATTTAGCACCGTAGGAGTGTCCCATGATACCAATTCGGGTAGAGTCGACACTTTCGACTCTGGCTAATACTTCCCAGGCATTGGCTGCCGCATAAGCAAGTACTGAAAGAGGTTGCATAGTGGAGTTGTTAATAGTCGGGTAATAGAGAGAGTAAGTCTTATCTTTGGTGGTCTGTCTAGTTCCTAATGAGAGAGTAACAAATCCTCTTTTGGTTAATTGGTAGGCGAAATCTCTATTAGCTTTTCCTCCCCATCCGATAGCTGTTTCCGGTTCGTAGAATACTGTGATAACGGCAGGATGTTTTCCTTTCTTATTTGGTTCCAGTAAATAGCCGTAAGTCTGTTCCAGAGGAGTCCAATAAAAACGCACTAAATGTTGTTTGAAATCTTCGCGTTCTGTGGTTTTTATAATCTCCAGTTTTTGATTGGTGATGATAGCCGGCCAATGACCGATCAGGTTCAACCATTTGTCTTTTATTTCTTTTCTTCGTTTTAGCCAGTCGTCTGCGTTTTTGACTGTATCTCCATTGTAAAATAAAAGAGGGTTGCGGTAAGTTCCAAATTTCTCCTGATACAGTGGTGGTGGGGTAAAGTAGGCGGATAGCTTCTCCCAGTTTCTTTTTGTTTGGTTAATCTCTAATCTTTTGCACCCCATTATTGAGGTGATCCCCAAACAAATAATAATAGGATAGATAATCGTTCTTGTTTTTCCTCTTATGGTATGTCTTTGCATAGTATTAATATCTAAAATGTATTTCGAAAGGTATGAAAACAAAGGTAGGTCATTCTCATGAATGATCTTAATGTCAAAACGAAAAACAGTCTTCAGAAAGCGTTTATTTTATCTTTGTCTAGTCTTTTTCTGCCGGTATTCAATAGGTGAACATCCTTTGAATTTTTTGAAAATCCGGGCAATGTTATTATAGTCTGTAAAGCCTACTTCCATTGCTAAATCGGCCAATGGACGGTCGGTTGTGAGCAGTAGATCTGCAAGATGATTACACCGGCAATTCAGAATATATTGGTATATAGAGGTATTCAGTGCGTTTTTGAATTTCACTTCGAAGTTTCTGCGGGATAGCGGAATGTTTGCAAGCAGAGACTCTATGGTCAAATCGGAACTGTAATGAGACTCTATATACTTCACTACTTCGAGAATGTAAGGGTCTTTAATATTGTGTTTCTCCGTCGATTGGCGTAGTTCGATGCGGATGGGGTTGATAACAATATTGAAAGTGCCTTCATGTTCCTTCTTTATTTGTTGATGAATAAGTCTGCCGATAGAATAGCCTCCTCTTTCTACTTCGAGCTCTATGGATGAAATGGGAGGGTCGGAAATATTACACATCAGTTCGTCATTGTCCACGCCTAATAAAGCAATTTCTTCCGGAATAGGAATATTCGTCATTTTGCAAGTTTCAGAAATGAACAGGGCGTGCGCATCATCACAACAAAATAGAGCGACTGGCTTTGGGAGTTGCTGCAACCATTGGCTTACTTCCATTCTTATCTCGTCTTCCTGCTTATCCGATTCGAAACTGAAAAATTCGCCTCCGATACGTTTTACCTCCTGCCGATAACCTTCGCAGCGTTCGTCAGACCATACGACTCCTTTAACACCGAAATAAGCAAAATTGCGAAACATTCTTTTGGCAAAAAACTGGGCTGCCATTCTTCCCGTACCTTTATAATCACCTGTCAGATTAGAGTAAGTGACGCTCCGGTGATGGTAGTTTTGTAGTACTACCGGAATATTCAGCTCCTTCTGCAAATCGATCGTATCGTTATTCCACTGACCGATGATGGCATCCGCTTTCCATTCTTTCGCCCATTTCAGAATGCCTTGTTCGCCATGCATTGCGCTATAATAAGAAGGTAGCCGGTAAAAGAGCCAGGGACCGTTTTCTTTGGAGTATTGGACAAGTCCCCGTAGCAGTTTCCTGTCAAATTCGCTTGAATAGTCTATCAATAGAAGAATCTTAATCATAGTTCTATGTTTTTCTTTAGTATAATGTAGGGATGCACAAATATAGAAGAATTCTTTTGTTCTCTCGCAATAAAGACTTAATTTTGTTGCAGCCAACACTTATCTGACACCCGGGTCTCATGAGCACTGACACCCGGGTGTTGGTATGCTTGACACCCGGGTCTCAATGGTGTTGACATCCGGGTGTCAGATAGAACGCGAGTATAAACGAAAAAAGAAAGGAGTATAAACGATGGCAGTGCCTTATGTAGTGAGAAAAAAAGCCGATTTAACATCGGGAGAAAGAAAAGAATTATGGTATGGTGTACCCAAAAAACTGATAGATCCGATTCGGAATAGAGAATTTGCCGAGTACATGGAAAAACGGAGTGGATTTCATCGCGGGCAGATAGATGGTATATTGACGGAAATGGTTGATGCTATCCGTAGTCTGTTGTCTATCGGACAGCCGGTTACTATCGAAGGACTTGGCACATTCCATACGTCACTGACCAGTCCGGGATTTGAACGCCCCGAACAGGTAACCCCAGGAAAGGTGTCCGTTTCACGTGTCTATTTCGTGGCTTGTCCTGAATTTAGCCGGGAAGTGAAAAAAATGAAATGCATGCGTATTCCTTTTAATCTGTATATGCCCGAAGAGATGCTGACCAAAGAAATGAAGAAAGCGGACCGGGAGCAGGAGCGGGAAGAATATGACCGTATGGTGGCACCGGAAATCGAGGAAGAAGTTCAGGAATAAGATAAATTAATACCCTCCCTGTCTTATTTATGAGATAAATCCCTATCTTTGTGGCACTTTTTACGAAAAAAGCAAATTCAAATTAATAGATATAGAAAAGAAAATGGCACAAGAAGACGTTTTTAAGAAGCTTGTATCGCATTGCAAAGAGTATGGTTTCGTATTCCCTTCGAGCGATATCTACGACGGACTAGGCGCTGTGTATGACTACGGTCAGATGGGCGTTGAATTGAAAAATAACATCAAGAAATACTGGTGGGACAGCATGGTGCTGTTGCACGAGAACATTGTCGGTATCGACTCTGCCATCTTTATGCATCCTACTATCTGGAAGGCTTCCGGACACGTAGACGCATTCAATGACCCTTTGATTGACAATAAAGACTCTAAGAAACGTTATCGTGCTGACGTGTTGATCGAAGATCAGCTGGCTAAGTATGACGATAAAATCAATAAAGAAGTAGCGAAAGCTGCCAAGAGATTCGGCGAATCTTTTGATGAGGCTCAATTCCGTTCTACCAACGGACGTGTATTGGAGCATCAGGCAAAACGTGACGCACTTCACACTCGCTTTGCTAAAGCTCTGAACGACGGTAATCTGGAAGAATTGCGTCAGATCATTATTGATGAAGAAATCGTATGCCCGATCTCCGGTACAAAGAACTGGACAGAAGTTCGTCAGTTTAATCTGATGTTCTCTACTGAAATGGGTTCTACTTCCGAAGGATCCATGAAGATTTATCTTCGTCCGGAAACTGCACAGGGTATTTTTGTAAACTACCTCAATGTACAGAAGACGGGTCGTATGAAAGTTCCTTTCGGTATCGCACAGATTGGTAAGGCTTTCCGTAACGAGATCGTTGCCCGTCAGTTCATCTTCCGTATGCGTGAGTTCGAACAGATGGAAATGCAGTTCTTTGTAAAACCGGGAACTGAACTTGACTGGTTCAAGAAATGGAAAGAAATCCGTTTGAAATGGCATAAAGCTCTTGGATTCGGCGATGCAAGCTATCGTTATCACGATCACGATAAACTGGCTCACTACGCAAATGCCGCTACTGATATTGAATTCCTGATGCCGTTCGGATTCAAAGAAGTGGAAGGTATCCACTCTCGTACTAACTTCGACTTGTCTCAACATGAGAAGTTCTCCGGCAAGAGCATCAAATACTTCGATCCGGAACTGAACGAGTCTTATACTCCGTACGTAATCGAAACTTCTATCGGTGTTGACCGTATGTTCCTTAGCATCATGAGCGCATCTTATTGCGAAGAGCAATTGGAGAATGGTGAAAGCCGTGTGGTTCTGAAATTGCCTGCTGCTTTGGCTCCGGTGAAACTGGCGGTTATGCCGTTGGTAAAGAAAGACGGTCTGCCTGAAAAAGCCCGTGAGGTTATTGACAGCCTGAAGTTCCACTTCCATTGCCAATATGACGAAAAGGATAGTATCGGTAAGCGTTATCGCCGTCAGGATGCTATTGGTACTCCGTACTGTGTAACAGTCGATCATCAGACATTAGAAGATAACTGCGTGACATTGCGTAACCGCGATACCATGCAACAAGAGCGTGTAGCTATCTCTGAACTGAATAATATCATCGCAGACAGAGTAAGCATCACTTCTCTATTGAAAACTTTACAATAAACCTTTGACGAATGAGTAAAAAGATCTATTTATTCTCCATCCTATTGCTGGCTCTTGCATTCACTGCTTGCAGTGAAACGGAAGAGACGGGCAAATATGATAACTGGCAGGCACGTAATGAAGCTTTTATAGATTCAATAGCCAATGCTCATGCAAATACCGCTACACGTGGTCAGTTGGATTCTATTCATATGATTGCATATCCTGGAGTTCCTATCTATTTTAAAAAGAAAACTCCTGTGGGAGATGGGGTGATTCAAAATATTATCCCGCGGGCAACAGATGAGGTTACTGTATATTATAAAGGTTCTTATATCATTTGGGGTAATACTGGTGGTTATGTTGATAAACAAGATAACTTTATAGGGGAAGCGTTTGATGGCTCTTTTACTGAAGCGAATCCTAGCATTGATTTTTCAAGAACTGCGAACTTAACAATTAATGGGCTTGTGACTGGTTTGTCAGAGGTATTGCAACGAAGAAAAATTGGTGAACGTTTGGAAGTGTATGTTCCATGGAAATATGGTTATGGTAGTAGTGATTATACTCCAAAAGGTTCTTCGATTACTATTTTAGGTTATTCAACTTTAGTATTTGATATTCAAATGTTAAAGTGCGAAAAATAATCACTTATTATCATTTGGAATTTATTAAAATAAAGTTCCCTTATTCTAATCCTATTTCATCTATGGCAAAGGATAGAATAAGGGAGCTTATTATTAATATAGCATTGGTTTAGATATGATTTTTATTCTATGAATTATTTCTAAAACTGAAGTATTTCATATATTGTATTTCTACCAGGAGTAATACCATGGAAATTCTTATCTGCAGGTAAGTCATATCCTATAGGATTGTTCCATTTATCCCATACAATAGCTTGATTTGCATTCTTTTCATTTTCATCATCAATCCATAATCCTCATTGTCATGATGTCGTTTGACTACTCCTTATGTTTTGTTCCTTCTTGCTTATATTACAGAAGATTACATTTTTGATTTTTTATACTACTCTCCCTAATCTGCAAATGTGTTGGAATCGTCACCTGCTTGATAGTCTTATCTCCTTTTATCTGATCGATAAGTAGTTGGCAGGCAGTTTCTCCCATTTTATAGGTCTGATGTGATACTGCTGATAATTTCGGTTCCACATAATTAGCATGCTGCTCGTCTGTATACCCGATGATTGCCACATCATTCGGAATCCGGAGGCCGTGATTTTTGATAACTTCCATTGCTGCGAAAGCCAATGTGTCATTCATGGCAAGAATAGCATCCGGAGGCTGTGGAAGTGACAGTAAAGTTTCTGTGGCAATCTTGCCTTCCTCATAATCAATCTTCCGGCAGACTACCAACTCTTTTTCGATCGGAATACGATTTTCACGCAAGGCTTCCAGATAGCCATGTTTTCTTCTCTTTACAATATCCAGATGATTGGCTCCTCCGATAAAAGCTACCCGCTTACTTCCATTATCCAGAAGATGCTGTGTAGCTATCTGTGCGGATTGGGCCCCATCTGCTATCACCGATGAAAATTGGTCGGTCAGGCAAACACGGTCGAACAGGATAAGTGGCATATTAATGTCTTTCAAGGCGGAGATGTGGGAGAAATCGGTTGTTTCTTGAGACAGACAGGCGATGATGCCTTCCACACGCATATTGACCAGATTCTCGATATTTCTTTTTTCGTGCTCGTAAGACTCATGCGAGGTCGTGATAATCACGAAATACCCGTTGGCAATAGCCATATTCTCTATTCCATTCAGAATTGATGCAAAGAAATGAGTGACAATATCCGGAACGATCACTCCGATGATACGTGGCGCATTTTTCCGCAGGCTCATGGCAAAAGGGTTGGGACGGTAGTTCATCTCTTTGGCCAGTGCCTTTGCTTTGGCGCAAAGTTCACGGCTGATTTCCGGACTATCTTTTAGTGCCCTGGATACAGTAGGAATCGACACCCCCAATGCTTGGGCGAGATCTTTTAATGAAGTATGTTTCCGGTTTTCCATTTGAAAGTCTGCAACTTAGATTCTTTTTACAAAGAAAGCACATTCCCGGAAAATTAAAAGCATCTGAAGCAATATTTTTTACGTAAACCGTTACGTTGGTTTTTCGACCGCTCTCTGCTGCACTGAAACTATTACTGACCTATTTTTGTCGCATACAAAATGATTTAAAACCTAAAAGTATGCAATACCATGAAATCGGAAAGACAGGGATGAAAGTATCATCTCTTAGTTTTGGAGCTTCTTCTTTAGGAGGAGTTTTCCATGATTTGAAAGAAAAAGAAGGCATTCAGGCTGTGTTTACCGCTGTTGAGGCAGGAATGAACTTTATCGATGTGTCTCCTTATTACGGACATTATAAAGCGGAAACTGTTTTAGGAAAGGCACTTAAAGATCTTCCTCGCGACCGTTATTACCTTTCTACCAAAGTGGGACGTTATGGAAAAGATGGAGTGAATCTGTGGGATTACTCTGCAAAACGTGCGACAGAAAGTGTGTATGAGAGCATGGAACGTCTGAATATAGATTTTATCGATCTGATAAATGTACACGATGTGGAATTTGCCGATTTGAATCAGGTGGTTAATGAAACTCTGCCTGCTTTAGTCGAGCTGCGTGAAAAAGGTGTGGTAGGACACGTTGGAATTACCGACTTGCAACTCGAAAACTTGAAATGGGTAATCGACCATTCACCAAGCGGTACGATTGAATCTGTGCTTAGCTTCTGCCATTATTGCTTGTGTGATGATAAATTAGCAGACTTCCTGGACTACTTCGAATCCAAAGAAATCGGCGTGATTAATGCTTCTCCCCTTTCAATGGGACTGTTGAGTGAACGTGGCGTTCCTGCCTGGCATCCGGCTCCCAAACCCTTGGTAGAGGCTTGCCGTAAAGCAATGGAACATTGCAAAGCTAAGAATTATCCGATTGAGAAACTGGCTATGCAGTTCTCCGTCAGCAATCCCCGTATAGCAACGACTTTATTTAGTACAACTAATCCGGAGAATGTGAAAAAGAACATCGCTTTCATCGAAGAACCTATTGACTGGGAACTCGTTCGAGAAGTGCAGGAGATTATCGGAGAGCAGAAACGTGTAAGTTGGGCGAACTCATAAAACAGCGTCTTCGTATGGACTATACAATTATTGATGCGCACGCCCATCTGTGGTTACGGCAGGATACTGTTGTGGACGGATTGCCTATCCGGACTTTGGAAAATGGCCGTTCGGAATTTATGGGAGAAATCCGGCAAATGGTTCCGCCCTTTATGGTAGACGGTGTGAATAGTGCGGAAGTTTTTCTTTCGAATATGGACTATGCGCAAGTGGCTGCGGCTGTCATTACCCAAGAGTTTATTGACGGTATTCAGAATGATTATTTGTCGGAAGTCGTTTCCCATTATCCCAACCGTTTCTTTGTTTGCGGAATGTGTGAGTTTCGCAAACCTGGATTTTTGGAGCAGGCGAAAGAGCTTATAGCCAAAGGTTTTAAGGCTATAAAAATCCCTGCCCAGCGCTTGTTGTTAAAAGAGGGACGGGTAATGCTGAATAATGAGGAAATGATGCAGATGTTTCATTCTATGGAAGAACGGAATGTCACGCTCTCCATCGATTTGGCTGACGGAGCAACACAGGTTTCCGAAATGGAAGAGATTATTCAGGAATGTCCCCGCCTAAAAATAGCTGTCGGACACTTCGGAATGGTGACACGTCCGGGCTGGAAAGAACAAATCCGCCTGGCACGTCATCCCAATGTGATGATTGAATCCGGAGGAATCACCTGGCTTTTCAATGATGAATTTTATCCTTTCAAAGGAGCAGTGAAAGCCATTCGTGAAGCAGCAGACTTGGTTGGCATGGAGAAACTGATGTGGGGATCGGACTATCCGCGCACCATTACAGCAATCACCTACAAGATGTCATACGATTTTGTGGTGAAGTCTTCCGAGTTGACGGAAGAGGACAAAAGACTCTTTTTGGGAGAAAATGCCCGGAACTTCTATGGATTCACGGATCTCCCCGTACTTCCTTACATCAAGAACATGTCCGAATGATAGAGAAAACATCCTTATCGTAAAACTAGATTTATACCATGAAAAAGAATACATATACAATACCTTTAGCGTTGGTTTTCTGCCTTTTCTTTCTGTGGGCAATAAGCAGCAATCTGCTTCCCACGATGATCCGGCAATTGATGAAGACATGTGAACTGAATACCTTTGAAGCCTCCTTTACCGAGACTGCCTACTGGTTGGCTTATTTTATTTTCCCCATCCCCATAGCGATGTTTATGAAACGTTACAGCTATAAGGCGGGGATTATTTTCGGACTGGTATTAGCAGCAATCGGAGGCCTGCTTTTCTTTCCCGCCGCCATTTTAAAAGAATATTGGGCTTACCTCTGTATCTTCTTTATTATCGCTACGGGAATGTGCTTTCTGGAGACAGCTGCCAATCCGTATGTGACGGTTTTAGGAGCCCCCGAAACAGCTCCCCGCCGATTGAATCTGGCGCAGTCTTTCAATGGACTCGGAGCTTTTATCGCTGCCATGTTTTTGAGTAAGCTCATCCTTAGCGGAACTCATTACACGCGAGAGACCCTTCCTGTAGATTATCCGGGAGGCTGGCAGGCCTATATCCAATTGGAAACGGATGCCATGAAACTCCCTTATCTGATATTGGCTATACTGTTGATTGCCATAGCTGTTGTCTTCATCTTTTCAAAATTGCCGAAGATTGGGGACGAAGGAGAAACGGCTTCTTCCGATAAAATGACTTCTTCGGGTAAAACGAAAGAGGGTAGCCAGAAAGAAAAACTGATAGACTTCGGTGTATTGAAGCACTCACACTTGCGGTGGGGAGTGATTGCGCAATTCTTCTATAACGGCGGACAGACGGCGATAAACAGTTTGTTCCTGGTTTACTGTTGCACTTATGCCGGATTGCCGGAAGATACAGCGACTACCTTCTTCGGATTGTATATGCTTGCATTTCTTTTGGGGCGTTGGATCGGTACCGGATTGATGGTGAAATTCCGTCCACAGGATATGCTACTGGTTTACGCCTTGATGAATATTCTTTTGTGCGGGGCAGTGATGATATGGGGAGGTATGATCGGGTTATACGCAATGTTGGCTATCTCTTTCTTTATGTCTATAATGTATCCCACGCAGTTCTCATTGGCGCTAAAAGGACTGGGGAATCAGACAAAGAGCGGTTCGGCATTTCTGGTAATGGCTATTGTCGGCAATGCCTGCCTGCCACAGTTGACGGCTTATTTTATGCATGCCAATGAGCATATCTATTATATGGCCTATTGTGTACCGATGATTTGTTTTGTCTTCTGTGCATATTACGGCTGGAAAGGTTATAAAGTAATCGATTAATAAATTTATTTATCAAACATATCCAATGAAAGCAGTTCAAATTGTCAATCCCTCCGAAATGAAGGTGGTTGAACTGGAAAAACCGACCGTTGGTGTCGGTGAAGTATTAGTAAGAATCAAGTATGTGGGTTTCTGTGGCTCCGACCTGAATACCTTTTTAGGACGTAACCCAATGGTGAAGTTACCGGTAATCCCGGGACATGAGGTAGGAGCGGTGATTGAGGAGATCGGTCCGGATGTTCCGGCCGGCTTTGAAAAAGGGATGAACGTGACATTGAATCCATATACCAATTGTGGTAAATGTGCTTCCTGTCGTAATGGTCGTGTCAATGCCTGTGAGCATAATGAAACGTTAGGGGTACAGCGCAATGGAGTGATGTGCGAATATGCAGTTTTACCTTGGACAAAGATTATTCCGGCTGGTAATATCTCTCCTCGCGATTGTGCGTTGATTGAGCCGATGAGTGTCGGATTCCATGCGGTATCTCGTGCGCAGGTGATCGATAATGAATATGTGATGGTTATTGGCTGCGGTATGATTGGTATCGGTGCCATTGTACGTGCTGCTTTGAGAGGGGCAACGGTCATTGCTGTCGAACTGGATGACGAGAAACTGGAACTGGCGAAAAGGGTAGGTGCCTCTTATGTGATTAACTCCAAGACAGAAAATGTACACGAACGGATGCAACAGATAACGGAGGGCTTCGGTGCCGATGTGGTGATTGAAGCTGTCGGCAGTCCGGTCACTTATGTGATGGCGGTGGATGAAGTCGGTTTTACAGGGCGGGTCGTTTGCATTGGCTATGCCAAAAGCGAAGTAGCTTTCCAAACGAAATATTTCGTTCAGAAAGAACTGGATATCCGTGGTTCCAGAAATGCGTTGCCGGCAGATTTCCGTGCGGTTATTAATTATATGAAAGAAGGCAACTGTCCGGTAGAAGAACTGATTTCGAAGATTGCCAAACCGGAAGGAGCTTTGGAAGCTATGCAGGAATGGACGGCTAATCCGGGAAAGGTGTTCCGTATACTGGTTGAGTTCTGATAAGTTCTTGTAATAAGAATAGTTGTTGATGCCTGTTGTTTCGGGTATGTAATAAGTGAGAGGAGGCTGAATACAGTCTCCTCTCTTTGGGAGATAGGGTGATGTAACATGAGTAAATATAGATGTAACATTCTTCATTCGATATGTAGCATCACAAAGAAATCATGTAGCATACTTTGGGCAATATATCTGTTTGCATTTTCTATTTTTGTGATGTGGAAGATAACAAGGAACATTTTAAATAATTAGCTTTCAAATAATAGATAATGTAGCCAGTTAATAAAAAAACGATGATTATGCTGAAAACAAAAATCAACACTATTTTACTGTGTACTCTTTTTACATTGTTCTTCCCGCTATCAGCCGGAGCACAATACCGTAATCCTATTCTTTATGCTGACGTGCCCGATATGTCGGTGTGTCGCGCAGGTGATTACTTTTACATGGTTTCCACTACTATGCACCTGATGCCGGGAGCGCCTATCATGCGTTCGCCGGACATGAAACATTGGGAAACTATCAGCTACGTATTTCCCCGCATTGACGATGGTCCCCGTTATGATCTGCTCGAAGGCACTGCTTATGGGCAAGGACAATGGGCATCATCTATCCGCTATCATGACGGTAAATTCTATGTCTGGTTTACAGCCAATGGCGCGCCCGGACGTGGGTTTGTCTATACTGCGACAGATCCGGTCGGTCCCTGGAAACTTCTTTCGCGTCCCCCGCATTTCCATGACGGTTCGCTTCTGTTTGATGATGACGGGCGGGTGTATCTCTTTCACAGTACGGGACAGCTTACGGAGTTGAAACCCGATTTGACCGATGTACTTCCCGGTGGCATCAATCAGCAAATATTTGAGCGGGATGCTGACGAACAAGGTCTGTTGGAAGGTAGTTCCGTCATCAAGCATAATGGAAAATATTATTTGCTGATGATTTCTATGGATTGGAGTATTCCCGGCCGTCTGCGTCGTGAAGTATGCTATCGTGCCGATAAGATTACCGGACCTTACGAAAAGCGTGTCATTCTTGAAACGGAGTTTGACGGGCATGGCGGTGTTGGTCAGGGATGCATCGTAGACGGGAAAAACGGTGAATGGTACGGGCTGATTTTTCAGGATCGTGGCGGGGTAGGGCGTGTACCGTGTCTTATGCCTTGTACATGGACGGAAGATGGTTGGCCTATGCTGGGAGACAAGGACGGGCACATTCCGAATGATACCACTTTATCGTATATGTCAATGGATGGTATCTGCGGTTCGGATGATTTTTCCGCTTCCGGGCTTTCCCTCTATTGGCAGTGGAATCATAACCCGGTCGATCAGGCATGGAGTCTTACCGATCGTCCCGGATTTCTGCGTTTGAAAACCTCCCGTGTGGTAGATAACCTGTTTGTTGCTCCCAATACGTTGACCCAACGTATGGTAGGACCGAAATGCATGGGCACTGTCAGTCTCTCTCTGGGGGGAATGAAAGATGGTGACCGTGCAGGATTATCGGCTTTTAATGGTGACAGCGGTGTGCTTACGATTGAAAAGAACGGAAATAAACTGTCTCTTGTGATGAGTGAACAGAAAAGCGTGTTTGAGAAAACGAAGCGTGCCATTAGCCGTGTGGATATGACCGAACAAGCCCGTATACCTCTTAACAAAGAGCTTGTCTACTTGCGTGTGGAAGGTGACTTTACCAATGGACGGGATGAGGCTCGTTTTTCTTATAGTCTTGATGGGAAAGCATGGATACCTGTCGGTCTGTCTGTCAAGATGAAATTTGACTACACCCGTATGTTTATGGGCAGTAAGTTTGCCATATTTAATTATGCTACACATTCTGTGGGCGGTTATGTAGATGTGGACTCTTTTGATTATTCGTTCTGTGATGCGTCAATGTAACAAACAAATATGTATTTGTAACCAATGAAACATTGTTTTATTGGAAAATAGGCTATTTTTGTTTCCAAATTAATCATAACTAATAAGTATAATATTATGAAAAGAGGTTGGATACCGATTATGGGTGTTTGTTTGGTGTTATCATTTTCGGCATGTAAGCAATTGCTGCCTTACCAGGACACTTCTTTAACGGCGGAACAACGGGCGGAGGATTTGTTGCCCCGGTTGACTTTGGAAGAAAAAGTATCAATCATGCAAAATGCATCACCTGCTATCCCTCGACTGGGAATTAAAGAATATGAGTGGTGGAATGAGGCGTTGCACGGTGTGGGACGTGCCGGATTGGCTACTGTTTTTCCCCAGTCTATCGGTATGGGAGCTTCTTTTAATGATTCATTATTATATGAAGTGTTCAATGCCACTTCCGATGAGGCTCGCGTAAAATCGCGTATTTTCGGTGAAAGCGGCGTGCTGAAACGCTATCAGGGATTAACATTCTGGACACCGAATGTCAATATATTCCGTGACCCTCGTTGGGGACGCGGTCAGGAAACTTATGGTGAAGACCCTTATCTGACAGGACAAATGGGAATGGCTGTAGTCCGTGGTTTGCAAGGACCGGAAGATGCCAGGTATGATAAGCTGCACGCATGTGCCAAGCACTTTGCCGTTCATTCAGGACCGGAGTGGAACCGGCATAGTTTTGATGCGGAGAATATAGATCCCCGGGATTTATGGGAAACCTATCTGCCTGCTTTTAAAGATTTGGTACAGAAAGCGCATGTAAAGGAAGTGATGTGTGCCTATAATCGTTTTGAGGGAGAGCCTTGTTGTGGCAGTAATCGCCTGTTGATGCAAATATTGCGGGATGAATGGGGATACAAAGGCATTGTAGTCTCTGACTGTGGAGCGATTTCCGATTTCTATAGACCGGGAACGCATGAGACTCACCCGGATAAGGAACACGCCTCGACCGCTGCTGTGCGGACAGGCACAGACCTTGAATGTGGAAGTGAATATGCTTCACTGGCGGATGCTGTAAAAGCCGGTTTGATTGACGAAAAAGAAATAGATATTTCATTGAAACGTTTGTTGACAGCACGTTTTGAACTGGGAGAAATGGACGAACAACCGGCCTGGGCGGAAATTCCAACCTCTGTGTTGAATAGTAAGGAACATCAGGCACTGGCTTTGCGTATGGCCCGTGAATCATTGGTGCTCTTGCAGAATAAAAACAACATCCTGCCTCTGAATACCCATCTGAAAGTAGCCGTTATGGGACCTAATGCCAATGACTCCGTGATGCAGTGGGGAAATTATAACGGTATTCCGGCACATACGGTTACCTTATTGGAAGCTGTCCGTGCCAAACTACCGGAAGGACAAATCATATACGAACCGGGTTGTGACCGTGTGGACGGAAAGACACTCCAAAGCCTGTTTGATGAATGTAGCATAAATGGTAAACCCGGTTTCTTGGCAGAATATTGGAATAATCGTGATCGTGAAGGGGAAGTGGTTGCTACCGATCAGATTTCCACTCCGTTCCATTTTGCAACGACAGGGGCTACTACCTTTGCTCCTGGGGTGGAGATAACAGATTTCTCGGCTCGTTATGAATCTGTCTTTCGTCCTTCGCAGTCGGGTGATGTTGCTTTCCGTTTCCAACTGGATGGTGAAGTGACTCTTATTATAGATAGTGAGCAAGTGGCTCGGAAAATATATGTTAAGAATCCGACGAACCTCTATACGTTACAGGCGAAAGCTGGAAAAGAGTATCATATCGAGATTTTATTCAAACAACGGAATGAAAGGGCTACACTTGATTTTGATTTGGGCAAGGAGGTAGGGATTGACTTGAACCTCGCAGTGAAGAGAGTAATGGATGCTGATGTGATTCTTTTTGCAGGTGGAATTTCTCCAAGTCTGGAAGGTGAGGAAATGCCGGTAGAAGTTCTCGGATTTAAGGGTGGTGACCGTACAGATATTGAACTTCCGGACGTTCAACGTGATTTGTTGAAAGCTTTGAAGAAGGCTGGTAAAAAGGTTGTCTTTATCAATTATTCCGGTTCAGCTATCGGACTAGTGCCCGAAACGACTACTTGTGAAGCGATTCTGCAAGCATGGTATCCGGGACAGGCGGGTGGTACAGCTATCGTTGATGCTCTTTGGGGAGAGTATAATCCCGGTGGACGTCTGCCAGTCACTTTCTATAAGGATGTGAATCAATTGCCGGACTTTGAAGACTATTCCATGAAAGGGCGTACCTATCGATATATGCAACAGCAACCACTTTTCCCATTCGGTCACGGGTTGAGTTATACTGACTTTACTTATGGAGAAGCCAAATTGAGCAAGAATACAATCGCCAAAGGTGAAAATGTAGTATTGACTATTCCGGTAAGTAATGTCGGGCAACGTGATGGAGAAGAGGTGGTTCAGGTTTATTTGAGACGTCCGGGTGATAAGGAAGGTCCCCGTTATACCTTGCGTGCTTTCAAACGCGTTCATATTCCGGCAGGGAAAACTGAATCAGTAGCTATTCCTCTTACCGGTGAGAACTTTGAATGGTTTGATGTAGAGTCGAATACGATGCGTCCGTTGGAAGGTACTTATGAATTACTGTATGGAGGAACTTCTGATAGAAATAAGTTGAAAACGATTGTAATGAACGTACAGTAATACCGCTTTGGAATTTTGTTTATTTTTACAGATAGACAATCCGGATTTATTTATTGAATGAATAAAGAAAGAACGACCTTGTTCCTTTAAAAGGAACGGGTCGTTTCTTTTAAACCAAGCCCCCGTTTCTTTTAAACCAACGGGGGCTTTCTTTTAAAGGAAAATGAATATTTGCTAATGCTTGATATTCAGTCTTTTAAATGATGGGGAATAAAAGTGTTGAAATAATAGGTAATATAGTCATTTATCTTACCATTTTTCTGTTTTGGGGCTTTTTGTTACATCAGAAAAGAATCATGTTACATGTCTGTGATAAATGTAACCTGTATATAGATGCCTGTATCATGATTGTACATATATGATAAAACCGAATCGATACATTTGCAAACACTACTATGGAACAGAAAATTATAGAAAATAAAAAGTGATAATATGAGAACATTAAAATTGATTTTGTCGGGCTGGCAATCCGTGGGTCTTGTCGTATTTTTTATGCTGTTTTTTAATATGGAGGTGAGTGGCAAGGGTAAAATAACAAAAAATACTCCTGTCTTTACGCAATTTATTTATCAGGGGGAGGATGCTATTTATCAAAACAATCCTTTAAAGCCGGGTGAGTTCTATAATCCTATTTTGCAGGGTTGCTATCCCGATCCGAGTATAACGCGGAAAGGTAATGATTATTATTTAGTATGCTCATCTTTTGCTATGTTTCCCGGGGTACCTATTTTCCATTCTAATGATTTGGTCAACTGGAAACAAATCGGTCATGTGCTGGACAGAACGTCACAATTAAAGGTTGAAGATTGCGGTATTAGTGCTGGTGTATATGCTCCTGCTATAAGATATAATCCCAATAATGATACGTTTTATATGATAACCACTCAATTTTCCGGTGGCTTTGGAAATATGGTGGTAAAGACAAAGAATCCGGAGAATGGCTGGAGTGATCCGATCAAACTTCAATTTGAAGGCATTGATCCTTCTCTTTTCTTTGATGATAATGGCAAGGCATACGTGGTACATAATGATGCTCCTGCTAAAGCAAACGAGCGTTACTCGGGACACCGTGTTATAAAAATATGGGATTATGATGTGGAGAATGATAAAGTGGTTCCGGGAACGGACCGGATCATCGTAAATGGTGGCGTCAATATAGAAGAAAAGCCGATATGGATTGAAGCTCCTCATATCTATAAGAAAGATGGACGTTATTATTTAATGTGTGCGGAAGGAGGAACCGGAGGCTGGCATAGCGAAGTCATTTTTGTAAGTGATCATCCGAAAGGACCTTATCTTCCGTCAAATAATAATCCTATTTTAACTCAACGTTATTTTCCTGCAAATCGGGCGAATAAAGTAGACTGGGCTGGTCATGCAGACTTAGTGGAGGGACCCGACGGAAAATATTATGGTGTATTTTTAGGAATACGCCCCAATGAGAAGAACAGAGTGAATACCGGACGCGAAACTTTTATTCTTCCGGTGGACTGGAGCGGAACATTTCCCGTTTTCGAGAATGGGCTTATCCCTATGAAACCTACATTGAAGATGCCTTCGGGAGTAGAGAACCAAACAGGGAAAAACGGTTATTTGCCTAGTGGCAACTTTGTCTTTAAGGATGATTTCTCCAATAAGACATTAGATTTTAGATGGATTGGTCTTAGAGGCCCTCGTGAAGAATTCGTTGATATGACCGATAAAGGGTTGCGGATCGTCCCTTTTACCTCAAATATCAATGAAGTGAAACCTACTTCTACCTTGTTCTACCGTCAGCAGCATAATCAATTTACAGCGGCAGCAACCATGGAGTACAAACCGAAAAATGAGAAAGATTTTGCCGGTATAACATGTTATCAGAATGAAAGATATCACTATGTTTTCGGTATCACTAAAAAGGGAAAAGACTATTACCTGATACTGCAAAGAACCGAAAAAGGACAAGCGAGTGTCCTGGGTGAGGTGAAGATAGAAACAGAGAAACCTGTGACACTGCAAGTAGCAGCCAATGGAGATGATTATCGTTTTAATTATTCGATTGATGGAAAGGTATTTATGAATTTAGGAGGAACCGTTTCCGGCGATATTCTTTCTACTAATGTGGCTGGTGGCTTTACAGGAGCAATGATTGGACTGTATGCAACATCTGTTGGTAATTAATTAGAAACCTTATTATTCTATAATTATGAAAATACATCATCTATTTTGGGGTATATGTTTATGCTTCAGCACAAATATCTTATTCGCACAGAACTATCAGAAAACATCGTCCGGCATCAAAACCACTGTAAATGCAGTGGATATAGAAGTACAATTCTTTGCGCCTGCTGTGGCGAGAGTAATAAAGTCACCGGAAGGTGTTGCCTATGAAAAACAGAGTCTTTCTGTAATTGCAAAACCTGAAAAGGTGAGTTTCAAAGCTGATATAAAAGATAATAAGATTGTATTGAACACCAGTGAACTAAGTGTCAGTGTGGACACCGGTACGGGAATTGTTTCTTATTTCTCAAAGGATGGCAAGTCGTTATTGGCAGAGAAATCCGGTATGCAGTTTATCGATTTCGATGATGCCGGGACAAAAACTTATCAGGTTTATCAACCTTTTGTATTAGATAAGGAGGAAGCCATTTATGGTTTGGGACAATTGCAAAATGGAAAGATGATTCAGCGGAACATGACTAAAAATCTGGTACAGGGAAATGTTGAAGATGTGTCACCTTTCTTCCAGTCTACTAAAGGATATGGTGTGTTTTGGGATAACTATTCGCCGACTCTTTTTACGGATAACGAAGTTGAAACATCTTTCCGTTCTGAAGTGGGGGACTGTGTGGATTATTACTTCATGTATGGGAAGAATGCCGATGGTGTAATAGCACAGGTACGCAGCTTGACCGGGCAAGCACCGATGTTTCCTTTATGGACTTATGGTTACTGGCAAAGTAAAGAAAGATATAAGAGCCAGGAGGAAGTGGTAGACGTTGTTCGTAAATATCGTGAATTGGGTGTTCCCTTGGATGGTATTATTCAGGATTGGCAATATTGGGGGCATAACTATTTGTGGAATGCGATGGATTTTCAGAATCCGACTTTCAATAATCCTCAAAAGATGATTGAGGATGTCCATGCGATGAACGCACACATGGCTATATCTATCTGGTCGTCATTCGGACCGATGACCAAACCTTATAGAGAATTGGACAAAAAAGGGATGTTGTTTAACTTCACTACTTGGCCGCAATCGGGATTGGAGTCATGGCCCCCCAACATGGAATATCCTTCCGGTGTAAGAGTGTATGATGCTTACAATCCCGAAGCGCGTGATATTTATTGGCAATATCTGAATGATGGAATTTTCAAGTTGGGAATGGATGCCTGGTGGATGGACTCTACCGAACCCGACCATTTGGACTGGAAGCCGGAGGATATGGATACCAAAACCTATCTGGGCTCGTTCCGTAAGGTGCGCAATGCTTATCCGTTGATGACTGTCGGAGGGGTTTACGACCATCAGCGTGAAGTGACTTCGGACAAACGTGTGTTTATTTTAACCCGTTCGGGATTTTTGGGGCAACAACGTTATGGTGCAAATGTATGGAGTGGTGATGTCGCTTCCACATGGGAGAGTTTTAGAAATCAGATTCCTGCCGGATTAAACTTTTCTTTGTGTGGTATGCCTCACTGGAATAGTGATATTGGTGGCTTTTTTGCAGGACACTATAATAAAAGCTGGAATGATGATAGTGCTTCAAAAAATCCATTGTATCAGGAGCTTTATGTGCGTTGGTTGCAGTTTGGAACGTTCAATCCGATGATGCGTTCGCACGGAACCGATGTTTACAGGGAAATTTATAAATTCGGGAAAAAAGGCGAACCTGTATATGACGCCATTGAGAAGATGATAGGTTTGCGCTACTCTTTATTGCCTTATATTTATTCTACTTCTTGGGAGGTGAGCAATCGCCAATCGAGTTTTATGCGCGCTTTGATGATGGATTTTGTAGATGACAGAAAGGTGTGGGATATCAATGACGAATATATGTTTGGAAAATCGCTCCTTGTAGCTCCGATTGCTCATGCACAATATACACCGGAAGCTGTGGTAAAAGTCTCCGAAGAAGAAGGGTGGAACAGAGATGGAGTGAAAAAAACAGAAACTGACGTTGCTGTGGATTTCATGGAAACGAAATCTACTAACATATACTTACCGGCAGGAACGCTATGGTATGACTTCTGGACAAACGAGAAACATGAAGGCGGAAAGGAAATTACCAAAGAGACTACACTGGATGTTATTCCATTGTATGTAAAAGCGGGTAGTATTATTCCTGTTGGTCCACAAGTTCAGTATGCAACTGAAAAACCGTGGGATCATCTTGAATTGAAGGTATATGCGGGTGCGAATGGAAACTTCATTTTATATGAAGATGAATTTGATAATTACAACTACGAAAAAGGCGTTTATACGGAAATTCCAATCTCTTGGAATAATGCATCTCGTAAATTGACGATAGGGGCAAGAAAAGGTGCGTATGAGGGAATGTTGGAGAACCGTAAGTTTACTGTAACCCTTCAGGACGGAACTCAAAAAAGCGTCGATTATAATGGGAAGGCAATTTCTGTAAAGTTTTGATTGTAATAGAATGTGTGATTATGTCAGTAGAGAAGAATCTGAAAAATAGAAATATGATGAAGTTTTTTATAGTAATGGCTATGCTATTGGGTAGTAGTGTTGCAAGTGCAGAAAATAAACAGATAACAAGTCCTGATGGAAAGTTGGTAGTAACAGTCTCAGATATGGATGGAAGACCTTCTTATTCTGTTAGTTATGACAATATTCTCTTTTTGAAGCCATCTCCATTGGGGATGATTGCAAATATAGGAGATTTCTCATCGGGGATGTCGCTGGAGAAGAATGTTTCAACCAATAAAATAGATGAAACATACGAGTTGGCTTCTATTAAAAAGAGTAAGGTACATTATGTGGCAAATGAAGCTGTATTTTCGTTTACACAACAAGGGAAAACAATTTATGATGTTATATTCCGCATAAGTAATAACGATGTTGCTTTTAAATATAGGATGTATCCGCAAGGTGAGACACTAAGTTGCGTGGTTAAGCAAGAAGTCACAGGATTTGTGTTTCCTGACGGAACCACCACTTTCCTTTGTCCGCAAAGTAAACCGATGGGGGGATTTGCCCGTACTTCTCCAAGTTATGAGACGTCTTATACAGCAGATGATGTCGCAGGCAAAAATGGCTGGGGAGAAGGATATACATTTCCCTGCCTATTCCGTAATGGAGATAATGGTTGGGTGCTTGTTTCCGAAACGGGAGTAAATGGTGGATATTGTGCGAGCCGTCTGTTGGGACACAAAGGAGGAGTGTATACCATTGGATTTCCGCAAGAAGGTGAAGCAAATGGGAATGGTACGGTTTCTCCGGGGATAGCATTACCGGGCGAGACGCCTTGGCGTACTATTACTGTGGGCAAGACTTTGGCTCCAATAGTGGAGACAACGGTTCCTTTTGATGTTGTAAAACCGCTTTATTCGGCAAAAGGAGAGTATACGTATGGCCGGGGTTCATGGAGCTGGATTATCGGTATGGATGGAAGTACTAATTATAAAGAGCAACTCCGGTATATTGATTTTTCGGCAGCAATGGGATACCAGTCCGTGTTGGTGGATGCCTTGTGGGATAAACAAATAGGACGTGATAAAATTGAAGAATTGGCTAAATATGGGAAGGACAAAGGGGTAGCTCTTTATTTGTGGTATAATTCGAATGGGTATTGGAATGATGCTCCGCAAACTCCGAGAGGTATTATGGATAATGCGATAGCCAGACGTAAGGAGATGAAATGGATGCAAAGCATTGGTATCCGTGGAATAAAAGTTGACTTTTTCGGAGGTGACAAGCAAATGACTATGCAGTTGTATGAGGATATCTTGTCGGATGCAAACGAGTACGGTCTTTTAGTTATTTTCCATGGATGTACTTTGCCTCGTGGCTGGGAACGTATGTATCCTAACTTCGCATCGAGTGAGGCTGTATTGGCTAGTGAAAATCTTCATTTCTCTCAAGGCAGCTGTGATCATGAGGCCTTTAATGCTACTTTGCACCCGTTTATTCGTAATACTGTGGGTAGCATGGATTTTGGAGGTAGTGCATTGAACAAATATTATAATGCGGATAATGCTCCACGGGGAAGCCGGCGGGTGACATCAGATGTCTACGCACTGGCTACGGCGGTTCTATTTCAAAGTCCGGTACAGCATTTTGCTCTGGCACCGAATAACCTGACCGATTCTCCGTCGTGGGCTATTGATTTTATGAAAGAGGTTCCAACGACTTGGGATGAGGTACGTTTCATTGACGGTTATCCTGGCAAATACGTTATTCTTGCCCGTCGTCATGGAGACAAATGGTATATTGCCGGAGTAAATGCGCAGAAGGAAACACTGAAACTTAAAGTTAATTTGCCGATGTTCTCCAATGGAGAAAAGGTGAGACTGTTTAGTGATGATAAGGCATTACAGGGTGGTGTGAAACAAATAGAAATAGGGAAAAAGCAGGAACTGCAGCTATCTATTCCTTGCAATGGCGGAATACTGATTACTAAGTAGTTTATTATGAAATGTAATATGAAGTATATTGTTGTATTTATATTCTTTTTCTGCATATTGGAGGAAGTCCACGCAAAGAGCCGGGTAGAATATAGAAAAATGCCATGCACAATGTTGCAAGGTATTACAGAGCGGGAATATACGATATATTTGCCGGATGATTATTATTTATCGGATACCTGTAGTTATCCGGTATTATACTTATTACATGGTGGAAATTGCTCGAATACAGATTGGGTTCATTGGGGCAATTTACAGGTGGTTACTGACTCTCTGGTTGCCAAAGGACTGTCATCTAAAATGATTATCGTATGTCCGGAGGCGAATAAGAATAATATGATTTGGTTCAATGCTCCCCATTGGAAATATGAGGACTTTTTCTTTTACGAATTTGTGCCTTATATTGAAACTCATTACAGGATAAAGTCTGAAAAGAGATTCCGGTCACTTGCCGGATACTCGATGGGTGGCGGAGCATCTATTGTGTATGGTCTATATCATCCGGAGATGTTTAATGTTGTATATGGTATGAGCAGTTATCTTCGCAGTCAGTATTTAGAGTTTCTGAAAGATGATCCTTCTGCTCCATGGCGTCAGCAATTAATTGATGATAATAATCCGATTCACACAATACAGTCAGGAACTGCAGACGAGATTCTGAAGTGGAAAAAGATACATTGGTTTATTGATTGTGGAGATAAAGACTTTACGTATGAAGCTAATGTGGATCTGATTAAAGCTTTTCGCGACCGGAATATCCCTTATGAATTCCGGGTAAAGGAAGGAGGGCACGATTGGGATTATTGGCGTATAGCGCTGTGTGATGCTATCGTTTATATTTCACAAAAAATGGATTTATGACAATATTATTTATGAAGAAAAAATATCAGTTAGAACGATTTTTTGTGACATGGTTAATGATTCTGTTTATGATCTTAACAGATGCTTTCACTGCTTTTGCACAGGTTAAGCAGGCTACTGTTCTTGTAAATGGTATTTCTTGTGATTTGGAACAAGGCATATTAAAAGTCGAGTTTGTGACTCCGGATGTGGTAAGAGTTCAATATACGGGGGAAAATACGTTTATGGGAAATGGAACGGATGTTTGTTTGTCACGTACAGTTGATAATCCTGTTCGTTGGGTATATACCCCAAATCCAGATTGTTATTTATTAAAATCGGATAGCTTGATAGTCAGAGTTGATTTAAGTACTGCTTCTATCACTTATTTGGATAAAGAGGGGAGATTATTATTGCAGGAAGATCAAAATATACCTCGAATCAGTGAAAAGAGAGTGACGAAGCAAGTCATATATGATGAACATTCAAAACATATAGAGAAAACTGCGGATGGTGATAAAGAAATAAAAAATGTTTTGCGTTATGATATCATAGGGCACACCTGGAAATATAGGATTAATTTTAAATGGCAACCGTTGGAGGCTTTATATGGGTGGGGAGCTCACATGGAAGACTATATGAATTTGCGTGGTAAGGAACTTTATCTGTGCCAGCATAATTTGAAAGCTATGGTACCGGTGCTAAATTCAACAGCCGGTTATGGATTACTGTTTGACGCGGGATGTGCCATGATGTTTAAGGATAACTCGGAAGGGAGTTTTGTAGAACTTGAAGCAGCTAAACAGATTGATTATTACTTTATGAAAGGTAAGACGATGGATGCTGTGGTTGCTAATTATCGTTTATTGACAGGCAATTCTCCAATGATGCCTCTCTATCTTTTTGGATATATTCAATCTAAAGAACGCTATGTCAGTTCCGATGATTTAATTAATACCTTAAAAGAGTATCGCCAAAGGCAAATACCGATCGATATGATTGTACAGGACTGGAACTATTGGCCGGAAGGCCAATGGGGGAATATGAGTATGAATCCTAAATTCTATCCTGACAAAAGAAAACTGGCAGATGAAATTCATTCTCTACATGCTAAATTAATGATATCAATATGGCCGAATGCCATGAACTGTCCTCAACATGAGGAATTTAAACGAAAGGGATGGTTGTTAAGCGGCACCTCTGTCTATGATGCTTTTAATCCGTTGGCAAGAAAATTATACTGGAACTATGCGAATAATGAGTTTTTTGGTAATGGTTTTGATGCATGGTGGTGTGACGCTTCAGAACCATTAGATGCTGATTGGACTTTTATGAAGGATGGTTATGGAGCGGATAATCATCGGCAACGTTGGGAGTTAAACACGAATTTGCTGAATAGTGTATTGGGGGCAGAGCGAAGCCAGTTGTATTCATTATATCATGCGAAGGGAATTTATGAGAACCAACGTTCTACAAATGAAGATAAGCGTGTTGTAAATCTTACCCGTTCTAGTTACGCAGGTCAGCAACGTTATTCTACAATAACGTGGAACGGTGATACTTATGCAACTTGGCAATCTTTTGCTCAAATGATTCCTGCCGGGTTAAATTTTATGGCTACAGGCTGCCCTTATTGGACAGTAGATATTGGGGCCTTTTTTACAAAAAATGGACCTCAATGGTTCTGGAAAGGCGACTATGATAAAGGAGTGGCTGATATGGCTTATCGGGAATTATACACTCGTATGTTTCAATATGGAGCGTTCTTACCGGTGTTTCGAAGTCATGGTTCCGATACTCCTCGTGAAGTATGGCGTTTTGGTAAACCGGATGAGCCTTTTTATGATAGTTTGATTAAAGTGATTCATTTAAGGTATCGCTTACTTCCTTATATCTATTCTTTAGCAGGCAAGGTTCACCGTGAAAATTATACAATGACCAGAACACTTGCGTTTGACTTTGCCAAGGATATGCAGGTTGCTGACTTAAAAGATGAATTTATGTTCGGACCAGCTTTATTGGTTGCTCCTGTCACCAATCCTATGTATTATTCGGTAGATTCCCATCCTTTGGAAAATGTAGATAAGGTGCGTCGTGTGTATTTACCGGATGGAGCCGATTGGATTGACTTTTGGACCGGAAAAAAATATAAGGGCGGACAATGGATTGTCGCTGAAGCAACGATAAATAAAATTCCTCTATTGGTGCGTCAAGGATCTATCATTCCAATGGGGCCGGTTATGCAATATACCTCGGAAAAAACAGATGCAGAGTGGGAGATACGGGTTTATCCGGGAGCCGATTCTTCATTTACGGTCTATGAAGATGAAGGCGACAATTACAATTATGAGAAGGGGGACTCTTCAAGTTTTGAAATAATTTGGAATGATAAAAATAACACATTGACAATCTCTGACCGGAAAGGTGGATATTCCGGTATGACTGTATCTCGCAAATTGAAGTTGGTAAAAGTTGATAGAAAGTCGGGAATAGATGTGACAGAAAGTATCAATGGAAAGACCATAGAGTATAGAGGAAAACAGCTGAAAATAAAAATGTAAAGTAGTAGAATCTAAAACCATTTAAAATAAAAGAATATGAGAAACTTAAAATTTTTAGGCGTGTCGTTTTTGTTGGCAATGACTGTCGCTACTTCAGGAGTGGCACAAAATCCTATTATCCAGACAAAATATACCGCTGATCCGGCTCCGATGGTATATAATGATACCGTTTTCCTTTATACAACTCATGATGAGGATGATGCCGAAGGATTCAAAATGTTGGACTGGTTACTTTATACTTCCACCGATATGGTCAATTGGACCGATCATGGAGCTGTCGCTTCTCTGAAGAGTTTTGATTGGGTGAAACGTGATAACGGTGCCTGGGCAGAACAAGTCATCGAACGTAATGGCAAATTTTATATGTATTGCCCGATTCATGGTAATGGTATTGGCGTATTGGTCTCCGACTCTCCTTACGGCCCTTTTAAAGACCCATTGAACAAACCGTTGGTTTGGCAAAAGGAGCATTGGTATGACATTGACCCGACCGTATTTATTGATGATGACGGACAAGCGTATATGTATTGGGGCAATCCGAATGTTTATTATGTGAAACTGAATGAGGATATGATTTCATATTCGGGGGAAATTGTACAAGTGGAAAATAAACCGGAACATTACCAGGAAGGTCCGTGGGTGTATAAACGGAACGGGCATTATTACATGGCTTTCGCTTCAACTTGTTGTCCGGAAGGGATTGGCTATGCCATGAGCGACAAAGCTACCGGACCATGGAGTACAAAAGGATATATTATGCGTCCAACAGAGCGAAGTAGAGGAAATCATCCTGGAATTATCGATTATAAAGGTAGCTCTTATGTATTTGGCCTAAATTATGATTTGCTTCATTTGGAGACTTTGGATCATAAGGAACGCCGTTCGGTCTCTGTTGCAAAAATGCATTATAATCCGGATGGAACTATTAAGGAAGTTCCTTATTGGCAGGAGACGAAACTGGAACAGATTGAAAACTTTAATCCTTACCGTAGAGTGGAAGCTGAAACGATGGCTTGGGGATATGGTCTTAAAGCTGAAAATCATAAGAATGGTGGTTTGTATATAACCGATATTGATGATAATGAATATCTGTGTGTGCGTGGTGTCGACTTTGGCAAGAAGGGAGCAAAGAAATTCAGTGTAAGCGCAGCTTGTGTTGAAAAAGGCGGAATGATAGAAATTCGTCTGGACAGCACTGAAGGTCCGGTAATAGGCAGTGTCAGTATATCACCGACAGGAGGACTGGATATATATAAACAGATGTCATGCCGGATAAAGAATGCAAAGGGTGTACATGATCTTTATTTCTGCTTTAAAGGAGAGAAAGGAAACAAACTTTTCAATCTGGATTATTGGGAATTTGAATAGCTTTTATTCAAAAAAAATAAGATTGTAATGTGCTTATAATCAGTGTAATTATTAGGGCGTGCTACAAGGGGAAAGATAGATGTAACATTGAAAATGAAGATGTTATTTAGGAAAAGAAGCCCGTAACATAATTATGTTTGTAGTTTTATAAGCTGGCATATCTTTGCAGAAAAAGATCAGTAATTCATATTTGATTATAAAGAAAATAAGAGGTATTATGAAGAATACACAGGTAATACAATTAATGTCAATCGTCCGGCTCTCCATATTTATGTTGGGGATAACAATGATGTCATGTAACTCAAAGAAAGAACAACAATTACCGGCTATTGGAAAATCTGTGGCTCTCTTTGATTATTTTTCTTATAAAGGAAATGATGATTTTTATATTTCCAATCCTCTGTCAGATGAAGACTATTTCTATAATCCTATTTTGCCGGGATGGTATTCTGATCCTAGTGTTTGCACAAATGGAGAAGGTGATTATTTCCTGGTAACATCTACATTCACTTATTTCCCCGGTGTTCCTATTTTTCACAGCAAAGACTTGGTGAATTGGAAACAGATAGGGCATGTGTTGAACCGTGCTTCGCAATTAGTGAATATGGAAGGACAGAAAGTGAGTGGCGGTATTTTTGCTCCGGCTATTTCTTATAATCCGTATAACAAGACATATTATATGGTAACAACCAATGTAGGAGCCGGAAATTTCTTTGTTAAGACGCAAGACCCGTTTGGTGAATGGTCGGAACCCGTCATGTTGCCGGAGGTCGGAGGTATTGATCCTTCTTTCTTTTTTGATGAAGATGGTAAGGCATATATTGTTAATAATGATGAGGCTCCGGATAATAAGCCTGAATATAGCGGACACCGTACTATACGTATACAAGAGTTTGATGTGAAAACAGATAAGACGGTCGGTCCCCGTAAAATTCTTGTAAACAAAGGAGCTCAACCGGCAGACAAACCAATTTGGATAGAAGGACCTCATTTATATAAAATAAATGGAAAGTACTTCTTGATGTCCGCCGAAGGTGGAACGGGAAACTGGCACTCGGAAGTGATTTTCCGTGGTGATTCTCCGATGGGTAAGTTTCTTCCATGGAAAAACAATCCGATTCTGACGCAAAGACATTTGAATTCTGACCGTCCTAATTCGGTAACCTGTGCTGGTCATGCAGACTTGATTCAAACAAAAGAGGGAGATTGGTGGGCTGTTTTTCTGGCTTGTCGCCCTATTAATAATCAGTTTGAGAATTTGGGACGTGAAACATTTATGATGCCGGTGAAATGGAGTGAAGATGGATTCTCGTACATGACACAAGGCGATGATTTAGTACCTATGATTGTAAAACGTGAAGGTGTGAAACGCGATACGACAGTTACTTATGGTAATTTCGAGTTAGTAGCGAACTTTGATTCTCCTGTACTTGATATGCCATGGATGACTTTAAGAACTTCTGCATCCGATCTATATTCTTTGTCGGAAACACCCGGATACCTGACCTTGAAGTGTGCAGATATTAGCGCTACGGAAAAGAAAACTCCGGCATTTGTTTGTCGTCGGTTACAACATCATAAATTTGAATGTGCTACACGTATGTTGTTCAATCCTTCTAACGATAAGGAAACAGCCGGAATGCTGTTGTTTAAAGATGAGACACATCAATATTTCTTCTGCTTGAATAAAGTGGGTGAGAATAAAAATATTTCTCTGAAACAAATCGGTGAAAAGGAACAGACATTGGCTTCAGATGAAATAGACGCAGATACAAATGAAGTATATTTGAAATTAGTATCTCAAGGAATTGGTTACGATTTCTATTATTCTATTGATGGTGAAAAAAGCTGGAAACTGCTTTGTAAAGATGTAGATCCCAGTTATCTCTCTACTACAACGGCTGGTGGATTTACCGGTACTACAATTGGATTATACGCTACTTGCAAATAATTATTTTTTTTATATAAATCTAATACTAGTAACTATGAGTGATATTTATAATGATAGCTAATGCAATTAAAAAAAGAATGATGATTAGAAAACAATGTAGTTAATTAACATCTTAAACTAATGGTAATGAAAAATGTAACGAAGAAAATTCAAAAAATTCCTTACCTGTTTCTCCTTATGTTGTTTAGTTTTGTAACAGCATCAGCACAGAAAGGGATAACGGTGAGGGGAACGGTTCTTGACAGTAATGGTGAGACAATCATTGGAGCCTCGGTAACTTTAAAAGGTAATAATTCAGTAGGTACGATCTCAGATATAGATGGCAATTTTGTGTTGACTGTGCCCAGTGAGAAGTCCGTCCTTATTGTTTCGTATGTAGGAATGAAACCACAGGAAGTGAAAGTATCTTCCAAAGGGATGATAAAAGTGACGTTGGAAGATGATACCAAACAACTGGAAGAAGTAGTAGTTGTAGGTTACGGACAACAGAAGAAAGCGTCAGTGGTAGGTGCTATCACGCAGACAAGTGGCAAGACACTGGAACGTGCCGGTGGTGTAACTAGTCTTGGTTCAGCATTGACAGGGTCTTTGCCGGGAGTTATTACTTCTGCTTCTTCTGGTATGCCTGGTGCAGAAGATCCTCAGATTATCATTCGTACACAGAGCTCGTGGAATAATAGTGAACCTTTAATATTGGTGGATGGTATTGAACGTGAGATGAGTTCGGTAGATATCTCGTCTGTAGAGAATATTTCAGTGCTAAAAGACGCCTCTGCTACGGCTGTTTATGGTGTGAAGGGTGCCAATGGTGTAATTCTTATAACTACCAAACGTGGTAAGGAAGGAAAAGCTAGTGTGCAAATCAAAGCTAATGTAACAGCAAAGGTGGCATCCAAACTACCGGAGAAGTATGATGCATACGATACTTTTTATCTGTTGAATAACTCTATTGAACGCGAGGCTTGTCTTAATCCTAATGGCTGGAATGACTATACTCCGACTTCCATTATTGATAAGTATCGTCATCCTGCCAATGCGGAAGAATGGGATCGTTATCCTAATACTGATTGGGAAAAAGCACTGTTTAATAGTACAGCCATGTCTTACAATACCAGTGTCAATGTTTCCGGAGGTACAAAAATTGTCAGTTATTTTGCAGCGGCTGATTTTGTAAGTGAGGGTGACTTGTTTAAAGTATATGATAACCGTCGTGGCTATGATTATGGTTTTGGCTATAATCGTATTAATGTGCGTAGTAATTTGGATTTCCAATTGACTAAAACTACAAAGTTTTCTACCAATCTATTTGGATCGAATGCTCAGCGTACCGTACCATGGGACTATAATGACCAAGATGCAACTTTTTGGGCAGCAGCCTATAAAAGTGCTCCTGATGCCATGCGTCCGATTTATTCTAACGGTATGTGGGGATGGTATCAACCTCGTGATGCCGATGTGCCTAACTCCGTATACAAACTGGCTGTAGCAGGGTCGGAGAAACGTACGACTACAAAGATGACTTCAGATTTTATCCTTGAGCAAGATTTGCATATGCTTACCAAAGGGCTGAAATTCAAAGCTAATTTCTCAATGGACTATACATTCGTTGAGAATAAGCGTGGCGTCAATGATATGTATCATAATTCTCAGCGTATGTGGGTTAGACCTGATACTGGAGAAATTATTTTGGAACAACCGGAGCTTGGTACCGGTTTGGATGCTATTATCAATCCTATCTATTGGGAACATCAGGCTGGTAGCGTGAATACTGGTGCTACTTATCGTAAGCTTTATTATTCCATGCAAATGGATTATGCACGAAATTTCGGTAAACATGAAGTGACTGCTCTTGCTCTTTTCAGTCGTTTGAAAGAAGCGTCGGGCAGTGTGTTCCCTATTTATCGTGAAGATTGGGTGTTTCGTTTAACTTATAATTATGCTATGCGCTACTTCTTCGAAACTAATGGTGCCTATAATGGTTCAGAGAAGTTCGGTCCTGATTACCGTTTTGCTTTTTTCCCTTCTTTTTCATTAGGATGGATGATTAGCGAGGAAAAAATTGTTAAGAACAACCTGAAATTTCTCGATATGTTGAAGTTACGAGCTTCTTGGGGTAGAGTGGGAGATGATGCGGTGGTTCAGCCTTGGCAAAGATTTACAGATGGTCGTTTCTTATATAAAAATCAGTTGGATTATGGAGGTAACACACTAATGGGTAATATTAAGCCTGCCAATACTCCTTATACTTACTATACAATCAGTCGACTGGGGAATCCTAATATCTCATGGGAAACTGTAGAAAAGAGAAATTTAGGTATTGATTATGCTTTTTTAGGAGGGGCGGTTGCCGGTTCGGTGGATATATTCAATGACACTCGTACTGATATTTTAGTGAAGGGAAGCGATAGAGCGATAGCTTCTTATTTTGGAACTGATGCTCCTTATGCTAATCTCGGTAAAGTGAGCAGTCATGGTTATGAGTTGGAGTTGAGATTGAACCATACTTTTAATAATGGTATTCGTGCTTGGCTCAATACTAGCATGACTCATGCTGTCAACAAAGTGAAATTCCGTGATGATGCACCTTTGAAACCTGATTACCAGAAAGGGGCGGGACATGCCATTAATCAGGTATATTCTTATATTGATCATGGTAATCTTGCTACATGGGATGACGTGATTGGAAGTCCGGTTTGGACAACGGGTAATGATGCAAAACTCCCTGGGGATTATAACATTGTCGATTTTAATGGCGACGGTGTAATTGATGCTGATGACCGTGCTCCCTATCAGTATTCTACGATGCCTCAGAATACTTACAATGCTTCAATCGGAGCAGAATGGAAGGGATTTAGCATTTTTGCACAGTTCTATGGAGTAAACAATGTGACTCGTGAAGTCAATTTCCCGACGTTCCGTAGCACTGCTCATGTAGCTTATGCTGAAGGTGATTATTGGACTCCCGATGGGAGTGCTACTCTGCCCGCACCGCGTTGGGGGACCACTATTGATCAAGCAGCATCAGGCACTAGATATTGGTACGATGGTTCTTATTTGCGTTTGAAAAACGTTGAATTGTCCTATACTTTCCAAAAATCAAACTGGTTGAAGAAGATGGGGATCAAAAACTGCCGTATATATCTGAACGGTGATAATCTTTATATGTGGACTAAAATGCCGGATGATCGCGAATCTAATACCGGATATAGTTCTTCTGATGGTGCTTATCCGACAATGCGCCGTTTCAATCTTGGTATCGACATTACTTTATAAATACTAAGTAAAGACTATGAATAAGTATATTAATAAAATATTCCTTACGTCGGTCATCACTTTGGCCGGTATGTTGGGAGCTACTTCTTGTACTGACTATTTGGACAAATCTCCATATAGTGACATTGAAGAGAATGATCCATATAAGAATTTCAAGAATTTCCAGGGATTTACCGAGGAACTCTATAACTGTATACCTGTTGTATCAAACAGTGAGTATCATACTAGTTTTAATTTTGGTGAGGAAGATTATTGGGAGCCACAGGAGCTTCGCCTCTTTGCCCGTAATATTGACTATGGTGATTTCTGGGGATGGACTACCTGTTATTATTCTTATCCTTCTTCTATACGTGGTGGAAAGGCTAATTCACAGGAACGCAGTGATAAGGGTAATCTGTGGAAACTTTGCTGGTATGGTATCCGTAAGGCTAACATTGGTATAGCTAATCTTGGTAATTTGGTAAGTGCTACAGAAGAAGAACGTAATCTTATTGAAGGACAACTTTATTTTTTCCGTGGATGGTTTCATTTTATGTTGATGGAATGGTGGGGTGGAATGCCTTATGTTGACCAAGTATTACCGCCGGATGTTGCTCCTGCATTATCCAGGCTTACCTGGCAAGAGTGTGCTGAAAAATGTGTGGCTGATTTTGACCATGCTATTCCTTTGCTTCCCGTTGACTGGGATCAAACAACTGCTGGTAGAGCTACTCTTGGTTTGAATGATACTCGTATTAATAAAATTATGGCCTTGGCCTATAAAGGGAAGACATTGCTTTGGGCGGGTAGTCCGCTAATGAACTGGGCTTCCGGAGGTGACAAAGAGTATGATGCGGGACGTTGTAAGCGTGCAGCTGAAGCTTTTGGCGAAGCTTTGAAGATTGTTGAGGATACTAAACGCTATGAATTAGCAGATATGGAAAATTATAACGACCTGTTTGTCGTATACAATTCCGGCGGTAAACTTAACGGGGTGAAAGAAGCTATCTTCCGCGAAAATTTAGTGCAGTATGATGGTCGTTGGAACTATAACATGAATACGGATTTTCGTCCGCGTTCTCATATCAATGCTGGTATTAAATGTTATCCGACTGCTAATTATGTAAATTATTTTGGTATGGCTAATGGCTATCCGATCAAAGATATGACAAAAGCCGATGCAGAATCAGGATATGATCCTAAGTATCCTTGGAAAAATCGTGATCCGCGTTTTTATAAAGACATCATATTTGACGGTGAATGGTGTGGAGAAACTGGAAACGGACAATATTGCCAGTTGTATACGAATGGAGCGGACAGTGAAGAGAAAGATCCACAGAAAGGGTGTTTTACAGGTTATATGAATAGTAAGCTCTGTCTAAAAATAGTGAATAATGCTAACGTCAGAGGTGCTCACTACGCTGTTTTAAGTTTGATGCGTTTAGCGGATGTTTATCTGATGTACTCGGAGGCAACGGCTGTAGGTTATGGCTCTCCGCAAAGTAAAGCTTCTAGCTTCTATATGACGGCTGAAGATGCTATCAATGAGATTCGTGATCGTGCCGGTGTGGCTCACGTACTTGATCGATTTACTGGAAATACGACAGACTTTCTTGGTGAGATTCGCCGCGAGCGTGCCGTAGAACTTGCTTTTGAGGGCTTTCGCTTTATGGATCTCCGTCGTTGGATGCTTCTTGATAAGAGTCCTTATACCTTGAAGACAAAGATTGAGTTTGACCGTGTCCCTACCGCAAGCTATAACAAAGAGCATCCGGAGGAGAATGAAATCATGAACTTGAAAGAAGTGGTACTGGTGGAGAGAAAGTATACCGACAGACACTATTGGCTGCCATTACCCAAAGCAGATGTTTACTTGTATGAAGGCTTTGGCCAGAATCCGGGATGGTAATCATGACGTATTAACTAATAATGACGCGAAATATGAATAGAAAGTTTATATATATCGGCTGTACTGTTTTTGCCATGTCATTGCTTAGCATGACAGGTGTGCAGGCACAGGAGGAAAGCAAGGACAGCTTAGTGAATGTGGCTTTCGGCAAAGTTGCTCAGGAAGATTTGACTCATGCCATTTCTACTGTCAACACGTCAGAGCTGACAAAGAAGACTGCTAACAATAATAGCCTTGTGGGCCTTGAAAGTTTTGTCGGTGGTTACAATGGATCATCCCTTTGGGGACAAGGACCGTTGGTACTGGTAGACGGTGTGCCTCGTAGTGCATCAAGTGTAAAGGCTTCGGAAGTGGAAAGTATATCTATGCTGAAAGATGCGGCAGCTGTGGTACTCTATGGTAGCCGTGCCGCGAAAGGAGTAATTCTTATCACTACCAAGCGAGGCAAAGATTCACCCATGCATATCGATGTTCGTGCCAATGTAGGGGTGAATGTCCCGAAGGCTTATCCTAAGTACTTGGATGCAGATTGTTATATGACCATGTACAATGAAGCTTGTCGTAATGACGGTATAGCAGAAAGGTATGATGCCGGTACTATTTATAACACAGCAATGGGTACTAATCCTTATCGTTATCCGGACATAGACTTTTATAGTTCAGATTATTTAAGAAAGTTCTATACTAATTCTGATGTTACGGGTGAAGTGTATGGAGGTAATGAAAAGACTCATTATTACTTGAACTTCGGTATGAATTATGCTAATAGCCTGTTGAAATACGGTGAGTCAAAGAAAGCTTATGATATGAGTTTTAATGTACGTGGTAATGTGGATATGGCACTGGCTTCATGGCTTAAAGCAACTACTAATGCTGCTATTCTCTTTGACAATAGTTATCAAGGCCGTGGTGACTTTTGGGGAGCGGCTTCTACATTGCGCCCCAACTGGTTTGCACCATTATTACCCATTGATATGATGGATCCTAATGTTGCATATATACAGGAATATATAACTAACAGCAATCATCTTATAGACGGTAAGTATCTGTTAGGAGGTACTTCGGCAGACACGACAAACCCGTTTTCCGAATTGCTTGCTGCTGGATATACGAAGGAAAAAGCACGTAGATTTATGTTTGATGTGGCTGTGATGGCGGATCTTGGAGGCTTGTTAAAGGGCTTATCTTTCAAAACTGCTTATAGCGTAGATTACACTTCTTATTATTCAGAAGCTTATGCTGAAAAGTATGCTATTTATGAGCCTAAATGGTCTAATGTGAATGGTAAGGATATGATTATCGGACTTACCAAATTCAATGATGATACAAAATCAACTAACGAATATGTAGGTAAATCGACTTACGACCAGACCATGACTTTCAGTGCACAGTTTGATTATAACCGTACATTTAAGACATTCCATAATGTATCTGCGACCTTGTTGGGATGGGGATATCAGACACAAAGTTCGGCTGATGAAGGTCATGAGAGTAGTGATTATCATCGTACCAGCAACGTAAATCTGGGATTGCGTGCTTCTTATAATTACGATCATAAATATTATGCAGACTTTAGTGGTGCTTTGGTACATTCAGCCAAGTTGCCGGAAGGAAATCGCAACGCTTTTTCTCCATCGGTCACTTTGGGATGGAGACTTAGTAAAGAGAAGTTTATGGAAAGTGTAGGCTTTGTGGACGATCTGAAGATTACGGCTTCTTATGCCAAGTTGCATCAGGATCTTGATATTTCTGATTACTATATGTATAAGGGCTATTTTTCTGACAAAGGCGGTTGGTTTCAATGGTATGACGGAACGGTGGGTGGTAATACGACCGGTTCAAAACGAGGTGACAATCCGAATCTTGACTTTATCACTCGTGAGGAAGTTCGTGCAGGTATAGACGCCACTTTATTCAATAGACTGTTGAGAATTAATGCGAACTATTTTACTCAGAAGACTAGTGGACTTCTAACTCAAGGTGCTTCTACTATTTATCCTTCGTTTTTCGATTTAGGTACAGATCTTTCATTTTTACCTTGGATCAATTATAATGAAGACAAACGTACTGGTTTTGATTTTTCACTAAGTGCAAATAAAAAGATAGGTGATTTCGACGTGACTCTCGGGTTTAATGGAATGGTATTTTCTTCAAAAGCTTCTATTCGTGATGAAGTGGCGAATGAGTCTTATTTGTTGCGCCAGGGGCGTGCACTTGATGCAACTTATGGATATGTTTGCGAAGGTTTCTTTCAAGATCAGGCTGATATCGAGAAACATGCCAAGCAGACATTCGGCACAGTTCGTCCCGGTGACCTGAAGTATAAGGATATCAATGGTGATGGTGTAATCAATAGTGATGACCAGATTGATCTGGGTGCAGGCGGGTGGTCTACATCACCATTTACTTTTGGTTTGAATTTGACATTGAAATACAAGAACTTTACTCTTTTTGCAATGGGATCGGGACAAACCGGTGCGGTGGCTTTTAAAAATAATTCTTATTACTGGAACAGAGGTACGAGCAAGTTCTCAGAAATCGTTATGGGACGTTGGACTGAAGAAACGAAAGAAACAGCTACTTATCCTCGTCTTTCTACCAGCAATGGTGATAATAACTTCCGTAATTCTACTTTCTGGATGTACAAGAATAATGTTTTCCGTTTGAGTAATGTGCAGCTTACTTATGATTTTCCTACAGATACTTTCAACGGAACTTTCATACGTGGACTTAGCTTGTATTGTGGTGGAAGCAACTTACTTACAATAGCAAAAGAACGTGAGTATATGGAGATGAGTTTGGGGGCTCCCCAATACCGGAATTTCTATCTAGGCTTTAAGGCCGCATTCTAAATCTAACTAAAAAAGATAGTACATAATATGAAAAAGAAAATAATATTTTTGGTAGCTGCTGCCTTGATGCTGAATAGTTGCGATGACCTTTTCGAGCCGGCCATTGAGAACTTCAAGGATGTGGAACAGATGTACGACGATGCTCAATATGCACAAGGCTTCCTGGTGAATGTGTACCGTTGCGTTCCGGGATACTATGATAATAGTGAATATGCAACAGATGATGCTGTCATTAATCAGAAGAACAATGCATTTCTCACGATGGCTACCGGTGGTTGGACTTCCCGGTTATGGACGCCTATCAATCAATGGACCAATTCGTTCAGTTCTATCCAGTATATCAATCTTTTCCTAGAAAATGTGGATAAGGTAAGGTGGTCGGATGATGCAGAGAAAGCACAATTGTTTGCTCGTCGTACCAAGGGGGAAGCTTATGGACTTCGCGGTATGTTTTTATACTATTTGCTTCGTGCACATGCTGGATTTGGAGAAAACGGAGAATTGCTCGGTGTACCTCGTTTGACAGAGTATCTTACTATAAACTCGGACCTTAATTTACCTCGTGCTTCGTTTGCTGATTGTGTACAGCAGATATATAGTGACTTGGAAAAAGCCGAAGAATTACTTCCTTGGGAGTATAATGATGTGAATGAGGTACCTGCCGATTTTCAGAGTATTACTCAGGATAAAGGTAAATATAATACTGTAATGGGAGAGAAGTCCCGTCAATTATTCAATGGTCTGATTGCACGTGCTTATCGTGTTCGTACAGCTCTTTTGGCTGCTAGTCCGGCTTTTCAGGATGCCTCTAATCCTGCTTCATGGGCCGATGCTGCTAATGCGGCTGCCGCTGTACTCAACTACAATGGAGGATTGGGCGGATTGGATGATAAAGGAGTGGAATATTATTCAAAAGAGGTAGTAGAGAACTTGCAAAAAGGCATTAATCCTAAAGAGATTATTTGGCGTGAAAATGTTAGTAATAGTGAGGCTGCCAATTCACAGGAGGCAAATAACTTTCCGCCTTCTTTGAATGGTAGTGGCAATATGAATCCGTCACAAAACCTTGTTGATGCGTTCCCTATGGCTAATGGGTATCCTATCTCGGACATTGCTAACAGTAACTATAATAAGAATAATCCTTATAATGGACGTGATCCTCGTTTGGCAAAATATATTATCTATAACGGAAGTATAGCTGGAGTAGGCGATGTACCTATATATACAGGGCGCAAATCGGGCACTGATGACGGTATAGATGTGAAAGAGCAGAGATCTACACGTACCGGTTATTATATGAAGAAAAGACTGCGTATGGATGTAAATCGTGCGCTCGGATCGGTTACGAATCAGCAGCATTATATTCCACGTATTCGTTATACAGAGATGTATTTGGCTTATGCTGAAGCGGCTAATGAAGCGTGGGGACCTAAAGGAGATAATGGAAATGGTTATTCGGCTTATGATGTAATCAAGGCTATTCGTAAGCGTGCCGGTATAGGCGGTACTTCTGATCCTTATCTGGAACAATGTGCGGGCGATAGAGACAAAATGGCTAATCTTATCCGTAATGAACGTCGTCTGGAACTCTGTTTTGAAGGTTTCCGTTTCTGGGATATACGTCGTTGGAAAGAAAACTTGAACGAGCCGGTACGTGGTATCGACTGGGACAGAGATGGACATTCTTTTAATGAATTCGTTGTCGAAGAACGTAATTATGAAGATTACATGTATTATTGCCCGATTCCAAATTCTGAAATACTCAAGTTCAGCAACCTTGTACAAAATAGAGGGTGGAAATAATTATAGAATTATATTTAATTAAAAGTACGTTATGAAAAAGAACTTAGCATATATCGGACTGGTTTTATTGATCCTTACTTGGACGTCATGCGAAAGTAGTGACAATGAATTTCCTGATTTCGATTACCAGACAGTATATTTTGCCAACCAATACGGACTTCGTACCATAGAGCTTGGTGAGAGTGAATTTGTGGATAATACTCTTGACAATCAGCATAAAATGATAATAAAAGCTGCTTGGGGTGGAGGATATACTAATAGAAACAATGTGGTGATAAACTTTAAAGTGGATGAGTCCTTGTGTGACAATCTTTATTTTAAAGATACAGATCAGCCTCTTGTCCCTATGCCGGCTTCTTATTACACGTTGGCTTCCGATCGAATTGCGATTCCTAAAGGGCAAATAATGGCGGGAGTAGAAGTGCAGTTGACGGATGATTTTTTTGCTGATGAAAAATCGATCAGTGAGAATTATGTCATTCCTTTGTTGATGACTAATGTTCAGGGGGCGGACTCTATTTTGCAAGGGAAGCCAGTTGTTGAAAATCCGGTGTTAACTAATGCCGGTGATTGGAGCATATTGCCGCAGAATTTTGTCTTGTATGCAGTGAAGTATGTGAATCCTTGGCACGGAGAGTACTTGCGTCGTGGTATTGATCATGCTACTGTAGCAGGTACATCAAAAGATATTATTCGCCATGAACAGTTTGTGGAAAATGATGAAGTTGTGAATATTTCTACTAAAAGTATGAAAGACAATCTTTTGACATTGAAAACCAAGGATGAAAGTGGTAAGGATATTAGCTATACTGTTCGTTTGTCATTTGCAGAAGATGGTTCGTGCACTGTACACTCTGGTTCGCAGAATGTAGTGGTAAGCGGTAGTGGCAAGTTTGTCAGCAAAGGTGAGAAAAATAGTCTTGGCGGAAAAGACAGGAATGCCATTTATCTTGACTATACAGTCAATTTGACAGACAATAACATTCAGCTTGCAACAAAAGACACTTTGGTGTTACGTACACGTAATGTGTATGGTGGCAAGTCACTCGAAGTAGTGAGAAAATGATGTTTTGATATGAACGTTAAAATCAAGAGTATATGAAATACATCAATAACAAGATAATTGCTTTTACACTGATCGCTGCGTCGATAATGTCGTGTACAGACGAATATAATTGCCAGCTTCAAGTAGAGAAACCACAGAATGCAGCTATCAACGAATATTTAGCTCAATTTGACCTGCTGAAGTCGTATATTGACCGTAGTGGCACACCTTTTCAGTTAGCTGTAAATGTACCGGGAAGCGAATTTGTAAAGAAAGAAATTGCATTCAGTACAGTGTTTACCAATTTTGATGCAGTGGATATGAACGGTTCTTATGATCCGCTAAATACACTAAAGGAGGACGGTACTTACAATTTTGGTGGCATGCAAACGGCTGCCGATGTAGCAGCGGAGGCTGGCGTGACTCTTTATGGAGGGGTACTTTGTTCAAACCAAGGACAGCGTGCCGCATATTATAATAAGCTTATCGAGCCGATAGATATTCCGGTGGAAGTACAAAAAGGAACGACTAAATTGTTTAATTTCGAAAATGATGAAATTGGTACAAGTTATCCTATGACTGGCAATAGTTCGGCTGTAGTCGAAGAGGATCCTACTGGTGAAAGTGGACATGTTTTGCATGTGGGAACAGATGATGTAAAAGCAGCTTATTCTTATCCTAAGTTTCACGTAGTTTTACCTGGAGGTAGAAAGCTTGGTGACTATGTCAGATTGAATATAGATTTGCGTTTTGTAAAAGATCACGGAATTTATGGAACAGGTTTGCGAGTTTTCATTCAGGGACAGGAATTTAATTTAGGAACGAATGGAGCTACTTTCTGTGGTGCAGGTGACAAATGGAAACGTGAAGGAACAATTAATCTGAAAGATGCTACTGCTCCCGGATTGGTAGTACCTGAAAGTTTTGGAAGTCTGACAGAATTTGATTTAGCGATAGGTTCTGCATCCACTAGTGCACAATTTTATCTGGATAATATTTCTATGGACTATGAAGTATCCGGAAAAGGTACTACGGTTATCAATTTTGAAGGGGATAATCTGAATACAGTGTATCCTATGGTTGCTGGAGCTGGTGCTCCCAATAGCGGTACAGCTACTGTAGTAGAAGATCCAGAAAGAGAGACTGGTCATGTACTTTACATAGATCAGGCTTCGCATTACTTCCCGGAATTTACAGTTAAGTTAGCTGAAGGCAAGACCCTTGGAGATTATACCGGCATGTCAATGGATATGCGCCTTTTAAAGGGGATGTATGGTTATGGAATGTACGTGAAAATTAATGGTCAGTTATTAAATCTTCATCAAAATGCAGCTGCTTACGGTTACGCAGAGAATGATACTTGGAAACGTGATGGTGTATTTGTGACCTTTGTGAAGGAAGGTACTTACACTGCTTTGGGTGAAGCGGTTCCAGCTACTACAATTGAGATACCCAATGTAATGAAAGACCTCAATGAAATAACATTTGCGATCGGTTCCAGTTCTGGCAACTGGACAGCATACATCGATAATTTGATTTTTACATGGGAAGCCAAGCCACAACATATCGAAAAGACTCCAGAAGAGAAAAAGGAAATCTTCACTAAAGAAATGGAAAAATGGATTGGTGGTATGGTGTATGCAGGTGTGAATGAAACGAAGAGTGTAAAAGCTTGGAATATAATTGGTAATCCTTTGGATAAGACTGTTAATGATAATACATTTAACTGGGGTGAATATTTGGGTGAAGTAGACTATGCACGTACCGCCGTGAAGATTGCCCGTGATACAGTGAAGAATGCCAATGTAGATCTTGAGCTTTTTGTCAGCAACACATTTGGTCAATATGATGAAATGGGGAATATGGCTGATGAACTCATATCTTTAGTTGATGCTTGGGAAGCAGACAACGTTACCAAAATTGACGGGTACAATATTCTTCTTAATGCAATTTATTCCAAAGATGTTGTTTTCCAGGAAGGCAATAAAACGATGATCACCAATCTGTTTGATAAATTAGGTAAGACTGGTAAACTGATACGGGTATCCGATCTTAGCATGATGGTTGAAGAACTGGATGGCAACTTTATTGCGATTAATAAATTAACAGAAGAAGATAGAGCTGCCGCTGCTTCTTATATGGCTTTTATCATGCAGGAGTATCGAAGACTTATTCCTGCGGACAAGCAATACGGAATCTCTATATCGGGTATTACAGAGACCAATACTGGTTATAAACTGTGTCCTTGGACATCGGACTATAACCGTAATGAAATGTATGAAGGTATAGTGGACGGATTGAAATAATCCTCTCCTCTGGATTAAAAGGACTATTTATATATGAAGAATATTACATTATTATTTTGTCTCTTTCTTGCGAATATTCTCTTGGGGGCTTGTTCGGGAGGGGAAGATGAAAAAAAAGAAATGGATGAAGGAAAGGGCGCGTATGCGTTCTTTCTTAAAAAATCCATTACTGTGAGTACTGGGGAAAGTCAGACGGATGTTGTGGTGGAATGGGCGAAGACTTCTTGGGAGATAACTATCGGTGAAGGAGAGATCGTAAAAAGCGTTACTCCTACATCAGGTGGGAATAGTAGTGGGGAAAAACAGTACACGAAGGTTCGTGTATCTTGTGGGGCAAACAGTACGATGAAAAAGCGTACGCAAACCATTCACTTGTTCGATAAAACTAATGAAACAACTGTTGATTTGTTGGTAGAACAAGAACCGCCATTCAAGTCGGTTACACTAACTGTTGATCCTATGGTGAAGTATCAGCCGGTTGTAGGATTTGGCGGCATGTACAATCCGAAGATCTGGTGTGGTGACAATCTTATTTCTGCACCACAATTAGACAAAATGTATGGTGCCGGCGGATTGGGATATTCTATCCTTCGCTTGATGATTTATCCCAACGAATCAGATTGGAGTGCAGATGTAGAAGCTGCAAAGGCAGCACAAGCTAACGGAGCAATTATCTTTGCATGTCCATGGGATTGTACAGATGCGCTTGCAGATAAAATCACGGTGAATGGAAAGGAAATGAAACACCTTAAAAAAGAGAACTATGAAGCGTATGCAAACCATCTTATCCGTTATGTTACATTTATGAAGGAAAAAGGGGTGAACCTCTATGCGATTTCTGTCCAGAACGAACCGGATATGGAATTTACGTACTGGACTCCTTCTGAAGTAGTGGATTTTGTAAAACAATACGGAGCAAGGATACGGGAAACAGGAGTGAAACTGATGTCACCGGAAGCCTGTGGTATGCAGCCTGAATATACTGATCTTATTATCAACAACGCCGAAGCATTTGCTCAAACGGATATTCTAGCCGGACATCTCTATCAAGGGTTTACAGATTTGAGTAGCGGATATGTTAAGAACCGCCACGATTACATCTGTGGTGTGTATTCACGTATTCAAGGAAAGACATGGTGGATGACAGAACATCTTTTTAATGACGGTGAGAATTCTGATGATTCTTCGAAATGGGAATTCCTGAAATGGCAATACAGTCTCAATCATCTTGGTAAAGAGATTCACATGTGTATGGAGGGGTATTGCAGTGCTTATATATATTGGTATTTGAAGCGCTTTTATGGTTTGATGGGCGATACGGACAAACGGAGTCCGACGAGTGAAGGAGAAATCACAAAGAATGGTTATATTATGGCCCATTATGCTCAATATGCAACAGAAACAACTCGTATTAAGGTAGTTACAAATAATGAAGAAGTCTGTGCTACTGCTTATTTGGATGAAAAGACCGGTGAAGTGACTATCGTATTATTGAATCTGAATGGTGCTTCTCAATGGCTGGAAATACCATTAGCAGGAATAAAAAAAGCAAGTGCCGTTGAAACGAACGAAACAAAAAATATGGAAGTGATCGATACTGGTTTGATGGAATCTGCTGAAGGTATAACGGTGTTGTTATCTGCTAACAGTATAACTTCAGTCAGATTGACATTTTAATGATAATAATAACTAGTTGGAATATGATGAATTTGTTAAATACGAAAAGTAAGCTATCATACCTACTTTTTCTCGGAATAGTATGCTGTGCATGTATTCTTGGTTCCTGTAAAGATGACGATGTCATTGATCCTGACGCTCCTTCCGTACCGAAACCCGGTACGGCTGTCGAGAATATTAATACTAATGTCAAGGCATTACGTAAGCTTATTGAGGCCAAACAACAGGACCTGGCTGTAAAGACATACAATCCGGTGAATAATGGTGCGAGTTATACGATTGAGTTGTCGGATGGTACAAGCTTCAGTATGTATGCTCAGATAGCAGCATTGGAAGGCGGAGGAGAGGATGTAGTTTATTCTCCAAAAGTAGGTGCCAAAGTAGAACATGATGAATATTATTGGACTCTTGATGATGCCTGGCTAACGTTTGAGAATGATGAAAAAGTCAAGGTGTTGGATGAAAACAATACAGTTGCACCGATAGTGGATATCAACACTGACGGCTATTGGATTGTAAAATACGGAGCTAAGTCTCGTACCCTTGACAAGGCGGTGAGCGGCAAACTTACCAGTCAGTTTAAACAAGTGAGTACTATTGGTGACGAATCTGTCAGTTTCACTTTTACCGACCGGACACCTGTCATCGAACTGAATCTTTTTAAAGGAGACAATCCCGAAATTCCCCCGGTAACGGGGGCGTTACGCCGTCCTATTTCTCCTGAACAACCGGCATGGTTTGTTCATATCGATTCATGGAACTATGCCGATCCTCAGAAAATCATAGATCTTATCCCTGCTGATATTCGTCCGTTTACCATTTTTAACATCTCGTTGTCTGTAAGTCATGATGAGGCTACTGGGATCTATAATGTAAGCGAGTATGGTTATGAGATAGCAAAGTCGTGGTTGAGGACGTGTGCTGAAAATAATGTGTGGGCGATGGTGCAGCCTTCAAGCGGCGGTTTTAGTCATTTTAAGGATGTCAGCTTATATAGTCAATTTGAAAGTGACGATAAGGTTCGGGTATATGATGAGTTTTTCAGAGAATATCCCAACTTTCTTGGTTTCAATTATTGCGAGCAGTTTTGGGGGTATGATGACCAGTTCTCTGTATCGTGGTTACAACGAGTGGCTCACTGGAATCAACTTTTGAAACTTACTCATAAATATGGAGGATATTTGGTAGTTAGTTTCTGTGGTAATACTTGGTCGGCTAATATTAATCCTATTGCTCTTGTGAAGCGTAATTCTGATTTTGCCCAAACTGCCAAGTTGTACTCTGAAAATTTCATTATGTGTGAAAAATACACCACGCAAAGTGGCTTCTTCAATGTCGAAGGAATTTGTTTAGGCACGTGGCTCTCCGGTTTTGCAGGTCAGTACGGCATCCGTTTCGACCAATGCGGCTGGACAGAGGAGAAAGGACAGAATGGCGATAAGGATTTCCCGCCGGCTGCCGGTGCGCTGCCTATTATAGAGCATGTGATGCTGACAGGTCAGACTGTTATTGACGGACCTGAACTTATATGGCAGCAATGTTTTAAGGAGACGAATGCAGTCAGTGTAGGTGATGGTTATCAGAGCCGTAATTGGGAATGTTTTCCGCAATTTGTCAATATCAATATAGATATGTTCCGTAAGATTATTGATAAAACAATTCGTATTCCTTCCCGGAAAGAAGTTATTGACCGCACGAAAGTGGTGATTCTTCAAGATGTCTATTCCGGTGATGATAATGCTAAATACAGCAGCCCGAAGAATTTGCATGAAGGGCTTTACCTTCGCGATGATGATGGTAATCTTTGGGATAATCATTGTTACTTTAAGAAAACGGGCCGTTATCCTACGATTCCTGTTGCGTTCGAATTGTGTGACGATGTAGCTAATTCATTCCAGTATAAAATCAACCAATCAACTTTCGAAGGATCTTGGAGCGATGTAAATACTAAAGTTGGAAAATTCAACCGTTGGTTCCCGCAAGAGTATACGGGAGAACTTTATGCAGGACGTATAGAAAATGGTTGGGTGGTTTATAACGGACTTGCCGGAATACGGAATGCTGCAATTCCGTTTAAATACAATACATGTGACAAGATGGAATTGGCTTACTCCAAATATACTGTAAGTGTTATAAAAGAATATGCCAATAAGCTCACCTTCTACATGAATAACTATGACCCTAGTGGTTCGAGCAAGACGGAGGTAATCAAGATATATGGATGTACATCCAAACCAACTCATTCTGTGTCTTCCAGAGCCAATGGTACTGCACAAGTTTCCGAGAATTGGAAAGAAGATGTATATACGCTGACTGTCACTCATAACGGACCATTGGATTTGACGGTCAATTGCTCAGGAAAAGCCACCGATCGTTTAACTGTATCTACTGCAGCATCTATCCAGATTCCCGCTTCTCCACAAATTTATCAGGGCGCTTATCAGTATGAGGCTGAATGCTTTGATTTTAAGAATGTGACTAAGAGAGTGACAAAAGGAGATTCGGAGCCGATACGTAACTACACAGCACAGGGATATATAAACTTCGGTACTAGTTCTGCAGCTGCCGTACGTGATGCTGTTACTGCACTGGAAGATGGTGTATATACAATCCGTATTCGCTATCGTGCTCCGTCGGCTACAGTCAATACCGTAGATATGTATATAAACAATACCAAAGTAGGTACCCCGGAGTTTGCACAAACTGATAATGACAATACTGTATGGAATACAGCCTTAATGTCGGTTTCCTTACGAAAAGGGGCAAATACGTTTGAATTGAAAGCCAATTCATCAGGTGCCGGTGACTTGTATCTCGACAACATTGTTATCGAAAGAAAATAAGAATTCTCTTAAATTCGATTATCCGCATTTTACAAGTAGTATCTTGCGGATAATTGTTTTTAGGACAGTATGTAACTAGAAAATAATGAAGAACATGTTTTTGAGTCGGATAATAATTATATTTCTATTCTTATGTGTATCTGTTTTGAATGCTGCGGAACCATTTGTCACTTTTATATCAGCGGATGCCAAGTTACCTTTGGTTACACCACAAAACAGATCGTTCTCTATTTGGTGTGATGATGCAGAACATCGTGGGGTGCTGTTAGCGGTGCGTAATTTACAAACGGATTTTGAAAAAGTGACTACTGTAAAACCCGAATTATCGAATATTGCGGGAAAAGAAGTGCGTATTATCATAGGTTCGTTTGACAAAAGCCCACTTATACGTCAATTAGTAAAAACAGGAAAACTGGATGGTAAAGAATTGAGAGGTAAGAATGAAAAATATATAATCACCACTCTTCATGCTCCTTTGGAAGGTTTACAGGGAGATGTGTTGCTGATTGCTGGAAGTGATAAGCGTGGAACGATTTATGGTATTTATGAATTGTCAAAACAAATAGGTATTTCTCCTTGGTACTGGTGGCTTGATGTTCCGCCGGTAAGGCATCAGGCTGTTTATATTAAAGAAGGTGTTTATACTGATGGTGAACCGGCTGTAAAATACCGTGGCATTTTCATTAATGATGAATGGCCTTGTATGGGAGGTTGGACAACTGAAAAGTTCGGAGGATTTAACAGTAAGATGTATGTGCATGTCTACGAACTTCTCCTCCGTTTGAAAGCTAATTTTCTATGGCCGGCCATGTGGAGTGCAGCATTTTATGCAGATGATCCGATGAATAGTCCTTTAGCTGATGAAATGGGGATTATAATCGGGACTTCCCATCACGAACCGATGGCACGTAATCATCAGGAATATGCCCGTAATCGTAAGTTGTATGGTGAGTGGAACTATCAGAGGAATAAAGAGGGAGTAGAACGTTTTTTCCGTGAGGGTATCAAGCGAATGAATGGAAAGGAAGAAGTAATTACTATCGCTATGCGTGGTGACGGTGATGCTCCGATGGGACCCGATACAGATACGCATCTATTGGAGGAAATCGTAAAAGGACAGCGTAAAATAATAGCAGATGTAACAGGTAAACCTGCTTGTAAGACTCCACAATTGTGGGCACTTTATAGTGAAGTGCTGGAATATTATGATAAGGGAATGAAAATACCTGATGATGTCATGATTTTGCTTTGTGATGATAATTGGGGGAATGTACGTCGTTTACCAGATTTAAAGGATAAACGGCATCCTGGTGGATATGGTATGTATTATCATGTAGATTTACATGGAGCACCACGTGCCTATCAATGGCTGAATATGACACAGATCCAGCATATGTGGGAACAATTATATTTGACTTATTCTTATGGTGTGGATAAAATGTGGATTCTAAATGTGGGTGACTTGAAACCGAATGAATTTCCTGTTGATTTTTTCTTGAATATGGCATGGAATCCTGGACACCTTACGGCTGATAATTTACAGGAATATACTTGTAGTTTCTGTAAACAACAGTTTGGGGATAACTATGCAGTAGAAGCCGCTCGCATCTTAAATCTGTATTGTAAATATGCTGCTCGCGTAACTGCAGAAATGTTGGATAGCCAAACTTATAATCTTTCCAGTGGAGAATTTAAGGCTGTAACAGATGAATTTCTTGCTTTGGAGGCGCATGCCTATCGTCAGTTTATGACTTTACCGGAAGAATTGAAGGATACATATAAAGAACTCATTCTTTTTCCTGTTCAGGCCATGGCAAACCTTTATGAGATGTATTATGCGGTTGCTATGAATCATAAGTTAGCATCTGCGGGCGATCCACGTGCCAATGAATGGGCAGATAGAGTGGAGTATTGTTTCAGGTATGATGCGGAACTTTGCTATGACTATAATAACAATATAGCTGATGGTAAATGGAATCATTTAATGGATCAGACGCACATCGGTTATACAAGCTGGGATGAGCCTAAAGGAGGAAATATAATGCCCGAAATCATAAGAGTGGATGTCTCTGCATATAAGCCGGGAGGATATGAGTATAAGGAGAAAGGCGGGGTGGTAGTAATGGAAGCGGAACGTTTTGCAGAATGTACACAAGGGAATAAGACGGAGTGGACAGTTATTCCTGACTTGGGACGTACTCTTTCTGGTTTGTCGTTGATGCCCTATACGCAACCTGTAACAGGAGCTTCATTGACATATCGCATGAAGCTTAATTCAGAGATGAAAAATATACGTGTAAGATTAATCTTGGATAGTACTTTGCCTTTTATAAAAGGAGGGCATAGTTATGCTATCAGTTTGGATGGTGGTAAAGAACAAATAGTAAATTACAATTCAGAGATGACTTGGGCTAATTGTTATACGAAGATGTATCCCGCCGGTGCTGCGCGGTTGATAGAGTCGGTGGTGGATTTTTCCAATGTTAATCTGAAAGAAGGAATACATGCATTAATTATTCGTCCGTTAAGCCCTGCTATTGTATTGCATAAAATTATAATTGATTGTGGTAGTGATGAAGTCAGTCGATTGAATCTTCAGGAAAGTCCTTATCGCAAGGTTACGCATTAATTAATATTTATGATATAGATACGCAAATGAAGAAGATTATTGTCTTATGTTGTTTATTATGTGCAGGCATATTTGCCTTTGCACAAGACCCGAATTTCCATATTTATCTTTGTCTGGGACAATCCAATATGGAAGGGAATGCAAAGATCGAGGCCCAGGATACGTGCAATGTCAATGAACGTTTTCTGATGATGGCAGCTGTTGATTGTCCGTCTTTGGGACGCGTCAAAGGACAGTGGTATAAGGCTGTTCCTCCGTTGGTACGTTGCCATACAGGGTTAACACCGGCCGATTATTTCGGACGTACGTTAGTGGAAAGGCTGCCTGATAATATTAAGGTAGGTGTCATCAATGTAGCTGTAGGTGGTTGCAGGATTGAACTGTTTGATGAGGAGAATTGCGAAGAGCATATTGCCTCTCAACCGGAATGGCTGAAAAATACCGCGAAAGCGTATAGTAATAATCCTTACCGTAGACTAAAAGAATTGGCTGTAGAAGCACAGAAAGTCGGTGTGATTAAAGGTATCCTCTTGCATCAAGGCGAGTCTAATACCGGTGATAAAGAGTGGCCTCAAAAAGTAAAGAGAGTCTATGAGAATCTGTTGAGGGATTTGAATCTTCAGGCAAAGGATGTTCCCTTACTGGCGGGAGAAGTGGTGCATGCCGACCAGAATGGCAGATGTGCAAGCATGAATGAGATAATCAATACGCTGCCGCAAGCGATTCCGACTGCGTACGTGATTCCTTCTTCGGGCTGTCCTGCCGCAGAAGATAATTTGCATTTCACGGCAGAAGGATACAGAAAATTGGGAGTGCGGTATGCCGAGAAACGACTCTTTTTGTTGGAGAAAGAACCAAACTCCGGAATTACTACCGAACCGGCATCCACTAATATTCCGGGATATGACTATCCCCGGGTGGATAAAGAGGGGCGTGCTCATTTTCGTTTTTATGCTCCGCAGGCTAGCAAGCTACAAGTGGATTGTTGCGGAAAGAAGTATGATATGTGGAAAGATGCCGGAGGACTCTGGACGGCAACGACCGACCCTTTACCTGTAGGATTCCATTATTATTTCCTGATAGCAGACGGAGTGTCGGTAACAGATCCTTCCAGCTACACGTTCTTCGGTTGTTGCCGTGTGGCAAGTGGTATTGAAATCCCTGAAGGTGAAGAGGGGAATTATTATCGTCCTCAACAAGTACCTCACGGGCAAGTTCGTTCCTGTACGTATTATTCGGAAACACAAAAAGAGTTTCGTCGGTGTATGGTATATACGCCGGCAGAGTATGAAACTTATCCGAAGAAGCGTTATCCGGTACTATATTTGCAGCATGGTATGGGAGAAGATGAAACCGGCTGGAGTACACAAGGACGTATGAATCATATTATGGATAATTTGATTGCATCCGGCAAGTGCGTGCCGATGTTGGTAGTGATGGATAGCGGAGATGTGGAAGCTCCGTTCCGGCCGCGTCTCGGAAAGGATATAAATGAAGAGCGGGCTCTGTATGGCGCAACTTTTTATGATGTTATCCTGAAAGACTTGATACCTATGATAGATCGTACGTTCCGCACCAAGACCGACCGCGAACATCGTGCAATGGCAGGATTGTCGTGGGGAGGACACCAGACTTTCAATACTACACTGCCCCACCTTGACAAGTTCTCTTATATAGGGAGTTTTAGCGGAGCAATTTTCGGATTGGATATGAAAACTTGTTTTAACGGAGTATTTTCCGATGCGGACGGGTTCAATAAAAGAGTGAATTATTTCTTTCTTGGTTGTGGTACGGAAGAACAAGTGGGAACAAAGAAAATGGTAGAATCACTCTGCGAATTGGGAATCAAAGTCGATTATTATGAATCAAAAGGTACGGGACATGAATGGTTGACTTGGAGACGTTGCCTGAAAGAGTTTCTTCCAAACCTGTTTAAACATTAAATAATATGAATATGAAACTTAAACAAGCTGCGGCAGTATTGCTGTTTTTAGGGATATTGCCATATCATTTATCTGCGCAAAATCCGATTGTACAAACTTGCTATACTTCAGATCCTGCCCCTATGGTGCATGATGGCACATTGTATGTCTATACGGGACATGATGAAGATAAGGCTGATTTTTTCTGGATGCAGGAATGGCGCGTGTATTCTACCAAAGATATGGTGAACTGGACTGACCATGGTTCTCCTCTTGCTATTGAATCATTTGCTTGGGCGGACGACCGTGCCTGGGCGGCACAGTGCATCGAGCGTAATGGCAAATTTTATTGGTATGTCTGTTTGCACTCTAAACTGACCAATACCATGGCGATTGGTGTGGCAGTCGGTGATACGCCTGTCGGTCCTTTTAAGGATGCCATCGGTAAACCCCTTCATGACGGGAGCTGGGATTATATAGATCCTACCGTATATATAGATGATGACGGTCGTGCTTATCTGTATTGGGGAAATCCGAATATCTATTATGCAGAATTGAATGAAGATATGATTTCTTTGAAAGGTGAAGTGGGCAAACTGGAACAGACTGTTGAGAGCTTTGGTGCACCCAATCCGGAAAAGCGTGTCAAAGGTGTTAAGTATAAAGATACTTATACAGAAGGTCCATGGCTTCATAAACGGGAAGGAAAATACTATCTTCTTTATGCTGCCGGAGGTGTACCCGAACATATTGCCTATTCCATGAGTGACGGACCTCTTGGCCCGTGGAAGTATATGGGAGAAATCATGCCTTTACAAGATACGGGCTCGTTTACTAACCATTGTGGAGTGATAGACTATAAAGGCAATTCTTATTTCTTCTATCATACGGGTAAGTTGCCGGGTGGTGGAGGCTTCGGGCGAAGTGCGGCGGTGGAGCAATTTAAGTATAACGCTGACAGCACTTTCCCGATTATTAATGCTACCCGGGAAGGGGTGTCACCAGTAGGTACGCTCAATCCTTACGAAAGGGTGGAAGCTGAAACAATCGCTTTTTCTGAAGGTGTGAAGTCCGAACCAAATGTGAAAACCGGTATATATATATCTGAAATTCATAATGGAGATTATATAAAGGTACGTGAAGTGGATTTCGGCAATAAATCCCCCAAACGGTTCACTGCTACCGTTGCCAGTGCCCTTCGTGGCGGGACACTTGAAGTACGTACAGACAGTATAAGCGGACCATTAATTGCGGAACTGACTATTCCTTCAACGGGAGGTTGGGAATGCTGGAAAACATTGCAGGCTGATATTGTAAAACCGGTCACAGGAATACAAGATATTTATTTTGTATTCAAAGGACGTAAAGGCTGCAAACTGTTTAACTTTGATTGGTACAAGTTTAACAGATAAACATGCTAGAGAGCAGTTGGGTTACTCTTCTTTTTTGCTCAACTGCTCTTTCATATACATTGAAGGCGGCATTCCATACAATTCTTTGAATGTTGTCGAGAAATTATTAGGATCAGTGAATCCTGTTAACATGGCTATCTCGGATATGGTATGCTGTTTTTCGGACAATAAACGAGCGGCTTCTTTTAAACGTATATTACGTATAAAGTCACGGGTTGTCTGGTTGGTGAGCTCCTTGAGTTTCCTGTGAAGATGTACGCGGCTGATACCTACTTCGGTGGTGATTGTCTCTATTGTCAAGTTAGGGTTACCGATGTTTTCATTGATCACTTTCATAATACGTTCCATCAATTTCTCATCGGGTGATTTCACTTCCAGTTTCTGAACCTTGTTCTCCAGATTTTGCTGGCCTGTAAATACTTTGCGTAACTGCTGCCGTGTATTAATCAGATTTTCTACCGTCTTTTGTAGAATTTCGATATTGAATGGCTTCATGATATAGGCGTCGGCTCCTGTATTCAGACCTTCAAGGTTGTCTTCTTCCCTCGTTTTCGCAGTAAGCAAAATGACTGGGATATGGTTGAGGTTTACATTCTGCTTGATCTTCCGGCATAAGGTAAGTCCGTCCATTTCGGGCATCATGATGTCACTAATGACTAAATCCGGAGTCTTTTTAAATATTTGCTCTAATGCTTCTTTACCATTACGGCTTTCCATGATATGAAATTTGTCCCCAAACTCCTTCGCTATATAATTTCGGATTTCTTCGTCGTCTTCTACAATTAATACGCGATATTTAGTTTTTACCCTGACTTTCTTTTCTTCCTCATTTTCTATAATGGGAGAGATGACAGGAACAGTTGGTACGGCTACTGTTACCTTTTGCTCATTGTTGTCAACTTCTTCAGGTCGTAGATGCTTGTTACCCAACGGTAATCGGATAATAAAACGGCAACCCAGTTGTTCTTTATTATTTTCTACATAGATAATTCCATGATGTAATTCCACTAATGAACGAGTAAGATGTAATCCTATTCCTATTCCGCCTTTCGGATTCTGTTGGCTGTTACGGATCTGATAGAAACGTTCGAAGATATGTTCTTTTTCCTGTTCATCGATGCCTGTTCCGGTATCCGCGATAATTATTTCGGCATATTGTTTCAAGGGATCGGGCAGTGTATTGTCTTCTCCCGTACGGATGGTAATATCTATGTTTCCTTTTTCAGGAGTAAACTTGAAGGCATTAGACAGAATATTCAGGATAATCTTATCAAAATTACCTGTGTCTACCCATACATTCAGTTCCCGGAGCGTACTGTGAAGTTGTAGCCGGATATTTTTTGTATTTGCCTGTTGACCGAACGTTGTACATAAATCCTCTATAAAAGGAATAATATTGGTCTCCCGGAACATCAGGAACATTGGCCCTTTATCAATTTTCCAAATATCCATTAGTTGATTAACAAGATTCAGAATACGTTCCGCATTTCTGTAGATAATATGATATATTTTCAGGCGTTCATTGTTCTCCTCATTCTTAATCAGTTTCTGTAGAGGGCTGATGATTAGAGACATCGGAGTGCGTATCTCATGAGAGATGTTGATAAAGAACTGCAATTTTGCTTCATTGATTTGTTCGGCATGGATATGTTGCAGCATTTCCTGATGCATTCTGTACCGATGTCTGATCTGAAGAATAATGATAAATATAATGGTCAGTAATAATAAGGAGTAGATAACTTTGGCCCACCATGAAGCATACCATGCAGGAGATATAAAGATGGTAATTTCTTTTATATTTGAATACACGGTGTTGTCTTTTGCTCTGATTTTAAAGTTATAGGTACCGGGTTTCAGATTGCTGAATGAGATACGGTTTACACCTTTGGGCAAACTAATCCATTTTTCATCGTTGATAGAATAAAGGTAGTTGATGTGTTCGGGGGCATTTAATTCCAGAGTGGCAAACTCGATACTGAACACATTGTCTTTATGGGATAGATAAAACTCTTTTGCGTTGAATACAGGGCAGTTGATAATATTGTGAATACCGGATTTCATTCCTTTTCTAACCGGATTGTTATGCAGGAAAAAGTCGGTAATCCGGATATTCCATGTTTTTGCCGGATTGATAATGTCTTGCGGATTGAAATAGGTGATGCCATTCATTCCGCCAAACCAGATAATACCTTGTTTATCTTTGAAGGAGGCATTCTTGTAGAACTCATTTCCCTGTAATCCGTCGCTGACATAATAATTGATAAATTTGTTGTTTTTCTTTTGGAATTGGGAAATTCCGGCATTGGTGCTTATCCAAAGAAAATCTTTTCCATCTCCTTGTATGGCATATATTGTATTACTGGGCAATCCGTCTGCAGTAGTATAAGTGGTTAGTTCTTTCGTTTTTTTATTCCAACCGGATAATCCTTCGGAACTGCCCAACCAGACAACTCCGTCGGCATCTTCAAAGATTGAATAAATAACATTTTGTGAGAGTATCTTATGACTTTGAAAATCAGGACTGTCAAGGTCTATACAGTTGACGCCGTCATAAGTTCCGACATACAGTTTATTATCATCGGAATAGTGCAGGCAACCTATCCATTCGTTGATTAGAGATGTCTGAGATTGTACGGATGTAAATTCTTTCGTTTTCAGGTCATAGTAGAACAAACCGAATCCCATTGTCGCAATCCAAAGACGCTTGTTTTTATCTTCTACGAAATCATATACACGTTGTATATAGTTGTTGTTCTTATCTACCAGTTTGTATTGGTAATCGCATGATCCTGTCTGTTTGTTCAATTTTCCCATACCGTTGATAAAGGAGCCGACCCAAATGTTGTACTCGGAATCTTCATATAGTTTTATAACTGTTGAAGGCACAGAATTAGGGTGATTAGTATGCGAGAAATGTTTAGCCGGTTCTAACTTTTCTGTCAGGGCATAAATTCCGTCATTGTCTGTTCCAACCCATAACATACCGTTGTTGTCTTTGCAGAATGAGGTTATACAACTGGAACCGATCATGTTTTTATCCATGGATTTATGTCCTATATACTTGAAACTGTTTGTTCGGGCAGGTATCTGCATGACTCCTTTCTGATAAACAGCCAACCATAAGTTACCGGAATTGTCTTTTAGGATAGAATGTATTTTTGAATTTTTTGAATCAAAATAGTTGTTGTCAAAATTGTATTCGGAGATTTCATGAGTTTGGTTATTGTAGACACTCATACCTTTACCATCAGTTCCGATATATAATTCATTTTGCGGTCCGGAATAGAGGAAACAGATAGGAAGTTCTCTCTTTTCTTTAAAATCAATAGGTATAAAGGAGTCTTGTCTTTTGTTATAGACGAATAGTCCTTTTCTCATACTTCCTACATAAATATTCCCACGTGAATCTTCACATATACTTTTGACATATCCGTTGTCTTTAGATAAATATAAAGTAAGTTGGTTATTAGAATCAAGACGATATACTCCTTCTTCGTCTTTTGCTATCCAGACATTCTGTTTCTTGTCTTCAATCATAAATCCTGTTGATGTCATGGGGATATCAATTTTTTGAACAGTCAACAGGTAATCTTTGATATTCAACCTGCACAACATATTTCCGGATACCCATATTTCTCCATTTCTCCTTTCGATAAAGGAAACAATATTGCTTTCAAATATTTCTCCATTGTCTTCCCTTATTGCAAGTGGGGTAAAATTGTCTGTAGCCGGATCATACATTTGAATTCCCATATATGTACCGATAAACAAATGACCTTTGCTGTCCTCAAAAACAGTACGAACAAAATTGTGGGCTAACGAATGTTCATTATTGGGCTCATGTTTGTATATGGTAAATTTAGCACCGTCATAACGGTTCAGACCATCTTCTGTTGCAATCCAAATGAAACCGTTCCGGTCTTGATATATTTGATTAATCAGACTACTGGAGAGTTCTTTGTCAGTAGTGAATAACTTAGGAGATTGCCCGTTGCATAACAAAGAAAACAATAATAATAGAAAAGTGAATACATTTTTCATAGTTATAGATCGTTGTTTGTTGTACAAAGAAAACTAAAAACCTAAATATAACCTAATAAAAAATGAATATTTTCATTAGGCTCCGGGAGTACAATCGGATGTTGTAACATCGTTTGTGAAAAATGTAACATGAGAAAAGATTAACCTCTCCTTATGTATTATTGTTTTCCTTTCATTGTATTTACAATATAGCTTTTACCGGCTTTTGTTTCGATGTCATATTCGTAAACCTTCTGCAGTTTGGGAGACTGCGCACTTACTCCTTTGGCTACAAGAGGTTGCTTGATAGGAGTGGTGGCGAATAATCTATTTGAGCACTCTTTCCCGTTTACTTGTTTTAAGCCTTTCCCTTTCAGGGGAACATAAGACCGGATGCGGAGCGTACCGCCTATATTCGACCGGATGATCGCTTTATTTAACACATTGTTTTTCCAGTCCATATCAACAGTAAAGTTTCCACGTGCCACCAGCCCCTTCACACTTCCTTCTTCCCATGCATCAGGCAATGCCGGCAATAAATGTACGGCACCGTCATGACTTTGGAGCAACATTTCCGCTACTCCGGCTGTATAACCGAAATTACCGTCAATCTGGAAAGGCGGATGGGCATCCAGCATATTGGGATAGGTACGCCCGTTCGGATATTCTTTAGCCAAGTTTTCGTTGGGCAATAGTTGAATCATATTTTTAATGATTTGGAAGGCATGGTTTCCATCCAGCATACGTGCCCAGAAATTGACTTTCCAGCCGATACTCCAACCGGTAGCTTTATCACCGCGTTGAAGCAATGTGTTTCTTGCTGCCTGGAATAACTCGGGATTTGAGTATGGAGAAATTTGATTACTCGGATATAGCCCGTACAAATGTGAAATATGACGGTGCTCGTCTTTGGGATTGTCAACATCTTCAAGCCATTCTTGTAGTTGGTTATGTTTTCCTATTTGCATAGGTGGCAACTTCTCTAGTGTTTGTTTGAGGGAGTCTTGGAAAGAGGGGGCTTCACCTGCGATGTATGAAGCCAATAAGGTATTATGCAGTGCATCAAAGGCAATCTGATTGTCCATTGTGCAACCGGCCGTGATGGGACCGTGTTCCGGCGACACAGAAGGCGACACTACCAACCATTTATACACTGGATGTTCTACCAAGAAATCCATGTAGAACTGCGCTGTTCCTTTCAGGATGGGATAATACTCTTTCAGGAACTCTTTATTTCCTGTAAAGAGGTAATGTTGCCAGATATGTTGAGCTAACCATGCGCCGCCGCTAGGCCACATGCCGGCTGCTGCAAAATCGACTACACCACAGATTCTCCATAAGTCAGTGTTATGATGTGCCACCCATCCCCGACAATCATACATGGTTCGGGCTGTTTCTGCTCCTGTGACGGATAAATCTTTCAACATAGAGAATAACGGACTATGTGTTTCACTTAAATTAGTGACTTCTGCCGGCCAATAGTTCATTTCTGTATTGATATTGATGGTGTATTTGCTATCCCAGGGTGCATGAGTACTGTTATTCCATATACCTTGCAGATTAGCCGGTTGCCCACCCGGTTGCGAAGAAGAAATCAGCAGATAACGTCCATAATGGAAAAGTAGAGCTGCCATTGCCATGTCTTCCCCATTTCCGAAGTTTTCAATTCGTTTGGGAGTCTCCAGTTGGGAAGCTTTGCCTGCCGGTAATGTAAGGCGTACACGGTCAAATTGTTTTTTATAATAAGCGATATGGCTTTTGAGAGCTTTTTCGTAAGGTATTTGCATTGCTCTTTTCAGATATTCGCTGGTTCGGTGGGATTCATCGGCGCTGACATCCTGGTAGTTTACGTAGTTGGTTGCTGCCGATATATAAAGGGTGGCTTCTGTTCCTTCATTTATTTGGAGCGTATTTCCTGCCGGGCGGAGAGTGCCATTCGTTTTTACCTGGATTTGACATTCTGCCCGTAGTGCGGCTTTCAAACCTTCCTGCTCTTTCCCTTGACAGGTGACGGTCAGCTGATCGTTCTGAACATTCACCTTATGTACTAGAGGACAGTTATATGCAATAGTAAAGTTCAGTGCGTTTGCTTTACTTGCTTTGATATGCATAATAATGACATTATCAGTAAATGAAGCAAAAGTGGTGCGGGTATAAGTGACGTCATCCACTTGATAACGGGTAGTTGTCGTTGCATTCTCCAGATTCAGATCGCGGTAAAAGCCGGATCCGTTTTGGTGTTCCGGAAATTCCAGGTAAAGACTACCTAATGTCAGATAGCTCATTCCGTGTTGCTGGGTTAAGAAGTTGGCGTCAATGAGTCTTTGCGCTTCCTTGTTTCTCCCTTCAAAAATCAGTTTGCGTACAACCGGTAGCACATGTACGGCATTCGGGTTATTATTATTGTATGGAGAACCTGCCCAAAATGTTTCTTCGTTGAGTTGTAATTCTTCGCGTTCGATTCCGCCATATACCATGGCTCCAAGACGGGAGTTACCAATAGGGAGAGCTTCCGACCAATTTTGTGCAGGTTGACTATACCACAGTTTCAGGTCCTGTCCTGAAACAAGGTTGCTTATTAATAGGAATAATACAAAAAAAGTGTTTCTGTTCATATTATATGGATTTGTAGCAAAGGTAGCTCATTTCCCAATACAAAAGGCAAAAAACTGTTTCTGAAATCTACCTTGGAAGTAACTTCTTTCCATATTAATGTTACTAATATATATGGTGTATGTTCCACAGGATAAAATAATAACTGCCGGCTTCTTTTTACAAGCACCGGCAGTTATTATTTAAGCAACTAGCAGATATACTGATCTATGTTACTTTTTAGCAACTAAAACTATATTATTGATATCTACTTTTTTGTTTTTTCCCATCCCAATGGAAACTTTGGTAATAGAACTTGGATCAATTGCAATTTTACCGGCTTTTTCATCTTTAAAAGCACTGAATTGCACCTTCTTCTTGCCTTGGGTATAAAATCCCATAGAAACTTTTACCGTTTCACCATCTTGGGTATATTCTATTTTTAATGAACAGATGGCATTTGTGGCATTTTCATCTAATTTTTCGAAGTTGGTCGCTTCAAAGTTTATTCCGGTGTAATTAGTGTAATCATTTTCAGGAAATACCAAGTTTCCATAACCGGTGGAAATTAAGGTCTGCCCTTCTACTGTCAGTTTATTATTGGCTTCGCATTGACTGACTTCGATAGTCTTGTCTACTTGTGCATTGACACTTAAGATTCCCAGACATGCAACTAATGCTGCTACTAAATACTTTTTCATGTTATTTTCTTTTAGAGGTTAATAGCTGATTTATTTTCTATTGGCAAAGTTAGGATATCTTTTCGGAGAGATAAAAAATCTGTGTTTCAATAGTTTTTGTATATGTTTCATTCTTCTTTTGGTGCAAAGGGGACTAAATTTAAAAACAAATGAAACGAATTAAATAGTCTGATTTTGAAAAGAATTACTTTCTTTGCATAAAGAAAGGACTGTTTGCTATGAAAAGACTATTACTGTTGATGATTGTATTTTTTGGGGGAATTGTACAGGTGGTCGCCGAGAATACATTGTTCTATGATTCCAAACAATTAACTTGCGATCTGATTACTTCCATTTGCCAGGATAAAGATGGGTTTATCTGGATCGGGACAGATTATGGCCTTAATAAATTCAATGGCATACAATTTACTCATTATTATAATAATCCCAAGGATAGCACCTCGTTATCCGATAACTCTGTAAAAGCCTTGATGCTCGATAATGAAGGCACGTTATGGGTGGGAGGTATTGGCGGATTACAATATTATGTTCCGGAAGAAAATGCATTTCGGACAATTAAGTTTGAAGAAAGCTCATCTTTCCATATCATGTGTATCACTCAATTGCGTTCGGGCGAAATATGGGTTGGATCTTCCGGAAGAGGAATATTCCGTATTCGGAAAGATACAGGAACAGGTGAGCAAATGACAGATATTCCTGATGTATCCGAACATGCTCATTATGGAGTCATATATGAAGACCGTCATGGGAGCATCTGGATTGGAGTAAACGGTACCGGTTTACTTCGATATGATCCTTCTACACGAACGAGTAAGATATACACACGGGCAGTTTTAGATGGCGGTTCTACAATTTCCGGAATGGCCGAGGACCATTCGGGAAATTTTCTCCTTTCCACGGGTACTACTGCTTATTATTATGATAGAGAGAATGACCGCTTTACCAAAATAGAACATAATGAATCGTGGCTGCCGGCACGTTCCATACTCGTAAGTCAAAAAGGGACACGTTATTTGGCAACCTTTGGCAAAGGACTGAAGGTTATTCAACCCGATTTGAAAGAACTCCGTTCCGAGGTGATCACTCTCCCTTTTATTGATGTCAATAATGCTAAAATACGTGCTATTTATGAAGATCATAACCAAAACTTATGGATAGGATGTTATCATAGAGGAATGGTTATGGTGTCTAAAGAATCTACACCTTTCCATTTTTGGAGTGTTCCTACCCGTGAATATCCGCAGGCTGGTGTGATAACTGCCTTGTATAAAGATGATGATGGACATATCGTTAGCGGTGTGGAAGGCGAAGGAGTGTTTAAAATTACTTCGGAAGGAAATATAACCGATCATTTGTTTTCAGGTAAAACGGTTTCATCCATCTATAAGGATTATAGTGGTAATTTGTGGTTTGGAGGCTATTATTCCGGGCTTTATATGCAGGATGCCAAAGGGAACGTACGTTTTATGTTACCGGAAATTAAATTGAAGGATATAAAGAAGATCACAGGTGATGATAAAGGGAACCTATATCTTTCTTTATTCGGTTCCGGATTCATACGATATCACCTGCCCACTCAAACAGTCACGGAATATCAAAGTTCCTCCGGTGGGTTAAGGAACAATTGGATTTATACTCTACTTCTTGATTCCCGGGAAAGATTGTGGATAGGCCACTGTAATGGAGTGGATTATTTCGATCCTGTAACGGAAAAATTTACCCCTGTATTGAGTCAATCGTTGGGTAATTTCATCACTTACTCATTATTGGAAGACGTACGTGGAAATATTTGGGCGGGAACGAATAAGGGACTTATGTGCTATCATCCCGGAACAAAAGAATTTCATTACTATGATGAAGAAGACGGACTTTCTAATAATTTTGTATATGGGTTGGCAGAAGATGAGAGGGGGAATATCTGGTGTAGTACCCTGAAAGGCATTAACCTGATAAAAGTCGCAGAGAATAAGATTGCTTCCTATTATTCCGAACGTGGATTGGTGGATAATGAGTATACTATTGGTGCCAGCTACCAGTCAATGAATGGCCTTATCTATTTGGGAGGTGTGAAGGGAATAACGACTTTTCATCCGGATAGCGTCACTGCGCAAAAAGGGAAGTCGACTGTGATATTATCCAATCTTTATTTGGGAGGAGAAGCAGTGACCGCTAAAAGTAAATCCGGTGGAAAACCCATTTTGGACACTTTTGTAACACGTGCCGACAAAATCAGCCTGGCTTATGAAGACAACACGTTTACGCTTGAGTTTTCCACATTGGATTATCGTAATTCTGGAAATATTTTCTATGAATATCGTATCAGAGAGTATGAAAAGAACTGGACCTCTACTCAATTGGGAATCAATCAGATTACATACAATCATTTAAATTCCGGTAAGTATACATTTGAAATACGTGCCTGTGAGAACGGGCAGTATACCCCTGTGAAGGTGATACGGATTGATATTGCGGCACCGTGGTGGCGTTCGTCTCTGGCTTATGTCTGCTATGCGTTGATATTGCTTGCTGTTGCATTCCAGATTTATTTGAGTGTTCGTCGCCGGCACCAGAAAGAAATGAATGAAGAGAGAATCAAACTTTTTATCAATCTCTCGCATGAGATTCGCTCTCCAATGACTTTGATTGTGAGTCCGTTGGAGAATTTGTTAAAGAGAGACTATGATGCCGATACGATGAAGATGCTGCGTCTGATGCAGAAGAATGCGAATCGTATTATTAATCTGATGAATCAGTTGCTTGATATGCGTAAAATTGAAAAAGGGCAATTGAATATTCATTGCGTTGAAACGGACATGGTGGATTATATCAAAGAATTAATCTCTTTATTTACTTATCAGGCGGAGAAAAGGAACATAAACTTGTGTTTTGATTATGAACAGGAGGAGCTTCCGGCGTGGATTGATCCTAATAATTTTGATAAAGTATTGGTAAACCTGCTGTCGAATGCTTTTAAATATACGCCGGATGGAGGTGAAATAAAAATCAGCCTGCGCGAGAAGGTGAATGAACTTACTGTTGGAGATTTGCAGCATTTTATTGAGATTGAAGTGATTGACAGCGGATCCGGCATTGACGCCAATAAACTGGAAAAGATATTCGAACGTTTTTATCAGGCACCTTCCAATGGTTTCAATGGAAGTATCGGTTTTGGTATAGGACTGAATCTGTGCCGGATGATAGTTAAATTGCATCACGGCACTATCAATGCTTGTAACCGGCAAGATGCACAAGGAAGTCGTTTCATTATTCATATTCCTTATGGGAAAGATCATTTGAAGAAATCCGAATGGGTGGATGCGGAAAACAAAACTACCTCAAGAGTCCCTTCTGTCTTGGGGCTTTCTCAAGAAAGTGAAGAAGAAACGGCTAAGACAAGAAACCATAAAGCGAATTATAGGATTGTGATCGTAGATGACGACGACGAGATTCTTCGTTTCCTGGAGGCGGAATTGAGCTTGCAATACAAGGTATACATTTGCCGTAACGGGAAAGAGGGTTTGCAAACCATTCTGAAACAACAACCGGATCTTATAATTTCTGATGTCGTGATGCCTGAAATGGATGGTATCTCACTTTTGAAAACGATTCGCAACAATCCGAATGTGAGTCATATACCGTTTATCCTGTTGACTTCAAAAGCGGAATATAAAGACCGTATTGAAGGATTAAGTAAAGGTGCGGATGCATATTTAGGAAAACCGTTTGTCGTTGAAGAGTTGAGAGTACATATCAAGAATCTGATTGAGACAAGATTGTTATTGAAAGGAAAGTTCTCTGGTGTCAGGGATCAGGTGGGAAAGATTGAAATTGCTGAAAATAAATCCGGAGATGAACGATTGATGGAACGGGTTATGAATGTGATGAATAAGTTTCTGGATGATTCGGAATTCAATGTAGAAATGCTTGCCAGGGAAGTCGGATTGAGTCGTGTACAGCTTCATCGTAAAATGAAAGATATTACAGGAGTTTCAACATCTGTCTTTATCCGGAATCTACGGATGAAGAAAGCGGCAGCACTACTTCAGGAAGGGAAGCTGAATATTTCAGAAATAGCGGATGCGGTAGGCTTTGATAGTCAGGCTAATTTTGCGACTGTTTTTAAGAAGTTCTATGGAGTATCTCCTTCGGAATATGCTGCGTCTATCAGAAATAAAGGCGAATGATACAAATTTAAAACTGCGTTATACATATAACTAACTTTACGTTACATTTTACCAAACGTTTTGAAATACAAGATTGTAATTTTGTGCTGGTTGAGGGCAATCTAAAGAATCGACAGATGCAAAAGTACAATCTTGTATTTTACTCTTGACTCCTTTTCCTATATTTTAATAATGAATGCATGAAAACACAAAGTTGTATGAACAGGCTTTTATGGATTACTTTATTGGTAATCGGTTTATCTGGATGCTCGGAAGAGAGTTCATCGTCAGAGGAAAATACGGAATCTGGTACGATCCAAGATGGGGATCATGCTGATAATGCAACGGTTATTCAATTAAATTCTTCCGATCAATATCAGACAGTGGAAGGGATTGGCGGCGGGATAGCCAATTATGAGAATTGGTATTGTCAACACCCCAATAAAAAAGAATTGTTTGATCTGATTTTCAAAGATTTGGAGATTTCCATGATTCGTATAGGAAACTGGTACGAAAAGAAGATATCGGGTGAGAATCCCGATATTCTTAAACAGCAAAAAGAGATAATGGATGCAGCAACTCAAAGACTGGGGCGTAGCAATTTCTCTGTAATGATGTCTAATTGGCTGGTAGCACCCGATTTGATAGATAGGCCGAAAGAAAAGGGAGCGACACTTAAAAGAAATAATGAAGGGAAGTACATGTATAAAGAATTTGGTGAATGGTGTCGCATGACATTAAAAGCTTATCAGGAAGCAGATATGTCACCGGATTACTTGAGCATGATGAATGAGCCGGATGGGGATAACAGTGCAGGAACCAAAATCCGCTTAGGCTACGGTATCGACGACTCCCAAAAAGCGAATTACGGGAAAGCATTGGACGCCACTTATGAAGCATTCAAAGAGGTGTCTGACCGTCCCAAGTTAATCGGCCCGGAAGTGCTTGGAATTGGCTATGGTACTTTTAGTAACTATTACAGAGACTTGAATCCTGACCTATTGGATGCTGCTGCTTTCCATTGTTATCATGGTGGTAAGACTTCCGATTATAAAGATAACGACCGTTATTCTTCCGCCCATGCTTTTAAAACTGAATTTCAAAACATAGCCCGGCAAGTTGGCAACAAATCAATTATGATGACGGAGAACTGTTCTTATCATCCTGCTGTTCCCGAAGATGCTGTGAATATTGCACATTTTATATCAAACTCCTTCCGTTATGCAAATGCCACTGTTTATTTGCACTGGGCACTATTATGGGGATATGCAGATGCTGATGAATTAAAAAAGGGGGGTGACGGTTGCATCGCTGTCGAGTGGCCTTGGAGTAGTTCTCGCTGGACGACGGAAAAAGGCTATGTGGTAAGGAGTGAGTTCTATGGGCTTAAGCACTTTACAAAGTACGTCAAGCCGGGTTGGCGGCGGATCGGAGTGGATTATGAACTAAAAGAGGTGGAGGTAGTTGCTTTTCAAGACCCTGATGAATATCAGATAGCTGTCGTTTTAGTCAATTACTCCGAACAGGAGGAGAAAACGGTCAGGTTGAAGAATATTGGCAGTAAGGAGGTATCCTCCATAAGGAAAGTAATACAGACTGATACTCAAAAAGAAAGTTGGTATCAGGAGCTGAAAAACACTGATCCATTTGTCGAATTAGTATTACCAAAAATGAGTGTTACCACTGTTTATTTCAAATTCAAAACAAATTGAAACGTATTTAAAAAGCGAATAAACGTATGTGTAACTTGATGTTACATTTCAAATAGTGTAGTAGAATGTAAGTTCATACTTTTGTGTCGGACATTTGCTAAATATGGGTGTGAAATTATAAAGCAATATTTTATAAATGTAATATATATGAAGAACAATTATTTTTCAAGATGTGTGCTGCTAGCCGGATTATGTTCGGTTATTATGGTTTTTGCAGTCACTCCTGTTTATGCGACCGGAGGTGCATTTTCTCCTCTTCCACATGCTGTCTCTGAAGGAGACATTACTGTTACCGGTAAAGTGGTTGATGATGCCGGAGAACCTTTGATAGGTGTTAGTATTCAAGTGAAAGGTACTAGTAAAGGTGCTACTACTGATGTGAATGGTATTTATACACTAAATATAGCATCAGGTTCTACCCTTGTATTCTCATATATCGGAATGAAGACCATTCAACGGAAAGTGACGAAAGGCGGTAAGCTGGATATCACGATGGAGAATGATGAGAATATGTTGGACGAGGTGGTAGCTGTAGGATACGGCTCTATGAAACGTTCGGACTTGACAGGATCGGTCGTTTCCATCAATGCCAAGTCCATAGAAGAATCAATGGCTTCTACCATTGACCAGGCGTTGCAAGGACGTGCGGCAGGATTGCAGATGACGCAGAATTCCGGTGTTCCGGGTGGAGGTACATCTATTCAGATTCGTGGTGTGAATTCATTAAACAGTACCAATGAACCTATTTATGTAGTAGACGGAGTTATTATCTCCGGTGAAACAGGCTCGAATACAAGTAATGCTATGGCAGGTATTAATCCAGCTGATATTGAAAGCATTGAGATCTTGAAAGATGCTTCGGCTACTGCCATTTATGGTGCACAGGCGGCTAATGGGGTCATATTGATTACGATGAAAGCTGGTGTAACAGGCAAGCCTCGAATTAACTTCCAAGCCTCTGTGGGAAATCAGGAAATACCGAAAACAATCGACATGATGAATTTGCGTGACTATGCCCGTCACTATAATGAACTATATGCTCTTATAAATGCCAGCAGGGTGAAAGATGCGTTTAGTCATCCTGAAACTTTAGGTGACGGTACTAACTGGCAGGATGAGATATTCCGCAATGCTCTGTTGCAGAACTATAACCTGTCAATTCGTGGCGGTACAAAAACGGTCAGCTATAATCTGTCCGGCGGATATTTGGGGCAGGACGGTATTTGCATCGGTTCGGATTTTGAGCGTTACACCTTCCGTATGGGAACAGAGATACAGGTTACTCCTAAGGTTCGTTTCGGAGGTACGGTGAATGTTTCTTATACCAAGCAAGGTACAGGCATGGCTAGCTGGTCTATCATTCCCAATGCACTTTATCAGGCACCGGATGTTCCCGTACGTGATAAGAATGGTAACTTTTCCGGACCGGAAGAGGACGACCAGCAGAATTTAAGCAATTACAGTAATCCGGTGGCGTTGGCGGCATTAACACAGCGTAATAATGAAAAGGGAGGTGCTCGTGCCAATCTTTTCATGAAAATCAATCCATGGAAATGGCTGACTTACCGTACTGATTTTACGGCAGATGGCAATATCGATAATTATCAATATTTCCTTCCCCAATATGAATTGGGATACTCAAAGAATCCTTATCCTACTAATGAACACTCCAAAAACTACGGGCTTTACTGGGGATGGAAGAATGTAGTGACGATGGAGAAGACGTTCAAACGTAAGCACAAGACGAGTTTGATGTTAGGACATGAGATGACTTCCAGAAGTTCAGATTATCTTCAGGGAAAACGTACACATGGTGATAATCTGCTGACAGACTTGGATGCGGGTGATGCTGCGTATGCCACCAATAGTGGAAGGGCAAGCAAGACAACATACCTCTCTTATTTCAGTCGTCTGTTTTATAGTTACGACAACCGTTACCAGTTAACGGCTACGGTACGGCGCGACGGAACATCCCGTTTTGCCAAAGGAAATCAGTGGGGGACATTCCCATCAGTAGCTGTGGCATGGCGTCTTTCCGAAGAGTCATTCTGGCGTCCGCTGAAAGATGTGGTTAATAACTTCAAGTTGCGTTTGAGTTATGGTGAAGTCGGTAATTCCAATGTCAGTGCATTTGCTTACCAACGGATGGGAACGTATGTGCAGTCTATCTGGGGGACGAGTTTGCAGACCGCCAATATTGCTAATTCCGATTTGACATGGGAGAGTACCCGTTCCTGGAATGCAGGTATCGACCTGAACTTTTTTAATAACCGCGTCGAGTTTATTCTGGATGCATATATCAAAAAGACAAGAAACCTCTTGTTGCAACAAGATTATCCGGGATATATGGGAACTACGGGCAATGGTGCTGCAACAGCTCAATGGGCGAATATAGGCTCCATGGAGAATAAAGGTTTTGAATTTACATTGAACACGGTAAATATATCCAATAGGGATTTTCAGTGGCGTACAAATGTTACATTCAGTTTGAACCGTAACAAGGTAGCAAGTATGAATACAGAGAATGCCTTTATCGACAAGACTTATCAAAATAGTGGTCAGACGGAAGTGATTACCCGCACTGCAGTCGGAAAGCCTGTCAGCCAGTTCTATGGCTATAAGGCAATCGGCCGCATCAATAGCGCTTCCGATTATTTGATAGATAATGGTGATGGAACTAGCACGGTAAAGATTGCTACTCCAGTATTGCGGGTAGGTGAACAGGTGGTTAACTCGGGTACGGATAAAGGTAGCCTTATCAAACAAATTTATATTGGCGATTATATTTTTGAGGATCTGAATAATGACGGAGTGATTGACGAAAAAGATCAGACATTCTTGGGAAGTCCGTTGCCTAAATTTACCTATGGCATTAATAATACCTTTAATTATAAGAATTTCGATTTGACTATATTCTTATATGGTTCGTATGGAAACAAAGCGATGAACTATTTGTCCCGTCGTATTACTAACCCCAATTCGAGTGGTAATGTACACGCGTCCGTTGCCAACCATGCCCGTTTGGGATACCTTGATGGAAATTCGGATAATACCGATGTCTGGAATATGTATATATTGCCCGGCTCTAACGGTTTGTGCCGTATGTCTGTTAATGATGCCAATGATAACGACCGCATCAGTAGCCGTTATGTGGAGGATGCTTCTTTCTTGCGTATACAGAATATCGCTTTGGGATATACGTTACCGAAGAATTGGTTGAAAAAACTGAAGATAGAGAATGCGCGCATTTATGCGAATATTAAAAATGTATATACATTCACAGGCTATGACGGTTACGATCCGGAGATTGGCTCTACACAGGCGCAATATTCTTATTCCGGTCAGAGTATGCTGATGTACGGAGTGGATACGGGACGTTGTCCTTCTCCCCGTATTTATACATTTGGTATTGATTTAACCTTTTAAATAGAAAACTTCCATGAAAAAGAATATTATATTATCAGTGGTTTGTGGAATGGTTGCGATGGCAAGCCTCACTTCCTGCAATGACTTCTTGCAAGTAAGTGCCACCAACCAAAAAGAAATGGACAAATCCTTTACTACTTATGACGAGCTGCGTTTGGCAACAGCTTATCTTTATATGAAACCTTGGTTTGGTTTTCACAGTACCCGTCTGTTTGCGATGGGAGATGCACGCGGAAACAATATCTATGGTGACAACAACAACGAGACAGGTTATGCTCCTTATTGCCTCTTTACCGACAAACCCAATACACCCGGACTTGCCGATGCGTGGAATTCACTTTACATTGTTGTTACGCAGGCAGACTACATCATTAACGATTATGCACCACAGGGACGCCAACATTTCAGTGAAGCACAAGCGAATGCTTGCGAGGGAGAAGCACGTTTCATGCGGGCGGCGGCTTATTACTATTTGGCTTCCTACTGGCACGATGTGCCCATTATGGAGAATCCAATTGCTCATACGGAAGCTTTCAATATGGCTCCCACACGCTTCGAGGATGTGATTCGCTACGGTATCCGCGACTTGGAGTACGCTGCGGAGTGGTTGCCGCTTGCCGACGCGGACGGTCGTGTGACTCGCTATTCGGCTTTGGGACTACTGGCACGCTATTATGTAACGCTGGCAGCGTATGCGCGTGGCGGACACTGTACACAGGCTACTATGGATTATTATGAAGCCAGCGGTTCTCACGACTTGGCTGACATTCTTTATGATTTGGCCAAGGAGGCTGCCGGAGAAGTGATTCTTGCTCAGAACAGATATGGATTGATGGAAGAATATGAAGAAATCTTCCGGGTACAGAACAATAATTGCAAAGAGGTATTGTTTGCTTTGCAACCGCTGCAAGGTGTCGACTCCTACGGAATGGGTAACAGCAACGGAAGCGGTTTGTGCTCTTACACAGAATTGCTGAACGGTTTGAGTGCCTATAACTCCTCTTATGTATCTTACGACTGCCTGCGTATGCTGATTAATTCCGGCGGACGTTCCCGTCTGCGTGGTAATGTGCTTTGTCCGGGAGAGTTCTATGACTATATCGGTACACATTTGGTGGATGGTGGTTGGGCTGCCGGATATAAAGGCGGACAGAAAGCTGCCGGATTAGAAACGAACAGAAAAGTTGCCTTCAAGAAACAGGTAGTGGGTAGTGCTGAAGACACGAATAATATCGCTATTGCCGGGAACTCCGGTTTCTGCACACCGATGTTGCGCCTTGCAGAAGTGTACTTGTTGTATGTGGAGGCTTGCATGGGCACCAGTGATGAGCTGACCGACCGGGATGCCTTGAAATATTACGACGATGTCCGGAAACGCGGCTACAAGATGGAGATAGAGAGTGGCGAACTGACCTACTATGACACCAACTATCTCACCCGTAATGATTTGTTGAGAGAGTTTCGTGTAGAGTTCTTTATGGAAGGCCTTTGGTGGCCTACGCTGGTACGCCGTTCGCTTTACGACACAAAGTGGGTGACCGACTTTATCAATAACGAGTTGGTTATTATGACCGAAGGTGATGAAGGAGAACAGGTGCGCAGTGACGAATGGGACAGCAACAGATGGTATGCTTACTATTATACGATAAACAAGAACACTCTTCAGGCGGCATTCAGTTCTGACAGTCCCCGCCAGTCCGACGGAGCCAAACTGGCGGTACGAGCTACTCATACTCCGTTGGCGGAAGGAGATTACGTACATTCGAATACCTCTGATGATAATGTATGGGCATTTTCTTATCCGGAAGTGGAAAGTACCCGTGACCCGTTATTAAATACAGCACCTGTTGCTTATGATTTTAACAAATAAGATGACTACTATGAAGATAACAGATAAGATATTAACGAATTTGTGTTTGAGCACTTTATTGCTGTTCTCGTTGTTTAGCGTATTTTCTTGTTCTGACGACGACGATGATGTCCGCATATACAGTGTGTGGAGCAATATGCTTGGTGAAGAAGCCAGACAGATAACCTCTGTTTATACCGGAACCTGGATTCGGGTGGACGGTAGTGGCTTTAGTGGTTTGCAAGCTATTTATTGCAACGGTTTGCAGGTGACGGAATACAACTCTACTTACATGAGTGACTCCCATCTCACGTTTAAAGTACCCTCCAGTGTTCCGATGGCACATGAGATAGAAGATGAATCAGTCAAAAATACCCTCAGGGTGGTGACTTCCCACGGTGAAGGAGTATACCGTTTCATCTTTAAAGATGTGAACAAGATGCCCGGCATTACAGACGTGTCATACACGTTGCCCCATCCGGGCGATCACATCACCCTTATAGGGAAGTACCTCAATGGTGCATCAGCCGTTTACTTTCCAGGCAATGACGGCAATGAAGTGCAGGTTCCCTATATCGATGGCACCGGAGATATGGTAGTGTCCGAAGATGGAACGCGGATAACTGTCAAGGTGCCTGATGGAGTGGGCGAACGGAGTGGTTCCCTCCGGGTGGAGATGGCAGAATTGGGTGAGAACTATTACACTCCCAATTATATGTTCTACGACAAAGCAATGTTTGTGCACGATCATGAAGGAACCACAGCTTTGAACTATGGTGTGTCCGGAAGTGTCATCTCTCCGCAGAAATGCGCCTATTACTCAATCAACGCGGCAGATGCGCCGCAAGTACCCGCAGGTGCCAGAGCCTATATCTTCAGTATACCCGAAACTGCTCCGGCCACTCTTCCGGTGGTGAGCGATAATAATTCGCCTTTCGGTTATTTCCGTTTCAATACAGGAATGCAATTACAGTATCTGATAGACAACAGCGACGGAGAATGGGCCAGAGAAACGGATGCCCGCAAGGCAGCTTTGCAGGCGGACATCTATATGAATCATGATTGGAGCACCGGCGTGGTAGGCTGGCGCATGAACAAGAATGGAGGAAAGGGTAATGGTGAAAGTGCATGGAATGTGGCTTCGTGGACTAACAATAAGCCATACGCATTTAACGGCAGTTGGAAGACGCTTACTTTCGAGATACATACCAAGTATGCCAACTTGGGCGAGGCGATTGATGCTTGGAGTGCGAGCGGTGTGCACTCACTGTTCACTATCCTCAACTTCGATGTCCTGTCGGCCGGATTGACCATGAAAGAGGGAGCGGATTTCCGTATGTTCATCACTAACTTGCGTTTGGTTCCCTATGTGACTCCGGAAGAATAAAATATAAACATGAAACAGATTAGATATGAAAACTTTTAAATCTATACAATCGGGAATAATTGCTTGCCTGATAATAACCTTTATAATGGGATTATTTTCTTGCAGCGATGACAATGAAACGGTAGATAATTTGCTGCCTCCTACCATTGTAAAAGTATGTGTTTGGGATGAAGACATTGAAGAATGGATTATTCCTGGAGCAGAAAGTAAAATTCGGATTGGTACCCCTTTGCGTATTGAGGGTACTAACATGGCGCAGACGATTGCCGTCTATATCAATGGTGGGCTCATTTCTGCTTTTCATGCAGAGGACAATGCGATAGAGCTTGTTATTCCGGACATTCCTGTAGATGAGGGAGAGATTAAAGAGGTGAACGTCAACTTGATCCGGGTAGTGAATAAAGCGGGAGCCGCTACTTGTACGGCCAACGATTTTCAATTCTTTGGCAGGCAAATTACTGTGACCGGTTTTTCGCTGACAGAAAATGACGGAAGAACGTGGGAAGCCGTGCAAGAACTGCCGATAGGTGGTAAGATACGTATTGAGGGTAACGGACTGAAAACAGCCAATGAACTGTATATTAATGGTACTTCTGTTGATTTGGCCGGTATTCCTGCCGAAGAAAAGAACGATGCCTTCCTGGTTGTGACTATTCCGGAAACTTTGCCTTTCGGGAATGCTGTCGAGAATCCGGACAGCCGGAATAAAATGCGCCTTGTGACGGCTTATGATGATCGCACGCTGGATTGTGTTATTGCGGGCAAGCAGGTAGAAATCAACCGAATTACGGACGCAAATGGTAATGCCATTACGGAAGCCGGGCGCAACTCGGTGGTGGTCATTGAAGGAAAATACTTTGCCACTTTTCAAAAACTGTCTTTTAACAACCAGGAAATAGAGCCGACAACGATAGAAAGCAATCGTATCACTTTCACTGTACCGGTAGATACGGAAGATTTTACAGTGGGCGACGGAGAACTGACTGTTGTCAATGCGTATGATGAAATTGGTGTTAGCCGGGAATTTACTCTTTTAGGTTTTGTCCCTAGTGTGACGGAAATTTCATATACGATGCCTAAACCCGGTAATGTGATCCGGCTTACAGGTGTCAATCTGTACGATAAGGCGAAAGTCTTTTTCCCTTCTTCCACAGGTGAAAAGGAAAGTCTCGTTCAGAGTGCCTCATCGGATGCGACTTCCATGGATGTACTTGTGCCGGAAGGTGTGGGAGATAAGGCAGGATATATTCGTATAGAGAGCGAAGGTGCTGATGTTGAGGTGAAAGGAATTGTCATGTTCTACAAACAGGGAGTGTTCTTGCAGGAGTTCACGGATGAAGAGTTGAAACTGGGTAGTCCGTCAGGGAGTCCTATGGCGTATAATAAATCAGCATTGTATAGCCCAGATAACCGTCCGGCAAATGATACTCATCCGGTGAATCCCGATTACTTTATTTACTTTAAGAGTAGTTCTGTTCCGGTAAGTACCAGTAACCATGGGGCTTACTTGAGATTCTCGACAAGGAGTCAATTGGAAAAGCTATTGGAGAAAACGGATATTGAGATAACCAGAGAAACTCTGATTAAAGATATTGCAATGCAGGTCGATATGTATATGCCTACCCCATGGATAAGCGGAATGTTGGCCTGGCGTGTGAATAAAGACGGAGGTGGATTGAATGGAACCCGTAATATTAATATTGCTCCGTGGAGAGTGGACAAACCATTTGACTTTAATGGAGAATGGCATACCTTTACTTATAGATTCACAGACTTCATATTGGATACGGCAGGTGAATCGGAAACAATGACACTGGGAGCCTGGTTGAGCAAATATGCTATAACTTATACGTCATTGTTTACTTTCTCTAATGGTAATTTCATGTATAAAAATGGTCAGACTGCAGATCCTCAATGGAATTGTGTGAATATTACAGACTTTGAAATGGGACTTGCCAATATGCGTTTGGTTCCGCTAGTGCCAATAGAATTATAATAAAAAGGATAATATGAGAATACGAATGAAAAGTTTCTTACTTATGTTTTGTCTGTTCGCCGCAATAGCGGCGAACGCAAAAGAAGAGCCTATTCAACTTTTCCCTCGGACGTATGGGTATTTCTCCAGAGGAGACAGCGAAACACAGACGATTACTTATGACCATGCTTACGGACAGTACGGCTGGAAAAATACAAAAAATGTGGATCTTTCCGTTTATAATCATATTGTTTTAGAGATAGAGGCTACAGACTCTCGTGTGGAAATCTATGTACTTTATGAAGGGGTTGAAAAGAGTACTTGTATAGGGGGAATAGATGCCGGAAAAACGAAAGCCGTTTGTGAACTTGAACATATAGATAAGGTGCAGGCGATTTACATAGCTAAATCAAAGGTAGGTATAACCAAGATTGTCAAGTTTGTGCTGACAGATGAAATAGATTAAGTATTTATTTGTTGAAAAAAACAGCCCTCGCTACGGAGTTATTCTCCGCGCGAGGGCTGTTTCTGTGTATAATCTATCTTGTGTTCAGGTAATACATCGTGATTGGTGTTTTTTTTATTATCAGCCTTGCTTTCTTGTCAAGTAGCTTGTTTGCAAGCTGATTAAGTAAGGAGGTATAAGAAGGGAAGCAGGTATAGTTGCGTTGGGATACCGGTATTGTTCCATTAAAGTACCGGTATCATTAATTTCCCACGGCCGTGACAAGATCTTCCCACGGCCGTGGTAGGAACTCGTCACGGCTGTGGGAAGAAGCTACCACGGCCGTGAAGAATTAAGTATACCGGTATCCTGATCGAACAATAGTTATTGAATGATATAAGTATGCCGGTTGTATGACGGATGTTTAATGGCGGCTTTTCTTGAAAGGTAAGTAAAGCTGGAAGGATAGGAGATATGGGAGAGCAAAATCATAAAATAATAGGCTGACAATAAAACTTATAAAATGTTATTGTCAGCCTATTGTCAGGGCTTATTGTCAGCATCTAAAGGATTGAAAATCATTTATCTAATGAATAGGAATGACGGCTGACAATAAGAACTGCAAAATTTATATGTAAATACAATCAGTGATGTAGTTATTAACTCATCTCTGCATTGATTGGATTGAGCTTTTTTATCTACTTTCTCTCTTACTTTTCGATTCGTTCATAAACAGATAAGATTTCTTATAGCCTCCGTAGTCTACGACTAACTTTTCCAGCACGATGCCCGGATCAAGAGGTTTGAAAGTGATTGTTTGCATACCGTCTGATGTATTCGGTACATTCAGTTTTGCTTTTTTCTCAACGATGCGTCGTGCGACTGTCGGATAGTATATGCTGTATACATTTTCAGGAAGCTCGTTTAAGTTATGATTGAAATTGATCGTCTGATCCTTTCCTCCTTCAAATCCGATACTATACTCATGTCCTTTGCGATCGTGGAAAGCAAGAGTTGATTTGACTATCACATGGACAGTCACCTTGTCAATTCCTTTAGGCAACTTTATCTTGTAGGAGATAGAAGCTCCGTCAGTTGGTTGTGTGTAAGGCATCAGAGCCATGCCACTAAGGGTACGCCCCATATAGGGAATCACTGTCCATTCCGTATCAGGCGCTGCTTTAGCGCTGTAGTAATGTTCGGCTTCTATGGCTATATATCCGTCTTGTCCGGTGAATACGTATCCGCCGACAGCCTTTTCCGGATTTTCGATTCGGTAGATTTTAGGCAGTGTATCAGCGGGGAAGTTATCATTCCATGAGGTATAACCGATATGTTTCTGAATCATCATATTCTTCCATTTGCCGCCGGACATAATGTTGTTATAATCGTCACTCAACGCTTTATCCCGTGCAAAAGCCTGTTCCACTTTATCTGCCCATTCGTTAGCTTGCGGATTGTTTTCTTTGTACAATTTATGGTTCATGGCTTGTGCATAATACATTTCGTACAGGTTTGCCATGGCTTGAACGGGGAAGAGGATTAATTGCTTGTAGGCATCTTTATATTCCGGTTTCAGTGATATGTATTGTCTCAAAGCTTCCGCTTCCAGTTTCAGATATTCATCAGATACTTGTTTCCATTCGCCGGTCTCCAGGTTATAAGTATTCCGGTCGAGCATTTCTCCCGTCACGCGGCCGTTGTATTTGCTGTACAGGTTTAAGATTCGCATGGCTTCATCCGCCTGGTCTTCGCCAAACTGCTGTGCGCAGAAACGACGGGGATGCTCCAGCAAGTTGGAGACGTTGAATTGCTTGGGATTCCATGCCATATCCATGAAGAGCGTGATCGGATATTCCATTGGCTTTAAATCGCCTACATTCAATATCCACAGCTTTTCTACTCCGTAATCGTATGTGAGTTGAAGTTGCTCCCACATATTTTGTATAGGGGTTACGTTCAGCCATTTAGAGTTTCTCGGAGCACCTACGTAGTCTACATGGTAATACATGCCCCAACCGCCCGGATGCTTGCGTTCTTTGGCATTTGGCAGGCGGCATACATTGCCCCAATTATCATCACACAATAGCATGATAACATCATCGGGCACACGCATACCTTTATCGTAATAATCCAATACTTCTTTATACAACGCCCATACTTGCGGAGTCTCTTTGGCCGGACGTTTGGTGACTTCTTCAATAATCTTGCGCTGATTCTTGACTACATTCTCCAGAAGTTTCACATTGGTGCTTTTACTCATGGCTGCGTCACCGTCTCCGCGCATACCGATGGTTACGATATCTTCTGTACCCTGCATCCGTTCGATGCCTTCACGGAAAAACTGATCGATCACTTTTTGGTTAGTTGTATAATCCCATGCACCATATTCTTTGCGCTTGCGTGACCATTCCTGATGGTTGCGTGCCATCGGTTCGTGGTGGGACGTGCCGATAATGACTCCCATTTCACTTGCTGTTTTACTATTCTGCGGGTCGTCAGCATAGAAAGCCCAGCTCCACATGGCCGGCCAAAGGAAATTACCTTTCAGGCGTAGTATCAGTTCACACACCCGTGCATAAAAACGATGGTCGCCGTAGTTGGTGCCGTATGTGTGTTTTACCCATCGGGTAAGACACGGTGCTTCATCATTCAGAAAGATACCGCGATAGGTTACGGCCGGCTCTCCGTCCGAGTATTGTCCGGGTTTAATATATACATTTGCTTGTTTCATGACGGGAACATCTGCCCACCAATACCAGGGAGATACTCCCATCTGTTCAGAAAGCTCGTAGATACCATAAATAGTGCCGCGTCTGTCGCTGCCGATGATAACTACCGCTTCATCTATTCCCTCGCAAGGATTGGCGATGACTTGCAGGATGTATTTTTCATTTTTTCCATCCAATTCCTTTTTGTCTATTTTGCCTGCTGACATCAGCTTCTTTATAAAAGGAGTGCCATAAGTACCTGCAATGATACACCGTTTCGAACTTGTGCTTGTTAAGAGTTCGGGCTTTTTTCCGCATACCTGCAGTATGTCTTGTTGAAGATTGCCGGCAGCAATCATTACCCCTTTGTCTTCGGAAGAATCTATGTATATCGGACAAGGAACTCCGTTGGCAACCAACGGAAAATGATTACCGGCCGGTGTGAATATTACAAATTGTTCAGCGGCAAATGCCGCTATACTCACAACAGAGAGGTAGAAGAATAGAAATAACTTTTTCATGGTTTCAATATTTAGTAATTTGTTGTTAATCATTGATCTTATGTTTCACAGTAACCGGATATTCTATTTGTTGATAATTGGTAATTGGAAACTGGATGCAGGAAGTCCTTCTGTATTATAGATGGAAGAGGGTGGATTGTTTTCCCATGCATAGCGGATGCTTGCCGGTATTCCTTTTCCGTTCCATAAAGCAATTACTTTATCCCCTTCGGTATAGGCCTCTACAAATTTATATTTTCCATCATTGGCAGCAATGGCAATGCCTTCTAATGATTTAGCTTGCTTTAAAGAGCCTGTTCCTTGCCTGAAAGAGATAACGATCCGACCGTTTTCTTTTAATTCGGCAGCTTCAGCCATAGGCCCTTCCGCTACGATATTCTTCTCACCGAAAGAAAGTTTGTTCATTTGAAGCACACAACGGTGTGCCAAGTCTTTTTTGTTGAGTGGATGAATATCATTACTTTCACCTAAATCAATGGCAGTGGCCAGTCCGACATTCTTTAACTGGAGACTTGCCTTGCGTTGTGCTTCACGTACTTGTGCGTTGCCACTTTCTACAGGCACTTTGCTTCTTTGTTGGTAATTCGCAAGTTGCACAATGACGAAAGGCAGGTTTTTATTGTTCCATTGGGTACGCCAGTCGTTTACAAGATCAATCAGATGTCTTTCATAATGTTTGCTACCTTCAGGACCCGTATCCGACTCTCCCTGATACCAGATTATGCCTCGTATTCCGTAGTTGCGTAGCGGATGAATCATACTATTATATAGTCCGGTGGGTTCATTTTGGAATCCGATAGTGGAAGGAATACGCTTCATTGTACAGCCTATTTTATGCTGCCACATAGCGGTCAGTGGAATTGTCTGACCGGCTATTTCCAATTGGTAAGGCTTCCCTTTTACAAATTCCGGACGTCCGGCACTGCTGACAAGGCGGATGACAATCTCGTTTTCACCGGCACGGAGTAAGTCTGTCGGGACTTGGTAAATACGCGGAGGATATTGATAACTTGTTCTTCCTACACAGATACCGTTTATATAGGTAGCATCCGAGTCTTTTAGTGTTCCCACGCGTAAAACAGCTTGTTGTCCGGCTAATGATTCGGGTATGTTAATTCGCTGGCGGAAGTAATGGACTCCATTGAGAGGAGTGTTCCAGCTACCTCCCCAATTGGAGTTGAATACATCCACTTTTTTCCAATCTGAAGCGTCGAAACCGTCACTTGTCCATTTTTCTTTGTTCCCAAGGTCATTTGCCGATTGCTGTCGATGCCATTGATTCACTTGTTCTTTTTGGGCGTTCTTCACAGAATCCGGATAATCAGGATGGAAGTACTGTGGGGACTGGAGCTTTTCCCGGAATCTGGCATATTTCTCGAGTGACTGGCGGGTAGACCATGATGCTATGTTTGTCCCTCCCCAGCTACTATTGATAATGCCAATTGCAACTCCTTTTTCTGCCTGCATTTCTTTTGCAAAGAAATAACATAGGGCTGCGAAGTCCAACGTATTCTCCCGGGTACAGATTTTCCATTCATTATTGCTATCTTGTTGAGGCTCGATAAAGTTGTAAGCGTACGACGTTTTGGTATAACGGATCAGATTGTTTTCATACGACATGATTTCATCCCTGTATTTATCCATGACGCGCTTTACGGTAAGTTCCATATTCGATTGTCCGCTGCATAGATACACGTCGCCGATGTATACATCTTGTATTATTTTCTGGTTGACTCTCAATTCGTAGGGACCTCCGGCCTTGTGCTTCTGCAGGTTGACCGCCCATTCTCCTGTTTGGGAAGCCCGGGTTTTGTATTGCTTTCCGTTGAATTCAATAACAACAGTTTCTTTAGGATCTGCAAAACCCCATAATGGGATAGGGGTGTCACGTTGTAAAACCATCTTGTCGGAAAAGATTCCGGGAAGTCTTACTTCTGCCTGCATTCCTATTGTATATAACAACAGGCTCAAAATGATGCAAATGTTCTTCTTCATAAATATTATATTTAGCGAGATTATCTTCTTTGTGTCTTAAATTCCAGAAATGGTTTATTTTTCGTCTGTACTGTGACACGATGCAAAGATAGTTGGTATTGATAAGAACGGGCTTTGGGTATGTTTCAATTATTTATTCTGTTGATACTAATCTACTATTTCTTGAAGTTTTTTTCTTTGGGGATAAAATGAAGAAGTGTGAACAAACCGGTTTGTTCAATAAATGTTTTTGATTTTGTTTCAAAATCTTTTTGTATTGTATCTATGAGACTGTCGGATGAATAATAATGGTTAATGTGTTATATTCCGTATTAATAAGATTGGTATGTGATGCGTATAATATACTCTTGATTAAACAAGAGTAAGTAGAGATTTTAATGATCTTGAGAATATCGGTAAGCGTCAATCGCTTTTTTTACAGAACCGTGTAACAACAATAATTTTTGTGCATGGTCATGATCTAATCCCAGTTCCTCCATAATCATCCTGGTTCCTCTTTCTACCAGTTTATGATTACTAAGTTGCATGTTTACCATCTTATTTCCTTTTACCCGTCCGAGTTGAATCATCACCGACGTGCTAATCATGTTCAGAATCATTTTCTGTCCGGTGCCTGATTTCATTCTCGAACTTCCTGTGACATATTCCGGACCGACAATCATTTCGATGGCGACATCTGCTTCTGCCGCCATCGGAGAATTCGGATTGCTGGTGATGCAACCTGTCAGGATGCCATGCTTGCGGGCCTCCCGTAAGGCACCGATTACATAAGGAGTAGTGCCCGAAGCGGCAATGCCAATCACTGTATCTTTTTGATTGATATGATATTCCGTAAGTTCTTCCCATCCTCGGCTCATATCGTCCTCGGCACCTTCTACCGGATTGCGCAGGGCTGTATCCCCCCCGGCTATCAATCCGATAATCCAGGTTGGGGGCATTCCGAAAGTAGGAGGAATTTCGGAAGCGTCCAGCACTCCCAAGCGCCCACTGGTACCTGCACCCATGTAAAAGATACGTCCACCCTGTTTCATGCGGGGTACAATTTGGTTGACGAGCTGTTCGATTTGTGGAATGGCTTTTTGTACGGCTAACGCTACCTTTTGGTCTTCCCGGTTAATGTCTTCTAATATTTCTCGTACGGACTTCTTTTCCAGATTGTCGTAGAGCGACGGTTGTTCAGTTATCTGCATATTGATAATGGCAATTGACTAAAAATACAAATTACAAGGATTGAGATGAAGCGGTATGATATAAAATTAGCCCCTCCATCGGACTTTGCAGAATCTTTCCGATTCTGATTCCTGTCTCTTGTGCAGCTTCTTGTAATATCTCCCTGTAGCAGTGAGCCACTGATCCGATAAAATGTACAGGGTACTGCGTGTAATCATATTGCATTACGTTTCTTCGGAAGAAAGCAATAAAACTATCAAGCACTAATTGTCGTATCCCCGGCTCTTCCAGATGTTGCGCTATAAAGGGGGAGAGACTTGCCAGAAAACGATTCGGGAAGGGTTGGCGATACACCCGGTCAATGATTTCGGGAGCCGTCAGGTCGAACTGTTTTAAGAAAGCTTCTTTGATGGCGGGTGGAAGCTGGTTCTTCAGGATGTCTCCTACCAGTAATTTGCCAAGGACAGCGCCGCTTCCTTCATCTCCCAGGATGAATCCGAGAGGGGAGATGTTGTTGACAATCTCTTCACCGTTGTAGAAACAGGAGTTGGAACCTGTGCCGAGGATGCAGGCAATCCCAGCTTCATGTCCGCATAGTCCGCGGGCAGCGGCAAGCATATCCGAGTTGGTTTTGATATTTCCGATCACGGGTAGGCTGTCGGCAATGGCTCGTCGGAGAACGGGAGCTCTTTCGGGAGTGCATCCTGCACCATAAAAAAAGACGGAGTTGATCGTTCCTTCCGGTAGTTGTGGCAAAAGGGAATGTGTCAGCTCTTGTTGAATCTCTTCTTCTGATTGGAAGAAGGGATTGATTCCTTTCGTTCCAATTCGTTTGATTGGGGTGTCGTTGAAAACGATGCACCAGTCGGTTTTGGTAGAACCACTATCTGCAATGAGTATCATATCTTAATGTATATTTTCTTTTTGTATAATATATAGCCTATTGACCAGTTAAGTAAGACAAAGAGGATAGCATAGGCAAGAGAACCTCCTTCATCCCCGAAAACAGGTTGGAGGGCACATCTGTAGACGACTTGTTGGATGGAGACACTTTCTCCCTGATAAGTGACGGTGATAGCACCTACCAAAACGGCGATGACACCTGCCATTACATAAATAAAGAGAGGATTCACTCCGAAAGATTCAAAGAAACGGCTCCATTTTTTACATCCTTTGATATCGATAATCCAGACGAGTAAAGCTAATAGGCTGGAGCCTAATCCGCAAGTGACCAGCACAAAGGTGGGCGACCATATCTTTTTGTTGAATGGGCAACTATAGCTAAATAGGAAACCTGCAAAAGTCAGGATAGTACCGATAAGGAAAAGCCGTTCCAATTTTTCATGTATATCTTTTACTTCCATGAGTAGTTTGCCGACGCAAAATCCGATCAATACGTGTGCGATAGAAGGAATAGTGCTAAGAAGTCCTTCCGGGTCGATGTGGTTGTCTTGATACATATGAGCGTCTCCCAAGATGCTGCGGTCGACGATGGAAAGAATATTCGTTTCGTTGTAGGCAAAACCATTACCGGTAATGAGAATAATGAAATAACCTACTAATAATACCACAATCAGATAAGGTATATACTTGTGTTTCAATAGCAAGGCAATAAGTGCTGAAGCACCATAGCAGAGCGCAAGACGCTGCATGACTCCCAAGATGCGAATTTGCTCAAATGGGAGAGGATTGTGGGTGTAACACAGTAAGGCAAACCAGTTGAGGGCTATTCCGATAAGGAAAATAACAATGGTTCTTTTGATTATTTTCAGGGCAGCCGGAGTACTGAATGTAAAGTTATACTTTTTAAGTGAGATGTAGGTGGAGATTCCCATGATAAACATGAAGAAAGGGAAAACCAGGTCTGTGGGGGTAAGACCGTTCCATTGGGCATGTTTTAGGGGAGCGTATGCATGTCCCCAAGAGCCCGGATTATTAACCAGAATCATTCCTGCGATAGTAATGCCTCGCATTACATCGAGTGCCAAAAGGCGTTTGTTACTTGTTGTATTCATGACTGTCACTTTTTAATGTGTTAAGTTAATAAGTAAGTTTATTGTTTCTTTCCGAAAGAATCTTCCAGTCGGTTGCGGATCATTAATGAGGCGACGATACCGGGTAGGGTACAAATACAAACCCAAATAAAGAAGTTGGTGTATCCGAGATGCTCCTGTATCCATCCTGCAGGCATCCCCGGAAGCATCATACCAAGTGCCATAAACCCGGTTCCGATAGCATAGTGCGCCGTTTTGTGTTCGCCTTCCGCAATATAAATCAGATATAGCATATAAGCGGTAAAGCCGAAACCATAGCCCAGTTGTTCGATAGCTACGCAAATGGCTATAAATATAGGATTATCCGGAGTGGCGGCAGCCATCCATACATATAATAGATCAGGAAGGTTGATAGCTAACGCCATAGGTAATATCCATTTTCTGAATCCGTCGCGGGAAACGAGGAAACCACTGATGATTCCGCCAACTAATAAAGCTATGACGCCTATAGTTCCATAGATCATTCCGACAGTTGCGGTAGATAAAGCTAGCCCACCTTTATCGGTAGCATCGAGCAGGAAAGGAGAAGCTATTTTGGCTAACTGTGATTCTCCCAACCGGTAAGTGAGAAGGAAAAAGAACATGAGACCCAGGTTCTTTTTCTTGAAGAAGGTGACAAAGGTCAGAAGAAAATCTCCCAACAATTTACCCGGTGTGAGTCCGGGACGTTTAATGTCCGAATCAGGATGGGGGAGAATCAGACGATGATAGATAGTAAGAGCAAGAAACAATCCTGCAAGAAGGTAGAATGTAATACTCCATGCCAAGGGAATATTGTTTTGTGATGTTTCCAACCATCCTGCCAGCATGACAAGAATTCCCTGCCCGAAAATGTTGGCAAGCCGATAGAAGGTATTCCGGATACCGACAAAGAAAGATTGTTCCTTATTATTGAGTCCGAGCATATAGAAACCATCTGCAGCGATGTCATGTGTAGCGGAGCTGAAGGCTAGCAACCAGAAAAAAGCAAGAGTCAACTGTACATAATGTGCAGTTGGGATAAAGAAGGCTATCCCTGCAAATCCGGCGGCGATGAAACCTTGCATGGCAATAATCCAAGCCCGTTTTGTTTCCACCAGATCGACGAATGGACTCCATAGAGGTTTGATAGTCCAGGGAAGATAGAGCCAGGAAGTGTATAAAGCTATTTCCGTATTGGATAATCCCAAACGCTTGTACATGATAACAGCAATCGTCATTACCGCTACATAGGGCAGCCCTTCTGCGAAGTAGAGGGTTGGTATCCAGCTCCAGGGATTTCTTTTTATAGTGGGTGTTGTCATGGCATTGTTCTTTTTTTCATTGATATTGTTTTTCGAGCGTACTGCCGGGGTAATAGTGAGACAGTATTTCTTCATACTTATAACCTTGCTCTCCCATTACGGCAGCACCAATCTGACAAAGTCCTACTCCATGTCCCCATCCGGCTCCGATAAGGATGAATCGTGAAGGATTTTTATCTTTTTTATGTCCCTTTTCTTTATATTCCTTGTCTATTACGAAGGCAGAACTATAAAGATGGGAAGTAGATAGGGTACGACGTATTTCCAGCTCTTTTCCGATAATAAGTGTCCGCAAGGTTCCTACAATCTTCAATCGGACAAGGCGTCCCGACGTTCCCCGTTCTATAGGAATTAAGTCCAGAATTTGCCCGAAATCAATCCCCGAACGTTGATGAATCAGGGTTGAAAGTTCTTGTTGGGAGTAGCAGACTTTCCAACGATAGAAGTCTGTCGTTTCCTGGTCATAGTTGTTTAAAACCTGGCTTAGGATCTTTTTGTCCTGCGTGTGGCAGAATGCGACAGGAGAAGTACGAATCCATTTATCAGCCTCCGTCTCTATTGTCAAATCGGGTAGTTGGTCTTCGATCTTACAATCCCGTTGACCGATGAGATAGGGGTGCTTTACGTTTTCCCAACAATTCTGGAACTCTTCAAAAGCCCCGCCGCAACATTTAGAGAAACGGGCATCACAAATCGTTCCTGCATACATCAATACTTCGCCCCGGGTAGCAGTGACTGCTTCGATAGCTTGTGGTGTTGAGGCACGTGTGATTCCTTGATACCGTTGGCAGTGATCGTCTGCGCATACGTCAAAGTTTTTGTGCGCTTCGTGGTCATACCATTTGATAAATTGAGAATCCGAAACGAAAGATGGAGAACAGGTTGCGCTATCCTTCTGTATAGACTTTCCTGTTTTCTCGTTCTTCATTTCCTGTTTTCTACTCTCTGTCTTCCACTTATTCAACAGCCAACTTCGGGAAATAACAGCATGTGCCTTTAGTAGTTCTAAAGAAGCAGTAGCACTCATTTCTGATGAAATCACACTGATGAGATATTCTTCGATGGAAATAATATTGATAGCAGTAAGTTGTTCCCCTTCGACGATGATCTTTAACTCCCCTTTGAATTTCTGGACTTCTTTGCGTTCCCAATGGAAGTTGATTCCGATGGTCACATCTTTCAGTTCAAAGAAAGCAGGTGCACCTTGTTGGGGAGTGAAAGATAATTCATTATATTCTTTCCCTTGCCAATGAATCTTCCCATCCCGGTAAATAGCCTTTTGCATACCGGAGCTTTCTGTTTCGTCGGAAGAGATAAATTTTATAGGGAAAGAGAATTCAATCTCTTTCCCGGAAAGGATACCAACACTTATTAGAGGGACTTGCATGCTATTTTATTACTATTTCTTCTTGAATAATTGATCGCATAGAGTATTTAACTGTTGGGGAGATAAACTTATCTCCTTGTAAATCTCTGTGAGTTTTTTGGCGTTTAATTTATCCATGTCTTCTTCTCTGACAATCGGGAATATGCCACCCATTTCTGCAACAGCCGGACTTATTAATAGCCCTTTTTCATTTGGGGTATAATAGCAATCGGGACGATGTTTTGAGCGTAGGAAAATGATGCAATTCCATACTTCTATTTCGTCACCTCCGAAATGGCTTATTTTATCGAGACCATACCAGGTTATCATGTTGATTAAAGGTTCCTTATCCGAATAAATGACGGAAAGATTTTGGTAGACCTTTTCAAATTGTTGCATTAAGTCAACTTTCAGACCTGATGTCATACCTATGCAAGTTGTGAATACATTGTCTACATAAGTTGTTACGCCGTTTTCATTTTCTAATATACTCTTCAAGAAATTCAGCGCAAAAGGGTTAGTCAGTTCTTCTTCTTTTCCTGCTGCCTGGAAATGCATGTGGTCAGGGGCGGAAGCACCGCACTCCGGTCCGTTATAGAGTATATAGAACTCGTCCAGGTTTTCAGCTAAGTGAAGCATATCTTCAAAACGTCCTTTCATGCTTTGTGGAGTGTGTTCCTTGTCGATGATTGTCAAGTGACGCTGAAAAATGGGGTAGGGGTTGAGGCATACCTCATAATGTCCGAATGGTAGATATGTTTGCTCTGCGGGGCGGTTTTTTCCGCATAAAAAACAAGGCCTTTCCTGGATAGAACGACTATCTGTTTTTGCCATGGTCGAGAGGATGCGTTGAGGATTCGGGAAAATTCTAACTTTCATCTCTCTATCTTCTTCCTTCAGTTTCAATACTTTTTTCTTTTCCAGATTTTCTTCCAACGCTTCATAGTTCCTTTTCGCAAGTTCCCAGTTTTCTTTTTGGTTTTCTATCATTTCCTCTACAAGTTCCTGAAACTCTTCATCAATAGTATGCATCTGGATTCTGCCCTTAATTTCCCATGTGCGGATTCGGTCTTTGTAGAAGTTGTTCCGATTGACTTTTTCTGTGCTTAATGCGGCGTCAGAGTTACCTTCCCAACGGCGACAGAGGTATATTACATCATAGATACGTCCGATCTTATACTCCCGTGAGATTCGTAATCCTATGGCGTAATCTTCACCATAGCTGGTGTTCGGCAATTTGATATTACGAAGAATAGGAGTGTAGAAAGCTCGTGGAGCACCCAAACCATTGATACGTAGAGCGTTGTTCTTTCCATTTTCCGGTGTCCACTCTTTGTGGTCAATGATACCGGGGGGGATTTCGTTCAGTTGGAAGTCGGTCATTAGATAGGTACCTATAACCATTGCGCAGCTTTCCTTATAAAAGGTGTCTACGATTTTCTGTAAAGTGGATTCATCTTTATATAAATCGTCGCTATCTAACTGTATAGCGAACTTTCCGCATTTTTCGTGACATATACCCTTGTTCCAGCAGCCTCCTATACCTAAATCATTTTCTTGGGGGATGATATGGATCAATCTTTTATCGCTACTTAGTTCCTGGAGAATTTCCGTCGTTCCATCGGTGGAATGATTGTCGATAACAATAATGTTAAAAGAGAAAGTGGTCCGTTGGTTTAAAGCCGAATTGACTGCATCGCGGATTGTATGAGCACGATTGCGTACAGGGATGATGACAGATGCCTCGAATTCAAAGTTTTCGCTGTGAAGATTTACAGGCCGTGAAGAAGTAGGCATGAAATAAGCATCAATACATTTCAGGTATTCGGTACAGGCAGCTTCCATTTCAATTTGTACTTCCCGATTTTTGGGGTTTACATAGTCGAATTGTTTCTCTCCGCTTTTTCTGGTATCTGTTTCAATTTCGGTGTATAGATATTCATTGATGTGCACAATTGAATATTTGTAAGAGATGAATAGACGCATAGCATATAGTCCTGCGTATTTGTACTCTTCACGCAAAGCATCTGCTATTTTAGTGAAGGCAGAAGAACTGAATAGAAGCATGGAACCGAAATCGAAATCATCCCGGACGCTTCCTAATTGGTAGTCAATGACAGGTGCTTGTTTAAGTTCTCCGTTAATCAGCTGATAGTGGTCGGCATAAACTATTCCATTCTTTTTATCGTTCTCTATGATTTGCACCATGCGTTCCAAGGCATACAGTCCCAGTTTTAATGGAGTTTGTTTCAAGTAGAACAGAGTATATTCCGTATTGGCATTGGCTGCAATTGTTTTCATTGTGTCTGTGGAATAGAACCCTTTAACAGAGAGATATTCACAACCCGGAAGAGCTTTCTTACCGGGCTCCGAACCTAATAAATAGATCTTATTTACTAGCTCTGACACTTGTAGTTCCTTTACTGTCTGCATGGTATCTTCCGGAGTGCCGAAAGGTATGAAGCAATTAATTTTCTTCTTCATCTTCATCTTAATATTAAAGAACTGTCGTATTGTCCATCGTTGATTTCTTTCGAATGAGGAAGCAAAGTCCGATGAAAGTAAATGCAGCGTTAAATAATAGCAGCTCGTAACTAATTTGGTAACCGTTGAACCATGCTTCCGAATTTCGTTGCAGGATATAGCAAAGAATAGGAGAAGCGATAGCTACCAACGGAATATATTTATCATAAACTTGTTTCTTGGTGAAGATGCCGAAAGCGAACAACCCTAAGATAGGACCATACGTATAACTGGCCAATGTGTAAATCGCATCAATCACACTGGTGTTGTTCAGCAAATTGAATACAAAAATGACTGCCCCCATCACAATTGCCATACCGATATGTACCTGTTTGCGTATCTTGCTAAGTGCCGCCTCTCCTTTTATCTGTGCATGTAAAATATCTACGGTAAAGGAAGTGGTCAGTGCCGTCAAGGCAGAACCGGCTGCAGAATAGGCGGAGGCTATCAGTCCGATAATGAATAATATTCCGACTATGCCGGGAAAATAATTTCCGGTAGCAATCATCGGAAACAACTCGTCGCTTTTTTCCGGATTCCCAATGCCTTGCTGTGCTGTAAACGTATATAACAGTACTCCTAGCATCAGAAAAAGCAGAATGACAAAGAACTGTGAGATTCCACTGGTAATCATATTTTTCTGCGAGTCCCGGAAGTTCTTGCAGCTAAGATTGCGCTGCATCATATCCTGGTCGAGCCCGTTCATGGCAATAACGGTGAATACACCTGCCAGGAATTGTTTGAAGAAATATCGTTTGTCGTTGACATCGTCAAAAAAGAATGTCTTGGAAAAGTCACTATCTGAAATCGTACTAACCAGACCGCTGAAACTCAGATGCAGGCTGGAAGCAATATAATAGATGCAAAGTACAACCGACACTACCAGGCAGAATGTTTTTAGAACATCCGTCCATATCAATGATTTCACTCCACCGCGGAAAGTGTAAAGCCATACGATAAATACCGTAAGGATCACGTTCAACAGGAATGGGAGATGGAAAGGATCGAAGATAAGAAACTGCAATGTCAGGCATACGAGAAAGAGCCGGACGGCTGCCCCTAGCATCTTTGAAATAAAAAAGAACCAGGCTCCCGTCTTGTAGGAAGAGCTTCCGAACCTGTTCTCCAGATATTCATAAATGGAAACCAGATTCATGCGATAAAAGAGGGGAACAAGTACAAATGCAATGATAATTTGTCCTACTATGAATCCCAGCACCATCTGCAGGTAAGAAAAGCGACTTGCCTGTACCATACCCGGAACGGAAACGAAGGTGACTCCGGAAATGGTGGAACCGATCATGGCAAAGGCAACGATATACCAGGCTGATTTACGGTTTCCTACAAAGAATCCTTCATTGTCGGCTTTGCGTCCTGCTATATAAGAGATAGTGAACAGGATGATAAAGTATGCCACAGTAGTAATAGATATAACGGCTGGACTCATATCTGCTGTTTAAATTCGTTTGAGGATGAATATCCGGAACTTGTTTACTTTGCCTACAAATGTAGGGAATTTATCATAGATATACATACTCTTACATATTTTTTATTCCGGGTGTGCCTCCGGTGGCATGTTTGGAGGAACGCCAGTTTTTGTTGAGCGAGGACAACTCCGGAGATTTCTTTTCAAGCGAAACGCCGGTTATTTTATCAATGGTGTGCATTTCATCTCTAAAACAACAAGTGTCAAAAGTATGTCCTGGTGCAGTCTCTTTACTACTTGAAAGTGCCAGATACCCGCCATTATTGTTCAGTGCCGGGAAGTTCGGTATAATTATTATATTTTCTCCACCGACTTTATGTTTCTGAACAACTCTGTTGAAGTATTTCGTGAAGCAAAGATATGCTTTGGCAGGAATGGTTAGGGGAGTAGAAGGACTTTCATTTTGAAGGATGGTAGTATTGTATATTGCCCCGTCTTTATACATCTTATATAGATAAAGTGCCGGTAAAATGATAGCCTGTTCAGTCGGATTGTAGATTTCTATATATTCTGCACCATCAGTAGCATTGTTATACATGATTTCATTGAAAAGAAGCATACCTCTCACATCTTTCGGTAATTCGGGGGTGTTCGGATTATCTGGAATGTCTGTTCCGGGATGATCGGGTGTTTCATCAGGTGTAGTGTCCGTTTCTACGTTATTAGATAGCTGTATGTGATGAAATGTAAATCCTTTACAGCGGGTTTTGGTGTAAATGCAGTATATACCGCAGTAGCGGGAAGTTTGTATATCGGTATCTTTTATTTGTTTTTCTTTTACGTATTCATTCTCGGATTCACGTCGTGTCCAAAAAGTCCAGTAACCATTATTGTCACGTTCTACTTTTATATATAGTTTCGGTGAAGAGTCTCCTTTCATCAACTCTCTTCCCGAAGCCAGTAGTTTAGATTGGTCTCCGTTTTGACGATAAAGAGTTACATTATCTTTGGCTCCTCCTATCTGAATATAATAACCGTTTAAATTACCGGAAAGAATGTTTGAGGAAGAAGTCAGATAAAATCGTGCATAATTGTTAGCGGAAGGATTAAAGGTGAGGTGAACTCCAAATTCCCAACGGGTATTTTTTACAGAGGTGGAAGGAATGGTGACATAAGCTGTTCCGGCGTCTTCGTATGGATCATTCAGATGGATTCCTTCTTTAGAATTGATGGTGAATTTGTCCATCTCTCCTTCCCAGGGAAGTTCGGAGGTAACTGTATCCTCTCCCTCTGAATCTCCTTTTTCTTCGTCATTAGCAGGGAGCGAACAATTATAGAACAATATGATGAAGATACTTAGGAAAGCAAATGCTTTGTAAACTTTCATACGGTTTTTAATTTGAGTTTTTTCGTTTTACCGTATTTGTTTGTGTATAATGCAGAAGCAATTGCGGTCTGAATATTTGAATGAGTCGGCAAAGATAAACTTTCTTGCCGGAAAAAGCCCATACTTACAGAAGAAAAGATTGTAATTCTTTTTGTTTCCTATACACGCATGGGAAGAAAACTGTAAGGGACTACCCTAAGTCATATTTAATAGATTGACTTTTGATAGTCCCTTACAACTGTTACATTCAATATGGGAATACTATTCGAAACGTGGTATTACATATTTATCAGTATAAGATGTGAAAGTAATACCGGGCATGGAATGAGTAGACGATGCGTTCTCTAATTTTTTAATCAATGAATAATCGTCGGCATTCAATGCGTAATAATTATCAGAGGTCGGAGTAGTCACACGTACCGTCCAATCGAACATATTACCGATGATGGTTAATGCATCCGTTTCGGGATTGAATACAGGAATTCCTGTTTTCACTACTTCGTATGTCCGGCTCTGCAGTACATAGAAAGCATTGTTGACATCGGTCATGAACGCAAGTGTTTTCTTATTTCTGAACTCTGTCAGATACAGATGTTCCAGTGTCAGTCCTTCAGGCAAGGTGATGGCACGAACATACGGACGCCCTTTCACCTGTTTCAGATGAAACAGACGGCGGTCGGCATCCAATAGAAGATAACCTTCGTCATACTCCTTTTTCACCGTTGGATTTCCTACGATCTCTGTTGCCGGGAAACGAAACTCCTTTTTAGTCATAGCTTCGGTAAACTGAAGACTCTTGTCTTCCTTTACGCTGTTGGAGGCCATGTCGATAAACTCGATTCCTTTGGAGGTGATGCGGAATACGTCATCCGGCATTTTCAGGTCTACACGTCCTGACATGGATTCCATCAGAGGATAAAGTCCGATGGAAGGCGCATTGATATCCGAAGGTACACTGCGGAAGTTGAAATTCTCCGTCTGTACCATTTTAGGAGTTACTGCTATCCCTTTAATGGTATCCGGAAAACGCTCATCGGACATCAACTGACGAAAATAAAACATAGGCAGGATACTGTCGAAAGCTGCTTCCGAATAAATATTACCTGCCAGGTCGCGACGCACGCTTCCTTTTCCCTCTTCCTGTCCCATCTGTGCGAAATCGCCAATTACGAAACTGTACAGGGTAAAGGGAGTTTTCTCCGGCTTTACGACAAAGAAATTGTAACACCAGGGCAACTGCCAGAGAAGCAGAAAAGCGATGGTTACATATAATAATATAGTACTGAAACGTCTCATTACTCAATCTTTTAATTTTTAGTCTTTAATTTTTAATTGCTCCTAGTCCTGCTTTCCGGCCTTGAATCGTACGATAGAAAGCCACGAGAAAGAAGCTGTCAACAATGTATAAACCACTAAATAAGGGAGGAACTTGTTATATGCTTCCGGTGTGGGCGACAGAAAGAAGATTCGGAGTAATAATACTGCGATAATGAGATTCAGAATACGACGTTTCCATGCCGGTTCAAGGCAGATCCAGGCCACAAGCAGATAGCCGGAAATCCCGGCAAGATACCACGTTAAAGCGGTGAGCAATATGTGGTTCTTCAGTTCATGGGCAAGTATTCCATTCAGGTATACTTCCATCAACAGAAAATTGGAAGCGAAGCAGACAAGTAGCAACACTAATCCCGAAAGTAGCATATTACCTGTCATCTTCAACTCCGGATAAGGCAGATGGAGAGTCAGTTTCAGGCATTTGCGCTGCATTTCGGGAACAAACTGCACAATAGCCATCAAAATTCCCGCAATCAGAGGGATATATTGCAACATATCAATGAAGATGACATCTCGTTGCAGCATCACTTCCCACACATGAGCAGCCCCTTTCATTTCTACCACCCGGTTGATGCGGAGCATACAGTAGCCTGTAAAACCAAGTGTGGCGAGCACGGCAAGTAGAAAATACCACCGTGTCTTTATCCATTCTTTATAAAATATAGCGTACATTGTTTTTATCAATTATCAACGATTCTAGTATTTGCCTGTCAGGCCGATAAATGCATCTTCCAGATTCACCTGTTCACTATGAAAATTAGTGTAGGGCACTGACATGGATTTCAGTTTTGCTTCAGTTTCTGCCGGTTGAAGGAAAGAGAAAGTCTCCAACTGGTTCCGCATGACAGAAGGATGATAGAAATCATCAGATGCGGGAAGTTCGTAGCCTTCGGGAATAGTGAAGGTATAGCGACGTCCTTTTTCTAGTAGTTCGGCAATTGGTTTCTGAATCAGTATCTTTCCGTAGTCCATGATGATGCAGTCGTCAACAAGCCGCTCCATGTCCTGAATGATATGCGAGGTCAGAAAGACGGTTTTTCCTTCTGAACGGGCATAGTCGCGGAGGTAGTCGACAAACAGGCGACGATAGCCGGGATCGAGTCCGAGGGAGAAATCATCCAGCACGAGAAGTTCCGGGTTCTGTGCGAGAATCAGTCCGAGGGCTACTTGTGAACGTTGTCCGCAGGACATACGCGAGATACGTTGTCCGGGAGCGACTTTCAACTTATTCATCAGTTCATAGTACGCTTCCTTTTTCCATTGACCGGGGTAGAAAGCTGCGTAGAATTTCTCTATCTCGGTGATGGTCATGAATTGATATTGCACATGACCTTCGATGAGCAGTCCGATATTGCGACGCAGAGCCGGTGCCATTGTCTGAATCTCCTGTCCGAAGATGCGACATTCTCCCGAACGGGGTTTCAGGTAACCGCTCAAGATATTGATAGTGGTGGTCTTGCCCGTACCGTTCTTTCCCAACAGTCCCAAGATGCGTCCTTTGGGTACTGTGAAACTAAGATTTTCGTAAATCAACCGTTTGCCGTAATAGTGCGTCAGATTGTTACATTCGATAATATGTTCCATTTGATTTTATCTGTTATTCTATTCAAAAGAAGAAAAGGAAAAGAATGGGAATCAAGATTCCGACAATGACTTCGATCCCTCCTCTGCCGATAATGCCCTTATTCCCTTTCAGCATGATAATGCCGGAGAGAGTAATGATAATAAGAGCGATGGCGAAAATATCAGCAAAGTAAGTCCACCATTGTCCCGGGTTGTAATGTAAGCGGGACATTGCTCCGATAAGCGGGCGGCGGGTGACGGATTCATATACCGCTTCTCCTGTCTTCACGTTTACCAGGAGATTGGAGCCGCCTTTCAGGAATACTTTCATTACGTCCGTTTTCGGGAAGTAATATTTGGTATAGTTGCCGCTTTCTCCCAATGGTTCCAGGAGAGTGAGCACTTTCTCCTTATTCATTCCTGCTTTATCCGGTAGCTTTTCTGCTATCTTATACTCTTTCCGTGTGATGGAGAAGTTCGGATTAATAGTGTCACGGTGATTCATTACAATTCCGGAAATGGCATATATCAATACCATTCCGGAAAAGAAAAATGATAAGTCACGGTGTATGAGCCGACTCCACTTACGGATGTTACTACTCCACTTCATACGAGTCAGCTTCCATGAAATAGAAAGATAAATACTCTTTTCCTGTTTCTGCCTTGCGGTCGGCTATTTTTGCACGGAAATCTGCAATGCGGGCTTCAGGGCTGTTGGCTGTTTCACCACGTGCTTTCTTTTCAGAGTCGCATCCGGCTTCACCGGTTCCGTGTTTCTCGGCAGCCTGTGCTTTGAGTTGCGCTTCCCAGTTCTGGAGGTAGGCTTCGTCAATGCGTTGTTCTTTCAGTGTTCCGGTAACACGAACGATGGAGTTCACGCATTTAGGATCGAATGCTCCCAAAGTGCCCGCTTCTACACGGATCACATGGGTATCGTCGCTACCCATCAGGAAGATTTTCTTTGCGCCATGTTTGCAGGTATGTGTGCAGACGCCTTCAATGGTCACTTCTTGTCCTGCAAGGCTTTCGGCATTGGCAAGAAGAGAATCAATTTCCAAGGCGGAAGATGCAGACTGTTCTGTAGTCGCTTCTGATGCGCTTTTCTGTTGTTTGTTACCACATGAAGTTCCGATAAAAGTCATTGCCACGATGGCAATTGCGATTGTTAGCTTTTTTGTTTTCATTGTTATTGCTTCGTTTTTATATAGTTTGTAATCTGTTTTTCGTTTGTTTATAGCTTATCGTAGTTCGCCTTACGGGCGAGGGGAGTAGCCTTACTTGAAACTTTTAGTTTCCCAGTGTGAAACTGGTAGTTTCAAACCTTGAAACTGTTGGTTTCTCACCGAGAAACTAAAGGTTTCAAGGCATGAAACAAATATTAGTCTTTTAGTTGCCGGCTTGATCCCTTATGCAACGAACTTGCATACCGGCTTTAATGCTAACATAAGATAATGATAATCTGCCTTCCGGATACTTGGTTGCATTGATTGTACTCATTAATCCAAAGAACTGTATATTGGTTAGTAGGCCGCTGGTACTATTGTATATGGGTTTGTAGGCGGTCGAAGTCATGAGATAATTCATTGCCGGTTTTCCATGCCACGCAGCTTGAATCTTGGCGTCATCTGCTATTGCAGTTTTTTGGTAGCTGCCGGCGCCTGTAAGACTTGTTGCCATACGAACACCGGAGAATTGGTAATTGAATCCTGCATCCATCAGTGATGATATTTTGGCTCCATCATAAGCTGTATCATAAAAAAGAGCTTTATCACCATCAGCCGGTACCTTGCCGTCGGCATCATTCGTTGTTTTTCCTACCAGATTAAAGTACTCCAGACGTGTCGGTATGTGCCATCCTTTCGGGCAGATTCCTTGTGCTCCTTCAAAGGAGGTCAGATTACTATCAGTAATTTCTTTACCACCCAGTGCAGCCTGGAAATCATATAGATAACCTAATTCTTTTATGGCACTTTCTTTTGTTGTAGCTACGGTTGCACCGTCGGCTGTGATTTCATACGGATACCAAACATGGCTATCAGCAGTTGGATCACTTGAAGGAGTATACCCTTTCGGTAAATAAATAAGCGGTTCAGCCATCCATGTCGTACCGTTTGAGAGAGTTACAGTCTTATATTTTACATTATCATACAGGAAATAGTTCTGATCGAGATGTTCCTCGAAAGGAATCTCATTATCAGCTCCAATTTCACCCTCATCTGTCCAGTTTTCAATGTCACCACTAAGTTTGACTTCTATATCGTCAGGTAACACGCGAATGTTCACACTGTATTGTCCTCCTTGTGCCAAAGTGGTAGATGTGAGCTTCTGTGACAAGGTCTTGCCGTCAGATGTTGCTACTTCAAGCGTCAAGGCTACTGTTTGGGGAACGATAATGGCGCGGTATGTCTCATTCGCTTTAACGGCTTGTGCAACAATGCTTGTTGCGGAGGCGTTTGCATCAGCAGTCACTGTGAGAGCACTCAAATCAAGAGTTGCAGTCGGGATGGAACCTTTCAATGCGATAGACGAGATGTTAGCTTCTACTTCCTTTGTTACATTAATCACTAATTTAGTAAACATGTGTTTGAAGTTCATGCTTATAACGTTGGTAGTCGGAAGTACATCCGATTTCTTTGCTGCCATAAAATCTGACGCTCCATATCCACTAGTCTGATCGGTTTCAACAGTAAATGAAGCCGGAGTATTACCCTCTTTATAGGGATAATAGGCTACTATTTGCGATTTGTCATTTCCTTCCGGGTACCAGAGTAAATCGCCTGCAAATACTCCGTCATTGTATGTCATCTGTTTATTCTCTGCATATACGAAGTCACCGTTTTGGGTGATTGTAACACCGATTTTATCTCCGGTCTCAAAGTTAACTTCCGTAGCACGTGTAATAATAGGAGAGATAGTAATGCGACTGTTTGCAGGAGTCGTAGCTTCGTTCTCTTCCTGTTGGCAAGATACCAAAAGCGCTGCTGCGAAGATAAATGTCAAACTCTTTTTCATTGCTTAATAATTTAGTTTATATATATTCATTGTTTTCAAAAAGTATATCCTAATTTGATAGTCTCGTTCCAACGGTTCGAACCATCTATATATTGCAGGTTGAAACCGTGCGTATAACTACCCTGTACTTCCGCATAAATTCCATGGTTGAAATAATAGCGCAATCCGAGATGAAATGTCGCTTGTGGGGCGGTTGCATATTCATTTTTCAGATTGTAATAATCAGTCAGCCGATAAGGCGGATCACCCGGTTCCGTATCTGTTGCCGTAGTCCTGTTTTTCTCGGTAAAGTTTCCTATGGCAAAGGATGCAGCCGCTTTCAGGTCGAGTTTCCCTAGATGAAATACGCTGGAGATATAAGTCTGGCTACAAATCATCTTTTCCGAAACCACATAAGGATACATCTGTGTGGTCAGTCGTCTGAATGTTGATATATTCGTTCCCAGGCGAAGTTCCGTGCGGGGACTAATCAATTCATATTCGGGATGGACGGAGAAAACATCCTGCTCAAAAATACGATTGGAACCGTGTACGTGAGTGTTCGTTATCCCGTTCACAGTTTCTTTGGTTATCACATTTTCGTTGTTGACCAGATGTGACCATTGCAAGTTCAGTCGCAGAAAATGCTCTTTCTTTCCCTGTTTGAAATGATAACTCAAATGGGAGGTAATCCAGTGGGTTGGAAATTTAAACCAGATAGCATCTCTTTCACCGGCAGAACCTGAAGAATACGTGTATTCAGCATCTCCGTAAAATCCTTTCCATTGAAGTTGCAAGGCTCCCCCGTTCGACAATTCTTTGATGGGGAAACCGTTGACACCCGATTCACTAAGATGGATTCCACTCCCGTCCCATGCCTCGTAAGCTCCATACATAAGTCCTTTATCCAGAAAAGCATTGTAAGAGTTTTCGGCTGTACCGATGACTTCTGCTTTTACTGATTCGCTATTTTTGCCGAGAATATAGGAAAAGCCGATCGCCATATCTCCCGAATGATACATGATGCTGGGGGCTATTTTCAAATCCAGTCGGTAATTGGTATGCCGCAAGTCCTTTCGTTTGGAATAGTTGGAGGCGGCAAAGTCAATCTTTCCTCCTAATCGCCAGTTGGGTGAAATATCAGTTGCAATACCACCCATGAAAGCGTAAGTTTGCAAGTCTTTACGTCCGGGTGTGAACTCCAGGAGGTCTACGGGATAAAATCCTGGGTGGATAAACATCGAACCGCTCATATCCTTGCCTGAAGTATGATCGAATGAGAACGAACCCGTCAGTGAATAACCTTTCAGATGAGTGATGGACTTTGCTACCGCTCCGGCACTCCATGCTTCTTTTGCTTCGTAATAGTTGCGGAAATCACCGTGGTTATTCTTTCCGTACAGTTCGGCATAGGAAGCAGAAATACTGTCCATCATGATACCTGTGACATTTGCCCCGGCATTCCAGGAGTTACGCCGTTCGATGATGTCATAAGTCTGTGCCGAAACTCCGGATGTCAGACATAGAATCCAAAGACCTGTTATATATATTTTCTTCATCTCACTCATGCAAAGATTGTTTTTCCCGTTCATAAAAATCGGTAGAAGAGTTGTTTGTATCTACCAGTACTTCGTAACCCGCTTCCTGTGTCGCTTCTTCATCCACATGACGGTATAAACTGCGTCCGTTGTATGTGGCACTTTGAGTGACATATCCCGCATCGATGGATGGAGAAATACGCTTTTTATTGTTGGAGGAACCGCCATAATATACTTCCGTGCCATCAATCACCCAATCGAGTGGTACCGCTATCACCTGATCCGTAGTGCTTCCCGGTTTTTGTATGATACTTCCCTCTTTAAGAACAAAGTCCTGTATCGTGGTATCCTTGGCTTTAAAAATAACCGCGGCAGGAGAAAATATCGAGAATGAATAGGCGTTCGCCTGGCCAGTCTTCAACACTACGTTCAGGTAATGATCCGGTGTGATCTGGTCGCCCGGAGCCGGATGATACTGTGTGTTCGGAAAATAAACATTATTATAGCATACAAAATATCCGGGTTTGTTCAGGTTGACAGATTGCGGATATTGTGCCGCATGGTCAACCGCTCCGTTGATGGCAATCACTGCATCTTCTCCCGGCTGAAGCGGGAACGTTTTACCGGTACCGCCAAATTGCCAGATACACTGAACGATGGGAGCAAAGTCCTTGAAGATAGTTGCTCCGGTTGCTTCATCCTGTGTCACCCATACATTAGTGGCTTGTGAATTGTAAGGGTCGAGTGCTCCGAAGCATAAACTATCCAGATATTGCACTTCCGAGTCGTTATTATGCAGGATAATGTACTTGTCGGATTGATAATTTCCTTCCAGCGGTAACTTTGTGCATCCTCCGCAGTAAATCTCTTTAATAATGATCGTCCCGGCCTTGGAATGAATGAGCGGGAGATTAAGAGATATGTCTCCGCTGGTTAGTTTGACATTATCAGCTAATCCGTTGAAAATATCCTTTCCGCCTTTGTCGCTGACTTGTACGCGGTATATACCTTTGGTCAAAGAGAATTGCGCCACTCCATTCTTGTCGGTTTTAGCCTTGTAAGAATTTCCACGGTCGACATCTTCAATCTTTACGGTCACTCCTTCCCGGAGATGATCCGTGTATCCGTCCGGATATACGGCAGTAACCTGCAGGCTGTGCAACTGGTTGTCATACGGATTCTCTTTATCGATATCTGTGCATCCCGCAAAGATGCCAGTCACTGTTAGTAATAATATGTAGATGAATTGTTTCATATAGTTAGAATTTGATACGGCAAGTAAGTCCATAATAGAAATCCGGGGTGAAGAGAGCGCTTACACCCGTTGCATGAGATTTTACATAAGGCCGTGAGTTGGTGAAATTAATCGCATTGAGAGAAAGAGATACATAGTCTCCAATCTCTTTGGTGATATTGATATTGGCAGAAAAATAAGGATCATATCCGTCTGCTGCAAATGTATAGGCATTGCCCGATTTGCGTATCAGGTAGGAGAATTCCGGATTCGCGGCTTCCGCTGATGTGAAAGGATGCATCTCATTATTCAGGTCGAGGTATGCTACCGGCCAGATAGCGGTATAAGAGTTACCGTCATAGATACTTCCCCCGGTTTGGGTATTACTGCTTTCGCTCACATTGAAAGCATATTCTTTTCCTTGATACTCGGAGATGTTCTGCGAACGCTTCACAAGCGAAGCTTCCAGTCGGCACGAGATAATCAGTCTGGCTTTCGGAATACGGGTGATGGCTGTGATATTGGCATCCAGCGAGTGGGTACGCTTGCCGTTGGCAGTAGTCGATAAGTTGTCGCCGTTGGCGTAGATACCTACATATTGGTAAGAACGATTGGCAAAACTGGTGTGCGACCATCCATTCTGATAATAATACGATAAAGAGTTGTCGATGTATTTCGTATAAGTATAAGCGGCATCTACCCGGAATTGCGTGCGAATCGGAGTAATTTCCGGGAAATCAACAATCATTTCCGCTCCGCGACGAATCACGTCCATTCCATTGTCGGGAGAAGTTGACTTTACAAAAGTCTGGTCGGTCACTTTGACATCCATAGGAGTCCAGTAACTGGATGCATTGTCGCGTATGTAAACCATCCCTGTCTGGTTATCTACATTGATTTGCGGGTTAGTCGGCATAGTGAATCCATCCGGCAATTGGAGCACATCATAGGAGAACGGAGTATAAGTACTTGCGTATTTATACGGCAGCTTGGTACGGTTGAAATAACCGACTAATGAAATCCGGGTACGGGCAATGTTGACGTCCAGACCGATTTCTGCGTTCTGATTCCGTTGCCAGCGTAGGTTTTCATTGTGCAATAACGTGTAGGGCTGACTATAATATATATAAGATGATTCAATCTTATTATAGGAAAAGCCGAAGGTCTGTATGTCCCGATATTCCTGTTTGGGATACAAGATATAGAAAGAGGGAAGTTTTTCGGTAATTCCCCAACCGCCACGGATAGCGATATGTTCGTTCAACTGCCATCTGGCATTGAAACGTGGTGAAAGAGTATTCAGGTTCTTATATTTCGTTCCCTTGATAAACAAATGTTCCCAACGTACCCCTGCCATCAGTCTAAGCATGGTATTTCCCACAGGAAATGACAGACTTTCTTCTGCATAAAGCGAAACATTATGCATATATGGATAAGTAGTGTAAGGACGGGGACGATAACCGTTCGGAGCCAATGACGGGTCTTTGTAATATTCTCCTTCACCCACATTGCCTGTTGCTTTCCATTGAACACCCGCTTTCAGGTTGCTGTTTACAGTCTTAAACCGTCTGTTCCATTCATATTTTAACGATGCGGCATAATCCAGTTCTTTGGAGTCGATGATTTGGTCGGCAAAGTAAGTATATGGCAGTTTGTTTGCCATAAAATATCCTTCCTCCGTGGCATGAACAGCCGGTTGCTCCGATGCATACGAGTAGAACGTATGCGCGTGGGAGTTATTATCATTGTAATATATCGATGCGTCGAACTTGAGGTTGGTTATCCACGATTTGTTGAGCAGCCAGGCCAGTGAAGTGTTTGCCCGGAATACGTTGTCTCTCACTTTGTTGTATTCTCCCGAATAGGCATCAGGATCATCTTTGGTATTCATTCCTCCGATATTGCCTGTAACACCGATGTCGAATCTTAATACGTTGCGGAACGTGTTGCTATATCCGGCAGAGAATCCCCTTCTTGTATAAGAAGAATAGGGAGATACCAACTTTTGAGTAGCCTTGGTCCACTCACCGTTTATGTTGATGACTCCTTTATCGTTTCCTAAATCCAATCCTTTAGCAAATGAAACCTGTTCGGTGCGAGGATTGATAGACAGCAATATGTTCCAGGGTGTTTTCCCTTTCCGGGTGTGAATCTTGACCATACCACTATTCAAGTCTCCATATTCTGCCGAAGGCACTCCGGTGATGACTTCCACCGATTCAATATCTGCAACAGTGATATTCCGGGTATCCACTCCGCTCATATTGCCAAACGAACCATTGTTTCCAATACGAACCCCATCCACTTCTACGGCTGTTCCAAATGTGGCATTACCAGCTGTTGACCCTCCGTCGCGTAATGAGAAGATATTATTGGTGGTAAGATCCGGCACTTTAGTTTTTCCTCCCGGAAGGAGAGCGGAGATATCGCTCACGTTGGACACCTGTAGGTGTTCCAATGCATGATTTCCGATAGTGAGCGTCGTGTTTAATTCATTTTTGGGTGCTTGTGCAGTGACGACTACATCATCCAGTGCAAGTGTATTTTCTTTGAGTATGATAGGAAGGTTATTGATATTGCTGCGTACATTTACGGGAATTGTTGCCGGTACATAACCAAGAAAAGAAACCTCCAGATTATATTTTCCCTCCTGTACTCCTTGTATCGTAAATTCTCCTTTCTGATTGGATACGGCCCACAAATAGGTACCTTTAATGAGAATAGAAGCACCAGGCAAAGGGGAATTCGTTTTTGCCTCGGTCACACGTCCCGAGATTGTATAGATGTTTAAATTAGCTGCGGCCTCAAATAAATTGAAAAATAGTAGCCCCCAGAATGCTATATTAAAAAGACAATATTTCATAGATAAGTTTTGCGCAAAATTCGATAAAAAGTGACTTTCTATCAATCACTATAAATAGTTATTTTGGTAAATGCTGATACCTATAACTAGTGACTTCTTACCTACGAATAGGTATTTTCTCTCTAATTACGGCTTGGAGAATAAAAAACCGGCTTGCATTGTGATCACTATCACATTGCAAACCGGCTGATTTATTGGGCTTATCTATAGTTGTCCGGATATTATATCCAGTCTGTTATATTAGATATTTTTTACTTTAATCAAATATTCGGCAATCTGAACAGCATTCAGGGCAGCCCCTTTCTTAATCTGGTCACCTACAATCCAGAAAGTCAATCCGTTTTCGTTTGTCAGGTCTTTGCGGATACGGCCTACGTATACCGGATCTTTACCTGCCAGGAACAACGGCATCGGATATTCTTTTTCAGCCGGATTGTCCTGCAGCACCAGACCTTCACCGTTAGCGAACGCTTCACGAGCTTCTTCTACGGAAATCGGACGTTCAGTTTCTACCCAAATACTTTCAGAGTGAGCACGTAATGCAGGAACACGTACGCAAGTTGCGCTAACTTTTACGTCAGAATGCATGATCTTGCGTGTTTCATTATACATTTTCATCTCTTCTTTCGTATAACCGTTCTCTGTAAATACGTCAATCTGCGGAATCAGGTTGAAAGCCAACTGATAGGCAAACTTCTCTACAGTCACAGGTTCGTTTGCCAATACTTGACGATATTGTTCGTACAATTCGTCCATGGCAGCGGCACCCGCACCACTTGCTGCCTGATAGGTAGACACGTGCACGGTTTTTATATGAGAAAGCTTTTCGATGGCTTTCAGTGCAACTACCATCTGGATAGTCGTACAATTCGGGTTGGCGATAACGCCGCGCGGACGTTCCAATGCATCCTCTGCATTTACTTCAGGCACCACCAAAGGCACATCGGCATCCATACGGAAAGCGCTGGAGTTGTCGATCATCACAGCACCATACTTGGTAATTGTTTTCTCGAACTCCTTAGATGTTCCTGCACCGGCAGAAGTGAAAGCAATGTCTACCCCTTTAAAGTCATCGTTGTGTTGTAAGAGTTTCACCTCGATCTGTTTACCGCGGAAAGTATATGTTGTTCCGGCACTACGTTTAGAACCGAACAAAACTAACTCGTCCATCGGGAAGTTTCTCTCATCGAGCACGCGCAGGAACTCTTGTCCTACGGCTCCGCTTACGCCAACAATAGCTACTTTCATCTTTTTCTTTTGTTAAATTGTGAATATTGAATTTCTCTTCTTATCCTGTCGAATAGAAAAGATTTGGCTGCAAAATTATAACAATTTAGCATATAAACATCGATTTTGAGAGAAATATTTCAGTTTTTCGGCGGATTACTCATGCTTCCGTATAGTTGGACGTGGTTATTGGAGTGAAATGACCATTAGACATTCATTGGATTCTGCAAACTTTTTTGTTCCTTTGCAGAAAATTCCTAAAAAACACAGCCTATGAACCTGTTTGATCTCAATTTAACGCTGCCGATTTCTGATCCGACCTGGGTGTTCTTTTTGGTACTAATTATCATTCTTTTTGCTCCGATGATTTTGGGGCGTCTCCATATACCTCATATTATAGGCATGATTCTGGCGGGTGTCTTGATTGGCGAACACGGCTTTCATGTACTCGACCGAGACAGTAGTTTCGAACTGTTCGGCAAAGTAGGGCTCTATTATATCATGTTCCTTGCCGGTCTTGAGATGGATATGGAGGACTTTAAGAAGAACCGGACGAAAAGTTTCGTGTTCGGCTGGCTTACCTTTCTGATTCCTATGGTGTTGGGAATATGGAGTAGTATGAGTATGCTGGGATATGGTTTTCTCACGGCGGTATTGTTGGCAAGTATGTATGCTTCTCACACCTTAATTGCTTATCCTATTATTAGTCGTTACGGACTGTCTCGTTTGCGCTGTGTCAATATCACCATTGGTGGTACTGCTGTCACCGTCACCCTTGCTTTGATTATTCTTGCTGTCATAGGAGGCATGTTTAAGGGAACTGTCGATGGCTGGTTCTGGGTATTTCTTGTGGCAAAAGTGGCTTTCCTCGGATTTCTGATTGTGTTCTTTTTCCCCCGTATCGGACGCTGGTTCTTCCGGAAGTACGATGACAGCGTGATGCAGTTTGTATTTGTGCTGGCGATGGTTTTCCTCGGAGGAGGATTGATGGAATTTGTAGGAATGGAAGGAATCTTAGGAGCTTTCCTGGCGGGCTTGGTATTGAATCGCCTGATTCCTCATGTATCTCCTTTGATGAACCGGTTGGAATTTGTGGGAAATGCACTGTTTATTCCCTATTTTCTGATTGGTGTCGGAATGATTATTGATGTAAGAAGCCTGTTTACCGGAGGTGAAGCATTGAAAGTGGCTATTGTGATGACAGTGGTGGCGACCTTTAGTAAATGGTTGGCTGCCTGGATCACGCAGAAGATATACCGGATGCAGTCGAATGAACGGAGCATGATATTTGGCTTGAGTAATGCGCAGGCTGCGGCTACACTGGCAGCAGTACTGATCGGCCATGAAATCATTATGGAGAATGGAGAACGCTTGTTGAATGATGATGTATTGAACGGCACGGTAGTGATGATACTTTTCACTTGCGTCATCAGTTCTTTGGTGACCGAACGTTCGGCCCGCCGTTTCGCTCTGGATGAAAATGTGCAAGCGGAAGAAGAAGCTAAACAGATAAATAAGGAGCAGATCCTGATTCCGGTCGCTAATCCGGAGACGATTGAAGATTTGGTTAATCTGGCTTTGGTGATAAAGGATGCCAAGCAAAAGAATGCATTGGTGGCATTGAATGTGATTAATGACAATAACAGTTCGGAGAAGAAAGAGCAGCAGGGCAAACGGAATTTGGAGAAGGCTGCTATGATTGCCGCTGCCGCCGATGTGCCTGTCACGATGGTGAGCCGTTATGATTTGAATATTGCTTCGGGGATTATCCATACGATTAAAGAATATGAAGCTACGGATATTGTGATCGGTCTGCACCGGAAGGCTAATATTGTCGATTCTTTCTTCGGACATCTGGCTGAAAGCCTATTGAAAGGTACGCATCGTGAAGTGATGATTGCCAAATTCCTGATGCCGGTTAACACCCTGCGCCGAATTAATATTGCTGTTCCGCCAAAGGCTGAATATGAATCGGGTTTCTCAAAGTGGGTGGAACATTTCTGCCGTATGGGAAGCATCCTCGGCTGTCGGGTGCATTTCTTTGCCAATGAGCGTACATTGATGCGCCTTCAGCAACTGGTGAAGAAAAGACATGCAGGTACCCCGACAGAATTTTCCATCCTGGAAGAATGGGAAGATCTTCTGTTATTGACAGGACAGGTGAATTATGACCACTTGCTGGTGGTTGTTTCTGCCCGTCGCGGGTCTATCTCTTACGATACCTCTTTTGAACGTCTGCCGGCGCAACTGGGAAAATATTTCTCTAATAATAGTTTGATTATCATCTATCCCGATCAGTTTGGAGAACCGCAGGAAATTGTGTCATTCTCTGATCCGCGTGGACATAATGAGTCTCAACATTATGAGAAAGTGGGTAAATGGTTCTATAAATGGTTAAAGAAAAACTGATGGAAAGATACGACTGGCAACAGAGAACAGCACTCCTGTTAGGAGAGGAAAAGATGGAACGCATCCGGAACGCGCACGTATTGGTCGTGGGACTGGGTGGAGTAGGTGCTTATGCCGCCGAGATGATTTGCCGTGCAGGTGTCGGGCGGATGACGATTGTAGATGCCGATACAGTGCAGCCTACTAATATGAATCGTCAGTTGCCGGCCATGCATTCCACGCTGGGGAGGACGAAAGCGGAAGTGTTGGCAGCCCGTTATAAAGATATAAATCCGGCGATTGAGCTGACTGTCCTTCCTGTTTACCTGAAGGATGAAAATATACCGGAACTGCTGGATGCCGATAAATATGATTTTATAGTAGATGCTATTGATACGATCAGTCCGAAATGCTTTCTGATTTATGAAGCGATGAAACGTCATATAAAGATAGTTTCCAGTATGGGAGCAGGGGCGAAGAGTGACATTACTCAGGTTCGTTTTGCCGATCTTTGGGAGACGTATCATTGTGGTTTGAGTAAGGCTGTGCGAAAGCGTTTGCAGAAGATGGGAATGAAACGGAAACTTCCGGTGGTATTCAGTACGGAGCAAGCCGATCCGAAAGCGGTATTGCTGACGGAGGATGAACAGAATAAGAAATCGACATGTGGAACAGTTAGTTATATGCCGGCCGTGTTTGGGTGTTATCTGGCTGAATATGTCATTAAACGATTATAAGGCTATTATGATAAAACTAGAAGGGATTACGAAGAGTTTCGGCTCATTACAGGTGTTGAAAGGCATTGATCTGGAAATCAACAAAGGAGAAATTGTTAGTATTGTAGGCCCGAGCGGTGCGGGTAAAACTACGTTATTGCAGATAATGGGCACTTTAGATGAACCGGACGCAGGTGTGGTACAGATTGACGGAACAGTGGTGAGTCGGATGAAGGAGAAAGAACTATCTGCATTTCGTAATAAGAATATTGGTTTTGTTTTCCAGTTTCACCAACTACTGCCGGAGTTCACGGCATTGGAAAATGTGATGATTCCCGCTTTAATCGCCGGGGTATCTTCGAAGGAGGCGCATGAACGCGCTATGAAGATTCTGGATTTCATGGGGTTGGTTGACCGGGCTTCTCATAAACCGAATGAACTGTCGGGAGGCGAGAAACAACGGGTAGCGGTAGCGAGGGCTTTAATCAACGATCCGGCAGTTATTCTGGCAGACGAACCATCCGGTAGTCTGGATACACATAATAAAGAAGATTTACATCAACTATTCTTCGATTTGAGAGACCGGCTGGGGCAGACTTTTGTCATTGTGACGCATGACGAGGGGCTTGCCAAAATTACGGACCGGACCGTTCATATGGTGGATGGTATGATTAAAAAAGATTAATTAGAGAACCTAATTTCTAAAAATGTATACCAAAAAGGTAGAGCCTTGCAAGTGTTCTATCTTTTAGCTATATATTTATAGTCGCTTCTCTACGGAAGTCTGTGAAGATGATAGTAGAGTGTTTGTTTTGTTTGTGTGTGATGCATTCTTGTCTGGTGTGATAGGAATGCATCTTTTTTTTATTAATTATAACAAATGTAGGGCTCGATCCGTTCAAGATCAATAGGAGTGAACTCCTCATAAAGGGATAGTTGCTTCAGACTTTTTAAGATTCCTTTCTTTTTCCGATATTCTATGATAACCTTTGCTTGGTAGTAGTTTATGTATGGATGATGCATCATTCGTTCCATGCCGGCTTTATTTAAATTGATGCGGCGTGTCTGATGGGTGTCAATGGAGAACCACGAACGGAGTTTCTCTGCCTTTAGATGAATCTCCTGTAACTGCTCTATCCGGCAAAAGCCCCCCAGCCGTTCGCGGTAATTCACAATCATCCGGGCAATGCTGCTTCCGATTCCCGGAATCTTCTTCAGTTCGGTGGTATCTGCGGAGTTGAGACTGATGACAGTTCCCGGGAGATATTTCACAAGGGTGTCCCGTTGTATGCTTGGTGCGGTTAACAATCGTACCGTGTCTTTATTTGTCGAACTGAAATCTTCTGTAATTTGTATATAAGGACGAAGAGTCTGGTATTGTTCTTCCGTGAGTCCATATATCTTTCGGAAATCTTCCGGGTGGCGGAATTTACCTTGTTTATAGCGATAGTGCAGGATATTCTTTATCATCCAGAATGGTAATCCAAGCGAAAGAAAAGTAGTGGAGTCTGCGGTGTTCGGGTCAAACATCGCAAGCTTGATTTCCCTTTGAGGGGATGATTGAAAAGAATGACCGGACTTTTGGTGAGGTTGGGTTTCCCGGAGGGAGGAAATAAAGTCGTTGTATTCCTTATCGAACTTCTCGTTCTCTCTGCAGTCGGTATCTTCAGCGTGTGTGAAAAAGGAGAAGAGTTTAGGGGCGGCATATACTCCTAAAATAAGAACGACAAGGACGATAATGCCTTGTCGTTCAGTTTTAGTATAATAAAGGAAGTCTTTCCACATTATAGCTTGATTAATCCCAGTTCATTGATAAATATCAGTGAGATGGCGATTGGTGCGATATATTTTAATATAAAGATAATGAGTTTGTATACCGGTACCTTTAATGAACCGTCATTGGTAATCTCCGACCATACAATCTTCTTGTCCAGATACCATCCGGTAAAGAGGGAGATGCACAATCCGCCCAGTGGTAACATGATTTTAGCTGTTACAAAGTCGAAGAGGTCGAACATGCCCAGTCCGAAAACGGTAAATCCTTTCATGACTCCCAGTGATAATGAACAGAATATTCCGAGGAAGACACAACCGCCGGTGACTAACCTTGCTGCTTTTCCACGGGAGAGGTTGAACTCCTCATGTAAATAAGCGGTTACTACTTCGTGCAAGGAAATAGTAGAAGTTAAAGCAGCCATTGCCAACAACGCGTAGAACATGACAGAGAATATATATGCCAGTATGGGAACTCCGCTAAATGCCTGTTGGAATACATTAGGCAGGGTGATAAAGATCAGACTCGGACCAGAATCAGGTTGTATGCCTACGGAAAAAGCTGCCGGGAAGATGATAAATCCGGCTAGTATCGCCACAAAGGTATCAATGATTCCTACGCTGAAAGCTGTTTTAGTCAGGTTGGTTTCTTTGCTGAAATAGGAGGCGTACGTACAAAGGCATCCCATTCCCAAACTCAATGAGAAGAACGCCTGTCCCATGGCACTCAAAAATACATTTCCGTCCACTTTGCTAAAGTCGGGCTTGAGCAGGAATTCGATACCTGCACCGGCTCCCGGCAGAGTGACCGAGCAAACAACCAGTATGAGGATAATGATAAACAGGGTAGGCATCATGATCTTGGAGGACTTTTCGATTCCTTTTTCTACTCCTTTCACAATGATGAAATGAGTAATCAATAAAAATGCTACCAACCATACGACCGGTCGCCACGGGCTACTGGAGAATTGTTGAAAAGAGGATATGAACTCTCCGGCGTTTTTTCCGGCAAAGCCATTGGTGGCAGCCTCAAGAATATATTCAAGTGTCCACCCTGCTACTACAGCATAATAACTAAGTATCAGGAAGCCTGCCAATACTCCCATACGTCCTACCCAACGCCAATGTGTTCCAGGCGCTAGTTTCTGATATGCTCTCGCTGTGTTAGCTCTCGAACGACGTCCTATCAGGAACTCGGCAATCATAATAGGCAATCCCAGGAGAAAAATGCAACCCAGATAGATCAATATAAAAGCAGCGCCTCCATGGTTTCCTGTTTCATAGGGAAACCTCCATATATTACCCAATCCGACTGCAGAGCCGGCAGAAGCGAGTATGACTCCTAATTTAGTGCCGAAGTTTGCTCTATCATTTTTTGCCATAAATCTTGTTTTATCTTACAAATCGTTATAAAATACACGTATTAAAGTGCAAATATAGAAAATGATACTTATATTTGCACGAAAATTGTAACATTATTTAGATATGCTATCTTATATTAAGAAATATCCGATCTCGCTTTTTATCATTCTGACAGTGGTTTATCTGTCGTTTTTTAAACCGCCTAAGACGGATTTAAATGAAATTCCCAACCTCGACAAACTGGTTCATGTTTGTATGTATTTTGGTATGTCGGGAATGCTGTGGCTGGAATTTTTGCGTGCGCATCGCAGGGACAATGCTCCGATGTGGCATGCATGGGTAGGCGCATTCCTTTGCCCTATACTTTTTAGTGGTTGTGTGGAATTGTTGCAGGAATATTGTACTACTTACCGGGGTGGAGACTGGTTGGATTTTGCGGCCAATACAACAGGGGCGGTTCTGGCTAGTTTAGTGGCCTATTATGTCGTACGACCGAGGATGAAAATAAATAAGCGGTAAAAGGCAACCTATGAACAACAACGGTGAATGATAAACGGTGAACGGTGAATAATAAACGGTGAACGGTGAATAATGGTTGACTATATCATATCCATTATTCACCGTTTACCGTTCACCGTTTATCATTCCGGCTTTATAGAAATTCTACCGTTGAACTAAGTTTGATTCCATTGGAACCTTTAATGAGAATAGTATATCCTTTGGGTTTATCTTCTTGCAAATCCTTTATAACTTCCTGCACATTTGCATAAGTTTTAAAAGAATGTTCACTTGCGGCAAACTGTTCTCCCACGAGCCATACTTTCTCAAAATTACTTTCTTTGATGTAGTCAACGATTTTCTGGTGTTCGGCCGGGCTATCAGCACCCAGTTCGCGCATATCTCCTAATATGAGCATCTTGTGGGGAACTGTCATATTCCGGAAGTTTTGCAAGGCAGCCATCATGCTGGTTGGGTTTGCGTTATATGCGTCGATGATAAGCGTGTTATTTTCTGTCTTTTTAAGTTGGGAACGGTTGTTCTGTGGCGTATACTCTGCCAGAGCTTTATCGATCTTCTTTGTTTCCACTCCGAAGAAACGTCCGATAGTGATTGCAGCCAGGGCATTGGGGAAATTATATTCTCCGATCAATTGTGTACAGACTTGATGGGCTTCACCGTCTTTACCGGCTTTCCATTCGAAAGCAAGATAAGGCGAATTGCCGGTAATCCGGCCATTGACATAGAGATCATCTTCTGTTCCATAAGAAATCAGGTTCAGTCCCTGTGAGATATTCATCAAATAGGGGTTATCGTGATGGATAAAGGTGATGGCATCTTTCTTGCGGAGGAAATCATAAAGCTCTCCTTTGGTCTTGATAACTCCTTCGAAAGAACCGAATCCCTCCAGATGAGCTTTGCCTACGTTAGTGATAATACCATAATCCGGTTCGGCTATTTCGCAAAGAAACTTGATTTCCCCCGGATGGTTGGCGCCCATCTCAATGACGGCAAGGTCATGTTCCGGTTTTAACCGTAGCAGGGTAGTCGGTACGCCGATGTGGTTGTTGAGATTACCTAAAGTATAGAGTACATTGTGGGCTTGGCAGAGAACGCTGGAAATTAACTCTTTGGTGGTTGTCTTCCCATTAGTGCCCGTAATGCCGATCACTCGCGTTCCGAGTTGGCGGCGATGATAGTTGGCAAGCTGCTGCATGGTTTGCAGGCAGTCGTCTACAAGTATATATCGTTGATCGCCTTCTACGGCATACTGTATTTCATCGATAATGGCAAACGCGCATCCGGAGTCCAGTGCTAATTTGGCAAATGCATTACCGTTGAACGACTCACCTTTCAAGGCGATAAACAAAGAACCGTCCGGGCAGTTCCGGCTATCAGTAGTTACTGATTGGCAATCCAGAAAAATCTGGTAAAGAGCAGAAAGTTTCATAACCTGATCTTTTATTTAAAACGTTGCAAAGATAGGCTATTCTTTCGGATTTGATGGGAGTTCGGGCAGTTTTTTGCTTAGGCATATATCAAAGGAAGAGTCAGGATCATCCGGCATCCTTCTGTGTAAGAAGTGTCGATTCGGAGGCTGCCTCCCAACTTTTCGGCAATACTCCGGCATATCGGAAGTCCGAGCCCGGTGCCCTGCGTGAAAGAGTTCATTTTGTAAAAACGTTCAAATACTGCTTCCTGTTGGTTTTTCGGAATACCTGTTCCTGTATCGGTCACACTGATTTCAATTTTCTTTTCAGCTTCCAATACGGAATAAGCGATGCGAATACTGCCATGAGTCGTAAATTTAGCGGCATTATGTGCCAGGTTGTTCAATACTTGTGATATACGTTCCGAATTACTGCGTATGAGCAGGCTTTCTCTTTCAGGTTCGAATAAAACCTCCACATCTTTCTGCGTGTTATCTTTGGCAACTTCAGATGCAAGTTGACAGATCGCATGAAGGTCTGTTTCGGCGTCAGTGGGCAGTTGTTCATATTGATCCAGTTCGGACAGCGTGAGCACATCAGTCACCAGTCGAAGCAAGTCGTTACTGTTGCTTTTGATGATATTGACAAACTCCTGTGTTTCCGGACTATTGCTGTAATGGTCGCTTAATACTTGCGAGAAGCCTACGATAGAATTGAGCGGCGTACGGATTTCGTGCGTCATGCTTTGGATAAACGTCGTTTTCATCCGGCTGCTTGCTTCCGCTATATCTTTGGCTTTACGCAATTCTTCCTTCGATACCATAAGTTCTTCATTCCTTGTTTTAAGTTCGGCCTCTGAAACTTTCAGTTTGCGTTTCAGGAAATTTTCTCTATAAAGGAATATGAATAAGATACCTAATAAAATAATCAATGAAATAATCAAGGTTGTTTTATTATGCAACTCCTTCTCTTGTGCCTGAAGCATGAGTTCTTTCTTTTCGGCATTGAGCTTTTCTACATTTAATAAGGTGGCGAATTCGCTGCTGGACACTTGTTCATTGGCTATTTTCAAAGAGTCATCCGCGTTGATGTACATTTGCAGATATTTGACTGCTAGGTTCATATTCCCCATCTTTTGGTAGATTTCTCCCTGTGTGCGGTAATGGCTGCTGCTAAGTATGCTTTCGCTTAAACGACGTTCTTCTTTTTCCTGCATCTTTGCGGCTTCCAGCGCTTTCTGATATTGTTTGGTCTGCTGGTAGTATAAACATTCTATATTATACAGTCTCTTTTTGATAGACTCCAGTCTTTTGTCCTGTTCAAACGCTGCCTGACACTCCTTCAGTAATTTTTCGGCAGCTTGAAAGTCGCCGAATTTGCTGTAGTAGTTTACAAATTCCAACTTGGCAGATATTTGTTGCGTAGAGGAATTGGCAGTCGCAATGGCTTTTTCCACAGCAGCCAATGCTTCTTTTTGCTTTTTCTGGTTGATGTAATAGTTGGCTATCTGGGCATAGGTCTGGGAGATGTTGTAGTTTTCGATCTTGTATTTTTCAGTCAGTTCGATTTCTTTCAATCGCCACTCGAACGCCATTGAATCGAATCTTTTGATGGTGTAGATTTGCGACATGATGTTATAGCAACGGGAGAGGCCGGTCTTATCATCCTCTTCTTGAGCTTCTTTTAACATGTTTTGCACTTCATAAAGTGCTATGTTTGTTCTGCTTGTTTTTAGGTAATAGGTGATTAATCTGTTCGCCCATGCGAAGTAATAGTATTTAGGCTGATGAGTGGCCTTGGCGAATTCTTTTACTTTGTTGGTATAGTGGATTACGCTGTCTTCATTGGTTCCCTGGAAATAATAATAATCCAGTTGAGTGGCTATGGCTACTGCCTGCATTCGTTCGTCCTGCCGTTCGCCGGCCATTCGGAATAAAGTGTCGGACATATTAAGTACAACAGGCTCTAACAAGTATTCTTGACAACGTTGATAATATTCATAGAGAGTAGAGTCAACATTGAAGGTTTCAGCCTCTTTTTGAGCTTTAGCAGTAGTGGTAAAGAACAAAATGAGGAAAAGAAATCCTACGCGAAATAGGGTTAATCGGCTCATGGTATGAATTTTTCGGGTTCTTCTATAGTTTGCAAATATACGTTTATTTCTTCTTTTTAGTACGAATACTTGCTTTTTTTATCTACATTTGTAGGCGATCTAAAAGGAATGTTGTCAATGATGAAACCTATATCTCCTATTTATATAAATGTAAAAGGGCGGTTGCTCGATCTTGCTACTCCGCAGGTGATGGGAATTTTAAATGTTACTCCCGATTCTTTTTATTCCGGCAGCCGGATGCAGACTGAAGAAGATATTGCTGCCCGGGCCCGGCAGATACTTGATGAAGGTGCTTCAATAATTGATATAGGAGCCTATTCTTCACGGCCGAATGCCGAACATATTTCTGCTGAAGAAGAGATGCGAAGACTGCGCACCGGTTTGGAGATTCTGAACCGTAATCATCCCGAAGCCATTATTTCCGTTGATACTTTCCGGGCTGATGTGGCGGAAGAATGTGTGAAAGAATATGGAGTGGCTATTATTAATGACATAGCTGCCGGTGAAATGGATCACCGGATGTTTCAGACAGTAGCCGACTTGGGAGTACCCTATATTATGATGCATATGAAGGGAACCCCCCAAAGTATGCAGAAAGAACCGTCTTATGATAACCTGATTAAAGACGTTTTCCTGTATTTCGCTCGTAAAGTGCAGCAACTTCGCGACTTGGGAGTGAAAGATATCATTCTCGATCCGGGATTCGGATTCGGAAAAACATTGGAGCATAATTATGAACTGATGGCGCATCTGGAAGAATTCCACATATTCGAACTTCCCGTTTTAGTGGGAGTTTCGCGGAAATCAATGATTTATAAATTATTGGGAGGAACCCCGCAGGATTCATTAAACGGGACAACCGTATTGGACACTGTTGCGTTAATGAAAGGAGCGCACATCCTGCGTGTACATGATGTGCGTGAGGCGGTGGAAGCTGTCCGGATCACAGAGAAATTAAAAATAGAGAGTGGATATGACAAATAAGAGGAGGGTGCATGTTTTTTGAGTTTGGTATAAAAGATTTTATCGATATCCTGCTGGTAGCTTTTGTTTTGTACTATACCTACAAACTGATGAAAGCTTCCGGCTCCATCAAGGTATTCACCGGAATTTTGGTTTTTATTCTGATTTGGCTGGTGGTGACACAAGTGCTGGAGATGAAACTGTTGGGTTCTATTTTCGACACATTGATGAATGTGGGTGTAATAGCGTTGATTGTGCTTTTTCAGGATGAGATACGCCGTTTTCTTTTGACTTTGGGATCTCATCGGCATGTCAGTGCATTGGCCCGTCTCTTTAGCGGATCGAAGAAAGAATCGTTGAAGCACGATGATATCATGCCCGTGGTAATGGCTTGTTTAAGCATGGGGAAACAAAAAGTTGGCGCATTGATTGTCATTGAGCATAATACTCCTTTAGATGAGGTCGTTCGTACGGGCGAATTGATTGATGCGGCAATCAATCAGCGTTTAATCGAGAATATCTTTTTCAAGAATAGCCCGTTGCACGATGGCGCAATGGTAATCAGCAAAAAACGTATCAAGGCGGCGGGATGTATCCTTCCTGTTTCCCATGATTTGAATATACCGAAGGAACTTGGCTTGCGGCATCGCGCAGCGATGGGAATCTCTCAACAGTCGGACGCACATGCCATTATTGTTTCAGAGGAGACGGGCGCTATCTCCGTAGCCTATCGCGGACAATTCTATCTCCGCCTGAATGCGGAAGAACTGGAAAGTCTATTGACAAAAGAAAACTGATTTTATTGTAATCACATACCGGACAAATGGTCGGAAGATGAGCATGGTAAAATGCCTCTCATCTTCCGACCATTGTTGTTTTATCTGCTATTTGGCGCTATTTTGCTTTATTTCCAACCCTTTTTGAATGATAATTATGCCCTCCTTTTTAGGTGAATCGCCTACCTTTGCCGTATACTATTAAAATTCTATTTTTGAATAAACCATGAAAAACAGATTGATTGCTTTACTGGTACTTTTTACAGTTATTTTCTTTAGTACTGCACAGGCGCAAACTACTGCACGGAAGTTTGAGGCAGGCAAGAACACATTCTTGCTGGATGGAAAACCGTTTGTGGTGAAGGCTGCCGAGTTGCATTACACCCGCATCCCGCAAGCTTATTGGGAGCATCGCATTGAGATGTGCAAGGCATTAGGCATGAATACTATTTGTATTTATATTTTCTGGAATATCCATGAACAGGAAGAAGGAAAGTTCGATTTTTCCGGTCAGAATGATATTGCAGCTTTCTGCCGTGCGGCACAGAAACACGGTATGTATGTCATTGTCCGTCCTGGTCCGTATGTATGTGCGGAGTGGGAGATGGGGGGACTTCCCTGGTGGCTGTTGAAGAAAAAAGATATAGCCTTGCGTACGCTCGATCCCTATTATATGGAACGGGTAGGCATCTTTATGAAAGAGGTCGGTAAGCAACTGGCTCCGCTGCAAGTGAATAAAGGGGGAAATATCATCATGGTACAGGTAGAGAATGAATACGGTTCTTATGGAATCGACAAACCTTATGTCTCTGCCGTGCGCGACCTGGTTCGTGAATCCGGTTTTACCGATGTACCTCTGTTTCAATGTGACTGGAGCAGTAACTTCACCAATAACGCGCTCGATGACCTGATTTGGACGGTGAACTTTGGAACAGGTGCCAATATCGACCAGCAATTTAAAAAACTCAAAGAACTTCGTCCTGAAACTCCGTTGATGTGTAGCGAGTTCTGGAGCGGATGGTTCGACCACTGGGGACGCAAACATGAGACACGTCCTGCAAAAGATATGGTACAGGGCATCAAGGATATGCTCGACCGGAACATCTCTTTCAGTCTGTATATGACTCACGGAGGAACGACTTTCGGACATTGGGGAGGTGCAAACAACCCGGCTTATTCCGCCATGTGCAGCTCATACGATTATGATGCTCCGATTAGCGAACCCGGATGGACGACCGATAAGTTTTTCTTGCTTCGTGACTTGTTGAAAAACTATCTTCCGGCAGGTGAGACGTTGCCCGCAGTGCCCGCAGCTCTGCCTGTTATTGAAATCCCCGAGTTTCACTTCCATAAAGTGGCTCCGCTTTTCTCAAATCTGCCGGAGGCAAAACAAACGGTGGATATTCAACCGATGGAACAATTCAACCAGGGATGGGGAACGATTCTGTATCGTACCACATTGCCCGAAACGACTCTTGCAGGCACCACTTTGAAAATTACGGAAGTGCACGACTGGGCGCAGATATATGCCGACGGTAAACTGCTGGCACGCTTGGACCGTCGTAAGGGAGAATTTACAACGACCCTGCCCGCGCTGAAAAAAGGCATACAACTGGATATTCTTGTGGAAGCAATGGGACGTGTTAACTTTGACAAATCCATCCACGACCGCAAAGGAATCACTGAAAAAGTGGAACTTATTTCGGGTAACCAGACTAAGGAATTGAAAAACTGGACTGTATATAACTTCCCGGTAGATTATTCCTTTATAAAAGATAAGAAATATAGCGATACAAAGATATTACCGACTATGCCTGCCTATTATAAGAGCACCTTTACACTGGATAAAGTAGGAGATACTTTCCTGGATATGAGTACATGGGGAAAAGGTATGGTCTGGGTGAACGGTCATGCAATGGGGCGTTTCTGGGAAATCGGTCCGCAGCAGACTCTCTTTATGCCGGGGTGCTGGCTGAAAGAAGGAGAGAATGAAATCCTCGTTCTGGATTTGAAAGGTCCTACCCGGGCTTCCATCAAAGGTTTGAAGAAACCAATTCTCGATGTGCTTCGTGAAAAAGCTCCCGAAACACACCGCAAGGATGGAGAAAAACTGAAACTGACGGGTGAGAAAGTGGGCCATGAAGGAGCTTTCACTCCGGGTAACGGCTGGCAGGAAGTGCGATTTGCCACTCCGGTGAAAGGACGTTATTTCTGTCTGGAAGCACTTTCTCCACAAGCAAATGATAACATCGCAGCGATAGCAGAGTTTGATGTCCTGGGAGCTGATGGTAAACCGGTATCCCGCGAACATTGGAAGATTCGTTATGCCGATAGTGAAGAAACGCGTAGTGGCAACCGTACAGCCGACAAGATATTCGACTTGCAGGAATCCACTTTCTGGATGACAGTGGACAATGTTCCTTATCCTCATCAATTGGTAATTGACTTGAGCAAAGTGGAAAATGTGACCGGTTTCCGCTATCTGCCTCGTGCCGAAAAAGGGTATCCGGGTATGATTAAGGAATATCGTGTATATGTGAAACCTGCTGATTTCAACTACTAAACAGTGAATGAACAAGAATAAAACAATGGATGAAAAAGCATTGAAATGATGATGAATATGAAGAAAAATATAATTCTTTTCGCATTCCTATTTGTGGGAGTGTTGACTGGGTATTGCCAGCAATCTGCTTACCTGTTTGTTTACTTCACCGGCAATCGCATGAGTGAAGAAGCCGTCCGGATGGCTGTTAGCCTCGATGGATATAATTATAAAGCCTTGAATGGAAATCAGCCGGTACTTGATTCCCGTGTGATTAGTTCAACAGGTGGAGTACGTGATCCCCATATCTTGCGCTGTGAAGATGGGAAGACATTTTATATGGTGGTGACAGATATGGTGTCCGGCAATGGATGGAGTTCTAACCGTGCCATGATATTATTGAAATCAAAAGACCTTGTACACTGGACTTCCAATATCGTGAATATCCAGAAAAAATATCCCAATCAGGAGGATCTGAAACGTGTGTGGGCTCCACAAACTATTTATGATAGGGAAGCAGGAAAGTACATGGTTTACTGGTCCATGCAACATGGCAATGGTCCCGATATCATTTATTATGCTTATGCCAACAAAGATTTTACCGATATAGAAGGAGAACCGAAGCCACTGTTTCTTCCGGAAAATAAAAAATCATGTATTGACGGCGACATTATTTACAAAGATGGACTCTATCATTTGTTCTACAAAACGGAAGGGAATGGAAATGGAATTAAAAAGGCCACTACCTCCTCTCTAACCTCCGGCCAATGGACAGAATCGGATGACTATAAACAGCAGACGAAGGATCCGGTAGAAGGTTCGGGTATTTTCCCGCTGGTTGGTTCCGATAAGTATATTTTGATGTATGATGTATATACGAAAGGTAAATACCAGTTTACCGAAAGTTCCGATCTGGAACATTTCAAAGTGATTGACCATGCTATCAGTATGGATTTCCATCCGCGCCATGGCACTGTCATACCGATTACCCCAAAAGAGTTGAAACGCCTCTTCAAGGTCTATGGTAAACCCGAAGGTTTCTGAACTAAAATATCTCGTGGGACAGGAGAAAAATACCTGTCCCTGATTTGTTAAACCAATTGTTTTTCAGGCGGGTAATCTTCGCTTCCCAGTGAGTATTCCCATCCTTTTGTTTTCTTTTGAGTTATTCTGATAAGATGGATTCAACTAGTTGTAATCCAGGAAAACAGTATACGATATGGGGAAAAGTGTATATTCTACCCTTGTTTACTTGTTTCTTATATATTTTTAAGTGTATAATTACCAATTATTATATGAAACACGCTTGTTAGAATGATGAAAATCTTAACTTTGCGATTGATAATCTTAATGCAATATATACCATGAGAAAATTATTCCTCTTTTTAGTTGTCTTGTTTTTGTCGTTCCAGCAGCTCACTTTAGCTGCAATCAAAGAAATGACGAGTACACCCGATTCGGTTTATCTGTTTTCTTTTGCAACTTCCGGAGACGACGGACGCAGCGGACTCCGTTTTGCCTGGAGTACAGATAAAGAAAACTGGTTTGAAATTGGCCGGAACTACGGATATCTCCGGTGCGATTATAGCCGCTGGGGATCACAGAAGAAAATGCTCGATCCTTATTTGAAACAATCGCCCGATGGCGAATGGATTTGTACCTGGAAACTGAATGACCATGATGGATACGGCCAGGCTACTTCCAAGGATTTAATCAACTGGACCAGTCAGAAATATCCCCGTACTACGCCGGATTTTGACGGAGTGAGAGTGAAAGCTATTGTTGCCGGAGAAGAGCAGAAAGGAAATATCAACCGGGTAGCTTGGACCTTGGTGGATGGATTGGATAAAAATTATGGCTGGAATCAATATCGGAACTCATTACATGGAGAACGTCCGGTACAGGATGGAGAACGTTTTGCCGGTTTGAAGCCTGTAAAAGCAACGGTCACTGTACAACCGGAAGGCGCAAAAGCCATTAGTGATGTATTGCTGGGCGCTTTTTTTGAAGACATCAATTATTCGGCAGACGGAGGACTCTATGCAGAACTTATCCAAAATCGCGACTTCGAGTACGACCCTTCGGACAGGGAAGGAGATAAGAACTGGAACAGCACTCATTCCTGGGCACTGAAAGGAGAGAAAACGACTTTCACTATTGATACTACCGACCCTATTCATATCAATAACCCACATTATGCCGTGCTGAATGTAGAACAACCGGGAGCTGCATTAGAAAATACAGGTTTTGATGGAATCGCACTGAACACCGGAGAGAAATATGATTTTTCCATCTTCGCCCGGGTTCCGCAGGGTAAATCAAATAAATTGCAGGTTCGTCTGGTAGATGGAAAAGGAAATGTGTGTGGAGAGACTTCTCTAACAGTGTCTTCCCGTCAATGGAAAACATATAAAGCGGTGATAACTGCTAAAGCTACTGCGGACACTCATCTCGAAATCATCCCTCAATCTGTTGGTGAATTGAATCTGGACATGATTTCCCTATTCCCGCAGAATACATTTAAAGGACGTAAGAACGGGCTTCGCAAAGATCTGGCTCAAGTGTTGGCTGATATTCATCCCCGTTTCATCCGTTTCCCCGGTGGCTGTGTGGCTCATGGTGATGGCTTGAAAAACATTTATCAATGGAAAAATACAGTAGGTCCGTTGGAAGCAAGAAAAGCACAGCGTAACCTTTGGGGATACCATCAAAGCATGGGATTGGGTTATTTTGAATATTTCCAGTTTTGCGAAGATATTGGTGCGGAACCGCTTCCAGTGCTGGCGGCCGGTGTTCCTTGCCAGAACTCTGCCTGTCACGGCGACTTGAGAGGAGGACAACAAGGTGGTATCCCGATGAGCGAAATGGGAGCTTATATTCAGGATATTCTTGATCTGATAGAATGGGCAAACGGTGACGCTAAGAAGACCAAATGGGGAAAGGTACGTGCCGAAGCCGGGCATCCGAAACCTTTCAATCTGAAATACATCGGTATCGGAAATGAAGATCTTATCACTGATATCTTCGAAGAACGCTTCACAATGATCTTCAATGCCATCAAAGAAAAATATCCTGAAACGATTGTTGTCGGTACAGTGGGACCGTTCAATGAGGGTACAGACTACGTGGAAGGATGGAAGCTGGCGGACAAACTGGGTATTCCGATGGTCGACGAACATTATTACCAGACTCCGGGATGGTTCCTGAACAACCAGGATTTCTACGACAAATACGATCGTTCGAAAAAGACAAAAGTATACTTGGGCGAATATGCAACTCACATACCGGGACGAAAGGCGAATATCGAAACAGCACTGACAGAAGCTCTTTATCTTGCTGCCTTGGAACGTAATGGAGATGTTGTACACATGACTTCCTATGCCCCTCTTCTCGCTAAAGAAGGACATACTCAGTGGAATCCGGATTTGATTTACTTCAATAACCGGGAAGTGAAACCTACCACCGGCTACTATGTTCAGAAACTCTACGGACAGAATGCCGGAAACGAATATTTGCCGTCAAAGATCACTCTTGATAATAGAGACGATCAAGTGCGGAAACGCATTGCCGCTTCTATTGTCCGTGACTCGGCAAGTGGCGACGTGATTGTGAAGCTGGTCAATTTACTTCCCGTAGAGGTGAATACGAATGTCGACCTTTCCGGAATCGGTGCTATACAGTCTTCTGCAAAAAGAACCGTACTGACCGGCAAACCGGCCGATACCCCGCTACCTGTTGAAGACACAATGGAAGTAGCAGAAAAGTTTGACTATCAATTACCTGCCTATTCTTTTACGGTGATCCGCATAAAGAAGGCAAATGAGAAATAACAGAAAAAAGTGAAGATAATAACGACATAAATAATATGAAGAAGATAATAAGTACCCTGCTGGCTAGTTGCTGTCTGACTTCTCTGATAGCACAGGAAGTGGTAGTGAAAGGGCCGGATGAAAAACTGCAATTGGTTGTATCTGCTTCTCCAGCCGAAAAGCCAAGTTATTCGATTACCTACAATGGAAAGACAATGTTGGAGAAATCTCCTTTGGGTATGAATACGAATATCGGTGACTTTGTAAAAGGAATGAAACTGACAGGACACGCTGTTACTCCGATTGACACTGTCTATCATCAGGATCGTATTAAAACCTCCAAAGTGCATTATCAGGCAAACGAACTGATTTGTAATTTTGAGAATTCGAAAGGGCAGAAAATAGATGTAGTCTTTCGTGTCAGCAATCACGATGTAGCTTTTCGCTATACTCTTCCGCGTCAGGATGGAAAAGGAAGTGTAACGGTAACTGCCGAAGAAACCGGCTTTCGCTTTCCGCAACAAACAACTACTTTCTTATGTCCGCAAAGCGATGCCATGATAGGTTGGAAGCGTACCAAACCCAGTTATGAGGAAGAGTATAAGGCAGATGCTCCCATGAGTGACCGTTCGCAGTACGGGCATGGCTACACGTTCCCTTGTCTGTTCCGTATCGGTGACGATGGTTGGGTATTAGTCAGCGAAACAGGTGTAGACAGTCGTTATTGCGGTTCTCGTTTGAGCGATGTAAGCGAAGGTAATCTGTATACGGTTGCTTTCCCGATGGCAGCAGAAAATAACGGTAACGGAACTTCTGCTCCGGCGTTTGCCCTTCCCGGTGCTACTCCCTGGCGTACCATAACTGTTGGCGAAACCTTGAAACCGATTGTGGAAACAACCGTTATCTGGGATGTCGTACGTCCTCTTTATGAAACGAAGCATGACTACCGTTTCGGACGCGGCACATGGAGCTGGATTCTCTGGCAGGATGGTAGTATTAACTATGACGATCAGGTGCGCTATATTGATTTTGCAGCTGCAATGGGGTATGAGTATGCCTTGATCGATAACTGGTGGGATACGAACATCGGCCGTGACCGCATGAAATCTTTGATAGAATACGCACGAAGCAAAGGAGTTGAACTCTTCTTATGGTATAGCTCTTCCGGCTATTGGAATGATATTGAGCAGGGGCCGGTGAATCACATGGACAATGCTATTATCCGCAAACGTGAAATGAAATGGTTGCAAAGTCTTGGAGTGAAAGGAATCAAAGTTGATTTCTTTGGTGGCGACAAGCAGGAAACGATGCGCCTGTATGAAGATATTTTGAGTGATGCTGACGACCACGGTCTGATGGTAATCTTCCACGGTTGCACCATCCCTCGCGGATGGGAACGTATGTACCCGAACTATGTAGGCAGCGAGGCTGTACTGGCCTCCGAAAATATGGTTTTCGGCCAGCACTTCTGTGATGAAGAGGCTTTCAATGCCTGTCTGCATCCGTTTATCCGCAACGCGGTGGGTTGCATGGAATTCGGTGGTTGTTTCCTGAACAAACGGCTGAATCGCAACAATGACGGAGGAACTACCCGCCGTACTACTGATATATTTCAATTAGCCACTACCGTATTATTCCAGAATCCGGTACAGAATTTTGCGCTTGCTCCCAACAACCTGAAAGATGTTTCCCCTGTTTGTGTGGACTATATGAAAACGGTTCCTACCACGTGGGATGAAACACGTTTCATTGACGGATATCCGGGAAAATATGTGGTCTTGGCACGTCGCCACGGTGACACCTGGTATCTGGCTGCTGTGAATGCCGGGAAAGAAATCGTAAAGTTGAAACTGGATTTAGATATGTTTGCCGGAAAAACCGTTTCTCTGTATAAGGATGATAAAAAAGGAGAACCTCAACTTGTGACGTTGAAAGTAAAAGAAAGCGGAAAAGTGCAACTGGAAATCCTTCCACAGGGAGGTGTTGTATTGGTGAACAACTAGATGATATTTCTTTTGGATGTGGAGGTTGTGTCAAAACGCTGACACAGCCTTTTTTTATGCGCAAAGCCCAGACTTTCTCAAGCCCGGGCTTTGTTATTACCCAAAGTTTTCGTATCTTTAGGTATAAAGTTTTTCGTTATGGCAAAGTTACATTTTCGTCCTTACATTCCCAACCAAACCGTTCTTTTTCCACAAAGAATTGATGAAAACATAGCTGCGACCGACCCGGTCCGCATCGTGAATGCTGTTATTGACAATCTCAATCTTGAGAGTTTCAAGAAGCTTTATAAGGAAACGGGCCGTTGTCCTTATCATCCTAAAATGATGCTTAAGGTGATAATCTACGCCTACATGAATAATATCTATTCTTGCCGTAAAATAGAGAAGTACCTCCTTCGTGACATTCATTATATTTGGCTTGCCGGTAATGAGCATCCGGATTTTATCACGATCAACCGTTTTCGCAACCGTGTAAAGGAGGAAATAAATAATGTATTTACCCAGTTGGTTCTTGTCCTTGCCGATAAAGGTTTCATCAGCCTTGATGTGGAGTATATCGACGGCACCAAGATTGAATCCAAAGCCAACAAATATACTTTTGTCTGGCGCAAGACAGTCGAACGGAACCGTACGATACTAATGGATAAAATCCGTATTCTCTTGGAGCAGGTGGATGAAGCCATTGCACAGGAGAACTCTATAAAAGACACATCCGTGGAGTTTACTCCCTGCAGGCTCTCTGACATAGTGGATGAACTTAAAGAAGCCCTGGAACACCAGCCTGCAACAAAGGATAAGGAAGAAAAGAAAGCCCTGCGCAAAAAGAAGAAGCAGGTCATGGAACTTGAAGGGTATCGTGACAAGCTGATAGAATACGACAATCACCTTGATACCCTTGGAGAACGCAACTCCTATTCCAAGACCGATCCTGGTGCCACATTCATGCGCATGAAAGAAGATGCCATGAAGAACGGGCAGACCAAACCCGGATATAATCTGCAAATAGGTACTGAAAACCAATTCATCACAGACTTCCGTCTGTTTCCCAACCCTACCGATACACTGACCCTCATACCTTTTTTCCACTCTTTCCAATACCGCTATAACCGTTTACCGAATATCTGTGTGGCAGACTCCGGTTACGGTTCGGAAGAAAATTACCGGTTCATGCAGGAGAATGGGATAGAAGCCTTCATCAAGTACAATTACTTCCATAAAGAACAGCGTCCTCGTTATACTCCCAACCCGTTCCATGCCGAAAGTCTCCATTACAATGCCCAAGAGGATTATTACGTTTGTCCTATGGGACAGCACATGAACCGTATAGGAACCAAACGTGACAAGACAGCGAGCGGATACATCACCGAAAGTGCCCGGTATAAAGCAAAAAGATGCGAAGGTTGCCCTTTGCGTGGCAGTTGTTTTAAAGCTCGGGGGAACCGTATTATAGAAGTCAACCACCGATTAAATCAATACAAACGGCAGGCACGGGAAAGGTTGCTCTCAGAAGAAGGTATCAAGCATAGAGGCAGGAGGTGTATAGAACCAGAGGCTGTGTTTGGACAAATGAAATACAACATGGCATACAGAAGATTCCGGCATGTGGGAGAAGACAAGGTTACAATGGACTTTGCTTTCTTTGCTATAGCCTTTAATATCAAAAAAATGTGTGCTAAACTGATAAAAGAAGGAAAGGGGCTCATTACAGTTGCCAAATATATGTTTATGGGACTATTTATAACCCGATATAATTGGAATATAGCAACTTGTTGCCAAATGCATGAGGAAAAAGCAGCATAGCCAAAAGAAAATATAGCAGAACTGTAAAATATAAAAGAGGTTGTGCCAACGTTTTGACACAACCTCCACATTTTTATTTGTTATTTACTTGTGGCTTGGTGGCAACAGTATTTATTGTGCAATAAATAACTGCTGTGTATGAGGAAAATAAACGATTTTTTTGTTGCTCTTTTAGCGTAAAGATGTTATCTTCGTTTATTGTTCAACCTTAAAACGGAAAACCATGCATACAAAACTAGTAAGTCTTTTCATAGCGTTGTTTCTGTGTTTGCCATTGTTTGCACAGAAAGAGTCAGTCCCCAGAATAGATAGTGAGGGAGTTTATTTAATTCCCGATGAGATGCCGAAGTTTCCGGGAGGCATGCAAGCCATGATGAAATACTTGGCAACTAACGTAAAATACCCTGTCGAAGCCCAGAAGAAAGGAGTTTCCGGTCGGGTGATTATCCAGTTCGTAGTGATGGAAGATGGAACACCGGGACAGGGAAAGGTAGTGAGAGGAGTTGATCCCCTGTTGGATGAAGAGGCTTTGCGCGTGGTGAAAACAATGCCTAAATGGTCACCCGGAATGGCGGATGGCAAGGCTGTCAAAGTGCGTTTCACTATTCCTGTAATGTTCAGCCTGTCGAAAAAGCAAAATGGCAATACTCCGAATATGAATATTCCTGAACTTACTGTCCCTAGCGGTCAGGAAGTCACTAATAAGAGTCTGGAGGGAGTATGGCAAAGCTGTCTTGTGCAGCCCGGTGCACATGATTTTCGGATTGCATTATTACCGGTCTTAAAAGTAATTTCTGCCGATAAAACATTTATAAACATCATGACACGTGGCAGGGATGCGAAATCGAATGCCATTATATTTTCCCAGGGAGAGTATCGTTTGCCTTCAGACAGCGTGTATGTCGAGATATTGGGAAAATCGTCCGATCCTGTTTTCGTTCCGGGAACAGAGAATGAAATTAGTGTTGAACGTCTCCACGACAATCTGATTAAGTTATCGTTCTCAATGCCCGATAAAGAAAAACGATGGGTGGAGTATTGGTTCCGTGTTCCGTCGCCTGATGTGAAGATAATGGCTGATTGATAATTTCTCTCTGTATAGATTTGCCATTGTTGAAGGAAGAGTACATTCGTTTTAGAAGACTTATTTGAAACGATAGTTCCCGGAAAGTTCCGTTTTGAATCGTTGCGGGATCTTATGGAAATTCAAGAAAATACCCTTCACCTTTCACAATGCCCTATTCATCGGCATTAGCGGGTGAAGGGCAGGCTTTCACTTTCCTTTCACCTTTCTACCCTGGTTTTCACAGATTGTCTAGTCTGCTAAATCTTTTATCTATAGTTGGCAGAAGAAGTGTTAGCAGATAGCTTCCAGACTATTATAGGAAAACTTCTTTTCTATAAGGGATAAACTTCCTTTGTATAGGAACCAAACTTTCTTTGCATCATAAGAAAACTATAAATGCAAGCTTTGATTATATAAATGAAACTTGCATTTTTATAATCAAAGCTTTTGTTTTTATAAACGCAACTTGCAATTATAGATTGCATTTAATGAAAAACAAGTTTACATACTGGTAATAAGAAGTTTACCAGTAATCAAAAGAAAGTTTGTTATTAATGAAAAAGAAGTTAGTTAGTAATGAGTGGGAAACAGGTTAGATATGTTTTTAGAAGTAACAGGTGGAGAAGAATTATACAGGGTTAAGAAAACGGAGGGTGAAAGGCGGATGAAAGAGCAGCCTTCACCCGCTAATGCCGATGAATAAGGCATTGTGAAGGGTGAAGGCTGTGTTTGTAAAATTGGAAAACAGGTGTTAGAGGGAAATTTACCGATTGGTTACTGTTTATTTCCCCAGTGTGAGATGGTGGGAATAAAGTTGAAACTTTATAATTTTAAGTCTACTCTCTTTCCCCTATAAGAAACAGATTGATCGAATGTCGTAGCATCACCGTCACCACAACCTTTTCCCGGTTCTACAATGATAATGTTGAATTTACGATTTTTCAGCATTCCTTTGTAGTTACCTTGCCGGTCGTTAATCGTCAGGGTACAGTCTTTATCATTCCATTTCATGGCAATGGTAGTGTATGCTCCCTTTTCGTAATTGTAGTTGTCGAACTCATCTTCGTAAAGAGTAAATTCAGCGTCGGCGCCCGGATAAATGCGAAGTGTCAGATTATCCCATTTCTTTTCGGTGGAATATTGTACAGCCGGTCCCCAGGGTAGGATAGAACCAGCACGGACATAGACAGGCATGATGTCGATAGGCACTTCACGCTGGATGGTTTGTCCGCCTTTCAGGCTTTTCCCGGTCCAGAAATCAATCCATTGGGCACCTGCGGGTAGATAAACATCTGTCTTTCCTATCTTATTCATATTCTTCTGATAGCCGTTCTGTTTGTCGTCCTGCCATGTATAAAGCGAATCAGTTACGGGGCGGACAAGGAAATTACGGCCAAACATATACTCTGTATCCATCTCGAGTACTTTCTTATCTTTAGGAAAATCCATCATGAGTGGTCGGATGATACTGCCCGCTTTGTTGGTAACTTCCCATGAAGTGCTGTAGAGATAGGGCAAAAGGCGATAGCGCAGGTGAGTATATTTTTCGAGTGCGTCATAAGCCCAGTCTCCTTTCTTGCCGAACTGGTATATTTCCACAGCTACCGGACTGGAATTGTGTGAACGCATGATCGGCTGGAATGCTCCCCACTGATACCAGCGCACGTGCAATTCATGATAAGCGATATTGTGTACATTATTGTTATATTTCCGTGCGAAGAAGCCGCCTAGGTCGGTATTCCAGTATGGTATGCCGCATAGTGAGTAATTTAGTCCTGCCGCCAGTTGTTTCTTCATCACTTCCCAGGTAGAGACTACATCACCGCTCCATGAATGTGACGCATAACGTTGCTGTCCCAGGAAAGACGAACGTGTGAGCAGGAATACCCGCTTGTCGGAAGTGGTAGCACGTTGATGTTCGTATACACCCTTGTTGGACATCAAAGGGAAAGCGTTGTGCACTCTGCGGAATGAACCTAGATAAGTGGGGGTGTCGAAATCTTTGTCCTTGATTTCCAGATGATCCGGCTCGGTAGAGTCGAGCCACCAACCATCCATACCGAGATCGAAGATGTTCTTTTTCATTTCTGCCCAATACATATCGCGTGCTGTCGGATTGAACGGGTCGTAAGGTTTTACTCCGGCTTTGGGAGGCCATGTCTCGAAGTGAAGCAATGCTTTCAGGCTATCCATTTTCTGGTACATCTCTGTCCACGGACCGAACGAGGCCCATACTGAAATCATGATATGTGCATTCTGTTTATGTACATAGTCGATCATTTCTTTCGGACTTTTGATGCGTGGCGTTCCATAATTAGCATTTCTGTCTTCTCCGTTCGGGAGGAATTTCATGTATTCCGGATCACCCATTTTGTTGATATAGCGTGGGTTTTGGAATTTCATCGAGTTCCAGTTTTCGTTGCATCCCCAATATTGCCAGTCTTGGATGATACCGTCCAAAGGTACTTTCAGTTCACGGTACTTATCTACTACTTCGCAGAGTTCGTCCGGACTTTTATAGCGTTCGCGGCATTGCCAGAATCCCAGTGTCCAGAGCGGATAGAGCGGGGCCTGACCGGTCAGCTCGCGCACTCCGGCTATTACACCGTCCGCATTGCCGCCGTAAATGAAATAATAATCAGCGCAATCGCCTACTTCCGAGTCGAACGACATCTCTTGCGGATTGTCGAGGAAAGTAGTAGGAGAGTAATTATCCCAATAAAGGGCATATCCCTTGACGGAATGAATGAATGGAATGCAGATACTCATATTTTGATTGCGGAGAAACAGTTTCTGATTGCGTTGGTTCACTTTACCCGTCTGCTGCTGTCCCAAACCGTAGATTACTTCGTCTTTATCCAGCAAAAAGGCCTGGCGGACATTGAAAGACGGAACACCTGCATCATTGAAAGGAGTGAATTGTGTTCCGTAATCCTTGTCCGTCAACAGACGTTGCCCGGACGAATCGAAAAAATGGATACCACCAGTCTCCGGGTTCACTTCCACTTGGATAAGACGGCTGCTTAATGTCACATTTTTCCCCTTTTCACCGAAAGAAACAGGAGTCGACTCGGGCGTTTTGACAATGACCAGACTTTCTTTATTGCAAGATTTCTGACTGGGCGTCTTATAAACCCTGACAATGGAGGGTGAATAAAACTCTACGTTGACATCCATCCCCTGTGTGGCACACTTGATGCCTTGTGAGGTACGCTGTACATTTTGTGCTGTACCATTGCCTGCTGCAACCATTGTTGCACATACAAGCAAGAAACCGGCTTTTCTAATAAGATTCATTTTCATGTTTTTTAAGTACTTTATGATGCAGCAAAAGTAGGGCAGAGGCAAGCAAAACGGACAACAATCAGGTTGAAACAAACAGTAATCACGTTGATTTCTTCGCTTTTTCGGCATATTCTGACGGGCGGCATCCATACATTTCCTGAAAACATTTGCTTAAATAACTGGAACTGCTAAAACCTGTGTGTTCCGCAATTTCTGTAATACTTAGCTTGCCCTCTGTTATCAGTTGTGCTGCCCGTTGCAGACGAATGTTACGGATAAAGAGGCTGGGAGACTGATCGAGCATAGTCACCAGTTTGCGGTATAATCCCGTTCGCTCCATACAGAGGTCGCGGCTTAGTTGCTCCACCGAATAGCCATTGACGTGCAGATTCTGTTCCACCAGTTTGATGGCTTGTGCCAGAAATGCAGATTCTTCTGTGTCCTGTTGCTGATGGTCGGGAGACGTTTCTTCTATGCCACAGGTTAGAGAATTATTTTGTTCGATCAGGTTGCGGATACGGAGTAATAGAATCTCTTCTTTATGCTTGCGTTCCATTTCCTTTCTGCTCCAATAGATATACAACCGGCTACCGGTGAAAGCAATCAGTAATAAAATGACTGCATACAGGATATAAGCCGTGGTTGTTTTCCACCACGGTGCATGGATGGTTAATTTTATTGCTGTCACTTTGCCGTTCCACTGAAGAGGATTGTCCGAGGCCATGACTTTGAATGTATAATCTCCCGGTGGTAAATTGGTGTAAACAGCTTGAAGAAGACCTTTCCCTACAGTCGCATTTCCCTGTCTTCCTGCAAATGTACTCATCCATTGCGGGTCGATACCTTCCAGTTGATAACGGTAGTATGTGCGTTCATGATTGATATAATTCAATGCCGAAAATTCGAAAGTCAGGAAGTTTTGGTTATAGTCCAGTTCGATTTCGGTTGTATAAGGAGCAGCCTTGGACAGGATGATGCGGTTGCCATATTCTTTTCCAGTATTCACTTTCTCTCCATACAAGCGTAAGGCTGTGAAAACCGGCGGATCAGGAAGCATCGGATGAATGGAGTCCTTGTCGGGATGGAATATGCTAAAGCCATCAATACCACCCAGATAGAGAGTACCGTCGGAAGAACTGAATACGGCATCTTTTATGTATTCGCCGTCCAAAGCACCGTCCAACTGATTGAACCGGGTGAAACTGATGTTCTTATTCTCCGGATTTATGTGGATGCGTGTGACACCGTTACTGGTCGTTACCCAGATGTCTCGATATTTGTCCTCAATAATGCCCTGGATAAAGTTATTGCTCAATCCGTTTTCACGATAGAAGATACGTGGGGCAGAGTCGTTTTCGCTGGTAAAAAGTTCCAGTCCGTCAGGAGTTCCTGCCCATGTCCATCCGCGTGTGTCGGTATATAATGTATTGTATACTTTATTTCTGAAATGATGGTTCTTGTTGGGGTTCAACCGATTCAGTATTTCAGGAGAGACAGACGGGATAGCTGCTGACTTTAATACATAGGATTTTTGTTCATTAGCTGTCAGTCGATAAATTCGGGAATGAGCTTTCAGATAGATATTTCCATCTTTATCTTCGGCGAAAGATTCAATATTGATTTCTTCTTCCGGGGAGACGGGAAATGCATTGCGACCTATATGAGTCAGTTTATGCATGGACGGGTGATGATATAATAATCCCCGATTGAAAGTTCCGAGCCATAACCCTCCTTGTCGGTCTTGAAAGATAGTGCTGATTTCGGTAGAGACAATCTGTCCGTTTCCGGTTTCCAATAGGGGGATGTATTTTTGTGTTCCTGTGTGGAGGTCAATCATCCAAAACCCGTGAACGCAACTGATATAGGCTTTCTCACCATTAGGGGTAATGATAAGGGTGTTGAGAGTATAGTTCTGTTCGAAGAGTTTTTTCCATGTGCGCTTGTGGCTATTGAAATAGAATAAACCGCCTTTACGCCCGTTGCGTAGTTGATAGAAGCCGTCTGCGCTTTTGACGACGAGAGAAGTATTTTGATATTCAGCCTGTTCGGATGCAGGATAAGCGGCTATGTTGTATACGGTTTTTTGGTCGGCTATGTGGTAACAGGACACTTCGCCTGTGTCATAGAATAAATATAGGGAGGTACTGTCGGCATTCAGGTCCTGCAATTTCCCGGAATACTTGCCGGGCAAGGTTATACGGGTCTTGTTGTTTAATTCCAGTAATTCGTTAGCTATGAGTAGCCAGATGTGTCCTGAATCGTCTACAAAAAGGTCTTCTACGGGGGCTTGTATCTCTCTGTTCTTAAAGTAAGCATCTAAATCAGGAATGTATTCCTCTCTGTACAGGTCAATGCACATCAGTTTGTGAGTATCTTTAATCCATAACAGAGAATCCCCACTCTGGTAAATGCGGTAATGCCCGTTATATTGGTTTAATGGATATACGTATTCCGTGGTGCGGTGAAGATAGCTGAAATGTACACCGTCGTATAGATTTACATTACCGCTGGTGGTGAATACCATTCTTCCGTCGGGCAACTGGAGGATATAACGTATTTGGTTATCACTCAATCCTTGCGACGCATTGATGGTGGTGAACAGGAATTCACCGGCATATATGAACGGTGTCATCCTGAAACAGAAAAATAAGCAGAGCAGAATCCGTATGTTTCTCAAACTATTGGTAGTCATGGCTATGTTTCAAGATTACAAAGATAAAAAAAGTCGGCTTATGAAGCACGACTTTTCTATCTGTTAAAGGCAGTTATTTATCATTCAGCTGATAAAAAGTGGCATTTTGACTTAATTTTGGGCTTTTATGAATGATATTCAGACGAATGTTTGTATATAAAGCTTTACTTTTGCGATGAATCTGACATTATAAACATATCATTACCATGAAAGCAAGATTTGCATTATTTTTATTGTTTGCTATTTTATCATTAAAACTCTCTGTGGTCTTTGCGCAGGAAAACATATTCACCGTCCGGCAGCCGGATTATCAGAAAAGCCCTTATACGGGAATGACTCGTCAGCACTGGATACAGGCAGGCGAGTATTTATTAAAAGGTGCATTTAACTATATACATACATTAGACGATCAAATGTATTTTCCGAAACAGCTGGATAAAACATATCCGAGAAATACGGGAGAAATTCCGGTAGCAAAGCTGGAAGGTCTGGCACGGACTCTATTTGTAGCTGCTCCTCTTTTGAAAGATAATCCAGAACTGGAGATGAACGGGATAAAAGTGGCAGACTATTATCGTTATCAACTGATAAATATATCTAATCCGGAAAGCCGGAGCTATATTCCGCATCGTAAGGGAGGTCCCAGTCAGACATTGTTGGAACTGGGCTCTTTGGCAATCTCGATGAAAGCTGCACAGGAAGTGTTATGGAATCCTCTCACTAAGAAACAGAAAGATTCACTGGCTGCTACCATGTTGAGTTATGGAGAGGGACCGACTATTGGTTCCAACTGGATGTTTTTCAATGTCTTTATCTTGAGTTTTCTGAAAGATCAGGGATATGCCGTGAATGAAAGCTACCTGGAGTCGAACCTGCAAAAACTTCTCGCACGCTATCGGGGCGAAGGCTGGTACAATGACGCTCCGGCTTATGACTATTATAGTGCGTGGGCTTATCAGACTTACGGACCTATTTGGGCGGAAATGTTCGGGAAGAAACAATACCCTCAATATGCAAGGCAGTTTATGGAAAATCAGCATGACATGGTTGATAATTATCCATTTCTGTTCAGCCGTGATGGCAGGATGAATATGTGGGGACGGAGTATTTGTTATCGTTTTGCCGTTACTGCTCCTTTGTCTTTGTATGAATATGACAAAAGTGGTAATGTGAATTATGGATGGATGAGAAGGATAGCTTCTTCTACGTTGTTGCAATTTTTAGAACGTCCGGAATTTCTGGAAGATGGTGTTCCGACAATGGGTTTCTACGGACCTTTTGCTCCTGCTGTTCAGATTTATAGTTGCCGGGGTAGTGTTTATTGGTGCGGAAAAGCTTTTCTTAGTTTGTTGTTGCCGGAAAACTCTAACTATTGGTCGGCTACAGAAAATAACGGTCCTTGGGAGAAAGAACTGAAAAAAGGGGAAGTGTATAATAAGTTCCAGCAGGGAACTAATCTATTGATAACCAATTACCCGAATTGTGGCGGATCTGAAATGCGTTCATGGTGTCATGAGACTGTGGCAAAAGATTGGCAGAAATTCCGGAGTACCGAAAATTATAATAAACTGGCTTACCATACAGAGTTCCCCTGGATGGCAGATGGGAAGAATGGGGAGATTTCCATGAATTATGGAACAAGGAATAAAAAAGGGGAATGGGAAGTGTTGCGGTTGTATACGTTCAAAAGTTTCGAAAATGGAATTTATCGTCGTGACGCTGTGCTCGAAACGGATAGCACTGTGAAGTATCAGTTGGCGGATATTCCTCTGCCGGATGGAATTCTGCGGGTAGATAAGGTGACTGTTTCAGAACCGGCGGAGATTTGTTTGGGACATTATTCCCTGCCTCGTCTGGATTCCGATATAAAGGAAACAGGTTGTAAGGTGGGTAAACAGAATATTCCGGTACTCTCTAACGGAAAATATGAATTGGCAATGATACCATTGACAGGTTGGGAGAAAACATATACGGTATATCCGGAGGGAGTGCATCCTGTAAGTGAGAAATGTGCATTAAATATGGTTTCCGATCAGTTATCCGGTGAAAAAATATATGTGACACTTCAATTATGGAAGAAGAATGAGAAAAGAGGTTTTACTTCAAAAGAGCTGACACCGGTGAAATCTGTCCATGTGTCAGAGGATAAGAAACAGGTGACGGTTTGTTTATCAAACGGTGAAATAAAAACTATTTCGTTTGAGTAATGAATCCCATTCAAGTAACTGATATTTAATTAAGAAACATATTGCTATCATGAAAGAGAAGATTGTTTGGATTTTTGTCGTTTTATATCTGTGTAGCTTTCATTTGAATGCCCAAAATGCAGAAAATAATCCTACTGGCGGTGGGTATCAAGTTGCAGCTGAAGGAGCTTGGTGTTGGTTTGCCGATCCGAGAGCCTTGCATTATGAAAACAAGGAGGGAACTATAAATAAGACATATATCGGTTACATCGATATTCATGGTAATATAAAGGCGATGCAGTATGACTTTCAAAAGAAGGAACAGGAAGAAGTATTGATCCGTTCGTATTTTCAGCCGGACGATCATAACAATCCCACTTTTCTTGTATTGCCCGATGAAAGAATCATGATTTTCTATTCAAGACATACGGATGAACCTTGTTTTTATTACAGAGTCTCCCGAATACCGGGGGATATTACTACTTTAGGTGAAGAAAAGAGGATTGAAACAAAAAATAATACGACTTATCCTTCTCCGTTTATTCTGTCGGATGATCCTGAACATATTTATTTATGCTGGCGTGGAATCGGTTGGCATCCGACTATTGCCAAGCTTTCATTACCGGACGACAAAGATGAGGTGGATGTAGTATGGGGACCGTATCAAATCGTACAATCTACCGGCGCCCGTCCGTATGCGAAATACATGTCTAACGGGAAAGATAAGATTTATTTGACTTACACCACGGGACATCCGGATAATGAACTTCCCAACTTCCTTTATTTTAATTATATCGATATCAAAACATTGCAGTTGACTGATGTCAGGGGAACCGTACTTTCTACTATTGCCGACGGCACATTTAAGGTGAACAAGACAGGTGATTATGCGAAACAATACCCGTCTACGGTAGTGGATAATCCTTCTGAACGTGACTGGGTATGGCAAATAGCTTCGGACAGGAACGGAAATCCGGTGATAGCAATGGTACGTATCAGCGATAATAAAGAATCTCATGATTATTACTATGCAAAATGGAACGGACACGAGTGGAAAAAGACTTTTCTTATTAATGCCGGTGGACATTTTCATCAGACGCCGAATTTAGAAAAGTGTTATAGTGCCGGTATGGCTATCGATCCGTCGAATGTTAATGAGGTATATTGCTCATTACCGGTAGAGGGAAAATATGGTAAGGTGTATGAGATTGTAAGATTTATCATGAGTGAAGATGGAGAGGTTATTTCTAAGGAGGCAGTCACAAAAGACTCGCAACTGAATAATGTCCGTCCTTATATGATACCGGCTTCAGAGGGTACCCCATTGCGGCTGACTTGGATGTATGGCAACTATTATGATTGGATTGTCAGTTTACAACATCCACAAGGCTATTCTACAGGAATAGCCTGCGACTTCAAAGGATTCCCCGATAGAAAAAAGAAGAAGATGATAGCGGCATCCGGCAAAGAAATACGATTTGATCCTGAAAAACCTTTTGTGCTGGAACAGACGATTACTCTTGGCGCAGATAATTATCAAGGTTGCTTGTTGCAACTCGGTGATCTGGAATATTATCTAAACGGAGAAACGATGAAACCTGAAATCAGATATAAAGGGAAGGTATATACCAGCACAAATGTATTGGGAACATCGGATTGTTGGAAAACACAGGCTCGTGGAACCGGTGGCAAGTGGTATACTCCGCAGAAATATGGGGAGGTTCGTTTGAGGATGGAATATAAGAAAGGTGTTTTATGTGTATATATAAATGACTTGCTCGATCAGAGAATTGACTTTGATTGAAAGCGAGCGAACTCTTTTATGGAGTGGGCTAATAAGTGGAATCCTCGTTTATATCGTATTATATAATAAATGAGGACTAAGTTCGAAGTACAAATTCTCCATAATATCATACATTTAATAGAGAATGATTGTTTTTAGCCCTTTTTTGACATATAAGTAGTCCTTTATATTTTATGTATCATCTATCTTTGTAGACAAGAAATCTTATTTAATATCATGAATATGAATAGACATTGTGGAATAATTAAGTTTATATTATTAGGGGTGGTTTGTATATCATTACTGCCTGTATCAGTGCATGCACAGAAGTATACGGAGTTTATCCCCGGTGAAGTTTGGAAAGATACGGACGGGAATCCGATCAATGCCCATGGTGGTGGACTTTTATATCATAACGGCACTTACTATTGGTATGGCGAATACAAGAAAGGGAAAACCATTTTGCCTGACTGGGCTACGTGGGAGTGTTATCGTACGGATGTGACCGGAGTAGGTTGTTACTCTTCTAAAGACTTGCTGAATTGGAAATTTGAGGGTATTGTACTTCCGGCAGTTAAAGACGATCCGAATCATGACCTGCATCCCTCCAAAGTATTGGAACGTCCGAAAGTGGTTTATAATAAGAAAACGGGCAAATTTGTAATGTGGGCCCATGTGGAAAGTGCTGATTACAGTAAGGCTTGTGCCGGAGTGGCAGTTTCCGATTCTCCTGTCGGTCCGTTCGTTTATCAGGGAAGTTTTCGTCCGAACAATGCGATGAGCCGCGATCAGACTGTTTTTGTGGATGATGATGGACGTGCTTATCAGTTTTATTCTTCAGAAAATAATGAAACGATGTATATCAGCCTTCTGACTGATGATTATCTGAAACCGAGCGGACGTTTTACACGCAATTTCGTAAAAGAATCGAGAGAGGCTCCGGCAGTATTTAAATATAATGGTAAATATTATATGTTAAGTTCCGGTTGTACTGGCTGGGATCCTAATATAGCCGAGATCGCAGTAGCCGATTCTATTATGGGAACATGGAAGACAATCGGAAATCCTTGTACGGGACCGGATGCGGATAAAACGTTTTATGCCCAGAGTACTTATGTCCAGCCTGTTGTCGGAAAGAAGAATGCATATATTGCCATGTTCGACCGTTGGAAGAAGAAGGATTTGGAAGATTCCCGTTATGTATGGCTGCCTGTGTTGGTAAAAGATGGGAAAATAACTATCCCTTGGCATGAAAAATGGAACCTTTCTATCTTTGACAAATAAAAAATAAATATGAAACGGATACTGCTACTACTTTGCGGAATAATGCTCGTTCCCGTTATTGCCTGTTCCCAGCATTTGGTTGAAGTGGGAAAGGGGTATAGCTGTACTTCGGTCAATACGACGGTCTTTCGGAATAATTCGCTGGTTACACACGGTGATGAACAATATATCAGTTATTACGATAACGATGGCTATCTGGTACTTGGAAAGCGGAAACTGGATTCGGAACAATGGACATTACATCGCACCCAATATCAGGGAAATGTGAAGGATGCTCATAATATAATTAGTATGATGATAGATGGAGAAGGATACATGCACGTATCTTTTGACCATCACGGACATCCATTGAATTACTGCCGGAGCATTGCTCCCGGTTCTTTGGAACTGGGGGATAAAAAACCCATGACCGGAGTTGACGAAGGAAATGTCACCTATCCGGAGTTCTATCCTTTATCCGGAGGAGATTTATTGTTTGTTTACCGCTCCGGTTCTTCGGGTCGTGGAAATCTGGTAATGAACCGTTATTCGCTGAAAGAACACAAATGGACTCGTGTGCAGGATATACTGATCGACGGAGAAAATAAACGGAATGCCTATTGGCAGTTATATGTTGATGAGAAAGGGACGATTCATCTTTCATGGGTATGGCGCGAGACCTGGCATGTGGAAACAAACCATGATATTTGTTATGCCCGTTCTTTTGATAATGGGGTAACTTGGTATAAGACGAGTGGAGAACGATATGAACTCCCGATCAAATTGTCCAATGCGGAGTATGCCTGTCGTTTACCTCAAAACTGTGAGTTGATTAATCAGACGAGCATGAGTGCTGATGCAGGAGGAAATCCGTATATAGCTACTTATTGGCGGGAACCCGATAGTGATGTTCCTCAATACCGCATCGTCTGGAATGACGGGAAGATGTGGCATCAACGGCAGATAACCGATCGCCAGACACCTTTTACCTTGAAGGGTGGAGGTACGAAAATGATCCCTATTGCCCGTCCGCGTATTGTGGTAGAAGGTGGAGAAGTCTTTTATATTTTCCGTGACGAAGAACGGGGAAGCCGTGTGTCGATGGCACATGCGACTGATGTGGGTACGAGTAAGTGGACGATAACGGATCTGACGGATTTTTCGGTGGATGCCTGGGAACCCTCTCATGATACGGAACTTTGGAAAAAGCAGCGGAAACTGCATCTCTTTGTACAACACACCCGTCAGGGAGACGGTGAACGCACAGCGGAAATTGAGCCTCAAATGATATATGTATTGGAAACGGATATGGATACAAATAAATAAAGATATGAAGAAACTATATGCAACTCTTTTTTCTGCACTCTTTCTAGGCGGTGCAATCTGTGCAAGTTGTACGGATAAGAAGGATGCTTCTGCTGAAGAAGTGATAAACACTATTCATAAAGTGAATAATTATTGGCAGACGAATCATCCGGAACACGGACGTTCTTTTTGGGATAATGCCGCCTATCACACCGGAAATATGGAAGCTTATTTTTTGACTAAGCAGCCGGAGTATTTGGAATACTCGAAAGCCTGGGCGGAACATAATGAATGGAAAGGGGCAAAATCAGATCATAAGGAAAACTGGAAGTACAGTTACGGTGAAAGTGATGATTATGTGCTTTTCGGTGACTATCAGATTTGTTTTCAGACGTATGCCGATCTCTATAATATGGAACCGGATACACAGAAAATAGCCCGTGCCCGCGAAGTGATGGAATATCAGATGAGTACCCCCAATCATGATTATTGGTGGTGGGCAGATGGCTTATATATGGTCATGCCGGTCATGACAAAGATGTATAACATTACTAAGAATCCGCTCTATTTGGAGAAACTGCATGAATACCTCGCCTATGCTGATAGTATTATGTATGATGAAGAGGCCGGACTTTATTACCGGGATGGAAAATACGTGTATCCTAAACACAAAAGTGTGAACGGCAAAAAGGATTTTTGGGCACGTGGAGACGGCTGGGTATTGGCCGGATTGGCAAAAGTCTTGAAAGAACTTCCTGAAACAGATAAGTATCGTCCGGAATATATAGATCGTTTCCGTACCCTGGCTAAGTCGGTTGCTGCTTGTCAACAGCCGGAAGGTTACTGGACACGCAGTATGCTCGATCCATTGCATGCACCGGGACCGGAAACCAGTGGAACGGCTTTCTTTACCTATGGTTTACAATGGGGAATCAATAACGGTTTTCTGGATGCTGCAGAATATCAGCCGGTGGTTGAAAAAGCATGGAAATATCTCTCAACAGTTGCTTTGCAGCCTGATGGCAAGATTGGTTATGTGCAACCGATTGGTGAGAAAGCGATACCCGGTCAGGTGGTAGACGCAAACTCAACTTCGAATTTTGGAGTAGGTGCGTTTCTATTGGCAGCCTGTGAACGGGTTCGTTATTTGAATAAATAAATACAGGCACGGATTACACGGGTTTCACAGCTCTTAGAGGCATGCCTTAATATAAGTCAACAGCGTAATCCGTGTAATCCGTGCCTAAAATTTAATTCAGCATCAAGCTCATATATGGCTTTAACGGCTGAAGTATTCTATTGGTTAATTCGCTAATATTCATTTGTATATGTGCACCGGGCAGTCGCTCGGTATTATACATACACTTTCCTTTGCACAGGTAATAATAGCCGTTGTTTACAGACAATTGTTTGTCCGATAATTCCAGCTGCATTTCATCTTCAGGAAAAGCCGCGGCATAGATTTGCAGCACTTCTTTGGCATTGATGATACGTGCCATGCCTAGCGGATGTTGAGACTGTTTATCTTCAGGAGGCAGTAGTTGAACCATGCGCTTGCAGCCGGTGTGCTGCCTGATCGCATACAATAAACTATATTCCACATCTTTATCATCAGCGCAAAGCTCATTGATAATGATATGTTTGTCTCCTTTATATATAATGGTTATTCCTTTGATTTCGTTTTCCTGTCTGGCTACAAATAAATAACCTCCACTAATGGCAAGATCGGTCATAATAACCTGAAAGTCTTCCGATGTGTGCTGAATACAGCAAGCCCGTTCGGAAAGTTTCTTATTCAAATAGGAATAGACCTCCTCCTGAAATTCTGAAACAACACTGACCGCTATCTCTTTAGAAGGGATAAACTCGGGCAAAACGATCTCTTTAGTTGAATACTTGAATACCGAAGCATATCCCATACGGGCATAATAATCAAACAACCAGGGTTCTGCCGGTATTAATGTGCTGAAGTGTACTCCATTCCGTAACATCCGGGCGAAAGACTGTGATAAAAGCTCGCGCATGACTCCTTTGCTTCGAAAATCGGGATGCGTACAGGCTCCTGAAATATAGGAGGTCTGTACAGTCTCTCCACCAAAAGTCATCGGATAAGGAAGCATTTGAAGGGCAGAGATTACCTCATCACCACTTTTGATGGCAACGTTCACCTCTGTCTTATAGCGTAGTCTGAAGTACATCTCGACGAATTCTTCACTATCGTCAAAACAGACTTTCCACAATGCTTTTACTTGCTCCTTTATCATCATATTTATAAAGAGTTTACCATTTAACCATATTCATGGGATGCTCTTTGAGACAAGCCATGTATTTTTCCAGAATCGTCACCGGTTGGTAAGACAATTTGGCTTTGCGCAAACCTTCGAGACCTAAATCCTCTTCCCGGTTGATATAGATATATTGTTCGGGAATCCGGTTGGCAAATTCATAATTAATCATAGCATACGCGCCTTCAATGCTGGTATCCGCTTTTTCTACATGCACGCCGAACGTTTCATGATTGATAGGCATACCGAATGTAAATGCTACGATTTTACCGTTCACATGAAGAATTCCACCCGTCAGTCCGAGTGCTTCGAAGTTGTGGAGGGCATAAATCAGAGCACGACGTTCATTGCCCGTCCCTTCCTGCTGGTCGCAGTGATTCACTTTACACCATTCTGCTTCCAGATCCAGACATTCCTGAATGCGGTCCGGAGTGATCGGTGTATATTCATAATCCGGATAAGTGTTGCGGAACCGGTTGATATGATTTCTTTTCGCTTGGAATTTCTTACCCTTCAGTGTTGAAAGATCACTTCTCAAATAGATATAATCCGCATAGTCGCGGTCTTCTGTAAATGTGAACTGTCCCGGAAGGATAGCTTCGAGATCAGCACGCATATTACTGCACACTCCCAACATACAGAAATGCTGGTTCTCTTTGCGGGCATCTTCTATCAGTTCCCACAATACTGCTTTCAAATCTCCTGTGCCTACGGGCATCATATAAGCGAGTTGTTCTCCCGCCCAGAACTTGAACACCAGAAAGTTGTCGACCACTGCAAATTGGGTATCATATAAGAACCTCCAACTACAAAGATTGGAGAATGAAAGATCGCAATTGCGGCGATCACTTTTCATCGTGAATGAGGTGATTGTGTCTCTGTCTGCTAACGTGACATCTTTAAATGGAATCATAAGATTGCTTTTTGCGTTTAACTCTTTATATAACGGAAAATCAAGAGATTTTGTTTTTACAAAATACCTAATAATCGAAGGATAGTAGGTGTTAGCAGTGCAGTGAATATTCCATTTAGCGTCAGTCCCAGGCTGGCGTATGCTCCATATTTGCTGCTGATATCCATTGCAGTGGAGGTTCCGACGGCATGAGCGGCTGTTCCCATCGAAAGCCCTTGGGCGATCGGACTGCCTACACGCATGATTTTCATTGTCTTAAAGCCACAGATAGCCCCTAATAAACCTACTGCTACAACAACTGCCGCCGTTAGTGACGGAATACCGCCGATAGCTTTGGTTACTTCCATCGCAATCGGGGTCGTAACCGATTTCGGAGCCAGTGACAGGATTACCTCTTGTGAGGCTCCCATGAATTTCGCAATCAGTACTACTGAAATAACTCCGACGATGCAGCCTGCCAGTTGAGACAGTAGAATAGGCAATAACTGCTTTTTTATCATTTCCAGTTGGAGATATAAAGGTACGCCTAAAGCCACAACGGCCGGGCGTAGCCAGAATTCGATCAGATGTCCTCCTTTATTATATGTCTCATAAGAGATATTGGTCATTTTAAGGAAGATGATTAATAGTGCGATGGTCAGCAATATAGGATTTAATAATACCAGTCCTGTTTTCTTCTGAAGTAGTTTGGCAAAGAAGAAAATCCCGAAGGTAATGGCCAGCAGGAAGAAATTATTTTCTAAGAAGCTCATTTGTCTTTATTCGTTAAGTTGATTTTATCTTTAAGGTGTAGTTTCTCCGGCAGATGGAAATCTGACAGATGAAGTTTGCGTGCCAGTTTGATCTGACGTGCCAGCCTGAACTTGCGGACGATTTGGTGCACCCATCCCGTAACGACAAGTACAAGCGCGGTGCTGACAATGGTCGCTGTCACTATCGGCCAGAACTCTGCCGCAATGACGTCAAAGTACAGCATAAGAGCCACACCGGGCGGAACGAAAAAGAATCCTAAGTTGGCAACCAGAAAGTCGGACAATCCCTGTACCCAGTGTAATTTAATCCAACCTAATTTTAAAAAGAGGGTGAGCAGCAGCATACCGATGATGCTGGAGGGGAGCTTGATACCCGTAAGATAAACTATTAATTCACCCAAAGCCAAACAGCCAAATAAAATGGCGCACTGACGTATCATAACTAATAACCTATTGATTTTGTTTGAAAACGCTGCAAAGGTATGAAAAATAGGAGTACAGTGTTAAATATTACAATATTTTAGACTTGGAAGAGAAAAATAGGCGAAATTGTAATGTGGATATTGCAAAATTGAGTACTTTTGCACCGCAAATTACAAATTGTAAGGACGTTTTATAATAATATTCAATATATCTATGCTCAATTTAATCAACCAAATCGTGGCGCGTGCGAAAGCAAATCGCCAACGTATTGTTCTTCCGGAAGGAACTGAAGAACGCACATTGAAAGCTGCCAATATGATTTTGACAGACGAAGTAGCCGATCTAATTTTACTGGGTAAACCGGCAGAAATTAATGAACTTGCTGCAAAATGGGGATTGGGAAACATCGGTAAAGCTACTATCATTGATCCTGAAACTTCTCCGAAACACGAAGAATATGCGCAGTTGTTGTGTGAACTTCGTAAAAAGAAGGGGATGACTATTGAAGAAGCCCGCAAGTTAACGAATGATCCTTTATTCTTTGGTTGTTTAATGATTAAGAGCGGTGATGCTGACGGTCAGTTGGCTGGTGCCCGTAACACTACTGGTAATGTATTGCGTCCTGCTTTGCAGATTATCAAGACTGCGCCGGGAATCACTTGCGTGTCTGGTGCTATGTTGCTTTTGACTCATGCTCCTGAATACGGAAAGAATGGCATTTTGGTCATGGGTGACGTTGCTGTAACTCCGGTTCCGGACGCTAATCAGCTGGCACAGATTGCTATTTGTACTGCGCAGACTGCGAAAGCCGTTGCCGGTATTGAAAATCCGAAAGTAGCTCTGTTGAGCTTTTCAACCAAGGGTTCCGCTAAACACGAAGTAGTGGATAAAGTGGTAGAAGCTACTAAGATTGCAAAAGAGATGGCTCCTACTCTTGATTTGGATGGTGAAATGCAGGCTGACGCTGCTCTTGTACCGGAAGTGGGTGCTAGCAAAGCGCCGGGTTCTCCAGTAGCCGGAGAAGCAAATGTGCTGATCGTTCCAAGTTTGGAAGTTGGTAATATTTCTTATAAATTAGTTCAACGTCTGGGACATGCTGACGCTGTTGGTCCGATTCTTCAGGGTATTGCCTGTCCGGTAAACGACTTGTCTCGTGGTTGTTCTATCGAAGATGTATATCGCATGATTGCTATCACAGCTAATCAGGCCATTGCAGCAAAAGCGAATAAATAAGTATTAGATATAAACTATTAAGTATAAATCGACAACGACATGAAGATTCTGGTATTGAACTGCGGAAGTTCATCTATTAAATATAAATTGTTCGATATGACCACCAAAGAGGTGATTGCACAAGGTGGTATCGAAAAAATCGGTCTGAAAGGATCATTCTTGAAACTTACTTTGCCGAATGGTGAAAAGAAAATATTGGAGAAAGATATTCCTGAACATACAGTAGGAGTAGAGTTTATCCTGAACACGCTGATTAATCCTGAATACGGCGCTATTGAATCTTTGGATGAGATCAATGCAGTAGGTCACCGTATGGTACACGGAGGCGAGCGTTTCAGCGAATCTGTATTGCTGAACAAGGAAGTGCTGGAAGCTTTCGCTGCTTGCAATGACTTGGCTCCGCTTCACAATCCTGCTAACTTGAAAGGGGTAAATGCAGTTTCTGCTATTCTTCCTAACATTCCGCAGGTAGGTGTATTCGATACGGCTTTCCATCAGACAATGCCGGATTATGCTTACATGTATGCTATTCCTCACGAACTGTATGAAAAGTATGGTGTACGTCGTTATGGCTTCCACGGAACTTCTCATCGTTATGTGTCAAAACGTGTATGTGAATTCTTGGGTGTAAATCCGGTAGGACAGAAAATTATCACTTGCCACATTGGTAACGGTGGTTCTATCGCTGCTATCAAAGATGGTAAATGTATGGATACTACTATGGGCTTGACTCCATTGGAAGGCTTGATGATGGGTACTCGTAGCGGTGATATTGATGCCGGTGCAGTAACATTTATCATGGAAAAAGAAGGCTTGAACACAACCGGTGTTTCCAATCTGTTGAACAAGAAGAGCGGTGTACTGGGCATTTCGGGTGTATCAAGCGATATGCGTGAACTCTTGGCTGCTTGTGCGGCTGGCAATGAGAAAGCTATCCTTGCAGAGAAGATGTACTATTACCGTATTAAGAAATATATCGGTGCTTATGCTGCTGCATTGGGCGGTGTGGATATTATCCTGTTTACTGGTGGTGTAGGTGAGAACCAGATGGAATGTCGTCGTGAAGTTTGTAAGGATATGGAATTCATGGGTATCGAACTTGATAACGAAGTAAATGCTAAGGTTCGCGGTGAAGAAGCAATCATTTCTACTCCTGCTTCTAAAGTGAAAGTAGTAGTGATCCCAACAGATGAAGAACTGTTGATCGCATCGGATACAATGGATATCCTGAATAAGTAATAATTTTATTGCTGATATACAAAAAAAAGATGGACTCGATTTCGAGTCCATCTTTTTTTTGTCTTACTTTGCATATCAAATAGTTATATCCCGTTTTTGATATGCGTTACTCCGTCATAATTCCCGTTTATAATCGTCCCGATGAAGTGGATGAATTATTGCAAAGTCTTACTGTACAACACTTTAAGGGTTTTGAGGTTGTTGTTGTTGAAGATGGTTCTTCCATTCCCTGTAAAGGAGTAGTAGACCGGTATGCAGATCGGTTGAATATAAAATATTTCTCTAAACCCAATTCCGGTCCGGGACAAACCCGTAATTACGGAGCAGAACGTAGCGAAGGCGAATACCTTATTATATTGGATTCTGATGTCATCCTTCCCGAAGGCTACTTCGATGCGGTAGAGAAGGAGCTCACCACTTCTCCTGCCGATGCTTTTGGTGGCCCCGACCGTGCACACGATTCTTTCACTGATATTCAGAAGGCAATTAACTATTCCATGACCTCTTTCTTCACGACCGGAGGTATCCGTGGCGGAAAAAAGAAGATGGACAAATTCTATCCCCGTAGTTTTAATATGGGAGTTCGCCGGGCAGTGTACGAGGCTTTGGGAGGTTTTTCAAAGATGCGTTTTGGGGAGGATATTGATTTCAGTATCCGTATCTTTAAGAATGGGTACACTTGTCGTCTTTTTCCTGATGCCTGGGTATATCATAAACGTCGGACTGACTTGAAAAAATTCTTCAAGCAGGTGCATAACTCCGGCATTGCCCGTATTAATCTTTATAAGAAATATCCGGATTCTCTGAAACTGGTGCATTTGCTTCCAGCCGTATTTACATTGGGAGTGGCGCTTCTATTATTAGGAACCCCCTTCTGCCTCTTCAGTTTCACGCCTATCATTCTCTATGCATTACTCGTATGCATTGATTCTACTATTCAGAATAAAAGTCTGTCTATTGGCGTTTATTCCATTGCCGCCGCATTTATACAGCTTATCGGCTATGGTACAGGCTTTTGGCGCGCATGGTGGCAGCGTTGTATCAGAGGGAAGGATGAGTTTGAGGCTTTCCAAAAGAATTTTTATAAGTAATCCATTTTTTATTTGCCTATTACCATTCCTATTTTTGTTTAAAAGGAATGTTGTCTGACACCCGGGTCTCAATACGTCTGACACTCGGGTGTCAGACAAGTTATACTTTCATGGAAAAAAAGTAATGGATGCAATCGAAGAAATTTTTATAGGCTATATCTTTTTTCATTTAGTGGAGTGCAAATCACATTTCTTATTCTTCCCTTAAACCCCAGCAATTTGTCGCCTATCTGTTTCAATGGGAAGATAAGTGTTTCCTGATACCAAATGCTGTCTTTACGCAGGCTTTTCTGATTGTAAACTACACCGATTCGTCCTTCCAAACGTTCTTGTAGCTCTCCGTTTATGTAAAGTGAGGTCCCTTTGGCATCTCCCTCTACACGAACCTTTGTCCATTTTTCCACAGGCAAACGATAGGAATGGAAGATGAATTCATAGCCGTCGCGCGAGAATGCGAATTTACCCGTATTTTGCCAGTTCGCGGTGAAAACAGAATGGGGACCTTTGAATAAGACCGCATCGATATTGGGCTTTGGATCTGCGTAGATTTCAAATTCCACACTATATGGATAACCGATTTCGGGTATAGAGGTAAGAACCGAGTCGTTACCTTGCAGGATAATTTCCTGGCCGGAAAGCGTTAGGTCTTTTCTGTCATCTATGCTGGCCTGTAGATTTACGCCCGGTGCTTCCGGTGTTGTCCTGCACCACGTTTCGAAGGTTTCAAACGGTATGTTTCTTGTGTTTTCTCCTTTCCAAAGTTTCTCGCTCATAACCTGCATGGCAGGAAAGGTGCGTATATGTACATCCTGTTGGCTGATTCCATTTCCGACACGGTCGTTCCATACAGCAAACATGGCTCCTAATAAATTAGTAGACTGCTCTATCATTTCTCCCTCTTGCATCATTCGTGGTGACCAACTCTCATATATCCATTGATGATCCAGAAAGTTATGGTAGTAATTCACGGCTGGTACGATATATAGAAATGCATCGCATGTATTAATCGCTTTGGCTCCTTCCTGCAGTGCGGTTTCTAAGTCTAGCCAGCTATAATTCCATGCATTGACCGTTTTTCCTTTCAGATTTACGGGGGTATTTCCTTTCATGTGTTTCAGACTTCCCCATAATCGCGGATTTTTTCCATATTTGGTGATATACTTCAGATAGTATTCAGTGAAATAGCGGAATTGTTCCGCTTCTTTGAGGTTGTACTCATCAGTGCCGATATGTACGTCCGGTCCGACAAATACCGGGTGATCTCCCGAGAGATATTCGTCAAACAAAGTATCAAGGAAATCATATACCTCTTTTTTATAGAGGTCGAGATGATCCATACCATATTCTTTTTTGTCGGCTGCCAGTATCGGATTGTAATGAGTGAAAGCGAGTGAGTGTGCCGGAACATCAATTTCTGGGATGATATTGATTCCATATCGTGCGGCCATTTGCTGGAAGTTGCGGAATTCTTCTTTGGTGTAGGAACCATCTTTGGATGTGAGTCCCGGAAAACGGTCGCTTTCCAATCTGAAGGCGGCGTATGTTTTGTTCCAGTCATTATCGAAAAACTCAACGAAACCATTATCATTCAGATGTATTTGCAGTTCATTCATTTTATAGAACGAGAGAATTTTTACGTAATCCTGCAAATAGTCCATTGTGAAAAATTTCCTGGCTACGTCAATCATCAGTCCGCGGTGAGCATACTGCGGATAATCCAATGCTTTTCCTTTCATGAGTCCAAAAGGCTGGTTATGGATCATTTGCAACAGTGTGCGAGTTCCCCAGAATACTCCTTTTACGGTGGAGGCTTCGATGGTTACATGGTTGCGTATATCCAGTTCATAGCTTTCTTCTCCCAATGATGAAGGCGATTTTTTCACTGACAGATAGATAGAATGATTTTTCGGTTTTCCGGAGGTTACCTGATAATTCCAGCCGAACATATCTTTTAAGTCTTTTGCCATTATTTCCGCAGTTTCTTTCAACAGGCTTTCTGCTTCCGGAGCGATTATAATCTTTCCTGTTTCCGGTAGTGTCAGTTTGCCTTTTGCCCCATTCCAATGTTGTAAGGAGGGAATCACCTGCGGGATATCCGTTTGAGCGTATACTGTCATTCCTAATAGTAGTAAGATGGATAAGATGCTTATTCTCTTTTTCATATTTATTAGATGTTTATATATTAATCTTGATAGCGCAAAACTACGATATTTGGAAGTAAAGGGATTCTAAAAATAGACTTATAGCTTCCAAAATTCATTTTTTCAGTTATATAGGAGTATCTTTGTGACTTAATTTGATTAATAATGGAAAGTAAACACAAACTATCCATCAACCAGTGGGCACTGGAAGACCGCCCACGGGAAAAAATGATGGAGAAGGGAGCAGCCGCATTGAGTGATGCCGAACTACTCGCTATATTGATTGGCTCCGGAAATACGGAAGAAAGTGCTGTCGAATTGATGAGACGCCTGCTCCTGTCTTGTGATAACAATCTGAATTCATTGGCAAAATGGGAAGTGTGTGACTATTCCTCTTTCAAAGGTATGGGACCCGCAAAGAGCATTACAGTGATGGCAGCCTTGGAATTAGGCAAACGAAGAAAGCTGCAAGAAACCAAAGAGAGACTTCGAATCACTTGCTCAAAAGATATCTATGATATTTTCCAACCGATCATGTGTGACTTGGAACAGGAAGAATTCTGGGTGCTCCTATTGAACCAGGCAACCAAACTAATTGATAAGGTACGTATAAGTACTGGTGGCATAGACGGAACTTATACCGATGTGCGCACCATTCTCCGGGAAGCATTGCTGCAAAGAGCTACACAAATCGCGGTGGTGCATAACCATCCTTCGGGAAATATTCATCCCAGCCAACCGGACAGGAGTTTGACAGAGCATATCCATAAAGCGGCGGAAACGATGAATATCCGTCTGATAGATCACGTCATCGTTTGTGAAGACGGATTTTTCAGCTTTGCAGATGAGGGCCTACTCTAATTAGTAATACTACCTTATTTAAGTGAGAATATCTTATTTATTCTCACTCCTGCATTCATTTTTATACTGCGTGGGCGTCAAGCCTGTGTACTGTTTGAATGCAGTACTGAAATAACGTAAAGTAGTGAAACCTATCTGATCTGATATTTCAGTAAATGTCAGATCGGTGGTTTTTATCAGAGTAATGGCTTGCTCCAACCTGAATTTGTTGATATAGTCATTTGCCCCCATATCGGTGATAGCCTTCAACTTGTTGTAAAGAGATGTTTTACTCATTCCGATCTCTCTGCAGATAAAAGGAATATCTAAAGACGGATTGCTGATATTCTCGGAAATGAGCTTGTTAAACTTTAACAAGAACGTTTCATCCGCCTGGCTGAAAGTACTCTCCAGCGGTTGAGGGAAGTTGCCTATATGTTGATAGTGCTCTTTCGTTTGCTCCCGGTTGTATAGCCGGTTCTGTATAATCTTAACAAGAGTGTCTATCTCAAAAGGTTTTCCCAGATAAGCGTCCGCCCCGATTTTATACCCATACAGTCGGCTCTGTTCATCATTGCGTGCCGTGAGCAGAATCACAGGAATATGACTGATGCCGATATTCTCTTTTACCGCTTTGCACAGTTCGTATCCATTCATAACCGGCATCATCACATCGCTCACTATAATATCCGGAACTTGCTTTTGCGCTATTTCGAAAGCTTCCCGGCCATCATGTGCTATATAAATTGCTTTGAATAAGGATTTCAATTCTTTGGAGAGGAAATCTGTCAGGTTATGATTGTCGTCTACCAATAGCACTGTGTAATTCTGCGTAGAGAAGTCGAGTGTCTCGGGAGCGTTGATCTCATGATCTACGTCCGGTGTAATCAATTCATTGATGTAAGGTTTCGGCTGGCAGATGACTTCGCCCGACTCCAATCCCAAAGGTAAGTCGAAGAAGAAAGTGGCTCCTCCCGCTTCGTTGTTCATGGCTCCGATTTTACCTTTATGCAATTCCACCAGCATCTTGGCGTATGAAAGTCCGACTCCGCTACCGCCAATTTCCTGCTTGCCTTGATAGAAACGGATGAATACTTTCTCCATGTCTTCCTCTTGCATACCTTCTCCCTGATCCAAAACGGAAACACGGACGTATGAGTCATTTTTGCTGGTACGGATAGTGACGGTTGTGTTTTTAGGACTGTGTTTCAGTGCGTTCGTCAATAAGTTTGTGACTACGATTGTACACATACCCTTGTCAAATACCACCTCTTTTATGCTGTCGTCGAGCTGATAATCTATTTGCACTTCCTGGGCAGCTCCCTCGTCCGTAAAATCGGCACCAATCTCCTTTATCCATGAGTTAAATGGATAGGCTTGGAGTTTCAACTTGGTTTCTCCTACTTCCATCTTACGTACGTCCAGCACCATGTTGATAAGATCTTTCATCCGTTGAGCCTGTTTATGTATATTCTTCAACGGTGGATAAATGGCATCTGTAGAAGGAAGTGTCTTTAATATGCGGCTTAGCGGGGCATATATGAGTGTGAGCGGAGTTCGCAGTTCATGGCTGATATTAATCAGAAAACGAACTTTTTCTTCATACACATTCTGCTCGTGTTCTTTCATCATCCATTTCATCTTGTTTTCTTTGCGTCGAAGCAGAACGAAAACAATTTGTACCACAATGCCTATGCAAGCAATGATGCAGAGAGAAACGAACCACCAGCTTCTGTACCAGGGTGGCAGTACGTTTAATGTGAAAAGAAACTGGGGAGTTGTTTCATTTCCTTCCTGTGTGTTACAGCTCACCATGATGGGATAACTTCCCGGAGCAAGAGATGGGATCATCAATTCAGGGTTGTAGCCTTCGGTTTTAAGGTCTCCCATTTGGAAATGATAGACTTTGAGCCGGAGAATGTCCGCACCATAAGTCATGACACGGATCTTAATGTTTTTACTGTTCCAGGGGATGGATATCTTGTCTTGATTGAGCTGATACATCCTGTTCTCTCCGTTTATGGTCAGTTCGGCAAGGCGTATTTCCGGAGAGTCACTACTCTTTTCTATTTGAGTGTCTGCATTGATACATAGTAAGCCTTTTACACCTCCCATATAGATGTTGCCTTTGGGGGAAATGAGACGGGGCTCGGCCAAGTATTCATTGGGGGAAATTCCATCCGCTTCTCCGAACCATACAAAACGTTTGGTATCGGTGAGCCATATAAAGAGTTTCTGTTCAGCTCCTATCCACACTTTTCCTTTATTGTCGCATAACACGGTATTTACTTCATTAAATAAGGTGGTAGGAATTCTTTCGAATTTGCGGGTATCAGGGTGATAGGTGTACAGGCCACGGGTGCCTGCAATCCAGAATACGCCCTTGTCATCCCTGGATACAGCATTGAAGAATCCCTGTGGAGCACTTGCAAATATCTCCACTGTGTCTTTTTTACGATCCAGTCTATATATATTATAAGGATCGTTCAGGTAAATGGCAGTGGAATCATATCCAATGGAACTCAACAAGCCTTTTATTTTCACTTCTTTGGCACAAGGGACAGGAGTGAGTTGCCGGGTGGAAGTATGGTAGCGGTAAGGAGGCGAACTTAATATTAAGATCGAATTGGGAGTATCCCGGTATAAGTTGATTGGCTGTCCGCTATAGCGGATGTGATGCTCTAATGAAGGGCTCATAATAGCGAAAGGACGCTTCTTTCCTGTCTTTTTATCGAATATGAAGATACCTTTGGAAAAGGCAGATACTAACAATTCGTTGGGTGTGAAGCCGGTGATGGAGACCATCTTGTCTCCCCAAGTGTCGGGATAGTGCACAAATGTTTCTGTAGAAGGAATGAATTTATTGATACCTCCTCCGTCCATAGCGATCCAGAGTTCTTCGGAAGCCGGTTCCTGATATAGTTGTAATACCGTACTTTGACTTAATCCTTTGTTGTGCCCTAACACAACATTAGTGTAAGTTCTCATGGATACTTCACGAATGTTGATAACCCCTTCACGTTTACTTCCCGCCCATATATTTCCGGCAGAGTCGCTATGCAGGCAGAGTATTGTATTTGTGGGAAGGGAATGATTATCTCCGGAGATATGTTCGAGTACGGTAATATTGCCGGTTGTGGGATCGAGGATATTGATACCTCCCCCGTCTGTTCCCATCCATATTTTTTGTTTGAATTCGGTCATGCACAATACGATGTCACTGCTCAAACGGGAGTTTTGAGTGGTATAGCTGGCTATCAATTTTCCCTGGGCGGAGAAACACTTGACGCCATTGTTGTAGGTTGACAGCCATATTCTTTGTTGGGAGTCTATGATGATTCCTACGTTGTCGTTCCCGTATTGGAAAGGAAATGGGGTTATCTCGAAATTCTTGAGGTTCATTTGCAGTATTCCCTGTTGCCAGCTTAGACACAATATGGTATCGGGTTTCCACATTTGTATGGATCGTATAATGAACGGCTCGTCGGTCTTGAATTCCCGTATGAGAGAAATCGTGTTGGTGGCATAAGAATATTTATATATCTTGTTGATCCCTCCGAACAGAAGCCCGTCTGCTATTTTGCAGATCGATTTGGCAATGATGGGCTGATTATTTAGTTTGGGGATAAAGAAGTTGTCGTGAATAAGAGAATAACGGGCGATTCCTGTGGTGGTCAGTATCCAGGTTGTCTGCTGATTATCTTCAATAATTTGCAGGATACTGTCGTTAGGCAGGGAATTTTCATTATCAGGTTGTGCGGTGTACTTTTTGAGTTCCGTTCCATCAAATCTGATTAGTCCTGTCGGAGTACCGATCCAGATGAATCCCTTTTGTTCGGTATAGATACAGCTGATGATAGACGGCATTCCGTTTTGGGAACCAATCAGTTTAAAGTCGTAATGGTTACCTATACTTATTGCTGGAAATGTGCCTACGATAAGAAAAGCCAGTAAGCAGAAAAAGTGTTTTATCCAAATACTTTTTTTCATCAGTCAAGATTATTAAGGGGAGATTAGTGAAACAAAAGTATGATTAATTCCGCTAAAACAAAAGAAATATTTCCAAAAACCGCCACAAAGACGTTCAAAAACGGAATATGGATGTTTTTGGAAACATTTTGGCGATTTTATGAACTCGCCATTCTGCCAATCAATCTATTTTTGTGGTGTATTTCAATGCCGGATAGTGTGGGCTATTGGCAAATGGAACTCAAAAAAACTTTTAGTATTAACTTTAATATAATGTTATGAAGAAAATGCAGATTAGGATGCAACTGGTGTGTCTCTTTTCAATGCTTTTACTGTTCTTCCCTGTGGAGCTCTTTGCTCAACAGGGCACTATCACTGGTAAGGTGGTAGACGAACGTGGCGAGTCCGTAATCGGAGCAACCGTTATGGTGAAAGGTTCTACTGATGGTACCATTACCGATTTGGATGGAAACTTTAAAATTAACGGTAAAGTAGGTACAACGATAACTGTCAACTATGTGGGCTATGCTCCTTTGGAAGTGAAAATCACTAAGCTAACAGGAAATCGGTTCGTGATGAAGGAAGACTCCAAAACTTTAGATGAAGTGGTGGTAGTCGGTATGGGAACACAGAAACGTAATACTATTACAGCGGCTGTAGCAACAGTTAATGCGGATGCAATCGCTACCCGTCCTGTGACGGATGTAACCAGCGCCTTACAAGGTAATGTGGCTGGTTTGAACTTTGCTTCGGATGCTTCTGAAAGCGGTACCGGTGGTGAAGTTGGCGGAGAAATCAAATTTAATATTCGCGGTATCGGTTCTATTAATGGTGGAGAGCCTTATGTATTGGTGGATGGTGTGGAACAGAGCTTGCAGAATGTAAATCCTGCCGATATAGAAAGTATCAGTGTATTGAAAGATGCTTCTGCAGCAGCCGTGTATGGTGCTCGTGCTGCGTATGGTGTGGTGTTAGTAACGACCAAGAGCGGTAAACAGGATAAAGCCCGGGTGACTTATCGCGGTTCTGTGGGTATGAGTGCACCTATCAACATGCCCGAGATGATGAACTCTGTAGAGTTTGCCAATTATAAAAATGCGTACCGTTCGGCAATTGGTGAGTCTCCATACTTCTCACAGGAGACTATTGATTTGATGAATCAGTTTTTGCAGAACCCCTATGGTGAAGGTCTGCCCGGTATTACCGCCAATCAGGAGAATACCGGTTGGCGTGGCGGTGAATCGCAGTATGCCAATACCGACTGGTTTGATTATTTCTATAAAAACAAATCTTTGCGTCATTCACACAATCTAAGTATCTCCGGTGGATCGGACAAAGTGACTTATTATGTCGGTCTGGGTTATACTTACCAGGGTGGTTTGCTGGATCGTGTAGAAGACTCTCTGGATAAATACAACGTGAATACCAAATTTCAGATCAAGCCGAATGACTGGTTGAAGTTTAACTTCAATAACAATATCACGTTGAATCTGATTTCCCGCCCGCTCCCCGATATGTCTATTCTTTATCATCAGATAGCTCGTTCGCAGCCTAATATGGTGACTGAAGTTCCTATTTCCGGGCTTTATAATCTTCCTTCATGGAATGAAGCTTTGTATCTGGACAATGTGGGCTATTCGCAGAACCGCATTTCTGATGCCATGACTTTTGCAGCTACTGTTACGCCTCTGAAAGGCTGGGACATTATCGGAGAGATGAAAGTTCGTTTTGATGTGCAGAATGATGAATTCTTGCAGAAGCAGCCCCGTACCACACGGCCCGACGGAACCATAGAGAATGTTACCGCTCCCCGGCAGGGATATTCTTATCCCGGTATCGAATATTCGAATTCTTTGTGGGGATCAATGACTCGTGGAAATCAATTCAACTATTATTTGTCTCCCAGTGTGTCGTCTTCATATACGAATCAATGGGGTGACCATTTCTTTAAGGCAATGGCCGGTTTCCAGATGGAAGTGCAGCAAAACTCAAGCATGTATGCGTATAAAGACGGAGTGATGAGCGATGATACATTCTCTTTTGACAATGCAAACGGAAAAGCCTATAATAGTGAAGCGCGTGACCATTGGGCAACCATGGGATTCTATACCCGTTTGAACTGGAACTACCAGAATGTCTATTTTCTGGAATTTAGCGGACGTTATGATGGTTCGTCACGTTTCGCTTCCGGCAATCGTTGGGGATTTTTCCCTTCTTTCTCTGCCGGTTATGACATTGCCCGTACCGACTACTTCAAGCAATGGAGCTTGCCTGTTTCACAGTTGAAAGTGCGTTTGTCTTACGGACGTTTAGGCAATCAGAATGGAGCCGGACTATATGATTATCTGAACTTCATGACATTGAGACCGGACTATTCAAATGCATGGTTGCTTTCCGGTGTCACTTCGGCTACTCCGGTACGTGGTACAGTCGCTTTAACACCTTCTATGGTAAGCCCGTACATTACATGGGAAAAAGTGGATAATGCCAACTTAGGTTTCGACCTGACTTTGCTTAACAATCGTTTGACGATTACGGCGGATATTTACCAACGTACGACCAAAGACATGATTGGCCCGGCTGAAGCAATTCCTGATATTGGCGGTATTGCTGTTGACCAACGTGCTAAAGTAAATAATGCAACACTACGTAACCGTGGATGGGAATTGTCGGTTAACTGGTCTGACCAGCTGAAGAATGGTTTCAGTTATGGAATCGGTTTCAATATCTTTGACTACAAAGCAGTGGTAACCAAATACAATAATCCGGAAGGATTGATTTATAACAACCACACCGGTCTGGTTCGTAACAAAGGTTATTACCAGGGAATGGATTTAGGTGAAATCTGGGGATATGAAGCAAATGATCTGTTTCTCACCAACCAGGAAGTGGATGAATATCTGAGAGGAGTAGACATGTCTTTCTTCAAACCGAATAAGGATTGGCAACGTGGTGATTTGAAATATATCGATTCGAACGGTGATGGTAAAATTGATCCGGGTTCGGGTACATTGAAAGATCACGGTGATTTGAAAATTATCGGTAATACGACTCCTCGTTACTCCTTCGGTCTGAACTTACATGCCGGTTATAAAGGTTTTGAAGTTTCCGCATTGTTCCAGGGAGTCATGAAACGTGATTTCCCGATGGCTGCAAGTACTTATCTGTTTAGCGGTGATTCCAACTTCTTTAAAGAACATTTGGATTATTATAATGTGTACAACCCGGGGGCTTACCTGCCGCGTCTGACAAAACCCGACAGTCCTGAATATAATGCGAACGTAGGTTACAACACTTCACGTTATTTATTGAACGCAGCTTATATGCGACTCAAAAACTTGATGATTTCTTATAACTTCCAGCCTAAACTGGTTAAGAAGATGGGATTGGAGAACTTGAAAGTGTATTTCACTTGTGATAATCTCTTCACGATTGACAATTTGCCGGACGTATTCGATCCTGAAACCTTGAATCAGGTAAATACATGGGCTGGGGGTAGTAACGAAACTGCTCCGGGATTGACTTCCCCAATGAAGCAAAATGGTAACGGAAAGGTATATCCGTTGAATAAAAACTACGTATTTGGTATTGAATTTACCTTTTAAACCATAAGATATGAAAAGAATATATATAATGGCTTTTGTAGCCGCTTCAATATTACCATTTTCATCCTGTTCAGATTTTCTGGATAGAGAACCGATAACCAAGCCGGAAGCCGGTAATTTTCTGACAGGTGCCATACAGGTTGAAAACTATATTAACGGACTATATATGACGTTGCCGTCTTTTAGTAAGTTCGGTTTGGGAGTTCGCAGTGAAGAAAAGAATAGTGACAATATTATTGCAGAAAAGTATGATGCCCGTTTGCATGGACAGAATAACCAGTTTAGCGGAGCTTCCGATTGGCAGACTGGTTATCAGAACCTGCGTAAAGTGAACTATTTTTTCCATAATTATAAAGTACCCGAAGCACAGGAAAACGAAGATGTACTGTCGTTGAAAGGGGAGGCTTACTTTTTACGTGCCTATTGGCATTTCGATTTATTGAAGAAATTCGGTTCTATTCCGGTAATGGATGCTTTTTGGGATGAGAATGCGACAATCGCAGGATTACAGATTCCCGCAAAGACACGTAATGAGGTAGCCCGATTTATTTTGAGTGATTTGGTTGAGGCGAAGAATCTGTTGCATTCGCGCGGTAAATATTCCGGAATTCGTATCAATAAAGAAGCTGCCATGGTTTTGGCAATGAATGTGGCGTTGTATGAAGGAACTTGGGAAAAGTATCACAGCAGCGATGATTTTGCATCTTCCACTAACGAATCAAATTATTTCTTGGGTGAAGTTATTAACTGGGGAAATGAACTGTTCGGTTGTGGCATTGATCTGTATAAAACCGGGCAAAATCCGGGAGATGCTTTTGCGGCATTGTTCAATAGCAAAGATTTGTCAGGAATGGGCGAAGTGCTATTGTGGAGGAAATATTCGAGTGATGAAGGAGTCTTTCATGATGTCAACGGTAATCTGAAGGCAGGTGTTGTCGACTCGGAAGGAGCTGCCGGAATTACTCAAAGCCTGGTGGATAATTATCTGAATGCCGATGGAACATTTATTGATCCGACAAATGAGAAATTTAAGGATTTTAAGGAAACATTTGAAGGCCGTGACCCTAGATTGATTCAAACGGTGATGAATGAAGGTGCCAAATTTGCTTCTGCCATTACTGCGACCCCAATGCATCTGGAAGAATATACGGATGAGAAGAAGAATACTATTAGTCCTCCTAAATTGGCAGGAGATGGAAACACACGTTCTTTGACGGGTTATCACATCCGTTTGGGAATAGATACCACCTTTGTAAGTGGTAATGGTGAGACTGCTTTACCTATTATTCGTTATGCCGAAGGTCTTTTGGCTTATGCAGAAGCTGCTGCTGAACTGGAAATGTGGAGCGATGATATAGCGAATAAGACATTGAAAGCGCTTCGTGAACGTGCAGGAGTGAAATATCTGGCACCGGCAAAGGATGCTAATTTCACCGATTTCGGTTATACATTGACTCCTGTTTTACAGGAAATCCGTCGTGAACGCCGTTCTGAACTTGCTTTGCAAGGTTTCCGGCTGGATGATCTCATGCGTTGGAAAGCCGATAAACTGATTGTTGGAAAGCGTGGTAAAGGTGCTTATGTAGGTGATGAATCTATTTTATTCAAATCTTACAGTCCGGATAATCAGAAAAGAATCAGAGAGCGTCTGACCCTTGATGATAACAAATGGGCGGATCCGATGGCCGGGACTCTGCCAAGCGGATATCAATTCCATGCAGATAGGGATTATCTGTTACCGATCCCTCCTTCAGAATTGGAATTGAACAAAAAGTTGAAACAAAACCCGAAATGGTAATCATTAATAATGATATAATAGGATAGATTATGAAGAAATATTTCTATAGATTATTACCAATTTGCCTGTTTATCCTTGTAATGACAGGCTGTAATGACACCGAGACGGTTATCTCTATCGGAGAAGCCCGGAATCTGGTGGCCGAAATCAGTACTCAAAGTGCTGCTATCGGAGATAATGTGACCTTTACTGTGAAGGTAGATCAGCAAGACAATCAGTTGGCACTCGAAGAAGATATAGACGTTGTTCTGACTTTTGCAGGTAAGAATGTAGAAGGAAAGGATGTCCCTGTATCTGATGTCTTTGAAGGCTTTGCCGGTCATCTTTTTATGAAGAAAGGTGAGAAACAGGGATTTACCGAATTTAAGGTAAAGAACGATCTGGCTAAATATCCTATATCGGGTACTATCACCGCTTATGTCAGAGGATACAAGATCAATGCGGCTGAACGTCCGATTGTGGTATCTGATAAACACTACACCATCTTGTCATTGAAGAACAATTCGGACAATACGGTGAAAGAGTATGGCTCATTTATTCTGGTCGCTACGGTAGGAGCGTCAGCTAAGGAAGATGTAGTCGTTCATATTGATGCGGGTGAAGATGCGGATAAATATGAGAATCTGCCGAGCGAATTGGTGGTGAAAGCCGGGTATAAAACAGCTGAATCTGAACTTATATGGGTGAAAGGAGAGAAAGGACCGAATACTTTCACTTCTGTGTCTATGTCTTTTGCTACCGATTCTGAAATTCATCCGGTATATGGGGACGAGTTGGAAATTAAGGTTACTGATACGGATGCAGGTTTGACTCCGGGCACCGAGTTAACCAATGAGCAATGGGTTTATACAGATCCGGATCAGATATTTGTATCAGCCAGCAATAAAAAGGCTGTAGAAAAATGGGATGAGGTCAGAGCTGCGTCAGCACTATTGATAAAGGAGGGTGATCCGCATCCGAATGAAGCGTTAGCTGCTGAAGGATGGACATTCCTGAATTCTTATGAGTTCCATCCGATTGATGCTTTGACAGAAGGTACCGGACTCCCCAATCAGTATGGTAATCGTCCTCCACGTTTTATGGCGGCACAGAATGTGGCTAACACACAGAAAGTACAAGCGGTTGTAAATGAGAAATATGCAACGATGACTCAAGATGGATATTTGAAAATGTGGTGTGCGTATGATCCGGGAATCAGTGTGACAGGGGAAATTACGGGAACAAGAGATTTTGGAGTTTCCTCCCTCTATGCAAGTAAGTTTGATGGTGTGCCTACGGGTGCTGATTCTTGGGAATCCAGCAATGTACGCATTTTGCCGGGCACTCGTGTGGAAGTTAGAATCCGTGTGCGTGGAAAGAAACACTCTTTCAACTCGGCAGTCTGGTTCCAAGGAAATATCAGAGGTGTGCAATGGTCTACCTATGGTGAGGTTGATCTTCTGGAAAATCCGGCTACCAATGCGAATCCGAATGGCGCTTGGCAGACTTTCCACTGGAATGATATATCCACTTCATCCGGTGATAAGTATAAACCGTCTTCAGGACAGTTGATAATATCGGATATGGATGAATTCGATATCTATTGGATGGAATGGAGAGATAATAACGAGATTGCTTTAGGTATTAATGGTAAAGAGAATGTACGCATGAGGACTGACGGCAGCTATACCGGAATAGCTAATGGAACGGCTTCATGGAACTCGTCTACACATTGGCCGTTTACGGACAAATACAATACGGAAGGGTTACATTTACTATTGACATTTGCCGGATGTAATGAATGGGCGCTTGGTGACGCTGCGGCAGAACAGGCTGCTAAAGATGGTAGTTGGGCAAACGACTTTAAGCATATTTCTTATCAGGAAAGTAAGTCTAGCAATGATACGCCACGTATGGAAATCGACTGGATACGTTTCTATAAGAAGCCAACCTACGACTATTTTGGAAGTGGTACTCCAACGCGTAACAAACCAATGTATTAATGGTTGTTGAAATAAAGATATTTAATCGAACAAACTTTTATATAGTTATGAAAAAGGTTTATCACTTATTGAGCGTTGCACTGCTGGGCGCAATGGCACTAACCTCTTGCGAAGAGGACAAGATAGTGAATGAAAATAACGGTGAAGGGAACGAAACCGACAAGAATCTGACTGATTATTCATTTATAGCTTCTATTAAACAGTCCGCCCCTTTGGGTCGCAGCAATTTGCAGAATGGAGTGTATACATGGAATAAAGGAGATGCTGTTACATTATGGAATCGCAACTTCGGAGCCGGCTATGATTTCTCTATCACCCCGGGGTATAATGACAACCAACCTGACAAATCTGCTGAATTCACAGGAAAAGCTGCTGTAGAAAATGGCCATAAGCTGATTGCGGTATTTCCACGGAAAGAAGCAAAAACATTTAATGACCTGGCTACCTTTTCTATGCCGGAGACATTTACTCAGACTGGAAAAACAGCAGAACTGGCAGCCACTACCTATATGGTTGCCACCGGGGATGTGACTGATAATAAGATTCCTGCATTAACGTTTTCACCATTGACTGCATTGATACAGTTTGGTTTGAAAAACACGTCGGACCGGGAACTGAAGATTCGCTATATTACGCTGGAGAGTGATGATGATGTATTTCCCGCAGAGTTGAAGATCGACGAAGACGGAGTGGTACAGAGTCTTTCAGGTATGCGTAACAAACTGACACTTGACATGAGTGGACAAGCATTGGCGCAGAATGAAACATTAAACGGGTATTTGAATATATTACCTACAACCTATGGTGATACCCGGTTGATGAAAAGTACGACCGAACTGAATATTACAGTAAGCGTTTTGAATAATGAAGTGGAACAGGATATTATCCTGCTGAAAAAAGTAAAAGTCAAAGATTTGGAGGATAACATCGGACTTGATATGGATGCTACTGCCAATCAGTTTGCAGCCGGCAAGCATTATAAAATGGATTTTGAGGTAGATTATCGTTTCAGAATTCCTGATGAGGGCTATATGATCGATGATGATGGAAATATTCATATCTATAATAAGACTGGATTATTCGGATGGAATAAAATTGCGGATGAATACCGTAAGGCAACTGTTACTTTAGAAAAAGAATATATCGATGAACCGGCAGGGGATGGAATAAAAGTGATTGATATGGGTAATGAACTTTGGGAACCTATTAGTGCGTTTGGAGGTGTATTTGAAGGTTATGGTGTTACCATCCGCAATTTGCAAATAGCTAATAAAGGTTTTATTGCTACCAATACGGGAACTATCCGGAATTTGACTTTGGAAAATGTAAGTTTCTCTGCTGATATCACAGAGGGAGCAGGAGCATTGGCTGCCGAAAGTTCAACGAGTGTCATTCAGAATTGTACAGTCAAGGGAGTGACTGCAACCGTTATAAAACCGGTAGTTTTTGGTGGTTTGATCGGTCGAAACTCCGAAGGAAGAATAGAAGGTTGTCAAGTTATCAGTGGAACTATTAACCTTAATTTGAGTGGTGCTGGTAATTCTAATTATGGTGGCTTGGTTGGTGAGCATTTTAATGGAACGGCTCTTATTATAAATTCGTATGTCGGTGCAGATGTAACAATCAAGCATCCTAGTAACTCTAGTGGTGCATCCTGTGTCGGCGGACTTGTTGGCTGGAACAACTCCGGTAAAGTCAAAGGTTGTTACTCATTAGCCAAACTTGAGGTTTCTTGTTCCGGACAAGTAGGAGGACTTATAGGGGCTAATAGTAACGGTACGGTTCTGGCCTGTTATGTAGCCGGTTCAATTAGTGGAACTATCTATAATAATACTGGCGGTTTCATTGCACAGAATACCATTAATAATGCTGATGCTACTGTGACGGCTTGCTACTCGACCACGCAGATAAATGTGACTAATAATGCTGGAAGTAATAAATTGGGAGCTTTCGTCGCTTCGAATTCAACAGGAATCAACCAGTGTTATTTCGTAGGCGAGACGGTGACTAATCCTGTAGGAAGCGGATCTGTAAATGGAATTAGTAAGGTAACAGCGACTCAACTCAAGGATAAGAAACGTCAGATGAATCTGGCAATAGAAGCCAAGGATCCAGAATTTGGTTTTAGCTTTAAAGTGAATGAGGATGCCGGAACTAATATATACTGTCCGTTGATTCTACAGGGGGCTGTGAAAGAACCTGGCTTCAGTGGATCAGATTTTGGAGATGGTGGTGATATTTAAATAACTGATAACAGAAAAAAATAAATCATGAATAAAATCTATTCTTTATTAGGGATCGGGCTGCTAAGTGCAGCCACCCTAAGCTCTTGTAAAGAAGATGTTTTCATTGAAGGTGGGGATGAACTGCAACGGGGAGAATCACAGACTTATGTGGCTGTTGCTTCTATCCGGGGGTATGAAAATACGGACAAAGAATCGTCTACACGTGCCAACGTACAAGATGACGGTAGTTCCTTTATGTGGAATGCCGATGATAAGGTTACACTTTGGAATGGAACAAATGGCTATGATTTCACAACCATAAATTATGATGAGAGTGAACCGTCTGGGAATGTGGAATTTGCAGGGAATGGTAACTTTGAAGAGGGAGCTACTGTTTGGGGAATCTATCCGAAAAAAGATGTTCCGACTTCAGGGAATGTTTTCACTTTTACGTTGGGAGATGCTACGCAAAGTGCCCAAAAAGCAGAGCTGCAGAATACGATGCACATGCTTGCTAAAGGCACGGTGAACGATTCAGAATTGCGTCATTGATGGAGGAGCGTTGACTGTCAATGGAGCAGATGCTAAGTTAGGGGCTATTACCGGACATAATCAGACTGGTGCGTCAATGATAAAGGATTGTAAGGTAAAAGGTAATGTGGTACTGACTGTTGCCGGTGGTAAAGTAAATGCCGGTGGATTGGCAGGTGTGAACGGATGGTGGTCTAAGGCACAAATACAAGGTTCTTCGATTGACAAGGAGGTATCCTTTGTATATAGAGGTAATGGTGAAGGTGCCATCGGAGGACTTGTGGGTTGGAATGTTCAGGGAACCATAACTGGCTGTTATTCTTTGATGACTATTACTGCATTTACAGCTGTGAATGCCGGTGGTCTGGTGGGAGGAAACGAAGGACCTGTAACCGCTTCGTTTGCTGCTGGTGAAATAGTGGCCAAAGCGTCCGGAAATATTGGTGGTTTGGTGAAAAATGGTGGAACTTTGACAGGATGTTATTCAACTTCTGTGCTTTCTGGCACTGCTTCTGTTACCATTTGGGATATGACGGGAGAGTGACAGCAAACGAATGTATTTAGTCAAGTTTCGAAGACGGGTGGAAACTTACCAACTTCAACGAAGTTATGACGATGCTGCTGCCCTTATTACAAAATAGATCCATGAATCAAGCGGTAGCTGGCTCGGTTAAAGAGTTGAAAATACAGGAACCGGTGCCAGGTAGTTACTATTCAAGGATGAATAATAATGCGATCGGTATTGAAAGACTATGATTCAGTCTTAAATTGAATTAACAATTAATTATGCTCATTTATTTATAATCTCCTTAAAATCAGTATATTAGAAAATAAAACCACTAAAGATTCTAATTATGAAACAAGGAGAAAGAGCTAAAACTTTGCAAAAATATATGTATATCGGATGATTCAGTCTTGCGTGAAGTTGATGTCAGAGGTTCAGTGTAACGGAACCGATCTTACTGATCAGGAGCTGCTTACCGTATATCTGACTGCGGTGCGTCAGCGCTATTTTAGATAAAGAGATTGTAATTAAAAGAATATTTGTGGTACTAACCTTCCCTCTTATAACAGTAACTATGCGGTGAACCTGATGGCAGGCGTTAATGAACTGGTGAAGCACTCATACTTTCTTTAAACCAACAGATTGCGATTCTATGATATCACTTATTGACTGAATGCCATCATTACTTGTGTTGGAAAGAACAAAACCGGATAACTGGTTGAAATTGCCACTAAAGGATGACTATCTACAAAGAACATGTATTATTTCGGGTCAAATGCCCTTGGTCTGGTGGGAAGGAACCATTCCATTCCCTGAAATGATCATTTATCTGGTGAGGAGAATGATCTGACTGTTCGGAAAGAGAAGGCTGATGGTTATAAACATGGTATAACTTTGACGGATAAGTTACTCAACTTCTGTTCTGGGGCACAAACAGCTGGAACAAGGGGTAACCACGATGACTCCGTGAAAGCAAACGAAGGAGTTATTATTATCAAAGAGAGAAAGCGGGCAGAGACTGTTATTCAACTGCATTTCTAAGGTAAGTAGATTTGCTTCAACCTGAATGAAACAAATATTCAGCGATGAAATCAACTCACTGGCTTTGTACAAGATGGGAAAATTGCCATCGCAATTTACAAGTTCAAAACAAGGAATCAGTTCAACTACTGATTGATTAATAACTGACAGGTATTAGTTTGAATCCCCTTATTTATCCTTGTTTTGTATATGAAGAGGACAAATAGGGGGATTCGTATCTGGAATATACTATCTTTGTGTGTCGAAGACATCTTTGGGTTGATTGCGGCATACAACATGACATTCATTGTAAAATAAAACTTTATATGAGACGAATCTTTGTTAGCTTACTGCTTTTATCTCTGTTTTTTATGGGCTATGCCCATGAGCCGGAATTTTCAACAGCCGGTTTCTTCCGGTTGCCGAATACCGGGCGTGATGTGTATTCGATGAATCCTGCCTGGCGTTTTTATAAAGGAAGTGCGGTGGGTGCCGAAGCAAAAGAATTTGACGACAAAACCTGGCAGGTGGTGTCTTTGCCTAATGGTATCGAGTATCTTCCTACTGAAGCCAGCGGTTGTATCAATTATCAGGGGGAAGTGTGGTATCGTAAACATTTTACTCCATCAGAGGTATTGAAAGGAAAGAAACTGTTTCTCCACTTTGAAGCCATTATGGGTAAAAGTAAGATTTATGTAAACGGTAAATTATTGGCGGAGCACTTTGGAGGTTATCTTCCCGTATCGGTAGATGTGACTGATGCATTGAAGTGGGGAGAGGACAATGTGATTGCGGTGTGGGCTGATAATAGTGACGATCCGACCTATGCGCCTGGAAAACCACAAGATGTGTTAGATTATGCCTACTTGGGAGGTATTTATCGGGATTGCTGGCTGATTGCACATAATTATGTGTTTATCACGGATCCGAATTACGAGAACGAAATAGCAGGAGGCGGACTGTTTATTGCCACAGATCGTGTATCGGAGCAATCGGCAGATATTCTCTTGAAAGCGCATATACGTAATGAAGACAAACAGGGCTTTGCAGGAAAAATTTCCTATTCTTTAGTAGACCGTGAAGGAAAAGAAGTGGCATCGTCAGATGTGAAACTGAATATCCGTAAAGGGACTGCGACAAGTCATAATGGAAAGATGAAAGTAGAGCAGCCGCATTTATGGACTCCTGAATCACCTTATCTGTATAATCTGTGTGTACGTATTTATGATAAGAATGGAAATGTAGTAGACGGTTATCGTCGTCGCGTCGGTATCCGTAGTATCGAATTTAAGGGAAAAGATGGCTTCTGGCTGAATGGAAAACCTTATGGTAAACCTTTGATGGGAGCTAATCGGCATCAGGATTTTGCAGTTGTAGGAAATGCGGTTGCCAATAGTATTCACTGGCGTGATGCCAAGAAACTGAAAGATTTGGGGCTGGAAGTAATCCGTAATGCACATTGTCCGCAAGACCCGGCTTTTATGGATGCCTGTGATGAACTTGGCCTGTTTGTTATCGTGAATACTCCGGGATGGCAATTCTGGAATGACGAACCCATTTTTGCCAAACGGGTTTATAATGATATACGTAATATGGTTCGCCGTGACCGTAACCATCCTTGTGTATGGCTGTGGGAACCAATCTTGAATGAGACATGGTATCCGGAAGATTTTGCCGGGCGTGTGAAAGGGATTGTTGATGAGGAATATCCTTATCCATCCTGCTATTCCGGTTGTGATGTGCAAGCCAAGGGCTCGCAATATTTTCCGGTGCAGTTTACCCATCCGATGGATCTTTCAAAACGTGATCCTAAAATAACTTACTTTACACGCGAGTGGGGAGATAATGTCGATGATTGGAGTTCGCACAATTCTCCAAGTCGCACAGCCCGTAACTGGGGAGAACAGCCCATGCTTATACAGGCTGCTCATTACGCTTCTCCTTATTATAATTACATTTGCTATGATGGTTTGTATAAAGAGTCTCCCTGGCATGTGGGCGGATGCTTGTGGCATTCGTTCGATCATCAGCGGGGATACCACCCGGACCCGTTCTATGGTGGATTGATGGATGTATTCCGTCAGCCTAAGTATTCTTATTATATGTTTAAGGCGCAACGTCCGGCTGTCGTTTCCGAGAGTTTGGCAGAAAGCGGACCGATGGTTTATATCGCTCACGAGATGACACCGTTCTCAAGCAGAGATGTAACGGTGTATTCCAACTGCGATGAAGTTCGTTTGACTGTGAATAAAGATGGGCAAACTTATACCTATAAAAAAGACAAGACACGAAAAGGAATGCCTTCTCCGGTAATAACTTTCCCCGGGATATTTGACTTTATGGTTGATAAGAAGATGACTCGTGAAAAGCATGATGCGGACGTCTATTTCCTGGCAGAGGGACTGATGGATGGCAAGGTGGTGGCTACACATAAAGTAATGCCCGCCCGCCGTGCAGAACAGATTCGTTTGAGAGTAGACAACGAAGGAATCGGACTGCGTGCTGATGGATCTGATTTTGTTACTGTTGTGGCAGAAATCACGGATAAGAATGGAAATGTAAAGCGTTTGAATAATTATTATATCAAGTTCTTTGTAGAAGGAGAGGGACGTATTTTGGGCGGAGCTAATGTCTTGGCAAATCCTGCTCCGGTGAAATGGGGCAGTGCTCCCGTATTGATCCAGTCGACCACGACTCCCGGAAAGATTAAGGTAAGAGCCAGTGTTTTGTTTGAGGGATCACAGATGCCTGTAAGCGGTGAACTGGAACTAACATCTTCCGTTCCAATGTATCCATTGATATTTGATAAGAAAGAAAAAGCGCTGCCTAAGCCATCCGAATCGTTCTCCATGGACAAGAAGAGTGATGCTGAACTGGAGTTGGAACGCCGCCGTCGTGAACTGAATGAATTAAAACTGAAAGAAGTGGAGCAACAACAGACAGATTTCGGTGAGAAAGTAGATTAAGACTACTCATTACAACAATTTACTGTTCCGGTGTGTTTTTTAGTAACCGGAGATAGAGAGTAAATGATATATTCTTTAGGCACGGGATACGCATTCCGTGCCTAATTTTTTATGTTTCATTTTTTATCTCTATCTTTGCGATACATAATAAATAAGGACGTATGGAAAAAATTGAAATAGAAGAGAAGATTGTAGCTATGCTAAAGACAGTGTACGATCCGGAGATTCCGGTCAATGTATACGATCTTGGACTGATTTATAAGATTGACGTCTCCGATAGTGGAGAAGCGGCACTCGATATGACGCTGACAGCTCCCAATTGTCCGGCTGCTGATTTTATTATGGAGGATATTCGCCAAAAAGTGGAGTCAGTAGAAGGAGTGAATTCCGCCACCATCAATCTGGTCTTCGAACCTGAATGGGATAAAGACATGATGAGTGAAGAAGCCAAATTGGAATTAGGTTTTCTTTAATCGTTCTATGTCAGGCAGTGCTCTGATTTTATAAGTTGTAATTCGTTATTAGATCTCGTAACTGGTAATTAAATGAAGAACATTTATTTTCTTTCCGATGCACATCTTGGTTCTCGTGCTATTGAGCACGGGCGTACTCAAGAACGGCGTTTGGTGAACTTCCTCGATAGTATAAAGCATAAGGCTTCCGCCATTTATCTACTGGGAGATATGTTCGACTTCTGGTATGAATTCCGGCTGGTAGTTCCTAAGGGGTACACCCGTTTCTTGGGGAAGCTCTCCGAACTAACAGATATGGGTGTAGAGGTGCATTTTTTTATAGGTAATCATGACATCTGGTGTGGAGACTATCTCACCAAAGAGTGTGGTGTCATCATGCATCGCGAACCATTGACTACTGAAATCTACGGAAAGGAGTTTTATCTTGCTCATGGTGACGGCTTGGGTGATCCGGATAAGAAGTTCAAGCTACTTCGTTCGATGTTCCACAGCAAAACTTTGCAAACGATGTTTTCTGCTATTCATCCCCGCTGGAGTGTTGAATTGGGTTTAACATGGGCTAAGCACAGCCGACAAAAACGGGCGGACGGAAAGGAACCGGATTATATGGGAGAAAACAAGGAACACTTGGTACTATATACCAAAGACTACTTGAAAAGCCATCCCAATATCAACTTCTTTATTTACGGACATCGTCACATTGAACTGGATTTGATGTTGAGCGCCACCTCCCGTGTGTTGATTTTGGGAGACTGGATTAACTTCTTCTCTTATGCCGTGTTTGACGGAGAGAATCTCTTTTTGGAAGAGTATATCGAGGGAGAGACACAGGTCTAATTATGTTTCAACAAAATAAAAGGTCAGGCATAATACGGAACAAAATATAAAACAAGGGCACAAAGAAGTAGCAGAAAAATAACCTGCCATCTTTGTGCCTTTGTCGTTAGAGAATCTTCAATGCTTATTAGTTAAATCTTCCTTTCTGCTCAAAACACCCGCTCGTTATTCGGCAAAGTTGGTGTATAAGCGGAACTCGTGTGCAGGAACACTGATCTTTTTTTCTCCCTCCACGGGATTCCCATTTTCCAGATATAGATACCATGTACCTTCAGGAATAGTATAATCGATAGATGCATTGGTGAAATTCGCATACACATGAAGTTGTTTCCCATTCACAGCTTTCAATGTCAGTGTACGTCCATTATCCCAATCATTATAACTGACTTTCCAGGTAAATTGAGAAGAAGCGTTGAATAAATCGGAGTGTGTTGTCCGTAGAGTGATTAGTTTTGTATAAATATCTACCAAGCTTTTACGCTCTGTCTGATATTCCCAAAGGACTGGTTTCTTTCCGGTACGTCCATTTTCGTCTATTGAAATATCATACCCCATTTCGCCGAATTGCCAAAGCATTTTCGGACCTGGAACCGTAAAGAAGAATGCGGCGTTGGATGATAACTGTTTGAGCCGTTCGGACAGGTTGGTTTTTAAGGCTCCATTTCCGTATTCAATCTGTTTATAGGCACACCGCTCTTCGTCATGACTTTCCATATAGCCCACAAATTGATTCGGACGGGTGGTGTCATATAATCCGGAGAAATCACTATTATCTTTCCAGCCCATAGCCGACTGACAATAAGAATGGTTCATATTCCTCCAAAAATGAATTCCTTCTGTGGCTAAAGTTGTTTCTTCATTTGCACAGAAATGTTCCATGGTAACCATTGCATCTTCTTTGACAGCTTTTACGGCTTCGTAGTATTCTTTCAGTACTGATACACGAGCAGGGTCGGTTGCCGCCAAATCATCATCACCTGTTGTCTGTTTCTGTGTGAAACCTTTGGTGAAATCGAAACGGAAACCGTCGATGTGGTAAGTATCTAACAGATATTTCAGGTTGCGTTTGACAAAAGCTTTTGTTTGTTCTGAAGTGTGATTGAAATCATCCGGTGAAAAAACATACTTCTGATGCGGTGTTACAGCGTTCAGCCATGGATTCTTAGTGGAAGGGCGGTTATTAAACGTATCCCAGTACATACGGGCAAACGGATTATCATTGTTCGTATGGTTGTAGACTACATCGAAAATAACGGCGATTCCATTCTGATGGCAGGCGTCAATAAAAGCTTTATATTCATTTTGAGTTCCATACGAGGCATCCAGTGCAAAGTATAGTCCGGTGTTGTATCCCCAACTGTCATTACCTGCAAATTCTTGTACAGGCATCAGTTCGATAGCATCTATTCCCAGTTCTTTTAAGTAAGGCAGCTTTTCCATTGCTCCTGCCAGATTTCCACTGGAAGTAAAATCCCGCAACAAGAGCTCATAGATAACCGGATTTTCTTTATTCTTCATCTCAAATTCTCCGGCACTCCATTGATAGGGTTGTGGGTTTGTGCTTACGACTGATACGTAAGGTGCTTGTGCGCCAGTGGGAAAGTTGGTATCCACTCCCTTTTCCAATGCTTGCTCACAATAAGGATCGCACAAGTAAGTACCGCCATCCGAAGCACTGTACACAAAGTACTGGAACTGTGTTTCACCGGCAGTCAATTCCTCCAGAGTGATCCACCAGCAATGGTTTGTTTCGTCATATTTCATCATGTAGCGACTATCCAGTTTCCAGTTGTTGAAATTACCTGTTACAAATACACAATCTTTATGACCGCCCTGACTGTCCTTATCATATAATACAAGCGTTATCGAAGTGGCCGAATGGATATGAATACCCTCTTTTTCTTCTCCGGATATGGGGAGAGGGGCTTTTTGCGGTTCTTCCCAGATAAATCCGTTTTGACTATCTTCTACTAAAGTTGCGTAATCGTAGGTTTGTTGGCTACCTTCCGCATCACGTACAATCAGGTTAATGGTCTGTAAGGGAGTAGATGGAGCAACAGAATAGAAATGGCGGATAGATGAGGAAAGGGTGATACTCCACACATTGTCCTTTGTCTTTTTCAGTCTGTATTTATTCTGATTATCTCCCCATGTAGGTGCACCTGTCCAGTTTGCTCCTGTTCCGGAGTGTAAGTACAAGTCGTCAGCGTAACCATAGAAGTTACTTCCTTCGGGTGCTTTGAAGGTGATAGTCAGTGGTTCATCCGCTTTAGGAATAGCCGGATCAAAATTAAATCCGTCGTGGAGAACTTGTTCTTCCGGGGCAGGATCAGTTCCGGACGAAGGACGCTCGCCCGGCATCAACGGATCATCATCTGAACAAGCTCCAAAGCTGTTGAGTATCAGCAATAAAAGGAGCCAAATATATTTAAAGTCTTTCATAAGCCTTATTTTAGAATTCTTCTTCCAATGTAGTGGTACTATATTTAGCTTTGAGTGTGTCAGATTTCGATCATATCTCAAATCTCCTCTTTCCCGAAGAAGGAGACTTGAGATATGATCGTAATTGATTCTACTCGTTGTGCTGTTTAAGAGTGTCTGATAGTTATTCGACTTTACCTTTGCCTGTCGTAAAGTTAATATGGACTTTCTGACCGGCTTTTACATTACATTCGTAGCCAAGTTCGCTTAGATTATCCGATACGTTCTTATTCTCACGGTAAACGATAGTACCATCGCCTTCATTAGCCAGATCAAGTGTAAATTCGCTCTTCCACCAGCCTCCGGCATCTACAGCCGTAGTAGAAATACGTGCCATGCCTGTAACGGTTGCTGCCGGTGATATGAAGTCGCTTGTTTTATCGGTCGGAATCCTGAACAAGGTCGTTTCATCGCAATTCCACGAATTGTTAATCACACCTCCCAACAGGTAAACTTCCGGCAAACGGAATGAAATTGTTTTTCCTTCTGTAGTCACTGCGACAATTACCAGATACCATCCGGATTTACCAATGCCAATATTGCCTCCTGAGGATGTTAATTCGGCGAAATCAATTGCTTCCGGAGATAAGATTTCTTCGTCATAACCAAAGTCTCCTTCCCATTTTCTAACCGGAGCAAACTTGATTTGGTCTCCCGCCGTATAATATTGTATACTCCAGAACATTCCGGGAGTCTGTGTGACAGGAACCATTTCAGGAGCTACTGCCCAATCCCACCCAAGACTGTACGGAGATCCATTGATGTACATGTGCTCGGGTAGATCCTCCTTGATTGTGTATGTATAATCTTCTACATTAATCGTAATTTTCATTTTCTTTCCGCCGGCGCAGGTGAGATTATCCGGGTCGGCTCCTTCTTTATCCCTGAAAGCCAATAATCCCGGATCCGGATCTTCTATTACTTTGGAAGCACCCAAGGCTCTTTGCCAGGCATCCGGAGCTTCTATCGCACTTCCCGGGACAATCTTGAAATCAAACTTCTCTTCCGACTCGACGACTACTGAAAAGAGATACTGATTGTCTTTGTCTACTTCGAGCTTTGTGGCTGTCGATTTGTCCATCTGCCAGCTGTTTAGATCACCTACTATATAGTATTCCGTATCCACAGCCGGAGTTGCGACCGGAGTGATGGCAGATTGCATTTCCGGGTATTCAGTCAGTGAAGTTGCTTCACCGTTGGTTGTCATGACTACCGGTGTCAGCTTTAAAGTGACTTCGCGCTCTAAAGATTTTTGTGACTTATACAAACTTGCCACTTTTTGGTCAAGTTCTGTCAACCTGACTTTTATATTCCCATCTTTTACTTTTGACGGTAGATTTAATATCTGCCCTTCGGCAACTAATTCTATATTACAAGCTGTGAGTGAGAAGTTTTCTGCAATCGAAGAAACAGAGGCGATTACCACAGAATCGCCCGGCTGTTCTTCAAGTTTCATACTGGCAACCGGAGTTATATCTACCATTGCAGTTATAGCTTCTTCCTGGGGATTGGACTGGGGATCAGCCCAGTCCTTAAAATCTTCATCGCAAGCGGTGAAAGCTGCCGAAGCAAGCAACAGACACGCCATATATGATAATCTTTTCATGATATTCAGTTATTAAAGTTAACGATTATTGAGTAACGGAACCTGTTTTCTGAACAAAGTTCAGATTTATTTTCTGCCCTGCCTTAACGTTTATCGCATATTCAGGACCTATTTCCGACCAACTGTCAATCACACTTTTGTTTTCACGGAACACGATTTTTCCATTAGGTATAGCGAACTCCGTACGCCACCAGTCTTCTCCCGGAACTTTGACGGACATACGCAATTCTCCGCCTCCGGTGCATACCGGTGAAACAAAGTCTGCATCTGCCGTTGTTGGTGCTTGGAATTTGCCTTTATCGCCGAATGTCCAATCTCCTATAGCATTGCCTATCAGACAAACTTCGCCCGGAGCAATATCCAGCGTAAAGGCATAATCAGTCCCTTTGATGCTTACAGACATGATCACTGTATACCAGCCTGTGACATTAACGCTGATATTTTGTCCGCCAAATCCATCATCCGATCCGGTGAATGCATCCGAGGCTATTGTCAGACGTGGATCGTTGAATCCGATGTATTCTCCTTCTTTAGTACCGAACTTGAACATATCAGTGCCTCCGAAATAGAATAAACCGAAGAACTTGGACATTCCGTTTACTGCTGCCAAAGGCACCCAGTTGCTCCAATTACTACCTGCCATCGAGCCATTGATAAATATACTGGAAGGTAATTCGAGAGGCGGTACAGCTTTATATCCCAATACTTTGGGAAGTTCAATTACATTCGAAAAAGCGATGCCACGACCACTATTGGTCAGTTCCGCTTTCAGGCGTACATAAACGGGTATGGGAGTGGTCGGAAATTCTTCATCGGAGGATGCACTCCACAAGTCTCCCAGTGCCAATGCAAATTCTAAAGCTTTCACTTCCATTTTGGCAGAAGAATGGGTAGTACCCAAAGTTGTATAATTAGCTTCCGTATTTGTCTCTGCATGAGCGTCAACGAAATTTTCTTCCAGTGAAATTTGTACTGAATAAGTGGTTGCCATCGGAATCCCGTAATCCGGTTGTGTACAGGTTAATTCCAATGATTCGGAGTTTTTAAGGTCGTACACGTTGTTGGAAGCAAAAGCTGGCACATTCAGTACGAACGTATCCGGTTCGTTCAACACAGGGTTGCTGTCACGGTCTGCTTCACAGGCGGACAGAGCTAGTAGCCCCATTGTCAATGTAAATAGTTTATATAGGTTTTTCATTGTTTTCAGTCTTTAAAACGTGAATAAAGGTTCTATCAATATCCCGGATTCTGAGTCATATTTGTATTCGTCAGCGTTTCTGTTTTCGGTATCGGATAGAGATTATAGATCGAACTCACACCGTTTCCTTCAAAGGAACCGCCTTTCCAATCCCAGAGGTAGGTGCTTGAGGTGAAATAGCCATAACGGATCAAATCTGTGCGTCTGAATCCTTCCAGATACAATTCGCGGGCACGTTCATCCAGAATATAATCTAATGTCAGGTTATTGGCAGAGGGTATTTCTGTTGCTTTGGCACGGTCTCTGAGGGCTTTGATATCCAACCAGGCATTTTGTTGTGCATTTGCGCCGCCTGCTCTCAAATAGGCTTCCGCGCGAATCAGATAAGCTTCCGCCAAACGGAAGAACGGAATGTCCGTATCAGGAATTTTAGCATCGTGAGCGGGTTGTCCGTCCGAGCGCAGATTACTCCATTTCATAAATGAAAGTCCGTCGGTGAATTTACCTACACTTTCCAGTTCGGCTTTGCGACCGGTTGTATAGAACAAGGCGCGTTCATCTTTTGCAGCAGCCTGCACATCTCTCACATTCTGCCATTTATTATCGGTATATTCGGTGAAAGGAATATCCTCACTGTTTGCGAAGAACTTGTCAACCAGTGCTTTGCGTGTACGGATACATTCCCAAGGGTCATTTGTTCCGCGATTCGGCATGTCGCTCTTTTGCGTTGCAGCAATCAGGAAGTAACTTCCTCCGTAACTCTTTGCTTGTACACCATCCTGACGGATAGAAAGGATGATTTCTTTTTTAGCATCGGGATTTTCATCATTGTCTGCCATAAAAAGTTGTTCGTAATTTCCACACAATCCGTATCCATTGGAGGGATCGAGCACTTTGCCGGCATAGGTGATAGCATCATTCCAACGCGGTTGTCCGGTGTATACTTCGGCATTGAGATACAAACGGGCACGCAGCAACCAGCAAGCAGCTTTGTCGGCACGTCCGAAAGGAGCTTGACGCGGTTCGCTCATATCATTTTCGATGCTTTCCAGTTCGCTTTCAATATAAGCGAACAGTTCGGAGGCCGTCTTTTGAGGAGGATTCTCTTTGGAGAAGTGTTCGGTGAAAGGAGCTTTTCCGAAGGTGTCCATCAGATAATAGTAAAATAAGGAACGGAGAAAACGGGCTTCGGCACGTTGCTGAACGGAGGTAGCATCCTCTTTTCCGGCGATCTGATCCAGGAAGAAATTGCAGAGTGTGATATTATATGCTAAACGATTATATAATATTTCTGTCTGCTGATGAGAGGAGTTCCAACGCATATAAGTTAGTTCGGGGATACCGGCATTTTCTTGCCAGGTCCATATCATCTCATCAGTGCCATATTCATTGTTAGTGAAAAGAGCGCGATAGAAACAGGATTGACCTTCGTCCTTTACTGCGATATCCGGATCTTCGCTCAATTTTTGTCCGGTAAGTCCCAGTGAAGCGTATAGTTTGGTAAAGTACATATCTTGGTCGAAGGTGGCAGTCATCTGAGGATCGATTGGAGATATATCCAGGTCATTGATACAGGAGGTCATTCCGGTGGTCAGGCTAAGGAACAACGCTGCTGAAACTATTGATTTTATATATTTGAACTTCATAATAGTCTACTTTTTAATAAATTACAATCTTAGAACTGAAGACTTAGCCCGAACAGGATAGTGATCGGATGAGGATAAATGTTCCTGTCAATACCTGCTACTCCGGCATCATTTCCTGAACTGATAACCGATTCAGGATCGAGTCCTGTATACTTGGTGATAACGAAGGGATTCTGTACAGTACCGTAAATACGGCCGTTGATACCTTTATAAGCCTGGGACTTCAGTAAATTTTTGAAGCTATAACCTACTGTTATGTTATCACAACGCAAGAATGAAGCATTCTCAACGAAACGATCGGACAGATAATAGTCTCCCTTTCCTTCAAATCCCAGATTCACGGCAGCTGTCGGGCGGTTGGAATAGTATCCATGATTAAAGATTCCTCCCTTGCCGACACTGGATTTACTGGCCAGTACGTCATTGTACACATAGTTATTCAGGCTGGCACGGAGGGCAAAGCTTAAATCCCAATTTTTATAAGTGAATTTGGAAGTCAGTCCCATCAATACGTCAGCGGCAGGTTTTTTATAGATATATTTGTCCGAAGCGTTGATGACACCATCTCCGTTACGGTCTACGAACATGTTTTCAATCGGTTTTCCATCCTTATCATACACTTGTTGGTAAACGAAGAATGAGTTCATCGGATAACCTACTTTCTGTACCTGGCAGGTTGCACCGCTAATACCAGTAGATACACCTCCGGTTTCTACATAGTAATTAGAATCATCTCCTCCGGTCAGTTTAGTGATTTCATTTTTGTTCCAAGTGATGTTATATCCCAAGTCCCAGACAAAATCTTTGGTTACAATAGGTTTGGCATTGATGGTGAATTCAAGCCCCGTATTTTTTAATGAACCGATGTTGCTGATCAGTTGGGTATTAAAGTTAGTCCCCGCCGCAATCTTTACGGTATTGATTAAATCGTCGGTTTTCCGGTAATAGTAATCCATCGAGCCGGAGATACGTCCGTTCAGGAAAGCAAAGTCGAAACCTGCGTTATAAGTCGTTGTCTCTTCCCATTTCAGGTCTTCGTTATAAGCTTTAGGACGCATAGTGCCATAATAGGTATCCCCGAAAGGATAATAACCTCCGGCTGCGTTGACGCGGTACAGTGCCATATAAGGGAAATCATAATCGTCGCCTAAGTTCTGCTGACCCGTGATACCCCATCCGAGGCGGAGTTTCAGATCTGACAATACTTCTACGTTTTTCAGGAAATTTTCTTCTTTCAGTTTCCATCCCAAAGCAACAGAAGGGAAGCTACTCCAACGGTTGTCTTTAGAGAAACGGGAAGAACCGTCCTGGCGGAAAGTGGCTGTCAGCAAATAACGGCTAAGTAATGTATAATTTACGCGGGCAAAATAAGAAACTAATGTACTGTGATGTCCCCAGGCTGTTTGTGAGCGCAGATTCGGATTGTAGGCTTCGCCTGTTAACGGATTTGTTCCTTGTCCGACTTTATATCCGGTATAGTGGAAATGTTGCTCTTCACCACCCAGTATTACGTCGACATAATGATCCCCGATTTCTTTGGAATATTGTGCATAGGCATTCACCGACAGGTTATATTTGTAGCCGTAGTCAGTCCCGTTCCAACCATAGTAATAAGAGCCCGGGGCATAAGGTGAATTTACATTCTTTTCCTTACCTTCCGAGTAGTCACCGCCTACGTTAGCATGGATATGTAGGTCAGGGAGGAAGTGGAATTTATAGTCTACTTCTACATTGCTGATAAAACTGGTGTTTCTGGAAGTATGTTTCTTTAGTTTCAGTAGGGAAACAGGGTTGGCGGTTGAATTACTTTCCAGTGTAAGCGGCCATTCCGGATCGTTATATGAACTACCGTCACTGGTCGGTTGGTAGAATCCACCGAAGTTTTTGTACATGTCCGAAGAGTCATATACAGGTTGGGTCGGGTCCATGGTCAAAGCTGCGCCGATAGCCCCGTCGTCAGCATAACGTTGGTTGGCCCACATCATTTTAGCATTGATATTGAACTTCAGGTGATCTTTAAAGAAAGAGGGTGTCAGATTGACGGAGGCGGTATAACGCTCGAAATTAGATGTCATCAGGATCCCATTCTGATTGGTGTAACCGAAAGAAACACGATAAGGCATATTTTTCAAACCACCGCTTACAGTCACGTTATGGTCTGTACTAACGGCTGTCTGGAAAATTTCTTTCTGCCAGTCAGTGTTTGCTTCACCGAAGGGGCTTGGAGCATTTCCTTCACCATAAAGTTTGGATACGTATCCTTTGAATTCATTGGCATCCATTACGTCTATTGTCTTTTGCAGTATACCGGCGGAAACGTTACCTTCATAGTTCACCTGTGGTTTGCTGCCTGCTTTCCCTTTCTTTGTAGTGATGATAATCACACCATTAGAAGCACGTGAACCATAGATGGCGGTGGCCGAAGCATCTTTCAAAACAGTGAAAGTTTCGATGTCATTCGGGTTTACCATTGCCAAAGGATTAGTCAAACCTTGCACACCGCTATTATCCATTGCCAGTCCGTCGATAACGATCAACGGATCGTTTTTGGCGTTCAATGATGAACCACCGCGAATACGAATCGTAGCTCCTCCACCCGGAGTACCGCTGGAAATTACATTCACACCGGCTATTTTACCTGTTATCATATCCTGTGCGCTGGTGGTTACTCCTTTGCTGATTTTATCCGGCTTGATGGCAGTAACTGATCCCGTCAAGTCGTTTTTCTTTACTGTTCCGTAACCTACAACGACTACGGCGTCCAATACTTGAGAGTCATCTTCCAGTGTGACCATTACCGAAGGAGCTGCTTTAATTTCTGCTGCTTTGTAACCGACGAATGTAATGGACAGAATAGAATTTTGAGGAACATTCAATGTGAAGTTACCGTCAAAGTCAGTGATGGTACCCGTTGTGGTACCCTTGGCAATGACATTGGCGCCAATCACGGGTTCGCCCATAGCATCTTTCACATGTCCTTTGACTGTGATTTGCTGTGCATAAGCGCCCAATGATAAAAACATCCCTATTAACAAGGGGAGAATCGTTTGAACGATTCTAAATTTAACTTGCTTCATGCATTTAAAAAATTAAAGTTAACAATATAGTAATATTATTTCTCTCTCTTAAAAGTTTCTTTAAAAATACCTATTGAAAACACTTTTTTTAAGACTATCCTTTATTTATAGTCTTTTCAATCCCTTAACCTCTGATTTGTTTTTCACCTCTTTGATACTGATTGCGTATCCACCGCCATTGGCAGCGTGCAGATTCAGTTTGCTTTTATTATTCAAGATACCTTTTTTGATGGTGTATGCCTGCGGGTTATCTTTCCAGTCGGCATCTTTGGCATCTGCGTATACGGTAGCGACGTATTGTTTTCCCGGTTCCAGGAAATCGAACGTTAATTGGGAGTCGTGGCCGTTTTCACCGGCTGTGCAGCCTATGTACCAGTCGTCCGTTCCTTTTGCTTTGCGGGCAATTGTGATGTATTCTCCCGGTTCTGCTTCCAGATAGATTGTTTTGTCCCAGTCGAGAGCGACGTCTTTGATAAACTGGAAAGCATCCATAAAGCGTTCGTAGTTTTCCGGAATATCGGCAGCCATCTGCAAAGGGCTATACATGGTGACATACAATGCCAGTTGGCGTGCAATGGTTGAACGTACCTGGGAGTTGTTTGCCGGATTCATCTGGTTACAGTGAGTCTCGAAGATGCCGGGAGTGTAATCCATCGGACCACCGACCAGGCGTGTGAAAGGCAGAATCGTCGTGTGGTATACTTTATTTCCTCCAAATGATTCATATTCTGTTCCACGTGCGGATTCATTACCGATCAGATTGGGATATGTACGGCAGATACCGGTTGGACGGGTTGCTTCGTGTGCATTGACCATGATTTTATAATCGGCGGCTTTTTTCACGGCATACAGGTAATGATTATTCATCCATTGACCGTAATGATGTTCTCCGCGTGGAATGATATTACCCACATAACCGCTTTTAACCGAGTTATATCCATTGTCTACCATGAATTGGTAAGCTTTATCCAGGTGACGTTCGTAGTTGCGAACAGATGCAGAAGTCTCATGGTGCATCATCATTTTAATTCCTTTGCTTGCAGCATAACGATGGATTTCCTGTACGTCGAAATCAGGATATGCAGTCAGGAAGTCAAATACATAGTCTTTGCTGTTGCCGAACCAGTCTTCCCATCCTTCATTCCAACCTTCTACCAGCACTGCATCAAATCCGTTGGCTGCGGCAAAGTCGATGTAACGTTTCACGTTAGCTGTATTGGCAGAATGTTTGCCGTTCGGTTTGGTTTTGGAGTAGTCTGTAACGCCAAGTTTCACGCTGGTCAGTTCATCTGTATAAGCCCAGGAACCTTTTCCGGTAATCATGTCCCACCATACGCCTATATATTTCACCGGTTTAATCCAGGAGGCGGCGTCTGCAATCTTACAAGGTTCGTTCAGGTTGAGGGTGATGCGGGAGGCGAGAATGTTACGTGCATCATCACTGACGATGATCGTACGCCACGGAGAGTTGCACGGAGTCTGCATGTAACCTTTATCCCCTTTTGCATCCGGTGTCAGCCAGGATTCGAATATCATGTTTTTGTCGTCCAGATTGAGGTGCATACAAGAATAATCAATCAAAGCGGCTTCGTGCAGATTGATGTATAAACCATCATCTGTTTTCATCATCAGTGCCGTCTGTACACCTGTCGGTGAAAATGGGGTTTGAGAAGAATTTGGAGTGATCGCCTGTTGCATCAAACCTCTGATTTCCGATAGACGGGAGATGGTGTAGTCGTACTCTTGAGTGTCGTAATCGCCCGGTATCCAGTATGCGATATGGTTGCCTGCCATGGCAAATTGGGAATGTTCTTCCTTGATAACGAAGTAGTTCAGTGATTTCTGTTGCGGAAATTCATAACGGAATCCCAAACCATCATTGAACAGGCGGAAGCGAACAACGATGGAACGGTCGTTCATTGGCTGAAACAGAATGACTGCCAGTTCGTTATACTGATTGCGGATTTCCTTTTCTTCTCCCCAGACTGGTTGCCAGGTTTCGTCAAAGGTAGTCGTTTGCGCATCTTTCAGCTTGAAGCCATTATAAAGATTGGATTTAGAATCGAGCTTGGTGAGGTCTCTGCGGTCTACCCAGTCAAAGTCGGTTCTGGTATTATCTTCTTTTTTCAATTCCAGTCCGAGAGTGCTCGGCTTAATTACCACCTTGCCTTTGTAAGTCAAGTCGTAGGTTGGTGCGCCTTCTTTGTTAACCTGAAAGGTCAGAACCAGATTGCCATCCGGTGAGGTCAGTTTCTGTTGTGCATTCGCAATGAATGAGATGCAAAGGAATGCGATGATCGAAAAAAACTTTTTCTTTTTCATTCTATTTATGGTATTAAATTGTAAGCTAACCGATATTTCTATTCCTGTTTGTTTCGGATATTGCAAATGTAGCAACCACCTTCACTTTTTTGCTTGATTAGAATAAAAATACAAGTTTGTATAAATGCTAGTATCTTGTTTTATAATTGTTTATCTATCTGATTTCATTGGATAAATATAAGTCGTAGTGAACTTGCTTAGAAGGCTAAAAGGTATATCCCACGGCTTGGAAGTGTTAATTCATTTCTTAATTCAATCTTTTTGTCTGTGAGCAAATCATGAGCAGACGAGGTGGAGAGTATTTCCTGATAAGGATGTAAGTCAATAGTCTGTTCCCGGTCGTTTCCATTCAGAAAGACAACGACTGATTGGTTACCGTATTTGCGTTCATAAACATAAATGCCTTTATTGGGTGCGAAATGTTTTAGTTTGCCTTTGGCGATGACTTCATTTCCTTTTCTCCATTGGAGCAGTTTTTGCATAAAAGAGAAGGCTTCATTTTGTTGCGGAGTACGGTTGGTTGCTTCAAAACAGTTTTTGGCGTCATTCTGCCAACCTCCCGGAAAGTCACATCGGAGTAATCCGTCTCCATTTGCTTTGTCGGCTGCCATCAGGATTTCAGTTCCATAATATATTTGTGGAATTCCACGGGTAGTCAGTAAGAATGTCAAGGCTTGTTTATATCGGTTCAGGTTCTTGGTATCTTCCTCCGAACGGTAGAAACGGGAAGTATCGTGATTATCGAGGAAGGTCAGCAGACTCATTGGATCGGCGTAGACAATATCCTGTGAGAGGTATTCGTAGAGTCTGAAAAGTCCTCCGTTCCATTCGGTGGTTTCTTCGTCGAAAGCTTTATTTATTTCTTCCATCAGTGGGAAATCCATGACAGTAGGAAGATAACTGTTTTTCGGATAAGCAAGTTTACTGTCTTTCTGCCAGTAGGAGATCAGTACATTGCTGCCCAGCCATGTCTCACCGACAATGTTGAATGAAGGATATTCATCATTGACCGCTTTGCACCAATGCGCCATCATTTCAAAGTCGGCGTAAGGATGTGTATCCTGGCGGATTCCGTTGATACCCGCATATTCTATCCACCAGATACTACTCTGTATCAGGTAAGTGGCTACGTGACGGTTTCGTTGGTTGAAGTCCGGCATAGTCAGTGTGAACCAACCGTCAATGGCCAGCTTTTTATCATAATCGGAAGTATAAGGGTCCATTTGGGTGGCAGTTTTGAAACTGGTCTGCATGTAGTTTCCCTCAAAGTTGAACCAATCTTTGGCAGGCATGTCTTTGAATAGATAATTGTTCGAACCGCAATGGTTGAAGATCATGTCCATGACTACCTTTAGCCCTTTAGCATTGGCTTCTTTTACGAGATTGCGAAACTCTTCATTGCTTCCGAGGCGACGGTCTACTTGATAGTAATCGGTGATGGCATATCCATGATAAGAGCCTTCCTTCATGTCATTTTCCTGAATCGGGTTAAGCCATATACTCGTAACTCCGAGGTCTGCAATATAATCCAAATGTTTCTCTATTCCTTTTAAATCACCGCCATGACGGGCGAAAGGTTCGTTGCGGTCTATGTTTGCTTCCAACATTCCGGGAATTATATCATTGGAGGGGTTGCCGTTGGCAAAGCGGTCCGGCATAATGAGATAAAGTACATCACTGGAGTTGAAGCCTTCTACTGCTGAAGCATTCTCTTTGCGCTGTTTAAGTTCGTATGGTATTTTAGTCTGTTTTTTACCTTGTTTCAGGAGAATGTCGAAGTGCTGAGGGATAGCTTTTGAAAGATCTAAATATAAGATCAGATAATTAGGATTTTCCTGTTTCACCACGTCCTGCAGGGTGATGTCATTAGAAGAAATACTTACCTCTGCGGATGATATGCCATCGCCGTATAGAAGTATTTGTAGTTCGGGATTCTTCATTCCTGCCCACCAAAAGGTAGGAGCCACTTTCTTTATATTGGTTGCGGCGAATGCTTGATGATAACCCGATAGAAGTAATAGTAAAATAGCAAATAACAAATTTCGTTTCATGGTAGCTAGATTTTTAACTGTTTGCTCGGAGAACCGATGATGCAAATGTAGGGGGATGCTGTGCACCTTTGTGAGATTAGAATGGAAATATAAACCTGTTATCTGACTATGTTGCTGATAATTAGTTGGATATTCTAATACCTTATGCCGAAAAATACAAGTGAAAATGAAAATAGTTATACCCATATTTTTCGTTTTCATTACTATATTTCTTATATTTGTAACATCTTTAAAAAGGAATCTTATGAAAAATCTAACCCTTTATATGCTATTTCTTCTTTTGCTCTTTCCTTTTTCGTTGTGTGCAATGCATACGGATAATGCGGCTGCTCTTAAAAAGCTGGATGAAGTTATAAGCAAGAAAGAGACTTTCCAGATTCGGAAAGAGAAAGAGATTAATAACTTGAAATTAGAACTTGCCCATTCTACTGATCCTGTTCGAAAATATGAATTATATGCCTCTCTTTTTGGTGCTTATTTGCATTATCAGGCAGACTCGTCCTTATATTATATTAACCGTGAGATGGAAATCCTTCCATTGTTGAACCGCCCGGAATTGGAGTATGAGATCATCATTAATCGTGCTACGGTAATGGGAGTAATGGGAATGTATATAGAAGCCATTGAACAGTTGGAGAGGATTGATCCTAAAAAATTGAATGAGTGGACTCGGTTATCTTATTATCAGACGTATCGTGCCTGCTACGGGTGGTTAGCAGATTATACGACCAATAAGAATGAAAAAGAAAAGTATTTGAAGAAAACCGATTTATATAGAGATTCCATTATTGCTGCGATGCCTCCAGAGGCAAACAAAACGATTGTTTTAGCCGAAAAATGCATAATGAACGGGAAAGCCGATGTCGCTGTGGATATGCTGAACAATGCTTTGAAAGAAATTCAGGATGAACGTCAGAAAGTATATATTTATTATACTCTTTCCGAAGCTTATAGTATGAAGAAAGATATCGAAAAAGAAGTTTACTATCTGATTCTGACTGCCATTGCGGATCTGGAAACTCCGGTGAGGGAGTATGCTTCATTGCAGAAACTCGCGCATCTGATGTATGAATCAGGAGATATTGACCGTGCCTACAAATACTTGAGTTGCTCGATGGAAGATGCTGTGGCGTGTAATGCCCGTTTGCGGTTTATTGAGGTGACGGAGTTTTTTCCGATTATCGACAAGGCGTATAAATTAAAAGAAGAAAAAGAACGTGCCGTTTCCCGCGCTATGTTGATTAGTGTCAGTTTGTTGTCTTTGTTTCTTCTGATTGCTATTTTCTATCTATATCGTTGGATGAAGAAGTTGTCTGTTATGCGGCGGAATCTTAGTCTGGCTAACAAACAAATGTCTGCGGTCAACGCGGAACTGGAGCAAACCGGAAAAATAAAAGAAGTCTATATCGCCCGCTATCTGGACAGATGTGTCAACTATCTCGACAAACTGGAAACTTATCGTCGTTCATTGGCAAAATTGGCAATGGCATCGCGTATCGAAGATTTGTTTAAAGCTATCAAGTCCGAACAGTTTATCCGGGATGAGCGGGATGAATTCTATAATGAGTTCGACAGGTCTTTTCTGAAACTTTTCCCGAACTTTATTTCAGCTTTCAATAATTTGCTGGTAGAAGAAGGAAGAGTGTATCCTAAATCCGATGAACTTCTGACAACAGAACTTCGTATCTTTGCCCTTATCCGTCTGGGAGTAGTAGACAGTAACAAGATTGCTCATTTTCTCGGTTATTCTTTGGCAACTATCTATAATTATCGTAGCCGGATGCGTAATAAAGCTGCCGGAGATAAAGATATGTTCGAGCAGAATGTAATGAACCTATAATGTTATTCACAGATAGCAATATGTTATTACTTCGTAATATACGAGCCAATAATGCTTGTGTATAAAGCAAATATCTACTTTTAGTGTTCAATAATCCACTGTGCATCTCTCTTTTTTTTCTACCTTTCCTCTAAAAAGAAAAATCTCCTGCTCTTATATTCGCATGTAACTTACTTGTATCTAATTAATTATACTTATAGTCCGTAAGTTTTCCCACAAAACGCCTAAGACGACAAGTATTTTGTCGTCTGAACTAGTAAAGTTTGTTACTTTCCTCTTCAGCCTAAAAGGACTACGCTGGTGTCCAATCCCTCTATAGATACAATAATTTTGTAAACGCGCTCATGTGGCAGCACAAAGGTAATTATGTTGTCGATAGAGGTATATCGGAAAGGTCTATCCGACCAATAACGATTCTAATGCTTGAATATCATTTTGCCATTCCGCCTGCTTTTCAAGCCGCTTGAGGTAAACATCTATAAAATCCTCGTCTTTTGTCAGCATATGCCATACTGCGACCAATAGTTTTCGGGCGATGGCTACTTGTATCTTCATCTTGTTCTTATGGCGTTGGGTGCATTGCACGTAGCTGAAATTTGAGAAAAAGCAGTTTCGGGTTCTTGATGCGACCCAGGATATTTCAATCAATATCTGACGCAGGAATCGGTTCCCATGCGTCGTCCTGTTGCTTTTGACTTTATTGTTGCTTATATCATTGCGTGGTTTCAATCCACACCATCCCACTAGGTTTGTTGCTTTTTCAAACGGTTTCATGTCAGCCCCGGTCTCCGCAATTATAGCCGAAGCGGCGCGTTCTTTAACACCGGGGATACTCTGTAGACGTTTGAATTGTTTCGGGAAGTGTTCCTGGCACATGGCAATGAGAGCATTCCTGCATTCTTCGATTTGTCGCTCGATTACCTCTATAAGCTCTGCGTATTGCTTTAACAAACAGATGTCTGCCTGGTGAAAGTCACCCGTTACGGCATCCTTTATGATGTTGCGTCCGTATTTCCGTAGAGTTTTTCCATGAATGAGTTTCACCAGCTCCTCAGGGTCTGTTATCCCGGTTATTATTGCACGGACGCACTTCTGATAGCTTTTTCCATTGACTCGGGATACATAGTTACTTAACCGAAAACCACATCGCTGTAAAGCAGCGTCCTGTTTATTGCTGTTATACGTCAGGTCTTCATTCAGGTCGAAGATGCGACGGTTATACTTGCGCATGTCCTGCACTCTCTTATCTGGCACAAAACTTCCACGAATCAGATTCTTCAACAAGCATTCCGCTATCCATTGGGCATCCTTCACATCACTCTTGCGACCGGGAAGCTGCTTTATAAAATAAGGATTTACCAATTTGAGAGACATGCTCTCGCACAAGGCATTCCACACAGGGACCCAATAGGTCGAAGTGCTTTCCATTGCTGCCTCTGTCACCCCATGAGAAACCATCTCGGAACACATAAGTTCTAAATCAGGAGTCAATGTACCATAAACTTTTGCAAAAATAACGGCCTCTGTATTATCCATCACACAGAGATAAATTGTATCTTTGTGGACATCAAGGCCGGCCACGATTCTGTCTTTGTCCATATTTGAGATTTTTTAGTTACACTCCTTAAATATAGGACATTCGTAACAATTAAACGAAGTATGAAGCAGAGTTTGAGGGTTGGCCTCGGTTTTTATTGTGCCGGTGTAGAAAAACTCGATTTTTCTATATAATTTTGTAGACAACTAATCTAAAATAAATATACTAGAGAATGAAAAAGTTAATCTACACGTTGTTCTTTGTCCTTATCTCCGTTGTAGCCAACGGGCAGGCAAAGTACGTATTCTATTTCATCGGGGATGGAATGGGAGTCAATCAGGTAAATGGTACGGAGATGTATCAGGCGGAAATTCAAAATGGACGCATTGGCGTCGAGCCTTTGTTGTTTACTCAATTCCCGGTTGCTACTATGGCAACTACTTTCTCTGCTAAAAATTCAGTAACCGACTCTGCTGCTGCAGGTACTGCATTAGCAACAGGCAAGAAGACCTATAATCATGCAATTTCTGTGGGAGAGGACAAGAATGCTATTCAGACTGTAGCTGAAAAGGCAAAGAAAGCTGGTAAGAAAGTTGGTGTAACTACTTCTGTTAGTGTAGATCATGCTACTCCTGCCGCATTCTATGCACATCAACCCGATCGTAATAGATATTATGAAATAGCTTTGGATTTGCCAAAAGCAAATTTCGATTTCTATGCAGGCGGTGGTTTCCTGAAACCTACCACCACTTATGACAAGAAAGAAGCTCCAAGTATTTTCCCTATTTTTGAAGAAGCCGGATATACAGTAGCACGTGGCTACAATGACTATAAGGCAAAAGCTGCAAAAGCAGAAAAGATGATCCTGATTCAGGAAGAAGGTGCTAATCCATCTTGTTTACCTTATGCTATCGATCGTAAAGAAGGTGATTTGACTTTAGCGCAGATTACAGAAAGTGCCATTGATTTTCTTACTAAAGATAATAAGAAAGGGTTTTTCTTGATGGTAGAAGGTGGCAAAATAGACTGGGCGTGTCATGCGAATGATGCTGCTACAGTGTTCAACGAAGTAAAGGATATGGATAATGCTATCAAGGTAGCTTATGAGTTTTATAAAAAGCATCCGAAAGAAACCCTTATTGTCGTTACTGCCGACCATGAAACAGGTGGTATCGTGCTGGGTACAGGAAAATATGAATTGAACCTGAAAGCATTGCAGCATCAGAAACATTCTGCTGACGGACTTTCACAACGTATCAGCGAATTGAGAAAATCAAAAGGCAATAAAGTGACTTGGGAAGATATGAAAACATTCTTGGGCGAAGAAATGGGTTTCTGGAAACAATTCCCTATTTCTTGGGAACAGGAAAAGAAATTACGTGATGAGTTTGAAAAATCATTTGTGAAGAATAAAGTCGTATTTGCTGAAAGTATGTACTCTAAGAGTGAACCGATGGCTGCACGTGCTAAGGAAGTGATGGATGAGATTGCTATGGTAGGTTGGGTAAGTGGCGGTCACTCTGCCGGTTATGTACCTGTATTCGCTATCGGCGCAGGTTCTCAACTGTTTGGAGAAAAGATTGATAACACGGAGATTCCTAAAAGAATTGCGAAAGCAGCCGGATACAAATAAATATCGATAAAGACATAAAAAAACCGGGAGTCCAAAAACTTCCGGTTTTTTTATATATGTTCTTGTCAATTATGCTTTTACACGTCCTACATAAGAACCATCGCGAGTGTCGATTTCAATTGTTTCACCTTCGTTGATGAACAATGGAACACGTACGGTTGCTCCTGATTCTACAGTGGCAGGTTTCAGCGTGTTGGTAGCTGTATCACCTTTCACGCCCGGTTCTGTATAAGTCACTTTCATTTGAACCTTGATCGGCATATCTGCATAAAGAACAGTTTCAGTAGAAGCGTCAGAAACAACTTCCAATACTGCACCTTCGAGCAGGAAGTCAACCCCGTTAATCAAATCGTGAGCGATAGGGTGTTGGTCGAATGTTTCTTGGTTCATGAAGATATAATCTTCTCCTTCTTTATACAAAAATTGGTACGGACGACGTTCTACGCGTACATCTTCCAACTTTTCACCGATGTTGAAACGGCGTTCAAGAACGTAACCGCTGACTACATCTTTCAGTTTAGTACGCATGAAAGTATTACCTTTACCTGGTTTTACATGCAGGAATTCGATACAGAAATAGAGCTTTCCGTCCATACGGATACAAGTTCCGTTTTTGATGTCTTGAGCATTAATCATACTGCTATTTTTCTTAATATATTATTGTTATTTAATTGTTTTCGCAGGAATTCGACTGCAAAAGTAATCTAAATCAGTAAAAAACACAAAAACTTTTGAGCAAAAATGAGTTATCTCTTGGTTAATTTAAAAAAAGTGCCTATTTTTGCAGCCCGATTACGTAGAATAATAACATAAAAACAAGATACAGTAATGAAAAGAACATTTCAACCCTCTAACAGAAAGAGAAAGAACAAACACGGTTTCCGTGAGAGAATGGCATCGGCTAATGGTCGTAGAGTATTAGCTGCTCGTCGTGCGAAAGGCAGAAAGAAACTGACTGTTTCTGATGAGTACAACGGACAAAAGTGATAATCACTTGTCATCAGGAAACAAAAAAGGCGGGGAGTTTAATCTTCGCCTTTTTTGTTCCCTGATTTTCAAAAGAATAGTCTGTTAAAAAGCAATGTTGTTTGTGCTTGTTTGTGACTTTTTATTTTTCTTTGTGGTATAGAATAAAACTCATAAACAAACATACGCAATGGAAGAGCAGATCCGGGACCTGAAAACCCGCATAAATATAATAAGGTTGTTGAAATCTATAGGAGTGGGGATTATAGTTGCAGCAATTCTGGCGATGATAAGCGTCCTTGCATAGTAGATGGGGACATTTTTCATCGCCTACTTTTTAAAAGTTCAACTATTTTGTCGTATCTTTGGCGCATATTAACAGCAATGCGTATGACTATTAAAGAATTCTTTTCTTTTAAAACAAATAAATTTTTCTGGGTGAACATTATCGCCATGATTGTAGTGGTGGTAGTGATGATATTCGGTGTATTGAAATGGCTTGATATACATACTCATCATGGTGAAACTGTTGCCGTTCCCGATGTGAAAGGGATGACGGTGGACGAAGCTGCGAAAATGTTCCGGAATCACGGTTTGGTATATGTGATTTCCGATACCAAATATGTAAAGGATAAAGCAGCAGGTATCATTCTCGAACTGAAGCCGGGAGTCGGTGAGAAAGTGAAAGAAGGACGTACGGTATATCTGACTGTCAATACGTTGGATGTCCCTTTGCGTGCTATTCCTGATGTGGCGGACAACAGCTCGCTCCGCCAGGCGCAGGCTAAATTGCTAAATGCCGGTTTCAAACTGAATCAGGTTCAATTGGTAAATGGTGAGAAAGACTGGGTATACGGCGTGAAGTACCAGGGACGCCAGTTGGCTGCGGGTGAGAAAATACCTGTGGGATCTTCGTTAACATTGATGGTCGGAAACGGCTCCGGTGATACGTCGGAAGAAGATTCAGCCGATGTTTCCGTAGATACGGACCAGCCGATTACGTCGGAATCATCATCTGCTCAAGATGATAGTTGGTTTTAATAGATAAATAACAGAAACGGACTCGCATGATAGAGGAAGAACTTCCGGATGAACTGGAGAATGATTTGGACGATATAGAACCTGTCGGTGACGAATTCCAGCTTTACGAACACTTCCGCGTGGTTGTAGATAAGGGACAGGCGATGGTCAGAGTCGACAAATATCTGTTCGAACGTATTGTCAATGCTTCGCGCAACCGTATTCAGAAGGCTGCCGAAGGCGGATTCGTTATGGCCAATGGCAAGCCGGTGAAGAGTAGCTACAAAGTGAAACCGCTGGATGTCATAACGGTGATGATGGATCGCCCCCGTTATGAAAACGAAATTATTCCTGAAGATATTCCCCTTACTATTGTTTATGAAGATCCATACGTAATGGTGGTGAATAAACCGGCAGGGTTGGTAGTGCATCCGGGACACGGAAACTATCACGGCACGCTGGTCAATGCGCTGGCTTGGCACATGAAGGATATACCGGATTACGATGCCAATGACCCGCACGTGGGACTTGTTCATCGCATCGACAAAGATACTTCGGGCTTGCTGGTGATTGCCAAGACACCGGATGCCAAAACAAATCTGGGACTCCAATTTTTTAATAAGACTACCAAACGCAGATATCGTGCTCTGGTGTGGGGCGTTGTGGAACAGGATGAAGGAACGATTGTCGGTAATATCGCCCGCAATCCGAAAGACCGGATGCAGATGGCGGTGATGTCCGACCCGACGGTGGGCAAGCATGCCGTTACGCACTACCGTGTATTGGAAAGACTGGGATACGTAACCCTTGTGGAATGTATACTTGAAACAGGACGTACCCATCAGATCCGTGTCCACATGAAGCATATCGGTCATGTATTGTTCAATGACGAACGCTATGGCGGGCATGAGATACTGAAAGGAACTCATTTTAGTAAATACAAACAGTTTGTAAATAATTGCTTTGACACTTGTCCCCGACAGGCTTTGCATGCTATGACGTTGGGGTTTGTGCATCCCGTCACAGGTGAGGAGATGTACTTTACTTCCGAACTTCCGGATGACATGACCCGGCTTATCGAGAAGTGGAGAGGCTATATAAGTAATAGAGAATTAGAATGAAACGCAACATCGCTATCGTAGCAGGAGGGGATACCTCTGAAATCGTAGTTTCCCTGCGTAGTGCACAGGGCATTTATTCCTTTATTGATAAGGAAAAGTATAATTTGTATATCGTGGAGATGGAAGGCCGTCGCTGGGAAGTACAATTGCCGGACGGAAATAAAGTGCCGGTAGATAGAAATGACTTTAGTTTTACGAACGGAACGGAAAAGGTTGTGTTCGACTTTGCTTATATTACCATCCACGGTACGCCTGGTGAGGATGGTCGCCTGCAAGGCTATTTTGATATGATGCGTATACCGTATTCCTGTTGTGGAGTATTGGCAGCTGCCATTACATACGACAAGTTTACCTGCAATCAATATCTGAAAGCTTTTGGAGTGCGCATTGCCGAATCATTGTTGCTGCGCCAGGGACAATCGATTTCTGACGAGGAAGTAGTGGAAAAGATCGGTCTGCCTTGTTTTATCAAGCCTAGTCTGGGAGGTTCGAGCTTCGGAGTTACGAAAGTAAAGACAAAAGAACAAATACAGCCGGCCATTGTTAAAGCTTTCGGAGAGGCGCAAGAAGTGCTTGTAGAAGCGTTTATGGATGGAACGGAACTGACTTGCGGCTGCTATAAGACCAAAGAGAAGACAGTTATCTTCCCGCCTACGGAAGTGGTGACGCACAATGAGTTCTTTGATTATGATGCTAAATATAATGGACAGGTAGATGAAATCACTCCTGCGCGTATCTCGGACGAACTGACCAAGCGTGTGCAGATGTTGACTTCGGCTATCTATGATATATTAGGTTGCTCCGGCATTATCCGTGTAGATTATATTGTGACTGCCGGTGAAAAACTGAATCTTCTCGAAGTAAACACTACTCCGGGAATGACTACTACCAGCTTTATTCCCCAGCAGGTGCGTGCAGCCGGACTGGATATAAAGGATGTGATGACCGATATTATTGAAAACAAATTTTAATCACGTGATGGATCTGACAGAGTTTAATGAAATTCGTCCTTACAATGATGAGGAACTTCCTCAAATCTTTGAGGAACTGATTGCCGATCCGGCTTTTCAGAAAGCTGCTACCGGGGCTATACCGAACGTTCCATTTGAACTTCTGGCGCAGAAAATGCGTGCCTGTAAGACTAAACTTGATTTTCAGGAGGCATTTTGCTATGGTATTTTGTGGAAGATAGCGGCAGATCATACCGCCGGGCTGACACTGGATCATACCGCCATACCGGATAAAAGTAAAGCTTATACGTATATATCGAATCATAGAGACATTATTCTCGATTCGGGCTTTCTCTCTATTTTGTTGATTGACCAGGGAATGGATACGGTAGAAATAGCGATTGGAGATAATTTGCTGATTTATCCCTGGATTAAGAAACTGGTACGTGTCAATAAATCATTCATTGTGCAGCGGGCATTGACAATGCGGCAGATGTTGGAATCTTCAGCACGTATGTCCCGTTATATGCATTACACCATTTCGGAGAAAAAACAGTCTATTTGGATTGCGCAGCGTGAAGGACGTGCAAAAGATTCGAATGACCGTACACAAGACAGTGTGTTGAAAATGCTGGCAATGGGCGGTGAAGGTGATTTGATAGACCGTTTGATGGAAATGAATATTGCTCCGCTTGCTATTTCATACGAATATGACCCGTGTGATTTTCTGAAAGCGCAGGAGTTTCAGTTGAAGAGAGACATCGAAGGGTATAAGAAGACGACGCAGGACGATTTGATTAATATGCAAACCGGTCTTTTCGGATATAAAGGCAGGGTACATTTTCAGGTTGCCCCTTGTCTGAATGATGATCTGAAAGAGTTGGACCGTTCGTTGCCGAAACCGGATTTGTTTGCCCGTATCTCTGCTTGTATTGACCGCCGCATTCATCGTAATTACCGGATATATCCGGGAAATTATGTGGCGTACGATTGGCTGAATGGCACGACGGAATTCGGGTCCAATTACACGGAAGAAGAGAAACAACAGTTTATGAACTATATTGAACAACAATTGGCAAAGATCAAGATTCCGAATAAGGATGAGGACTTTTTGCGTGAGAAGTTGTTATTAATGTATTCCAATCCGTTAGTTAATTATTTAGCAGCTTGCCGATGAAAAGAAGAAAATTACATGTTATTTGGTTGTGGGGATTGCTTTTCCTGATGACTGCCTGTGGAGATGATGATTATTATTATCCTTCGGTGAAACTGGAATTTGTGACTGTAGAGGCCGGGGAAGACGGTCGTATACAAACGCTTATTCCTGATAAGGGAGAGGCTTTGCCTGTGGCGGAAGACCGTACGGGTTCTACTATTGCCGCAAATACCTCCAGACGTGTAATGAGTAACTATGAAGTGCTTCCGGATGGAAGTGCGGCTACTATATATTCTTTGCAATCGCTCATTGTGCCGGTGCCTAAGCCGGAAGATGATCCTGTGTATAAAGACGGTATAAAGCAAGACCCGGTAGAGGTGGTCAGTATCTGGCTGGGGAGGGATTATCTGAATATGATTCTGAATCTAAAAGTCAGTACAGGCAAAGGACATACTTTCGGCATAGTGGAAGATGTGTCTGAACTTAAAACAAATGGTATTGTGAATATGTTATTATACCATGATGCGAACAGTGATGAAGAATACTATAATCGGCGTGCTTACATCTCTGTTCCTTTGGCGCAATATATTGATGAAGAGCATCCTGGCCGGACTATGAATATTAAGTTTAAATATTGTACGTACGATAAGGATGGATCTGCGGTAGTATCTGAAAAGTATTGTGATCCCGGGTTTGACTATACTCCTGGGCAGAATTGAATAATAGAGTATATATGTTTAAATTGAATCAATTAATCGTGGGGATATTTTTATTTCTCTCTTCCCTTTTCTCTTGTCAGCAGAAAGGAGATTTTCAATCCATGAATGTAGAGGAATTTGATTCTCTTATTCAGAATGAGGATATACAACGTCTGGATGTCCGCACACTTGCGGAATATTCGGAGGGGCACATCACGAAGACAATCAACATCAATGTGATGGATGATTCTTTTGCTTCAATGGCTGATTCATTATTACAGAAGGATAAACCGGTGGCTGTGTATTGCCGTAGTGGTAATCGGAGCAAGAAGGCTGCGGCAATTTTGAGTGAGAAGGGCTATAAGGTCTTTGAGCTTGATAAAGGATTTAATTCCTGGCAGGAGGCTGGCAAAGAAATAGAGAAATAAGGTAAAGTAAAGAGCGGGCGGTAAGTAATAGCCTGCTTTTATTTTAAATACAATAAGAACAAAAGAACATCTCAATTTTCAAATCCTGTTTTTATATTTATAAGTAGGATTTTAAGGAGATGTTCTTTTGTTCTTATGCGTTGATGGAAAAGGCTTTTCGGCCTCTTTATTTTTCGGTTATTTTAGTCCTTCCAATAGTCTCTTCAGAACGACAGTTGCCGAGATTTCACGATTAGCAGCTTCCGGAATAACGATTGATTGCGGGCTTTCGATCACATCGTCTGTCACAATCATATTTCTGCGAACCGGAAGACAATGCATGAAATAAGCGTTGTTGGTAACTGCCATTTGACGGTCGCTGACTGTCCAATCACGATCTTTACTTAATATCTGTCCGTAATTGTCGCCAGAATAAGCTGCCCAGTTCTTGGCATATATAAAGTCGGCTCCTTCGAAAGCCTTCATCTGGTCGTATTCTACTTTTGCGTTGCCTACAAATTGCGGGGCGAGTTCATAACCTTCGGGGTGGGTGATGACAAATTCGTAATCCGTTGCGTTCATCCATTCGGCAAAAGAATTGGGAACAGCTTGTGGCAATGGACGTGGATGTGGAGCCCAGGTCATGACCACTTTAGGACGTGCTGTTTTCTTGTATTCTTCAATGGTAATCAAGTCGGCAAAGCTCTGCAATGGGTGGCGTGTTGCCGCTTCCATCGAAAAGACGGGACGTCCGGAGTATTGGATAAATTGATTGATAATCGTTTCCTGATAGTCAAAGTCGCGGTTTTCGAAACGGGCGAAAGAACGTACTCCGATGAGATCACAATAACAGCCCATCACCGGAATGGCTTCTAAGATATGTTCCGGTTTATCGCCATCCATAATTACGCCACGTTCGGTTTCCAGTTTCCATGCACCTTGATTGATATCTAGTACCATTACATTCATTCCCAAGTTGATTGCAGCTTTCTGTGTGCTAAGGCGGGTGCGCAGACTGGAGTTGAAGAAGATCATCATCAAAGTCTTGTTTCGTCCCAGTTCTACATATTTGAAACGATCTTTTTTAATTTCGAATGCTTCTGCAAGGGCTGATTTTAAATCGCCGATGTCCTGTACGCAAGTAAATTTCTTCATATCATTTATCTTTTAATTCTTAATTTTCAATTAGTTTCGTTCAATACCTTGTTTGATTTTTAACGATAACGGTATCGTCTCAATTTCTTCTCGTTTGCCCGTCTCCTTCGATGACCCATTTGTAAGAGGTGATCTCTTCCAGTCCCATCGGACCGCGCGCATGTAGTTTTTGCGTACTGATTCCGATTTCTGCTCCTAATCCGAATTGCGCTCCGTCAGTGAAGGCAGTAGATACATTGGTGTATACGCAAGCTGCATCCACAATCTTTGTGAATAAGGCTGCACGTTCCTTGTTTTCGGTAACAATACACTCGCTATGTTTGGAGCTGTTTTCCTGAATATGGCCTAAGGCATCTTCGAAGCTTTTTACGGTCTTGACAGCCATTTTATAATCCAGAAACTCTGTGCCGAAACTTTCTGCTTTGGCGTGTTCCAGAAGTTCGGCAGGATAGCGGCCTTCTAATGCTTGATAAGCCTGTGCGTCAGCATAGATAATGACATGGCTGTCTTTTAGTTTCTCGCAAAGCATAGGGAGATCGGTCAGTCTTTTCTCATGTATAATGGTGCAGTCCAGCGCATTACATACGCTAACCCTGCGTGTCTTCGCATTGTGAATAATAGCTGCCCCCTTGTTTACATCTCCAAATTCATCAAAGTAAGTGTGACAGATACCTGCCCCTGTTTCAATAACGGGAATTTTTGCATTCTCGCGTACGAAATGAATCAGGCTGCTGCTGCCTCTGGGGATAATCAGGTCTACGTAACCCACAGCATTCAGCAATGCTGCCGTAGCTTCTCTATCAGCCGGAAGTAGTTCTACAATGTGTGGATTGATATTGAATTTCTTCAATACTTCGTGAATCACACTGATGATAGCCCGGTTGGAACAATCGGCATCACTTCCTCCTTTCAATATGCAGGCATTTCCACTCTTTAGACAAAGGGAGAAAACATCAAAACTGACATTCGGACGGGCTTCATAAATAATTCCTATCACTCCGAAAGGAACGCTGACTTTTGTCAATCTCATCCCATTGGGGCGAACACTTTCTTTCAACACTTTACCCAAAGGAGAGGGGAGTGTCGCTACATTGCGTGTGTCGGCAGCAATGCCTTTTAAACGTTCTTCCGTCAATTTCAACCGGTCGTACTTCGGATCATTTTTGTCCATCCGTGCGAGGTCTTTTTCATTCTCTGCAAGAATGAAAGGTGTTTCTGCAATTGCTGCGTCAGCTACTGCATTTAAAATCTGATTGATGATGTCATCATTCAGCAAGGCTAATTCCCGACTTGCCACCTGTACGGCAGCAAAGGTCTCGTTTAAATTTGTAGTCATTTGCTCCTTTTTTGCATTAAATGGAAAGATAAACTATGCAAATATAGTGAATGATGTGAATAAAACTTGTTGAAAACAGAAATAAATGTTGCTTTTGTGATGGTATATAGATTGTAGAGACATATAGTTCTAATTTCGTATCTCTTTTTCTGATTAGTTGAAAATTCATTTCGGTATAGAAATGAGGTAAACTCATACAATTATAATTCAAAAAAACTTCCGTAAACATTCTCAAGTATACTTATCCCTATGAGAAAAAATACTCATAGGTATGAGAAGAAATACTCATTATAATGAGAACTTTTTCTCATTGCAGTGAGAATATACCCTTGTTAGAATAGGCTGAAACAGTTCATTGCTGTTTCAGAAACAAGCTAATTTTAGTCTAAAATCGGATAAAACAGAAATTCTTATTATTAATTATTCAATGTATAGATAGTCATAATGTACTACCGGTTTCTTTCCATGCTTACCGATTGCTTCTTGCACCTGTTTGGAATCGCAGTTCACCTTTCCAACGCCCACTTGATTTCCTTGAAAGTCCATGATACGCACAATGTCATCTTTTTCAAATTCACCTTCAACGTGAGTAATTCCGATGGGGAGGATGCTGACAGCCTTTTCAGAGTTTAGAACTTCTGTCGCACATTCGTTGATGTGAATTTCTCCTTTAGCAAACCCCTCGCTATGAGCAATCCATTTTTTTACACTGGATACCGGTTCGTTTGAAGGGATAAAACGTGTACAAAGCGTTTCTTTCGGATGCTGAAGCAAATCTACCAGAATATTATCCCGTTTCCCGTTGGCAATAATCACTGTAATTCCTTCATCAGCTACTTTGCGGGCAATATTTGTTTTCGTCAACATTCCTCCCCGTCCGAAACTGGACTTCGTTGCCTGAATATAATTGGATAAATCTTTTCCGTGATCGATCTCCCGGATAACAGAAGAACCCGGATCGGCAGGAGAACCATTATAGATTCCGTCGATATTACTTAAGATAATGAGAGCCTGTGCATCCATCATGGAAGCGATGAGTCCGGACAATTCATCATTATCAGTGAACATAAGCTCGCTGACAGAAATTGTATCATTCTCGTTGACAATAGGAATAACATTATTTTCAAGCATTACCGTCATACAGTTTTTCTGATTCAGATAATGACGGCGGGTACCGAAACTTTCTTTCGTGGTTAACACCTGACCAACAGGAATACTATGCTCGCGGAAAAGTTCGTAGTAACGGTTGATGAGCTTAGCCTGACCTACGGCAGAAAACAACTGGCGTTGGTCTACACTATCGAGTTTTTTCTGTGGATGCACTTCACTGCGCCCGGAAGCAACAGCTCCCGAAGAAATCAGAATGATTTCCACCCCGGATTTATGTAATTCCGCTATCTGGTCAACAAGTGCCGACATACGGGTAACGTCCAGCGTTCCGTCGCGGCGTGTCAATACATTGCTTCCTACTTTTACTGCGATTCGTGTAAATTCCTGTTTCATTCCTACTAACGATTTGAAAGCACAAATATAGAGCTTTTTGCCGATATGTTACCAAAACAGGCTAAAAAGAATTATCTTTGCAGTCAGATAGAGAAAAGAAAAACAATGAAACATACAAACCCACAAGTAGAACAGATGACCTCTTTCATCGTAATGGATGTGTTGGAGAGGGCGAACGAATTGCAAAAACAAGGCATTGATATTATTCATCTGGAAGTTGGCGAACCCGATTTTGATGTGCCGGCCTGTGTGGCGGAAGCGGCAAAAGCGGCTTATGATCGTCATCTGACTCATTATACACATTCTTTGGGTGATCCGGAACTGCGACGGGAAATTGCCGCTTTTTATCTGCGCGAATATGGGGTAACGGTAGATCCGGATTGTATTGTCGTGACTTCCGGGTCTTCTCCGTCTATTCTTCTTGCATTGATGTTGCTCTGCAATCCGGATAGTGAAGTGATTCTTTCCAATCCGGGGTACGCTTGCTATCGCAATTTTGTGTTGGCAACGCAAGCCAAACCTGTTTTGGTTCCTTTGTCTAAAGAATATCTGCAATACGATATAGAGGCTATCCGTAAGTGTGTGAATCCGCATACTGCGGCTATCTTTATCAATTCTCCGATGAATCCGACCGGAATGTTGTTGGATGAAAAGTTCCTGAAAGAAGTGGCAGCGTTGGGAGTTCCTGTCATTTCAGATGAAATTTATCACGGCCTTGTGTATGAAGGGCGTGCGCACAGCATCCTTGAATATACCGATCAGGCTTTTGTCCTGAACGGATTCTCTAAACGCTTTGCGATGACGGGGCTTCGGTTGGGTTATTTGATCGCACCTAAATCTTGTATGCGATCTTTGCAGAAGTTACAGCAAAATCTGTTTATCTGTGCGTCCAGTGTTGCCCAGCAGGCAGGGATTGCCGCATTGCGGCAGGCTGAACCGGACGTGGAACGGATGAAGCTGGTTTATGATGAGCGTCGCCGGTATATGATTGCCCGTCTCCGGGAAATGGGTTTTGAAATAAAAGTAGAACCTCAAGGGGCATTTTATATTTTTGCTGACGCACACAAATTTACTACCGACTCTTATCGTTTTGCATTCGATGTACTCGAACATGCACACGTCGGTATTACTCCCGGGGTAGATTTTGGTACGGGAGGCGAAGGATATGTACGTTTCTCCTATGCAAACTCATTGGAGAATATCCGTGAAGGACTCGACCGTATCAGTCGTTATCTTTCTCGGCCCGGCTCCTGATAAGTGCAGTGGCCGCTTCGTATTGATCCTCGGTGACAAGAACGGATACGGAAGGAGCGATATAGGGTGCCAGTGTACCCATAATCCCATCTTTGATTACGCAACGGATGTCATTGCTTTCTAATAGCCCTTTGATGATCTCGGCTTCCCATGGGGATCCGGAGAATACTTCTATTGCTTTGCTATAATCTTCTTCTTTCATGATCTTGCTTATTAGGGGTTATCTACAAATATAACAAAAAAGAGAGAGAAACGGTTACTTTTTTTCTTAAATTTTATTCGAGCGTGATGTGTTTTACACTAATCTGCTGTTTCAGGAAAGTAGAGGCCGATTCTGAAAACTTTTCTTCCGCTTCGGTCGTGTAAAACTGACAGTTCCCATTCTTCGTGCATTTTGCATCCATCTCGGGATGTCTTTTCAGATAGTCTTTCAGACTTTCCGCAACATACTCGCCTTGCGCAATTACACTGACATGCTCTGGAATGTATTGCCGGATTTTGGGTAGAAGTATGGGGAAATGAGTACATCCGAGAATGACAGTATCTATTTGAGGATCCTTTGATAGCAATTGGTCGATGTACTTCCGGATAAAATAGTCTGCTCCTTCGTCCTGTGATTCATTGTTTTCAACTAGTGATACCCACATCGGACAGGCTGTGCCGCTGACCTGGATTTCAGGAAATAGCTTGTGTATTTCCAACGGATACGATTCGGATTTGATGGTGCCTGCTGTTGCCAGTACACCGATATGCTGGTTTTTGCTTATCTCTCCGACACACTCTACGGTAGGGCGGATGACGCCGAGCACACGGCGAGCCGGATCGATGCCTGGTAAATCATTCATCTGAATACTGCGCAAAGCTTTTGCGGAAGCTGTATTGCAAGCTAATATAACCAGGTGGCAGCCCATATCAAATAGTTTGTTGACCGCTTGCCGGGTAAATTCGTATACGACTTCAAAAGAACGTGTTCCGTAAGGAGCACGTGCATTATCTCCCAAATAGATATAATCATATTCCGGTAATACTTCTCTTATTTTGTCTAAGATGGTCAGACCTCCGTAACCGGAGTCAAATACTCCGATCGGTCCGGGCGTATGGGATAGATGTTGCTTCATGACACACTTGATTTATATACGCAAATGTACGCCAAAAAAAGGGAAAGAGAAAGAAGTTGATCCTTCTTTCTCTTTCCCTTTTGGTATTTCTTTATTCTTGGTCAGTTCTTATTTGATACCAAGATTTGCTTTTACCTTGCTAGTCAAGTTGATACTCTGTGATTCGTTTACGTATGGAATCGAAGTTCTTGCCAGGTCGAAGATGTAGATTACACCTTCAGCAGCGCCTACGGCTTTGATAGCATTGTCCAACTTCTGATAGATAGGAGCCATGGCATCATTTTGTGCTTTCGCCATTTGCTGTTGAGCATCTTGTTGGAATTGCTCTTGTCTTTGCATCATATCTTGCAATTCTTTTTGTCTTCTTTCAGCGATGTTGGGAGGAAGAGAATCCTTAGCGATAGCTTGTTGGAATTCCTGATATTTCTTGTTGAATTCTTCCTGCGTTCTCTGAAGTTCAGCAGTAAGTTGTTTTTCTAAAGTCTGAATATCATTTTGAGCTTTGGTGAATTCCGGCATCACAGTGATGATTTCCTGTGCATTAATGTGGCCGAATTTCAGGTTCTGTGCAAATACACCCATTGGGAGTGCAAGCAACATTACAAGTGCAATTTTTTTTAGCATAGTTCTATAATTTATTTGAATGATTTTTAGTTATTTCCAGCTGCAAATGTATGAAATTAATTTGAATATCCTAATTTTCTTAGGATTTCATCACTAATATCTATGCGTGGATTTGCAAATATTATACCTGTAGCAGAGGCTCTGTCGATAATCAAATCATATCCATGTTGTTGTGATATAGCTTTCACAGCTTCATAAATATCGTCCTGAATTGGAGTAATCAACTTGTCTCTCATCTTGGCTAATTCGCCTTCCGGACCGAAGTAGTTACGCTTCAACTCGGCTGCTGCTTTTTCTTTAGCTACGATTGCATCTTCTGTCTTTGTTTTTTGTGCGGCAGAAAGAGTGGAAGATTTTGCCTGGTAATCCTGGAACATCTTCTGTGCTTCTTTTGCCAGGGCTTCTACTTCGCTCTGGTATTTCTTCGTAGCTTCTTGCATTTGCTCATTAGCGCTTTGAGCTGCCGGAATATTCTTCATGATATATTCCGTATCGATCAGTGCAAACTTCTGTGCATTTGCCGCCATGCTGACAGCAAACAGCACCATGATTAATAGAACAGACTTTCTCATAACGTTTAGTTTTTGATGATACATTAGAATTCTTGTCCTAAGATAAAGTGGAATTGACTTCCTCCGTATTGTTTAGAACCAAATACTTTATCGAAACCGTAACCCCAGTCAATACCCATCATACCAATCATCGGCAGGAAGATACGAACACCGACACCGGCAGAACGTTTCAACTCGAATGGATTGAATTTCTTGATATCGTGCCATGCGTTACCAGCTTCAAGGAAACCTAACACATAAATGTTAGTACTTGTTTCCAGCATCAACGGATATCTTAATTCAATACCGAGGCGTGCGTAAGCATAACCTTCAGATCCGTATGGAGTTAATGAGCTGTTTTCGTAACCGCGCAAAGCGATACTTTCAGTTGCATAAGTTGAATAACCGGTCATACCGTCACCACCCACGTCGAATGTTCCGAACGGAGATTTTTTGTATTGGTTGTAGTGACCTAACAAACCGAATTCAGTACGTGTCATTAACACCAGACATTTCGGATGTGCAATCGGGTCCATCAACGGAGTATACGTTTTGCCTTTGAATTTCCATTTGTGGTATTCTATCCATTTATGAAGTTTATTCATGTTGTCCTGGGTAATGCTACCTGTTTCAGGGTTACTATAATATCCCTTATAGTCTTTACCGTCCATCAATGAGTAAGGCGGTGTAAGCTGAACTGACAATGAGAAATCTGAACCTGAACGGGGGAAGATCGGGTTGTCAATAGAGTTACGTGCCAAAGTCAATGAAATGCTAAGGTCATTACATTTTCCATTGGTTACCGGGAAGTATTGCCAGTCGCTCAAGTTGTAGCGTTGGTAAGCTAATTCGGCAGAAAGAGTGAAATAGTCATCCGGCCATTTCAGACGTTTACCCCAACCTACGGAAAGTCCCCACATCTTGATAGACTTGTCCGGGTCATAATAGTTTTCGTAGTTGTTATAGTTACCGTAATTGTACATACCATAACCACCGTAACCACTATACATGCTGTTGTAGTAGTTGTTGAAATAGCTGGAATTGTAGTAACGGCTACTGATGTCTGTTTGTACAGAGAAGAAAGCCGATACAGAGAATGAGTTCGGACGTTTACCGCCAAACCATGGATCGAAGAATGAAATACTGTATGATTGGTAGTATTTAGCATTCGTCTGTCCGCTGATGGTCAATGTCTGTCCGTCACCTTGCGGCAGGATACCACGGTAGTTTTCACCCGGGTGTAACAGGTTGGCTACGGAGAAGTTGGTAAACTTCAAACTCAACTTACCAATGATACCCGTTTGTCCCCAACCGGCAGAGAACTCTACCTGGTCGTTGGCTTTGGAAGTCAAAGGCAAGCCTATGTCAACAGTTCCGTTCATCGGATCCGGTTGAATATCCGGTTGCAGTTTTTCCGGGTCAAAGTGGCCCATTTGCTGGATTTCACGCAAAGAACGCATCAAGTCTTCTTTGCTGAACAGCTGTCCCGGGCGGATACGAAGTTCACGGCGAACGACGTTTTCATACAAACGGTCGTTACCACTGATCTTAATCTTATTGATAGTAGCCTGACGGCCTTCATAGATTCTCATTTCGAGGTCGATAGAGTCGCCTACGATATTTACTTCTACCGGATCAAGGTTGTAGAAGAGGTAACCGTTATTGTAATATAAGTTACCGATAGCATCGTCGTCTGTAGAAACACGCTCATTCAACAACTTCTGGTTGTATACATCGCCTTTCTTCATACGAAGCAGGAAGTTCAACTGTTCCGACGGATAAAGAGTATTACCTACCCATGTCACGTTACGAAGATAGTATTTCTGACCTTCGTCTATATCCAAATATACATCTACTGTCTTTTCATCATATTGTGAAACGCTGTCTTTAACGATCATTGCATCACGATATCCCAGCTCATTATACTTGTCGATGATAAGTTGTTTATCTGCTTCAAAGTTTTCCGGCACGAATTTCTTGGTGCGGAACAAGTTTAGAAGTTTACCTTTCTCATTGGTTTTCTTCATTACTTTTTTCAGCTTGGAAGCTTTGATTGCAGTGTTTCCTGCAATGGTGATTTTGTGTACTTTGATTTTCTCCTTTTTGTCTATATCAATATCCACAATCACCTGATTCTCGCTGGAAGGATCGTCTTTCTGTGCGATGATTACTTCGGCATTTTTGAATCCCTTGTCATCAAAATAACGTTTGATCAATGTTTTGGCACGGTCTACGGTATTCGGAGTAATCTGCATACCTTTTACCATTCCTAGCTTGGCCTCAAGGTCGGTACGTTCTGACTTTTTCACACCGTGGTAGCGTACATCTGCGATACGTGGGCGTTGTGTCAGACTGATTTTTAACCAGATTTTGTTGCCTTCTATTTTCTCGGCTGTGATTTGTACATTTGAGAACAAACCATGACGCCAATAACGTTTGATTGCTCCAGTGATTTCGTCACCCGGCACAGTAATTGTTTGTCCTACCGATAGTCCGGATAGTCCAATCAATACATAGTCTTCATAATTCTTTACGCCTTCGACTTTAATATCTGCTATCTCATACTTTTTGGGTGTTCCGGAGTATAAGATGACAGGTTTTGAGTCTTCATCAGTGTTAGCATTTTGCGCAACGCCTGTTGTCGCAAAGCAGCACAGGCAGACAAACGTTATGAATATAAAGGAAATACGATAATGCATTTATGTTATAATTTGATGTTTCGAGTTATATTAGCTGATCTGTTCACTGGTTTTGCCGAATCGGCGTTCCCTTTGTTGGTATTCCCAAATGGCTTTGTAGAGTTCTTCTTTGTCGAAGTCCGGCCAGAAGGTATCACAAAAATAAAGCTCCGAATAAGCACATTGCCATAAGAGATAATTGCTTAACCGGATTTCTCCTCCCGTGCGGATCAGTAAATCCGGGTCGGGCATAAAATTAGTATCCAGATGAGATGAGATACACTCATCGGTTATTTGCTCGGGAGATATTTCTCCCGTTTTTACCTGCGTTGCTATTTGCCGTACCGCTTCTGTTATTTCCCAACGGGATGAGTAACTAAGAGCTAGTACCATATACATTCCACTATTCTTGGATGTGCGTTCTATACATGACGTCAAACTTTTCTGAACTTCAACCGGTAACTTCTTGAAATCACCGATTACGTTGAAGCGAATATTGTTCTTCATCAGTGTCTCTTCTTCAATAGATTCTAGCAATAGATTCATCAAAGCCGCTATCTCGTCTTGCGGCCGATTCCAGTTCTCGGTTGAGAAGGTATAAAGTGTCAGGTACTTAATCCCCAGTCTGGCAGCATCTTCAGTAATATTCTGTACCGTTTCTGCGCCAGCACGGTGACCGTAAGTACGTTCTTCCCCTCGTTGTTTTGCCCATCGTCCGTTTCCATCCATAATGATGGCTACGTGTTGTGGTATCCGAGTTTTGTCTATTTGTTCTATATAGGACATCTTTTTATTTTAAACGTATACGTTTTTATTTCTTGGCATTTGCCAAATCAAACCATAGCTGATTAAGACGACCACGCCATACCTCTGAATCATGCTCATATGTGCGTGGTTCAGTTGTGGTTGCCTTTGTACTTTCTTCTTTCTCTACCTCTTCTTCAAAACTTGCACTTCCTTTACTAAAGATAATCCATAGATTTTGAGTGTCAGGATCTAGTACCATTGAATAGTTGGTTTTGCCTCTGAATTCAGGATCTACATCGGGATCTGGAGTTCCTCCTTTGCTCCAATCTCTATGGGGGAAAGAGAACTTAGGATTCGCCTTTTTCCAGAATAATCCTTGATTGGAAACATAAATAGAACTGAAGTCTTGACCAAATATGTATACTAAGTCATTATAATATATAATAGATGGTTGAGTGTATTTAGGGCAGTATGCAACAGAGGAAGTAGTTGAGAACTCAACCCATTTGTTTCCGTCATTGTCGTCCAAAATGGTCTGTTCTCATTAATTTACTGTCTTCAGAAACTCCATCGCAGTTCGAATGTACTCCATATTTGAAAGAGGGTAATTTTTAGTTAAATTTAATGACACTTTTCCTTCCTATTCTCATATTGGTATATAGTTTTTACTTGGAAATTTTTTGGTTTTCCATCCATTTTTTGTTGTTGTCATATAAGCTATTCTCTTTATCCATCAACTGGTTGTGAAAAATACGTTATTATCAACTTTTTTATATAACAATCCATTCTGCTCATCAAATTCTCTTTGATGGCTCATTCCAATTTTTAAAGAAGTTGCGCATTCCATTAATACCATCTTCGATTATAGGCGTATACACATTGTTCTGCTTAACGTTGAATCTTTGAATTCAATGATAGAAGTCGGAAGTTTGCCTTTTGGTAATCCCTCTATTTCTTTATACTCCCAACTGCCAAAGTTTGTTAAAGAGTTTTTGTATGCATATAACTTTGTGCCAACTACAGAGTATGTGAGAACTTCACTTCCAAAAATAATAGATTTTTGTTCTCCTACAATTTGGTCATCTATTTTATTCATATATTTCCACCTTAACGAATCCGGATCATAGTCATGCACATTTACTTTGATCTTGTATTCCTTAGTTTGATTAGGAGATATACCCGCTAATGCTTCTGTTGACCATACTTTTATAATAAGTTCTTTCCGAAGATCGATTGAATCATTAATGTTTAAGACAGAATCGTTTCCGCTTTTGTCCTTCATCGTAACGACACCTGATGCCGTTGTTAATGTTTTGATTAAAATCTTGTCAATGATGGTATCGGCATGAACAGGAAGAGAGTCTTCGTTATAGATTTCACGTGATAATTGGTCAATAGTGAATTTATAACTCCCAAGGCCTGCGGTGTCAAGTGCAAACGCATGTATAGTTGCATCCGGGCTATATTCGATGTTATTATCGTCATCAAGACATGACGTTATAACAAATGACACCATGAAAAAACTCGCAATGAATGATAAAAACTTTATTTTCATTTGAAAGATTGTGTTTATTTACAAGTTGCAAAAATAGAAACATTTTTTCCGATAATGAACATTACAGGTAAGTTTTATATAAAATTATAGATAATAACACTGTTTTTATCGACGTAAAACCCCCTGAATAGAACTATCTTAGCTATAATCGACGAACATAATGCCAAATTTGTCTTTCGAAGTGTTCTTCTATCGAATAACTAAAATTATCGTCCATTTGAGGTGCTTTAACACCGGAGTGTAATCGGCCGGGGCACTTTTCGATATAGGCTTCATCCCATAGCTCATTATCAATGAATGATTGCAGCAATTGCCTGCCTCCTTCCACCAATAATGATTGTATTTTTCGTTGATACAATGCTTCCATGATCTGTTTCAGTGGGTTATGGTTAAAGTTGATGGTGATATATGTGATGTTCTTTTTTTCTGGCTGTTGCTTTTCGGTAAAGATTAATGTAGGCACGTTGCCATCGAATATTTGTGAATCATTAGGTAGGGATAGCGTGCGATCTAACACAACGCGTATCGGGTTGTGCCCATACCAGTTGCGTACCGTAAGTGACGGATTATCCAATAAAGCAGTTCGCCTGCCTACCATAATCGCATCCGCCTCCGCTCTTTTTTTATGCACTAGCATGGAAGTAAGAGGAGAGGAGAGACTACCGGTTTTCCGTCTTGTACGTTCTATATCAATAAACCGATCGGCTGACTCTGCCCATTTTAATGTAATATAAGGCCGATGAAGTGTATTGAAAGTAATAAAACGACGAATCAGTGATTGACATTCTTCCTCTAATATGCCGACTGTAACTTCTCGTCCGGCATCCCGTAATTTCTGAATTCCCCGTCCCGCCACTTCTGAAAAAGGGTCTTGACAACCGATAACAATGCGTGGAATCTGCTTCTCTATAATAAGATCGGCACAAGGAGGCGTTTTCCCATAGTGGGAACAAGGCTCCAGACTGACATAAATCGTGGAACGTTTCAATAATGACTCATCTTTGACAGAACGGATCGCATTAACCTCCGCATGCGCCTCTCCACAGCGAATGTGGTAACCTTCGCCGATAATTCGCCCGTCACATACGATAACGGCCCCTACCATCGGGTTTGGAGATACGTTGCATAACCCATTCTTTGCAAGCTCAATGCAACGTCTCATGTATTTTTCTTCTTCCATTTTGGTGCTCTTCGCCATATTATTCTTACTTTTGCACTCCGAAATTGTGAAAATATGAATCGTATCACCGCTTACATTCGCCAGTCTTTGCAGGAAATCTATCCACCGGAGGAGGTAAAAGCCCTTTCGATGCTGATTTGTTGCGACATGTTAGGCTTAGATGCGCTCGATATTTACATGGGCAAAGATATAATTTTATCCGAATGCAAACAGCGTGAATTAGAAAACATTATATTCCGTTTACAGAAAAATGAACCTATACAGTACATTCGCGGTTTTGCAGAGTTTTGTGGAAGGAATTTTAAGGTTGCTTCCGGCGTATTAATCCCTCGACCGGAGACCGCGGAACTCGTGGAATTAATAGTAAAGGAGAATCCGAATGCCCGTCATCTGTTAGACATAGGTACGGGAACCGGATGTATTGCGATCTCTCTGGATAAAGAACTTCCGGATATAGAAGTAGAAGCTTGGGATATTTCGGAAGAAGCGTTAGCTATTGCCCGTAAAAACAATGAAGATTTGGAAGCCGGGGTGAGATTTCTGCAAAGAGATGTATTGTCCGATGACTGGGAAAAGGTGCCGTCTTTTGATGTGATCGTCAGTAATCCGCCTTATGTGACCGAAACGGAAAAGAACGAAATGGACGCCAATGTCCTTGATTGGGAACCGGGACTGGCCCTGTTCGTTCCTGACGAGGACCCTTTACGGTTTTATAATCGTATAGCCCGTCTGGGAAGTGAATTACTCTTGCCGGGTGGGAAACTTTATTTTGAAATCAACCAGGCCTATGGCCGGGAAACAGCACACATACTTGAAATGAACCAATATCGTGATGCTCGTGTTATAAAAGACATATTTGGAAAAGATAGAATAGTTACAGCTAACCGATGAGTGCACAATTAACTGATGAAGAGGCTTTAAATCGCGTAGCCTCTTACTGCTCCACTGCCGAGCATTGCCGGGCAGAAATAAATGAGAAGTTACAACGTTGGGGAATTGCCTATGATACCATTGCGCGTATTCTTGACCGACTGGAATCAGAGAAGTTCATTGATGATGAACGTTTCTGCAGGGCTTTTGTGAATGACAAGTTCCGCTTTGCCAAGTGGGGGAAAATGAAAATAGCCCAGGGGCTTTACATGAAGAAGATCCCTTCTGATGTGGCATGGCGTTATCTGAATGAAATTGATGAAGAAGAATACCTTTCTATTCTGCGTGACCTGCTGGCTTCCAAACGGAAAAGTATTCATGCGGCAGACGATTATGAATTGAATGGAAAGCTGATGCGATTTGCCATGAGTCGTGGATTTGAACTGAAAGATATTAAGCGTTGTATCGACATTCCCGATGAAGAGGAACAAATTGACTGAAAAAATAAACGGATTCTTCTTTTTATTCTCGTTCAATTTCTGTACTTTTGCGGCAAATAATTAATAGTTAGTTTAGTTATGAAAAACTTAGAGAGACTATTTGCGGAGAAACTGTTGAAGATTAAAGCTATTAAACTTCAACCCGCTAACCCTTTTACATGGGCTTCTGGATGGAAATCCCCCTTTTACTGTGACAACCGTAAAACTCTGTCCTATCCTTCTCTTCGTAATTTTGTGAAGATTGAAATTACACGTCTGATATTAGAACGATTCGGACAGGTGGATGCGATTGCTGGTGTGGCTACAGGCGCTATTCCGCAGGGAGCTTTGGTGGCTGATGCATTGAATTTGCCGTTCGTGTATGTTCGTTCTACCCCCAAAGATCATGGATTAGAAAACCTGATTGAAGGTGAACTTCGTCCGGGTATGAAAGTCGTAGTCGTAGAGGACTTGATTTCTACTGGTGGTAGTAGTTTGAAGGCTGTTGAAGCAATTCGTCGCGATGGTTGTGAAGTGATCGGTATGGTTGCAGCGTATACATACGGATTCCCGGTAGCTGAAGAGGCGTTCAAAAATGCGAAGGTGACTTTGGTAACGTTGACCAATTATGAAGCCGTGCTTGATGTTGCTCTTCGTACAGGTTATATCGAAGAAGAAGACATACAGACATTGAACGAATGGCGTAAAGACCCTGCTCATTGGGATGCTGGAAAATAAGATTCATTTTTTGATCAAACATATTTGGTAAAAAGAACTGTTCGGGCAATATTTGGCCGGATTGTTCTTTTTTTGTTTTATACTAATAGAAAATTATGAGTAATTTTGAGAGTAGTGTCAAGGTAATACCTTACAGCCAGGAGCGCGTATATAATAAACTTTCAGATTTAAGTAATCTGGAAGCAGTCAAAGACCGTTTGCCAAAAGATAAGGTGCAGGATTTGAGTTTTGATTCGGACACGTTGAGTTTTAGTGTCTCTCCTATCGGAAAGTTGACTTTGCAAATTGTAGAGCGTGATCCTTGTAAATGTATAAAGTTGGCAACAACTAACTCTCCTCTTCCTTTTAATATGTGGATTCAATTGGTTGAAACTGCAGAAGAAGAGTGCAAAGTGAAGGTAACTATCGGAATGGATCTTAATCCATTTATGAAAGCAATGGTACAGAAACCTCTCCAGGAAGGTTTGGAGAAGATGGTTGATATGCTGGCAGTTATTGGATATTAAACTTTTTTTTATGGCACAGAAACTTTGGGAGAAGTCCGTACAGGTAAATAAGGATATCGAACGTTTCACGGTAGGTCGTGATCGTGAGATGGATCTTTATTTGGCCAAGCATGATGTGCTTGGTTCTATGGCTCATATTACGATGCTTGAAAGCATTGGGTTGTTGACAAAAGAAGAACTGGACCAGTTGCTGGTGGAATTGAAGAGTATTTATGCCTCGGCCGAAAAAGGCGAATTTGTGATAGAAGACGGGGTGGAAGATGTACATTCACAGGTAGAATTGATGTTGACCCGTCGTTTGGGAGATATCGGAAAGAAAATACATAGTGGCCGTTCCAGAAATGATCAGGTTCTGTTGGACTTGAAACTTTTTACCCGTACGCAAATAAAAGAGGTTGCCGAAGCGGTAGAACAACTATTTCATGTCTTGATCCGTCAGAGCGAACGGTATAAAAACGTTTTGATGCCGGGATATACACACCTGCAGATTGCAATGCCTTCTTCTTTTGGATTGTGGTTTGGTGCCTACGCCGAGAGTCTTATGGACGATATGCTGTTTTTGCAGGCAGCATTTAAAATGTGCAATCGTAATCCATTAGGTTCAGCAGCCGGATATGGTTCGTCTTTTCCTTTGAACCGTACCATGACGACTGACTTATTGGGTTTTGATTCAATGAATTACAATGTTGTATATGCTCAAATGGGGCGTGGAAAGATGGAACGCAATGTTGCTTTTGCATTGGCTACGATTGCCGGGACGATTTCCAAATTAGCTTTTGACGCCTGTATGTTTAACAGTCAAAACTTCGGTTTCGTCAAGTTGCCTGATGACTGTACCACGGGGTCCAGCATTATGCCTCATAAGAAGAATCCCGATGTCTTTGAACTGACACGTGCTAAATGTAATAAACTGCAATCGCTTCCCCAACAGATCATGATGATTGCGAATAATTTGCCTTCTGGCTATTTCCGTGATTTACAGATTATAAAAGAAGTTTTCCTGCCTGCTTTTCAGGAATTGAAAGACTGTTTGCAGATGACAACTTACATCATGAATGAAATAAAGGTCAACGAGCATATCCTTGACGATGATAAATACCTCCTTATTTTTAGCGTGGAAGAAGTGAATCGTTTGGCACGTGAAGGTATGCCTTTCCGTGATGCATATAAGAAGGTTGGTTTGGATATTGAAGCAGGTAAATTCTCGCATACTAAAGAAGTACATCATACACATGAAGGTAGCATTGGTAACCTTTGTAATGCAGAAATCTCTGCACTGATGCAGCAAGTAATCGATGGATTCAACTTTTGTGGAATGGAGAGAGCGGAGAAAGCACTGCTTGGAAGATAAAATAGACTTTCGGAGGATAGTTTTTTAAACTTTCCTCCGAAAAGATTTGGCAGAAACAAGTAAACTACTTATCTTTGCACCCGTTGAAAAAACGCGGAAATAGCTCAGTTGGTAGAGCATAACCTTGCCAAGGTTAGGGTCGCGAGTTCGAGTCTCGTTTTCCGCTCTTTCTTTGAAAGGATGCTCGAATGGTGGAATGGTAGACACGAAGGACTTAAAATCCTTTGGCCATTGCGGCTGTGCGGGTTCAAGTCCCGCTTCGAGTACTCGGTAAGGCTCTGTAAATCAATGATTTACGGAGCTTTTTATTTATCCGTTTATCACTGATTAATTCTGTCTCAAATCCTGATTTTAGCCCGTTTTAAGGTTGATTTATGCGACTTATGTAAACCAAGATGTAAACCGGAAATGTGTATGAAAGCAACGGTTAATGTGTTGTGTTACAGGTCTAAAACTCTTAGTAATGGTGAGCATCCATTAATGATTTGTGTGTGCAAAGACGGCAAACGGAAGTATGTCGGTCTTGGAATCTCTGTAAATCCTAAATATTGGGATTTTAAGAAGAATAGTCCTAAGCGTAATTGTCCCAATAGGGAACAGTTAATAAAGGTTATTAATGAGCATGAACAGAAGTATGCTGAATGTGTGCTTGAGTTCTCTGCGGAGAATCGGGAGTATTCATCTGCATCTTTGATTGAAGCAGTTGTGCCTGTACAGAAGGCTAGAACGGTCGGTGAACTGTTTAATGAGTATATAGCTCAACTTAAAGACGAGGGTAGGTTAGGGTATGCGCTTTCTGTACAACAGGTATGTAACTCTCTGTTGAAGTATAGAGGGCATTTAGACATTTACTTCTCCGAAATTGATGTAAATTGGTTAAAAGCGTATGAATCTTGGCTGAGACGCTGTAATTTGGCGGATAATACCATTGGCATACGTTTTAGGACATTGCGGGCTGTTTATAACTTGGCTTTGGCTGAAGGTATAGTGAAGGTGGATTGTTATCCGTTTAAAAAATACAAAGTCTCTAAATTACATAAGGAGACAGCTAAACGTGCTATAACAAAAGAACAGGTGAAGCAGGTTATTGAATATGATGTGTCAAGGGCACGTTTCTATAAGAGATTGGCGGTTGATATGTTTACGTTCTCTTATTTAATGGGTGGCATTAACTTCACGGACATGGCTTTTCTTACAGATAAGAACTTTGACGGTGAACGTTTGGTGTATATTCGTCAGAAGACAAAGAAGTTAATAATGTTACCGTTACAAGAGAAGGCTGTTGAGATAGTGAACCGCTATCGTTCCTCACAACGTAAATATGTATTTCCAGTACTGGATAATCGTGAGCGGACACCACGGCAAATAAGAAACCGGATATATGATGTGTTGGATAACGTTAATGGATATTTGGCTGATATTGGAAAGGAGTTGGGTATTGAATTAAAGATTTCCAGTTATGTCGCCCGCCATTCCTATGCGACAGTTTTGAAACGTTCCGGAGTATCTACTTCTGTTATCAGCGAATCGTTGGGGCATAGTTCGGAAAGGGTGACACAAATTTATTTGGATAGCTTTGAGAACAGGCAATTAAATGATGCAATGAAGAACTTGTTATAGTACTTTCAATTAATCCCACTTGTAATTATTGCAGGTGGGATTTTATTTATATATTTGAAGCATTTAATTATACAACATTACACATGAAACATAAACTATCCAATTACGGCAATTCTGATGCGCATAATCAAATAAAGAAACTTATGCTTAGAGGTGAGAAGCTTACAATAGGCTTCTTCAATGAGGACATAACCAATTACTCATGCGCATGGATTGAATCAAAAACTGTCAGCGCATTTAAATATGTTATCTTTAAGGAAGATAACGTTTACTGGCTTATGAACTATCTTGTCAATGGTGAGGTTGAGGACATAGATGCGAAACCGTTCGGAATACAGGGAGAGATAGAAGAAGAGGAAGACTTCCAGTTATGTATGTTGAAGAACTTCATTGAAAGCAAAATGACAGTACAGTTCAGTCCTCTGCCTAGAGACGGAAGCGGATTTGTAAGAGCCATATCGGCATTTGATAACGGGAAGGTGATATTTAAATTAAAGAAGACAGACGAGCTGTTGGAATATCTAAAGGCACGTGACTTTATTTTACTTTAATAAATGGAAACCACATATATCGAGATTGATTCACCGGACAAACATCTGTCAGATGTATTGGAAGAAATACCGTCCAATGTCATTCTTTATAAGACCCTGACAGGTATCGGTGCGACTTATAGCGAGATTAAGGCTCAAAGACATTCCATTATCATAGAACCGAACGTTCCTGTAATAATCGGTAAATGTAATTCCGACAAACATAAGAATGACAATTTGCTGGGTGTCTATGAAGGTGTCACTACTGACAGGATTATCAAATATCTAGGAGCAAGCAGGGGGAAATATTATAAGATACTCACTACACCCGAAAGCTTCACGAAGGTTGAAGATGCGTTTCTGATATTTAACGGCAAGATATATAATACCTGTTTCCTACTTATTGATGAAGCTCACAAGACTATAAAGGACGTGGATTATAGAAGTGATATTGTCCTGCCTATGAATGACTTCTTCAAGTTCAAGGGGAAGGCACTGGTATCTGCAACTCCGCTTAAATTCAGTGACCCACGTTTTGAAGAGAACGGTTTCAGTATCATTAAGATTGAACCTACATACGATTACGCTAAGGAGATTGATATAAAGCCTTCAACCAACATATTAAGGGAAGTTTGGGAGGAATTTGGTTGGATGCCATTCATAACAGGACAAGACAAAGACAGACCTTTCTTCATATTCATAAATTCTGTAGGTATTATCTACTCTATAATATCCCAACTTAAACTGTTTGACAAGTCTTCCGTATTCTGCGCCCCCAAGAGCATAGACAAGTTAAAGCAGAATAACTTCAACCGATGTTATGAGAACTGGGATATAGAGAGGATGAGCCAATACAACTTCTTTACCAGTCGCTTCTTTAATGCGGTGGATATTGAACTGGACTTCAAGCCTTATGTCATACTGGTTACTGATGTGTACTTTGCAGAACAGACGATGTTTGACCCATATTCCGATGTAGTCCAGATTATAGGCAGATTCAGGAATGGAATAACGGCTGTCACCCACGTTACCAATACCAAGTACGAACTGCCACAGAGAACCGAGGAAGAACTGGATGAGTTTGTCAGGACAAGCGAGGAAGTATATAATACACTCAAAACATTTTATGATGCGGCAGCCAGTAAAGGTGCAAGGGTAGCATATAAAGCTGCAATGGACAGTTTGCCATTCAATCAGATGTTGGACATAGACGGTAACAAGAACTGGTTTGCTGTTGACAACTATATAAATGATGCACTGGTAACTGGATATTATCGGGATGTGAAGTCACTTCAACGGGCTTATGAACAGCATAATGATATATTAACGCCTTCCGTATTTGCATTGTCTGACCGTCCCGCCCTTACAGATGAAGACCTACGATTCAAACGGGGGTTGAAGACGCTTAGCACAAAGGATAGGAGAACGCAGATTGTCAAGTTACTGGAATATCTAGGCAATAATGACCTTACAGAACAGGAACGTGAATTTAAAGCTGATTTGAGAAGAACGGATTCATTCATAGTTGAAGCATACGAACTGGTAGGCAAGGAAGTGATTGAAGAACTGGATTACTCCTATCCTGAAATCAAGAAGCGGATGATAGTTGCACAATACCTGTTGGGAGCCAAAGGAACGGAGACTATCCAACTGATAAAGACCTCATTCAAGGTAGGAATGAAGTACAGACTAACCTATATTAAAGAAGAACTGATTCGTATATTCGAGTTATTGGGAGTTACTCCGCCTAATAAGATAACAGCCCAAAGTATCAATTCATACTTTGAAACTAAAGAAGTGTGGATTAAGAAGGATAAAGCCCTGTTGCTTGTAAGAGAGAAAGTGTAGTACAGCCATTCAACCTTTTAGGGAAGAATGTTCAATTTATATGCCCCACCTCATAAAAGGTTGAATATGCTATAATCCTGATAGTCCGGTTATCACTAACTTGGATTATCGGGATTTGTTTTATCCTGTAGTCTGTCATTCCCGATTGTGGTATAATGGTTAGGCAATGCCACTGACATTTATTACCTTTGCAGTACCTCAAATGACATAACATTCAGATTATCTGCAACCTACCGAGATTCATTACTACTAACCTATTCTAATCTTATTAATTACTATGAAAGAACTTACCTATCATGAAATCAGAATTAAAGCCTTGAAGAATAATGTACGGGACAATAAACTTCAAATCGGAATGTGGGCGCAATTTAATGGCTACATGAAACGCAGGGTACACAGGAACGGAAGATATTATACTGTATATATCCCATTACAAAGACTAACCGATTAATTATGATAATCCATTTACCTACAGGGAAGCAGTTTGCCAACAGGAAGGAAGCCAAGATTTACTTTGGTACAGCCTACTATTACAAGTTGGAACGGGAGAAGAGAGATTTGTTATTTACCGATAATGTTCAATCAGCTACTAATGAATATTGCCAAACAACATCTAATAAACAGGACAAGCATAAGAACTCATAATGCTACTATTAATAAGTCAATGTTAAATGCTTTAAATGAACCTGACCTGTATAGATTCTTCTGTCTGTCCTTATATAGAAACATCTATTATAATGTAAGACTACGGATTGAAGATATAGCCAAGATTACAGGTGAGAAGAAAGGTGTATTAAAGAATTTCAATAAGAGTATGGACACGATATTGACAAGAAAGAAATACCCCAGCCCAATCAACCACCCTGTATATGAATTTACAATGAGAAGTCTGTATAAGATACCTGCCATGGATTACAAAGGCTTTATCACATTATCCCATAAGTTTACCCAAGTTAAGCTAAGTGTGAAAGTGAAAGGGTACTATATCAAGCTATTATTAATTGCAGAGAATAATACTATTCCTCTTACTAACATAGGAATAGCTAATAAGTTGGGAATAAGTAAGAATACAGTATTCAAGTATAATATTGAATTATTCCAAGCAGGATTGTTAAAACTGTTTCCCGACAGGTTGGAACTTACTCCTAATGAATTACTAATAAGCAATGATGAAGCCAAACAAAAGAAAGAATGGCATCCCATTACAGGAGATTTACTACCTAATATAATTCTTAGCTTTAATAAGTAAGTAAAGAGGTCATTTTATACCTGTTATTAATTATATTAAGAGAGGGTATAATTTGACCTCTGACTGTAATATATAGTCTTTATATGCTTATGAAGTCGAATTAATAATGACAGAGATAGCATTTGATAAGAATACTACCACTACCTTTTAATGAGACTTATATTATAAGGTTGGGGCTCTCTACACATATATCCAAATTACTTCTTTAGTCTGATTTGAGTATCAATAAAATACAAGTCCTTATCAATACCGTACAGTACATTGTTGGGAACGGCATCAAACACTTCATATTGGTCGTTATGGAACTCGTCTATGTAATCCATTTCAAAACCAAGCGCTTCCATGTATTCAGCAATTTCATCTTCTGTTGCTTCCCGTTCTGCCAATATGTAAGGTTGTGTGAGAACTGCACTGAACTCTTGACGGCTGTTATAAGAGAAGCCAATCATCTAATAGGGTACATTACTAAAGAACTTATTGTGTGCGTTAATGCGAATGAAGAAGTTCTCCAAATCATCCCCTGCATATTCAAAGTTATTCAGCTTGATGACAGACGATTTACCGTCATGGAATACTTCATTCTCACCACCCTTATCCATGTAGGTAATATTGAGGTGTGACAAGTCAATCCATAAATTGTTGGCGTTGGCAAATACTATCAGTTCTTTAATTTGCCTTCCCTTATAGCCCTCTGTTGGTTCAACTTCTCCTGTTGCTTCCTTACTTCTTCTGGTGATACAGGTTGCTTGCTCCAAGAGATTATTGATTGGCGGGTACGCTCTATCCATTGCTTGTGAAATTCATTAATATATTCCATAATTCATATAATTATGAGTTTATGCAAATATAGCCAATCTATTTGAATCTGACAATATATAGATATATTAGCGTACTACCTTTTAATGAGATTTATTTATATTATATACCCCAACCCAAATTTGGTAGTATCTAAAATCATACCCCCGTCCCTTTAGATTTAGGCAGTGTTTCTATTTAGACTTTATACAGCTATAGAGTGAAATTATTAGTCAGACAGTGAGCGTATCAGATGTATATCGTGCATAAGCCCCTTCTGTTACCCAAAACACCCCCATACCAATCATTAGGAAAAAGAAAGGATTACATGAATTGCTATTCAGCCCACAAACCTTTTGAACTTCTGAAATGTGCGGACTTATCAGCTATTTGTATATGTCTACATATAAAGATACACAAAGGAAAGTGAATGAATAGTACTTCATGTTAAGCCCTCATTTTGTCCTTAAATACACTATTTACTAATCTATTATTATGCGTATGGAGAATTTAAAGATTTTATTGACGTTTGGAATAATTCTAATTGTGCCAGTAGTCTTAATGCCACAGTTCTTTATTGGATTATTAATACTGATTGTGGCTTGGTTAGCTTTCAGACAGAGGAATTTCTAATATTAACTTAATAAATTACAGATTATGGAATCAACATTACAGATTATGCCAGTACAAAGAACTAGTAGAAACTTTGGTGAATATGCAGAAGAAGCGGTAATAATTGAAGAGCCAATTATTAAGCAGAAACGACCTCTATTCATTGAAGCTAATACGATTGAAGCCAGTTTGGAGCATCTAAGGAATGATTGCATTATACCAGTATTCGCAAAGGACAATGAAGCTACATTATCTCATGTGGCTTTCATTGAAGCGGTACAGGATGCAACCAATACATTCTTTAGCGGTGAACAAATTGAATCGCCAGATATTCGTGTTTCTCATGTAATCAAGGGTAGGATTCCCGAAGCAATACACAAACCTGCAAATCAGTTACTAGAGAGTGATAAGACTATCTACTACGAAAGATGCGCTTTTGTTATTGAAGTTCCTACTATCTATGAGACAGTACACGGTAACAGGCTAACCCTTACTATTGGCGGTGTCAGAGCTTATAATCACACCAATCTGTATTCAAAGAAAGGTGCAGAGCGGTTTAAAGTGTTTATTGGCTTTACTTGTAAGGTTTGCACAAATCTATGTGTATCTACAGACGGTTATCTTAGTTGCTTGGAAGTTACCAATACAAGGGATTTATATCAAGCGGTATTGGAGATGTTCCACAAATACGATACAGCCAAGCACATACATTTGATGCAGTCTTTAGGCAATACCAGTATGACAGAGCATCAGTTCTGCCAACTATTAGGCAGAATGAGACTTTATCAGTCATTACCGCAAGGCTATCAAAAGGATATACCAAGAATGCTACTTACTGATACACAGGTTAACAATGTGGCTAAAGCGTATATCAATGACGAGAACTTTGGTAGCTTGGGAAATGATTTGTCTATGTGGAAGTTCTACAACTTGCTCACAGGTGCAAATAAGAGTAGCTATATAGATTCATTCTTGGATAGAGCCTATAATGCAACAGAACTTGCAACGGGTATATGTTCCGCTTTACATGGTGATGACAAATACCAATGGTTTCTTAGTTAGTGGTATTTGAGAATACACAGGATTGTCAAATACTCAATATCTGAAACTATGAGGAGTTTGTTTTATCTACTTGCTGTGATTGCTACGTTCTTTGTAAGTGTGCTATTATATCCAGTTATGATAATTGGATATATTCTATTGATTGGCTATTGTCTTACTAAGAGATGATAGTACTACTGAAAGGGTATCTATATACTATATATGGGTACTCTTTCTATTTATAAACCTCTTAAATATTTGGAATATGGTAATAGAAGGCAGTCGCGAATACAAGGCAGCGCAAGAACTTGAAAGAGCCTTGAACGATTATAGTTGGAATCCTAAAAGGTTTGCTGAAAGTACAAGGTATTACCACCGTACACTACAGCAGGAATTAATGAAAACCATTGTGGAGATTATTCGCATGGTTGGCAGTAAGGACTATGGCACAGACCTTAGAAATCAGGCATCGCACGAACTTTGTAAACGGATAGTTGACAGTGGCGTGTTGGATGAAGCCCACTTACCTTTTATATAGGTTGAATGAAGTAAGGACATTATTTACTTGGTGTCCTTGCTTTATAAAAATGTTCACTTTGTTAATTAGTGAATGTTTAGCTAATAATCAGTAAGTTAGATATTCCAGTTTAAAATTAATATTCACTTATATTAGTTTCACTATAAAACAGAACATTATGTCACTTAAATATTCAAGTACAACAGCAGATTATCTGCAATGGAGCGAAGCAATGAACTTAATAAGAAAGTTGGCAAGAGATAATAATTATAAGATGTCACTTCTTATCGCTTTGGGTTGCTTCACAGGTCTAAGAATTTCTGATATTCTTGCCTTAAGGTGGAATCTGATACTAGATGCAGAAGAGTTTACCATTACAGAGATTAAAACAGGGAAGCAAAGGACAATTAGGATTAACATGCAGCTACAACAACATATCAGAGATTGCTATGAGCATATAAATTCAGTTGGCATAAATGTACCTGTATTGATAAGTCAGAAGGGGACAGTGTACACAGTTCAAAGAATCAATGTCATGCTGAAAGAGATTAAGAAGAAATACAGGCTACAAATAGGTAATTTCAGTTGTCATTCTCTTAGAAAGACCTTTGGCAGACAGGTTTATAATATGAACAGTGATAATTCAGAGCTTGCACTTGTCAAGCTCATGGAGCTATTCAATCATTCCAGTGTATCAATTACTAAAAGATATTTGGGATTGAGACAGGAAGAACTATTAAATACTTATGATTGTCTTAGCTTCTGATAATTGAGATTTGAGACAGAATGAATCGGAGTTTACTTATTTATGCTCTGAATAGTTCTGTCTCAATTTATGGATATTCAGAGTAGAAATAGCTCTCAACTCTCATTTTAACAGATACATTTAATTGCAGAATAAAATACCTTTCATTATCTTTGTGCCAATCCTAGAAATAGGAGGACATATTAACGAAAGGCATTTTGTTATTGTCTCTATTCATCGAATCTTGCAAATTTGAAACCATACAGAGACAGTAACAACAATGCCCGTGCTGATGTTTACTTTCTACTCCAGTAGAGTAGCCTGTAATATTATTGGCATGGGTAACTGTTGTTATATCTTGTATGGTAGGTTTTGCAAGAACCTGATGAATGAGGTGTACAATGGTTCCCATGCCTTTCTGTATGTAGAACTGTATCTATTGGGAACTAGATACAACTAATAATAGACTATGGAACAGGCATATTTACAACTAGCTCCTACCTCTCAAACAGTATGTAGACTGTTAAAATCCTTACTAAATCCAGAGATTAGGCATTTTTATATTAAATTCTTTGGGCAAATAAACTAAGTAATTATTATATTTGTGACAAGATAAAGTATTATAGCAGTCAATTATATGCTATCAGTTCTCTAGTACTTTAAATACTATGATTAACTACTTTCTTGGGGAGAATTGGAGAGTATAAATCAATATCTATAAGAAGCAGACATACTACTTATTTACCTATTCAGTTCTATTATCAGATAGTAGAATGAATCCACAGAATTATATTCAACCTTTTAACAAGGATTATTTAGATTATATACCCTTCACTATGAAAGGTTGAATAGCAGCTAACATACAGAACTATTAGATTTTAAATTTATGTATCTATTAATGATTTTATTAAGTAGAGGTAGAATGTCTGACTATGCAGATTCTTCTTCTGGATATGGTGCTGAAGTATTCACAGTGATACTGATAATTGGATTTGTATTATATGCAATTATTGAACGTTGGAGATATAAGAACAAATGATTTATTATCATGGAATTAAGAAGAATATTGTTTATATGTTTACTGGGTATGTTCAGCATTAACATACTTGCTGACAACTATAAATTTGACTATGCAGTAATTAATAATGAGAAAGTAACTACTGTTAATGCGCCTAATATTACGGCTACTCTAATCAGCTCTACCAAAGCTACTGTTACTTATCAGAATGAAACCATTGTATTAGTTTCTAAGGATAATTTAAAGTATGAGGGACGTGGTAAGAATGGAGTAATAGTAGTTGCCAATAAAGTTAAAGGAGTGTTGAGTAGAATAACTATAGGAGCGACTGTTAACAATCAAATAGTTATGCTTATTTATAAACGAATTAATAATTAGAAGATATAGAAATATGAAATGGTTTATAGCTGTACTAGTAGCATTATTAGTGTACTTTGGGCTAGGCTGGGTTATTAAAGATATAACCTATTCCATGATGAATATTAGTGATAAGGCTACATTAGAAGAGATAGCCAATATTGATTTGATAGTGTATGCTGTTCTTGCAGGAGTGTATATTATATTATGCTTGGGCTATCTAATGGAGAAGGTAAATGATAGCGATGAATTGTTTAATAAATATATGAAAGTTGTGCTACTACCTATTGCAGCATATTGTATTAGTCGTTATTTAATTCCCCCCTCTATAGGTAGTGCTATATTATTTAATCTACTGAATATAAGTGGGATGATTATTATAACCTTACTTGCTACACATATATTATCGGAAGAATAAAACATTAATAGTATGGAAGATATGTTCTATGCCATTATAGGACTAGCCTTTATTATCACTTTGGCAGTTCTAGCACAGAAGAGAAGGAACAAACACTTCACTAAGAAGTGTCCTAAATGTGGTTATCCAACTGTACGCCCTAAACCTACAGGGCTTAAATACACAGGTGGGTGTCCTTGTTATGATTATAAATGTCCTCAATGCGGACATAAATTCTATAACTAATTTATTAACTATTTAATTATGATAGCATTTTGGTTAATTCATGCAGGCTTTTATTTATTGACATTCTGGCTTGGAGTGAAATACAATAAAGTATTGCAGGTGAATGGTAAGAGGAATGGAATTATATTAACTATCTTCACTTTGCTCTTAATCATACTCATTACTGGATTATTTAATTATTATGGACTATTGTAAATAGTGAATATTAGGTTTCAATTAGAAGAAGATGAAGAACTACTATCAAATATTAGGATTGGAAGAAGGTGCAACTTTGGATGAAATTAAAGCTGCATACAGGGAATATGTAGTGAAGTTTCATCCAGACAAACATAATGGAGATACCTTCTTTAAAGAGAGATTTCAAGAGGTACAAGAAGCATACGACTATTTACGTACACATTATACAGGATGCAATGAATTTGTAGATGAAAGGGGAAATACAACTGTATCATCTGTTAAAATGCCAAGTTCTAGTGATATTGAATTTACAAGTTCTAGTAAACAGGTCTATGAAGGAGATACTGTTACACTAAAGTGGAACGTAAGATTTCCTTGCTCAATATCTCTTAATGTTGATACTGATAAATCATACTTTGACCGTACAAGGTATGATTTGCCTTTACATGGAAGTACGGAAATACACATAGGTAAAGTAGAAGAGGAAGTAGTTGTTACCTTACATTGCTCAATTAATAACCGTACAATATCCAAAGAAATACACCTAATAAGGAATCGTACAATAGACGTTATGTTACATAATGACAAACGTTATATGAGATTAATCAAAATAAATAAAGCTATTAAATCCATATTCAAAGTATTGCCATTGGTATTAACAGTTCCATACATAATAATGTTATGTGCCATATCTGAAACATTTCCTGCATATACGGATAATACAATATTGAACAATGTAATAGAATGGGGAGCTTATATTCTTGGTTGGTTAATGATTTGTTATATTGTACCATTAGTAATGGAGATACAAATTACAAGTCCGATAAATGATAAAATAGAACAGCGCATAAGAGAAGCAAACTCGAAATACAATTAGTAAGCATAGTTATGAATATAGAATCAACTTCATTATGGATTGGATTAGCTTTACTTTGTTCATGTCAATCCAGACAGCAAGTAACAGCACCAGTCTCCACTATAGATAGTACATTACAAACTAATGCTACTGCCATATTGGAAAGCAAGTTATCAGAAATAAATGCCCAATCTGGGCAAGTTATAATTATGGAAGTTCAATCAGGGCAAATAAAAGCTCTGGTTGGACTTACTAGGAAAGACAGTACGAACTACCAATCATGTGAGAACTTCTCTGTATGGCAGTCTACTGGTCTGATGCACCCAATATCGCTATTGGCAGCTTTAGAAACTGGTAAGGTGAAGTTGAGTGATAAGGTTGATACAGGAAATGGTATCTACCAAATTCATGGCAGAGAGCTTAAAGACCATAATTGGCATAGAGGTGGATATGGTGAGCTTACAGTACAAGAAGGATTGGCAGTTAGTTCTAATATTGCCATTTATAAGACTATGGAGAAAGCATTTGGTAATAATCCCCAATCGTATTTTGATTTATTAGCTAATATGAGCTATGGTAAACCGGATAGTATCACAGGAATAGCCAATCTAAAGCCTGCACACTTTATAACTCCTAAAGATAACAACTGGACTAAGACAGCCTTTGTATGGTCTAGTATTGGTTATAACCAACACGTATCGCCAATTCAAATACTAACCTTCTATAATGCTATTGCTAATAATGGGAAGATGATACAGCCTCAACTATATAAGGATAGTGTAGTAGTTATTAATCCACAAATAGCAAGTAGGGCTAGTATTGATAGTTTGAAGAAAGCTCTAGTATTTAATATTACTGACGGATTATGTCAACTTGCCAAGTCCGATAAAGTAGTAGTTGCAGGTATGCAGGGAACTAGTTCATTATCTACTAATGAGGATAGTACTAAGGATATGTATGCGGTAGAGTTCTGTGGTTACTTCCCTACTGATAATCCCAAGTATAGTATCATAGTTTCCATTAATAAGGCTGGATTACCTGCAAGTGGTGGACTAATGGCAGGTGATGTATTTAAGAAGATAGTTGGATTACTATTTCCTTATTGAATCATACTCATGCTGTTAATATAATATTCAACCTTTCTTAGTCATATATCTATATATAATACCCCTATGCCAGAAAGGTTGAATATTTATAAATGGCAAACGAGACATGCGTAAGAAGTTCATCAAATCAAGTAGACCTACGTACAAGAAACGTATTCGTAAAGGACAAACAGGAATGAGATTTGTAGGTTACAATGCTATTGACACTCCTACTATAAATTACAAGGACATTACTAATCCTATTAATCCATTTAGTGAGTATAATTATAATACAACTTACGATAAGCCAGAAGCCTTAGTAGTACCAGTAAGAGACACTAATGAAACTGATGTAGTAGCTAATAATCCTACAGTAGAGCCAGTAATTAATAAGTCAGTAGCTAGTAAATCTGTTACTGATAAACCTGTTACTAAAACTGCCAACTCAACTTGGAAGAGTCCATATACTAACAGAAAGCAATGGGCTACAGAACTTATTAATGCCTATAAGAAGGCAGGTATTACTAATGATAATGCAATTAGAATGTTATTAGCACAAGACGCATTAGAATCTAGTTGGGGTAAGTCTGCACAAGGTAAATACAACTTTGGCAATTTAACTACTGGTAGTTCATGGAAAGGTGATTATGTAACTGGTAATGATAAAAATGCTAAAGGTGAAGCTATTAAACAGAAGTTTAGGTCTTATAATTCTATGGATGAGTATGCAGCAGACAAGATACAATTCTTAAAGAGACTATATGACTTTGATGAGAATGATGATATTAATAAGTTTGTAGCTAAGCTTACTGGTTCTAATAAAGGTAAGAGAAGATATGCAGAAGCTACTAATTATGCTAAAGTACTTACTGGAGTATATAATGGTATTCCTAAAGGTGAGAATGGTATGATTATTAAATATCAAGAACCTGCACAACCTATTAAATATATGGGAGGTTATGATAAGAGAGGTAACATGGTATTGCCAGTTACTAATGAGAATGGTATGAATAATGTAACTTTACCAGAAGTAACAGTTACTCCTAGAAATATTAATCTAGCAGGAGCTGTAGATAGAGGAAGGAGAGAAGCCGCACCTTATGTTAGTACATTATTAACAGGTGCGATATTCGGTCCACTATCAGTAGCAGGTGGATATGCAGGTAATGAAGCAGTTAATAAGATTACCAACGTAGCTAGTAATGGTAAGTATAATGATTGGTCAGATATGATGTCCAAGACTACAGGAATGAATCCGGTAGTTGCAGATTTCTTTAACATAGGTAATTTGGCAGGTGGATTTGGAATGCGTAACTTTGGACCTAAGTTAAAGCCAGTAAAAGATATGGCTGTTGGTGGTAATAAATGGGCTAGAGCTAGAGTAATTAGTAAGGCTATAGATAAAGGGACTCCTTCAGTTGAGCCATTGCCCAATAATGTAGGTTGGGGACCTAGGCAATCCATACATGTAGTACATGATACTGATGCTCCTACTAAGTTAACATTATACAGTCCAGAAAGGTGGGATGCTATTCATGAAGGTGCTCCTGAAGTTGGTATATGGTATCAAGGTAAATTAGGTAATCCTAGAACAGCAGCTAATCATTCTATACCAGGTAAGGCAGAGAAAGCAGCTAAGGCTAGAGAGAGATTTGCCAAGAGACCTTACAGAGTAGAAGGTGATTTAGAGTTAGAGAGACCAATAGTTACTGTAGGTGATGTACCTAACAGGGCAGCATTAGAACGAGCAGCTGATAAGATGAGTGCTGACGGGGTAATCTTTAATAATGTATATGATAATGGATATTCTAATAACCAAGTAATCTTTAGTCTTAGAGATGATTTGAAGAATGGTAGAGTGTTTAAGAAAGGAGCTAAGCCATTAGAGAAGAGCCAGTTCATTGATACAGGAACTTCTATGAATGGTGATTTAGACATTAATAAGAACATACAGAATTTCGTGGAATATCTACTAAATCCTGAAACGCAACAGAGAATCGCTAGTATAGATGCAGAACTAGGGACTAAGTATGGCGAAGCAGCTAAGAGATTTGTCGATAGATATAACAATGGAAACTTAACTGTACTTCCCAGAAATAAGAGAGATGTAGGTTTGGATAATGATATAATAAAGTTCTCTAGGTCTGTCCCTAGTGAGGAAATACTAACTACCAAAGACTTCGATAGAATTGCCTTTGAGATACTTAGGGACGATTTTGCTCATGTACCGGGTCATGAAGCTAAGCATGGAATAGAAACTGTGCAAGCAGCATTATTAAAAGATATGACTCCAACTGAGTATCATCAGTACGCTAAGACTGGAGGACCTAGGCTACAAGCTCTAATGAAGGACAATATAGTATCAGAAGATGAGTTTGTTAAACGGATAATGAAAGAACATCCAGAGTATAACGAAGTAAGTGTTAGAAATAAATATAAATATCTAACCATTCCTTCAGAGTTTAACTCCCAATTGCATCCCTTAATAGAGTTTGAACAAAGAGCAGGTAAGTCTGGAGTTCCCAACTTCAAGAGTGTTGATGAGATTGATAGACTTATTAATAATAATCCTTATGTGGGGACTAGTGAGAATAATGGGCTTAGAAATCTTAGACTTCTATTTAATTATATAATTAAGGATAAGAATGAATTTATGAGAAGATTTAATAAGTATGGATTTGGGGTAGTTCCTGCAACTACTATTATTAACAATTATGATAATGAGTAACACATTTGTACCATGGTGGGGTGATAAAGAGGTAGTTACTGAATATGTAGCTCCTGGAATTAGATATATAAGAGATGCCAAGACAGGTGAGCTTTTGGCATTTATAGAGGGAGAGGAAGATGATGATATGCTAGATGAACAACCTAGTAACAATACTTAACATTCTTACATTAGTTTAATTGGCTAATAATCAATAACTTTACATATAGATATACAACTGATAATAATTAAATGGATTAATATGGATAATAAATGGACTAAAGTGCAGGAACATCCCGTTTTAGAATGTGGAGTAATGACTAAAGAAGACGGGCAAGTAAAAGTTACAGCACTATTTAAAAGTAACAACAGTACTATAATGGTGTACAATAAAGAAGATAATTATGTCTTTATGAGAACAGAAGGAGGGATGAACTGGCATCCTATCCATTCTGTCCCAATGGAAATAATTCAACAATTATGCTGAATGTTCTTCTCGAAGTTGTTGCCTTCTAATATATCAACTTCATCAGCTTTGAGTTGCTCATAATCAGCATAGTATATAACGCCTATGTAATTTGATGCTTCTATAATATCTTTGTCATCACGTTCGTGGTCTTCTAACCTTTGAGGAATATTGGTATCTTTACCACAATAAATTAATCTAGTAGTAGTTTCATCCTTATAGAAGTAAACATAAAGCATACCAAACTCCTCTACTGGTTTAAAAGTAGCAGGTAATGTAAATACAGAGAAATTATATTCTTTAAGTGATTTACCAAATAATCGGAGTGGAATTGTTACTAATGGCATAATCTTATAAATTTAATGGTTAAACATATCACAAATATACAGATTATTATTAATATAGCAAGTAGATAACTAATCTTAACATGATGTATTAGTCTTGTATGATTAACATCAAATCTAAATATAATAATGAGTAAAATAGTAACAGAAGGTAGACTAAACGAAATGACTGGTATGTCAATAGATTACGGGAAGGGGGGGTACTGCCCGACTTATAAGGAGATACTTTTACATTATTAGTTCTGCGATTATATAATAAAATAAGCCCAACTTAGCTTTCGCTAGGCTGGGTTTTATTAATTATAAAGTATGAGTATTTAATGTGTGCAATTTTACCAAATATAATATTGATAATCTTAATAGATAGAATGACTTGTTTTATTATTCCTGTAAACCTTTCGTATTAGTGTAGTTGTCTATCTAGGATAATCGTTATAAATTCTTACACGTAAATATTCTATAATAATAAAGAAGTTGTATATTTGTGCTTAGCATTTCAAATTATGGTTTCCATTAACTTAATGCTATAATTGATAATTAATAAATATAAAGAATAGACCATGAGGTGGGAGTTAGTATTAGAAGACCGACAAAGAAGATTTGAGGAGCTCTTGCAAGATTGTATAAATGGAGATTTGGATAAAATAGCAAGAGCAGATGTCTCACTTGTAAATAATGTGAAGAGTTTAATATGTGCTATAGAACACCATAAATATGATGTATTACGGTTGTTATTAAATAAAGGTGCTGACTGACCCCAATTCTAGTTTACACTGGCAACATGACCGTAACCATAAGTTTTATATAGATACAACTCCATTGATAGAGGCAATTAAAATAAGTGATTTAGAATCTATTAAAATATTACTCGATAATGGTGCGGATGTTAATCTTTGTAAGGAAGTAAGGATTGATTATAGAAGGTCAAACTTTGATTGGGAGAGAATTAGGTGGAAAGTACCTTCTGACGATTTATTAATAAAAACAAGAGAGAAGAGAACAGATAATGAGAATCTGTATATTTGGCAATATTATAGGGGAGAGTTAACCAATGTAGCTCCTATACAAATCGCATATAATAATCATGATGATAACATTGTTGATTATTTGTTATCTAGAGGGGCTAAGATGAAGGTTAATATGGGACATCTTGAAATCTTCCCGTTCCCCTTTACTACTTTAGATGAAATGTTGAGACGCTGTAAATTGTATTTCATCAAAGAAGTTGGACTATGTGAAGAGCGATATTTGGCTTTACGTACCCAAGTTAGGGAGTTTGAGAGTACTAAAGAATTATTAAAGGGTTATGAAGTACGAAATGCTGTGCCACATCCGATTAAAATTGTCTCAACAGCAGTACTTCTTCTAGATAATTCTCTTGAATTTAAATCTCAACACATGGCATTATACTCACTATTTATTTTAGAATATTGGAATGAAACAATAAACTCGAAGACCCATATTGCAGCTTATGCAAAGGTTGATGATATTGGATGTTTGATATGTCACCTTGTAAGGGAAGCAGAATATTCGGAATATACGAGGCAATCAATAGGTTTACAATAAGGAAGCTTGGGCAATAATCTAGTTGTATTCTATTTGAAAGTTGAATGTTTCTTATATAGCCATAATCAATACTACCTTTTATTGCAGAATATATTTATATAATACCCCTATCTATGAAAGGTTGAATAGTTGCATTATAAGTATAATTCACTACCTTTGCAGCGTGGGTAAATCCTACAAAGGAGATTATTAATTTATTGGATAACTAATCTTGTTCTACATAGTTGATGTAAACCAATATGTAAACCGGAGTATAGTTAGTGTAGGAGAGATTTATAAAGCTTTTATTGTAATGTGTTGATTATTAGAGATATATTACAATCGTATTCGACCGGCGAAGTCACCGGCAAGAAGGACTTAAAATCCTTTGGCCATTGCGGCTGTGCGGGTTCAAGTCCCGCTTCGAGTACGAGTATTCTTTATAGGCTTTATGAATCATTGATTCATGAAGCCTTTTTTATTTTTATGGGTGTGTAATATACATTTGTTTTGTTTGAGGGAGCTTTGTAGTAATGGCTACTTGAAAAAAAATCAAAAAACAGTAATAATATTTTTTTATTGTATTATTAATCTTTTATTTTGCTTTCAGATTATAAGTTTATAATGAATTATTATATTACCGCTTCTTTAACCTTATACATGGTACATTTAATTTAACCGTTAACGCTGAAAAATACTAGAGAGATGGAAAATAACGACAAGCAGATTGAATTAAAGTTTCAGAGGTTTTTTACTGTGAATTTTCCGAAAGTAAAGAACTTTGCTCAAATGCTGCTTAAATCTGAAAGTGATGCAGAAGATGTGGCTCAAGATGTTTTCTGTAAGCTTTGGATGCAGCCGGAGTTATGGCTGGATAATGATAAAGAACTAGATAATTACATTTTCATAATGACTAGAAATATAGTTCTGAACATCTTTAAACATCAACAGGTAGAGCAAGAATATCAGACGGAGGTTATAGAAAAAACTTTTCTTTATGAATTGACAGAAAAGGAAGAGATATTGAATAGTGTGTATTATAAGGAGATGCTCTTAATTATTCAGTTGACACTAGAGAAGATGCCGAAGCGTCGTCGGTTGATATTCGAACTAAGTCGTTTCAGGGGATTAAGTCATAAAGAAATAGCTGATAAACTCGATGTTTCTATTCGAACAATAGAGCATCAGGTTTATTTGGCATTGATCGAATTAAAGAAGGTACTCCTCTTTTTTATTTTTTTTCTCTGATATTTTTAAGTAGTATGTATGTAGTAGTTGTATTTAGTGTATAAAGCCCAAAAAGAAAGAAAAAGATTCATGAAAGATTATATTCAACAACTCATAGAATTGTTCGGCCATAATAACTATTCAGCCGATACGCATAAGAAAGTGCAACAGTGGTTGGCTGATGAGGAGCATGTTGATGAAAAGAGTGAGGCTCTTCGTGAGCTTTGGAAACAAGCAGGAGAACAGAAAGTGCCTGATGGCATGCAACAATCAATACAACGAATGCGGCAGAATCTGGGAATGCAGTCTATCACTTCACGTAGAAATTACCAGTTGCTTATATGGAGAGCTGCAGCTATTTTATTGTTAGCAGTCTCATCTGTTTCTATTTATTTGATGTTGGAAAAGGAACGGCCGGAAAAAGATTTAGTTGAATGCTATATACCGACAGCGGAAATTCGTGAACTTACATTACCGGATGGTACATATGTCATGTTGAATTCGAAGAGTATACTACTATATCCGGAAAAATTTACAGGAGAGACTAGAAGTGTATATTTGATTGGTGAGGCCAACTTTAAAGTGAAACCGGATAAGAAGCATCCTTTCATTGTAAAGGCCAATGATTATCAAGTTACTGCTTTAGGTACTGAATTTAATGTAAATGCTTATCCGGAAAATAGCGAACTGATGGCTACTTTGCTGGAAGGTAGTGTGAAAGTTGAATTCAATAACTTGCTGTCCAATATTATTTTAAAGCCTAATGAACAGTTGGTATATGACAAACATACGAAAGCGCACAACCTGCGGATGCCGGAGATAGATGATGTGACGGCATGGCAACGTGGGGAATTGGTTTTTAGTAATATGTATCTGGAGGATATTTTTACAAGTCTTGAACGCAAATTTCCTTATGCTTTTGTATATAGCCTTCATAGCTTGAAAAAGAATACATATAGTTTCCGCTTCTCCAAACAGGCGAATCTGGAGGAAGTTATGAAGATTATATCGCAAGTTGTTGGAAATGTAAACTATGTTATCAAGGGAAATAAGTGTTATGTAACTAGTAAAGAATGAATATATTGTAGAACCTTTTAAATTTAATACGTAATGCAAAAAAATACCCGGAAGGAATGGCCGTTCCTCCCGGATATGAAATCAATCTCTTTTAATATTAGCGTAATATTGACGCTATTCTGAATGATCCTAGAATAATAACCAATTAACTAATACTAAAGATGCTACAAATCTACGAAAAAATAGCAGAAAAAATAGCTCATAAGCGGGTCTTTCTCACTTTTTTAAGTCTTATTCTTATACAGACTTTCGCTTTGGCTCAAAATGATAGTAAAATAACTATCCAACAAAAGAATATTACTGTCATTGATGCCTTAAAGACTGTGGAAAAACAGTCTAAAATGTCTATAAATTATAGTGATTCCGAATTGACAGGAAAAGTAATAGCCCAGTTAAATTTGCAGAACGCATCCCTCGAAACCGCACTTGATACCATCTTAAAAGGGACGGGCTTTTCATTCCAAATACAAGGTAACTACATTATAATAGCTGAAAAGAAGCCTGTAGTTGCACAAATCCTTAAAAATATCAAAGGAAAGGTTACTGATGAGAGCGGTGAACCGTTGATTGGAGTAAATATATCTGTGGATGGTAGTTCTACAGGTACGATTACCGATTTCGATGGTAACTTTACGATCAAGGCAGCAGAGAAATCTATTCTCAAAGTATCTTATATCGGATATGCTGCACAGATAATTCCTGTTTCCAAGAAAGATTTCTATCCGGTTGTAATGAAGCAGGATACAGAAGTGCTCGATGAAGTTGTTGTAACGGCATTGGGTATCAAACGTGCAGAAAAGGCGTTGTCTTACAATGTACAACAAGTCAAGGGAGATGCACTGACTACGGTAAAAGATGCTAACTTCGTAAACTCGCTGAACGGTAAGATAGCCGGAGTGAGTATTAACAAAAGTGCTAGTGGAGTTGGTGGTGCGACACGTGTTGTAATGCGTGGTGCAAAATCTATCGAAGGTGATAACAATGCTTTGTATGTGGTGGACGGTATTCCTTTGTTCAATACCAATATGGGAAATACCGACAGTGGTATTATGGGTGAAGGTAAGGCCGGAACAGAAGGAATCGCCGACTTCAATCCCGAAGATATTGAAAGTCTTTCTGTTTTGAGTGGTCCTTCGGCTGCTGCGTTGTATGGTAGTAGTGCCGCTAACGGTGTAATTTTGATTACCACTAAAAAAGGAAAAGAAGGAAAACTTTCAGTGCAGTTCTCTTCTTCTTCAGAGTTCAGCAAAGCTTATATGACTCCTGAGTTTCAAAATACGTATGGTAACAAAAAAGATATGTATGAAAGCTGGGGTGAGAAACTGTTGACTCCTACAAGTTATGATCCTAAGAAGGATTTCTTTAATACCGGAACAAACTTTATTAATTCGGTTACGTTGACCACCGGTACGAAATCGAATCAGACTTTTGCTTCTGTTTCTTCTACCAATTCCAAAGGTATTGTGCCTAATAATGAATATGAACGTTTGAATTTCACAATCCGTAATACGGCAACTTTCCTTAATGATAAATTACAACTCGATTTAGGTGCGTCGTATGTGAAACAGAAAGACAAGAATATGGTATCGCAAGGACAATATTGGAATCCGGTGATGGCCGCCTATTTGTTCCCTCGTGGTGAAGACTTTGATGGAATTAAGTCATTCGAACATTTCGATGAAAGTCGCCAACTTCCGGTTCAGTATTGGCCGGTGGCAGATCCGGTATATGCTTCACAGAACCCTTACTGGACTGCTTATCGCAATGTAGCTACGAATGAAAAGAGTCGTTATATGTTCAACGTAGGGTTGACTTATAATATTACCGATTGGTTGAATGCGACAGCCCGTTTCAGAATGGATGACACACATGTATTGTTTGAACGCAAGATTTACGCTTCATCCGACGATAAATTTGCGGAAGGAAAGAAAGGACTGTATGGATACAATAACTATGAAGACCGTCAGGAATATGCCGACTTTATGTTGAACGTAAACAAACATATAGCTGATTTCAGTATTTCTGCCAATGCGGGTTGGAACTATTCTAACTATTGGGCATTGGAGAGAGGATACAAAGGGACATTATTGGGAGTGCCCAATAAATTTGCGGCTTCTAATATCGATCCGGCTAATGGTCGTATCTCAGAAAAGGGTGGTGATAGTCGTGTACGTAATCATGCTGTTTTTGCCAATTTGGAACTTGGTTGGAAGAGTATGCTTTATTTGACGCTGACCGGACGTAATGACTGGAATTCACGTTTGGTGAATACCGATGAAGAATCTTTCTTCTATCCCTCAATCGGTCTGTCCGGGATTATTTCCGAGATGGTCAAATTGCCCGAATTTATCTCTTACCTGAAAGTTCGCGGTTCGTATACGGAAGTCGGTGCGCCTGTATCCCGTTCGGGACTGACTCCGGGTACGGTAACTACCCCTATTGTGGGTGGTGCATTAGATCCTACCGGTATCTATCCGTTTACTGATTTCAAGGCAGAACGTACAAAGTCATACGAATTTGGATTAAGTCTGAAGTTGTGGAATAAATTAAGTGCGGAGGTAACCTACTATCATTCTAATACATACAATCAGACTTTCTTGGGTGATCTTCCGGAATTTACCGGATACAAGCAGATTTATTTGCAGGCCGGTAATGTGGAAAATCGTGGTTGGGAGGCTTCATTAAGCTATTCCGATCAGTTTAAGTTCGGATTAGGAATCTCTTCAACATTGACATTCTCTCGTAATATAAACGAGATTAAGGAGATGGTTGAAAACTATCATACGGATTTGATGGATGAACCGATTAATATTCCGGAGGTTTTGAAGGATGGTGGTCGTGTCATCTTGAAAGAAGGCGGAAGTATCCACGATATTTATGCCAACACCTTCTTGAAGAAAGACCACTTGGGATATGTTGAGGTAAAGAGCGACGGAACCTTTGGAATGGAAAAGGGGGAACCCGTTTATTTGGGAAAAACTTCTCCTGATTTCAATATGGGATGGAGTAATATGTTGACATACAAAGGCTTTGGGCTCGGATTCCAGATCAACGGACGTTTTGGAGGCGTGGTGACCTCTTCTACAGAGGCATTGCTTGATCGTTTCGGTGTATCCAAACGTTCGGCTGAGGCTCGTGAAGCGGGAGGCGTATTGTTGAAGGGACAAGGTCTGGTAGATGCGAAGTCTTATTATCAGATGACAGGTACGGGAAATTATGAAACTTCCGGTTACTATGTATACAGTGCCACCAATATTCGTTTGCAAGAACTTACCTTTAGCTATACTATGCCTAATAAGTGGTTTGGTAACGTGTTGAAAGATGTTACAGTTTCGTTTATAGCCAACAATCCTTGGATGTTGTATTGCGAAGCTCCGTTCGATCCGGAACTGACTCCTTCCACTAGTACTTACGGACAAGGTAATGATTATTTTATGCAACCGAGTGTTCGTAGCTTTGGCTTCGGTATTAAATTTAAATTATAATACACCTTCTTTATTATGAGAAAAATGAATCATTTTAAACTATTAGCGGTGATATGCGCAATGACGCTATTTGCCTCATGCAATTTTGAAGAAATCAATACCAACCAATTTGAGATGAGCGACGGAGAAGGTGCGATGGATGGTTTTGAAGTCGGAGGGCTGATTACAGCTATGCAACGGACAGTGATTCCCGTAGGCACACAGGCTGATGATACAGATGTTATCAATGAGTATCAAATAGCTTATCATCTATCGGCCGATAATTGGAGTGGATTTTTTGGCGAGAACAACAGTAACGGTTGGAACGCAGGTAGTAACAATACTACTTATTATTTGTTGGACAATTGGATAAAAGCGACCTATACACAGTCTTATACCAATGCTCTTGATCCTTGGAAGAAATTGAAAATAGCGTCCGAGAAAAATGGTACGCCCGAAGTCTTTGCTTTGGCTCAAATTCTGAAGATTTCCGCTTGGCACAAGACACTTGAAAGTTTCGGTCCGATGCCTTATTCTCATGCGGCGGACGCTACAATGAACATTCCGTTCGATTCGGAGAAAGAGGTGTATACGGCGATGTTTGAAGAATTGACCGCAGCCATTGAAGAATTAACAGAAAAGGCGGAAAATGGGGTGAATGTAATGGGCGCTTATGATGCGGTATATGCCGGAGATGCTACCAAATGGGTGAAATACGGCAATTCGCTGATGCTTCGTTTGGCTATGCGTGTCCGCTTCGCTGATGCGGAACTGGCGAAAAAGTTTGCTACTCAAGCAGTAAATCATTCTATCGGCGTGATGACGGCTAAGGATGATGCGGCTCAAATGAGTCAAGGAGCAGGTATGACTTTTCGCAACAACATTGAATGGCTGGCAGGCAACTATAATGAAGCTCGTATGGGTTCTTCTATCTTTTCTTATCTGATGGGATATGAAGACCCGCGTTTGAACGTTTATTTTTTGCCGATGGATGGTAATGCCTCTTATGGTGTTGAGGCTTTCAACGGAAAAACATATCAAGCGGTGCCGGCAGGGCATGCCAATGCGCAGAATGATATCTATAAATCTTGCTCAAAGCCCAATATTCAAAGTGGAACTCCTACATATTGGCTGCGTGCATCGGAAGTTTATTTTTTGCGTGCGGAAGCAGCTTTAGTGTGGGAAGGTTTCGGCAGTGCGGATTCATGGTATAAACAGGGCATTGATATGTCTTTTCAGGAGAATGGTGTGACCGAACCTGTAGACGATTATATGAATTCCAATTTGTCACCTCGGGCATATGTTCTTTCCCATTATCAGTATGGGCAAACACTTTTTGCTCCGTGTGAGACTACTGTCAAGTTTGAAGGGACAACTGAGCAGAAGTTGGAAAAAATTATGATTCAGAAGTGGATTGCTTTGTTTCCTAACGGACAGGAAGCGTGGACGGAATGGAGAAGAACCGGTTATCCGAAGTTGAATGTCATTAAGACTTTGAAAGGAGCAGTGCAAGGCGCAACTCTTGAGGGCGGTATTCGCCGTATGATTTATCCCACCAGTTTTTCTCAGACTAACGAGGGAAAGGCTATTTATGAAGCAGCCTTGAAGTTGTTCAATAACGGTGCAGGTGGCGAAGATAAGTCTTCTACCCGTTTGTGGTGGGATTGTAAGAGATAACCTACATGTATCATTTTAATACAGATGAAGAATATGAAATCATTAAGAAAATTGTTATATATTATTCCATTGACAGGCATGATGGTAACTTCTTGCATGGATGTGGAGAATATTGAGATAGACCATATAGGCGGGTATGCCACAATGAACAATGCGGAGAGTGAGGCATATTATGCCAATCTGCGCGCCTATAAGGCGACTGCTTGGAATTACAATCGTCCCGTAGCTTTCGGATGGTATTCCAATTGGGCGCCTGCTGGAGCTTATCGAAGAGGATATCTCTCTGCTATGCCCGATAGTATGGATTTTGTTTCTATGTGGAGTGGCGCTCCAGGACGTTATGAAATCACTCCGGAGCAGAAGGCAGATAAAGAGTTTGTGCAAAAGGTGAAAGGAACGAAACTGTTGCAGGTAAGTCTGCTTTCTTATCTTGGTAAGGGTGCGACACCAAATTCGGTATACCTCGAAGTGGAAAAACAAGCGGAGGAAGAAGGCTGGTCGGCGGCTCAATTGGAAACGGCGAAGAAACAAGCCCGTTGGAAATATTGGGGATTTGAAGGTCAGTTTGAAAGTGAAAACCATTATGCATGTCTGGCGAAGTTTGCCAAAGCTCTGTGTGATTCTTTGTATGCAAACGAATGGGACGGTTATGATGTAGACTGGGAAATCGGTAGTGGTGTGTTTGATATGGATGGCACATTGAGTCAGAATAAGCATTTGATTCATTTGGTTAAAGAGATGAACAATTACATTGGTCCGAAAAGCGATCCGGAAGGTAAAGGACATAAAATGATCTGTATTGATGGAAATATTTATGGGCTTACCCATGAATTGGATGAGTATGTCGATTATTGGATTATACAAAGTTATGGTAGTTCCAATCCCGGTTTTGATGGTTATGGCGTTGATCCTAAAAAAATAATCTGCACAGAGAACTTTGAAAAGTATGCCACTAATGGAGGTCAATTGCTGAAGCAGGCTGCTGCTATGCCGCAAGAAGGTTATAAAGGTGGAGTAGGAGCTTATCGCTTCGATAATGATTATGACAATACGCCAAATTATAAATGGATGCGTCAGGCTATTCAAATCAATCAGCGGGTTTTCAATGAATGGAAAGCGAAACAAAACGAAGCGGAAAATAAACCGCAGAAATAAGTGGACTTATAAAATTCTAAAACAGTAAAAAGATGATGAATAAACATATATTCTATTATTTGATGGTAGGTAGTATGGCGTTATTGTTGGGCGCTTGCAACGACAGCATGAATGACCTGCTGGAGCCTAAGGTTTATTTCGAAAGCAAGGAATATAATTTCTCGGTGGAAGATGAAATGGATGTAATGACATTTGATCTGGTTTCAAGACTCTCGTCAGCAACTTCCTCTCAGGTAGACGTATCATATAGTGTAGCCGAACCAAGTGTAGTAGACGAATACAATGCAAAGTATGGCACAAATTATGAGATGCTTGATGTTTCGCAGGTAAAGCTAAGCAGTACGACATCTTCTATTTCGAGTGGAAAATTGTATGCGGATAATGTAGAAGTCGAACTTTCCGGGTTAGAAGCCTTGAAAGCCGGGAACTCATATGTTTTGCCTATGCGGGTGCATTCGTCTTCGGTGTCGACTCTTTCCGGAACAAACATTGCATATTTCTTTTTCTCCAAACCGTTGAAAATTACCAAAGCTGGTAATTTCAGTAATCACTATATTTCTGTGAAGTTCCCTGTCGGTACTTTCTTCTCGTCATTCACTTACGAAGCATTGATTAATGTGGATTATTTCCTCGATAATAATACGATTATGGGAACCGAAGGTGTGATGATTCTCCGTATCGGTGATGCAGGAGGAGGAATTACTCCTAAAGATTATTTGGAAGTGGCCGGAGGACAGAACTACCGTGTAACGAAACCGTTGTTAACAAATCGTTGGTATCATGTAGCGTTGACTTATGATCAACCGACAGGAAAAACAGGTATTTATGTAAATGGTGAGAAATGGGCTGGTTCAGATTGGGGTATTGACGGTTTTGATCCGAATTCGGACATGGGTTTTTATATTGGTAGAATCTATGGTTTTAAATGGGGTGAACGTCCATTCCATGGTAAAATGAGTGAAGTCCGTGTTTGGAGTGTAGCCCGTACGGAAAATCAACTTAAGCAGAATATGCTGGGTGTTGACCCTGCTTCAGAAGGCTTGGCACTTTATTATAAACTAGACGGATCAGAGACTCAGGAAGGTGGAGTTATCAAAGATGCCACAGGGCGTATAAACGGTACTACAAATGGAATTACTATTAAGACGTTGGATGCTCCGATAGCTATCAATTAATGGAACACACAAATTTGTGAGAGTTTTTGCTCTTTGCATTTTTGAATATGAGTGAAAGCCTGCTTACTGAAAAGATAATATTCTTTTGGTAAGCAGGTTTCTTTTATTTATGTTTGTTTTATGAAGAAGTTACTATTTATCCTGTTTATATCTTTTCCATCTAAATGTTTTTGAAGCGTGGTGAAGAACGGGAAGTGAAGTTTATTTTGTCCGAAGAGGATTTCTCGCTTGTCGATCGGAATTTAAAGAGGATTGTGGAGCCGGGAACTTTTCAGATAATGATTGGTGCTGCTTCCGATGACATAAGATTACAGACGAAAGTAGCTATAAAATAGGAGATGCCATCTTTGACTGTTTGATATGTTTTCTAAATACATTCAGTGTGTCGGAAATTCCGACACACTGAATGTATTTGTAGCTTGCACCTATTTTTATTGTCAAACAGTTAGTATAACATTCAAATAAATGAATATCAATGCTCTCTTGATAATAACCTCTGATAATAGGCTGATAATGAAATATAGTCTCGATGCTATCATTTCACTCCACTTGGTTCGCGCTTTATAATTCGATTTTTAGATTTGAATGATCATAGACTATGGGAATACTTTCCCCATTAACAGACACAGATACCGGGCATTGTAAACTTCTGATATAGGCTTTGACTTTGGTGGAGCCATCAATCCATAGCTGCATGCGTCTATTTTCTTCTTTCTGAATAATAAATAGTTTTGCCAGCGAGGAGAAATAAGAGGTAGTTCCTCTTTTTAATGAACTGCCATAACCAATAAAATACTCTTTAGCATCTGCCGGAGCGCTCTTTTCCGGATATGTAACTATAAACATATAAGCATCTGTAGACCAGCCATCGGCTTCAATCCATGAATTGCTATGCATTAATCGTCCGTCTGCTAACTGATTAATATAAATATCTGTAATCTTACCCTTATTGCGGATGCGTAAACCAATCCAGTTTTTACCTTCACGTTTCTCAATCTCAGGAAGCTCTTTTTCATCGGGAGTCTCTTTTAAAATAATAGCAGTCACACCTTTCACTCTATTGACTTCGTCAGGCAAGTGAAAAGAATAATAACTATCTTTACTTTTCAAATCTTCAGTCGGTACTTCTATTACTTCCCAATACAAATCGTCCGGATAATCATGCACAAAATTAGATCGTGCCAACGTGCGAGGATATAATGGACGGACTATTACTGAAGAATTTCCATTTGTAATGTTTAGATCTGTCCCTTTTTTCTCAGTTATTCCTCCCGGATGCCACAACCATTCAAAATGACCGGTTTCATAGGTTTTTAAATCATCAATGATATAGATGACGTTGTCTATCCACAAAAAGTGACGGAAGTTGCGGCTAAACTGGTCCGAATAAGGACCTGTACCATTTGCCAACACATATTTTATATTTCCGGCATCCAACAGATAATGCAGATATCCTCTTAAGGTAGAACCATAATATTGCTGTTCTCGTCTTTGCCCTTTGCCATTGAATAATACGACATTATGTGCCTCGCTTTGAAAGAAGTAGTTGCGGTATTCGGGATTCGCATACCAACATCGTCCTCCATCTTTGATAATATCCTCTCCTTTATGAAAGACTATGAATGAATTGGCATCGGCATGAGAATGATTCCAGGTATATCCGGACTTGACGGCTAACATTGTGGCATCTTTCTCCCAAGAGTTGCGCATGGTTGCCCAACCGAAGTCTTTGAATAATTGTGATTTCTTTAGTTTAGGAACCTTGGGTGCTTTACTCAAATTGGGAGTATAGAGAAATCCTATCGGGCGGTCGATAAAATATCCATCACGGTGTTGCCCTTGCTCTATCTGATTCATATACCAAAGCATATCATCATTTTGAATCCCCATTGCATATAATAACATCAGACTACTTTCGGCAGCCGTGTTTTTATGACTGTCCCCGAAGTTTATATTATAAAGCATACCTGTACGTGGATAACAGATATGTACAAAAAAATCTGATAACTTCTCCAGTTGGGGTATCTCTATTGCTTTATCTTCCTTGTGAGTATTCATCCAAGCTAAGCGGAATAATAAAGCCTCTTGAATCCCGTAGTTTGCATAGTTCAGACATTCATACATTCCACCGGCCTCATCAAAGGTCTTTGGCTTTTGATGAAGCACATCTCCTGCAAACTCAAACCATTCGGGAAGGACTTCGTTGATAATCTTTACAGCATCTCTTGCTTCTTCCAATTCATTCTGTAAGCTTAGTGCAAGTAGACCACCCATACACGTACAAGAAGTCCACCAGTTGTGCCCCATTGAGTTTAGTGAATGAATACGTGTTGGCTCCAAGATCCAGTCACCTAATAGCGGGTCCATTGCCAGACGTTTTAATCCGTGAGCTATTTTTCTTCTTTCAGATTGAGAAAGTTCTTGATAGATGGCGTCATAAGCTATTGCTGCATAAAAAGCTTTATGTGCAATCTCAAGGTCGGCGTTCCAGGCTGGGGTACGAGCCATCATTTCTTGATTGCCCCAAGTTTCGTCCTCAGTGACATCCAGCAAAATCTCTTTTATTTTATCAGCATACTTCTTTTCATCCGTCATTAGAAATGAGAGTGCTAAATAGTCTATCTTATTCAATTGAGTTTTCTGCAATAGGTTATCGGCAGTTTTCCTGATTGAATTCCAAGCTTCAGACATTCGTGTATCCTGTCTGACACTTATTTTTGCCTGCTCAATTCGTTGAGGGGTATAAAGTAAGGCTGGATGCTTTATTTTTTCTGCATGGATAAAAAGTAAATATAAAGCTGCTGAAAGACATAAAAGAATTCGTTTCATATTACATTTTGCATAAATTGGTTCCTTATTTAAATGAAATACGAATGAAACGTCTATCTCGCTTAATCATTTGTGTTTTTTCGAAAATTATAATGTATACCCTTGTTGTATTGATGTTTAATCTCTATTTTTGTCTGGCAAATTAGGCTGGCTTATGAAAAATACAAAGCGTACAAGCATTATCACACTCGTTCTCCTGCTAAGCATTTTTAAGGTATACTCACAATATATGTTTCGGCATTGGGATGTGGTTGATGGGATGTCGGATAATCAAATACGATATTTTACAATGGCACCGGATGGTCGTATGGTCATTCGAACAGCTTCTATTTTAAACATCTACAATGGTGCTACATTCGAACATTTTTATCACGATAGGCGGAAAATCTATAAATGGGATTTCAACCGGAATCAAATATTTAAAGATTATCACGATGCTTACGGACGGATATGGATGAAATCTCCGGGATATTTGTTATTATTCGATTTGAATACCAATCAGTTTATTTATGATATTGATTCCGAATTACGCCGGATGGGAGTAAGTGGAAAATTGAAGAATTTGTTTATTGATGAGAGCAAGAACTATTGGTTTCTTACCGAAGATAATACATTCTATTTTTTTGATATATCCGCAGGAGAATTACAGATAATCGAAAAGGGGAACAGTGACTTTACATATCGGCACGGTATTCCGTACGAGTTAGCTCAATATAAGAATACTTATTATATCGTATATTCGAGCGGGCTGATTCGTCGTTGGGACAAAACCTTGCGAGATTACACCGGGCAGGATACTTTTTTTGTAGGACGTATCTCTGAAGCTACAGACCGGTTAAAAATACAATCTACCTCCGATGGGAATCTATGGCTGATGTATAATCAGGCTGTTTGCTATCGTGATAAAACTGATAAAGGTTGGCAAGAGATAAGCACCATTAAAGGTATGTCCAACTTCTTTACCTGTATGGATTTGGACAAGCAAGGAAACGCATGGGTCGGTTCTTCGTGGTCTGGATTGCGGAAAATTGAAAACTCTACACATAGAATTGAAACAATGCCCGGATTGAAATTAGGTGACGGCAGTGTGTTAAGTAATGACATACAGTGCATCTTTGCCGATAATAATGACGGAATTTGGGTAGGCACTTTGTGGCAAGGTATCTGTTACTATAATCCGAGTATGTATAAGTTCAAGCTAATTCAGACTGTTCAGAATAAAACAATGATTACCAACGAATCGGTGCGTTGTTTGTTGGAAGACGAAGACGGAACGATACTCATTGGTACTACTGCATACGGATTGATGCGTTACTCTCCTTCTACGGGAGAAGTCAGCAGGGCATTCAAAGATATTCTGTCCGGTGATCTTTGTCTGACTCTTTATAGAGACAGTAAAAAGAGATTGTGGGTTGGAACGTATTTGAATGGATTTTGCTGCATAGATGGAAAAAATGTGAGATATTACAATAAACAATTAGTTAATACAGAGTTATTCCCGGAGCAGAATATCTCCCGAGCTGTTTATGAAGATCCGGATGGGCGTTACTGGGTCAGTGTCAGTAATGAAGGAGTAGGTGAGCTAGACACCTCAACGGGAAAAATACGATTGTTGCGGGATAAACATCCGAAAATTAGCTTTCATAAACGCGATTATGGTTTTTATCCTGTCAGCAATTCTACTTTTGCGGTGTTTGGGGAAAATGGTATTTACTACTATGATACTCATAAAGATAAAATCTTTGTTCCTGAAATAGACGATCCGGATAATCCTAAATTTATGGGGCCTCAGGTAAGCTATAATTGTGTGTACAAAGATAGCCATTCGCTAGAATGGTTTGGGACGGATATTGGAATTCGTGTATGGGACGAACAAAAGAAGAAAGCTCATACGATAACTACAGAAACCGGATTGGCTAACAATTCTATATCGTCAATCATTGAGGATGATAGCGGTATTTATTGGGTATCAACGGTAAGTGGTATCTCACGGATTGAATTAAAAGAGACTTCTGAAGGATATGATTTTCTCATAGTCAACTTCAGTTCAGAAGACGGATTGCAGGGAGGAAAGTTCTATGAGAATTCATCGTTAAAAACCCGTGATGGAGAACTGTATTTTGGCGGTCATCATGGCATTAATTCGTTTCAACCTCAAAAGATTTATTATAATCATGTCCACAATAAACCTATATTCACTGCATTCCGTCTGTTCAATTCTCCTGTTAAGGAACACACTGAATATAAAGGGCGTGTTATTCTTGAATATCCGATAAATAATACTCGTGAGATTCATTTGAAGTATAATGAGAACTTTGTTACTTTCGAATTTGCCGGGCTTAACTATGTGAATACTTTGCAAACCTACTATAGGTATAAACTCGAGAATTTTGATCCGGACTGGAATGAAATAAAGACCAATGGCCTGGGAGTGGCTACCTATACCGGTTTACATCCGGGGAAATATAAATTGGTGGTATACACAGCCAATAACGACAGAAGTTGGGGAGAACAGGCCGCTGAAATGACTATTGTCGTTTCTCCACCTTTTTGGGCAACTGTTCCTGCTTACATATTTTACATATTGATTGCAGGCGGAGTCATCTATTTGTTTTTTAAAGCTTATAGGAAGAAAAAACTTAAAAAGCAGTTCGAACAAGAAGCCTTGAAACGTGAACAGCAGAAAGAAGAGCTTAATCAGATGAAGTTCCGCTTTTTCACCAATATCAGTCACGAATTCCGTACTCCGCTTACTTTGATAATGACGCCTTTAGGTATCCTTATTCAACAAGCGGAGAATCCAATGAAGGACAAATTGAAGTCAATCTATAACCATGCCGGTAATTTGTTGGAGTTGATTAATCAACTGCTTGATTTTCGGAAACTGGAGATGGGAGGTGAAAGTCTGAAATTACATCAGGCTGACATCGTAGAGTTTGTGCGGTACATTGGTTCAGGGTTTAAAGAACTGGCGGCAAATCGATCTATAAAATTTTCGATAGAGAGCGAATGTCCTGGCATGAATATCTGGTTTGATGATACGAAAATGCAACGGATTCTGAATAATATTTATTCCAATGCATTTAAATTCACTCCTGATGGAGGACTTATCTCAACGATTGTAGCGACGGAGAAAAAGGACGAAAGGATATTCGTAAGAATTGAAATATCCGATACGGGATGTGGAATCAGTGAAAAAGACCTGAATGTGATATTTGACCGCTTTTATCAGTCAGAGCCAATTCCTGGTGTGACAGGTTCCGGTATTGGTTTGCATATGGTCAAAGAATATGTCTCTTTGCATAACGGAAAGATAGAAGTGCATAGCAAAATAGGAGTAGGAACAACCTTTTTGATATATATTCCCTCCGACTTGAAAGGAGACGACAGTGAACCCAAAGCTCCGGCTATGTTTTCTGATGTGGAAGAAAAGGTGGTACATTCGGACAGGAAAACTATTTTGATAGTGGAAGACAATGTAGAATTCCGTCGTTTTTTGGTGGAACAATTGACAGGTCAATTTAATATTCTGGAGGCTGGAGACGGAGCCGAAGGCGAAGAAGTTGCCATACATAAGTCGCCGGACCTGATAATATCCGATATGATGATGCCGAAAGTGGATGGTCTGGAAATGTGTGTCCGGATTAAAAACAATATTCAGACCTCACATATTCCGATTATCTTGCTCACGGCACGTATTTCAGACGAAGCTCGGATAGAAAGTTATAAAGCTGGTGCTGATTCTTATATATCGAAACCTTTCAATTATGACATATTACTGACGCGTATTAATATGCTTTTAGAACAGCAGGAAAAGCGTAAGGAAATATTTCATAAAGAAATAGAAATCTCTCCTCAGAATATCACTATTACTTCTTTAGATGAAGAATTTGTGGAGAAAGCCTTACGGTTGGTGGAAGAGAATATGGAAAATCCGGAGTTCTCGGTTAATAACTTGTGTGATGACTTGGGGATGAGTCGTAGTCAGCTATACCGTAAATTTGAGTCCATTACCGGATTGACACCGAATGATTTTATTCGTTCTGTCCGATTGAAACGAGCTGCCCAGTTGCTTCGGGGCAGTTCATATAATATTTCGGAGATTTCGGACAGGGTCGGATTCAATTCCATTAAATATTTCAATAAATACTTTAAAGAAGAGTTCGGATTCACTCCGACGCAATATCGTTCGAATGGTAGTGGAGAGACTAAATAAAAAGTCTCTCCATTCCCATTTATATACTGAAAATGCCCTAAAAAGGGTATAATGAGACAAACTAACCTAATAATCGGGACAAATTATCTCAATGGTGTCGATTGGATTCGTCTATTTTTGCAGTGTGATTAAAAATAACTATGAACTGCAAAATGATGGAACCATGAAGAATATTCTATCTAAAAGAACATTTATTGTATTACCACTATTTCTTTTTTCACTTCATCCGCTTTGGGGACAGAAAAGTAACTTTAAAAATGACATTTGTATTCCGGGCAAACTGTATATGCTTTCGGATATAAGGAATGATGTTTTTGTCGAAGCACTAATTAAAAGATGGAGACCTTACAATGACTTTGTGAGATTTTCGGGTGACTGCGTTTATTCGAGAAAACTGAATCGTGTAGCTTCTGTCGATACTCCTGTGGATGGATCGAATATGAAAATCGAATTGGTCAATTCGGATGAGTTTGAAACAATAAAAGAAAAAGCAATCTCTATATGCGTAGGGAAAAAAGGAATAGGAACTCAGGAAGTTACTGTTCAGATACTGGGGGACAGTTTTGTCAACGGAGCTTTTTTCAGGGACGCGTTGCTGTCGAAGAATTATATTCCCGGTATAAAACTGGTCGGACTAAGGAATATAAAGAATGAAGAAGGACAATATGATGAAGGGCGGGGTGGATGGACAGTGAAGAAATACTTCGAGATTCCTAAAGGAGAGATGACATCATATCATGGATATATGCAACCTGTGGGTGAATATAGATATTGGGGGAGTTGTGAGTTTTGGAAAAACTGTTATAAGGTGATTAATGGTGAACTGACAGATACTGAAATAGTCTATAACTGTGGGAGATACGATCAATGCATAACTAAATTCGATAAGGAGACAGGTTATTTGGCAGCTCCGAAGAAAAACGATTTAATGTATGATAATGCACGTGGAAGCTACATGGTTTATACAGGAAAGAAGTGGAAGAATGTTGAGGTTGATGAGAGAAAATGGGCTTTCAATTATAGAAAATATCTGGATATGTGGAATCTTGATGCACCTAAGTTCTTTGCACAGATGTTGGGGCTCAATGATTATCGCGACAGTTTGACAGCCGATTATCGGGAATGGAATAAAAAGATTGCCGAGATGAAAGAGTCATATTACAAAGCTGTGCCCGATGGTAAATTTATAATTCTGATCCCGTGTACAACCTGTGGTTCGCTCAACAATATCAGAGGAGATTTTACGTTACGGCAGAATGCATCCATGTGGCAACTGCGAAAAAATATCATTGATACATTTGATGGTAGGGAAAGTGAAGGATACTATGTCGTTGACATAGGCATTACCATTGATAATGAAAAAGGGTACAACCGGAATCGTGACGGAATACAGACCGGAAATCCCCATCCATATCCTAATTATCCGACAATGGGAATTCCTCTTGCTGCCTTTATTCAATATTATAGAGAACTTTAAAATAACAATGATGGCTAATACTTTTGATGATATCATAACTTGCTCTTATAAAGAGTATCACCAGATAATTCTCAATTACATAACCTATCGCATCACTCATCGTTGTGAGGCAGAAGATTTGGCTCAAGATGTATTTGTACGTTTATTGGATTATAAACAAATGCTTCGTCCGGATACTGTAAAGTATTTCTTGTTTACCATTGCCCGTAACATCGTAACCGATTATTTACGCAGATACTACAAAAAACAAGAAGTGAATAATTATATCTATGATATGATCCCTTCTTTTACTAATGAAACAGAAGAGAAGATTATTGCCGATGACTTGTGTAAGACAGAACAACGGATACTTGCTGTCTTTCCTGTACAACGGCGTACGGTGTATGCGTTGAGCCGTTATGAAGAAAAAGATACGGAAGAGATAGCCAATATGTTGAATCTTAGTCAGCGTACGGTAGATTATCATTTATTTTTAGGACGTCGTGACATGCGCCGATATATGAAGAATTGCATTTAATATGAACTGAATCAATAAATAGAAGTGAAGCCAATGAAGAAAAAAAGCAGAAAAAGTAAAATGACGGGATGTCTGCACATCTTGCCGAGTCTTGAGAATAAAAATAATAATGTAAAAACCTCAGATTTAATTTCATGAAACTCCGAAAGAAAATGCTATGTATGGTAAAGCAGGTGAAGAAGATAACAATCTTTGCTTGTTTGGTGTGTGTGGTGTATCCCGTTGCTGGGATACAAGCGGCTGTCGGTGAACAGCAGTCGGTAGCACAAACCCTGAAGAAAATTAAAGGAAAAGTGATTGACGTGTTAGGTGAGCCGCTTATCGGCGTCAATGTGAGTGTAGTCGGACAAACGGGTGGTACGATTACCGACATTGATGGTAACTATTCGCTAGATGTTCCTGCGGGTGCTAAATTGAAATTTAGTTATATCGGTTACGAAGACCAAATAATTGATGCAGGTGTAAAAGCGGTACTAAATGTGACAATGAAGGAGAGTACTGAAGTGCTCGAAGAAGTGGTAGTTGTAGGATATGGCGCACAGAAGAAAGAAACACTAACAGGTGCGGTGACCGTAGTTAGTGACAAGATGTTAAAGGATAAGGGAGCTCTCTCTAATCCTGCACAGGCTTTGCAAGGACAAGTGCCGGGAGTCATTATAACCCGTAACTCGGCTGCTCCGGGAGATGAGAGCTGGAATATGAAATTACGCGGTTCATTCTCGAAGAATAATTCAGCTCCGTTGGTGATTATTGATGGTGTGGAGTCTGACGATTTTTCCCAATTAAATCCGGGTGATATAGAGTCCATCAATTTCCTTAAAGACGCTTCTGCAGCTATCTATGGTAGTAAAGCTGCCGGAGGTGTTGTTCTGGTACAGACTAAAAAGGCCAAAGAAGGTAAGGTAAAGGTGGAATATAGTGGTTCGGTAACTGCTAAATTCGTAGGGTTGCAGCCTACACTGATGACATTGGATGAGTGGTGTGATGCTATGGAACAAGCTCGTTTGAATGATAACAAAAAGCTGGCAGACGATCAATGGCTGCAATACGTAGCTTTGGCTCGTCAGAATAAGGGACATTATATTAATGTGGAGCAGTCGGGTAATCCTTTCCCGGATTCTTTCCAAGGTTTATACGACTTCGTCTTTTTTGATACCGATTGGCAAGATATCATGTGGGGGACAGCAGCTTCCACTTCACATGAACTGAGCGTATCGGGTGGTAACGAAAGGTCTGTCTTCCGTCTTTCCGGACGATATATGTATGATGATAGTAATTTGAAATGGGGTAACAATAAGAATCAACGTTATAATTTTCGTTTGAGTAATACATTCCATCTTACAAAGAACTTTGATCTTGAGTCTATCATTTTCTATTATCGTCAGGATCAAGTGTCACCGACGCAAATTGGAGAAGCTTTGACAGCCGGAACGCAACAACCGGGTTTTCCTTCTTCCACGATGGATGGGAAACCTTATGCGTGGGGTAACTGGGCTACGCCCAACTGGCGTTGTGAATTGGGAGGAGACAACAAACTCAACACTTCCGGTATCAATATCAGTGAGACATTTAAATATCGTTTTGACGAGCATTTTGATGCAGTAGCCACTTTGGGGTATAACACCTCTACTGCCATTCGGGACGTGAAAAACCAAACAGTAGATTATTATGACTACACTGGTACAAAACGGGAAACGCGTGTGGAACCCAGGCAAGAGGATACTTATTATATTAAAACAACTGCACGAACCAATCTGTATACGTTAAATTTCTATTTGAACTGGAAGCGGACATTCGGTAGTCATAACCTCGGAATGATGCTTGGTACGCAATATAGCATGAAAGAATATGATTATACTGCAACTAAGGCTTTGAATATTTTACCTTCACTGAATATTATCAACGGAATAGGAGAGATAACATTACGCAACACAAAGAATGAAGGACCTTCCAGATATCAGGAAGCATTGCTTTCTTATTTTGCACGTTTGAACTATAACTATAAATCCAAATACTTGCTTGAAGGAAATTTCCGTTATGACGGTTCTTCTAAATTTCAGCCGGAGAATCGTTGGGCTTTCTTTGGAGGTGTATCCGGAGGATGGCGTATCAGTGAAGAAGAGTTTGTGAAAGGGCTGGGTGTTTTCGATGATTTGAAACTACGTCTTTCTTATGGTACAGTGGGTAATCAGGGAGGTATTGATCGATACGATGGTGTGCAGCTATACGATTTCAAACAGAATGGAGGTGCATTAGTGGGGAGTGGTTTACTTTCCTATGTGGATACAAACGGTAAGCTGTTGAGTACAGACCGTACATGGGAAGTCATCAAGAACTACAATATCGGTTTGGATTTCGGTTTCCTGGATAATCGACTGACAGGTACTGCCGAACTTTTTTGGAAGAAGTGTAACAATATGTTGATTGATGTCACCTATCCTGGAACATTGGGGGATAAAGCTCCTACCGCTAATAGAGGTAGTTTTAAGGCAAACGGTTGGGAAGGCACGATTAACTGGTCGGATAAAATAGGAGAAATTTCCTATCATCTGGGGGGGACTTTCACCTATACCACTAACAAATTGGTAGATAATGGGGGTGACGCTGTGATTAAATCCGGTGTAGTTTCAAATCGTGAAGGCTATCCGTTGAATTCCGTGTTCGGTTTGAAATATTGCGGTAAGATACAAACGCAAGATCAGTTGGATAAATATATTAATCAATATGCCAATGGCAATAACAATATTGCTATGCCTGGTAACTTGCGTTTGGGAGATAATATGTATGAAGATGTCAATAAAGATGGTAAATTGACAGAAGCTGACTATGTATATTTGGGAACTGACGATCCGAAGGTGTCTTTCTCTTTTAATGCCGGATTATCGTGGAAAGGCTTCGATGTCTCGGTTATTTTCCAAGGAGCCGGTAAACGCACAGTATGGCGTGGTGGCGAAAATAATCAAAAGGGAAAGAATGACAATTGGCGGATACCGATGATGTCTTGGTATAATAATTCAACGAATCAGTCGGTTGGTAATGTATGGTCGGCAGAAACGCCGAACGCCCATTATCCCACTTACACACATCAGACACAGATCAATCTGTATAACTATATTTGTTCTTCCTGGTCAGTGGAAGATGGTGCTTATCTTCGTCTGAAGAATGTTACGTTAGGCTACACGTTTCCGGCAAATGTGCTTTCGAAGACTAAATTCATAAGCTATGCCCGTATTTATGTATCGGGAGCTGATTTGTGGGAGAATAGTAAAATCAAGGATGGATGGGATCCGGAAGCGTCGCGCAAAGTAGAGACATTTGGCCGCTATCCTTTTACGAGAAACCTGACGGTAGGATTAAACTTGACCTTTTAAATATTAAATAGTATGAGATTAAATAAAATAAAAAATCTGTTTGTCGTTTTAACCTTGGGACTGTCCACACACTCTTGCCTTGATCTCGAGCCGCAAGAACAGTTGGCGGAAACGAACTACTGGAACACACCGGATGACTATCTGCTATTTGCCAATCAATTCTATGGCTGGACACGTCACTTTTCAGGAGCAATGGAATATAAGTCGACAAAACCGGTACATTCTGATTATACTTCAGATCTGTTTACCAATAAAGATGAACGTAATTTATTTAGCAATGGAAGCAATGCTGTACAGCCTGCGGATGCTAACTATACCAGCAATTACTCGCACATCCGCCGTACGAATCTGTTATTGAAAAATGCAGAGTCATATGCCACTCCGAGTGACATAGCCCAGTATGTGGGTGAAGCAAAATTCTTTCGTGCTTATTCTTATTTCGATTTATTGCAACTATATGGCAATGCTATTTTGGTGAAGGAACCTATGGAGGTAACTGATGCGCGAATGTATGTCAAGCAGAATGATCGTAGTGAAGTGGCTGATTTCATCATTAAAGATTTGAAAGAAGCCGTTCCTCTGTTACCGAAGTTCTCCGAAATACAAGAGTATGGGCGCATAAGTCGGGAAGGATGTCAGGCATTCTTGTCACGAGTGGCGTTGTACGAAGGTACCTGGCAAAAAAGTCGTGGTAACGTAGAACGTGGAAAAGAACTGCTGGATATTGCGGCGAAAGCTGCCAAAGACGTGATCGATAGCAAAACATTCAGTTTGTTCAAACCGGAAGCATTGGGTGACAGTGCACAGAAATATATGTTCATCTTGGAGGATGCGAAGTCTAATCCTGCCGGATTACAGAAAAGTGCTAATAAAGAATATATATTTGCTCGGCGCTTTGATGAAATATTGGCACCTATCAACTGGAATATTACACAAAGTTCATTATATAATGCAATATGGATTAGTCGTAAATTCGCCAATATGTATCTTTGTCAAAATGGACTTCCCATCACTTATGGAGGAAAAACAAACCCTCAATTCAAAGGGTATATGAAAATAGATGATGAATTTCAGGATCGTGACAATCGTATGCGTTATACAATGATGCGTCCTCACGATAACTTTTGGAACAATCAGAAACCACGTACTTCTTGGGATGGAAAGGATAAGAACCCATATATATCTAATTTTGTGCCGAAGACGGGGACCGGATATCACAATCAGAAATGGGCAACAGAGCGTAAGGTGGAAGATAAAAAAGAAGGTTATGATTTTCCTATAATCCGTTATGCTGAAGTTTTGTTGAATTATGCAGAGGCAGTGTATGAACGGGACGACAAGATCTCGAATACTGACCTGAATATTTCCTTGAATTTGGTGCGTCTCCGTGTTAATCCGGCTATGACTCCATTGACTAATGAACTGATTACCCAAAATGCGGGTATGGATATGCGGACAGAAATCCGCCGTGAGCGTACCATTGAACTATTCAATGAAGGCTTCCGCTTAGATGACCTGAAACGTTGGAAGACAGCAGAAACAGAAATGCCGATGGATATTGTAGGAATTCAGTGGAAAGGTACGGAGTATGAAAAAGTGTGGGCGAATTGTCCTTATGAGACCAATGCTGAAGGTTGTATCATTATTGAAAAGGGGCGTAAATGGGAAGAAAAGAACTATCTGTTCCCGTTGCCGAGTGACCAGTTGCAGTTGAATCCTAATTTGCAACAGAATCCCGGATGGGAATAATAATAAAAACAAATAATTGTAAGTGACATGAAAAACAGATATTCATTGTTTAAGAAAGGATATTGGGAGGCTGGTGTATTACTTGGCTTATGTCTGTTAATAGCTTCCTGCGGAGAGAAGGAATTTACTACTGACATGCCCGAGAACAAGTTGATTACAGCTATTTCATTGGAAGTGAGTAGTGAACTGCCTGTGCAGTTGGGAACAGATACAACTATTGTCTATCATATTACTCCCGAAAATGCGGATCATACAGAGTTGAAGTGGACGACTACTAACGAATTGGTAGCTACAGTATCACAAGATGGAACGATTTCTGCTAAATCGTTGGGAAAAACGATGATTACCGTAACTCCATCGGTAGGATTTGGAACAGCATCCACTGTACGGACTATCGAGGTAACAGTGATTCCGGAAGTAATCAAGACTACCGGGATTCAGTTTACAAACGTTGAGGAAGGAGTTTACGAAACTGATAAATTACAGTTGAAATATGATATATTGCCTGCTGACCATACTTATTCTTATTTGACTTGGGCAAGTAGCAATGAAAATATTGCGACGGTAGATAAGAATGGAGTAGTGACGGGGATAAAAGCCGGAGATGTGACTATCTATGCATATACGCACGATGGCAGTAATGTAAGAGGAGAATATTCATTGAAAGTGATGAAATATGAACCTGCGACGAATGTTGAGATTGTTCCTCATACGGATGTTCTCTACTGGAAACAGCAACTTGATTTAGACTTTACGCTAACACCGGAAGTAGCTACTGTAAGTTCTGTGGAATGGACATCAAGCGATGAGAAGGTATTGACTGTGGAAGGAGGAAAAGTGAAAGCCATGGGCTTCGGAGCAGCCACTGTTACTGCCACTTGTATAGAGACTGGCAATAAATCGACTATCGACTTGACTGTAGCCTCAGGTTTTTATGTATGGGATGCCACAACAGACTTTGAGGGATGGGCTATCAATAGTAATATTGGCTCTATGGAGCGTAAAGACGGAAAACTGGTTATGACCGTGACTGCTGATAATAATAAGCGCGTGTATATGCAAAGAGTCTATAGTACGGTAGCTAATCAGATGGATATGAATTTTAAAGATTATCCGGTGATTGCCATGAAATGCACAGATATACCATCGGGTGCACAATATACTCTTAATCTTGCTAACTTGGGAAATACCATAAATATCGCACCGGCTATGAAAGTTGAGAAATTGTCAGATGGTACACAACTGGTTTATTATGACGCATCTTCCTTAGCACAGTTTACCAATACAGAAGGGGTCGTTCCGATTAGAGCCTTTATGTTCAAGATATTAAAAGTCGATATTCCTTCATTCTCGGCAGACTGGATACGTACATTTAAGAGTGTAGAAGAAATGATGACGTTTTCAGAGGTTGAGGCTGGGAAATAATATGGACTTATATTCACCTTATAGTTAAATGATTATGAAGATAGATTATATAAAGAATCAGATAAAGGTAGCAGGCATGGTGATTGCCTGCACCTCACTATGCTCGTGTAACAGTGAAATAGAAGATGGGACGACCGATATAGATAGTTGGCCGTTGCCTCGCATAGAAGTGACCTACCCTACGGAATTTGAACACCCGGGAGTTGTTTTTACTGTAGAAGACATCGAGCGTTTTCGTAAGATTGCTACCCAACAGATACAACCACAATATGCGGGTTATGAATTATTGAGCGCGGATAAACTCTCTCAAAGTACATATATAATGAATGGTCCTTATGATGAAATTTATGCCGGTGAAGATGCTTCTCATCCGAACATCATGAATCAATTTGGAAACGATTTTGCGGCAGCTTGTCAGAATGCCATTATGTTTGCTGCTACACAACAAAAAGGCTATGCTGATAAGTCAATGGAGATAATACGTGGCTATTCCGCCAGCCTTAAAAAGCCTGTCTATAGTGCGAGACAAGCCGGTTTGGATCATGTATTGATGGTGGGTAACTTATGCATAAAACTAGTTTATGCTGTTGAGCTTATGCGATATCTTGATGGTTCCGGGATGACGAATGAGGACTTTCAGGGAGCATGTGATATGTTTAAGCGGTGTTTTATTCCCGTATTAGATGATTTCTTCTCTATCACAGAGCCTAAGAATAAGGCAGTCGGTAACTTTGGCGCATCTGCCATTAACTGTTACATGGCCATGGCGATTGTATTGGATGATATGGAAATGTATAAGAAAGCTATAGATATTTATCTTTACGGATATGAAAATGGTTCTATACGTTATTATATAGATGGAGAAACTGGACAATGTCAGGAAAGTGGTCGTGACCAAACACATGCACAGTTGGGATTAGGTATGATGTCCATGCTTTGTGAGACGGCCTGGAAACAAGGTACTGATCTCTACGGTGTGTTAGACAACCGCTTGCTGAAAGGCTATGAATATACAGCTAAATATAATTTAGGGTATGATGTGCCATTCAAGTATATGCCGGAACTCACCGGGAAGTATAATTGGTATGAAATAGACGAAGTAGACAAGAAAGAGGTAGCCAGTGGTCAGAGACCTGAATCAAGACGTGGTAAATTTGCTCCTGTCTATGAGCGGGTGTACAATCATTATGCGACACGTTTAGGATTGGGAATGCCTTATGTGAAAGAAGTCTTAGAAACAAAGGTTCGTCCTGAAAACGCCGGTACTGATATTGCTCATTTGGGGTATGGGACTTTTCTGTATTGTAGCGAAGGTTTTGAATAGTAGTTTATGAAAAGACTGTTTTTTATATTCATTTCTTTCTGCATGGCGGCGGCTCTGTCCGCCCAATTGCAGGAAAGAATGGTTAAAGTGAATGTTGTACCTGATCATGTCGATTGGAAGTACGAACTGGGTGAGAAGGTGAAATTCAACGTTGTGGTGACAAAGAATCGTGTACCTCAAGAAAATGTGACTGTATGGTATGAAGTTGCTCAGGATATGATGCATCCGTTACTCAAAGATACCATTGTCTTGGAAAATGGTGTGCTGACATTGGATGCCGGAACCATGAAAACTCCTGGCTTTTTGCGTTGTCGTGTCTGGACAAAATATGACGGTAGAACTGTTGAAGGACGGGCTACGGCTGCCTTTGAACCTGAGAAGATAAAACCGACAGCTGTTTTGCCAAACGATTTCAATACTTTCTGGGAAAATGCCAAACAGGAGAATGTTCGAATTCCTATGAATGCGAAATTGCGTTTACTGCCCGAACGTTGTACCGAGAAGGTGAATGTTTATGAATGGAATGTACAGAACTACCGTTTGAACAGCCGGGTATATGGTATTCTTTGTGTGCCGGTAAAGCCCGGGAAGTATCCTGCTTTATTGCGGGTACCGGGGGCGGGAGTACGGGGATATGCCGGTGCAATTGTAGAAGCGGAAAAAGGTATGATTACGTTGGAAATTGGCATTCATGGTATTCCGGTAACATTAGAACCGTCCGTTTATGCTAGTTTGAGCCAGGGAGGTCTTTATCGATATCAATATCAGAATTGGGACAATCGTGATGAAGTTTATTATAAACGCGTCTATATGGGATGTGTACGTGCGGTAGATTATCTTTGTTCTATGAAAGAATTTGATGGCAGCAACCTCTTGGTGCAGGGAGGTAGTCAGGGAGGTGCGTTAGCCATCGTCACGGCGGTTCTTAATCCGCGTGTGACAGGAGTCGTTAGCTTCTTTCCGGCACTTAGCGATTTGAGCGGCTATGAGAAAGGACGGGCAGGTGGATGGCCGCATTTATTCAGAGATTCCACCGATGCTGTCGAAATCAGAAAGAAGAAATTGGAAGTATCTTCTTATTATGATGTGGCTAATTTCGCAAAGCAGCTGAAAGTCCCGGTCTTCTTCTATTTAGGATATAACGACATGGTATGTCCTCCTACTTCCACATTTTCTGTATATAACGTAATTACTTCCCCTAAAGAGATTGTGATAATGGAGGAAGCCGAGCACTATGCTTATCCGGAACATTGGTCACAGGCTTTGCAATGGATTTATTCTAAACAGGGAATGTGAGAGGGGCTCTTATGATTCGTATGTTACTACTCATATAAGATTTGTACCTGTTTTATTGTCATACTGTCAGGGATACACTCAAGTAGATGAATATCAGCACTCTGTCACCTGACAATAACCATTGATAATAGGCTGATAATAAAATATCCCGACTTTTATTGTCAGCCTTACTTTTATCTCTTATAATACCTTTATAACCTGATAAACAGTACCTTTATAAGTATGCTTCGAAGGAATGCCGCATTTTTGCAGCAATCTCCCGAAGTGATATACTTTGTTATCGGACAATGAAATACCGCTTTTTTTCTTCAGAAAATTCAAGATTTCGACTGGAGTAAGAAATTCCCCTTCCTCTTTCGTTTGCGCAGTCTTGAAATACTGATAAAACAATTGCAACATAGCTGGTGTTTGCTCAAACTCACGGTTATTTTCAGTCATAATCTGCTCATCTTCACTGTCAAACCAGTATCGTTCACCATGATAAATCTCGTGTATGGCTTGTGCATAAAGCTGTTCATAATCTATCGGCTGTGTAGTGTCGATGTTTCCTGTCACTTCAATACAAATGAAACGGCGGCTTCCCGAAGGATCAGTCAACAAATCCTTCTGATTGCTTGTACCGATAAATGAAGCATACCGCTGCAATTCAAGTACCGAGCGACCGTGCGGTTTCCGTAGATTGACCACAGGCTTTTGAAGAATATGTTTCAGAAATCCCTGTTGTGGCAGGGTAATCTGGTCAAACTCATCGATGTTGATGAGCGCAAATCGATTCAGATACAGTTCTGCGTCCCGTTTTTGGCTGAAATCAATACTGTCTGTATAGTAAGCGCGAAGTGCAGGTGGAATCATTTCACGACAGAAAGTTGATTTATGAGTTCCCTGGCGGCCCACTAATATGGGTGACGTATTGTTCGCGTGCATTTTATCTACCCCTCTCCAATGTGAAACCATATTCAGGAACCAACGGTGGAAAAGTAATTCCCAATGCGGATTTTTGCAAGGAACCCTGTTTGCCAAAGCATGAATACGGTCTTTGCCGTCCCAATGAGGCAGATGAAACAGGAACTCTTCCAACGGATTGTAGATTGGCACACGGTTGGAATGTAAGTATCGGTCTATGTCCCTGTCCCATACGCCAATACCTTCGGATTGGGCATCAAGCATGATACTGTTTTGTGCCCGTTTGTCAATAGGATGAAAATAAAACTGAAACGAGAAACGCTCCCGATATTCCACTTCCCCGATCTGCGTATTATAACGGAACTCATAACGACGGTTCATAAATTCATCCATTTGCAGGCTAAGACGTTGCTCTTTAGTCAGGCAGCTGCTTTTGGGCACTCCCTTACATTCCTTATATACGTTTCTTATCATTTCGCGTACCAGCATCGGATTTTTTCTTTTGTAATAACGCGTGATGGTTCGTCGGGTTACCTCCTCTTCCGGGATGCCAGAGTAGTAACAATTTTCGGCAAGCGGGACTACTAATGTTTGCAAATCATGATCGTTTCGATGCCAGTCCGTTTCCATTTCTTCGAATGTTTTCCGCAATGCCGCTTCATAAAGCAATGCTACCGTATCTTCCGTGTCATACCCCGGCAGTGCTCGATTCAGCGGAGATGCTTCAGTGCTCGATTTCTCATGATAAGTCATCTCGCCGGGCATACCGATGGGCTGTGAAAGATAGAAAGGTACGGGAGCGGGACGATAAATCAAGTCCGGATCATAACTAAGACGTGAGAATTGTTCCAGTTTCGGCTCTTTTAATAGAATGTTGAAGGGAAGTTGAGGCTGATAACATTTAATGGCAAGCCGGTAAGCATGTGCCTGAAACACTTCGGCTTCTTCCGTTGTTTGCGGTAAAGTGCCGTCCGGACGGGTGAAGCAAGTCCATATCTTGACGCTTTTACCACTTGCTCCCATAAAAGCCAGCATTGTTTGGGGAAGTTCGGCAGCCTTTTGCTTCACGATTTCCACTTCTGTCTTTCCGGCTAGCGGACCGATGGTCAGTTCTACAATGCCATTGTAGGTTTTCATTCGCTTCACTCCGTTCACTCGCCCGAAGGCTGCTGCGGGAATCACTCGTGGTAGTTTGCTGGCGAGGGAACAAGGCTCATCGGGTAGAACAAAATGCAGGGCCTGACGTAATCCGGTTACCGGGCGGAGCTTAGTTTCTTTTTTCATTTTTTCTATCAGCAGGTCGATGTCTGTTACGCTTAGTGCCTCCGTATCTCCGTTTTCCCTGATTTGTGTAATCTTCATTTTTCTTCTCTTGATATTTAATGAGAGTAAGTGTTTGTTATTGGTTTCAAAGGTACGGATAAGGTATCTGTAAAGCAAACTATTTGCGCTTTATCGCGATAAAGAATGTGCTTTCTTGTTATACTCTATTCAAGAAGGCGGACTTGAAACATTAACAAGCAAGTAAAGATATGCTCGCCACTGTGTATTGTTGCATAAAGACACCGTTATTCTTACGTTAACTTACCGCAGGGAAAACGCATTATACTCTTTCCTTAATCTTTTATACATTTATCTTACACCAATATTGTCTTTTCATCTTATTAATAAGATATTTATCTTTCATTTACAATATTATTTGAGTACATTTACGTGATTATAAATCACAATTAAAATGAAGCAAGAAACTAAAAGAAAGATTGAGATCAGCAACCTACATGAATTTGCTGATTCATTAATATTGATAGATAACCGGATAGACCGTTGTAAAAAACATCAGGCCAGTACCATTGTTCTTATTGCAATTTCTGCTGTTATATGTGGCGCTGATACTTGGAATTCAATAGAAGACTTTGGTAAAAGTAAAGAATCTTTTTTTGCAGCCAAGCTTTCCAATTTTAATGGTATCCCTTCCCATGATACATTTAATCGCTTTTTCTCGGCATTAGATCCTTTAAAATTTGAAGAATCTTATAGGCAATGGGTCCAAAGCATTCTCAAATGTTATTCGGGGCATATAGCCATTGATGGTAAAACCATACGAGGAGCCTATGAATCCGAACAGGACAAGCGTCATCGTAAACAAGGAGTGCTTCCTGATTCGAATACGGGAAAGTACAAATTGCATGTCATCAGTGCATTTGCAACAGAACTGGGAATCTCCCTTGGACAGTTATGTACACAAGAAAAGGAAAATGAGATAGTTGTCATTCCTAAATCAAGTCCGGATCATAACTAAGACGTGAGAATTGTTCCAGTTTCGGCTCAATTGCATAGAATGTTGAAGGGAAGTTGAGGCTGATAACATTTAATGGCAAGCCGGTAAGCATGTGCCTGAAACACTTCGGCTTCTTCCGTTGTTTGCGGTAAAGTACCGTCCGGACGGGTGAAGCAAGTCCATATCTTGACGCTTTTACCACTTGCACCCATAAAAGCCAGCATTGTTTGGGGAAGTTCGGCTGCCTTTTGTTTTACGATTTCCACTTCTGTCTTTCCGGCTAGCGGACCGATGGTCAGTTCTACAATGCCATTGTAGGTTTTCATTCGCTTCACTCCGTTCACTCGTCCGAAGGCTGCTGCGGGAATCACTCGTGGTAGTTTGTTGGCGAGGGAACAAGGCTCGTCGGGTAGAACAAAATGCAGGGCCTGACGTAATCCGGTTACCGGGCGGAGCTTGGTTTCTTTTTTCATTTTTTCTATCAGCAGGTCGATGTCTGTCACGCTTAGTGCCTCCGTATCTCCGTTTTCCCTGATTTGTGTAATCTTCATTTTTCTTCTCTTGATATTTAATGAGAGTAAGTGTTTGTTATTGGTTTCAAAGGTACGGATAAGGTACTTGTAAAACAAACTATTTGCGCTTTATCGCGATAAAGAATGTGTTTTCTTGTTATACTCTATTCAAGAAGGCGGACTTGAAACATTAACAAGTAAGTAAAGATATGCTCGCCACTGTGTATTGTTGCATAAAGACACCGTTATTCTTACGTTAACTTACCGGTATTGGTAGTTCGCCACGGCCGTGACGAGATCTTCCCACGGCCGTGGTAGGAATTCGTCACGGCTGTGGAAAGAAGTCACCACGGCCGTGGGAAGGTGAAGATACCGGCACTTTAGCTGAACAATACTGCTGCCTTAGCTGAACAATACTTTTACTTTAGCAGGACAATACCTGCTTCTTTAGTGAAAGATACCAGATGCGCAGCATTCATTTAACGGGGGCGACATTCGCTTCGTAGCGAGTTTATATTTTTTATACGCTCTTTGCTAATATTGAACTTCCTCTCTTTCAAAATAGAAAAGCAGGGTGTATTGAATTTCTTATGGGAACTTTTTTACAGATAAAAAAAGCATATCCCTGTACTTACGCTATTGGTAGTTCACCAGGCCGTGAAACATCTTAAGAAGCGTTAGGAATTTGAAACGGAATATGGAATTGCAGTACCACCTCCTGGGAAATCTAGCACCAGTAGCAGAACAATACTGCTGCTTTAGCAGAACAATACTGCTGCTTTAGCCGAACAATGCTGCTGCTTTAACGGAACAATACTGTTACTTTAGCAGAACAATACCTGCTTCTTTAGTGAAAGATACCGGATGTGCAGTACTCATTTAACTACTCATTTAACGGGGCGACATTCGCTTCGTAGCGAGTTTATATTTCTTATAGGCTCTTTGCTAATATTGAACTTCCTCTCTTTCAATACAAAACTTCCTGTATTTATTTCCGTATTTCCACTTTGTTTCGAAAAAAAAGCATATCTTTGTCATACGCTTTCTGTTCACCAGCGTGATGAAACAGGTAAGAAGCGTTTTTTATTTATAAATAGGAATATTATTGCATTATCCCTCGTATTTGAAATCTAGCAAGTTTCTGTCCGTAGAGGGGGGGCAACAGATATTCCACGTGAACGGTCGTATGTCAACATATCGATGAAAGATGTGTTATATATACACAATTAGCGTGGATGTCTGTTGTTATCATTATCTTTCGGACGGGTTTGCTAGGCCTCAAATACGGATAATGATTCAACAGCATTCACGCTTTTTTTGTATCCGGTTGGTTTCATAACCCTTAAAAATCCCCAACCCCAATCTCCTGTCCGCCCGGAATACAAAAAGCGCGAATGTTTGTTGAATCAACATCAACAGAGCACTATTTATTCCTTGTTGTATAACAAATTAAAAACAAACACTATGTCACAATGGATTAGCATAGAAGCGGCAGCCGAGAAATACCGACTCGAAAAAGAGTATATCTGGCTCTGGGTGGAAATGAAAAAAATCACAGTGTCTTATGAGAACGATACAGTTTCCATAGATGATGATAGTATCCAGCAATTCATAAAACGGACTAAGCTGGGAATTACGTCTGAATATATCGATGAATTAGAGCAACTTTGCATGGAAAAAAACAAAACCAGCAGATTGTATGCTTCACTCTTGAATATGCGGGATCAGGAATTAATGGCAATTAGAGGCCAAAGTTCGCGACTGGACGGTTTATGGAAAATGGTGGAGGAACAATACGAAAGACTGCGATCCTTCGAGAAGAATTCTATGTCGGACAACGCTATTTGTAGCAACTGCTGGATCAGAAAGATATGCAGGAGATTGAAACGAATTCTATAATTCTGCTGTGAATTTAATCTATTAAATAACAGGCTGACAATAAAAGTACGATCTTTTTATTGTCAGCTATTGTCATAGCTTATTGTCAGGGTGCAATGAGTTGCTAGTCACCGTATTATCCAGCCAAAACTCCTGCTGACAATAAGAACCCTCCAATTTATATGTAAACCTAAAACCTATGAAACTTTTCTGTTATTAATTACACGCATGGCCGCAGTATAGTATTCGCAAGGAACAGAAATCAAAATACTGTTTAAACCATTGTCTTTCGTTGACACTTGAATATAAGCTGCATTCAATAAACTCTTTACGCTGGCTACCTCCCAAGGACTACCAGCAAAAACTTTGACTTGAGAAATCTTTCTACTTGTAATCATGATCTTTATAGTGTGTTTTTGTTTTTACTGCGACAAAGATAAGAGAGAAAAGCAACATAGAGGTGCAATATTGTTTCATATATAGTATACAAATGATTCATTGAATCAGGATTTGTATTAATTGACCAGTTTTTTGCGTTAATAAGAGTTGTTTTCTCTCACATCATTCATTTCTTATTTTGCGTATTTGTTATTGTTTCTACAAGGCTATTGATATAAACCTCTATATTATCATAGGCAGTACTTAGATTTCTTCCGTTTGCATCATATTTGTTTGGGTTCAATCCGTTGGCGGTTTCCCATTCGTCAGGCATGCCGTCATTGTCAGAATCAGTAATTTGTGGCAATGATTTTAATGTTGGCCATGCGCTCCAGTCGCTACCAGCTCCGGAAGGCTTTAGGTCTTTCTGACTATCGATAAGTCCGCCCTTAGGATAATTCTGACTTTTCCAATGGATGATACCTTTGTCGCAATGTTCACAAGGACCGTTCGGACAGGGTTCATCTCCTAATCCGTTGTGTTCGTTCTTTCCGATGAATTGTGCCGTTCCTGTGCGTGTCTCTTCAACGATACGAGTATCTATATCATCTCGTTTGAGACTGCAACCCGCATATTTCAACACCAGTTCGTAAGCTTTTTGTGCCGTGTGGGTAGTTACCGCATCTACTTCTACCGGAGTATCCCGTTTCAGTTCATCAAGAGAGTGACCGGTGTTGTTACGGATACCAGTCCAGTTGTCTTTGTTCACTTTTGCGGCTGCTGCTTCTGTCAGTTGGTTTCCTGCCTCGAAGTAATTCCGGCTGATATGATACTGTCCCAATACCCCTTTGATCGGTGCAAAATCTCCATCAGAAGAGCTGATGTCGATAGCCATCACACGGTTGGCCACTTTGGCATCCGTAGCGGGTCCGGGTTTGTAGTAGTTGTCCACAATGTTAATACCCATTGCTGCTCCGCCATAACATCCGTTACCGCTCCAGTTATAAATAACATTATTACGCATATCAGTACGTTCCTGACCTTGATATTTTACTCCGGAACCGAAACGTGGTGTGCGACTGTCATGGTGTGCCATCAGATTATGATGATAGGAAGCGTTGACTCCTCCCCAAATACCGCCATATCCATGAGGGCCTTTGGTATGTCCCGATAAGCGGAGACTTTCTGAAATAATACACCATTGCATAGTAAAGTTAGTATTATCATAGAATGAAGCACATTCGTCAGTGCTCCAACTGATGGAACAATGGTCAATCATGATATTGTTTTTCTGGCGTCCTCCCAGAGCATCTGCACCGTCGGAAGCCGAAGAGCCCAGTAAATCCGTATCTCCCATTCGGAAACGCAGGTATCGTAGAATTACATTATCGGCCGATACATTTACTGGAAAGTGAGCCAGGCAGATACCGTCTCCGGGAGCTGTCTGGCCGGCTATCGTGACATCACCGTTCCGAATGTCCAGTGTTGATTTTAGATAAATGGTGCCGGATATACAGAAGATAATTATACGAGGCTCCTTTTGTTCGATGGCATACCGGAGGGTACCCGGTGCTTTGGAGTCTTCCAGGGATCTGACAATATATACCTTTCCACCTCTTCCTCCTGTAGTGTTCATTCCTCCTCCTTCAGCTCCGGGAAAGGCATATGCTGTTTCTTCTACTGGTGGAGATACGGAGGGAGAATCCGGTGGAGTCTCCTGTTCTTTATTATCTTCATTGACTGAAGATGTGGAACAGGAGGAGAACGATTCTACTTGTGTGGCAAACAGTAGTGCCACGAAAATGAATTTTACCTTGTTGTTTTTCATATCTTACCTGATTTTTTATAAAATGTGATGATAGTGATACTGATACAAATGTAAGTGGATAGAATTTGATAGACAACTGGTTGCATAGATAGTGCACCAGATTGCACAAAAAGTCCGCAACTTTTGAATGATATTAAAAAAGTCCACGCAAACAAACAAATAGTGAGAAAGTATTCATGTTGTTCCGTATACTTTTGTAACGTGAAATAGTAACTGCTCAAGGCAGGACGACCAAATAATAATGGAATAAGAATCTATCATTAAGAATATAACAAATAATTTATGAAAGCACATTTATTTTCAAAGATGTCCCAAGGACTATTGTTGTTATCAGCTTTGCTGGCAACAAGTTGCAAGGAAAGTAGCAATAACTTTTTTGTTCCCGACCATGAAGCCCCTTCTTTGGTGTCTGTTACTCCTGCAAATGGTGAAACGGCAGAAGAAAACAATACGATTCTGCTTACTTTTAACGAGTATGTGAAAGCGGGAGAAGGGAAAGCGAATTTTAATGGCGAGGAAGTGGAGTTGACTTTCAAAGGTAAAACAGCGTCTTACGCTTATACTGCTTTGGACTATAATCAGGCCTGTCAGTTCAGCCTCCCCAAAGGTGCAGTCATAGACTTTCAGGGAAATGTATTCGAAGGTGTCAGTATTCAGTTTACAATCAGAGAACGTCCTCAACCGGAAGCACGCATATTTGATGCGGTGGTCAGTCCTGACGGAAAGGGAAATTATACCAGTATACAGAAAGCAGTAGATAATGTCCCCTCGAAAAGAACGGAACCCTGGCTCATTTTCGTGATGAACGGAACGTATGAAGAACAAATTATCATTCCTGAAGACAAACCGTATATTCATCTCATCGGACAGGATGTGGATAAGACAATTGTCAAGTTACGGATTAACAGCTCAACCGAAGCCAGTGCGACTGATCCGGATGTGTGGAAGTACTCTTATAAGAACTTAGGAAAAACGGAAGCCGCTATGGTATCAGTGAAAGCTACGGATTTTTACGCAGAGAATATATCTTTTGTAAACGGATATGGCAAAGAATTGCAGAAAGGTCCTATGGCATTGGCAATGTATACCCAGAATGACCGCAACTCATTCAATAATTGCAAATTCCTCTCGTACCAAGATACCTGGCAGACCGGACCTAAATCGGATAACGGCAGACTGTATGCACAGAATTGCTGGATTGAAGGAGCCGTTGATTACTTCTATGGAAACGGGAATTGCTTCCTCGAACATTGCACCTTTTATAATATGAGGGATGGCGCAATTATTGTTGCTCCTTCTCATAAAGTAGGAACACGCTGGGGATATGTGATGAATAATTGCGTAGTGGATGGAAATGAATTGGCTGATACAGAAAGAGTCAAGTTGGGACGTCCCTGGCATAATTCTCCGATAGCTGTATATCTCAATACCATCTTTAATATAAAAATAGCTCCGGAAGGATGGACGGATATGGGAGCTATTCCTCAAATGTTTGCTGAATATAACAGTAAAGATAAAGAAGGGAATACAGTCGATTTAAGCCAGCGTAAAACGCAATATACTTACCAGGATGAACAAGAGAATCCGGTGACAGGCATTTGTCAGGCTGTTCTTTCGGCAGGTGAGGCGGCGCGGTATACATACGAAAACGTTGTTCGCGAGGGCGATAATTGGGACCCGAAGAAATATATGGAACAAGTTTCCGCACCGGAAAATCTGAAAAGAGAAAACGGAGTATTAAGTTGGGATGCTTCGAAATATGCGATTTGTTATTTGGTGATTGCAAATGATGAAACAGTACAAATAACCAAAGAAACGTCTTGTAATATTGAGACAGGAAAGACGTATCAGGTGAAGGCTGTCAGCGAGTACGGGTCTTTGAGTGAACCTTCGCAGGAATGATGACAATTAAAAACTTTAAAATATGAAAACGATAAGCAAAGTATTCAGTTGTATATTGGCTTTTTCTTCTCTGTTGGGGAGTGTGGAAGGGCAAAACAGGTATAAAATATGGTATGATAAACCCGCTTCTTATTGGGAAGAAGCGCTTCCGATTGGTAATGGACGGATTGCAGCAATGGTGTTCGGTGATCCCCAACTGGAACAAATACAGTTGAACGAAGAAACAGTGTCGGCAGGCTCTCCCTACCAAAACTATAATGAAGAAGCGAAAGCGGCTTTGCCGGAAATGCGGCGGTTGATTTTTGAAGGAAAATACGAAGAAGCGCAGAACATGGCGGCAACGAAGATTCTTTCACAAGTGGGGAATGAAATGCCTTATCAGACGGTAGGTCGTCTGAATATCCGTTATCAAGACCACAAAAAGGTAAGTAATTACTACCGTGACCTGGATATAAGCAATGCAATGACTGTGACCCGCTACAAAGTAGACGGAGTGGAATTTACTGAAGAAACATTTGCATCATTTACCGATCAGCTGGTTATCAGGCATATCAAATCATCTAAACCGGGAGCAATCAATTGCGAACTGTTTTTTAATACACCGATGAGAGATCCGAAGCGTAGTATCTATGGAAAGAAGGGGTTGCGTTTGGAAGGTATTACGCATGGCAGTCGTTATTTTCCGGGAAAGGTGCACTATTGCGCTGACTTGGATGTGAAAAACAAAGGCGGAGAAGTGACAATGGCTAATGATACGCTGCTTAGTGTTCAGGGCGCCAGCGAACTTACATTGTACATCTCGATGGCAACAAACTTCGTCAATTATAAAGATATATCGGGTGATCCGTATCAGCGGAATAAAACCTATCTGAAAAATGCGGAGAAGGAGTATGATAAGGCGAAAGCTGCCCATATAGCTGCTTATCAGGAGCAATTCAACCGTGTGACTTTGGATTTGGGTGAAACTTCCCAGGTTAATAAACCGATGGATGTACGTATCAAGGAGTTTTCTTCATCCTATGATCCGGCATTGATAGCGTTGTATTTCCAGTATGGACGTTACTTATTAATTGCATCTTCACAGCCCGGATGCCAGCCCGCCAACTTGCAGGGCAAATGGAATCATAACCCGGGACCTCCCTGGAGCTGCAATTATACAACGAATATTAATGCTGAAATGAATTACTGGCCGGCGGAAATCACCAACTTGGCCGAACTTCATAAACCATTCATCCAGATGGTACGTGAATTAAGCGAGAATGGGCGTGAAGCTGCGAGCCGGATGTATGGTTGTCGTGGCTGGGTATTGCATCATAATACGGATTTGTGGCGTATGACGGGTGCGGTGGACCGTCCTTATTGTGGAACGTGGCCTGTGGCTAACGCATGGCTTTGCCAGCATTTATGGGACCGTTATTTGTTTTCCGGTGATAAGAAATATTTGGAGGAAGCATATCCGATGATGAAAAGCGCTTCGGAGTTCTTTGTCGACTTTTTGGTACGCGACCCGAATACAGGTTATTTGGTTGTTACTCCTTCCAATTCACCCGAAAATTCTCCGCGCTGGATAAAGAAAAAAAGTAATCTTTTTGCAGGAATTACGATGGATAATCAGTTGGTTTTTGATTTATTTTCAAATACATGCGAAGCTGCCAAAGTGCTGAACGCAGATACCGATTTTTGTGATACATTGAAGAATATGCGCCGGCAGTTGCCTCCGATGCAGGTAGGGCAGTACGGACAATTGCAGGAATGGTTTGAAGACTGGGATCATCCTAATGATCGTCACCGGCACATCTCTCATCTTTGGGGGCTATATCCCGGTTATCAGATTTCTCCTTATCGCTCTCCGGTACTCTTTGAAGCTGCAAAAAATACATTGATACAACGGGGGGATCCTTCTACCGGTTGGTCAATGGGATGGAAAGTTTGTTTTTGGTCTCGTATGCTTGACGGGGATCATGCTTATCAGTTGATAAAGAATCAGTTGACTTATGTCAGTCCTGAAATACAGAAAGGACAGGGAGGCGGAACGTATCCTAATTTGTTCGACGCGCATCCACCTTTCCAAATAGATGGGAACTTTGGTTGCACGGCTGGTATTGCCGAAATGTTGGTGCAAAGTCATGACGGTGCGATTCATCTGTTGCCTTCGTTGCCTTCGGAATGGAAGAGCGGGACAGTGAAAGGGTTGCGTGCCCGAGGAGGTTTTTTGATTGATGAATTGACCTGGAAGGACGGTAAGCTGGTAAAAGCTGTGTTACGTTCGGAAATTGGAGGCAATCTGCGTCTGCGCTCTTACTGGAAATTGGCTGCTGAAGGAGCATCGTTGAAACAGAAGAAGGAAGAAGAAGCGAATCCGAACGCATTATTTAAAGTACAGCAAATCTCACGTCCGATGATTAGTGAGAAAGCGCCTTTAAAAGGAGTGGCATTACGTGATACTTATTTGTATGATGTGGATACACGCGAAGGAGAAGTGATAATTATTACAGTAAAATAAGGCATTCTATATAAAAAGTCCACGCTTTTGCATAAATAATGAGTGGAAAACAGCTGTAAAAGTGTGACTTTTGTAACATCAAAAATGAAACAAATTAATCAAGATAATACTATGGATGTACAAAGACATTTATTTTTGCGAAGATGCTTCGCGTATATATGTTGCTTGCTCTTGTGCTTTATAACGGCGACAACAGTATATGCACAGAAGGTATCTGTGAAAGGAACAGTGGTGGATACCAACGGCGATGCTATTATTGGTGCTAGTGTGAAGGTGTTGAAAAAGTCCTCCGTCGGTACAATTACCGACTTGGATGGAAATTTCACTTTGTCTGTTCCCGAAGATGCAACAAAGTTGGAAATTAGTTTTGTAGGAATGAAATCAGTTGTTGCGACTGTGAAACCGGGCAAACATCTGAAAGTTGTGTTGGAAGAAGACAATCAGACTTTGGACGAAGTGGTAGTGGTAGGGTACGGAACCTCACGCCGCGGAGATTTGACCGGTGCGATTTCTTCAGTGAGTGAGAAGGTTTTGAAGGATATTCCGATAACTTCTGCGGCTGCGGCTATTACAGGAAAACTGGCAGGTGTGAATGTAGTGGCTACTGATGGATCGCCCGATGCAACAATCCAGATTACAGTACGTGGTGGTGGTTCTATTACCCAGGACAATTCACCGTTATATATTGTTGACGGTTTTCAGGTGAGTAATATCAATGATATTCCTCCCGGTGATATTCAAAGCATTGATGTTTTGAAAGATGCTTCTTCTACCGCCATCTATGGAGCTAAAGGTGCGAACGGCGTTATTCTTGTTACTACAAAAAGCGGTAAGGCGGGAAAAACAGAAATCTCATTCAATGCTCACTGGGGTGTCAGTAATGTGTATAATCTGACGGGGGTACTTTCACCTTACGAATACTACTGTTATCAGAAAGAACTTGATCCGGGCACCTCTCTGACCAGTAGCATTAATTCGATGTATGGACGTTGGGACGACCGCAATATTTATCGTTCGGTAGAAGGCACGAACTGGCAGGATAAAGTATATGGAAACACCGGATTCAAACAAAGCTATAACGTTGGTATAACAGGAGGAACGGATGCCACATTGCGTTATAATTTGAGTTATACGCGGGATGATGAGAAGTACATTATGCTCAACTCCAATTATGTGAGGGATAACTTGAGTGTGAAGATGGATAAAAAGTTGAGTAACAAATTGAAGTTTGAGTTTTCCAGCCGTTTGACTAGAATGGTGATTGACGGTGCGGGTACCAATGGAGGTAAATTGAGAGATGCCGTTCTTTTCTCGCCAATCAACAGCCTTGCAAGTATAGATGCGGGAGATGCTTTGGGGGGTGAAATTGATTACTCGGATGATGCATTGTTATCATCATTGAATGATCCTGTATATAATACGGTGAATGAGTATAAGAAGCAAAACCAGTTTTCTATGACTTATAATGCCGGCTTTAACTGGGAAATTGTTAAAGGATTGACTTATCAGCTGAAAGGTAGTTACGCATACACTTATAATTATACCGATAATGTCTGGTTAAAGAAAACCGGAGAGTCGAGCTCCAATGCCGGTCAGCCCGTAGCCAAACGTACGGATGAGAAAGGTGCACGATGGAACTTGCAGAACATATTGAGTTACCGGTTCTCTCTGAAAAAGAATCACCGTCTTGATCTGATGGCCGGACATGAAATGGTGAGTAATTACAGAAATCAGATGATTGCCTCATCCAAATATTATCCTATGGATTTTACGGCGAGCGAAGTGTTGGCTATGTGGAACTATGGAGAATCCCAACCAACGTATACCACTCTTGGTGAACCTTCTCGTACGGCATCTTACTTCGGTCGTTTAAACTATGCTTTCAAAGACCGGTACATGTTCACTTTTACAGCCCGTGCCGACGGAACGAATGTGTTCGCTCCTGAAAACCGTTGGGGATTTTTCCCGGGTATGGCATTGGCATGGCGCATTTCCCAGGAAAAATTTATGAAGCAGACGGAAGACTGGCTGGATAATCTGAAACTTCGTGTGAGTTACGGGTCAGTTGGTAATGCGCGTGTCAATTCATACTGGAGACAGGATTATAAAATGGAATCTTCTGCCAATAGGCAATATTATCTAAATGAAACAGTACAGAGTGCCCTGAAATTGCAGAACACCTTGCGGAACGAGAATCTGACTTGGGAAACGAAGTTATCCTCTAATGTGGGAATAGATGCCAGCCTCTTTAATAGCCGTTTGAATGTGACGGTTGACTTCTATAATGATATAACGAAAGATTTAATCTTACGCATGGATCTTCCTTCAAATTCGGGATATGAATATCAGTATCAGAATGTAGGCCGCAGTACGAACAGGGGAGTTGAACTTACGCTTAGCGGAACGATTATCAATAGTAAAGATTTCTATCTGGGCGCTAACTTCAATATATCATTCAATAAAAATATAGTGAATAAACTGGATGGAACGGCAACCGTATTGAGTGCGCAATCCAACTGGCGACCGGATATCGGCTCTGATGATTTTCGTGCTATTGTAGGTCAGGCGGTAGGACAGATTTATGGATTCGAAGTAGAGGGCTTTTATTCTGTAGACGACTTTACGTTTGATGAGAATACGAAAAAATGGATACTGAATGAAGGGGTAGTAGACGACAGGGCTTTGTTCTCTAATGACTTGCCTAACTTTGGTCCGGGCTTTATCAAACTGAAAGATCAGAATAATGACGGTGTGATTGACGCGGATAATGACCGTAAAGTGATCGGTAGTGTACAGCCAAAGCATATTGGCGGATTCGGGCTGAATGCTGCATGGAGAGGGTTTGACCTGGCAGCTATGTTCAATTGGTCGTATGGTAATAAAGTATATAATGCCAATAAGATTATGGCATCCACTCATACGAATCGTAAATATAATAATATCAGGGATTTTATGAGCCTGGAAAACCGTTGGTCGATTATTGATCCGGAAACGGGTGCCAATGTAATGTATGGTAATGATGCTAATCCGGAGCGCTTTGTTGAAATCAATTCCAAAGCCTCTATCTGGATGCCTATGATGGGGCGTACGCTTGTGACGGACTGGGCGATTGAAGATGGTTCTTTTTTGCGTTGTAGTAACCTGACGTTAGGGTATACGCTTCCGGTTACTGTGACTCGTAAGCTAGGAGTCAAGAATCTGCGCGTGTATGCTACGGCCAATAACCTATTTTGCTGGACAGCTTATTCCGGACAGGATCCTGAAGTGAGCACACAACGTTCTACCCCTTTGACTCCGGGTGTGGATTATTCTGCATATCCGAAAGCACATTCTTATGTATTTGGTCTTAATGTTACTTTTTAATACTTGAAAAATGAAAATACAGAAACTATTTTTAGCGGTTTTATCCTCCTCTGTGTTATGCACTTCGTGTATGGATAATTTTTTGGATACGGAAAGTCCTTCTATTCCAAGTGATGAGAATCTGTTTAAATCGACAGCTCTGACGGAAGCAGCCCTGATGGGTGTGTATGCGACAATGACGGACACCTATATATATGGTCAGAAACTGTGTGTCAACTGGCAGGGAGCTTCTGACGTGGAGGTTGGCTCGGGTGCGTTTTCTACGGAAAACTATAATTCGACACTTCGTGATGAAGGTGCTGGCAATTTTTATGACGATAATTATAACCGGAATACCAGATGGAACAAACTTTATTATCTGGCAGAATCCGCCACTACTATCGTAGATGGTATACGTCGGTCCCCGTTGATGCAATCTACTTCGGACAAGGCTGCCATGCGTAGATATTTAGGAGAGGCATTAGCACTCAAAGCGTTAGGCTATTTTGAACTGATCCGTTATTGGGGAGATGTGCCATATAAAGAGCATGCGTCTGAAAGCGGATTGGGAAATGTCTATATAGGAAAAGTGGATCGTGATATTGTTTATAATTATATCATAGAGGATTTGAAAGAGGCAATTGAATATCTGCCTTGGATGGGAGAAGAATCATATACGGTAGAACGCATGAATAAAGGTTTTGCCAAAGGACTGCTGGCAAAAGTAGCGCTATTTGCCGGAGGATGGTCTGTACGGGATGGAAATCAGTTTCCGGACTTGGATGTGGAACATCATCCGACCATTCCGGAAATGAACGGATATTTCGTCGGTCGCCCTAAGAATTGGAAAGATTATTATGAGCTGGCTGCCAAACAGTGTGCGGAGATTTTGGGAGCGACTGATAATCCTCATGAGCTTGATCCCAGTTATGAGAATATTTGGTCTACTGTCAATCATCTGGAATACAACAAGTATAATGAAAACCTGTTTGAAGTCGCTTTTGGTGAAGGACAGAATGGAGATGTGGGGGCCACGATGGGATACAACCTGAACAGAGGGGTTTTTAATACCACCCAAGGTATGGGAGGGGCAGGATATGCGGCTACTACTGCTTACTATTTTTATTCATTTGATCCGGCAGACACCCGTCGGGATGTTACTTGTGTTTTCCAGGAATATATCAATGAGAATGGAAAAAATAAGGAAGTTATTCGCTGTAACCCATTAGGAGTGGCTTGTGGTAAATGGCGTTGGTATTGGATGACTGATAATTATATGAAAGTCCGTTTCCCGAAAGCTAATTCACGTATTGCTACTGGTATCAACTGGATTTTGATGCGATATTCAGATATTTACCTGATGTTTGCGGAGGCTCAAAATGTATTGACAGGGCCGGATGCAGTTAGTCCGATTGCCGGTATGTCTCCCCGACAGGCTTTGGAAAAGGTTCGTGAAAGAGCATTTGGTACTGGTGCTCCCGAAATCACGCAGTATGACGCGGATTTCTTCACGGCTATTGTCAATGAACGGGCATGGGAGTTTGGTTGTGAATCTATTCGTCGTCAGGATTTGACACGTTGGGGATTGTTGGCGGAGAAAATAGAAGAGATGAAAATAGGTCTTTGTATGTTGTATGACTACAAGCCGGTGACTATTTTCGGGAAGACTTATCAAGTGGATGAAATACCGAGAAAAATCTATTATAAATATGAAGACTCTGATAATCCGGAATACATTGATATGTCGTCCGTTAATTTCAATGAGGACATGGGAACCGGTACTGCTTCTGCATCAAAAGGACAGTATGAGTGCAACTGGATCAGCATGCAGGTGACATTGAATAAGGATGGTGATATAAATGCAACCCTGAATACTAATTATGTGAAAACAATGGCTAGAATATTGGTTTGCGGTACAGGGCTGAATGCGTCTTACGACTATTCGAATTTGTTTGGCAGGCTGAACTGGGGCGGTGAAGCCGAAGCGGAGTTCCGTAAATATTCTGTTGGTAATGGAGTGTGTAATTATCGCCATGTATTCGCTATTTATTATGAGGATGTCAATAAGACGCAAGGGTATGTTTCTAATTCGTATGGTTATAAATAATTAATGGCAGGAAAAAATGAAAAGACTAGTTAATAGATTATCCGGAGCATGCCTGTATGTACTATTGGCTTTGATAGTGGGTATGTCTTCCTGTGAGGACGATGCCAATGACTGGACAGTTAATAAGAACTATGATGCTTTGTTCCGTCCGTTGACGTTCGATAAGTCGGCTACCGATGCGACTTCGGTTACATTAAGATATTCGCAGATTGTGAATGCAAAAGTCTATATTTTTGAGTTTTATACGGACAGCTTGGAGTTTAATGCGGAAAATTATGTAAGGACAGATACGATTCTGAAAGATACATTGACTGTATTTTCAGAGAGTAATACGCCTATGAGGGTGGAATATCGTACTTTGTTTCAGGAGTTCAACGGTTCTACGCAATATTCTGTTCGTATGAAAGGAGAAGATGCGCAGGGAAAGGCAAGCACTTATGTCAGTGTAGCATTTAAAACTCCGGATGAGCAATTATTTACCGGAGTGGAAGTTACAGCTAATTCCGCAACCTTGATATGGGAAGAAACGAACAGAGTAACTCATCTGACGTTGGCTCAAATGGTGGATACGAAATATGGTGAGGAAAAACAGATTGATTTGACTTCGGAAGATATAGCGGCTTGTTCGAAAACACTCTCCGAATTGGAGAATGGAGCGACCTATCGTGTTCGGATTTATAATAATGATGCATTACGTGGTTCGTATGTATTCAAAACACTTGGATTGGGTGGTAGCGAAATCCTTTTTGTGGAGGCTACGGAAACCGGAGTCATTGATTTAAGTACATTGTTATCTAATTTTGTGAAAGAGAAAGAATGTAGCAATGTAACTGTCCAACTTACTCCGGGGGCGGTGTATAAGGTAAGTGAACTAAAGATTCCGGGATTGGATAATATTTTGTTTACCAGTACGGAAGCTAATGAAAATAATCGTTCACAGCTTATTGTGACTAATAAAATATCATTGGCTTCTCCGATACAGTCTCTGTCATTCGAGTTTGTTTGCCTGAATGGAAATGGCGAGGCCAGTTATATGACGGATTGGAAAAATAGTTCTTATGCCCAGTCTATTTCATTCACAGGCTGTGCTATACAGAACATAAAACGTACGCTTGTACGTATTAGCGATGGAAGTGGTGTGTTCATGACGGATATTACGATTGATAACTGTGTCATATCCGAAGTTGGTACGGACGGATATGGAATGATTAATTTCGGAAAAAATATCGATCAGTTGGAAAAGGTTTCTATAACGAATAGTACATTGATTAATATTGGTGACCAGTTGATGGACGTGAAAGGGGGAATCGGTGATGTGATATTGGAAAATTGTACTTTCTATAATTCTATGGATGCTAAGAAGGAATTGCCTAAGGTTTTCCGTTTCGATAATGCGGCAAGTACTCCGCCTTCTCCGAAATCTGCTACAATGCGGAATTTGATTTTCTCCGGTCCGAACAAAGGAAAGAAAATGAATAGTGGAAATGGTGCTTATGACATTTTGAACTTCTCTGATAATTGTTATATCACTTCCGACCTGCAGGAAGGCAATAACAGGTTTGAAGAAATAACGAGAATAAAACAAAGCTCGGATGACTTGTTCGTTGATCCATTAAACGGTGATTTCCATATTAAACCGGGAGCCGGGTTTGCCGGAACGGGTAATGCTGGTGATCCACGTTGGTATTAATTGATCCTATAATTGTTAGGTATAAAGAATATCATGAAGAATATTGTATTATCAATTTTATTGATGAGTGCCTGTGCAATGATTTATGCACAGGCGGGCTCATCGCCTTATCAGGCTATTGTAGCTGTTGATGGTAGTGGAGATTATAAAACGGTTCAGGAAGCAATCAATGCTGTTCCTGACGGACAGACGAAACCTTGGTTGATTCTGATAAAGAATGGCTTGTATAATGAGCAGGTGATTATCCCTAAGAATAAGCCATACGTACATTTAATAGGCCAGGATAAGGATAAGACCATTATTCATTTAAACTTGAATGTTGGTAGTAAACTGACCGGTAAAGAAATAGGTGGAAAAACAGCTTATTGGGAACACTCGGTTCATAATCCTTCCTCTCCAGTTTATAAATACGAGGGATCGGTAGTGGTGGTAAAAGGAGACCACTTTTATACGGAAAACATTTCGTATGTGAATGACTGGGGAGTTTTATCAGATAATGGTCCGCAGGCTTTGGCTATGAATAGTCAGGCAGATTGTGCTTCCTTTTATAATTGTAAGTTCCGTTCTTTTCAAGATACTTGGATGACTGCCAATAATGATGTCAGTCGGCACTATGTGAAAGATTGCTGGATAGAAGGCGCGGTAGACTATTTTTATGGTAGTGGTGATGTGTTGCTGGAAAACTGTACGCTTTATAATGTACGGAGTGGAGCAGTAATAGTGGCTCCTTCCCATAAAAATGCCAAATATGGTTATGCTTTTCGTAATTGCACTATAGATGGAAACAGTGAAGCGGCTGACGGACGTTTGAAGTTGGGGCGTCCATGGCATAATAATTCGAAGACGGTGTATATCAATACCATCATGCTTATCCCTGTCGCTGATGAAGGATGGACGAATATGGGAACGGTTCCCGGGATTTTTGCCGAATACAATAGTCGTGATGCACAGGGTAATGTGTTGGATTTAAGTAAACGCAAAACGGAATATCAATATAAAGACCGCCAAACCGGTAAGGAAGTATCGGGTACCTGTCAGGCAACTATAACGAAAGAGGAGGCGGACAAATATACGTACGAAAATATGATTCCGGGTAATGATGGCTGGAATCCGCGTATTATGATGGAGAAATTAGGAAGTCCGCGCAGTCTGGTTTATCAGCATGGCACTCTTAAATGGAACCCTGTGAAGAATGCGATCGGATATATTGTATATGATGGAGAACAGATTCTCGGGACGACTACTGATACCTCTTTTCCGGTGTCGAAAGTGAATTATGCTTTGAAGGTATCTGCCGTGAATCAATATGGAACGCAAGGTAAAAAAGGTGTATTGTAATTGAATATAGAAAACTGGTAAGGAAAGGGGAGGTGCTTATGAGGCATCTCCCTTTCTTTCTTTATATTCTGTAGGAGTGACTCCCATGATTTTTTTGAAGCGCCTGCTAAAGTACTTCGGGTCATTGAAACCGGTCATATAAGCAATTTGGGAGAAACTGTATTCACTTTTTTCAATTAGCTGGGCGGCTCGTTTGATGCGCATTTCACATACGAAATCTACCGGAGTCAGCCCAACAATAGATTTTAATTTTCGGTAGAATACCGTACGGCTTAACATTAGTTTGTTGGCGAAGTCGTCGATGGTGATATCTGTATTGTCCATTTGTTCCTCCATAAACGCCATTACTTGTTGCATGAATTGTTCATCGTATGGAGTCACTTGAGGTTGTGAAGGCTCCCACCCATTTATATGATCTTCTTCTTGAGTATGCTCTGACAGTTTCGATAAATATAGCTCTTGTAACTGTTTACGTTGACGGAGCAGCGACAAAATTCTGGTTTTTAAGTACGTAGAGCTGAATGGTTTGGTGATGTAGTCATCGATGCCTTGTTCCAGTCCTGCTATCCGATCATCTAAAGAAGATTTTGCTGATAGTAATATAATAGGAATATGGCAGGTGTTATGATCGGCTTTGATTGCTTTCACCATGTCTAATCCATCCATGACCGGCATCATGACATCACTGATTATCAGATCCGGAATGTACTGCTGTGCATATTTTAATCCTTCTTTTCCATTTGCTGCTTCGAGAACAGTGTAAGTCTCTGACAGGATATTCCATAGGAAATGACGTAATTCATTGTTGTCTTCGACAATAAGAATGGAAGTTTTTTCATCCTCTGCGTCGGTTTTATTTTCATTCTCTGCGTATGCTGCCTTGAAGGATGTACTATCCGAATCTTCTTCAGTAGCTTGTATCGTCGGTGAATTATTGTCACTGTCGGATAAAATAAATTCGGCTTGTTGATCGTCTGCAAATGCTTTTTCTTCCTTAGGAAGTGTGACAATGAATTCACTTCCACTTCCCGGCTCGCTTCTCACTTGGATATTTCCGTGATGTAATTCTATTAATTCGCGTACCAGTGAAAGCCCAATGCCGGATGAGGGCTGCAGGATATTGTATTGTGCCAGTGTTTCAAATCGATAAAATAGGGATTGTTGCTTTTCGGGAGCAATGCCAATGCCTTCATCAGATACGGAGATGGTGACTTGCTCCGAACCTGTTATCATATTTACCGTTACTTTCTTCCCGTTCGGTGTATATTTGAAGGCATTTGAAAGTAGATTGAAGAATATCTTTTCAAATTTGTCACGGTCTACCCATGCGTATATTTTGTCTGTATTAGTTTGAAGTTGGAAATCAATTCTCTTTTCTTTTGCTATAAGGTGGAAGCTTTCCATTATCTTCTGTAATTGGGAAACGAGTTCTGTCTTTTCTACCAACACTTTCATCTTCTTATTTTGGATTTTGCGGAAATCCAGTAGTTGATTAACCAGACGAAGCATACGTTCTGTGTTTTTATGTACCAAATTTAGATGTTCCCGAACTGTCGGAGAGATTGTTTCATGCGCTAGAATTTCTGATACAGGGCTGGATATTAAAGTTAAAGGAGTGCGTAATTCATGTGAAATATCAGTGAAGAAGCGTAATTTGATATTGGATAAATGTTGTTCCAAGTCAACCTGATGCCGCAAACGGTAGATATAGAACAGAATGTATACAATGATAGTAGTGAATAACACGAACATGACAATATAGAATAACCATGCCCAATATGTTTCCCAAAAAGTGGGTAAAACATGAATGGGGAGAATGCGTATATTATCGGTCCATACTCCGTCGCTATTGCTGGAACGGATTTGCAGTTGATATTCTCCGGCAGGTAAATTTATGTATGTTGCAGAGCGGTTATTACCGGCTTCGTTCCATTCTTCTTCCAGACCTTGCAGGCGATAAGCGTATTCGATGGCATCGGGATTTACATAATCAATGGCTGCAAATTGAAAGGTGACATTACGTTCCGAAGGATTTAGTTCCAGTTCTTTTATGTCATCAAGCGCTACATGAAGTTGACTTCCTTGTATTTTGAGTCCGGTAAATACAATAGGAGGTACATAAGAACTTTTTTTCATTTGTTCTGTGTCGATTTCAAGTATCCCTTGATTGGTTCCGAGAACGATTTTCTTTTGACTGGTTAGTGTGGGAACTGCTTCGGTGAGGTTCAGTTCTCTCTGAAAGTAATTACTTCCATAATTCTCAAATGTTCCTTGTTGTGGATTGAATTTGGATATGGTGTTTTCGGAGATTACCCATAATTGTTTTTGAGTATCTTCGAGCATTGAAAGTACCAAATCAGAAGCTAATCCGTCTTTGATTGTATAACTTTTGAATTGTATATCTTCCGTGAGTAGATTTTTAGAGATAATCTGGCTGATTCCTCCGGTGAATGTTATTACATAAGTGTTTTTTCGACTGTCAGTAAATATTTGCATGACATCATTACTGCTAAGGCTGGAATCTACATTAGGGATACGGTTGCTGTGATAGAACTTAATTTCTTCAGGCTGATCGAACTTATTGGAGAATGTAAGTAAACCATTGGTTGTGCCAATCAATAACACTCCGTTGGGGGCTTCTGCGATATGTCTTATTTTGAGTGAAGTAGAAATAGGATAGTTTTTCAGCCGGTTGCCGCTATGGATAAAGTTGGTAGAACCATCAGGTGCGTGTGATAATAGGTTGAGGCCACCTCCATAACATGCGATCCATATATTGTCATGACTATCCTGAATAATACTATAGACACTATTGTTGCTTAAACTGTATGTATCTTGTGGCTGATGGACGAATTGTTGTAAAAGATAGGAGTGCTCATTTTTCTTCTTTAGAAGGATGAGGCCGTCTTTTTTGGTTCCCATCCATATATTTCCTTGTTTATCTTCCATAAAACAGTACACACTTTTTCCGAAAGTAACCTCTTGAGGGGTGATTATACCCTGTGGAGAAAGGTAGCCTTCTAATGTCCCATCCGGACGGTAAATTCTGACGTTTCCCTTTTTGGAAGCAACCCAGAGACGTTTCTGTTTGTCGGCAAGAAAAGCACGTATTTCCAATCCATTGTCTATGGGGCGTATTTTGTATTTATTGGGATAGAAAGATATTTTGTCTACGCCCCGGTCATTGGTAATCCATACATTCTGTTGCCGGTCGGTATAATAATAACGAATAGAGGGGGCAAATAGGGAAGCGGGATTGTTTTCATCTGCAAAGTATAGTTTCAGTTGATTACTGTCGCGATCATAATAGCACAAATGCCCTTTTTGAGGACTCATCCATAGTGTACCTTCATGGTCTTCAAAGATCATGTATCGGTTGTCGCGTTCATATTGGATCAGGTTTTGTATAGGAGCTGTGAAGTGCTGTTTATCTCCTGTTTGCAGATTTAGCTTTATCACACCGGAGGTATTGGCAAAGATCCAGACTTCTCCGGTTTTGTCCTGATAAAAAAAATGAGCTTCATTGGATGGCTGAGTGGCTGTCTGTATATTAAAATGCTGGAATTTTTTCTTTTCTGTATCGTATGTTATAAATCCGTTGTCAGTTCCTAAGCCGATCCTGTCATTAGAAGGGGAAATGGAAGATATGGAATAGATATCTGTGACAGGACATGGTAGCTCCTGGAATTTTATATTTCCGTTCTTGGGATCATATATTGCGATTTTTCCGGAAGTTGAGATAAGATATATTCTCTTATTATATTCTTTGACCATTTTGAACGGATAATCGCTGTTGATTCGTTTTTTTCCGATGATGGTTACTCCCTTATCTGTCATGATCCATTCGTCCCCGTCGGAATCTTCGTAAATGTCGAATATCTTGTTTCCTTTTAAATTTTGGTTGAAACTGCTGTATAAAATGATATCTTTTCCTTCTTTGCAGGTTTGCTCATTGATTCTGAAAGCATAACCTTGTTCACAGGTGATCCACGTAATTCCTTTATTTAAGGTATAGATATTGCTGACTATGTTGGTTTGTTGCAGGGATGATTCAATAGGAAGGAGTATGTCAATAAACTTCTCTGTCTGAATATCAAATAGATATGCACGGTTATCATAAGATTTGCACCATATATCTCCGTCTTTGCTTTCTGTAATATAAGAGAAACGGTTAGTCGTTAAAGTACAGCCGTCTCCCGGAAATGCTTTGTAATTTTTAAATGTGTATCCGTCAAATTTGTTCAGGCCATTCCAGGTGGCGAACCAAAGAAATCCTTTTTTGTCTTGCATTATATTCACTACTACTCCTTGCGAAAGACCATTATTGACAGAGAAGTGTTTAATCTGGCAAAGAGGTTGAGCTGCTACAGTCAGACTGGTGTATAAGCATAAAAGGAAAACATAGAGTGTCTTCATGATATTATAAATTATGTGTAGAGCAAAAATAAATAAAACTGGATTAAAAAGGAAATTTAAAATAGTGATTGAACATAAAATGCACGCTTTTGCATATTTAATCCACCTGTCTATCCTCTATCAAGCACAATTATTACCCTATAAGGGGAGAAGATACCTCGTACTTTTGTTTTGACAATTAGAACTGGTAAAATTTTAAATGAAAACTATAAATGAAACGTCTATTTATTTGTGTAGTGGGACTTGTTATAGCCGTAACCGCATGGTCTCGTACCTTTAATATGAAGGAGCTTGGAGCTGATCCCCGAGGTATTGAATCTTGTACGGAGTTAATAAACCAAACGATTGAAAAAGCATCTTCTGAAGGTGGAGGAACTATTTATTTCCCGGCAGGTGTTTATTTGACAGCCACTATCTACATGAAAAATAATATAACTTTGTATGTGGAGTCCGGAGCTGTTCTTCGTTTTTCAGATCGTTTTGAAGATTATCTTCCTTTTGTGAAGATTCGTTGGGAAGGTACAGTGATGAATACTTTGTCTCCCCTGATTTATGCGCATGATGCGGAGAATTTGACTATAACCGGGCGTGGAACGTTGGACGGTAATGGCTTCAAATGGTGGAGCTGGGAGAAAGAAACACGGGAGCTGATTAAAAAGAACGGAGGAAAATTGCCTGCTTTGAATAAACTACAACGAATGTGGGAAGAGGCTAATGAAGAACTGGAAATTTCGGATTATTATAAACCTTCTTTAGAGCGTCGTATGTTTCGGCCTCCTTTTATTCAGTTTTATGAATGTAACAATGTGTTGATAGAGAATGTGAAAATTGTCAATTCTCCTTTTTGGACCATAAATCCGGCTTTTTGTGATAATGTAACAGTGCATGGAGTGACGATATATAACCCTTCAAAAGACCCAAAAGGTCCCAATACGGATGGAATAAACCCTTCTTCTTGCCGGAATGTGCGTATTTCTGATTGTTTTATTAGTGTAGGGGATGATTGTATTACAATTAAATCGGGGCGTGATGCTGATGGACGGAAATATGGAAAGGCATGTGAAAATATAACGATAACTAATTGTGTTATGCTTTCCGGTCATGGAGGGGTAGTTATTGGTAGTGAAATGTCAGGTGGTGTAAGGAGAGTGACAATTTCTAATTGTGTTTTCGATGGTACGGATTCCGGTATTCGCTTGAAATCTTCTCGTGGGAGAGGAGGAGTTGTTGAAGAGCTTCGGGTAGATAATATCGTCATGAAGAATATTCAGCGGAATGCCTTCATCTTTGATTTGTTCTATGATAAAGAATCAAAAGTGGAACCTGTCAGTGAACGGACTCCTGTTTTCCGGAACATTCATTTGAGTAATATCACAGGTTCTGATATCAAGCAAATTGGTTATATTAAAGGGATTGAAGAAATGCCTGTACAAGGTTTGTCCTTTTCAAATATTAATATGAAGGCAGAGGTTGGATTTATAGTTGATATTGCTGAAGATATTCGTTTTGATAATGTGGATTTCTCTTCGCAGACTGGTTCACCGTGGCAATTCAGTAAGTGTAAGCAGATTGTTCTGAATAATGTTAGATCGAAGTATCCTGTAAACCAACACCCGATTGTTACTTTTGAAGATGTCGATAATGCTATTATTAATAATTGTTTTCAGATGACTCCTGTGAAGGATTTTTATAAAGCTAATAACAGTCATATTATTGAAGGACATAATTATTGGAAAAAAGAGAGTTTTAAATAAACAGGAACTATCATATTATTTCTGTTGAATTTTATTGTTGGGTAGATATGAGAAGAACGATATTACATCATCTGTAATATCGTTCTTCTATTGATTAGAGTTGTTTATAATTTACTTCTTATCGTTTTCGCGAATCTCCACCCGGCGGATCTTACCGCTGATTGTCTTAGGTAGCTCTTCTACGAACTCGATGACACGCGGATATTTATAAGGAGCAGTCACTTTCTTCACGTGGTTCTGCAATTCCTTAATCAGTTCTTCTCCGGCACGTGCTTTATAGTCTTTGGATAGAACAATCGTAGCTTTTACTACCTGGCCGCGAATCTCGTCGGGTACTCCGGTAATGGCACATTCCACAACAGCCGGATGAGTCATCAACGCACTTTCCACTTCGAATGGGCCGATGCGGTAACCGGAACTCTTGATTACGTCGTCTGCACGACCGACGAACCAAAGGTAACCGTCTTCGTCTTTCCAGGCAACGTCGCCGGTATAATAAATACCATCGTGCCAAGCTTCGTGAGTACGTTCCGCATCCCGGTAGTATTCTTTGAAAAGTCCGAGAGGTTTGCCTTTGCTGGTGCGGATTACAATTTGTCCTTGCTCACCCGGCTTCAACAGAGCGGCCTTCATGGTCGATCAAGTCTACATCATATTGAGGATTCGGAAGCCCCATGCTTCCCGGTTTCGGTTCCATCCAAGGCATGGTGGCGATGGTAAGGGTTGTTTCTGTTTGTCCGAAACCTTCCATCAGTTTGATACCCGTCAGCTTCTTGAAAGTTTCAAATACAGCGGGGTTCAATGCTTCTCCGGCAATGGTGCAGTATTTTAGTGAAGATAAGTCGAACTTTGTCAGGTCTTCGTGAATCAGGAACCGGAAGATGGTAGGAGGCGCACAGAGAGAGGTGACATGATATTCCTGGATTTTTTCCAGAATAGCTGCCGGGGTAAACTTCTCGTGGTCGTAGACGAAGATATTGGCTCCGGCAATCCACTGTCCGTAGAGTTTTCCCCATACTGCTTTTCCCCAGCCGGTATCGGCAATGGTGAGGTGAAGACTGTTCTCGTCCAGGTTGTGCCAAAAACTACCGGTAACGATATGACCTAACGGATAAGTAAAGTCATGTGCCACCATCTTAGGTTCGCCGGTAGTGCCGGAAGTAAAATACATCAGAGAGATGTCGTCGTTAGTGTTCGCATGGCGCGGACGTACAAACGGAGCAGCATTTTCGATACCCTGATGGAAATCTTCGAAGCCTTCCGGGTATTTCCGGACCGACACTGACCAACTTTTCAACAGTGGGACATTCGGGAAGAGCATCTTTGATATGTTGCAGGATGATTCCTTCACCGGCAGCTACGATCATTTTGATGTCGGCAGCGTTGCAGCGATAGATAATATCCTTTTTTGGTCAGCAGGTGAGTGGCCGGAATGACGGTTGCTCCCAGTTTGTGAAGGGCGATGGTGCTATACCAGAACTCATAACGGCGTTTCAGAATCAGCATCACCATGTCGCCACGACCGATACCCAGACTTTGGAAGTAAGAAGCGGTCATATCTGTGTAACGCTTCATTTCGGCAAATGAAAATTGGCGGCTTTCACCTTTGTCATTTGTCCAAAGTAAAGCCTTCTTGTCGGGTTGTTCGGCTGCCCAGGCATCTACTACGTCATAACCGAAGTTGAAGTTCTCCGGGACGTTTATTTTCAAATTCTTGTTGAAGTCCTCTTGTGAGCTGAAAGAGGTCTGTGATAAAAATCTTTCTACCATGATGTTGTTACATAATTACTGCCAGAAAACGTACCGTTTTGCCATCGAGCGCTTTCATGCCATGTGGAAGTTTAGAGTTAAAATAAATACTGTCTCCTTGATTGAGGATGATTTCTTTGCCTTCGATGTTGATAAGCATACGTCCTTCGATGACAAGGTTGAATTCCTGTCCATTATGTTTGTTATAATGGATCGGCTCGTCGATTGCTTTCGGTTCAACGGTAACGATGAACGGATCGGCGGTACGGTTCATGAATCCTGAAGCCAGTGACTGGTATTTATAAGCTTTGGTACGTTCGATGCTGATACCTTTGCCGGCACGAGTCACAAAGTAGCTGCTCATTTTAGGTTCTTCGCCAAACATCAGAGCGTCGAGGGCTACATTATACGTACGGGCTATTTTTTGTAACATGCTGACAGAGATGTCGTAATCTCCTGTTTCCGCAAGCCGGTATTCTTCAGCAGAAATGTCACTATCGCGGGCGATATCCTCTGCGGTCAGTTCCAATACATCACGTAATCCGCGGAGGCGTTCTGCTATCTGTTTAATTTGTTCATTCATACAAATGGTTAGTATTTTATGATTAATAATTCTATGGTGTTATTTGGAAGCTTTCATGGCTTTGATAATAGCAGAGGTGAAGCCGTTGTGTTCTAATTCATTGATACCCTTGATGGTGATTCCGCCCGGAGTGGTTACTTTGTCGATTTCTACGCTGGGGTGGGTGTCGTTGTTCTGAATCAGTGCGGCCGCTCCTTTTAAGGATTGGGCTATCATCTGCATGGCATCTTTAGGGCGGAGTCCCATTTCGATTCCGGCTTGCATGGCTGCCTGAATGTATTTCAGTACGTAAGCGATACCGCAGGATGCCAATGCGGTGGCTGCCGCTATTTTATCTTCGGGGATAAGCATCACTGTTCCCATCTCGCTAAATAACCGGAGGATGAAGTTGTCTTGTTCATCATTCGTGTTGCGCGCGGCAACAAGCGTCATGCTTTCCTGTTCGCTGATAGCGGTGTTCGGAATCAGACGGAACATGGGCATTTCCGGTGCTACGACATAATGAGCCAGTTCTTCAAAACTGATGCCGGCAGCTACGGAGATGAGTATCTGTTTGCTTTTTAATTTCAACTCGCGCATCACCGATTCCATAAACCACGGTTTGACGGCAAGGATGACAATGTCTGCTCTTGTGGCTGCTTCCAGATTATTGTTGGTGGTGGAGATACCCGGAAATTCTTTTTTCAGTTTCTCTAGTTTTCCGGCACTGGGATTGGATACAATGATATCCGAATCGTCTATCAGACTTCCTTTTGCCAGGCCACGGGCTATTGAACCGCCCATGTTTCCTGCACCGATAATGGCTATTTTCATATACGCTTGTTTTTAATGAGTTGTTACAGACAAAGGTAACAGTTAATTACGAAAAAACAAAAAGCAGCCAGAATAAGAAATAAATTTCTAATAAAGGCTGCTTTTATCGTTGGCTGTTTATTAATCAAATGAGCGGTTAGAGTACTTTTTTGAACCGGGCGAGGAACTCTTTCGCTTCCTCCATGCTGAGACAGAGAGGAGGTAACAGGCGAAGTACATTCGTGCCGCTTGCTCCGGTAAATACATGCTCGTCATAGATGAGACGGCTGCGTAGTTCCTTGATCGGTTCTTCAAATTCGAGGCCGATCATTAGTCCGCGTCCGCGCACTTCTTTGATTTGCGGGAATTTTTTCAGCTCTTCCAGTAAGTAATCACCTACTGCCTTAGCATTTTCTACCAGATTTTCCTGTTCAATGACATCCATCACAGCGAGAGCTGCCGAACATGCCAGGTGATTTCCTCCAAAAGTAGTTCCCAACTGGCCATATACCGGTTTAAACATCGGGCTGATTAAGACACCTGCCATTGGAAAGCCGTTACCGATTCCTTTGGCTACAGTGATAATATCCGGCTTAATGTCATTATATTGATGAGCGAAGAATTTACCGCTACGCCCGTATCCGCTCTGAATTTCATCGAGAATCAGGATCGTTCCTGTTTCGCTGCAAGCTTTGCGGAGTTCCTGCATAAATTCGGTGGTTGGTATCTTGATACCGCCTACCCCTTGTATTCCTTCAATGATAACAGCACATGTGTCTCCTTTAGACAATTCCTGTTTCATCGCTTCAATATCGTTGAGCGGGAGATAGGTGACATGACCGTTATTGTTGATAGGAGCGATAATGGAAGGATTGTGAGTCGCTTCTACCGCCAGAGACGTCCGTCCGTGAAACGCCTTATTGAAAGATACGATTTTGGTACGTCCGTTATAGAAGGAAGCCAGCTTCAAAGCGTTTTCGTTCGCTTCGGCTCCACTGTTAATCAGGAACAGGCTGTAGTCTTCGTAACCGGAAATCTTGCCCAGTCGTTCGGCTACCTCTTGTTGGAGCTTGTTGATGACGGAGTTTGAGTAGAAACCAAGTTTAGCCACCTGGTTACTTATCATTGCTGTATAGTGAGGGTGTGCATGTCCGATAGAGATAACGGCATGACCTCCGTAGAGATCCAGATATTCCGTTCCGTTCTCATCCCATACTTTGCAACCGTCGCCCTTGACAATGTTGATGTTATATAAAGGATATACGTCGAATAATTTCATAATTCTTTGTTTTTAAAAAGCTGAAGGCTTCAAACGTAGTCCTACGGTTTCTTCCAGATTGAACATTAGGTTCATGTTATGAACCGCTTGTCCGCTGGCGCCTTTCAGCAAATTGTCGATACAAGAGATAATCAATAGTTTGTCACCATGTTTTTCCAGATGTATCAGGCATTTATTAGTATTAACGACTTGTTTCAAGTCAATATTCTTGTCTACGATGTGTACAAAGGAGTCTTTTGCATAATATTCCTCATACATACGAACGATTTCTTCCAGCGCTACTTTGGTTTTGACTACCAGCGTTGCAAAGATACCACGGGCGAAATCGCCACGGTATGGAATGAAGTCGATCTCCGCATCGAAACTGTTTTGCAGCTGTTTCAGTGATTGCTTGATTTCCGGAACATGCTGGTGCTCGAATGCTTTGTACACACTCATATTGTTGTTTCTCCAACTGAAATGACTGGTAGCACCCGGTTTCACTCCGGCTCCCGTACTTCCTGTAATGGCATTTACCATTACATCATCCGTCAGCATCAGATTCTTGGCAAGCGGAAGCAAACCGAGCTGGATGCAGGTTGCAAAACAGCCGGGATTGGCTACGTGCTTTGCCGTACAAGTGGCACGGCGGTTCAGTTCCGGCAGGCCGTAGATAAAGTCGTGGTCGTCGCTCATAATACGGTAGTCCATCGAGAGGTCGATAATCTTCAGGTCTTCCGGTATGTTGTGACTTTCCATGAATTTCTTTGTATCGCCGTGGGCAGTGCAGAAAAAGAGAACGTCGATTTTGTCCAGAGGTAACTGGTCGGTGAATCTTAGATCTGTTTCTCCATACAAGCCTTCGTGTACGTCGGTAATTCTGTTTCCGGCATTACTGCTGCTGTTGATAAATACGATTTCAGTTTCCGGATGGTTGAGCAGCAGACGGATTAATTCGCCTGCTGTATATCCTGCGCCACCAATGATTCCTGCTTTAATCATATCTCTTCGTCTTTGTGGTTATTATAGTAAACACGTAGCGGAGTAGAAGTGACTTTGATAAAGCCTTTGGCGTCTTCGGCTGTCCAGCCTTTCTGCATTTCACCGTATTCTCCGAATTTAGTCTTCACCAGATCATCTTCCGATTCTACACCTACGGTAGAGAAGGAGAGAGGGCGAAGCTCGAGGATAGCCGTACCGTTTACGTTACGCTGGCTTTCCTGCAACATCGCTTCGATGTCACGCATCACCGGTTCGAGGTATTGGCTTTCGTGGAGGAACATACCGTACCAGTTGGCTACCTGGTCTTTCCAGTATTGTTGCCATTTGCTCAATGTATATTTCTCAAGGAAGCGATGGGCGCCGATAATCAACATCGGAGCAGCTGCTTCGAATCCTACACGGCCTTTGATACCGATAATTGTATCACCTACGTGCATATCACGGCCGATACCGTATGCTGCACCAATTTCTTCCACTTTCTGGATGGCTTTGATCGGGTCGTCAAACTTCTCGTCGTTGACAGCTTTCAGTTCCCCTTTTTCGAAAGTCAGGCGGAGCTGTTCGCTGCCTTCTTTTTCAACATGTTTGAGGTAGGCTGTTTCCGGGAGTCCTTGCGCGGAGTCGAGGATTTCGCCACCACAGATAGAAGTACCCCACAAACCTACATTATAAGAGTATTTCAGTTTGGTGAAGTCCGCGCTGAAACCATGTTTGTTCAGATAATCAATTTCTTCCTGACGGCTCAATGCCATGTCACGGGTCAATGTGATGATTTCTACATTGGGAGCCAGTACGAGGAAAGTCATGTCGAAACGGATCTGGTCATTGCCTGCTCCGGTAGAACCGTGTGCGATGGCATCCGCACCGATTTCGTTGGCATAGCGTGCGATAGCCAATGCCTGGAAAATACGTTCGGAACTAACAGAAATAGGATAAGTACCGTTACGCAGCACATTTCCGAAAACCATGTATTTCAGGCTCTTTTCGTAGTATTCCTGGGTTACGTCCAGCGTCACGTATTTCACTGCTCCCAGTTTATAAGCATTTTCTTCGTTTGTTTTCAGTTGTTCTTCGCTGAAACCACCCGTATTGGCACAAGCTGCATATACTTCGTAACCTTTTTCTTTGGCGAGGTACATGACGGTGAACGATGTGTCCAGTCCGCCGCTGAATGCCACCACTACTTTTTTCTTCTTTTCTTCCATAGTGCTGTATCTTTTAAATGTTATTTCTTTCTTGTTCCTTTTTGATGTTCCGCGGCTCTGTCGGATCGTACAGCATGGCTGTGCAGATGCAGAACTTGCGGTTTTTCGCTACCAGAATATCATGGTTGATACATCCTTCGCATCCTTTCCAGAAAGCTTCGTCGTCTGTCAGTTCGTTGAAGGTGACAGGCACATAACCCAGTTCGGTGTTCATCTTCATGACGGCTGCTCCGGAGGTCAGACTGAATATTTTTGCTTTCGGCCATCGGAGACGTGCCAGTTGGAAAGAAGCTTGTTTAATACGTTTTGCCAGTCCTAATCCACGGAAATCGGGATGAACGATCAGACCGGAAGTAGCCACGTACTGCTTGTTTCCCCATGATTCGATGTAGGTGAATCCGGCAAAAGTATCGCCACAAAGAGCAATAATCGCCTTACCTTCTTTCATCTTTGTCGCTACGTATTCGTGTGTACGTTCCGCAATTCCTGTTCCTCGTACGGCGGCAGCATTTCTGATAGTTTCCAAAATAGTGTCAACGTAAACCTCATGTGAGGCGTCGGCTACCATAACATCTATTTGTTGAGTGTCCATTTCTTTATTATATAATAATAGGTATAATTATTCGATATTGGGAATGATGAGTGACAGAAGCTGACGTATTTTGCTGATGGCAACTCCTTCACGCAACACCAACATGATTGTATCGTCACCGGCAATGGTTCCCAGAATTTCACTGAATTCATTGTTGTCGATGTCATACGCCATGCTGCTCGCATAACCGGGACGGGTGCGGATAACGGCAATGTTACCGGAAAACTGTAAAGAGATAAATCCGTTGTTACGTAACATTTCACCGGCACTCTGGTCGGTAGAACGTTTATACATAATGTTGTTCGGCAGTACATATACGTACTTCCCGTTCATACTGGCAGCCTTGGCTACTTTCAATTGTTTCAAGTCGCGGGAGAGGGTGGCTTGTGTCAGTTCGAAGCCTTCGCGGTTCAGCTCTTGCAACAGTTCTTCCTGCGAACCGACCTCCTTGCTTGAGATAATCATTTTGATGGCGTCTAACCGATTTGCTTTCTTCTTCATTGTATAATTATTCTAAGAATGGCGCAAAAGTATGCATTATTTCGGAGAAAATGTGCATAAAACCAAAGTTTTTTTGCATAAAAGTGAAAAATATGCTAAACGGTGAGAGTCTGCTTTTTTGTTTTGTGTCAAAATGTATACCCTTTCAATCAAAATACATAAGGAAAGGGAGGAGGGAATCGCCTATCTTTGCCATGTAGGTAAATGGATACCTTAAATATATAGACAGAATACCATGAAACAAAACTTTTTTGCAGTCGACCTGGGCGCAACGAGCGGCCGTACAATCTTAGGAACTTTCATCGAAGGCGGATTAAATCTGGAAGAGATTAATCGTTTTCCTAACCACCTGATTGAAGTGGGTGGACATTTCTATTGGGATATTTATGCATTATATCGTCATATTATTGACGGATTGAAGTTGGTGGCTCATCGTGGCGAATCCATTGCTTCTATCGGTATTGATACCTGGGGAGTGGATTTTGTATGCGTCGGAAAAGACGGTAACCTGCTTCGTCAACCATACGCGTACCGTGATCCTCATACGGTAGGTGCACCGGAAGCTCTTTTCTCCCGTATTTCGCGTAGTGAAGTCTATGGCAAAACGGGTATTCAGATTATGAATTTTAATTCACTTTTTCAATTAGATACTTTACGTCGCAATCACGACAGCGCATTGGAGGCGGCAGATAAAATTCTGTTTATGCCGGATGCATTAAGTTATATGCTGACCGGAGAGATGGTGACGGAATATACAATTGCTTCGACAGCGCAGCTGGTAAATGCTCAAACACGTCGTTTGGAACCGGAGTTGCTGAAAGCAGTAGGTTTGAGTGAAAAGAATTTCGGACGTTTTGTATTCCCAGGTGAAAAGGTGGGAGTATTGACGGAAGAAGTGCAAAAGATTACCGGACTGGGGGCAATTCCTGTAATTGCGGTAGCCGGTCATGATACCGGTTCTGCTGTTGCTGCCGTTCCGGCATTGGATCGCAACTTTGCTTATTTGAGTAGCGGAACCTGGTCACTGATGGGAGTTGAAACGGATGCTCCGGTGATTAATGCTGAAACGGAAGCGTTGAACTTTACCAATGAAGGCGGGGTGGAAGGAACCATCCGTCTGTTGAAGAATATCTGTGGAATGTGGTTGTTGGAACGTTGCCGTTTGAATTGGGGAGATACAAGCTATCCTGAATTAATCAGTGAGGCGGATGCTTGCGAGCCGTTCCGTAGTCTGATTAATCCGGATGATGATTGTTTCGCGAATCCTGCGGATATGGAAAAAGCCATTGCTGAATATTGCCGGGCTACCGGACAAGCAGTTCCCGAGAAACGTGGACAAGTGGTGCGTTGTATTTTTGAAAGTCTGGCTTTGCGTTATCGTCAGGTATTGGAGAATTTACGTTCGCTTTCTCCCCGTCCGATTGATACATTGCACGTAATTGGCGGCGGTAGCCGGAATGATCTGTTGAACCAGTTTACAGCTAATGCGATAGGAATCCCTGTGGTAGCCGGTCCGTCTGAAGCGACAGCTATCGGTAATGTGATGATTCAGGCAATGGCAGCAGGTGAAGCAACGGATGTTGCCGGTATGCGCCAGTTAATCAACCGCTCTATCCCGTTGAAAACTTATCAGCCGCAAGATATGGAAGCTTGGGACGCGGCTTATATCCATTTTAAGAATTGCGTTCGATAATGCATTGAACAACCGACAGAATAATCATTTATTTAAACTAATAGAATATCATGAAAAAAGAAGAACTGATTCAGAAAGCGTATGAGATTGCTGTGGAACGTTATGCAGCAGTAGGTGTAGACACCGAGAAAGTATTGAAAACGATGCAGGATTTCCATCTGTCACTTCACTGCTGGCAGGCTGACGACGTTGCAGGATTTGAAGTACAGGCCGGCTCATTGACAGGAGGTATTCAGGCAACCGGTAATTATCCGGGCAAAGCTCGTAATATTGACGAACTGCGTGCTGATATTTTGAAAGCTGCTTCTTATATTCCGGGTACTCATCGTCTGAACCTGCACGAAATCTATGGAGATTTCCAGGGCAAGGTGGTAGACCGTGACCAGGTGGAGCCGGAACATTTCAAGAGCTGGATCGAATGGGGTAAGGAACACAACATGAAGCTTGACTTCAACTCTACTTCTTTCTCTCATCCAAAATCAGGTGACTTGTCACTTTCTAACCCGGACGAAGGCATCCGCCAGTTCTGGATTGAACATACCAAACGTTGCCGTGCAGTGGCCGAAGAAATGGGTAAGGCACAGGGTGACCCGTGTATCATGAATCTTTGGGTACATGACGGAAGCAAGGATATTACGGTAAACCGTATGAAATATCGTGCATTGTTGAAAGATTCTTTGGATCAAATCTTTGCTACAGAATATAAGAATATGAAGGATTGTATCGAATCTAAGGTGTTCGGTATCGGTCTGGAAAGCTATACAGTGGGTTCTAACGATTTCTATATCGGTTACGGTGCTTCTCGCAATAAGATGATTACTTTGGATACCGGTCACTTCCACCCGACAGAAAGTGTAGCTGATAAAGTATCTTCATTATTGCTTTATGTGCCTGAATTGATGTTGCACGTAAGCCGTCCGGTTCGTTGGGATTCAGACCACGTTACTATTATGGATGACCCGACTATGGATCTGTTCAGCGAAATCGTCCGTTGCGGTGCTCTGGATCGTGTACATTATGGTCTTGACTATTTCGATGCATCTATCAACCGTATCGGTGCTTATGTAATTGGTAGCCGTGCTGCACAGAAATGTATGACTCGTGCTCTGCTCGAACCGATTGCCAAATTGCGCGAATACGAAGCAAACGGACAGGGATTCCAGCGTCTGGCTCTGCTCGAAGAAGAAAAAGCGCTGCCTTGGAATGCTGTTTGGGATATGTTCTGCTTGAAGAACAATGTTCCTGTAGGTGAAGATTTCATTGCAGAAATTGAAAAGTACGAAGCCGAAGTAACTTCTAAACGATAAGTTATGGAAATTTTAATCGGCTTATTGATTATAGCCATCGGTAGCTTTTGCCAGTCCAGTTCTTATGTGCCTATTAAGAAGGTAAAGGAATGGAGCTGGGAAAGCTTCTGGTTAATACAAGGTGTATTTGCCTGGTTAGTGTTCCCGTTTCTGGGTTCACTACTGGGTGTACCCCAAGAGAGCAGTTTGTTCGACTTGTGGGGAGCGGGAGGTGCTGGAATGAGCATCTTTTATGGTATATTGTGGGGAGTAGGAGGTTTGACTTTCGGACTTTCCATGCGTTATCTGGGGGTTGCGTTGGGACAGAGTATCTCATTAGGGACTTGTGCCGGTTTCGGAACCCTTCTTCCGGCTCTTTTTGCAGGTACAAACTTGTTTGAAGGTAACGGGCTGATTCTTTTGTTGGGTGTTTGCATCACGTTGGCAGGTATTGCTATTATCGGGTATGCCGGTAGTTTGCGTGCGCAAAACATGAGCGAAGAAGAAAAACGTGCTGCTGTAAAAGACTTTGCATTGACAAAAGGGTTACTGGTTGCACTCCTGGCCGGTGTCATGAGTGCTTGCTTCGCTTTGGGACTGGATGCAGGAACACCTATCAAGGAAGCTGCCTTAGCCGGTGGAGTGGAAGGACTTTACGCCGGTCTCCCGGTGATTTTCCTGGTTACATTTGGCGGGTTCCTGACAAATGCAGTTTACTGCCTGCAACAGAATGTGGCTAATAAATCGATGAGTGACTATGCTAAAGGAAAAGTATGGGGCAATAATTTAGTTTTTTGTGCGTTGGCTGGCGTATTATGGTACATGCAGTTCTTCGGACTGGAAATGGGTAAGAGTTTCCTTACGGAGAGTCCGGTATTGTTGGCTTTCTCCTGGTGTATTTTGATGGCATTGAATGTCACATTTAGTAATGTTTGGGGAATTATTCTGAAAGAATGGAAAGGCGTGTCAAACAAGACCATAACTGTGCTGATAGCTGGTCTGATCGTACTTATCTTCTCATTAGTGTTCCCAAATTTGTTTTAAAAAATTTAGGTATGGATTACATGGATTACGCAGTTTTTTTATAACTTGCGACGAAATCAGTGTAATCCATGCCTAATTAAAATTATATATAGAATGAAATCAATTTTAGAGAATCGTCCGGGACTTGCCAAAGAAGTAAACAAGGTAGCAGAAGTTGCCGGATACTTGTGGCAGAAAGGATGGGCTGAACGTAACGGTGGTAATATCACTGTTAATATCACAGAGTTTGTAGACGATGAAATCCGTCAGATGAAACCGATCAGTGAAGTTAAATCTATCGGTGTGACTCTTCCTTATCTGAAAGGATGTTATTTCTATTGCAAGGGAACGAATAAGCGCATGCGTGATTTAGCTCGCTGGCCAATGGAGAATGGTTCGGTAATCCGTATTCTGGACGACTGTGCCAGCTACGTAATTATTGCGGACGAGGCTGTGGCTCCGACATCGGAATTGCCTTCTCACTTGAGTGTGCATAATGACCTGTTGAGTAAAAACTCTCCTTATAAAGCGTCTGTACATACACACCCGATTGAACTGATTGCCATGACACATTGCCCGAAGTTTCTAGAAAAAGATGTGGCTACCAATCTGTTGTGGAGTATGATTCCCGAAACAAAGGCATTCTGCCCGCGTGGTTTGGGTATCATTCCTTATAAATTGCCTAGTTCTGTAGAACTGGCGGAAGCTACCATCAAGGAATTGCAGGATTATGATGTTGTGATGTGGGAGAAACATGGTGTATTTGCAGTTGATTGCGATGCGATGCAGGCGTTCGATCAGATCGATGTACTTAATAAATCGGCTCTCATCTATATCGCAGCGAAAAATATGGGCTTCGAGCCGGATGGTATGAGTCAGGAACAGATGAAAGAAATGACTGTTGCTTTCAATCTCCCTAAATAAAACAACAAATAGCACAACCATGAATCGAATTATTTTAAACGAAACTTCTTACTTCGGTGCCGGATGCCGAAGTGTGATTGCTGTGGAAGCAGCTAGACGTGGCTTTAAGAAAGCCTTTTTTGTAACAGATAAAGACCTTATCAAGTTTGGTGTGGCTGCTGAAATCATTAAAGTATTTGATGAGAACCAGATTCCTTACGAACTTTATAGCGATGTAAAGGCTAACCCTACTATTGCAAATGTGCAAAACGGTGTGGCAGCTTACAAAGCTTCCGGAGCCGATTTTATCGTTGCTTTGGGTGGTGGCTCTTCTATCGATACTGCCAAAGGAATCGGTATTGTTGTGAATAACCCGGATTTTGCGGATGTGAAGTCTCTGGAAGGTGTAGCTGATACCAAACACAAAGCTGTACCTACCTTTGCACTGCCTACTACTGCCGGAACGGCTGCCGAGGTAACTATCAATTATGTGATTATTGATGAAGATGCCCGCAAGAAAATGGTTTGTGTAGACCCGAACGACATTCCTGCCGTAGCTATCGTAGACCCTGAACTGATGTACTCAATGCCAAAAGGACTGACTGCAGCTACCGGTATGGATGCTTTGACTCATGCCATCGAAAGTTATATCACTCCGGGTGCTTGGGTAATGAGCGATATGTTCGAATTGAAAGCCATTGAAATGATTGCTCAAAACTTGAAAGCAGCTGTGGATAATGGTAAAGATGTGGCAGCCCGCGAAGCTATGTCACAGGCACAATATATTGCCGGTATGGGATTCTCGAATGTCGGTTTAGGAATTGTTCATTCGATGGCGCATCCGCTAGGTGCGTTCTATGATACTCCTCATGGGGTAGCCAATGCCTTATTGTTGCCGTATGTGATGGAATACAATGCTGAATCTCCGGCAGCTCCGAAATATATCCATATTGCGAAAGCAATGGGAGTGGACACTACCGGAATGAGTGAAGCCGAGGGAGTAAAAGCGGCTGTTGAGGCAGTGAAAGCACTTTCTGCCAGTATCAATATACCGCAGAAATTACATGAAATCAATGTGAAGGAAGAAGATATTCCTGCACTGGCTGTAGCTGCTTTCAATGATGTTTGCACAGGTGGTAATCCTCGTCCTACTTCGGTAGCAGATATCGAAGCTCTATATCGCAAAGCTTTCTAAAGTTAGTTTTTGCGGAAGTTCTTTTCACCACAGATTACACAGATTTACACAGATTATTTTCTAATCGGAAGCCGATATTTAAGAATTAAATCTGTGTAAATCTGTGTAATCTGTGGTGTTTTTCTGAAAATAATTCCTATTTTTGTCCAACTCAATTACATGAAAACACACTGGTATGATCGAGGATAATAGTTTGGGATTGGAATTTAAATATCTGATTGTAAATGACATGGACCGTAAATTCGGGCTGTGGGTGAATACCGTCGGCTATCAGTCTATCCCTCCTGATTCACCTTATCCATTGAAAGAGCATCCCTCCGGTTACTTTTTTAATGCGGAAAAAGGAAGGGTGCTTCGCGAATATCAGTTGGTTTATATCACAAAAGGGCGTGGTTTGTTTTCATCCGATTCCACTTCTGAAAAGCAGGTTTGTAAAGGCCGGCTGATGGTATTGTTTCCCGGGCAATGGCATACTTACCGCCCGTTACGGCAGACTGGTTGGACGGAATATTACATCGGCTTTGAGGGGCCAATGATAGATGCCATCGTTAATGATGCTTTTTTGTCGCAGGAGCAGCAAATATTGGAAATCGGTATTAATGAAGAGTTGGTTTCCTTGTTCTCCCGTGCTCTTGCTGTAGCTGAAGCGGATAAGATTTCCGCGCAACAATATCTTTCCGGGATTGTGCTCCACATGATAGGTATGATACTTTCTGTCTCCAAGAATAAAGTTTTCGAGATGAGTGATGTGGATCAGAAGATAGAACAGGCGAAAATCATCATGAATGAAAATGTTTCCGGTAATGTAGATCCGGAAGAGTTAGCAATGCGGCTTAACATCAGTTATTCATGGTTTCGACGTGTTTTTAAGGAGTATACAGGTTATGCTCCGGCTAAATATTTCCAGGAATTGAAACTTCGTAAAGCAAAACAAATGCTGGTGGGAACTTCCCAGTCAGTAAAAGAGATTTCTTTTTTTCTAGGTTTCCAGTCAACCGAATATTTTTTCTCTTTCTTCAAGAAACGTACGGGACTTACTCCGTTGGAGTATCGTTCGTTCGGGCGGGAAGAATGAATAGGATGAAGTCCATATCTATTAGTTATTTGGCTCTGATTTTGGGAATATCATAAAAACTGTTACTTTTGTGGCGAAGATAATGTGCTATAAACCATCATTCTTGATATGCGCGGACAAAAACTATCTAAGATCCATTTTCTTATTCTGTTATCTCTTTTAGGATTTATATTTCCTCTTCAATCACAGGAATATAAGTTCAGAACATTGGGTGTGGAGGATGGACTGTCGCAAATAACGGTGAGCGATATTTGCCAGGATGAGAAGTCGCGTATATGGATTGCCACACTGGATGGTCTGAATTGTTTCGATGGCAATCATATTAAAGTCTTTAATCATTTTCATAACGATTCCATCAGTTATGGTAATCTATATGTCACCCAGATGGTGGAGGACGGCCAGGGGAGTCTTTTTCTCTTGACTTCTACCGGACTTTTCCAGTTCGACCTTGAAACGGAGAAATATTATATTCTTCCGGTGTCTTCTCCTTCCACTCTTGCCAAAGGAAAGTTGGGAGTGTGGATTGCAGAAGGGGGAAAACTCTTCTTATATGATAAGAATACCCGTTCCGTGAAACCCATGTATGCGGAGGTGCATTTGCCGGACACCGGGCCGACAATGGTAGAAGGTTCGGAAGGAAATCTTTGGGTTGCTTTGAAAGATGGCGGGGTGATGCGTGTGGATACTTGTGGATCGATGTCGCTGTATTTGCCCGGAATCAAGGTGATGAAACTGATAAAAAGTAACGATCAGAATATTTGGGTTGGTTCGCAGGATCATGGTGTTTTCTGTTTTTCACCTCAAGGTGCAGTCATACATCATTATGATTATAACGACAAGAGTGTTTACACGGTCCGGGATGATATGGCAAGAGCGCTATGTCAGGATTTGGAAGGGAATATATGGGTAGGTTACAGAAGCGGATTGAGTAAGATTGAGGTGGCTACCGGGAAAATATTTCATTATCAGGCGGATCCTAACCGGGTGGGGGCTATGTCCAATCGTTCGGTGACTTCTCTTTATACGGACAAACAAGGAACTGTCTGGGTGGGGACCTATTGGGGCGGCGTGAATTTCTTCTCACCGGAATATCAACATTTTGTACATTATCATGCTTCGGATACCGGATTGTCTTTTCCGGTGGTGGGTGCTATGGCAGAAGATAAATCCGGAAATATATGGATTTGCACAGAAGGTGGAGGACTGGATTTATATCAACCGGAACAAGGAACATTCAAGCATTTTAATGCGCATACCGGATATCATTTTAGTACGGATTATCTGAAAGATGTCGTTTTTGATGAGGCTAATAACTGCTTGTGGATTGCCGCTGACTTTACAAACAAGGTCAACTGTTTTCATCTTGATAACTATCGGAATGATATATATGACCTCGAACCGCTCGGAGAGGAAAGTGTGGGAGAAGCTCTGTTTGCCTTGGCCGACACTCCTCGTAAATTGTATGTAGGTACAACATCTGCAGTTGTTAGTCTGGATAAACAGACCTTAAAAACTGAAGTGTTGTTTCATCAAAAGGAGTTGTTTACACATAATTATAACACTTTGTTGCTTGATTCGAAAAACCGGCTATGGTTTGCTTCCGATGATGGTTGTGTAGCTTATGTGATTGATGAAGGACGGTTTGAAACGTATAGGATAAGTCTGAAGAAGCAGGTCAGATCTCAAAAAGAGCTGGTCAATGTCATCTATGAAGATCGAAAGGGAAACATTTGGGTCGGAACACATGGCAACGGGCTTTTCTTGTTGGATAAGAAAGAGCGTTTGTTTCGTTTGCATACTCCTGAAAGCGTATTATCGGGAGAAAATATCAGAGTGTTGGGCGAAACTCCTTCCGGGAATTTATTGATTGGTACCGGACATGGATTGTCTGTGTTGGAACAGAAAGACGGGAAAGTGATAAATTTCAATTCTAAAACAGGATTTCCGCTGACTCTTGTCAATAGGAAATCCATGCATGTATCCCGCAATCATGATATTTATATGGGAGGAGCTACCGGACTGGTTGCCATTCGTGAAAGTAGTTTGTCCTATCCTCCGAAAATATATGATTTGGAGTTGGCTCATTTGTATGTCAATAATAAGGAGATTACCACAGGCGATCAAACCGGCATCCTAAATAAGTCCTTTGCCTATACCGACCGGATTAAATTGAATTATTTGCAGAATGTGTTTTCTATCGGTTTCTCGACAGATAACTTTCTGCATATTGGCGGTGGTGAGGTAGAATACCGGTTGATAGGTTCTAATGACGAATGGAGTGAGAATCGTTTGGGGAATGATATTACCTATACAAATATATCTCCGGGCGATTATGTTTTTGAGATCAGACTGAAGAACTTTCCGGAAGTAATCAGATCTCTTCATATAACGATCACACCACCTTTTTATGCCACCTGGTGGGCTTATACTATTTATGTGTGTGTGATTCTGACGATTCTATTCTTTGTGGTGAGAGAATATAGAATTCGGCTGTTCTTGAAAACCTCGTTGGATTTTGAACTTCGTGAGAAACAATACATTGAAGAAATGAACCAATCCAAACTGCGTTTTTTCACTAATATCTCACACGAAATCAGAACCCCTATTACCCTTATCCTGGGGCAGGTCGATCTGTTGTTGAATTCCGGTAAGTTGTCTACGTATGCTTATTCGAAATTACTGAATATACATAAAAATGCCGGTAACCTGAAATCATTGATAACGGAGTTGCTTGATTTCCGGAAACAGGAGCAGGGACTTTTGAAATTGAAAGTTTCTCAATTTGATTTATATTCTTTACTTAAAGAGCATTATGTATTGTTCAAAGAATTGGCAGCTAACAGGAATATTTCGTTTGTTTTGCATGCTGACTGTGAGCAATGCCTCGTGTGGGGAGATCGTATGCAAATACAGAAGGTGGTTAATAATTTGCTATCTAATGCTTTTAAATATACTTCAGACGGTGGAACTATCCGTATGGAATTGGCTGATGGAGCGGATGAATGTATGTTTTCCGTTTCAGACAATGGGGCAGGAATATCCGAGGAAGATTACGTGAAGATATTCGAGCGGTTCTATCAGGCCGAGAATATAGGACAGTATGGAGGAACGGGTATCGGGCTGGCTTTAAGTCAGGGGATTGTGAAAGCTCATCAGGGAGATATAACTGTAGAAAGTCAGTTGGGGAAAGGTTCATGTTTTAAGGTCACTCTGAAGAAAGGAGATGCTCACTTTGATTCTTCTGTTTCCCGGATTGAACCGGAGCAGGATAAGGAATATATTTATTATTCGGAAGATAAAGAACTATTGGTTAAAGAGGTACAGTCGGCTCAAAGTGAGAGTGGAACTACTGACTGCAAGCTGTTGGTTATTGATGATAATGAAGAAATCAGAAATATCCTTGTAGATATTTTTTCTCCATTGTACACGGTTGAAACAGCAAGTGATGGTGAGGAAGGGTATGAGAAAGTAAAGATGATGCAACCTGATCTGGTTATTTCGGATATTATGATGCCCGGAATGCCCGGAACGGAATTGTGTGCTAAAATTAAGAACAATATTGAAACCTGTCATATACCTGTCGTTCTTCTGACTGCTCTTAGTGCGCCCGAACGTGAGTTGGAAGGATTGAGAATTGGAGCGGATATTTATGTGGTGAAGCCATTTAATATGCGGCGGCTGGTGATGCAATGCAATAATCTGATTAATACCCGCAGACTTTTACAGAATAAATATGCCCATCAGCTGGACAGCAAAGCGGAGAAAATTGCAACGAATGAACTCGATCAGAGGTTTATCGAACAAGCGACGCAGGTAGTGGAAGATAATATGGAAAATCCCGAATTCAGTGTAGATGTCTTCTCACGTGAGATGGGGGTGGGACGTACTGTCTTATTCCAGAAGATAAAAGGTATCACGGGAAGTACGCCAAATAATTTTATCATGAATCTGCGTCTGAAAAAAGCGGCATATTTTCTGCAGAATTCTCCGGAAATGAATATATCGGATATTGCTTACCGGTTAGGATTTGGAAATCCTCAATACTTCAATAAATGCTTTAAAGAACTTTTTGATATTGCTCCTACGCAATACCGAAAAGCTCATAATACCTCCTCCGAACCCTCTGTGAAGTGATTAAAATAAGTCATCTGAATTTTTAGACTAGATAAAACGAACAATTCGATAGGGTGCAATATATTCAAATGCGATACTTTTGTGGCGTTGGATAATGCCAGCTTGTACTTGAGTTTTCTTTGGTTAGGTGTGTCCGCACACACTTTCATTTGGTAGACCGGGTGCTGTGTAATCTTTATTCTAATATAATAATTATTGTGTAGTATTATGAAAGACAAATATCCATATAATAAATAAAAGATAACATCTTATTGGAGAGAATCAATATATTTTCCAAAATTAATTAAGTAGTGAGTAAAACCTTGATAATTAACCAATTTAATTTTATTCTAGTTATGAAAAATTTGCAGAGTAGGACAAAAGTGCGGTTGCTTCAGTCGTTGCTTTTGATTTCCTTGAGTCTCTTTTTCCTTGTCAATCCGGCTTATGCTCAAGGCGGGTTTGCAGTGAAGGGAGTTATTGTGGATAAAACAGGATTTCCTTTGCCTGGCGCCAATGTGATGGAAAAGGGAACATCTAATGGAACAATTACAGATTTAGATGGTAATTTCTCATTGAATGTTTCGAAGAAGGGAGTTACTTTGACTGTATCATTCATGGGATATACCCCTAAAGATGTGGTAGTGAAAGATAAAACAATGAATATTACGCTTGAAGAGAACTCTAAGCTATTGGACGAAGTAGTGGTAGTGGGTTACGGTACGATGAAAAAGCGTGATGTAACAGGAGCTATTACTTCCATCTCAAGCGAGGCCATTGAGCAAAAAATGGCTACTAATGTTTTTGAAGCACTGCAAGGTACTACTGCCGGTGTACAGGTGGTGTCCGGTTCCGGACAGCCCGGTGAATCTTCTTCTATCAAAATTCGTGGTACTTCCACTTTTTCTGCCGAAGGTGTGACTCCTCTTTATATTGTAGACGGTGTTCCTTTGGAAAGTATCGATGGTATCAATACCAATGATATTACTTCTATGGAAATTTTGAAGGATGCCGCTTCTGCAGCTATCTACGGTTCCCGTTCGGCTAACGGTGTGATTATTATCACAACCAAGAGCGGTCAGGAAGGTAAGGCTCGTATTGATATCAAGTATAATCACTCATGGGGTACATTGTCTCATAAGGTGCCACAGGCAAATCGTAAAGAGCGTCTGTTGTACGACCAGTACCGCAAAGAGTATTTTGAAACATACGGCGGAGGTAATCCGGATGAAAGTAGTGATATACTGAATGATCCGTTGAACTCTTTCTTTAATGTGGATAACGATTATCTGGACATGATTACAAGCACTGCACAAAAAGATCAGGTGGATATCAGTGTAGGTGGTGGTACAAAGAAATTGAAATATTTCATCAATACCGGTTATTATAATGAGAAAGGTATTATTTCCAATACAGGTTTCCAGAGATTAAATACTCGTATCAACTCCGATTATTCACCGACAGACTGGATGAATATGGGTAGCCGTATTTCTTTGACTTATTCTAAAAAGAAAGGTCTGAATGAAGGTACGTTATTGAGCGCAGTGTTGACTCGTCGTCCTTATTTCAATACTTATTATCCGGATGGCTCTTTGGTCGGGGTGTTTAATGGCCAGAAGAATCCTATTGCACAGGTCAATTATACCACTGACTTTACGGATTCTTATAAGGCTAACTTCTTCCAGTTCTTTGAAATCAAATTCAACAAGTACTTGAAGTTCAGAGCCAATATAAATGCCAACTTCTATTTGGACAAGCGCAAAAAACTCGAACCTAGTCTTATTACTGATGAATGGCAGAAACAGAATAAAGGGTATTCTTATAATTACCTCAACTGGAACTGGATGAATGAAGATTTCATCACTTATGCACGCAAAATCAAAGGACATAATTTCAGCGCGATGGTGGGTGTCAGTGCTCAACAATGGCGTTATGAAAATGAAACCTTTGTAGGTTTGAATTCATCTACCGACTTTATTTATACGATGAATGCATTTGCTGCCAATTTGGATTTGTCATCTACAGGATCTACCTTGAGTAATCATTCCATGGCTTCTGTCTTTGCACGTGTGACGTATGATTATCTGGGAAAATATCTGTTTACAGCGAATATCCGTCGTGACGGCTCTTCTCGTTTTGCGAAAGAAAACAAATGGGGTAATTTCCCTTCAGTATCAGTGGGATGGCGTTTCTCTGATGAGAAATTCATGAAGTTCTCGAAGAAATTCCTGGAAGATGGTAAGATTCGTGTAAGTTATGGTATCACCGGTAATGAGGCGATCGGAAACTATGATTATATTTATTCTTATTCTCCGAATTCTATCTATGACGGAGTGGGTGGCGTTATTCCGACTCGTATCGGTAAAGACAATCTGAAATGGGAGGAAACCAAACAATTCAACCTTGGTTTGGACTTGAATTTCTGGAATAGCCGTTTGACAATCACTGCTGATTACTACGATAAATATACAGACGGTTTGTTGGCAAACTACCAACTGCCTAAAGAATCCGGTTTTGCATATATGAAGACAAACGTCGGTGAGATGAGCAACCGCGGTTTTGAAATTGCCGTTACCGGTGATATTATCCGCACAAAGGACTGGAAGTGGAATGCTTCTTTCAATATCTCCAGAAATATCAACCGCATTGAGAAACTGTCTGAAGGTAAGGCATATATGGAAGGTGATATCTGGTGGATGCAGGAAGGTGGCCGTGTGGGTGACTTCTACGGATTTAAAAGCGCCGGTATCTTTGCATACGACGAATCGAATGCTTTTACTGATAAATGGGAACAGTTGACTCCGGTGTTTGAGAATGGTGTATTCCAGTACAAATATTTGTTGGATGGAAAGGAATATGCAGGTAATATCCGTCAGAAAACGTTGCCGAACGGCAAACCGTTCCGTGGGGGAGATTACAACTGGGAGGAACCGGAAGGAACCCGTGACGGTGTGATTGATGATAATGACCGTATGGTGATCGGTAATGCCATGCCTGATGTAACCGGTGGTTTGAATACAACGGTGACTTGGAAGAATTTGAGTTTATACTTAGGATTCTATTATTCATTGGGAGGACAGATTTATAATGCAGCCGAACATAATCGTAATATGTTCAAATACACCGGAACTACTCCTTCACCGGAAGTCATCCATAATATGTGGTTGCATCCGGGTGACCAGGCAATCTATCCGCGTCCGTATAATGATGATTACAACAATGCCCGTATGGGGAACTCGTTCTATCTGGAAGATGCTTCATTTATTCGTTTGCAGAACATACGTGTAGCATACGATCTTCCTGAAAACTGGATAAAGAAGCTGATGTTGAAGAATATAAATATCTACGCTTTTGTAAACAACGCCTTGACATGGACCAACTATTCGGGATTCGATCCTGAATTCTCTACCAACAATCCTCTGCAGGTAGGTAAAGACTCTTACCGTTATCCGAGAAAGAGAGAATATGGTATTGGTTTTTCTGCAAACTTTTAATTGAAGATATCGTATGAAGAATATAAAATATTTTGTTGGAGCTGTATGCCTGGCTCTATCGTTGAATAGCTGTTCAGACTTTCTGAATGAGGAACCGGTAAGTGAAATTCCGGCAGGTGACATGTGGCAGACTGCCCGTGACGCTAAGGCAGGTATAAATGAAATCTATGGATTGTTACGTTCCACTTTACGGGAGAACTATTTCTATTGGGGGGAGTTCCGTTCGGATAATGTAGCTCCCGGAGCACCGGTAATGGCCGATCAGGCACGTGTTATCAACAACCTAATGTCTACGGATGAGAAATGTGCAAAGTGGACGACTCTGTATCAGATGATTAACCAGGCAAATCTGGCTATTAAATATGTTCCTAATATCAGTATGCCTGATGTGGCAGACCGTAACGATTACCTCGGACAAGCGTATGCGTTGCGTGCTTTGGCCTACTTCTATGCTATCCGTGTTTGGGGAGACGTACCTTTGTTTACAGAACCTACTGAAAAGTATTCGGAAGCGATCTATAAAGAGCGTACGGATAAAAACTACATTCTGGAGCATGTCATTCTTCCGGACCTGAAGAAAGCGGAAAGCCTGATTAACCGTAACAAGAATTATGAGCGCAAACGCATTTCTATCTGTGGCGTATGGGCCATCATGGCGGATGCTTATATGTGGGCTAAAGAATATAATCTGGCCGACCAGACCATCGATAAGATGGCGACTATCGCTTCCAAAAAGGGCGGTCGTTTTGTAGACTTCGAACCTAACATTGCTACTTGGCATACCATGTTTACGGAAGAGCTGACTAATAAACCTTCTGATGATACACCGGAAAATGATGAATATAACTCCAGAGAGTTTATTTTCCTTGTTCATTTCAACATGGATGAAGTCGGCACGAATGGTTACAGTTATATGTATCAATGGTTTTCCGGTTCAGGGAATCGTGCGGCAGTCATGTCTGATAAGTTTATGAGTATCTTTGATGAAAAGGATATGAAAGGTGATTTACGTAAAGATTATACGGTGAAGAATTACCAAAATGGAAATGAATTGCGTAAATATATGGCAGGTGACATCAGTAACTCTTTGAATAAGACATGTGAAGTAGCCTATCCAATCTATCGTTACACAGATATGATGTTGTTGCAAGCTGAAGCTCGTGCTCATCAGGGAAAATGGGGGGAAGCTTTGGATTTAGTAAAAACTGTACGTGACCGTGCCGGATTGAATACACTGACTGAAAATGATTTTGCTTCAGAAGAAGAGGTAGTCAATTATATCTTGCGTGAACGTCAGGTGGAGTTAGCCGGCGAAGGACGCCGTTGGTTTGATTTGCTACGTACCGAAAAGTGGAAAGAAGTGATGAAACCTATCAACGGAATGGAGCAGGACGGCAATGAACTTTTCCCGATCCATTATTCACATATCTTGGAGAATCCGAAGATTGTGCAGAATACGTATTATGGTAATACTAACAACTAAAAAGGTAGAAGCAATGAAAAAGACAATATTATATAAGACTCTTTTCTTTTGTTGGACAATTTTGGCATTGACCGGTTGTGATCTGGACTTGCAAAAGAACTATGATTATGAGCCTTCGGTGGATGATCCGTATGTAAAAGTGACAGCGTGGGAATATTTTCAGGATCACAAAGATATGTTCTCGGAGTTGATAGCAGCTATTGAATATACAGGCTTAAAGGACTATTATACACAGACTGATAATAAATATACTTTTCTGGCTTTGAATAATGCCGGTATGCAGCTTTATCGGGAGAATGAATTTGCTGGTGTAGCTTCTATTACAGATTGTGATAAAGAAAAGGTGAAGAATATGTTGCTTTATCATATTGTAGATGGAGAATATAGTTCTTATGGGCAATTGCAGGTAGAACCGATGTTCGTTTTGACTATGCTGAAAGGTGAGACTGGATTGATGACAATGTCTGTATGGAAAAATCCATGGCAGGCTGCAGTAGGTAAGATTCTGGTAAATCAGACCGGAAGCAACGGAAAATCTCCGCAACGACAAGCTAAGACTAGCAATATTCTGCCGACAAACGGTGTGATTCATATATTTGAGAACTATTGCAAATATTCCAAATAACCACAGTTAATTAAAAAGAGAACTAATTATGATTCGTAAAATATATATCTTATTAATATTAGGACTTTGCTTGGGCTTTGCTGCCTGTGGCGACGATAATGATGGACTGGATCCTAATGCAGCGGCTCCTGTGATTAATTTTCCTATGGAGCAGCTGGACGTTGATTTGAATAAAGTAGACAATCTGCCGGTAGTGGCTGTTATTAAATCACAGGCAGGGCTTCAGAGCGTGACAATGAAATTGCAGACGGTGGAGGGAGTGACAGAATATAAAACTGTAACCGACTTTTTTAACCCCAACTCTTACAGCTTGTCTGAAAACTTGGAGTACAATGCAAATTATGAAGCTTTTATCATTGAAGCTACGGATAAACTGAATCATGTTACGAGTGGGACTTTACCAATTGCTGTTACCGATGTAATGGCACGTCCTGTCATTACATTCGATCCGGAAGAGATTGTATATGATGAGATGGATGAAAATCCGGTAATTCCCCGTACTACTTTCGAAGTTGTTTCGGAAGCCGGCTTGAAGGTTGTGGAAGTGTATTTGGTATCTGCCACTGGACAGGAATCAAAAGGAAGTGTGGAACTGAATGGCAAAAAGGATTTCTCGTATGACGAGATGATTAATTACAAAGAAGGCGATAAAGGTTTCAAAGTAAAAGCAGTGGATATATATGATAATGTGACCATTTCAACTTTACCTGTGGAATATAGAACAGTGCCAATACCTGTATTGACTTTGCCTGAATTGCCTATTTTTGCTACAACAGATGCAAAACAGGGAGTGCCGGTGAAGGTCGAATCTGTACGAGGAGTTCACGAAGTAATTATTTACCGTATTGAAAACGGACAGGAAATCGAAGTCTTACGGGAACAGAAGAATGGTGAGAAACAATTGGATTACACTCCGGAAATTGATTTTACTGAAACTACGTCTCAAATTAAAGTGGTGGTTTCTGATGGGAGAGTGGGAAAAGAAGCTGTCGGAACTGTGAAAGCATATGTAAATATGGATGTTGCCACAGTGAATATATCTAGTAAGACTTTTGCTAATAGTGCGCACGAAAAATATCCGGATGCTTATGGTTTGTTATCTTTCAAAGATTTAAAAACGTATTCTGTTGATTATGCATTAGCTAGTGCGGATAATGCGAAGAATGTTGATTTGAAATTCTATTGTATGGGAAAAGGTAAGGACGTTCCTTCAGAGCCTCGTCTGTATTCTATAAATGCTACAAAAACAAATGAATATACAGGCTCCGGTGGGGTATCTTTGAACACCGCGGCTGTGAAGAATAAGACTATGATAGCTAAACTTTCCGGCTTTGATTATGATAATGCAACAGTTACTTCTATAGCTTCTGAAATATCAGCTAGTTTGATTGTGAAAGAAGAACTGATTCCTATAGCGGAGGGAGATATTATTGCCTTTAAAACAGCATCGACTTCTGCAGCAGGTGGAAACAGAATCGGAGTGATGAAAATCATTAGTATGACACCATCTATTGGTGAAGGTGTACTGAAGCCCGGAGATACAACAGCTCGTGTATTAACTGTTGAAATCAAATTCCCTAAGAAGAAGTAAGCAGGGTAGTATTACCTACCGCCTGAAGTCTTAATAGAAAACTTCTTTTCTATTAAGACTAAACTTCCCTTTCATTGGGAGTAAAGTTGTTCTCTGTCCGATACAAACTATAAACGAAGCTTACGTTTTTATAAATGCAAGTTGCGTTTATAAAAACAAAACTTGCAATTATAAAAACAAAGCTTGCGTTTATAGTTTATAATAAGGATAAAAGAAGTTTGCAACAAGGAGGAAGGAAGTTCTCTCCTAGTGGAGGATAATTTTTCTATTAATAGCCGACGCGAGAGTTATTAACAGCTATCCCGGTGAACTAGAGTATACGAAAGATGCGATTGATAACAAATACGATGGTTAAGTAATAATGTGCAGTAGCTGAAAGTAATATGAGAAAACATATAATATATAGGTATTTCCTCTTTTTATCTTTGGTCGGACTGATGCAGTTGACGTTTAGCTGTTCCTCCTCTTCCAACGAAATAGAACCTTTGAAACCGGAAGGAGAAGATGCTTCTTTGGAAAAAGATGAATATACTTTTATGAATGTAGAATACCGGAAGTGGCAGAACGGAACTTTCCAGGCATGGATAACGGCAGATTCAAGGGAAACACGTACCATTGATAATATGAATTGGTATACTCCTTCTTCGGATTATAGCCGGACTGCATGGGGAGGACGAATCGGTTTGCAACCCTCTTCTGTGGTTGGAAAAGAAGGCTTTTTCCGAGTGGCTAGTTGTGGAGGCCGTTCTTATTTACTGGATCCGGATAATGGAGCTGTTATCATTCATGGAATTCAGCATGTTCGTCCGGGAGAATCTACTGCTCATAAGAAGGCTTTCAGTACTCGATACGGTAGTGAGGCGCGATGGAGTGAAGAGACAGGCAAACTGTTGGCAGACAATCATATAAACTATATTTCGTATGGTTCGAACCGTATTGAAGTATTTCCTGCTGCAGTACGTGCTAACTTGTTGACACCTAAGACGCAAAAGATTGCTTATGCAGAGAATCTGTATCTGCTCCGTACCTTTATGTGGGATATGAGCAAGAATTTGGGCTACGCGTTTGATGATGACAAGTATAATCGTCTCGTTCTTCTTTTCGAACCGACATTTGCTACGTACATAGATCGTCTCGTACAAGAGAAGTCAGCTTTATTTGCCGGTGACCGGCATTTTATAGGTTTCTATCTTGACAATGAATTGCCGTTTGCCAGTTATCAGAATACTGACCCTTTGCGAGGAATTGATCTGAAACATTTCTTGTCCTTACCCGAACGCTATAAAGCAGCTCGTGAGTATGCAGAAAAGTTCATGCGGGATAACGGTATAGCTTCTGCCGGAGCGATCACCAAGAAAAATCAGGAAGACTTTCGGGGGATGGTTGCTGATTATTATTATCAGTTGACTACCGCTACCGTCAGACGATATGATAAAGAGCATTTGATTTTGGGGACACGTCTGCATGACTGGAGCAAATACAATCAGAAAGTGGTGGAAGTTTGTGCCCGTTATTGCGATCTTGTTTCTATCAATTATTATGCCCGTTGGCAACCGGAAGCAGATTTCTTGGCAAACCTGAAAGTTTGGTGTGGAACGAAACCTTTTTTAGTTTCGGAATTCTATACGAAAGCAGAAGATGCCAGTTATCAGGGAACTGGATATGCCAATACCGAAGGAGGTGGATGGCTGGTACGTACACAGAAAAACAGAGGTGAGTTTTATCAGAACTTCTGTCTTCGTTTACTTGAAACCCGGAATTGTGTGGGTTGGGTACACTTTGAGTATAATGATGGATACGGTTCGGATGGAAAAGCTTCTAATAAAGGAATAGTCTCCATCGAATACGAGCCTTATACATCTTTTCTGTCGCAGATGCGACAGGTAAATCTTGCAGTTCATTCATTGATCGATTATTATGATACAAAATCGGTTCAATAGATTAACGGAAACATTAAAAAGACAAATTGAATATTTAGAATTAAAATAGTTATGACCATGAAGAAGTTTAGTTTATTCGCAATCCTTTTAGGATTTAATATAGCTTTGGGAGCATGTTCCGATGATGATGCCGCTCCTGTAGTAAAAGATCAAATCTTTCAACTTCCGGAAAAGGCTTATGTACTGGCGGAGCAATCCAGACGGGCTATTGTCATCAGGGATGCGGAGACGCATCGTAATATTTGGAGTTGGGACCCTTATACGGCTTGTGTTCCTGCTGCCCAACAGGGTTGGTTTGTCAATCCGAGCGAAGTAAAACCTGTTTTCAATAGACGCTATATCTTGATGACTGCCTCCGGCGGAGCTGTGGCTTTAATCCGTTTGTCGGACCATAAATTAATGTTCTATGCAAATTGCGGACAGAATCCTCACTCTGCGGAGGTATTACCCGATGGAAATATTGTGACGGCAGAATCGAAATCCGGCGAAATCAATACCTTTGTGGTTGACACGGTTAAGGTATTGGGAGCGAAGGCTAATACGGTGAAGCTGGGTAATGCGCATAATGTAGTTTGGGATAAGAAAAGGTCGTATCTGTATGCCACAGCTACAATAACGGGCGGAGTTACCGCATTATTCCGTTTTAAGTATGATGGTAACCGGAGCAATCCTAAACTGACAAATCAGACTCGTATTTATACGTTCGACAAAGAATCGGGCGGACACGATTTGTTCCCGGTATATGGTGAAGAAGATAAACTGTGGCTTACTGCCGCTTCGGCTGTCTACAAGTTTGATTTGACAGGAGTTACCGACGCTACGACTAATGACTCTGCCGAACCGACTTGTGAAAAAGTCTACAATACAGCTGATATAAAAAGTATCTGTAACGGACCTGACGGAATCTTGATGCTGAAACCGACTGAAGAGTGGTGGGCTGAAGGACTTGTAAATGAGAAGGGAGAAGAACTCTTCAAGATGGACGGAGCTAAAATTTATAAAGGTCGTTGGATGATAGACAATACTTTCAGTTATCCGGAAAAGCACGATTTCGTATTGGGTGAGGATTGATTAAGTATCGTCGAAGGGTAATAAAATACATAAGTTGAATAATTAAGTTTGGAACAATGAGGAAACTTCTTCTTTTTTTATTGGTATCTATCGCATTACCGGCCTTGGCGCAGAACGGAAAGAAAGTGTATGCTGACTTCCACGGTGTGCGTTATACCCGGCAACATGACGGAAAGTTAGGGCGTTGGGAGATGTATGCCAATACGGAGAAATCAAGTACGGGAAGGAAATCCCTGTGTTATAATGCCGACCTGATAGACAGTGAAGGGCGACATGAGATAGCGGCAGTGACCTATCCCCAAGTCGGAATGCAGTCCAATCTCGATCCCGATTATATCGAATATCAGATATTGTCGGCAAAAGCTGCCAAGATAGACGGATTCTTTATCGAATGGGGATTCAAGCCTCACGAAAATGACATCTTGCTGCGTGAGATGCAGAAAGTGGCAGCGAAGTATGACTTTGAAATCGGTGTAAACTGGTGTGACGGTTGGTTGTATTATGACTGGATTACGAAGATTTATCCGGAAGTTAACACCCGTGAGGCAAAGACCGAATATATGGCTAAATGTTACCAATATTTAGTAGATAGTGTCTTTACCGGTCCGACTGCTCCTATGGTGAAGGGAATGCCTGTCTTTTATCATTTCGGTCCCGGAGCAAAAGTCGATGAATACAAGAAAGTATTATCACTGGTGAAGTTTCCGCAAGGAATGAAGCAGCCCGTTGCCTTACGTCGTTGGGCGGATTGGGGAAAACTGGAAAACGATAAATACATTCCTGTCACCCGCAGTGATGATATGGATGCCTGGAAAAAAGTGGGAGAAATACCGACCGCATGGCTTCCCGCTCGTGTCCGTACAAGAGATCAGGCACATGCTGAATGGGATAATTATGCCACGCAGGATGATGTTATTGAGTTTATGAAACCTTTCCGTGACTCGATTTGGCATAGTAACAATCCTGCTTATACCATTAAGTCGGGATTTGCCATGCCGGGAATGGATAACCGGGGATGTGCAGGCTGGGGACGTGGACACTTCTATTATATCCCTCGCAATAATGGAGAAACTTACCAAAGTATGTGGAAGTTCTGTATGGCGGAGAAAGGCAGCCTGGACATGATGTTTATCGCTTCGTGGAGCGACTATACCGAAGGGCATGAAATAGAACCTACTATCGAAAACGGTGACCGCGAACTGCGTACCACTTTAAAGTATGCGGCAGAATTCAAAGGCGAACAGGCGGACGAACGTGGCTTAACCTTACCTTTAATGCTTTTCCGTTTGCGAAAAGAAGCCCGTTTCCTGGAAAAGACGAAGATGGACGTATCTGCTTGTCAACGTTCGCTCGATAAGGCAGCGTTGTTGATTAGCCAGGGACGTTATCCGGTGGCGATAGGTTTGTTGTCACAAATAGAAAATGATGTCAAGACAGCCAAATCCGCTTTGGCGGTTGAGATGATGCGTTTGCGTGAATCGGACATGAAGATTCAGGGAAAGCGAAAATCAGGTGGTTACAATACCGAAGAAACGCTTTCTATCTCTTTGCCCAAAGAATTGGTTTCCAAACTGCAAATGAATAACTATGTAGGGTATTTCTATTTTGAATACCTGGACAAAGGAAATGAATCTCTTTTTATACGTTCGTCCACACAGCGTGAACCGAAAGAACCCTTTAAAATAGTATCCCGGATACGTACCGACAATACAGGCGAATGGAAAAGTGCAAAAGTGGAACTGTATAAAGATAATATCGTAAATGGATTCAATATGCCTACGTTCTATTTAAAAGGAAATGTCGTTGTCCGTAATTTGTCATTGGGCTATACCATCTACACTGTCAAATAAATGTATTGATGAAGAGTTTGAAAAATTGGTTATTAGTTTTATCCGTATTATCTTGTTTCGGGTGTTCCTCGCCGGTTCATGAAGACGGCAGGGGATGTGCTTTCGTATCCGACAGTATCCAATACAGGGTTGAGTTTATGTCGGAGGGATGCGTACGGATTCTGTCTTTTCCCGAAGGTGATACGCTGGTAACAAAAAGATTGGTTGTCGATTCGGAAAAACCGGCTTTCAAAGATTATAAATGGAAAGATACAGGGCAGCAACTGATCTTTTCTACTCGTGAGCTTTCCGTTGTTTTTGATAAAGAAGATGCGGCTTTCACTTTTCAGGAAGTATCGACAGGAAAGCTGTTACTGAAAGAGAAAGAAGCTAAAAAGGCACGGCACTTCAAACGTTCGGTTGCCGGAGGTGAGCAATGCCTCGAAGTAACCCAACGCTTTGTTCCTACTGACGATGAGGCTATTTACGGTCTGGGGCAGTATCAGAACGGAATCATGAACTATCGTGGAAAATCCGTACTTCTGTTACAGGCTAATATGGATATTGTCAATCCGTTCCTTATCTCGACTAACGGATATGGTATTTTGTGGGATAATTATTCTTCAACAAAGTTTGAAGATACGAAAGAAGGATACTCATTTACTTCCGAGGTAGGCGATGCTTCCGACTATTATTTTGTATATGGCAAGAATATGGACGAAGTCGTTGCCGGTTATCGGGAATTGACGGGAGACGTGCCGATGTTCGGGAAGTGGGTATATGGTTTCTGGCAGTCTAAAGAACGCTATAAATCGTTCGATGAGTTGAAAGCCGTTGTAAAGGAGTATCGTAAACGGGGGATTCCGTTGGATAACATTGTGCAGGACTGGGAATATTGGGGAGATAAACCCCATTGGAACAGTCTGACTTTCCATCCGGCGAACTTCGATCATCCCCGGCAAGTCATTGAAGAACTGCATCAGCAGGATCATGTTCACTTTATGCTTTCCGTATGGCCCGGATTCGGACCGGAAACAGCTGTCTATCAGTCACTCGATTCTATCGGTGCCTTATTTAGCGAACCTACATGGGCAGGTTATAAAGTCTTTGATGCTTACAATCCTGCCGCACGGGATATCTTTTGGCAATATCTCAAGAAAGGACTCTATGATATGGGTGTGGATGCCTGGTGGATGGATGCGACAGAGCCTTCTTTCCGTGACGGATTCACACAGTTGAAGCAGGAAGAGAGGACGAAAGCAGCCGGAAATACTTATCTGGGCAGTTTCCACCGTTATCTGAATACTTATTCTTTGGAAATGCTGAAGGATTTCTATCAACGTCTTCGAGCCGAAAGCGATCAGAAGCGCATATTTATCTTAACCCGTTCCGCCTTTGCTTCACAACAGCATTATGGTACGGCGGTATGGTCGGGGGATGTCTCGGCTTCATGGGAAAATATGCATAAACAACTGGTTGCCGGTTTGAACTTATCCATGTCCGGTATTCCGTATTGGACTTCCGATACAGGAGGATTCTTTGTCACAGAACGTGATGCTAAATATCCTGATGGGTTGAAAAGTAATGATTATAAAGAGTTGTACTCCCGTTGGTTCCAGTTCAGTGCATTTACTCCTGTCTTCCGTGCTCACGGCACGAATGTGCCGCGTGAAGTTTGGCAATTCGGTGAAAAGGGAACATCTTACTATGATAATCAGGTGAAATATATACATCTGCGTTACCGTCTGTTGCCTTACATTTACTCGATGTCTCACCAAGTCACAGCCAACAACTATACCCTGTTGAGAGGCTTGGCAATGGACTTCACCACAGATACCCGGACTTTTGATATTGATAACGCCTATATGTTCGGCACCTCTTTATTGGTACGCCCGGTATTTCATCCGCAATCGGAAGAAAAGAACATCAGTGTCTATCTGCCGGAACACAACGGCGAATATTGGTACGATTTTTGGACCGGAAAGGCCTTTGAAGGAGGAAGAGAACAAATGCAGGCAAACACCCTCGACATCCTTCCCCTGTATGTAAAAGCCGGTTCTATCTTGCCTTTGGCAGAAGTGAAACAATATGCGATGGAATACCCCGACCGTGAATTGGAACTGCGTATTTACGGAGGAGCGGACGCTTCTTTCTTATGGTATGAGGATGAAGGCGACTCCTACCGCTATGAAGACGGCGTATGTTCCAAAGTACCGATGCAATGGAAAGATTCGGAACGGACATTGACGATCGGTTTGCGTGAAGGAAGTTATCCCGGTATGCCGGAACAAGTAAAAATGCGTGTGAAGTTATATCTGCCTGACGGTGCTGCTCTTGAGAGTAAAGAGTGTGTCTACACAGGCAGAGAGGTAAAAATAAAGTTTTAATTAGATGCATACATAGATTATGAAGAAGTTATTCTATATCTTTATTCTATTGTTTATTGTGGGATGGGCGCAGGCACAGCAACGCGTGGTATACACCATCAACGACGGATGGAAATTTACAAAAGGATCTCCGTTTGAAGCACAACTGACTGGCTGTGACGACTCTTCATGGGAGACGGTCAATATACCTCATACCTGGAATGATAAAGATGCAGACGATGAAACTCCGGGGTTCTATCGGGGGCCGGTCTGGTATCGAAAACAGTTGTTTATAGACAAAAGCCAGGAGGGACGTCAGGCAGTGATCTATTTTGAAGGAGCCAATCAGGAAGTACGATTCTACCTGAACGGCCAGTTCGTTGGGGAGCACAAAGGAGGGTATACCCGCTTCTGTTTTGACATCACTCCCCATTTGCGTTATGGACAGGAAAACCTGTTTGCCATTTATGTAAACAATGTCTATAATCCGAATATTCCCCCCTTATCTGCCGATTTTACTTTCTTTGGCGGTATCTACCGGGACGTCTATTTGCAGTTTATGAATCCGGTGCACATTGCAACGAATGATTATGCTTCGTCGGGAGTTTATATCCGTACCCCCGAAGTGAATAACTCCGCTGCTTCGGTAGAAATCACTACGCTACTGACGAACGATATGCCCCAGCCTACGGAAATCAGGGTGGAAAATATAATCTGTGATGCGGATGGCAAGGAAGTGAAAAAAACGCAGGCAGAAGTAAAACTGGCAGCCGGCGAGACGAAGACGGACATCTCCAAAAAGATAAAAATAGATTCCCCTCGTCTGTGGGATATAGACGATCCTTATCGCTATATGGTATATACCCGTATTCTTGATAAAAGAAAGGGTACTTTGCTGGATGAAGTGGTGAATCCGTTAGGTTTGCGCTGGTTCAAGTTTGATTCGGAAAAAGGCTTTTTTCTGAATGGCAAAGGACGTAAACTGATCGGGACTGCCCGGCATCAGGATTATTTTCAGAAAGGAAATGCTTTGCGTGACGAATTGCACGTACAGGATGTATTGCTATTGAAGGAGATGGGAGGAAACTACCTGCGTGTATCACACTATCCCCAAGATCCTGTTATCATGGAAATGTGTGATAAACTGGGCATTGTGACCTCGGTTGAAATTCCCGTCGTTAATGCTGTTACAGAAACCGAAGAGTTTCTGCATAATTCTGTTGAGATGGCGAAAGAGATGGTACGTCAGGATTTCAACCGTCCTTCCGTAATGATTTGGGGGTATATGAATGAGATTTTTCTGCGTCGTCCCTATACCGAAGGCAAGCAGTTGGAAGATTACTACCGTTTCACGGAAAAAGTAGCCCGTGCCTTGGAGGCGACTATTCGTGAGGAAGATCCTTCAAGATATACAATGATGGCTTATCACAATATGCCTCAATACTACGAAGATGCTCATCTCACCGAAATCCCGATGATTCAGGGATGGAACTTGTATCAAGGTTGGTATGAACCGGATATCAATGAGTTCCAGCGTTTGCTTGATCGTGCCCATAAAGCATACAAAGGAAAAGTGCTGATGGTGACGGAATATGGACCGGGAGTGGATCCGAGAGTTCATTCGTACCAGCCGGAACGTTTCGACTTCTCGCAGGAGTATGGACTGGTATATCATAAGCATTACCTCAATGAAATGATGAAACGTCCGTTTGTAGCCGGTTCCAGTCTGTGGAATCTGAATGATTTTTATTCCGAATCCCGTGTAGATGCTGTGCCTCATGTAAACAATAAAGGCGTTGTCGGACTAAACAGGGAGAAGAAAGATGTTTATTGGTTCTATAAGACAGCCTTGTCACGTCGTCCGATACTTGTCATTGGTAATCGGGAGTGGAAAAGCCGTGGGGGAGTGGTGAATACGGCGCAGAAAGAATGTATTCAATCCGTTCCTGTATTCTCTAATGCGGAAGAAGTAGAGCTGTTTGTGAATAACAAGAGCTTGGGAAAGAAAAAGATAGAAGATAATTATGCTTTGTTTGATGTACCGTTTATGGGTGGAGAGAATCTGCTGGAAGCTGTTGCTGTGGCTGGTGATAACAAGTTGCGTGATATGCTTCGGATTCAGTTCCAGTTAGTAGGCTCGCAGTTGAAAGACGAAGCTGTGCCATTCACGGAAATAAATGTAATGTTAGGTTCTCCGAGATATTTTGAAGACCGTGCGGCAAACGTAGCATGGATTCCCGAACAGGAATATAAGCCCGGTAGCTGGGGATTTATCGGCGGAACATCTTATCGTCGTAAAACAGGATTCGGCACCATGCTTGGTTCGGATATCGATATTCACGGAACGGACATGAATCCAATCTTCCAGACCCAACGTGTTGGAATAAAATCTTTTAAGGCTGATGTGCCAAATGGAGAATATTCTGTATATTTGCATTGGGCAGAGTTGGAGTCGGACAAAGAAAGAGAAGCATTGGTTTATAATCTGGGAGCTGACTCGGAACAAACATTTGCCGGAAATCGCAGCTTTGGTATTTCAATCAATGGAACAACCGTTTCAGATGATTTCAACGTAGCCCGTGATTACGGATATGCCCGTGCTGTTATCAAAAAGTTTGTAATAACAGTAAAGGATGGAAAAGGAGTAAGTGTCGACTTTCATAAAAAAGAAGGAGAACCTATTCTGAATGCTATCCGTATTTATAGAAACTATTAATCATAAACACAGTTCGTATGCTTAGGTCTATTTATTTACTGTCTTTTTTCCTCCTGCAATCCCTGTTTGCTTTTGCAGGAAATGTAAAGGAAGGTGTTCCATCCACTTTTGATTTGTATGTATGCATCGGTCAATCCAACATGGCGGGGCGTGCAACATTGACTCCGGAAGTCATGGATACGCTGAAAAATGTATATCTATTGAATGATAAGGGGAATTTTGAACCGGCAGTAAATCCTCTCAATCGTTATTCTACAGTTCGGAAAGATTTGTCAATGCAGCGTTTGGGACCGGCTTACGGCTTTGCTAAAGAGATGGCCCGACAAACGAAACGTCCTGTCGGACTGGTAGTAAATGCGCGTGGAGGCTCATCCATCAACTCCTGGCTAAAAGGGAGTAAAGACGGATATTATGAAGAAGCTCTTTCCCGGGTTCGGATTGCAATGAAGCAGGGAGGTGTTTTGAAAGCAATCCTTTGGCATCAGGGAGAAGCCGATTGTTCGAATCCGGAAGCGTATAAACAGAAACTGATTTCTTTGGTGAAAGACTTGCGGGAAGATCTGGGCATGCCGAATCTACCGGTTGTTGTAGGACAGATTTCTCAATGGAACTGGACAAAAAGAGAAGCTGGTACAGTCCCCTTTAATCAGATGATTAAAAAAGTTTCTTCATTTATTCCCCATTCTGATTGGGTATCATCGAAAGGATTGGGATGGTATAAAGATGAGAAGGACCCTCATTTTAATACGGAAGCACAACTGTTATTAGGAAAACGTTATGCGAAAAAGGTACTGAAGTTCTATAAACATCAATAGAATACCCTTTTTCGAGGAACATAAAAGCCGGCTGATTCATGAGGGATCAGCCGGCTTTTGTATGGTGAATAACTAAATACTGCCTTGTTGATAGAAAAGGAATCTATATAGTTAATTGCTTTATTATAAGTAAATTAACCTGTTGATATCCTTGTTGATAACTGAAATTAGGTTGTGAATAAAGTCAGTAAAGAAGAGTCGTCATAAAAAAGAAGAACCGCATTTCTGCGATTCTTCTTATCTTTAGTTGCGGAGATCCGACTCGAACGAATGACCTTTGGGTTATGAGCCCAACGAGCTACCAACTGCTCCACTCCGCGATGTTTAACGGGTGCAAAGGTACGGCTTTTTTTGAAACAAACAAATAATTAGCTGAATATTTTTCGAGTAAATCATCATTTTTTTCTTATTTGGTTGAGAATGAATGAAATAATGATGAAACTTTTTCTTAGCACCTATTAATATACAAATGTTAATATTCTCTCTATTTTCTTGTATGGTCTAAAGAAAAGAATTACTTTTGCTCAAAATATTCAGCAATGTGCAATTTGTAACCTATGACCGTATCCAAGACAAAAGCCAAATTAGTAGATGTAGCCCGTCAGCTTTTTGCGAAGATGGGAGTAGAAAACACAACTATGAATGATATCGCTCTTGCTTCTAAAAAAGGTAGACGAACGCTCTATACTTATTTTAAAAGTAAGGATGAAATTTATTTGGCTGTTGTGGAATCGGAATTGGATATTCTGTCGGATATGATGAAGCGGGTGGCCGAGAAAAATATCTCACCGGACGAGAAATTGTTGGAGATGATATATACCCGGTTGGACGCGGTAAAAGAGGTGGTCTATCGAAACGGAACATTGCGTGCTTATTTCTTCCGTGATATATGGCGGGTGGAAAAAGTTCGCAAGAAGTTTGATGCAAAGGAAGTCCAGCTCTTTAAAGCCGTTCTTCTGGAAGGACAGGCAAAAGGAGTTTTCCATATTGACGATGTGGAGATGACTGCCGATTTGATACATTATTGTGTGAAAGGTATTGAAGTTCCTTATATTCGAGGCCATATAGGTGCACATCTGGATGAAGATACAAGAAATAGATATGTGTCCAACATTGTGTTTGGCGCACTGCATAGAACAGAAATTTAATTAAATAACTTTTAGTATGGGATTATTAGACGGAAAAACAGCCATTGTAACCGGTGCTGCTCGCGGTATTGGTAAGGCTATCGCTCTTAAGTTTGCTGCCGAAGGCGCAAACATCGCATTTACTGACCTTGTCATTGACGAAAATGCAGAAAATACAGCTAAAGAATTGGAAGCAATGGGCGTGAAAGCCAAAGGTTACGCTTCTAACGCGGCTAACTTTGAAGATACTGCAAAGGTCGTTGAAGAAATCCACAAGGACTTCGGACGGATCGATATATTGGTAAACAATGCCGGTATCACTCGTGACGGTTTGATGATGCGCATGAGCGAACAGCAATGGGATATGGTAATCAACGTGAACCTGAAGTCAGCATTTAACTTCATCCATGCTTGTACACCTATCATGATGCGTCAAAAAGCTGGTAGCATTATCAATATGGCCTCTGTTGTAGGTGTTCACGGAAATGCAGGACAGGCTAACTATGCTGCTTCTAAGGCAGGTATGATTGCATTGGCTAAGTCTATCGCACAAGAGTTGGGTTCTCGCGGCATCCGTGCCAACGCTATCGCTCCGGGATTCATCCTGACAGACATGACAGCTGCTCTTTCTGACGAAGTAAGAGCTGAATGGGCAAAGAAAATACCTTTGCGTCGTGGTGGTACTCCTGAAGATGTGGCAAACATCGCTACCTTCCTGGCTTCTGATATGTCTTCTTATGTATCAGGTCAGGTGATTCAGGTAGATGGTGGTATGAATATGTAATCGAACAGAATGACTGTTGTATACGAAGACAACCATATCATTGTAGTCAACAAGACCGCTTCCGAGATTGTCCAGGCAGACAAGACGGGGGATACGCCGCTTTCGGAGACTGTGAAACAGTATCTGAAAGAGAAGTATCAGAAACCCGGAAATGTTTTCCTCGGTGTGACACACCGGCTGGACCGCCCCGTAAGCGGTCTTGTTATTTTTGCCAAAACGAGTAAGGCATTAACAAGGCTCAACGAAATGTTTCGCACCAGTGAGGTGAAAAAGACTTATTGGGCAGTCGTGAAAAATGCGCCGAAAGAACCGGAGGGTGAATTGGTACATTTCCTTGTGCGCAATGAAAAGCAGAATAAAAGTTATGCATACGACAAGGAGGTGCCGAACAGCAAGAAAGCGATCTTGCATTACCGGTTGATCGGTCATTCAGAAAATTACTTCTTACTCGAAGTTGATTTAAAAACCGGACGGCATCATCAGATCCGTTGTCAGTTGGCAAAAATGGGATGTCCTATCAAGGGAGATTTGAAGTATGGTTCTCCACGCTCCAATCCGGACGGGAGTATTTGCCTGCATGCCCGGAGAGTGAGATTCATACATCCTGTCTCCAAAGAACTGATAGAGCTTGAAGCTCCTCTTCCCGAAGGAAATTTATGGAAAGGATTCGCCATAGATTAACACGGATTTCCACAGATTCATCTATTATGTTATTTATAGACGGTACGCAGTTTTTCTGTGGAAAACCGTGTAAATTTGTGGTTGGAACTTGCCAAAAGAGTAAACCTGCCTGCCATTTTTCTTGTAAGCTCTAGCGACAGTTAGTTAATTCCTAAATAGGTAGTATATTTGCATCATTCGCTAACTATAATTTTCAATCATACCAAAGAAAAATACGAATGAAAGCATTTAAACTACTTGCACTTACTTCCTGTGTCTTGCTTGCAGCGGGAAATGGAGTAGCGCAACAGAACTATTCAAAAAGTGAAGGATTATTGCAGTACGTCGATCCGTATATCGGATCCGGTTATCATGGACACGTCTTTGTTGGGACGAGTGTTCCGTATGGAATGGTACAGCTGGGCCCTACCAATATCCATAAAGGTTGGGACTGGTGCTCGGGTTATCATTATTCCGATAGTATTTTAATCGGCTTTTCACATACCCATTTGAGCGGTACGGGTTGTACTGACTTATGTGATATTCTCATCATGCCATTGAATGAGATCCGTACCCCCAGAGGCAATCAGGATGATATACGTGATGGGTATGCTTCCAGATATTCTCATGCGAATGAAATCGCCCGTCCCGAATATTACTCTTTGCTTCTCGACCGTTATAATATCAAAGCCGAGCTGACAGCTACAGATCGTGTAGGCTTCCATCGTTATACTTATCCCGAAGGAAAACCGGCTTCCATATTGATCGACTTACGTGAAGGAAACGGATCGAATGCTTACGACAGCTATATCCGTAAGGTAGATGATTATACGGTAGAGGGGTATCGCTATGTGAGAGGCTGGAGTCCTTCCCGCAAAGTTTATTTTGTGTTGAAAAGTGATAAAAAGATAGAGCAGTTTACTGCCTATGATGATAATAACCCGCAACCTTGGGACCAACTGAAAGTGGCATCGGTGAAGAGTGTCCTCACTTTTGGTAACGTGAAGGAAGTGAAGATAAAAGTCGCCCTTTCTTCTGTCAGCTGTGACAACGCAGCGATGAACCTGCAATCCGAACTTACTCACTGGGATTTTGATAAGGTGGTGGATATGAGTGCCGACCGATGGAATAAGCAACTGGAGAAGATGACAGTAGAGACTGATGATGAGGCTTCCAAACGTGTATTCTATACCGCCCATTATCATACTATGATTGCCCCTACGCTTTTTTGCGATGTGAATGGAGAGTATAGAGGGATGAATGACATGATTTACACAGACCCGAAGAAACCCAACTATACGACTCTTTCTTTATGGGATACCTACCGTGCATTAAATCCTTTGATGACTATTACTCAACCTGAAATGGTTGACCATGTAGTCAATTCGATGATTTCCATCTATCGTCAGCAGGACAAACTCCCTATCTGGCCTTTGATGAGTGGAGAGACCGATCAGATGCCGGGGTATAGCTCCGTGCCGGTGATTGCCGATGCATATCTGAAAGGATTTACCGGGTTCGATGCGGAAGAAGCATTGCAAGCAATGGTAGCTACGGCCACTTACGAGAAACAAAATGGTGTACCTTTTGTATTGGAAAAAGGATATATTCCTGCCGACAAGGTTCATGAAGCTACTTCTATAGCTATGGAATATGCAGTGGATGATTGGGGAATTGCCGCTATGGCTCGTAAAATGGGAAAGGCAGAAGATGCTGATACTTTCTCGAAGCGTGCTCATTATTACAAGAACTATTTCGATTCGTCTATCCATTTCATTCGCCCGAAATTGGAAGATGGTTCCTGGCGTACCCCTTATGACCCGGCACGTTCTATTCATACTGTTGGAGATTTCTGCGAAGGAAACGGATGGCAATATACTTTCTTTGTTCCACAAGACCCGTACGGGCTGATTGCCTTGTTTGGCGGTGACAAACCATTTACGACGAAACTTGATAATTTCTTCACCAACACAGACAGTATGGGCGAAGGTGCATCCAGCGATATAACCGGACTGATCGGACAATATGCGCACGGAAACGAACCGAGCCATCATGTTGCTTATCTTTATGCGTATGCCGGCGAACAATGGAAAACGGCGGAAAAGGTTCGTTTTATCATGAATGATTTTTATACGGACCAACCGGACGGTATCATCGGTAATGAGGATTGTGGTCAAATGTCTGCCTGGTATCTCCTTTCATCTATGGGACTTTATCAGGTAAACCCGTCGGATGGTGTATTTGTTTTCGGCAGCCCTTGTTTTAAGAAAGTAGAAGTGAAGGTACGTGGTGGTAACACTTTTACTGTAGAAGCACCCAATAACAGCAAAGAAAATATCTATATCCAGAAAGTGTATTTGAATGGTAAGCCTTATGATAAGAGTTATATCACTTATCAGGATATAATAAATGGCAGCACATTGAAGTTTGTAATGGGGAAAAAGCCTAATAAGAATTTTGGTAAGGCTCCGGCAAACAGACCGGTTGTTTTGAATAAGATAAATGGATAAAGATGGCTTACTTATAAAAGACAGCTAATTGTTGAAAGGAGGAAGAAGCCTCCGACAATGAAAGAATAAAGCTGGTTCTCAATATTCAATTCAGTTTTCAATAGGTATTATAAGGCTTTCCGATTGTAGCATTTAATTCTGCTTCGGAAAGCTTTATTTTATACTAGAAACGGCTGAAAAGCAAATCCTTAACAAGAACTTACTGTTTTCAGCCGTTTTGGGGAATATAGTTTTAAGAAATAAGTTAGTCCTGATTACATCTTTCCTTTAAAAAAGAATGTAATCAAGACTATTTTTATAACTATGGAAGCGGATCAGCCTTTGCCGGTCGTTTCGGATCATAAACGGCTACTCCTACTTTGGAGTCAGCACAACCATAATACAAATACCATTTGTTTTTGAAGTAGACCATTCCTTCTATAAATACGGTTCCATCCACATATTGCCCGCTCTTTTCAAAGCTATCCATCGGACGGAAGAACGGTTCATCGAGACGGGTGATAAAGCGGGTAGGATTATTGGCGTCGAAGAGTGCTTGTCCGGCAGCATAGACATTGGCGGTATAGCGTTTGTCACCTCTTCCTGAATGGTTCTTACCATTATAAAGAAGGACGATTCCTTTCGGAGTGTAGATAGCCGGAGGTCCACATTCGGTGAGATGGCTGTCAAAGTAGCCGTCACGGGGAGAAAACAACTTCTTTAGGGAACCGTCAATGTTGACAATCGGTGTCCAGTGGATTAAGTCATCGGAAGTAGCTGCGAATACATGCTCTTCTCCCCAGTACATAAAGTATTTCCCGTTGATTTTCTTGATAATCTGCTTCCCTTTAACAACCTCGGTCAGGATAGAGCCGGACTTACAACCCAGGTTGAAGAACTTTCCATCAAATGCTTTGGCAAAAGCAGGACCGTGTTTTGTCCAGTCTTTTAGGTTGCGAGAGGTCGCTACTGCCAGGCGAGGCACATGGCGATTCCATTGGGTGTACATCATTACATATAATCCGTCATCGGTTACGGCAATTCGTGGGTCTTCGCAGCCGCCGGGCCATTCCAACTCTTTTTGTGAATCATTATCCGGATAGAATACAGGAGTCTTTTCCCGTTGGAAATGTGTGCCGTCGGTAGAAGTGGCATAACCGAGGCGGGAAGTCCGGTGTCCGATACCGACACCTGATTTATCCTCTGCACGGTATAACACGACAATCTCACCATTGTAGAGTGTAGCAGCCGGATTGAATGTATCGTTCGATTCCCACGCAATAGAATCTTTGGTCAATGGACAGTAAAACTTGGTGTTTTCTATAGGAGATATTACCGGATTGACATTCTTTGGACGTTCGAAACCACCGAAAGCCCAATCGGGTAATTTGTTCTCTTTATGATTGGAGGACTGTCCGTAGGCAGTACAAGTCATCATGGTTGTAGCAAGTAGGAATAAAAAAGTTGATTTCATGTTGTTCATATTATATGGGTCATTTATTTTTTAGGAGTCATATAACTCCCTACATATAAATTGGAAAATAAATTAAATGCTGTCATCTGTCACCTGACTGGGCATAAATGATTGATTATAAATATACTGCAGTGTGACAGCATGATGTGACGGCAAGGTGACGACAACTTTGCTGTCACCTTGTTGTTGAAAGCAAGGATTTTATTGTTTCTCTGCTATGTGGATACTTATTTCTCTATCCGGATTGGTATTCAAGGATTATCAGCCTATTACAGAAGAGAGAGTTTCAGTACTTGAAACTAAAAGTTCTATTGCTTGAAACTTTTGTTTCGTCAGCGGGAAACTTTGGTTTCACTTACTTGAAACTATGGTTTCAAAGGCGTGAAACTAAAGTTCTTCAACCTTGAAACTACTTTGGAAGCGTAAGCTTCAAGGTTAGAAACAGTTATCTCATAAGCGGGAATACAATAAAAAACATAATAGAAGACTATTGGATACTATTCAGTAAGTCTACTTTTCCTTCATTTACGAGTTTTAGGATTAGTTCTCCGAATAGCGTATTTTGCCATGCAAACCAGGAACGAGTAAAGTTCTTCGGGTCGTTCTTGTGGAAAGATTCATGCATGAACCCTGTTCCGGCATCCGTATCCATTAGCATTTTGATGCAGGTCTTGATTTCTGCGTCGTTTTGACTGGTGAATGCTTTCATCATAATACTCATGGGCCAAATCATGTCATATCCGATGTGCGGACCGCCAATTCCTTCGCCGGCAGTACCTTTGAAGAAGTAAGGATTATCTTCGCTCCATACAAACTTACGGGTATTCTGATAAATAGGATCGTTCACTTTCACATCTCCAAGATAAGGCAGGGCAATGAGACTCGGCACATTGGCATCATCCATTAACAGTTGGTTGCCGAAACCATCTACTTCGAAAGCATAGATTTTGCCATATTTCGGATGATTGTAAACCGCATACTTTTTCAGGGCTGCTTCCACTTCGTTCGACAGTGTAGTACATTCTTTAGCTAAATCAGGTTTCTTGTTGACTGTATTCAGAATTTCGGCAGCTTTGCGCAATGAAGTTACAGCAAAGAAGTTGGACGGAACGAGGAACTGGAAAGTTGTAGCATCATCCGAAGGACGGAAAGCAGAAGCAATCAGTCCGACCGGCTTTACAGGATTACCCCAGCCGTCGTTGGTCATCGTATCGAGTGCACGTTCCGTTTTACGTTGGAAACGATAAGGACCTTTCGGATCTTCTTTTCGTTGCTGTTCCTTAAACGTTTTCAGAACCTTCGCGATGGCTGTAAGCCATTCGTCGGAGAATATACTGGCGTCTCCCGTCGTTTTCCAGTAATGATAAGCAAGACGGATAGGATAGCAGAGCGAGTCGATTTCCCATTTGCGTTCGTGCAGTTCGGGCTTCATGTCCGTAAGGTCGCTCATCCATTCGCCGCCTTCGGAATTCATGTTGAAAGCATTGGCATACGGGTCGATATTGATACACTTGAACTGACGTTTGATAACGCCGGCCAGCATCTTTTTCAGTTCCGCGTCTTTGTTGGCGAGTTGTACGTAAGGCCATACTTGTGCACCCGAATCGCGCAACCACATGGCGTGGATGTCGCCTGTATAAACAAACGTATCATCTTTGCCGTCAAAATGAACAGTAGTATCCAGGGTGTTCGGGAAACAGTTTTCGAACATCCATGCCAAGCGGGCATTCGTCAGCAGTTGCTTGATATGCGCAATCTGTTGTTCCACAGCTTGCGAGACAAACAGACGTTTCGATGCTTCCGGACGGTTCGTCTGATAGTTGTTGATTTGGGTATTATCTTGTTGGATGACAAAATCACTGTTCGTTATAGCCTGCATATTGCTAGCACCCAAGAGTGCTATGGACAAACAAAAGGCTTTAGTTATATTCATGGTAATAGTCTTTTTTTGTTGATTAGTATTGATTATGAAAGTGTTGCGGAGAAGAAGTGTTAAATCTCTGCAAAGAATTCAATCAGACAGGCATTGTCGAGCAGCCATTTATACTGCTCCTTGTTGTGTCCCGACCAATCCCTGCCTAATAATCCGTTTTCATCCCGGTAGTTTTCCCAGGCGTGAAGCGCATTCTCCACCATCGCATTGACATACGCCGGATTCTTGTCAATCTTATACAGAGCTTTCAGTCCTCTGAATAAGATTACGTTAAACCAGGCCATGTCTTTATGCACTTTGACAGTCGGGTCTTTCTTATCGGTTTTTGTGCGGAAAAAGGCATCTGTTCCTGCGGCTGTTTGCCGTGCATCGCGCAAATACTGTTCATCTCCTGTTTCCTCATAGAGTAATACACCCGCCTGAATCATCTGTCCACTGTTGTAGGCGTACTTCTCTTTGGAAACTTTCCCTTTCAGGTTGATGTTATCCCAGTAAAGATGGTCGGTAGGGTCGCATAGATGCTTTTTCGTCCAGGCATACGTCTCTTTTGCTTTTTCGAGGTATTTGGCATCCTTCGTCAGCCGGTACAACTTGACGCCGAGCACAGTAGACGGTGCATTGGAACAAGTATGTTTCGCTTCCTTCTGCTGTTCACACCAAAAGATGCCACCATCTATCTCGTCGCTCCATCCACTGTAGATATATTGATACAATGCAACGGCTTTTTCCAAAGATGTGGGTTTGTGAGTCAGTTGGTAATAATCGCAGTAATCCAGTGCAATCCAGATGTTATCGTCATAATAACGTCCGTGCTGCCCGTACTTGGTGGGGTATGACTGATAACAGGCCGGCAGGCGGCTGTTATCCCAATACTGTTCCATCCCCGGTAGAATTTTTTTCTCGAGAATCTTTTTGTACTTCTTGTTTTCGGTCGCTTTGTATAAAGCCACACAACCCGACATCATTCCGGAATACGGCCATAGAAAAGAAGCCTTCAGCGTTCCGTTCTGCTGCGTTCCGCCCGCCAGATAAGTAATTTTTTGGTCGGGATTGACAGGATACGTTTCTGCTAGTAGTCCGTCATTCGTCTGATAGAGATTCAATACATTAGATAGAATCGAGTCGGCAATAGAAAGATAACGGGTATTTCCCGGTGTCTTTCCCACTGCGGAGGTAAGGCAAAATAACATACAGGCTACAAAACATATATTTCTCATAGGAATATCGGGTTGTGTGGTGAAACTTTCAGGTTATAACTAGATACAAAGATTATTTCTGCTGACGCTGTTCGAACTCCAGTTCCACCTTTACGGGGAAATGGTCTGAAGGAGTGCGCGCCTGATAAGTCTTGATGTCGATTTCTTCCGGGCAATCGTTCGCCTGCTTCTTTTCTCCCTTGCCTACGATGCTGCGGTAAGTATCCGTCAGCACACCATATTTTTTCACATGGAAAGACGGAGAAACGAATACATGGTCGATACGGCTTTCCGTAAAGCTGTTCGGGTCGAAGTCGTTGAACGTGCCGTTGATAGCATAGCGGAAGCCGGCCTTCTCGTAAGAGTCGCATAACACCCCTTTGCTCACAAAAGCATCATAAGACTGGTGGGTCTGGTCGACATTGAAGTCTCCCGTCAGGATGGCTGGAAGCTCTTTGCCTTTGCCAAGTTCTTTCATCTTGTCCTGTACGAGGAACGCACTTTCCACGCGTGCCTTCTTGCCGATATGGTCCATGTGCAGGTTGAAGAAAAGGAATTCGAAGCCGGTATCTTTGCATTTGAAGTGTCCCCAACTGCAAATACGCGGCAACACGGCATCCCATCCTTTGCTCGGCACGTCGGGAGTTTCCGACAACCAAAAATCACCTTTCTCTATCACGTCAAACTTGTCTGTGCGATAGAAAATAGCAGAATGTTCACCTTTCTCTTTGCCGTCGTCGCGGCCTACACCGATATAATCATAACTAGGTAATGCTTCTTTCATATCTTTCAGTTGATGAATAAAGCACTCCTGCGTGCCGAAAATATCGAAATCGTGGTATTGCACTATTTGGGCAATGACCGGGTAACGTTGTCCCCAACCGTTTCCGTTGATTGAATCGCCACCGTTGGCGTTTCTCAAATTGTAGGAGGCAACGGTGATAGAAGTAGGCTGATAGTTACTTTGGCAACCGCAAAAGACGATCGCAACAAGGGCAATTAGTAAAAGGCTTTTCAGTTTCATGTTTTTATAGTTTGTTTGGTAGATAATTCATTGATCTCCAAAAGTACAATATTTTATTCAAACGAAAGAGAGTAAGGTACATCTTTTTCTGTGGTTCCCCGTTGTTTATTGGGCACGGGGCTCATTTGAAATTGAATATTAGCACCTTTAATCAGCTGGTCATGTGTAAGGAAATTGCGGGTTTGTGATTTCCCGTTTACTTTCATTTCCTTGATGTAGCGGTTATCAAGCTGGTTGTTATCTGCCTTGATCGTGATGGTCTTTCCGTTCTCCAGATGTAACTTCGCCGATTTGAAGAGCGGGGTTCCTATGATATATTCATCCGTTCCCGGGCAAACCGGATAGAAACCGAGTGCGGAGAATACATACCAGGCGGAAGTCTGTCCGTTGTCTTCGTCACCACAATAACCGTCGGGACGGGCGGTATATAGTTTGTTCATAATCTCACGTATCCAGTATTGAGCTTTCCAGGGCTCGCTTGAATAGTTGTAGAGATATACCATGTGCTGAATAGGCTGGTTGCCGTGTGCATATTGCCCCATGTTCATTACTTGCATTTCACGCATTTCGTGAATCATGCCGCGGCTTTCCATTCCCAGTTTACCCGGGATGACAAAGACGGAATCCATCATCGCGTTGAATTCTTTCTTGCCTCCCATCAGGTTGATAAGTCCTTGCGGGTCGTGGAATACGCAGAAGCTCCAGTGCCAGCTATTCCCTTCGCAAAATTCACCACTCCAATCCACTGCATCGAAATTCGGATTGAATACGCCTTTGTTATCTTTGCCAACCATCAGTTTGCGTTCCGGGTGATAGACATTTTTGTAGTTCAGCGCGTGTTTCTTATAAATGTCGATTTCGCTCTCCGGTTTACCGAGTTTCTTGCCTAATGTATAAATTGCCCAGTCGTTATATGCATACTCCAGTGTACGTGCAACGTTTTGTCCTATGCCGATATTGTTGGCAACATATCCTAGTTGGTTGTAAGATTCGTAACCGAGACGACCTGAAGCAGTCCCGCGAAGATGTGCATTTGCTCCATGTTTCAATGCTTCCCAAAGAGTTTCGATATCATATCCGCGCAATCCTTTGATGTAAGCGTCGGCCACTACGGAAGCCGAGTTGTTGCCTACCATACAATCCCGATGTCCCGGGCTGGCCCATTCCGGCAGGAAACCGCTTTCCTTGTAAGTATTTACTAGTCCCTCCTGCATCTTTTGATTCATTGACGGATACATCAGGTTGAGGAAAGGGAACAGGCAGCGGAACGTGTCCCAGAATCCGGTGTCGGTAAACATATAACCGGGACGCACTTCGCCGTTGTAGGGGCTGTAATGCATGACTTGTCCCTTAGCATCTATCTCGTAGAAACTGCGTGGAAAAAGCATGGAACGGTATAAACAGGAATAGAAGGTACGTAAATTATCGATATTATCGTCTTCTATCTCTATTTTACTCATTTCACGGTTCCAAATCTCTCTTCCGTTCGCTACCAGTTGGTCGAAACTGTTTTTGCCAAGCTCTTTGAGATTCAACTCCGCCTGTTCGGGGCTGATAAAGGAGGAAGCAACACGTGCGTGTACGATTTCTCCCTTTTTCGTGGCGAATCCGATCACGGCCCCTGTGTGGTTTCCTTTTGCTTCTGTTTCATTCGGAAGAATGTTGTTTTCGAAAACTGTGGAAACGAATGTGAACGGTTTGTCGAATTGAATCACGAAATAGTTTTTGAAGTTTTCCGGCACACCGCCGCTATTCTTGGTTGAATAGCCGATAATCTTGTTTTCTTCCGGAATCACTTTCACATAAGAACCTTTGTCGAAAGCGTCTACAATCACGTAGGCATTCTTTGTCTCCGGATACGTGAAACGGAACATGACGGCACGCTCCGTAGGAGCAAGCTCGGTTGTTACATCATGGTCGGCAAGGTATACCTTATAATAATAAGGTTTGGCAACTTCCGCTTTGTGAGAGAACCAACTGGCACGTCGGTCTTGGTCGAATACCAGTCCGCCGGTGATAGGCATGATGGCAAACTGCCCGTAGTCGTTCATCCAGGGACTGGGCTGATGTGTTTGTTTGAATCCCCGGATTTTGTCGGCATCATACGTGTACGCCCAACCGTCTCCCATTTTACCGGTCTGAGGTGTCCAGAAATTCATTCCCCACGGCAATGCCGTAGCCGGATACGTGTTTCCGGTAGACAGTTCAAACTTGGACTGAGTGCCTACCAGTGTGCTGACATAGTCTACCGGATTCTTAACGGCAGAAGATTGCAGGCTGTACAACACGGCACCTCCAAGAAATAGCAAGTGTTTAAATGAAAAATGTGTTTTCATGAACAAATGAATTTATAGATTTGAAAATAATTTCTACGACGAAAATAGGGAGAAAAGGAATGTGCTTCTAGTAATAGAGGGGCTAAATCGTTTCTTGTCGCTGAAATTAACTACTCTGGCACGGAGCTTTACTTATATTCCGGCCAAAAAAAAGCTCGGAATGTTTTTTTGTTTACCTTTGTCATATAGCAAATCTAAGAATAATACACTATGGGAAAACAGTTGGTTTTTATTCTATTCTTTTTTCTTAATCTGTTGATACATAACGCTTATGCTTATAATTTGAAGCAAGTTGCAGATAAAGAGTATATGTCTAATAGTTCGATTACATCTCTGTGCCAGGATGAGCGTGGATTGATGTGGATCGGGACCTGCGACGGGCTGAATATTTATGATGGACAGGAGATTGAGGAATTTAAGACTCGTGACAAGGAAGATTACTTATCTGGTAATCTGATTGACAATATTGTGTATACGGGCGAAGATATTTACTGGATTCAAACCTACTATGGGCTGAACCGTTTGAACCGGAAAACCAATACAATCACTCACTATAATGAATTTCAGAAACTCTTCTTTATGAATAAGGATAGTCATGGTAATCTGTTCATTATCCAGGATAGTAACTGCATTTATTATTATCATAAAAAAGAAGGAGTCTTCAAGAAAATCAATATCACGGGAATCCCGATTTCCGATATCGTAAACTTCTTTATCGACGGTAACAACCGGATGTGGGTAGTCATGAAAGGATATAACCGCTGTTATGATATACAGCAGGAAGCCGCATCGGGAGATATCACCCTGTTACCCCAGAAAACGAACCTGATTTATCAGACTTCCTTGATTTATTGTTTCAATGACGAGCAATCTCTTTATTACATAGACAAGGAATTTAATTTCTATGCTTTCCATATTCCGACCCAGAAGAATGAGTTTATTGCCAATCTGGGTAAGGAAATACAGGAACGTGGCAAAATTTCGTCCATCGTTCATTATCATAACAGCTATTTTGTGGGCTTTTTGATGGATGGTATTCTGCTGTTGGAGAAACAGAAGGAGACGAATCATTATCAAATTCAGTCGTTACCTATCAACAGCGGTGTATTCTGTCTCAAGAAAGACCGTTTTCAGGATGTTGTTTGGATTGGTACCGACGGGCAGGGTGTTTATCTTTATTCGAACCCGCTTTATTCTATCAAATCAATGGTGCTTAGCAATTATACCGAGAAAATAGAACGCCCCGTGCGTGCCATCTATCTTGATGATGAACGTACTTTCTGGGTGGGAACCAAAGGAAACGGAATTCTTAAAATCTATGATTACGAATTCGATAAAAACATCTCCGACTGTCGGGCGGAGGTGTTGACTACCTCTAATAGTGCTTTGAGTAGTAATGCCGTTTATTGTTTTGCCAAGAGCCACCGGAATTTGCTTTGGATAGGAGACGAAGAAGGATTAACTTATTATTCATATCGGGAAAAACGTATCAAGAGTATACCGATACGGATCGGTAACGAAGATTTTAAATACATCCATGGCATTTACGAAACAGCAGATTCCGAACTGTGGCTGGCGAGTGTCGGCATGGGAGTGGTGAAAGCTCGTATTGCCGGAACACCGGACAATCCGGTGATTGTGGATGCGCAACGTTACATCATCAATGACGGCGAACTGGGATCGAACTATTTCTTTACTATTTATGCGGAGAATGAAGCCAACCTGTTGTTTGGCAATAAAGGATATGGGGTATTCCGCTATAACGAAACGACGAATGGCCTGGAACCGGTGTCTACTCACAAATACGAAAACATGACCCTGAATAATATTCTCGCTATCAGTAAAGACAGCAGCAATAACTATCTTTTCGGAACGAGCTACGGATTGATAAAGTACACATCGGAAACCTCTTATCAGCTCTTCAATGCCAAGAATGGTTTCCTGAATAATACCATTCATGCAATTCTTAGAAACTCGTCCGACGACTTCTGGTTGAGCACCAATCTTGGATTAATCAATTTCGATACGAAAAGGAATGTCTTTCGTTCATACGGTTTTGGAGATGGTTTAAAGGTGGTAGAGTTTAGTGACGGAGCCGCTTTTCGGGATTCCCAGACTGGTACTCTGTTCTTTGGCGGAATCAATGGAGTCGTAGCTATCCGGGCGGATGGCCGTCCGGAGCAGCTTTATATGCCTCCTGTTTATTTTGATAAGCTGTCTATCTTCGGTGAACAATACAATCTGGGCGAATTTCTCACCCGGAAAAAAGAAACTGAAGTCTTGAATTTGCAGTATGACCAGAATTTCTTTTCTGTTTCATTTGCCTCTGTGGATTATCTGAATGGTAATAACTGTACCTATTTCTATAAACTAAAAGGATTGAGTGACCAATGGGTAAACAATGGTTCGGAAAGCGGAGTCTCTTTTACGAATATGGCTCCCGGCGAATATACCTTACTGGTGAAATATTACAATAGTGTCTTTGATAAAGAGAGTGATGTCTATTCTCTGGTGATTCGTATAGGTGATCCGTGGTATGCTTCCTGGTGGGCTTATTTGATTTATGCCCTGTGTCTGCTTTTACTGGCAGCCTTGCTGATACGTTCCTTTATCCTGCGCTCCAAACGTAAAAAGCAGGAATTGCTGAACGAGATAGAGAAACGCCATCAAAAGAATGTCTTTGAGTCCAAACTTCGTTTCTTTACTAATATCGCACATGAATTTTGTACTCCGCTGACTTTGATTTATGGTCCTTGCGGACGAATCCTTTCATCGAAGGGACTTAGTAAATTTGTCGTGGACTACGTACAGATGATTCAGACGAATGCGGAGCGTCTCAACAACCTGATTCATGAGTTGATCGAATTCCGTCGGATTGAAACGGGAAACAGGGAAGTGCGGGTTGAGTCATTGAATGTGTCTTCCATTGTGAAAGGAATAGCCAAAACGTTTGTTGAAATGGCTAAATCCAGAAACATCACTTTCTTGAGCAAGATACCCGAGCAGGTGATGTGGAACTCGGACAAAGGATTCCTGAATACAATTATTATTAATCTGATTTCTAATGCCTTTAAATATACTCCCGACGGACAGAGTATCAAGATTGAAGTGGATACGAGCCGGGAAAATATGCTGGCTCTTCGTGTAGCAAATGAAGGAAGTACCATCAAGGAAAAGGATTTTCAGTATATTTTTAATCGGTATGCCATTTTGGATAATTTCGAGAATCAGGATGAAAAGAACTTTTCACGGAATGGCCTGGGGCTGGCTATTTCTTATAATATGGCTAAGTTGCTGAATGGTACATTGAAAGTGGAAAACACTTCTGACGGATGGGTGATGTTTACATTAACCTTGCCGGTCATGGAGCTGACTACCGGAGTGTCGGAAACCAAACGACTGATGGCGGAATATATCCCCAAGATAGATACTCAACCGATATTGAAACTTCCCCAGTATGAGTTTGATAAGATGCGTCCTACGCTTTTGGTTGTCGATGATGAAATCGAAATGCTATGGTTTATTGGAGAAATCTTCTCGGCTGACTTCAATGTGGTAACCTTGCAAGATCCCGAACGGCTGGATCAGGTGATGAATGAGGTTTATCCGAATGTGATTATCTGTGATGTCATGATGCCGGGAATGGGTGGCATTGAACTGACCAGGCGGATTAAATCGGTGAAAGAGACGGCGCATATTCCTATTATTGTGGTTTCCGGACGACACGAGATGGAACAACAGATGGAAGCCCTTTCTGCCGGTGCGGAAATGTATATCACAAAACCGTTTAGTGCGGAGTATCTTCGTATCTCTGTCTGTCAGGTGATAGAACGGAAAGAGGTGTTGAAAAATTATTTCAGTTCGCCGATCAGTTCTTTTGAAAAGTCGGACGGGAAGTTGACGCATAAAGAGTCGAAGAAGTTCCTTCAGTCGGTTTTGAAGATTATCAATGATAATATAACGAACAAAGATTTGACTCCGCGTTATATCGCCGATCGACTGGCAATCAGTCCCCGGAGTCTTTATCGGAAGATGGAAGAGATAGGAGAGGATAGCCCGACCGATCTGATTAAGGAATGTCGTTTGCACATAGCGAAAGATTTATTGCTGACCACTAAAAAGACGATTGATGAAATTGTATTCGATTCGGGATTCTCGAACAAAGTTACTTTCTTTAAGGTGTTCCGTGAAAAGTATGAGTGCACGCCAAAAGAGTTTCGGATGAAACATTTGGAAGAGGTTCAGCAGTAGCCTGTGGCGGGAATTTTTAAAGAAAAAGAAGAAGTAAATATCCGTGTTAATATAGTAAATATCCGTGCCAAAAGGTAAAAAAGGATAGTTAATTTTCTTTTGGTAGAGTTTAGTGATTTTATCTTTGTCTCATCGAAGTTTTTAAGTAGATAAACTTGAAAAGTATTAATTTATTAATCTTTAATCTAATGAAAAGGAAACTTAGTTTTTTATTTCTTTCAGCATTGACCATTCCATTTTTTATGGGTTCGTGCAGTGATGATAAAGAAGAACAGGAAGTGAAACCGGCAACAGATCTGGTTGTCGATAATAATTCGGTGACACTACTACAAGGAGACGAAATTACGGTGAGTATCACCTCCGGTAATGGCGATTATTATGTGAAGCCATTTGATGAAAACGTGGCGACGGCTACAATCAATGGTAATAAGGTGACTATTAAAGCTACCGAAAATAGCCAGTTGGAAGAAAATAACCGTACGGAAACTACTATATTAATAGTAGATGGACGTAAGAAAGTGGCTAGAGTGCTGGTTCGGGTAGCAAAACTCTGGGATTTGACGGTAGATGCACCGGAAGAAGGTTTTGACCTTTTTATCGGTGAAAAGAGACTGGTGAAGATTTTGACCGGTAACGGAGATTATCAGATTTCCATACCGGAAGGTGCTGATAAGTTTTTGGAAGTGGGTGAACTATCCGGACAAGTTATTCCGTTGACTGCCAAGTTCGAGACTGGAGCCGATCCGGTAAATATTACGATAACAGATAAGAAAGGTAAGACAATCACTATTCCTGTGGTAGTGAACATCGTGGATCTGACACTGAAAAGTAATGAAGCCACTTTTGCCGAACCGGATGCCGAATCTCAATATATCTCTATTGAGAGAGGTAATGGCGGATATAGTTTCACTTATCAGGTGGGAGACGGCGAGCCTATTACGGATGCAACGATTGTGGAAGCTACTGAAAAAGAGAACCTGATTACCTTGAAACCCAAAGCTAGAGGTGATGTGAAAGTGATTGTGACAGACCAGAAAGGTTCTGTGGAGGAGATTGCGGTGAAAGTGAATCCATATAACCTTAAACTGGAAAATGATGCCACTTCTTTAATTATAGGTGGTTATGAAGCATCTACTGAAATTGCTATCGCTAGAGGAAATGGCGATTATAAGTTAGCACAGCTTACTGAGGACAATAAAGTCTATTTGAAAACAGCTGAATTGGTTACGGAAGACGGAACTACGAAGTTAAAACTGACAGGAAAGAAGCTCGGGACTACAACATTAGAGCTATCCGATGCAGCAGGTCAGAAGTTAACCTTACCAGTCTATGTGAATCCGGTATGTTATCGTTTGGAACATGATGTATGTTTCAAAATTGATATTAAAAAGTATGCAGAGTCACATCCGGAGGTGAAAAGTATGAATCAGCTTACTTTTGAGATTGTTTTCTATCCGACTTATACTCGTGCTATGCAATCGTTTATAGGTTTGGAAAGTGTTTTCTTGTTTCGCGCGGAAAATAAAAATGAGAATCCTCGTTTTGAAATAGCTACTAAAATTAATGGTAAAGATGATCCTCGTTTCCGTAGTCAGCAAACTATTCCTTGCGATAATCCAGAGGGTGGACGTAAAACTCCGGGTAAATGGTATCATGTCGCTATTGTATATGATGGAACGAAATCAAGCACCAAAGAGGCGTATAAAATGTATATCAACGGAGAAAGAGAAACGTTGACTCCTGCCGATAATTCCTATGAGGATTGTGCTCCCAACTCGTCTTTAAATCTGACGGATGTGGGTGGAAATGATAAGGCGTTGTTGATAGGACGTTCCGGAGATTCATATCGGGTAGGATATTGCAAAGTCTACCAGGCACGAATGTGGAAAAGAGCTTTGGACGAAAGTGAAATAAAAACGAATATGTGTAAAATACTTGATGCGGAAAAATATCCTGATTTGATGGGATATTGGGTATTTTCGAAAGGTATTGGAGGCACTACCGTTTTTGAGAACTGGGGAAATGGCGGTAACGGACTGGATGCGCAAGTTTGTCTGCAAAATATAAACGAAAATAAACCAGCCTGGGGAGCGGAACTTCCTGCAACTTATAATGGAGATAAGAGCCGCTTTGAACCAATTGAATGTCCTCATTCATACTAAAACTAGGAATATAATAATATGAGAAACAATATGATAACAAAAAAACTAATCAAATTTGCCCTGCTGTTTTTTCTTATCGGACTGACGGCTTGTGACAATAAACTGAATCCGGGATTTGATCCGGATGATTATGAACCGATTGTTCCGCCTGAACCTGTTAGAACAATGGATGCAATGGCTAGTGGCGAGCGGGTAGTACTTTCGGGTGCTTCGTTGACGGATATTGTTCTGAAATGGACGCCTACCGAGAAACACGGAAATACAGTATATCGTTATGAAGTATTGATTGATACGATCGGGGGAGACTTTACCAAACCGGTAGAAACGATTTTTTCTGACAATAACGGTTTGGAATCACAGTTGACTTTGACCCATTATCAGGCAAATACAATAGGTAAACTGGCTAAATTCCGTTGCAATACCAACGGTACACTGCGTTGGAAGGTGCGTGCTTATTGCGGATTGGATCAGGCTCTTAGTAGTCTGGAAGGCTATTTCGTGATCTTCATGATGGATGGCATCGATGATATGCCTGCTGAAAATGACCCGGTTTACATCACGGGTGTGGGTACGGAAGATGATGGTGATGAAGCGGAAGCACAACAAATGCTCCGTCAGAATGAAGGAATCTATCAGACTTTCACTCAGTTGAAAGCCAACCAGCCATTTATATTTATGTCTACTGTAGAAGGTCGCAAATGCTATTATTATGTAGACGACAACGGAGTGTTGCGTGAGCGTAATGATGGTGAAGACTATACAGTTACGGTTCCTCAATCAGGCATCTACCGGATTACCATCAATATGGGTGAACAAACGATCAGTTACGATGAAATAGGAGCTGTATATCTTTATAACCATTCGGGTGGGTATAGACAGGATTTCAACTATCTGGGATATGGCAAATGGGGTGTGAAGAATTATACTGCCCGGAAACAAACGGAAAGTTGGGCAGGAAGCGGTGAAACCCGTCATAGCTTTAAGATGGAAATCAACGGAACAACCTACCGTTGGGGACATAAGGAGAAAGATAAAGGGCAACCGAATCTGACTACCGACAACAGCTATTATAATTTATATCAACTGGCATTGGGCACAGATCCATGGGATTACAGTTTCCGTTTCTGCGACGAATTACTGCAATGGGGCGAAAAGCAGGGAAATGTCTATTATGCTACGGTGAAAACCGATGTAACCCTCTATTTCAATGCAGAGTTTGGAACGTACACCCACCGTTGGGTAGCTTCGGAAACGAATGAAGATTAAAACTGAATAATAATATGAAGAACTATATAGTATCATTATCAAAAAGAGCTTTGTTGTTAAGCGGTGCACTGGCAATATTTACAGCTTGTGACGACGGCGATCTGGGAGACATCTACAAAGGTAATTCATCCGGTGAATATGTGTCGGATGTGAACTGGACAGATGCAGCCGACAAAAGTACGGGAACTTATATCAAATATTTCTATGAGAATGCCAGCGGACGGGATACCTTTTGCGGAAGCATTTACTGGGAAAAACCGAATACACCGGAAACCGGAGAACCGGCAAGCACGGGCGGTAGCGGCGGATGGTCGCAGGGACATGCATTGGACATCGTGATCGATGCTTATATCCGTCACGCAAACAATCCCGAATATCAAGCTCATTTGTATGAAAACATCATGAAACCTTTCCTGCCGGCTTTTGATGACTGGAATGAACATTGCGGTTATGGTGGCAAAGACTTCTGGAATAACTTCTATGATGATATGGAATGGATGGCACTGTCTTGTCTGCGGGTTTATGAATTGACTGGCGATCAGGATTACTACAGTGCGTTGATGAAGATGTGGAACCATATCAAGGGAGCGAAGAATGACTATAAAGGGGTAGGAGGAATGGCATGGAAAACGGATGCGCCGGCTTCACGTATGTCTTGTTCCAATGGTCCCGGTTGCCTTCTGGCTATGAAATTGTATCAACTTACCGTTAAGGAGGCTAAAGATGGCTGGGAAGAGCAGGCTGCTTATTACCTGAACTTCGCCAAAGAGGTATACAACTGGATGACGGCTTATCTGTGTGATATTTCCACCGGACAGGTATATGATAATCTTAGTATTAAAGATGACGGAACACCGGGAGATCCTGATAAAGTAGCCTTGTCTTATAATCAGGGAACATTTATGGCGGCTGCCCTGGAGCTGTACAACGCTACCGGTGAGGATGAATATCTTCGTAATGCGGTTGCTTTCGGCTCTTACCAGGTGAATAAGAAGATGGATTCCAACTATCCGGTATTCAGTGGTGAAGGAAATTCGGGAGATAATCTTTTATTCCGTGGAATATTTGTCCGTTACTTCCTGGATATGGTGAAACAGCCGACTAACAGCCTTTATCCGGAAAAGACCAAGAATAAGTTTATCGCTGCATTGCGCAGCTGTTCTGATGTGCTTTGGACGTTGGCTCATCCCGAAGGCTATTATGTGTGGGAGTACGATTGGGCAAAAGCACCGACCTTCGGTAATCGTGACAACAGGGAAGATCGCCTGACAATCTCCTTGAATGCGGAAGTCCCGGGAGCAACAATGATTGAAATCCGTGCTCGTTATGAAGACTGGGTGCAAGGTAAAGCAACGGAAAAGGCCAACTGGGTCGGACCGGATTTCGGTAAGAAAGCAGAGGAATAAGATTGATTTATTACACATAGAAAATCGAAAAGAAAGATGATACATATAAAAAGAAATATTTGTCTGGTGGCTGTTTCTTGCACTCTTCTTGCAGGTATACCTTTGCAGGGTGTGGCGCAAACGGGAAGAACGGCAAAGGTGCAGGCCACACAAAGTAATAAAATAACAGTGTCGGGTACGGTATTGGACAAGACGACAAATGACCCGTTGATCGGTGTGTCTGTTGTCGTGAAAGGGGTGGCCAATGCAGGTACGATTACCGATATGGATGGTAAGTTTACATTGAAGCTGCCTTATGCGGAAGCTCCGTTGGTGTTTTCTTACCTGGGTTACCAGCCACAGGAAATTGTTCCCGGTGCAAAGAAGGAACTGACTGTCTTACTACAGGAAGATACGAAAGCCTTGCAGGAAGTGGTTGTGGTAGGTTATACCAAACAACGTAAAGAAACGATGATCGGTTCTGTTGCTACCATCACGACAAAAGATCTGACGCAAAGTCCTACTGCCAATATCAACAATGCGCTTGCCGGACGTCTGCCGGGGTTGATTGTAAACCAGTATGCGGGTGGTGAACCGGGTGTGGATCAAAGTGAATTGTTTATCCGTGGTAAGGCAACTTACGGTAACCAGAGTGCCATTGTCATTGTCGATGGAATCGAACGTGACATGAGTTACCTCGCACCGGATGAAATTGAAACATTCACTATCCTGAAAGATGCTTCGGCCACTGCCGCTTATGGTATCCGTGGTGCAAATGGTGTAATCGTTATTACTACCAAACGTGGTAAGGCAGCGGAAAAGGCAACCGTGAACCTGAAAGCCTCTATCGGTATTAACCAGCCGATCGGTTTCCCCGAATATTTAGGCTCTGCCGATTATGCAACTTTATATAATGAAGCCAGATTGAACGATGCCAAGATGACGGGCGCAGACATCAGCAGTTTGAACCTTTTCTCTCAACAGGCGATTGACAATTTCCGCCGTGCGAAAGGAGACAATTCCGATGGTTTGGGATATGACTGGGATTATTATGATTTTGCCTTCAAACCCGGTTTGCAGGAAGATGTCAGCCTCTCCATTCGTGGAGGTACGGACAAGGTACGTTATTATGTACTGGCCAATTACTTTTCACAAGGAGGTAACTACAAATATGCGAATGCCGGTGAATATGATTCACAGACTAAATTCACCCGTTACAATTTCCGTTCGAACATCGATATTAACATTAATCGTTATTTGAGCACCCGTCTGGATTTGGGTGCTCGTATTACCGACCGTAATGCACCGGGTACAACAGCCGGTCGCCTGATGACCATCTGTGCTACCCAGCCTCCATATTTGCCCATCCTGGTGGAAGAAAACGCGCATCCGCAGAATGAGGAATACATTCAGCAAAACTCTCGTGGAATGCTTTATGGTGACAATATCTACCGTTACAATCTTCTGGGTGAATTGAGCCGTACCGGTTATCTGAATGAAAAGAACACGTATCTGAATGGTAGTTTTGCCATGAATCTGGATATGGAATTTCTGACGAAAGGATTAAAAGCGGAAGTGATGTTCTCTTATGATGCTTCTGAAGGACGCTGGATTAATCGTAAACTGGATACTTACAAAGACGGTTATCGTGAATATCCGAAATATGCGACGTTTATGCCGATCGAAGGTTCGGATGCTTATATGGCAGGCGGACACTATACGGGTGCTTACAAAACGGGTAACAAATATGATATTGACCAGACTATTGGCAACGGATTCAGTCATAACGCTTCTGACGGACGTACTTATATACAGGCACGTTTGGATTACAACCGTTTGTTTAGCAACCGCCACGAAGTGACCGCCATGTTATTGGCAAACCGTGGTAACCGTACTGTTAACAATGAACTGGCTTATCATAGCCAGGGTATCACCGGACGCTTTGCTTATTATTATAATCAGAAGTATCTGATGGAATTTAACTTCGGTTACAATGGTTCCGAAAACTTCGCTCCGGGCAAACGTTACGGGTTCTTCCCAGCTGGTTCAATCGGTTGGGTAGTCTCTGAAGAGGAATTTATGAAAAAGGCTTCCTGGATTGACTTCCTGAAAGTAAGAGCCTCCTATGGTTTGGTAGGTAGTGACAACGTTAGCAGCCGTTTCCCATATCTGGCTTTCTACGGTGGTGGCAGCGGTTATGATTTCGGTAATAACTTTGGTACGAATGTAGGCGGTACTTCCGAAGGTAATCTGGCTAATGCGAATCTGACTTGGGAGAAAGCCCGTAAACTGAATGTCGGTATCGACTTTACTACCCTGAACCAACGTTTGGCATTGACGATAGATGCATTTTATGAATATCGTTTTGACATTATTACAGATATGAATAGTGACGGTATCATGGGATATCCGGATATTGTAGGTAAAGATGCAGCTTTACAGAATCTGGGTGAAGTAAGCAACCGCGGTGTGGATATCGAATTGAGCTGGAATGATAAGATTGGAAAGGATTTCCGTTACTATATTCGTCCGAACCTGACTTTCTCCCGCAACCGTTTGGAATATAAAGCGGAAGTTGCCCGCAAGAACTCCTGGCGTAAAGAAACCGGTAAACGCTTATACGAAAACTTCGTCTATGTGTTCGATCATTTTGTAGCCGATCAGGAAGAGGCTGACCGTTTGAACAAGATCGGTTATCAGCCGTGGGGACAATTAATTCCGGGAGATGTTGTTTATAAGGATTTGGATCGTAACGGAGTGATTGATGATGAAGACCGTACAGCAATGGGAAATCCGCGTAGTCCGGAACTGATGTTCGGTATTCCTTTCGGTTTCCAGTATAAGAACTTTGATTTTAGTGTATTATTGCAAGGTGCGACAAAATCATCTATTCTGTTGAATGGGGCTGCTGTATTTGACTTCCCGCAATTTGAACAAGATAAGATCGGACGTGTGAAGAAAATGCATCTGGACCGTTGGACACCGGAAACGGCTGCTACTGCCAAATATCCGGCATTGCATTATGGAACACATGATAACAACAAGAATGGAAACAGTAGTTTGTTTTTGTATGATGCTTCCTACCTGCGTCTTAAGAATGTGGAAATTGGTTACAATGTATCACCCAAATTATTACGTAAATTCCATGTGCAACAGGCACGTATCTATGTGCAAGGTCTGAATCTGTTGACTTTTGATAAACTGGGTGATGTGGATATAGATCCGGAAACGAAATCCGGAGACGGAGCTTCCTGGTATCCTATTCAAAAGGTATTCAATTTTGGTATTGATATAACATTCTAAATAAGATAGAAATATGAAAAAGTTATATAGATTTTCAGCAATTGCTTTATTGGTCCTGCCGTTGGTCTTTACTTCATGTAGCGATTACCTGGATCGGGACGATGATGATAATATTACGGAAGCGGACGTTTTTGCCCGTTACGAAAAAGTGAACGGACTGGTTTCCGACGTATACGCGGCTGCAAAGAAAGCAGACCGTCCGCTGGTGTTCTTCGAGCACTTCAGCAACAGTGCCATTACGGACGAATGTGAAGGAACCAACGTAGAGGGAAACATTACGAATAACTTCAATAACGGTGCCTGGAACCCGAATTCTTTGCCCGGTAGTGTAGGGCAATATTGGGAAGCTCTTTATGAAGGAATCCGTAAAGCGAACCTGATTATAGAAAATGTACAGAAGTATAACACGCCCGACAACCCACAGCAGGATGGTGATCTTCGCAACCGTATCGGTGAGATGTATTTCATGCGTGGTTATTTCCACATGCTGTTATTGCGTATGTATGGCGAAGCTCCTTATATTGACCGTGTGATTAATGCCGGAGATAATATGGACTTCAAGAAAGAATCTGTTCATTCGATGGTTGAAAAGATTGTGACAGATGCGCAAACTGCTTATGGCATGGTTCCTAATAAATATGTGAAAACTTCCGAGAATTTTGGTCGTGTGGATAAGGGAGCCTGTCTGGGATTGATTTCTTTTGTTCGCTGGGTAGCGGCTACTCCGTTGTGGAACGGTGCTTCTCAATATGGATACAACTTGCGTCGTGTGTTTGAAAATGAGTATGCTTATGATGCTACTCGTTGGAGAAAAGCCAAAGAAGCGGCTAAAGCCGTTCTGGATTTCGAAGTCGGCGGAACCAAGCGTTATTCTCTCTATACGAAACATGATGCAAATGATTTCAAGGATCCGGCTGACGGTAATCTGAATGACAGCCGTGTATATGCTCGTTTGTGGGATATGTTTTATGATATGGATGCCTTTGCCAATGAGTATGTGTTCTTTATGACGAAGAGCAAGGATCAGGCATGGCAGGGTGATATTTATCCGCCCAGCCGTGAGGGAAGTTCGCGCCAGCAACCGGTGCAGGAACAAGTGGATGAATACGAATATATCGTAGGTGATTATGGCTATCCGGTATATTCGGCAGAAGCCCGCAAAGGTGGCTATGATGATACTAATCCGTATGTGAAAGGTACTCGGGACCCGCGTTTCTATCGTGATGTAATTTATCACGGAGCTCCTTACCGTAATAATAAGAACGAGTCGAAAACGATCAATACGGCGAGTGGTTCCGATAAGATTGGTGCTACCAATGCAACTACTACCGGTTATTATTTACGTAAATTCCAACAGGAGTCATGGAACAAATCCGGTAACTTCAGTATCAATGCGCCCGCCATCTGGCGTCTTCCGGAGTTTATTTATATTTATGCAGAGGCTTGTAATGAATTGGGCGAGGATATCGATGAAGCTTATAAATTGGTGAATACGGTTCGTGAACGTTCTTTTATGAAACCGATGCCGCCGGAAGTAAAGACTAATCAACAGTTGATGCGTGAATACATTCAGCGCGAACGTCGCGTGGAACTTTTTTATGAAGGAAAACGTCCGTGGACTTGCCGCTTGTATCTGGAACCCACCAGTAAGGAAGAGCTAGCAAAGGAAAGCCTTTGGAAATCGAGCGGGAGTGACAATTCAAAACGTACACAGAAATACTGGGCTGCCAATAACGGTGCATTGCCCCGTTGCCAGCGAATGATTAACGGAATGCGTCCGGTGCAGGATGAGAATGGGGCCATTACGGTTGACGGTGTGAAATATAGAATGGAGCGTTTCTGCGTGGAAGAACGTACGTTCTCTATTCAGCATTATCTGTTCCCGATTCGCCAGAGTGAGTTGCAGAAGACACCGACCATTGAACAAAATCCCGGATGGTAAACCGGTAGGAATGTATAACTTTAAAAAGAAAATCAGATGAAACGAATCTATACATATATGTGTCTGTTGCTTTTGTCGGTATTATCGTTTGCCGTTACAGGTTGTGATGACGATGATGATGACGATGTGGCTAAAGACTTGATAGAGTTGATTGTGAACAAACCGGTAATACGTATCGGGCAGAATGAGGAAGCCAAAGTGAATGTAGTGGTTGGAAACGGAAACTATACCGTGAGAAGTTTCAACACTGCCATTGCAACGGCTACCGTTTCCGGCGAATTGATAACTGTAAAAAGTGGCTCACAGAATGGGGCCACTACCGTCGAAGTAATGGATGGAGAAGGAGTAGTTGCCAATATTTCTGTGAATGTAGGTGTATTTGAATTGGAAGTGAATGAACCGGAGGTGATCTTGGAAGTTGCCGGTGAAAAGCAACTGATTGTCAGCATGGGAAACTTTTCCAGCAATGATGAATTGTCTTATGAGGTGGAGGATGAAACGGTTGTCAGCATGGTTAATACAGATCAGTTCCGTCCTTTCTATACTTTGACAGGTTTGAAGAACGGACATACAACAGTGACTTTTACAGACCATAAAGGAAAACAGGCGGTGGTTCAGGTGACGGTAAATCCGATTTCTATCGATGTCTCCAATCTGACACCGAGAGTGGGAGTCAACAATAAGATCATGATTACGGTAGAAAAAGGAAACGGAGGTTATAGTCTGACAGCAGAGAATGAAGAGATTGTAGCTATTCAGCAGGTGGATGACACTCGTTTCAATTTAATAGGTAAAAAAGCGGGTATCACTACCGTGTTTGTCAGAGACGAAGCGGAACAGGAATTAAGTCTGACCGTTACGGTGGTACAGGCAGATAAAGTAGCGAACCTGGGTAGCGGTAATTACTTTAAAGTACCGTTTGAATATAATGGTACGGCAGATGAATCGCTAAAGAATTTGAGTACGATCACATTTGAGGCTCGTTTCAATATTGAGTCGTTGAATGGCAATGACAATGGAAATGCCCGGATTAATACGGTGATGGGTATAGAGAAGAAATTCCTGCTGCGTGTCGACGTGCATAAGGGAGGAAGCAATGATGAAGAACGTTTCCTTCAGCTTGCTGCAGATGATAAAGGTAGTATTCGCTATGAGGGCTCTACTAAGATAGAAACCAATAAGTGGTATGATGTGGCTGTGGTATTGGATAATAGTAAGAGCGGAAGCGAACGGATTGCATTGTATGTAAATGGTGTCAGAGAAACGCTTCAATTATCAAACGGTACGCCGGATGATTTGAAAGAGATCAATCTTACTTCTGATTTCTACATCGGCCAGTCTGATGGTAAACGCCGGTTGAACGGAGCTATCAGTTATGCCCGTATTTGGACAAAAGCCTTGTCGGATCAACAGATCTCCGAGCAGAGCGGCAAGTTGTTGAGTGAGGATAAGGATGGAATGGTAGCTAATTGGTTATTCAATAATGGAAATGGTAATACCAAGACATTTGTGTCCTTGGCAGGAAAGAGCTTCGAAGCAGAGGCGGCAAATATTGTTTCAAGTTGGAAAACAGATCCGATATTGGAAACAAGTACTCCTACGGAATAATTGTAAGAAGATAGGATAATAAAAAAGCCATCCCCGGAATAGACGAAAGTAGGGATGGCTTTTTTTGTAGTGTGCTTACTATTCTTCGGCAGACTATGTCCTGCATGTTGTTGGCAAGGTTATTCCTTGACAGGCTCAGCCGGTTTGTCTTTTGATGTAGTGTCTGTGACAACTGTATCATTGACATTGGCGGCGAGTGCAACCAGTGATGCCTTTGCAGGCGCGTCTTCTTTAGTTACAGTATCTTTTACTACTGTATCATTGACAACTGTTGCATTGATTTCTGTCGGGGCTGTCACAGCTTCTGCAGAACTCTGAGCCTTTACAAGGAATGAACCACCACAAACAAACATAAACATTGCTACTACTAATACTAATTTTTTCATAATCGTTTGCTTTAATGATTATTAGACATATGTTTTCAATTCTCTACCTTTGTGTTAAGGAATCGGTTATTACTTTTCGCTAACGTCTAATTAAAGATCAAAGCGCGTGCCAAAATTAGATAATGTATGATAAGTGATTGATAAATAGGGAAATGATAAAGATGATGCCAATTAGGATAGTGGGGAAGTATGTGTGGAGTGTGTGGAAACTGTGGCGGGGAGTGTGGAATTATTCCACACTCCCCGCCACAGTTCTTTTATTTAGGTAATCTATTTACTTAATTTCATCCGGCCAGGGACAAGGTTTACCTGTCGCTTTGAAAGTTGGTCGTTGTGCATCTACTTTTCTTAGAAAGTTGCCCAGCTCTTTAGAAAGTTTCTTCACGATGTCCGGATGCTGTGCACTAAGGTCGTTGCTTTCTTCTATATCATCAGGTATGTTGAATAACTCTTTTTTTCCTGTTCCATAGTAATAAATCAATTTCCAGTCACCGTTTCGAACGGCACAATTAAAGTTGATTCCGGGACCGTCATTTCCCCAGTTGTTAGGCATATTCCAGAAAAGACTCCGACCCTTAGCTGGGTTGCCTGTCTGTTTCAGCAGAGGGATGAAACTGATACCGTCTATCGGTTGAACTGTCTGGTAGTTCTTGACACCTGCCATTTCAAGAATAGTAGGGTAGAAGTCTTCTATCAACAAGTAGTTGTTGCATTTGCTTCCCGGAGCTACTACTCCCGGCCAACTGACAATCATCGGTTCGCGGATACCGCCTTCATAAGTAGAACCTTTACCACTGTTCAATGGATAATTCTGTGTATGCAGCTTGCCGTCACGCCATCCGGATTCGGATGCAAGTCCTCCGTTATCACTCATAAAAATGATAATAGTGTTGTTGGCTTCTCCATTCTTTTTCAGCCAGTTCATTAAATCACCTAAACTTTTATCCATTCCTTCAATCAGTGTGGCATAAGCAGCTTCATGGTCTGTCATTCCTTTTTTCTTGTACTTCTCATAGAAGCGCATATCTTTGTTCAAAGGAATGTGGATGGCATATTGCGACATATACAAATAGAAAGGCTGATTATACTTTTTCGCTTTATCCAGTGCTTTAATGGCTTCCAACGTCAATGCTTCAGTTACAAAGGTTTCCGTTCCCCAATATTTCTCTAATCCGGGAACAGACATCAGTGATACCGCTTTCCCATCTTTGGTATGTCCGTAGTTCTCTTCTCCCAGGTAACTGGCAAGTCCACCGGCCGCATGTCCGGCAATATTTACCTCGAATCCCCAATGATGCGGATCTTCCCCTGGAGTATCTATCGCTCCGAAATGGGCTTTTCCACAATGTATAGTATGATAACCGCTGTTCTTTAGCAGTTGCACGAAGGAGGTTCCTACGAAAGTATGATTAGTGCCGGACACTTGACTTACTCCATTGTAATTCCAGTCAGGGACTGCCAGAATGCTATCTTTACGGTCTGTCATTGTATTCTTTTGCAGCGTCCAGTTAGTTACTCGGTGACGTGCGGCGTTGGTTCCGGTGATGAGGCTGCACCGGGTAGGAGAACTGATACTGTTGGCATACGCTTGAGTAAACATCATTCCCTGTTTTGCTAACCGCTCCATATTGGGAGTCTCGTACAATTCGTTATAGTGTGTCTTCTGTGTCCAGAATGGGAGTGAAGTATCCTGCCATCCCATATCGTCTACCATAAAGAGAATGATATTCGGACGTTTGTCCGCGCGTTCTATTTGCATATTGCTTTGTGCTTGCAGATTGGTTACTGCGAGTGGCACAAATGCAAGGGGTAATAATGTTTTTTTATTCATGGGGGTCATTTTATTCTATGGAATATGCATTAAAATTAATAATATCTGGTAATGCGATAGATTCGGTTAAAGATAAGTTCGAGCACTACAAAAAGGAATCATTTCTCACCGTGATGAGAATAAATACTCATAGTAATGAGAACTTTTTCTCATCGCATTGAGAAAATTTTCTCATAGGCATGAGAACACTTGAGAAAATGCAAGAACGTAACTTGTTACAAATCAATATTGTATAATTTCAATTTATTATATAAAGTCTTTCGATCAATATTCAGTAATTGCGCTGCTTTACTCTTATTGTTTCCTGTTTGGCGTAGCGCCTCCAAAATATGCTCTTTTTCAGTCTCTTCATTGCGTAATGCAATGCTCGTATTGCTGGATGCAGGAGTTTCTAAAAGCTCGGTCCCCAATTCCAATAAAGTAATGAAACTGCTTTGTGCCAATAAAGTTGCTCTTTTGACGATGTTCTTCATTTGGCGCAAGTTTCCCGGCCAATGATAATTCATTAAAGCTTGCGATGCTTTTGCATCGAAACCTATCAGGTGTTTATCCAGTTCCTTGTTTGCCTGATCGAGGAAGAAATTGGCAAAGAGCAGAATATCTTCTTTCCGTTCTTTCAGATCGGGCATACGGAGGGTAAATTCATTGATACGATGATAAAGGTCTTCACGGAAAGTACCTTTTTCAATGGCTTGTTCCAGATTCTCATTGGTGGCAGATACCAGACGAATATCTACCGATATCTCCTGTGTAGAACCTACCGGACGTATTTTTCTCTCTTGCAAGGCACGAAGCAGTTGTATCTGCACTTCATAACTAAGGTTTCCGATCTCATCCAGAAAGATAGTACCACCGTTGGCTGCAACGAAAGCCCCCGTTTTATCTGTCAGAGCACCTGTAAACGAACCTTTCACATGACCGAAAAATTCGGAAGCAGCCAGTTCTTTGGGGATAGATCCACAATCTACGGCAATAAACGGTTTATCGTTTCGTTTGCTAAGTTGATGAATACGGTGCGCCACATACTCTTTTCCTGTTCCGCTGGAACCGTTGATAAGTACGGACATATTGGTCGGAGCTACCAGACCTACATAATTGTAGAGTTGTTTGGCTGCATCACTTTCTCCTTCCAGATAAGCACGATGATTTTCTGTTGAATCTTTAGATGAAGTAGAAGCACCTTTTTTAGAAGAAGATTTAGCAACGTTATGAGTAGCAGGACTCTTTTCAGACTGCAGACATTCAGAAATTTTCTTCAGTAATTCTTCCGGATTTACCGGTTTGGCTATATAATCACGTGCTCCCAGTTTCATTGCCTGTACGGCGGATTGTATATCCGCATAGCCAGTCATGATGATTAAAGGAATGTCCATGCCTTGTTCATTCATCCATTTCAGCAGATCGATACCTTCGTGGTCGGGTAGTCGCAGGTCTGATAAAATCAGATCGACGTTTTGGCTTTCGATATGTTTTCGGGCGCGGGCAATATTACTCACTGATGATACTTCAAAGCCCTTTTTGCCTAGCCAGGTTTTTAGCATCATTCCAAAAGTGATATCATCTTCAACGATCAATATGGAGCTCATCATGTCAGGTTTTGATTCTTTTAAGTCACAAAGGTAAGAGGATTTAGGCGAAAGTGGTATATTTGCAAACTTAAATTAAATAAAAGTGTTATGAAAAAGATTCTATTGATAATATTAACCATATCGTTTAGCGGACTTACTGCCTGCAAAACCGGAACAAAAAAAGGAGGAGACATGGATAAAGAAACGTTGGTAAAGATTGAGACAACTGTAGGAGATATCGAGGTGAAACTATATAATGAGACACCGAAACATCGTGATAATTTTATCAAACTGGTGAAGGACGGTGTTTATGAAGGCACACTGTTTCATCGTGTTATCAAAGATTTTATGATTCAGGCTGGTGACCCGGACTCAAAGAATGCACCGAAAGGAAAAATGCTGGGTACGGGAGATGTAGGTTATACTGTTCCCGCTGAATTTGTATATCCTAAATATTTCCATAAGAAAGGTGCCTTGTCCGCTGCCCGTCAGGGAGATAATGTGAACCCGAAGAAAGAATCTTCCGGTTGTCAGTTCTATATCGTGACAGGTAAGGTGTTCAATGACTCTACCTTGCTGGGTATGGAAAGCCAGATGAATGAGAATAAGATTAATGTTATTTTCAATACGCTGGCACAGAAACACATGAAGGAAATTTATAAGATGCGAAAAGCAAATGACGAAAACGGTCTTTATGATTTGCAGGAAAAGTTGTTTGCAGAGGCACAGGAAATGGCAGCTAAACAACCGGAATTTCATTTCACTCCGGAACAGATTGAAGCCTATACAACGGTGGGAGGAACTCCGCATCTGGATGGCGAATATACTGTGTTCGGCGAAGTAGTGAAAGGTTTGGATATTGTGGATAAAATCCAGCAGGTGAAAACCGACCGTAGCGATCGTCCCGAAGAAGATGTAAAAATAACAAAGGTGACAATACTTGACTGAAATATATGAAAATCAACAGGCATATTCTTGATAATGGGTTACGTCTGGTACATTCGCAGGACGAAAGTACGCAGATGGTTGCCCTTAATATATTATATAATGTGGGAGCTCGCGACGAAGATCCCGAACATACCGGTTTTGCCCATTTGTTCGAACACCTGATGTTCGGAGGGTCGGTGAATATTCCCGATTATGATATGCCGCTTCAATTGGCGGGTGGAGAGAATAATGCCTGGACGAATAATGATATAACCAATTACTACCTCACTGTACCTCGTCAGAATGTAGAAACCGGCTTTTGGTTGGAATCCGACCGGATGTTGAGTCTTGATTTTAGCGAACGGAGTCTGGAGGTACAGCGGGGAGTAGTAATGGAAGAATTCAAACAGCGATGTTTGAATCAGCCTTATGGGGATATCGGACATCTTTTGCGTCCTCTGGCTTATCAGACGCATCCTTATCAATGGCCTACTATCGGAAAAGAGTTGTCGCATATTGCCAATGCTACGCTGGAAGAAGTGAAGGCATTCTTTTTCCGTTTTTATGCTCCTAATAATGCCATATTAGCTGTGACCGGTAATATCTCTTTCGAAGAGGCGGTTGCTTTGACGGAAAAATGGTTCGGCTCTATTCCTCGTCGGGAAGTTCCTCAACGGAACCTGCCACAAGAACAGGAACAGACGGAAGAACGGCGGCTGACGGTAGAGAGAAATGTTCCTCTCGATTCTTTATTTATGGCATACCACATGCCTGCCCATTGCCATCCGGATTATTATGCATTTGATATTTTGTCGGATGTGTTGAGCAACGGACGTTCCAGCCGGTTAAACCAGCGTTTGGTACAACAGAAACAATTATTTTCGAGTATAGATGCTTATATTTCCGGCAGTGTAGATGCGGGGTTATTCCATATTAGTGGTAAACCTTCGGCAGGTGTCACCCTGGAACAGGCGGAAGCGGCAGTGCGGGAAGAACTGGAACTGTTGCAGCAAGAATTGGTTGACGAACAGGAACTGGAAAAAGTGAAGAACAAATTTGAGTCCACCCAGATATTCGGCAACATCAATTATTTGAATGTGGCAACCAACCTGGCTTGGTACGAATTGCTTGGCCGGGCGGAGGACATGGAAAAAGAGGTCGATCGTTATCGGTCTGTCACGGCTGAACAATTGCGGGCGGTAGCTCAATCTGCTTTCCGTAAGGAGAACGGAGTAATACTATATTATAAGAAACAACAAAATTAAATTCTCCCTTTTTTAATCTATCAGTGAAAGGGAAAAGTCCCTTTGCCTGAAAATGGAGATACGTTTAGGTAACGGAAAAGTAAATGAGACATATTTATAGTACATATAAAGAGCATTATAAAGCACTAATTTTTCTCGGACTGCCGATTGTGATCGGTCAAATAGGAGTAATCGTTCTTGGATTTGCGGATACGTTAATGATCGGGCATCATAGTACGATTGAGCTGGGAGCAGCTTCCTTCGTCAATAATGTGTTCAATCTGGCGATTATTTTCAGTACGGGTTTTTCGTATGGGCTGACTCCCATTGTGGGAGGTTTGTATGGAACCCGCCAGTATGCCCCTGCGGGACAGGCTTTACGCAACAGTTTGCTGGCAAACCTGATGGTTGCATTGCTGCTGACTGTCTGTATGACTGTTCTTTATCTAAATATAGAACGTCTCGGACAGCCGGAAGAATTGATTCCCCTGATTAAACCGTATTACCTTGTTTTGCTCGCTTCACTAGTGTTTGTCATGCTTTTCAATGGATTCAAGCAGTTTACAGACGGAATTACGGATACAAAAACCGCTATGTGGATATTGCTTGGTGGAAATGTCTTGAATATCATAGGAAACTATATCCTGATTTATGGAAAGCTCGGATTGCCCGAGTTAGGTCTGTTGGGAGCAGGTGTCAGCACGCTGTTCTCGCGTATCGTGATGGTGATTATATTTATCATCATCTTTATGCGTAGTCCGCGTTTTGTCCGCTATAAGATTGGCTTTTTCCGTTTGGGATGGTCACGAGCTGTATTTGGGCATTTGAATGGTCTCGGATGGCCGGTTGCTTTTCAAATGGGAATGGAGACAGCCTCCTTTAGTCTAAGTGCGATCATGATCGGTTGGCTGGGTACTATCGCTCTGGCTTCTCATCAGGTTATGCTGGCTATTTCGCAGTTTACATTTATGATGTATTACGGTATGGGTGCTGCTGTGGCTGTTCGTGTCAGTAACTTCAAAGGTCAGAATGATATCATTAATGTACGTCGTTCTGCCTATGCAGGTTTTCATCTGATGATGACATTGGGCGTTGTGCTTTCTTTGATTGTCTTCCTTTGCCGGAATTACTTGGGAGGCTGGTTTACCGACAGTCAGGAAGTGGCTGCTATGGTGACCTCTCTAATCTTCCCTTTCCTCGTTTACCAGTTTGGCGACGGACTGCAGATTACTTTCGCCAATGCTTTGCGTGGAATTTCAGATGTAAAACTAATGATGATTATCGCCTTTGTCGCCTATTTCATTATTTCTCTTCCTGTAGGTTATTTCTGCGGCTTTGTCATGGGATGGGGAGTAGTAGGTGTCTGGATGGCATTTCCTTTTGGTTTGACGAGCGCAGGATTGATGCTTTGGTGGCGTTTTCATCACATGACGAAACTCCCCGAACCTCACCCCAAAACCTGATGCTAAATACTTGATAATTAAAACTTAATACTTAACCCCAATGGCTTCCTTCCGTTTTACAAAGTTGAAAATAACCGCCGGTTACACTTTGTTGCTGGCGATCCTCCTTTTCTCGCTGGTGTTTGTACATCGTGAGATGGAAGCATTGTCGGCCGCCGACGATCAACAGAATTTAAGAACAGACAGTTTATTGACCCTTCTCCATGAGAAAGATCAAAACACGATTCAGATGTTGCGGGTGCTAAGTGAGGCAAACGACAGCCTTCTCTCTGCTTCGGAAATCGAAGAAATCATATCCGAACAGGATTCTGTGATTACCCAGCAACGGGTACAACATCGGGTCATCACCAAACGTGACTCGTTAATCACTACTCCTAAAAAGAAGGGATTCTTCAAACGACTCGCCGAAGTGTTTTCCCCTTCTAAACAAGACAGTGCCGTATTAGTAAATACATCGTTGGAAGTAGCCACTGATACCATTCTCCAACCGACCACTTCTAAAGATTCTCTTCAGCAGAAAATCCGCATGGCTACCGAAGAAAAACGGTTGCAACGGAGGAAAACAATCCGACGTACCAGTACAAAGTACCAGCGGATGAATACGCAGTTGACGGCACGGATGGATAGCTTGATTAAACAGTATGAGGAAGAAATGACCTTGCGTGCCCGTCAGGATGCCGAACTTCAGCAGGAAGTGAGGATGCGGTCGGCACGTATCATCGGCGGTATCGCGGTTGGTGCCGTACTATTATCGGCTTTTTTCCTGATATTGATTATGCGGGATATTTCCCGTAGCAACCGTTACCGCCAGCAATTGGAGGTGGCGAATAAACGGGCGGAAGATTTGCTGATCGCCCGTGAAAAATTAATGCTTGCCATTACCCATGATTTTAAAGCTCCGTTAGGCTCAATTATGGGATATACCGAACTCCTGTCCCGATTGACAGAAGATGAACGGCAACGATTCTACCTCGACAATATGAAAAGTTCTTCAGAACATTTATTGAAGTTAGTCAGTGACTTGCTTGATTTCCACCGGCTTGATCTCAATAAAGCGGAAGTGAATCGCGTAACCTTTAACCCTTCCCAGCTATTCGACGAAATTTATGTCAGTTTCGAACCTTTGACCGCTGCCAAAGGTTTAGCCTTGCAATGTCACGTCGTCCCGGAACTGAATGGAAGATATATCAGTGATCCTTTGCGACTCCGGCAAATTGTGAACAACCTTTTGTCCAATGCCGTAAAGTTTACTCAAAAAGGAGAAATTAGCCTGACAGCCAGTTATGATTCTTCTAAGTTAACCATCGCCATTGCCGATACAGGAAAAGGAATGGCATCAGAAGATCGTGAACGTATCTTCCAAGAATTTACACGTCTTTCCGGTGCGCAGGGGGAAGAAGGTTTCGGACTCGGACTCTCTATTGTGAAGAAATTGGTAACTTTGCTTGAAGGAACCATTGACGTGCAAAGCACATTAGGAAAAGGGAGCTGTTTTACTGTAACTTTACCTCTTTATCCGGTAGGTAAATTCCTTGCAGAGAGCGAATCTCCGGAAAGTGAATCTTCGGAGAATGAAAGTCCATACGCTCCCAAACAGTCGGCTGCCATTCCTCCCATGAAAGTCATTCGTGTGCTTTTGATTGATGACGATAAGATTCAGCTGAATCTGACTGCCGCCATGTTGAAACAGCATGGTATTGATGCAGTGTGCTGTGAACAGCTGGAACAGCTGATTGAACAACTTCGCTCTTCCGTCTTCGATGTATTGCTGACAGATATACAAATGCCTGCCATTAACGGGTTTGATCTGGTAAAACTATTACGGGCTTCTAATATACCACAAGCAAAAACAATCCCTGTTATTGCTGTGACTGCCCGTAGTGAAATGGATAAAGCCGCTTTACATGAACATGGTTTTGCCGGTTGTTTGCATAAACCGTTTACAGTAAAGGAATTGTTGCTAACAGTAAATGAAGGTCAACTTTCGGCCGATGAAGCGCATATAACAGAAGATATGCAACTAAATGTAAATGCCCTCACTTCTTTTTCGGAGGATGATCCTGAAGCTACACATTCCATTATCCAAACATTTATAGAGGAAACACAAAAGAGTGCTGACCGGATGGTGCAGGCATTAAATGCTAAGGAGGTGGATGAAATAGCTGCAATAGCTCACAAACTTCTTCCTCTTTTTACATTGATTGGAGCTGGGAATGCTGTAATTCTACTGAGTTGGTTGGAGGCAAGGCGTGGGGAGGACTTTTCTACGGAAATAAATGAAAAGGTTGAGAGCATTCTTCAAGAAATTCAGAAAATCCTGAAAGAGGTAAACGGTGTAGAGTGTTCGAATATTCTTAATTCTGAAATATGATTTAATGTTTATTTATTGTTTTTTTCTATCGTTTATTTCTATATTTGCTGTCTAAAACTTGCTAAATGATACGTGAACCTGGTTTTTCTATTAATCGGAAAGATATATTTGAAAGATTGTTCAGTGATTATTACGGGATATTAGTATGTTATGCTCAAAAATATACGAAACGTGAAGATATAGCTGAAGATATCGTACAAGATGTATTTGCATCTTTGTGGGAAGAAAATCGTATATTTCCTTCGCAAGCGAATTTTCGTTCATTTCTTTATATTTCGATAAGAAATGCGGCTTTTGATTATTTGCGACATCAAAATGTAGAAAGTCGTTATATTGAAGAAGCTTTGACTGCAAATCGTTTCTTGTCGGATGATTCTTTTCAGAAAGAAGAAGTTTTTCGCTTACTATTTAAACAGATTGATTTACTTCCGGAACGTTGTCGGGAAATATTCTTGTTACATCTGGAAGGTTATGATAATGATGCTATTGCTAAAAAATTATCGTTGTCAATAGAAACTGTTAAAACTCAAAAGAAACGTGCAATGAAAACTCTTCGGAACAATCTGAAAGAGAAATTGCAAAAAAAATATCCAGATACCTCATTTTTTATTCTTTTCTTGTACCTCGATTTATATCTATAATCGTTTGTGTAATACAAATGATAATTAGATAGTATGGAGATTGAAAAACTAATTGTTAAATACTTGGTCGGGTGTTTATCTAAAGAAGAAGACCAAATTCTAAAAAAATGGTTGCAAGAGGATGAATCTCATCTGCGTTTTTTTCAGAAAATCAGCTTGGATAAGACTGCTGTTGAGGATTATCGTCAATATCATCGTTTTGATGCTAAATCGGATGAGGCTTTCCGTAAAGTATGGACCTCTTTACATAAGGGAACTAGAAGGATATCAACGCAAAGAAAAATAGGCTTTTTTTCTCGTCGTTGGTTGAAGATTGCTTGTGCTCTACTGATATTGCTATTTTCTGTAGGGGGAGGACTCTATTTTTACTATGAGGCATCACGAATAACTCCTGGAGAGTCAAAAGCAATATTGACTTTAGAAGATGGTAGTGCTAAACAATTGAAAAAATCAGGGCAAGAACATTGGATTTATATAGGTGATACACCTATTGCAAGAGAGTATGATGGGATGATTGTTTATCATATCCCAGAAACATCAAAAGTGGAAATAAGTCAACAGAATACTTTGTCTGTTCCTCGTGGAGGAGAATTTCGATTAACTTTATCAGATGGAACAAGGGTACATTTGAATTCTTTATCAGAGTTGAAATATCCGGTTAGTTTTAAAGGTATGAATGAACGAACTGTAGAATTGAAAGGGGAGGCCTTTTTTGAAATAGCGAAAGATTCATTACATCCATTTAAAGTAGAAACTCAAGGAATTTTGATACAGCAGTTTGGGACGGCGTTTAATGTGAAGTCTCGTGTGAAAGGAAAAGTTGAAGTTGCTTTAGTGCAGGGTAGCATTGGAATTTATACTCAATCTCAAAAGTTGCATAAACTATCACCAGGACAGCTAGCCATATGGGATGCTTCTACGGATCTTTTATCAGTTGAAAATAAAGATTTGTTATTAAATACCGCTTGGCATTCTAATCGTTTTATTTTTTATGATGAGAGTCTGGGAAGTCTGATGGAAGAACTTGCATTGTGGTATAATGTAGATGTTGATTTCTTAGATAAATCATTGAAAGAACTTCATTTCACAGGCAGTTTATATCGATATGACGATATAGCTGTCATTTTGAATGCTATCGAAGAGACAGTAAATGTTGACTTTAAGATTTCCGGACTTCGTATTAAAATTGATCGGAAGAATAAATAATAATATATAAGTGATTATGAGAATTCTAATTATTATAATGTTGCTATGTACAACATTAGTCCCTAATTACCTGTATGCCATTTCTCATGAAAATTATAGTGAGGAATCGTTCTTGTTCGTTGGTGAAGATTATATGCAAGAGAATTATAAGGTAACGTTACATTTGAGTGGTGTTTCTGTTAGTACATTGTTTAATGAGATCCAAAAACAGACCAAACTGGATTTTGTTTATAATACAGAATTATTGGAGACTATAACACCGATTTCCGTTACGGCAGAAAAGGAATCAGTTTTTGATGTTTTGAATCGTTTGTTTAATGGAACAGGTTTTATTTTTAAAAAGTCTGGCAATATTATCACTGTTAATAAAAAAGAAGAACTACAGCAGGATGATAAATTCTTAGTAACAGGAGAAGTAAAGGATGATACCGGTGAACCATTAGTCGGTGTAACTATACAACAAAAGGATACTCGTAATATTACGATAACGGATATGGATGGACGCTATTCAATTCAAGTGTCTAGTAAGGCAGAGGCTTTTTTAACTTTTTCATTTGTGGGGATGAAAACGAAAACAGTACCCGTTAAGGGAAGAGTACTTAATGTAAAACTTGTTCAGGATGCGATTTCTATTGATGATGTCGTGGTTGTAGGAGCGTATGGTACAGCACAAAAGAGGCTAGACCAAGTCGGTAGTGCTTTTCAAGTGAATGCTGACCAGTTAAAAGCATTACCAGCTTTACGAGTGGATAAAATGTTGGATGGCTTGATTCCGGGAGTGAAAATTGATCCGAATACAGATTCACCGGATAATACACGTGCACGTTACAATGTAAGGGTTCGTGGAGATGCTTCTCTATCTGCTTCGAACGAGCCATTGTGGGTTGTGGATGGGACTCCTATTTATACAGGTGAACATACTAATTTGATTCCTGGAATGAGTACGACTATCAGTCCGTTATCTTTTATCAATCCTGATGATATTGAGTCAATAACAGTATTGAAGGATGCTACGGCAACTTCCATTTACGGAGCGAATGGTGCAAACGGAGTCATATTGATAACAACTAAAAAAGGAAAAGAAGGTGACTTGCGTATTCATTTAACGGCTCAATATGGAGTTGCAAAGATTGATAAGAGTACTAGTCCGAAAGTTCTGAATGCCAATCAATATCTAATGTTAGCTAAGGAAGCTTATCAAAATGCAGGGAACGATTTAAAATACTTTCCCTATACTGATAATGAAATGAACAAATACAGCCTTACAAATACAGATTGGACAGATGTGTTTTATGATACCGCTAATACTTTTCAAACAAATTTATCTTTAATGGGAGGGGCTCGGAATACAGCGTATTATTTATCAGCTTCTTATTTAGAGAATACAGCAACGGTGAAAGGGAATAAACAACAGCGTTTTTCTATTCGTTCTAATTTGGATTTTACTTTTCTTCGAAAGTTTAAGGTCTCGGTTGATCTTGCTACTTCTTATAATGTGAATGATTTGTTTAATCCAGGAAGGGATTATTATGAGTACTTACCGATATTCGAACCATATAATGAAGATGGAACTTTTCGTCTTTACAATAAGGTTATATCCGGAAAAGAAACGGATGGAAGTCCTAAATGGTCGGAGAACCGTTTCTTGAACAGTGTAGCGGAAAGGGAAGAGAATATTTATAATCAAAAGACTTTATATACGAATGCCAATTTAATGTTGAGATATGATATTCTTTCAGGGTTATCTTACACAGGACAATTTGGTGTTGATTATCAGTCAGGTAAGGAAGAAATTTATTATGCTCGTACTAATTGGTCCGGAATGACGAGCGCTGATGGTCCGATAGGTTATTCCACTAGAAACTCATTAAATATGATGAACTGGACTACTGTACATCGCATTAATTATAAGCAGTCTTTTGATAAACATGATATAAGTGGATTATTGGGGATTGAGGCTGGTTCACAGGACTATGTGACACTTGGAGTTACAGGGTCAGGCTTCATTAATGATCATATTCAAGATGTGTCTTATGCAAAAGAGCGTAAAGGGACTAATACTAGTAAGACGAAACGCAAAGCTTCTATGTTAGGGCAGCTTAGTTATTCTTACGATCATCGATATTATGTGACATTAAATGGACGTAGAGACGGAAATTCACAATTTGGGTCAGATGTACGCTGGGCTAATTTTGGTTCTATAGGAGTTTCTTGGAATGTTCAGAATGAGAGTTTTTACAATATTCCATGGATGAATATTTTGAAAATAAAAGCTAGTTATGGGGCAAATGGAAATTCCCGCTTAGGTTCTCAGGAAGCTCTTGGCTTATATTCTTATGGGGAAAGTTATTCTTATGCAGGAGAAATAGGTGGTGTTATGTCGGGGTGTCCAAACAGCCGTTTGAGTTGGGAAACTACTTATATGACAAATATAGGTGTTCGTGTACGCTTGTTCGATCGTTTGGATATAGAAGTTGAAGGGTATCATAATAAGACAACTAATTTGTTGAGTAATTTAGATGTTTCTCGAACGACAGGTGATACTCGTGTGTATAGAAATGTAGGAACAATATTAAATAAAGGGATTGAAGTGACTATAACTAGTCACAATTTCCGGCCGAAGAAAGATGGTGATTTCAGTTGGTTAACTGATCTGAATCTAGCACATAATAGTAATAAACTCTTAGAGCTATATAATGGCATTCAGAAAAATATGGGTGAGATGGTTTGGAGGGAAGGATATGACATACATACATATAACTTAGTGCGCTGGGCTGGAGTTGATCCTCGTGACGGAGCACCTTTGTGGTATGATGCAAAAGGGAATATAACACGGATTTACAGTACGGATAACCGTGTCCCGTATAAGAGTTCAACTCCTGTCCTAGCTGGTGGCTTGACAAATACTTTAACGTACAAAGATTTTAGTTTGCGCTTTATGTTCAATTATTCAATAGGAGGCTACGGATTTACATCTTTCGGTAGGGCAAGTAATTCGGATGGGTTGAATATAATGACGGAAAATCAGTCTATTGACCAGTTGAATCGTTGGCAAAAATCCGGCGATTTAGTGCTGAACCCTAAACCAATATGGGGTGTCTCTACTCAGTCGGTGATGAACTCTACCCGTTATTTGTATAACAAAACTCAGGTTCGTTTGCAGAATCTAGTATTTTCCTATCGAATTCCCCGGACAATTCTACATTCGACTGGCTTAAAAGATTGTTCTATTTCTTTAATTGGAGATAATTTATGGGTCTGGACCCCTTATTCGGGAAAGGATCATAATTCTTATAAAACATGTATGAGTGGTTATCCGATGGAAAGATATTTCTCGATAGCACTAAATGTAGGATTATAATTAAATAGGTTTAAGATAACATGAAAAAAAGAATATATCTACTAGCCGGTGCTTTATGCATCATTATGCAATTGGTTAGCAGTTGTACCAATTTTTTAGAAGTTGAAGAAAAAGGAAAAACAACAATCCCTTCATTCCTTTCAGATCCTGACGGACTTAATGCAGGGCTGGTTGGCGCATATAATAAGATGTATGCTTATTATGACAATGAGTTTACAAAATATCCGGATGTTGCCGGAAATATGTTGTCAATGAAGTATGTCTCTGCAGGAGCAGATATGCTTGATCAGTATAATTTTACTTCTGATGCTTTACAAGAGACAGGAGCTGTAGGGTATATTTGGCGTAAAATATATGAAGCCTTGGCAAATGTGAATAATGTAATTCAATATCAGCCTCAGGTGATTTCAGCTTATCCGAATGCAAAGGATATGTGTCAACGTATTCTCGGAGAAGCTTTATTCTTGAGGGCATTGTGCCATTTCGATTTATGTAGGGTATATGCACAACCTTATAATTACACGTCAGATGCTTCACATTTAGGAGTTCCTATTCTATTAAAAACTCCAGGTCCCGATGATAATGTTTCCAGGGAGAGTGTTAAGAAAGTATATTTACAAATTTTAGCAGATTTGGAACGAGCTGCCGATTGTTTCAGGGGCATTGAATCAAGTGGAATATATTATGCTTCTTTACAAGCGGTCAACGCATTATATTCGAGAGTCTATTTGTATATGGAAGATTGGAATAACGCCCTGAAGTATGCAAAACTGGCAATTGGGACAGGGAAACTGTCTCAAGGAGATACCTATTTAAATATGTACCAGGATCTTTCTACTACGGGAGAAGCTATCTTTCGATTGAATGGAATAGATCAATCAGGAAAATTAAAGGCTTTTTATGATGCTTCCTGTGTTCCTGCAGATACATTATTTACGTTGTTCGATGAAGGGGATATCCGTCTTGGCTTACTTAGAAATAAAGATGGAATAGCTTATTGTTCCAAATATTATTCTCTAAAACAGCCAGATAATCAAGTGAATAGGGATGATCCATTTGTTTTCCGTCTTTCCGAAATGTATATGAATGCTGCTGAAGCAGCTTGGCATCTGAAAGATTATACAGCTGCTTCCGGATATCTTAAATCTATTTTGGAGCGTGCTGTAGATACAGACTATGCAGTCAATACACTTAGTCAATATTCAGACGCAAAACTGATACAACTGATAGAGAAGGAACGTGTAAAGGAACTCTGTTTTGAGGGACATAACTTCTTTGACATTATACGCTGGAAGCAGGATCTTAAACGTGAGGAAAATACGAATTCTTCAGTGGAAAAGATCGTTTATCCTAGTGATTATTTTGTATTGCCTATTCCGCAAGTAGAATTGAATGCGAATACAAATATGCAACCCAATCCGACAGTAAACAATTAAAAATAAATCATTTATGAGATCACTATACTTTATATTACTAATAAGCTGCCTTTGGGCATGTACTACTGATGAGAAAGAGCCTTATGATACGCCTTTTATTCATATTATGACAGATAAAGGTGTATCTAAAGTTATTGTCAAGTCGGATGTGAATAACATTAATACTTATAGTGTGTATCTGAGTTCGAAACCTCTGACTGAGAATCTGGAAGTGAACTATCAAGTCATAGTAGGAGATGGTCTGAAATCCGGTGTTGATTTTGAACTGGTAACAAAGGGTAGTACATTAACTTTTCTACCGGGTATTTATGATATGCCCATACGCATCCGATGGATGCCAAATCATTTAGATGAGAACAAAGACAATACAATAACCATTCGTTTGACTGGCAATAATCAAGGACTGACTATGGGGCTTCCAGGTCCCGACGGTTTACAGCGCGAACTGGTGATAGAGAAACAGAATTAATGAAGGAGTAGAATGAAAAAGTTTTTATGGCTGATTTTTATAGGCTTATTGCTAAGCCCTGTTGTATACGGGCAATCATCGGAGTTCTTACAGTATGATAAGAATCTGATTGTAAGAAAACTGGATAATGGATTAACCTATTATATTTACCCGAATACGAATCCCAAAGGGGAAGCCGTTTATCGTTTGTTTGTGAAGGCTGGTTCCGTCATGGAGAAGGAGAATCAACGAGGATTGGCTCATTTCCTAGAACACATGGCATTTAATGGTAGTTATCATTTCCCCTCTGATGGTATGGTTCGTTTCTTAGAGTCGAAAGGAGCCAAATTCGGGAAAGATTTAAACGCGCACACCTCGTTTAATGAGACTGTGTATAAATTGCAGTTGCCTTCATCCAATCCTCAAATGGTAGATTCAACATTAACTATCTTAGCTGATTGGGCAGGCGGGCTTTCTATCAATTCAATGCAGGTAGAAAAAGAACGTGGAGTTATACTTTCGGAATGGTTGTCGAAGAGAGATGCCAAACGCGATAGTGATACAGCTTTTCTATTGGAGCTTCTGAATAGTTCGCACTATTCCGAACGAATGACTATTGGTGATACGGCTGTCATTAGAAACTGTAAACGAGAGGATATTCTGGATTATTATCAAACATGGTATCATCCTTCACTAATGGCTGTGGCCGTTGTAGGTGATATAAATCCTGAACAGGTTGAGACGCTTATAAAGGAGAAATTCGGGAAACTATCGTCTCTTGCCTCTCCTATTTGGAAGCAATGCCACATTCCTGTTTATAAAAAGGAAGCGGTAAAGATACTTACCAATGAATCGCTGAAAACAATAGAATTGGATATGATTCAGTTGCTGCCACTTTCAAAACCGGTTCAGACAGCAAAGGATTATAAGGCTTATTTGACCCGAACATTATTGAATCGCCTTTTTAAGATGCGAATGAATGCTTGGGCTTTTGAAAATCCTTCTTATAGGAAAGCCAGTATTCAGTACTCAAGTTTTCTGAATGCAACTGGAGTATTGCTATGTTCGGTAGAACTACTACCTGGGAAAATGGAAAAAGGTATTTCGGAGTTTATTGCACAGCAACAGCAAATCTTTCGTTATGGGTTTACTGAGACGGAAATAGAACGTGCCAAAAAGGTTATTTATAATAACTTGGAGAATAAACTTCAAAATCAGCAAAATCCTGCTTCCGTTGAATTAATGAACGATATTTATGCCGATTTTTATGTAGGAAACAGATTTACCTCATTACAAGAAGAGTATCGATTAGTTCAACGATATTTTCCAGAACTAGACTCTGTTGCTTTGGTTAGGAATTTGGCAAAAGTATATTCACCCCAAAAGATGCATTATCTATTGCGAGCAAATGAAAAAGCTAATAAGGAAGTGAATGGAGATGCGACTTTGATGTCAATTATAAAAGAAGCCAGAAAACAATCTTCGAAACGGTATAATAAATATTTTTCTGTACCGGATGAATTATGCCAATTACCGTCGGGGGGACATATTGTCAGAGAAGAAAATATACCAGAGATAGGAGCTGTGTCTCTTTGGCTAAATAATGGCACGCGCATTATATTTAAGTCTTCAGAACTCGATAAGGGGAAGGTGTTGTTGACTGGTTTTCGGAAAGGAGGGCTTTATTCTTTAGATTCTTTACATTATTATACAGGTCTATTCGCTCCCAGTATTATTTCACTTTCTGGAGCCGGAAATTTTTCAAGGGATGCATTGAACTATTTTCTGGCAGGAAACTCTGCTTCTATGCGTCTACTTGTTGATAAGACACGTACTGGGCTAGCTGGAGTATCGCAGGTAAAGGATATGGAAACAATGTTTCAACTACTCTATACCAAATGGATGTACCCCCAGTTGGATACAGCAATTTGTAAACAAACAATAGAGAAGACAAAAGAAAATTATCGTGTCAAGCAAAAAAGTCCGACGGAGTTTTTTCAGGAAGAACTAATGTGGCTTTTGAACGGACGAAATTACACAAATACAATACTTTCTGATTCTTTAATAACACGATATGTAAAGCAAGAGGATATGCTTCCTCTATTCAATCGTTTTTATGGTGCAGCGAAAGATTACACATTTGTTATTTTGGGAGACTGTACTATACAGGATATAAAGCCGTTAATCACTACATATATTGGTGGATTACCTAAAGGATCGAATGATACGGATTGGTGTTATACAGAACGTAATATACCTTATAAATCCTGTTCATTGATACGTCACACGGGGGATTCTCCTAAAGCATCAGTTTCATTGATTTTCCAGCAAGACAGTTTGTTAGAGGAGTTTAGCTCATTCACATTGAAATCGAATGTAATGAAAGCGATGTTGCGCACTTGTTTACTTAACCGTTTGCGTGAGGAAATGGGAAAAGTCTATAGTGTAAGCGTAGCTTCGAGTGCGGGTTTATATCCTTCTTTCTTATCACGAACGATGATTGGATTTGTCTGCTTGCCAGAGGATGTTGATAGTTTGGTTAATGCTACACAAGAAGAATTACAAAGACTTTATGAATATCCGGAATCATTTGACGGTATATTAACGGATGTTAAACGTAATCTTTTGAAAGATTTTGAATTGGATAAACAAAAAAACTCTTTTTGGACTTCTTGGATTCGCAATTCCATATTCAATCAACAGGAGGATTGGAAATATCTGAATAATTATGCACAAACAGTAAATAGTATAACAGCAAAAGATATTTCTTCTTTTGCAAAATCTTTATTGAGCACTACTCCCATGATAAAAGCTGTGCTTTACCCTAAAAATTAGTAATAATATGATTGTATAACAGGACTCCGGTCCACAAATATTTATGGTATGAATAGAATGAAAGATTTATTTTGGATGGCAGTAATTGTTTTGTTTGCTGCGTTTTCATCTTGTTCGGATGACAAGAATGATGGGACAGATGAAGGAGTTGAAGCTAAGCTGTTAACCTTTGGGTTTTATGCTGAAGATAATTCAAGTATATTATCAGATGATTATATAGCTACCCTATCTTCCACAACAGCTAAGGTTACTATGCCTGCATTTATAGATAAAAGTGCACTTGTCGCTCGCTTTACGACGAACGATGGTAATATCGTCTTGGTAGATGGAGTTACACAAGTTAGTGGTGCTACTGCCAATGATTTTACAGCTCCTGTAGATTACATTGTTAGTAATGGAAAACAGAATGTAAAGTATACGATAACAGTTGCTAAGTCTTCTAATATGGCTTGGGTAAGAATGCCGGACTTTACAGCGACATCAGTTTTCAGTGGATCTGTTTTAAAAATAAACCCGGTGGATCAAGTTCCATATCTTGGTTTTAAACTAAAAGAAGAAGAGAAAATGGCTGTCATAAAACTTGTTGATGGTACAACTTGGACAGCAGTTGGTTCTTTAGAAGGCTTTGGAGGAGAAGTTAGTTTGTCAAATTATGATTTTGATATTGACAAGGATGGAATTCCTTATGTCGTTTATTCTGATAACAGTGCTACCACAGTTGCAGGTGCTGCGTCTTTAATGAAATGGAATGGGACTACCTGGAATTATGTAGGTAATCAAGGATTTGTAAATGCTCAATCTCAGCAATTACATTTAAGAGTATTAGATAATGGAGAGACTATTGTTTCACAAGTGAACAATAGCAACAAAGTTTCTTTTCCAAGGCGAGTGTTAGTTATGTCTATTTATCAGAACAGTTGGGCGAGTAGTGAATTACCACTTTTGGCTTCCGGGACTCCAATCTATAATTGTAATCTTGCTAAGACAGAGCATGCTGCCTATCTGTTGGTGGTTAACCGTGGGGCAGTAGCAGGCGTAAATTATGGTCATTCAGTATATGAATATAAAAATGGAACATGGAGTATTCTATTAAATAACTATGTAGAACCAAATGCTACTCAGACTGGTATTGTTGGATTGGATATTGAAGCAGAAGAAAATGGTACACTTTATATCTTAACAAGTGATGATGCAGTGACATCAGGTGTGTATAACTTGAGACTAAAGAAATATGATCCGGTAACAAAACAATGGTCCACAGTAGGAGGAAATCCATTGCCTTTGGATTTTAAAACCTCAACTTCAACTTCAGTGGCCATATCAATAGCTCCTGATGGTACTCCTTTTGTTGCCTACAGAGATGAACAAGATCAAGATTATCCAAAGGTTATTTATTTGGATAATGAAACTAAGCAATGGTCAGATCCTCATAAATTAGCAGATATTGCTTCTAGTAATTTGAATATAGCTTTCTCCTCCACAGGAGTTGGATATATTTCATTTACAGATGACAATAACCATGCTATAGTTTTTAAATATACAGATAAGTAAACGTTATGCTTTTAATAAAATAATGTAAATGCGAGGAAGGGTATAGATGGTTTTTATCTTAATATATCCTTCCTTGTTTTTATCTTAATAAGATGAAAAAATGAAAAAGTTCATGATTATATATATATTCTTCTTATTAGGCAGTTTTGTTTCCACAAAATGTTTGGCTCAAGATGTTGCTTGGATAGAAGGTTGTGTCTATGAAGATGGTAATCAAAATGGGATTCAGGACAAAGGAGAAAAAGGTATTTCGGGAATAGCCATATCTAATGGAGATACTGTTCTACTTGCAGATAAACAGGGACATTTCAGAATCAGACTTTCTAAGGGAAACAGTATCTTCCCGATTCTTCCGAATAATTGGACACTATTGTCTAATCAAATAGTAAATTCAGGATTTTATTATTGGAATAGTCATGGGGATACCGAGACGCAACAAATCAATTTTGGATTGAATAAGAAAAAGGTAAATAAGCATTTCTCAATAAACGCAATAGGAGATGTACAAGTCGGTAATTCTCAGGAGTTGGATTATGCTTCCCGTTCTTTATGGCCAGAACTTTTGCAAGCAGATTCGTCTTCGTTCAATATATTTTTAGGTGATTTAGTGAATAACAATTTAAATTTATTTCCCGCTATCAAACAGATGATGGAACTATTGCCTGTACAATCATGGACAGTTATAGGTAATCACGATCGGGATGCTGATTCTATAAGGATTAATCAAACCTTTTCATATAATACAGCTTTTGGATCAGCGACTTATGCTTTTAACGAAGGAAACGTACATTTTATTGTTCTAAATAATGTCTATGGTAAAGGAACACGTTCTTATGTAGGGAAGATTTCTGATAGTCAATTGCGCTTTGTCTCAAATGATCTGAAACTTGTACCTAAAAATGCTCAGATCGTACTTTGTATGCATATTCCATTAGTACATACTACTAATTCATCCGCATTGATTGAAATATTAGAAGGACGAGGGAATGTTTTAGCTTTGACTGGGCACATGCATCAGGTGGAGAGGAATTTTTTACATGGTCAGGATGTTTGTGTACATGAATTAGTAACAGGGGCTTCTTGTGGTTTCTGGTGGGTGGGAGAAAAGGATTGGGAAGGTATTCCGTCTGCTTTGATGCAATGTGGTACTCCTCGTAATTATTTTGTTTTTGATTTTACAGAGAAAGACTATTCTTTCCGGTATAAGGGCATAGGGATGGATGCTTCCCGACAGATGAATATTTGGATTGCAGGTATTGACTCGACAGATGTTTATATCGATGAATTGAGAAACAAACACCAGGGAGAAATGCTTGTAACTGTTTATGGAGCTTCAGATAGTACAATAGTACGTTGTCGTTTGGATAATGGTGAATGGTTATTATGTGAGAGGAAAGAAGAACTTGATGTGAATGTAGCAAGGGTGAGAAGTTGGAATCAGCTAAAAATATATCCAACTCGTTTCAATCGTAGAAATCCGTTCAGAAGGCAATTTTCTCCTCAAATCTGGGGACTACAATTACCTAAAGAGTGCTGCGAAGGTGTTCATTTGATCGCTGTTGAAGCTTCTGATCAATGGGGATTTAAAGCTAGTGGCGAACGCTGCTTTTATTATCAAAGATAGTATTTTTTAAGGAATTCTGTATATCTGTAAATAGAGCCAATATCTGTCTTATTAGACAATCGGATACATTGGGTAATATGACTAACAAGTAACTTCATCTTTTTTATTATGATATAAATGAAGCAATATAAGTCGCTGCTTCTGGTGAAGTCAGAAAAAACAGAATACTTATATTTCTTTTGTTGCAGAACATTTTGCTCCTGTCGTCAACCTTTTTTCGGAATAATTTGTTTACTTTGTGTCACCTTATTTACACTGACACATTTTACATGAAACGAAAATGGATACGTTGGGTAAGCTGGATACTGCTTACTCCTATAATACTCTTTGTAATACTAATGGTATTGCTTTATGTTCCTCCCGTTCAGAATCTTTTGCGTCGGGAGGTTACTGCATACGCCTCTAAAGTAACCGGCATGCAGATTCAGGTGGAGCGGATAGACCTTCGTTTCCCACTTAATCTGTTGGTACGTGGCGTGGAGGTCATTCAACAGCCGGACACCCTTTTGTCTTTAGAAAGCCTCAATGTCCGTGTACAGGCATGGCCGTTGATAAAAGGAAAAGTTGAAGTGGATGAAGTGACTTTGAGCCGGGTAGCCGTTAATTCAGCCGATTTGATGGAGGGAATGAAGATTAAAGGCGTTTTGGGACGTTTCTTCCTGCAAAGTCATGGCGTCGATCTGTCTAATGAACTAGCGGTAATCAATCAGGTCGAACTATCCGACACTCACATGCAGCTACTGATGAATGATACCACAACTACGCCCAAAGATACCACAGCTTCTGCTCCGATCAACTGGAAAGTAGCTCTTCATCAGTTGAAATTGAAAAATGTATCGTTCGGCATGCAACTTCCTGCTGATTCCATGCGTATGACGGCCCATATTGGAGAAGCGGCCATCAATAATGCTCAAGCAGATTTGAAGAATCAATACTACGACTTGAAGAAGTTCTTATTATCGGGAACCTCCGCCAGCTATGATACCGGAACTGCTCAACCGACAGAGGGCTTCGACGCTTCTCATATTGCCGTTCGGGATATTCGCATCGCTCTGGATTCCTTGCTGTATAAAGGGAGGGATATGAACGCAGTCATTCGTGAATTTACCATGAACGAACGCTCCGGATTGAGCGTCACTGCCCTGACGGGTAGAGCCTACTCCAATGATTCTGTTATCTGTGTTCCCAGTTTGAAACTGAACACTCCACATTCTGAAATCGATTTATCTGCACATACCTATTGGGAACTGGTCAACATCCCGACTACGGGCCGCTTATCTGCCCGTCTCAATGCCTATATTGGCAAAGAAGACGTCATGTTATTTGCCGGTGCTCTACCTGAAAGCTTCAAAGAAGCCTATCCATTCCGCCCGCTCGTCATCCGTGCCGGTACGGATGGCAATCTGAAAGAAATGCAGATTTCCCGCTTTACAGTAGACCTGCCAGGGGCTTTTGCATTGGAGGGCGGTGGTCTTTTGGAAAACCTCGCCGACAGCCTCACACGCACCGGAACCATCGGTCTGAAAATGACCACTCAAAACCTAAACTTCCTGACCGCTCTGTCGGGAGAAGCCCCTAATGGCACGCTTGTTATTCCTGACAGTATGAATCTGGTGGCGAAAGTGGATATCAAAGGTCCTGAATATAAAGCAAATCTCCGTTTGAAAGAAGGACAAGGAGCTATGGATGTGAATGCGGCCTTAAATACCGCTACCGAAGTCTATAAGGCTGATCTGAAAATAGACAATCTGCAACTTCATAGTTTCCTCCCGAAAGACTCTATCTATGAACTTTCTCTCTCGGCTGCAGCTAATGGTCGTGGATTAGATGTCATGTCCTACCATTCATTTGCCAAATTGAATCTTGCATTAGATCAACTTCATTATGCTAAATACCATCTTTCCGATCTTGATCTGACGGGAGAACTTAAAGGCGCATTGGTCACTGCACATCTGACAAGCGATAATGCTTTATTGAAAATGATAACAGATGCTGAATATAATCTGGCACACAGTTACCCCGACGGTAAAATAACGATTGATGTTACTCAACTGGATTTGCATGAACTGGGAATTATGCCGCAGTCAATGAAGCGTCCGTTGACTTTTAACTTAGTTGCCGAAGCCCGTCGGGATTTAGTTTCGGCACATTTAATCTCCGGTGATATGAAACTCGACTTGAGCGCACGCTCCGGTGTTAATCCTTTAATTCGCCAATCTACTCATTTTGTGGATGTATTGATGAAGCAGATTGATGAGAAAGCATTGAATCACGCTGAATTGCGTAAGGCGTTACCGACGGCAGTTTTCTCTTTCTCTGCAGGGCAAGAAAACCCCTTGGCGTATTTTCTGGCTACTAAAAAGATTGCTTACCATGATGCTTCAGTGAAATTTGGAACGGCTCCTGATTGGGGAATCAATGGAAAAGCCGCTATTCACGCTTTGAAAGTAGACACCTTACAACTAGACACGATTTTCTTTACCGTCAAACAAGATACTACACTCATGAAATTGCGTGCCGGCGTTATTAACGGACCGAAGAATCCGCAATTCTCTTTTTCTACTACACTGACGGGAGAGATTCGTGACCGGGATGCAGAACTGTTGGTAGACTTTAAGAATGGAAAAGGAGAAACAGGCGTACTGCTCGGTGTCAATGCTCGTCCTCTGTTTGAAGGTCATGGAAAAGGCGATGGGTTAGCTTTCACATTAATTCCGGAAGAGCCGATAATAGCCTTCCAAAAATTCCACTTTAATGAAAATCACAACTGGATTTATGTGCATAAGAATATGCGTGTATACGCTAATGTAGATATGTGGGATGATGAAGGAATGGGATTCCGTGTACATTCGGTGCGGGGAGATACTGTTTCTTTACAGAATATTGATGTCGAAATCCGAAGAATCAGTTTAGCCGAATTGAGCAAGGTACTACCTTATTTCCCGGAAATAACCGGTTTGTTCTCTGCGGAAGCACACTACGTACAGACTGAAAAAGATCTTCAGCTTTCGGTTGAATCATCTATTGACGAGCTGACTTATGAACATCAACGAATTGGTGATATAACATTAGGAGCTACTTGGTTACCGGGAGAACAGGGGAAACAATATCTTAACGCCTATCTGAATCATGACAAAGTGGAAGTGATGGTGGCGGATGGTAAGCTGGTTCCAACCCAGACAGGAAAAGACAGTCTGGAAGTAAACGCTACTCTGGAGCATTTCCCGCTACGTGTAGCTAACGTATTTATTCCTGATAAAATGGCTACGCTGGCCGGTGATATGGATGGTAATCTGAATATTGCGGGTAGCACCGAGCAGCCTTTGATAAATGGCGAACTGATATTGGATAGCGTTTCTGTTCTTTCCCGCCAATATGGTGCTAATTTCAGGTTCGACGACCGTCCGGTACAGATAAAGAATAATCGGTTGGAATTTGATAAATTCGCTATCTATACAACAGGAAAAACTCCATTCACGATTGACGGTTATGTTGATTTCAGGGATATGTCCCGACCGATGGCGAATCTGAATCTGCTGGCGCAGAACTATACGCTTCTGGATGCCAAACGCACTCGTGAGAGTCTGGTCTACGGAAAAGTCTTTGCCGATTTCCGGGCAACAGTGAAAGGGCCGTTGGATGGATTGAACATGCGTGGAAACATGAGCCTGCTGGGTAATACAGACGTTTCCTATATCTTGACCGACTCGCCGTTGACGGTACAGGATCGTTTGGGAAGTCTGGTAACCTTTACTTCGTTTAGCGACACCACTACGGTTGTCCAACAAGAAGTGCCGACTGTTTCTTTAGGCGGGTTGGACATGGTGATGATGGTACATATCGATCCATCCGTCCGTTTGAAAGTCGATTTGGATGCAAGCAATGACAATCGTGTCGAACTGGAAGGGGGAGGTGACCTCTCTATGAAATATACTCCGCAAGGTGATCTGACATTGACCGGACGCTATACGTTGAGCGGCGGTTTGATGAAATATGCTTTACCTGTCATTGCTGCCAAAGAATTTGCTATCGATAACGGTAGCTATGTGGAATGGACAGGAAACCCCATGGATCCGATGTTGAACTTCAAAGCAACCGATCGTATCCGTGCTTCTGTTTCCGAGGGAGAGAACGGCGGAACACGTTCGGTTAATTTCGATGTGTCCATCGTTGTCAAGAACCGGTTGGATAATCTTTCTTTTGCATTTGATGTATCTGCTCCCGAAGATGCAACCATACAAAACGAGTTGACAGCCATGGGGGCGGAAGAGAGAGGTAAACAAGCCCTCTATATTATGGTTATGAAAACCTATCTTGGCACCGGACCGATTGGTGGCGGAGGTGGTGGATTGGGTAAACTGAATATGGGTTCCGCACTGAACTCCGTATTAAGCAGCCAAATCAACTCATTGATGGGAAATTTGAAAAATGCCAGTGTTTCTGTCGGTATCGAAGATCACGATTTGTCGGATACGGGTGGTAAGCGTACGGATTACAGTTTCCGTTATTCACAACGTCTCTTCAATAACCGTTTCCAGATTGTAATCGGAGGTAAAGTTTCTACGGGTGAGAATGCGACCAATGACGCAGAATCTTTCATCGATAACATCTCTCTGGAATATCGTTTGGATAGAACCGGAACCCGTTATGTTCGTCTGTTCTACGATAAAAACTACGAAAGTGTACTCGAAGGAGAGATTACGGAAACCGGAGTCGGTCTGGTACTTCGCAAGAAGCTGGATAAACTTAGCGAACTGTTCATCTTTAAGAAAAAGAAGTAAACATGAAAGGTATATATAATAACATATTAGCAAGTTGTCTGATTGGTATCATTTTGTTTTCGGGCTGTTCGGTGACAAAGCATCTGCCCGAAGGGGAGGTACTTTATACAGGAGGAAAAACTGTCATACAGAATAAATCGACAACACCGGTAGGAGGGACGGCTCTGACAGAGATTGAGGCGGCCCTTGATAAAACTCCCAGTACGAAGATGTTGGGAGGGCTTCTGCCTATTCCTTTTAAGATGTGGATGTACAATGACTTTGTGAAATATAAAAAAGGATTTGGAAAGTGGATGTTCAACCGTCTGGCTGCTAACCCTCCGGTATTTATTTCCACTGTCAATCCGGAGGTCCGCATCAAGGTGGCTACAAACTTGCTCCGTGATTATGGTTACTTCAATGGGAAAGTGACTTATGAAACATTGGTCGATAAGAAAGACAGCCTGAAAGCAAGTATCCTGTATACGGTAGACATGAAGAATCCTTATTTTATAGATACGGTTTATTATCAGCGCTTCACTCCTCAAACGTTGCGCATTATGGAACGGGGACGTCGAATGTCTTATATAAGTCCCGGCGAGCAGTTTAACGTGGTCGATCTGGATGAAGAGCGTACCCGTATCAGTACGCTGTTGCGTAACCGGGGATATTTTTACTTCCGTCCCGATTATATGACTTATCAGGCAGATACGACATTGGTTCCCGGTGGACATATCAGCCTTCGTCTGATTCCCGTTCCGGGATTACCCGCTGCGGCACAACGTCCTTACTATGTAGGAGATGCTTCTGTTTACCTGTTTGGCAAGAATGGTGAGGCGCCCAATGACAGCATGATGTATAAGAATCTGAATATACATTATTATAAGAAATTGCAGGTACGTCCGAATATGCTTTATCGTTGGTTGAACTATCAACAGTTTGTGCGGAATGCACAGATGCGGGCTTCCAATCGCACTCGTCTTTACAGTCAGTATCGACAGGAGCAGGTGCAGGAGAAACTTAGCCAGTTGGGAATCTTCAGTTATCTGGATTTACAATATGCTCCGAAAGATACGACAGCCGTTTGTGATACGCTGAACGTAACCATGCAGGCCACGTTTGCCAAGCCGCTGGACGCCGAACTGGAATTGAATGTCGTAACCAAAAGTAACGACCAAACCGGTCCCGGGGCATCATTCGGCGTCACCCGGAACAATGTATTCGGAGGTGGCGAAAGCTGGAACGTGAAGCTGAAAGGCTCTTATGAATGGCAAACCGGCGGAGGAGAAAAAAGCTCTTTAATGAACAGCTGGGAGATGGGAGTTTCTACCTCTCTGACTTTCCCGCGCGTGGTTTTCCCGCATTGGGGGAAAAGGGAGTTTGACTTCCCGGCTACCACTACATTCCGTTTATACATCGACCAGTTGAACCGTGCCAGGTATTATAAACTGTTGTCATTCGGCGGAAATGCTACCTACGATTTCCAACCGACACGTACAAGCCGTCATAGTATTACCCCTTTCAAACTGACATTCAACGTCCTTCAACACCAATCGGAAGAATTCAGGGAAATTGCCGATGCTAATCCTGCATTATATATCAGTTTGAAAGACCAGTTTATTCCTGCTATGGAATATACCTATACCTATGATAATGCTTCCGCACGCGGTATTAAAAATCCGATTTGGTGGCAATCGACTGTAACCTCTGCCGGTAACCTGACCTCGGTGATTTACCGTGCTTTCGGTCAGTCTTTCAGCAAAGAGGACAAACGTTTGCTGAACGTCCCTTTCGCGCAGTTTGTGAAACTGAATACGGAATTCCGCCATTTGTGGAATATGGACAAGAATAATAAGATTGCTTCCCGTGTAGCTTTGGGTGCTCTCTTCGCCTACGGTAATGCAACGATAGCCCCTTACAGCGAACAATTCTATGTGGGTGGTGCCAACAGCATCCGCGCTTTTACGGTACGTAGCATCGGCCCGGGCGGATACCATCCGGCAGAAAGCCGCTACTCTTACCTCGACCAGACGGGTACTTTCCGTTTTGAGGCAAATGTAGAATATCGTTTCCGTATCTTTAAGAGCATTTGGGGAGCCACTTTCCTGGATGCAGGAAACGTCTGGTTGATGCGCAAGGATGAGGCCCGTCCCAATTCACAACTCGAACTGAAAACGTTCCCGAAACAGATCGCTTTGGGCACCGGTGTCGGTATTCGTTATGATATGGATATTCTTGTGTTCCGTCTTGATTTCGGTATTCCTTTGCATCTGCCTTACGATACAGAACGAAGCGGATATTACAATGTCACAGGATCCTTTATGAAGAATCTGGGAATACATTTTGCTATCGGTTATCCCTTCTAACGTTCTTTCTTTGTCTTGAAACAAAGAAAGAACCAAAGAAAATTCAAGGCTGCGTTTTTCCGGCTACTCCGGTGTTCTCTCCGGCTAAAGGGCAGAAACTCGCTTCGCTCAAACAGTCTGCCCTTTTTAACGCTGGAGAAAACGCCTGCGCTTAACGCCGGAAAAACGAGGCCGATCCCCTTTCGGCGTGTTTGCTGCATAGGTTAATGAATTACCGGATTTCTTGATTTGTCATTGATGTACTTTTGATTCTGCATAGGTTTACATGCCGAAAGGTTTTCCGACCTACTTTTTTCTCCGTTAAGCGAACACCCGTAACGAAGCGTTAAAAAGGGCAGATTGTTTGAGCGAAGCGAGTTTCTGCCCTTTAGCGTAGTGAAGGGTGTGAGTAGGAGAAAAAAGTTAGTCTTGAATTTTTCTTTGTTTCTTTCTTTTGTTTCAAGACAAAAGAAAGAAAGTTTTTGTAAATTTGCAACGAAATCTGATGCCGTTGACATCACTAACCTTTTAATATTACACAATTTATGAAACCAACTTTATTCTTATTGGCAGCCGGTATGGGTAGCCGTTATGGAGGCTTGAAGCAATTAGACGGACTGGGTCCTAATGGCGAAACTATTATGGATTACTCAATCTATGATGCTATCAATGCCGGATTTGGCAAACTTGTATTTGTAATCCGCAAAGATTTTGAACAAGATTTCCGTGATAAAATTATTTCCAAATACGAAGGTCACATTCCTTGCGAACTGGTATTTCAATCAATCGACGATCTTCCGGAAGGCTTTACTTGCCCGGCAGACCGTACCAAACCTTGGGGTACTAACCATGCAGTAATGATGGGTGCTGATGTGATTAAAGAACCGTTTGCAGTTATCAACTGTGATGACTTCTATGGTCGCGATTCTTTCCAGGTAATGGGTAAATTCCTTTCTGCTCTTCCTGAAAATTCAAAGAACGTTTATTCGATGGTAGGTTTCCGTGTAGGAAATACATTGAGCGAAAGCGGTACGGTATCTCGTGGTATCTGTAGTACAGATGCTAAAGGATTGTTGACATCTGTAGTAGAACGTACGAAGATTCAACGTCTGGACGGTGAAGTGAAATATATCGGTGATGATGGCGAATGGACGGCTACTCCCGACACGACTCCGGTAAGTATGAACTTCTGGGGATTCACTCCTGATTACTTCGCTTACAGCCAGGAATTCTTCAAGACTTTCCTAAGCGATCCGAAGAATATGGAAAATCTGAAGAGCGAGTTCTTCATCCCATTGATGGTAGATAAATTAATTAATGACGGAACTGCTACTGTTGAAGTACTGGATACTACCAGCAAATGGTTTGGCGTCACTTATCCGGAAGACCGTCAGAGCGTAGTAGACAAGATTCAGGCATTGGTAGATGCCGGTGAATATCCTGCTAAGTTGTTCTAAAGAAGAGCCATTGATTAAGATAGAGAGCAGTCATTCATAAGAATGACTGCTTTTTTTGTTTTTCATAACGTATCATACTAAGTAGTATCTAATAAATATTCAGTATCTTTGCAGTCCAAAATGTTATAAATCAGAAGCAGAAGTGATTTCAGTAGAAGGATTATCAGTAGAATTTAATGCGACGCCGCTTTTTGAGGACGTCAGCTATGTAATTAATAAGAAAGACCGCATTGCGTTGGTTGGCAAGAACGGTGCCGGCAAATCGACCATGCTGAAAATATTAGCCGGCTTGCAGTCGCCGACACATGGCATTGTAGCTACTCCGAAAGATGTAACCATCGGATATTTACCACAGGTCATGATTCTTTCTGACAACCGGACGGTGATGGGAGAAGCAGAATTGGCATTCGAACATATATTTGAGCTTCAGGCGAAGTTGGAACGGATGAATCAGGAACTGGCGGAACGGACAGACTACGATTCGGAAGAATATCATCAGTTGATAGACCGTTTCACGCATGAAAACGACCGCTTCCTGATGATGGGCGGTACGAACTTTCAGGCGGAAATCGAACGGACACTTCTTGGATTGGGATTCAGCCGGGAAGATTTTGAACGTCCTACTTCGGAGTTTTCCGGTGGATGGCGTATGCGTATCGAATTGGCAAAACTGCTTTTACGACGCCCGGACGTGCTTTTGCTCGATGAGCCGACCAATCACCTTGATATTGAAAGTATCCAATGGTTGGAAAACTTTTTGTCTACACGTGCCAATGCAGTCGTATTAGTCAGCCATGACCGTGCTTTCCTGAATAACGTAACTACCCGCACCATCGAAATTACTTGCGGTCAGATTTACGACTACAAAGTGAAGTACGATGAATTTGTAGTCTTGCGTAAAGAACGCCGTGAGCAACAGCTCCGTGCTTACGAAAATCAGCAGAAACAAATACAAGATACGGAAGATTTTATTGAACGCTTCCGTTATAAAGCAACGAAGGCCGTACAGGTGCAAAGCCGTATCAAGCAACTGGAAAAGATAGACCGCATCGAAGTGGACGAGGAAGATAATTCCGCCTTGCGTTTAAAATTCCCTCCAGCCAGTCGTAGCGGAAACTATCCTGTGATTTGCGAAGATGTGCGCAAAGCGTATGGCAGCCATGTCGTTTTCCATGATGTCAACCTGACTATCAACAGGGGAGAGAAAGTGGCTTTCGTCGGAAAGAACGGAGAGGGTAAGTCTACCTTGGTGAAATGTATCATGGACGAAATTGATTTCGAAGGCAAACTAACGATCGGACATAATGTACAAATCGGTTATTTTGCGCAGAACCAGGCACAAATGTTGGATGAGAACCTGACTGTATTCGATACGATTGACCGGGTAGCGACAGGAGATATCCGTCTGAAGATACGTGATATACTGGGAGCTTTCATGTTTGGAGGCGAAGCTTCGGATAAAAAGGTGAAAGTCCTTTCCGGAGGAGAACGTACGCGATTGGCGATGATTAAACTTCTGCTGGAACCCGTAAATCTACTGATTCTGGACGAACCGACCAATCATTTGGATATGCGTTCGAAAGATGTTTTGAAGGAAGCTATCCGCGAATTTGACGGAACAGTGATTCTTGTCAGCCACGACCGTGATTTTCTGGATGGACTTGCGACTAAAGTATATGAGTTTGGTGGTGGACTTGTAAAAGAACACCTTGGAGGTATCTATGAATTCTTGCAAAAGAAAAAGATAGATAGCTTGAACGAGCTTCAGAAAGGAGCGGGACTGTCGGCTTCTCCTACGGCTTCAGCTAAAGGTAATGAACCTGAAACCGGTCAGCCTTCGGAGAATAAGCTCTCTTACGAAGCCCAGAAAGAACTTAATAAGAAGATTAAGAAACTCGAACGCCAGGTGGCGGACTGCGAAGCCTCAATAGAGGAAACCGAATCCGCGATTGCTATCGTAGAAGCGAAGATGGCAACTCCCGAAGGAGCTTCGGATATGCAGCTCTATGAACGGCATCAAAAACTGAAGCAACAGTTGGATGGCATTGTTGAAGAGTGGGAACGGGTTTCGATGGAACTGGAAGAAACGAAAAATTAGAACAAAATGCATATTTCCGGGCACTATGTGAGAGAAACGTTATACCTCGGTAGAAGGTATTCCTGGCGGGTATCTGTTTCTCGGTGTCGAAACAGGTGTTTCTCGTTGAGGAACGAGGCGTTCCTCGGTGTCGGTCACCTTCTTCCTCGGTGCCGGACTGCGGGTAGGATGATTGTTGATTAGAGAGACTATTTAATTATTTATACAATATGAAAGTAACCAAGTATTTACCAATTCTTGCCGTATGCCTTATGACAACAGGATGTAACAGTAAGAAAGAGGCCGTGCTGACGTCCGGTATCGACCTTGCTAATCTGGATACCACGGCTATGCCGGGTACAAGTTTTTATCAATATGCCTGTGGAGGTTGGGTGAAAGATCATCCGCTGACAGACGAGTATTCACGTTTCGGTACATTCGACATGTTGCGCGAAAACAGTCGTGAACAACTGAAAGCATTGATTGCCGAATTGGCAGCGAAGAAAGATAACGCACCGGGCAGTGCTGCGCAGAAAGTAGGCGATCTTTATAATATCGCAATGGATAGCGTGAAGCTGAACCAGGAAGGTGTAGCTCCGATCAAAGCAGAACTGGCAGCCATTGACGCTCTCAAGGATAAAGGAGAAATCTATGCATATATCGCCGAGAGCCAGAAGAAAGGCATCCGTCCTTACTTCACCATGTTCGTAAGTGCAGATGATATGAACAGTTCCATGAATATCGTACAGACCTATCAAGGTGGTATCGGAATGGGACAGCGTGACTATTATCTGGAGAATGACGAGCAGACTAAAAATATCCGTAATAAATATCAGGAACATATCGCCAAAATGTTCCAGTTGGCAGGTTATGATGAGGCTACTGCACAGAAAGCTGTGAAAGCAGTGATGAACATCGAAACTCGCCTGGCGAAAGCGGCTCGTTCACAAGTGGAATTGCGTGATCCTCATGCTAATTATAACAAGATGGATAGGGCGACGCTGAAAAAGAACTTCCCGACTTTTGACTGGGATACTTATTTCACCGTTTCCGGTTTGAAAGATTTGGAAGAAGTGAACGTAGGTCAGCCTGCTGCCATGAAGGAAGTAGCCGATGTGATAAACACCGTATCACTGGACGATCAGAAACTGTATCTTCAATGGGGATTGATAGATGCTGCCGCTTCTTATCTAAGCGATGATTTTGAAGCACAGAACTTCGATTTCTACAGCAGAACAATGTCTGGAAAGAAAGAAATGCAACCTCGCTGGAAACGTTCCGTGAGCACCGTGGATGGTGTTCTTGGCGAAGTGGTAGGACAGATGTATGTAGAGAAGTACTTCCCGGCTGCTGCCAAAGAACGTATGGTTACACTGGTGAAAAACCTGCAAACTTCTTTGGGAGAACGTATCAAAGGTTTGGAATGGATGAGTGAACCGACCAAGGAAAAAGCGTTGGAGAAACTGGCAACCTTCCATGTAAAAATAGGTTATCCTGATAAATGGAAAGATTACTCCGCACTGGAGATCAAAGATGATTCTTACTGGGCAAATATCGAGCGTGCCAACGAATGGGATTATAACGAAATGATTGCCAAAGCCGGCAAACCGGTAGACAAGGATGAATGGTTGATGACTCCTCAAACTGTGAACGCTTATTATAACCCGACTACTAATGAAATCTGTTTCCCGGCAGCTATCCTGCAACCTCCGTTCTTCGATATGAATGCGGACGATGCTATGAACTACGGTGCAATCGGCGTGGTAATCGGCCATGAGATGACTCATGGATTTGACGATCAGGGACGTCAATATGACAAAGACGGAAACCTGAAAGACTGGTGGACAGAAGAAGATGCTAAAAAGTTCGAAGAACGGGCACAGGTGATGGTTAACTTCTTTGACAGCATTGAAGTAGCTCCGGGCGTACACGCAAACGGTAGCCTGACACTTGGAGAGAACATTGCCGACCACGGAGGTTTGCAAGTTTCTTTCCAGGCATTCAAGAATGCAACAGAAGCCGCACCACTGGAAATTGTTGACGGATTTACTCCGGAACAACGTTTCTTCCTGGCTTACGCTAATGTGTGGGCAGGAAATATCCGTCCGGAAGAAATTCTCCGATTAACCAAACTTGATCCTCACTCATTAGGCAAATGGCGTGTGGACGGTGCTCTTCCTCATATCCAGAATTGGTATGAAGCATTCAAAATCACCGAACAGGATTCGATGTTCGTACCTAAAGAAAAACGAGTATCTATCTGGTAATAGTTTTTGAATAGAGAACATATATGCGAAGAGGCGTTGATTTTCCGTTGAGGAGAGTCAACGCTTTTTTTTATTAATTCACACCTTATTTATTACGTACGATAAACAATATTTCGTAACTTTGCACACCAAATACTTAATAAGCAATTCAATGTCAGAGTCTAAAAGAATAAAAACTGCATTGGTATCTGTATACCATAAAGAAGGTTTGGATGAAATTATTACCAAACTTTATGAAGAGGGAGTAGAGTTTTTGTCGACAGGCGGAACTCGTCAGTTTATTGAATCATTGGGATATCCTTGCAAGGCAGTGGAAGATTTGACCACTTATCCTTCTATTCTCGGTGGTAGAGTAAAGACATTACATCCGAAAATTTTCGGAGGTATTCTTTGTCGTCGTGGTCTGGAACAGGATATGCAACAGATTGAGAAATATGAAATTCCCGAGATAGATCTGGTTATTGTTGATTTGTATCCGTTCGAAGCTACCGTAGCTTCCGGTGCATCTGAAGCAGACATTATTGAAAAAATCGATATAGGCGGAATCTCACTGATTCGTGCCGCAGCCAAGAACTACAACGATGTAATCATCGTAGCTTCTCAAGCTCAATACAAACCATTATTGGATATGTTGATGGAGCACGGCGCTACTTCTTCACTCGAAGAACGTCGCTGGATGGCTAAAGAAGCATTTGCCGTTTCTTCTCACTACGATTCGGCTATTTTCAACTATTTCGATGCCGGCGAAGGTTCTGCTTTCCGTTGCTCTGTTAATAGCCAGAAGCAACTTCGTTACGGTGAGAACCCACATCAGAAAGGTTATTTCTACGGAAATCTGGAAGCAATGTTCGACCAGATTCACGGAAAAGAAATCTCTTATAACAATCTTCTCGACATCAATGCAGCCGTTGACCTGATCGACGAATTCGATGACCTCACTTTCGCTATCCTGAAACATAACAACGCTTGCGGATTAGCTTCCCGTGCTACAGTTTTGGAAGCTTGGAAAGACGCATTGGCCGGTGATCCGGTTTCTGCTTTCGGAGGTGTATTGATTACGAATGGTGTCATCGACAAAGAAGCTGCGGAAGAAATCAACAAGATTTTCTTCGAAGTGGTTATCGCGCCGGATTATGATGTGGATGCACTCGAAATCCTGGGACAGAAAAAGAACCGCATCATCCTCGTTCGTAAGGAAGCTAAATTGCCTAAGAAACAATTCCGTGCTTTGCTGAATGGCGTATTGGTGCAGGATAAAGATACTAATATTGAAACGGTAGCCGACCTGAAAACCGTGACAGACAAAGCTCCTACTCCGGAAGAAGTGGAAGATATGTTGTTTGCCAACAAAATTGTAAAGAACAGCAAATCCAACGCCATCGTATTGGCAAAGGATAAACAACTTCTTGCAAGCGGTGTAGGACAGACTTCACGTGTAGACGCATTGAAACAAGCAATTGAAAAAGCCAAATCATTCGGCTTCGACCTGAATGGTGCAGTAATGGCTTCCGATGCCTTCTTCCCGTTCCCCGATTGTGTGGAAATTGCAGATAAAGAAGGTATTACGGCTGTTATCCAACCGGGAGGTTCGGTAAAAGACGATTTATCATTTGCTTATTGCAATGAGCACGGTATGGCGATGGTGACTACCGGTATCCGTCATTTTAAACACTAATATTAATGAGAATGAAGAACTATTAATGAAGAATGACTGCATAGTGACAGTATCCTCATCTTAATCTTCATTCTTAAATCTTCATTTAAAAAAATGGGATTATTTTCTTTTACACAAGAGATAGCAATGGACTTGGGCACAGCCAATACTATCATCATCACGAACGGAAAAATCGTGGTGGATGAGCCTTCGGTTGTAGCTCTGGATCGCCGTACAGAAAAGATGATTGCCGTGGGGGAAAAGGCGAAGTTGATGCATGAAAAAACCCACGAAAACATACGTACCATCCGTCCGTTGAGAGACGGAGTGATTGCCGACTTCTATGCTTGCGAGCAGATGATGCGCGGTTTGATAAAGCAGGTGAATACTCGCAACCATTTGTTTTCACCTTCTCTTCGCATGGTGATTGGTGTTCCTTCGGGAAGTACGGAAGTTGAACTCCGTGCTGTCCGTGACTCTGCGGAACATGCCGGCGGTCGTGATGTTTATTTGATTTTCGAGCCGATGGCTGCGGCAATCGGTATCGGCATCGACGTAGAAGCTCCGGAAGGAAACATGATTGTCGATATAGGTGGTGGATCTACGGAAATTGCCGTTATCTCTTTGGGAGGTATCGTTTCCAACAACTCCATCCGCACAGCCGGTGATGACCTGACAGAGGATATTCGCGAATATATGAGCCGTCAGCACAATGTGAAAGTCAGCGAGCGTATGGCAGAACGTATCAAAATCAATGTAGGTGCTGCTTTAACCGAACTGGGTGATGATGCTCCGGAAGATTATATCGTTCATGGTCCGAACCGTATCACAGCTCTTCCGATGGAAGTGCCTGTATGTTACCAGGAAGTAGCTCACTGTCTGGAGAAATCAATTTCAAAGATCGAAACTGCTATCTTGAGTGCATTGGAAAATACACCTCCTGAACTGTATGCTGATATTGTGCACAATGGTATCTATCTCTCCGGAGGTGGTGCATTGCTTCGCGGACTGGATAAGAGATTGACCGATAAGATCAACATTCCTTTCCATATTGCGGAAGATCCTTTGCATGCAGTTGCCAAAGGTACAGGAGTGGCATTGAAGAACGTAGACCGTTTCTCTTTCTTAATGAGATAAACCGGGGATGAGGAATTTATTAAACTTCCTTCTGAAATACAATTACTGGTTCCTCTTCATCTTATTGGAGGTAGCCAGTTTTGTTTTGTTATTTCGGTTCAACCGTTATCAGCAGAGTGCATTCTTCACTTCTGCCAATACGGTTGTGGGGGCAGTTTATGAAGTTTCGGGAGGGATTTCCTCTTATTTTCATCTGAAATCGGTCAACGAAGATCTGTTGGATCGCAACATGGTGCTCGAACAACAGATCACTAATCTGGAAAAAGCATTGAGAGAGCAGCAGCTCGATTCTATGGCCATCAACAGCATCCGGCAGGTGCCGCAAGCGGATTATCAGTTGTTTAAAGCGCATGTGATAAAGAACAGTTTGAATCTGGTTGATAATTATATCACGCTCGATAAAGGTTCCTCTTCCGGTATTCGCTCCGAAATGGGAGTGGTGGATGGTAATGGGATTGTAGGGATTGTTTATGAAACCTCTCCTTCCTACTCGGTGGTGATTTCGGTACTGAACAGCAAGTCGAATATCAGTTGCAAGATTATCGGCAGTGATTATTTCGGCTACCTGAAATGGGAACATGGAGATTCGCGCTATGCTTATCTGAAAGACTTGCCTCGTCATGCAGAGTTTAATTTGGGAGATACAGTCGTTACCAGTGGTTTCTCCACCGTCTTTCCCGAAGGTATAATGGTGGGAACGGTAGATGATATGTCCGACTCTAATGACGGACTTTCCTATCTGTTGAAAATCAAGCTGGCTACTGATTTCGGTAAGTTGAGTGACGTTCGGGTGGTAGCCCGGACAGGTCAGGAAGAACAGAAGAAACTTGAAAATAAGGTGATGAAAGAATGATTATTACTTATATACATAGAATCGGATGGTTTATCGGCTTGGTACTTCTTCAGGTGCTAATCCTTAATAGTGTACATATTGCCGGCTATGCTACTCCTTTTCTCTATATCTATTTTATTCTGAAATTCAGCTCCGGCACTTCCCGGAATGAACTGATGTTGTGGGCTTTTTTCTTCGGGCTGACCATTGATATATTCTCCGATACTCCGGGAATGAATGCGGCAGCTACCGTATTGCTTGCCTTTCTTCGTCCCTCTTTGCTTCGTCTGTTCACGCCCCGTGATAATCCGGACAGCTTTATTCCCTCTTTCAAGACGATGGGAATCAGTCCTTTCTTAAAATATACCACTGCAAGTGTTTTTGTGCACAGTCTGGCATTACTCTCCATTGAGTTCTTCTCATTTACCAGCATTTGGCTGTTACTGTTGCGAGTGCTTCTTTGCACTATTCTGACTGTAACCTGTATCATAGCTATAGAAGGGATTAAGAAGTAACGATGGCAAAAGATTATATCTTAGAGAAGCGCAAATTTGTAATCGGAGGCATTGCTATCTCCATTGTTTTGATTTATCTGATACGTCTTTTTGTATTGCAGATACGACCGATGACTACAAGAAGAATGCTGACAGTAACGCTTTTCTGAATAAGATCCAATACCCCTCGCGTGGTGCTATTTATGACCGGACCGGTAAACTGTTGGTATTCAACCAGCCGGCATACGACATAACGATCGTGCCAAAGGAAATAGAGAATCTGGACACACTCGATTTATGCCAATCGCTGAATATCACCCGTGCGCAGTTTCTCAAAATAATGAGCGACATGAAAGACCGTCGCCGCAATCCGGGGTATTCCCGCTATACCAACCAGCTGTTTATGTCGCAACTTTCGGCGGAAGAATGTGGTGTCTTTCAGGAAAAGCTGTTTAAGTTTCGTGGTTTTTATATCCAACGGCGTACCATCCGTCAATATTCGTACAATGCTGCCGCCCATGCTTTGGGAGATATCGGAGAAGTCTCCGCAAAAGAAATGGAAGCGGATGAAGAAGGATACTACATCCGTGGGGATTATGTCGGCAAGTTAGGAGTCGAGAAATCGTATGAAAAGTACCTGCGTGGCGAGAAAGGAATTGAGATTCTGCTTCGTGATGCGCACGGTCGTATCCAGGGACATTATATGGATGGTGAATATGACCGTCCTTCCGTTCCCGGCAAGAACCTGACATTGAGTCTGGATATTGACTTGCAGATGCTGGGCGAACGTTTATTAAAGAATAAGATTGGAAGTATCGTGGCTATCGAACCGGAGACCGGAGAAATCCTTTGTCTGGTATCCTCTCCCAATTATGATCCGCATTTGATGATTGGCCGCCAGCGTGGCAAGAACCATCTGGCTTTGCAACGTGATATGACAAACCGCTTTTGAATCGTGCCCTGATGGGAGTGTATCCTCCGGGATCTACGTTCAAGACAGCGCAAGGACTGACGTTCCTGCAAGAAGGAATCATCACCGAACAAAGTCCGGCATTCCCTTGTTCACATGGGTTCCATTACGGAAGATTGACAGTAGGCTGTCATGCTCACGGGTCTCCCTTGCCATTGATTCCGGCTATTGCTACATCGTGCAACTCCTATTTCTGTTGGGGATTGTTCCGTATGTTTGGCGATCGTAAATACGGTTCACCGCAAAACGCCATTACGGTCTGGAAAGACCACATGGTTTCGCAAGGATTTGGCTACAAACTGGGAGTTGATTTGCCGGGAGAGAAACGGGGCTTGATTCCGAATGCGCAGTTCTACGATAAAGCCTATCGCGGACATTGGAACGGACTGACAGTAATCAGTATCTCTATCGGACAGGGGGAAATTCTATCCACTCCCCTTCAGATTGCTAACCTGGGAGCAACGATTGCTAACAGAGGATACTTTGTGACACCGCATATTGTAAAGGAAATCCAAGATAATCAGTTGGACAGCATCTATCGCGTACCACGCTATACCACTATTGAGAAAAGACATTATGAATCAGTCGTAGAAGGGATGCGTGGCGCAGCCACCGGAGGAACTTGTCGTATGCTGTCAGTGATGGTTCCGGATTTGGAAGCCTGTGGAAAAACGGGTACTGCGCAGAATCGCGGACACGACCACTCGGTATTTATGGGCTTTGCGCCGATGAACAAACCGAAGATAGCTATTGCCGTCTATGTAGAGAACGGCGGATGGGGGGCTACTTATGGAGTTCCTTTCGGCGCACTGATGATGGAACAGTATTTGAAAGGCAAGCTCTCGCCGGAAAACGAGTTGAGGGCGGAAGAATTTAGTAACAGAGTGATATTATATGGTAACGAGGAACGATAGTTTGTGGAAAACGCTGGACTGGGTAACGATTTTTATTTACCTGCTCCTGATTGTTGGCGGATGGTTTAGCGTCTGCGGAGCCAGCTATGACTATGGCGAACGCGACTTCCTCGACTTCTCAACCCGTGCCGGCAAGCAGTTCGTGTGGATTATCTGTTCCTTCGGACTCGGATTCGTGCTGTTGATGCTGGAAGACCGTATGTATGATATGTTCGCGTACATTATATATGTGGGGATGATTCTCTTGCTCATTGTTACCATCTTCATAGCACCGGACACCAAAGGATCACGCTCTTGGCTTGTCATGGGGCCTGTGAGCCTGCAACCCGCCGAGTTTGCCAAGTTCGCTACGGCCTTGGCGTTGGCTAAATACATGAATTCTTATTCATTCAGTATCAAGAAAGAAAAGTGTGCCTTTATTCTGGGATTCATCATTCTTCTCCCGATGTTATTGATTATCGGGCAGCGGGAGACAGGATCTGCATTGGTTTATCTTGCTTTTTTTCTGGTTCTTTATCGTGAAGGAATGCCGGGAGTAGTGCTTTTTGCGGGCGTATGTGCGGTAATCTACTTTGTGGTCGGCATCCGTTTTGATGAAGTCTTTATCGCCGATACTCCTACACCACTGGGAGAATTTATCGTATTACTATTGATCTTATTATTTGCCGGTGGTATGGTGTGGGTATATCGCAAGAAATGGTCTGCTACCCGCAATATCATTGGTGGAAGTTTGGCTATATTATTGATTGCTTATTTAATATCCGAATATTGGGTACATTTTAGCCTCGTTTGGGTGCAATGGGCGCTTTGTATTGTGGTGATAGGCTATCTGATTTATTTGGCATTAAGTGAGCGGCAGCGTACTTATTTCCTGATTGCCCTGTTTACAATTGGTTCTGTCGGCTTCCTGTATTCCAGTAACTATGTATTTGATAATGTGCTCGAACCTCACCAGCAAGTCCGTATCAAAGTAGTGCTCGGTTTGGAAGAAGATTTGACCGGTGCCGGATACAACGTGAATCAGTCCAAGATTGCCATCGGTTCCGGTGGGTTGACAGGAAAAGGATTCCTGAATGGTACGCAAACAAAATTAAAGTACGTGCCCGAACAGGATACCGACTTTATATTCTGTACAGTGGGTGAGGAGCAAGGATTTGTCGGCTCGGCTGCTGTCCTGTTGGCTTTCCTTATTTTGATCTTACGATTAATCTTCCTGTCCGAACGGCAGACTTCCAACTTTGGGCGGGTTTATGGATATTCGGTTGTCAGTATTTTCCTTTTCCACTTATTTATTAATATCGGTATGGTGCTGGGGTTAACTCCGGTTATCGGTATTCCATTGCCTTTCTTCAGCTATGGAGGTTCTTCTTTATGGGGATTTACGATATTGCTGTTTATCTTCCTGCGTATTGATGCAGGACGTGGCAGAAGACTCTAATCTTACTGCTTCTCAATACGGATACCTACATCGCTCAATCCTTGTAACTTTTCATCTTTCATTCCGCTCATAATTTTAATAGTATAATTTGTAGGATGTAAAGGGCGAACAGATGTAATAAAAGTTTCCGATTGGTAAATGCTTCCCCATCCGTGTCCCGTCCATCTTCCGGTAGAGTCAGCCAGGCAGAAAGCAATGGTATCAGTGCGCCATACCGTAGAATCCTGTAGATTCTGACTGATAAATAAATGGAGGTTATGATAAGGATATTCGATACTGTTGCGGACTTCCGCAAAAAGCCGGAGAGTAGTGGGAACGCTGTCAGTTATGGGAATCTGAAAAGAGAGTGTATCACTCTTTCCCCATCCCTTGTTGGGAAGGGATTGATAAGAGTGATACACTGTATGTTCATTGCAGGCTGTCAGTAAGCAAGCGCTGAATAGACTCAATATACTATTCTTGAGTAGGCTTTTCATTAGTTGACTGTTTCTCCTGATTCTGATTTCTTTCCGGTCTGGAAGGACGCTCGTGGTTGGGACGGCGTTCTTGACGTTCCTGCCCTTGCTGTTCCCGTTGACGGTCTTGTTGTTGCGGACGTTCCTGATTCGACCGTTCCTGTCCTTGTGGACGTTCTTGATTTGATCCTCTTTCCGGACGTCTGTTTTCGTTGTTCCGTCCCTGGTTTTGTCCTCTGTTCCGGTTGTTGTTATTGTTATTTCTCGGGCGGTTGTCTCTTTCCCCTCTGTTGCCGTTTTCTGGCTGTTGCGGGCGGTTTTCATTCTCCCGTTGAGGTTGTTGCGGACGATTGCCGCCTTCTGCTTGCTGTTGCGGGCGGTTTCCGTTATTATTGTTTCCTTTTTTCTTCTTTTTATTATTCCGGTTAGCGTTATTGCCGCCCTCTTTATTATTCCGGCTGCGGTCGAAACGGGTAACACTTTCCTGTTCCAGCAAATCAACTGGTTTTCTTGGTTCCGGTTTCTTTTCTTCTTCGAGCAAGCTGTCCGGTTTCATCCCTTTCTTATTCATGGAGATTACTTCAAACGCACGTTTGCCGCTGATAGTGACCAGATTGGCTGGGAAGTTTTTATCCGTAGAATAAGAAACCTGATTGCTTAGAATATCCGCTTTGAAGAAATAGAAAGTGCCATCTTTCGTTTCCAACTCTATCTCTCTTGAAGGGAGACGTTTTTGAGCTTCCACATAACAGTCCACCTCGTAGTTCAGACAGCATTTCAGCTTAGCGCACTGTCCGGCAAGTTTCTGCGGATTCAATGAGATATCCTGAAAACGGGCTGCACTGGTAGAAACAGAGACGAAGCTCGTCATCCATGTAGCGCAGCAAAGTTCGCGTCCGCAAGGACCGATCCCGCCGATGCGTCCTGCTTCCTGACGGGCACCGATTTGTTTCATTTCGATACGTACGCGGAATGCTTCGGCCAATACTTTAATCAGTTGCCGGAAGTCTACCCGCTCATCGGCGATATAGTAGAAAATAGCTTTGTTGCCATCTCCCTGATACTCCACATCACCGATTTTCATATCCAGATTGAGATTCAACGCAATCTGACGCGCACGAATCATCGTAGCGTGTTCTTTGGCTTTGGCTTCGTTGAACTTTTCCATATCTACCGGCTTAGCTTTCCGATAGACACGCTTGATTTCCGTATCTGCTTTGAAGTTTGCTTTCTTCATTTGCAGGGGAACGAGCCGGCCGGTCAATGTAACCACGCCGATGTCATGGCCGGGAGCCGCTTCAACGGCAACTACATCTCCTTTTTCCAGTTTAATCTTGTTGCTGTTCCGAAAATATCCCTTCCGGGTATTTTTGAATTGCACTTCCACCATGTCACTCTCTTCCGCATTGCCCGGAATGTCCGCCAGCCAATCGTAGGTGTTCAGCTTTTTATCTTGTCGGGAGCATCCTTTGCAGCAAAGGCCACCGCTTCCATTATGAAGTTTATATTCCATAAGTTTATATATTTATTATTGCTTCAACAGTACAATCATCTTCAGCGAGAAGTCGAAGAATACCATTTTAGCATTTACATTCTGTTCTATATGTAGTTGCGCTTCGCTCAGTTCGTCCATGATACCCATCACATTCCGTTCGTTGACAAAAGGCGCAAAGCGGGTTGCAAAATTCTGTTCATTAATCGTCATATACGTCAAATTGCGCTGGTGCAGGTTGAAGACAAAGTTTTCGCGGATCATGCGCTGGCAATATTCCAGAAAGTTTTTCTGGCGTTCGCGTCCCATGCTGGCCACCTGTTCGCTCCACATCTTCATCTCCTTTATTTTCCGTTGATAGGACAAGCGCATCAGGTTGACGAAGAGCTCGAAGAATAACTGATTTTCCTCATTCAGATGAATCGTTTCGAGTGCCTTGACGAAATTTCCGTTTGCCAGATGGGCAATCGAAATGCTATCCGCAGGCTGAACATGATATTTACTCTGCAATACCCGGTCGATGCTGGCTTCGTCAATTTTCCGCACATTCATACGTTGAGTACGGCTCAAAATGGTAGGCAGAATCATGTCCGGAGCTTCGGATACCAACAGAAAAATCGTCTTTTCGGGTGGCTCCTCAAGCAGTTTCAGCAACTTATTGGCGCATACCGGGTGCATTTTCTCCGGCAACCATACAATCGTAATCTTAAATCCACCTTCACTGGATTTCAGACTGAGCTTCTTCAGGATCTCATCGCTCTCTTTGGCATAAATCAGCGCTTGCGAGTTCTCCGCGTCCATTTCACCCAACCAATGGTTGAGGTTAAAATAAGGATTGTTAATAACGAATGGCCGCCAATCGGCAATATAATCATCGCACACTTCTTTCTTTCCTTTCGCACTTTTCACGATGGGGAATACGAAATGCACATCCGGATGTACCAGCTTATTGAATTTCACACAAGACGGACAGACACCGCAAGCATCTTCCTCGCCCCGATTGGTGCAACTGATGTAGCGTGCGTATGCGATAGCCAATGGCATTTTACCAACTCCCTCGGGACCGCAAATGAGTTGGGCATGTGGAATACGCCCCTCGTTCACTTCCTGAATGAGTCGTTGCTTGATTTCTTCTTGTCCGATTACGTCTCTGAAAAACATATCAATAAATGATTTTGGCTATTTCCTTGATACTGTCTACTGCTCCGATAGAATAGAAATGGATGCTCGGAACTCCGTGTTCCATCAACTCCTTGCATTGAGCCACGCACCATTCAACACCCACCTGTTCGGCTTCCGCATCATTCTTGCATTTCAATGCTTCTTTCACCAGATCTTCCGGTAAATCCACCTTGAATGTTTTGGGGATCATGCTTAGTTGGGAGATTTTCTTGAAAGGCTTGATTCCCGGAATGATAGGAATGTTGATACCTGCTGCCTTAGCCTGCTCCACAAAATCGAAATATTTCTTATTATCGTAGAATAATTGTGTCACAGCATACTCTGCACCAGTTTCTACCTTCTTTTTCAGCCAGTAAAGATCTGTCTCTATGTTAGGAGATTCTTCATGCTTTTCCGGATAACACGCCACACCATACGAGAAAGGACTGGCGGTGACTTTCATCTCCGAACCGTCAACGAAGATTCCCTTATTGAAATTATTAATCTGCTCCTGCAATTCAATCGCATGATGATATCCGTCTCCTTCGGGAGTAAATACCGATTCATGTTTAGCCTTGTCTCCACGGAGTACCAGCAAATCTGTTATATTCAGAAATTGCAAATCCAGCAATACATATTCGGTCTCCTCACGCGTGAAACCACTGCACAGGATATGAGGAACCACAGTAATATTATATTTATTCTGAATGGCTGCCGCCACAGCGACTGTTCCCGGACGCCTTCTCAGGCGGTTTCTCTGAAAGAGCCCGTTGCCGAGATCTTTGTAGACATATTCGCTGCGATGCGTGGTGATATTGATATATTTCGGATCAAATTCTCGAAGAGTGTCGATTGTCTGATAGAGCTTTTCGATTCCGGTTCCCTTCAAAGGAGGGAGAATTTCGAAAGAAAAAGCTGTACCTTTACTGTTATTTATTAAATCAATTACTTTCATTCCTTTTCGTTGATGTTGTTATCTACTTGGATTAAACATGCATATTGGGACAAAAATACGAAAAAAGAAAGATTTCTTCTTGATTTGTTTGAAAATAGTTTGGTTTTTATCGTACTATTACATAAAAGAGGGCATATCCTGTATTTCGGATGCACCCTCTCTCACCTAATCATTATTAAATTAGAATTTACTTTTCGAGAAATGATTTCTTCATTCTGGCAATGTCAGTCAGATAATCTTGTAAATCTTGTTCATGTTCTTCCTCTTCGGCAAGAATATGTTTGGCGATATCACAAGTGGTGAAATCTTTCCCGTTAGTAAAGTCGGCAATTTCCTGATAACGGAGAATGGCACAGCGTTCGGAAGCAACATTATCCTTCAGCAAACTGACTGAATCGAAGCCTTGCGGAGCATCATATTTGCATCTTGCCAGTTCGAACCATTGTTTCGGATCAAGTACCGGAACCCCTTCCAGCTCGATGATACGGTCGGCAAGCAGCTGTGCATGTCTACGTTCTTCTTCGGCATGTTCCTCGAACTCACCTTGTACGTCGGCACGCATGGCGCCTTCCACTACTAATGCACCTACCCAATATTGGTAATATGCCAACCACTCTTCAGCCAATGCTGCGTTCAATTGTGAAATTAAACTTTCTACATCTAATTTACCTTGTAGGATTTTTACACTTTCTCTAGCCATAATTTTAAAGTTTAGGTTACTATGTTTAAATCGCTAATGTAACAGACGGAGGTTCTTTTTGTTTGAGTATCCCGGAGGTTTTAACAGAAAGAATGCATTGCACTGTGCAGCTCCTTCTTTTTTAATAGAACATGGATGCTTTTAATATTTCATTTCAACTAAATTTTTGTATCACTTTTACCCTCACATCCTCACACCTTCGCTCAATTCCTTTATTCATCGTGGTTACAACGTGTGAGGGTAAGTGCGGTAGTAGGGTGAGGGTAACTTTTTACCCTCACCCTGTCTTGTCCTGATTCTATCTTAAACAGTTTATAATAAGTGTCTTGTCTATTCGCTTTTATCTTATACTCTCCTATACAATAGACGTCAATGCCTTATATAATAGATGTTTATCCCTCGTGATTCTTCTGATAAGCCCTAATGTCTTTTAACGGCTCACTGCAGTGAACGAATTTGTTTACTATCGTTAGCTTATTTGTTTACATCTGATAGCTTATTTGTTCACTGCAGTGAGCCCTTGCCAACTACTAAGCAAATGGATATTGAACATAAGAAGAAAGCCTATGAAGTGGCATATCTTATAAAGAAAGATACCTGTATGCTGAAATTAGGATAGTAATTTATTTATTGATTAGTAGGAGCGAATTATAAACTAAAGTAGAGTGATAACAGATAGCTATTCTCACTTTTTTATGTGTTCTTGTCCTGTAGAAATCTATTTTTTAGTTTGTTTCTTTAAGAGTACTTCTCTTTTTACCCTCTCTTTGCGAATATCTTTTTGTTATTTGCTCTACACGCGCGTATGTAATATAATAATGTACCATTTCCGGCCTGTTTTCATATAGATGTAACATATATGAAGAAAAATATGTTCTACAACATCGTTATGATTCAGTAAGTTAGGGCGGATATCTAAAAATAATTAGAAAAAATAGTCAGATATATTTGGATGTTATAGATAAGTTGTCTACTTTTGCACCCGCTTTGCTAGAGAGACAGAGCCTAATGATTGACATTCTGCTATAAGATGAAGGCCACAGAAAATAAAAACAAAAAAACTTTGAAAAAAGTTTGGAGGTTATCTGAAAAAGTCCTTATCTTTGCATCCGCTTTCGCAAAGAAAGCAGGCGCGGCGGAAGCCACGTTAGTTCTTTGAAATATTGATAAACAATACAAGTAGTACAAGTAAAAAAATAGAACCGTCAATACTTGTCTTATTCAGTAGCGATACAGTTAAGACTAATAGGTATTTGAATAAGGTCAATAAATTTACGGCGTCCTGAACAGAGCAAAAAAGTCATCCTAAGGGATGATAAAAAATACTTTTACAATGAAGAGTTTGATCCTGGCTCAGGATGAACGCTAGCTACAGGCTTAACACATGCAAGTCGAGGGGCAGCATTTTAGTTTGCTTGCAAACTGAAGATGGCGACCGGCGCACGGGTGAGTAACACGTATCCAACCTGCCGATAACTCCGGAATAGCCTTTCGAAAGAAAGATTAATACCGGATAGCATACGAATATCGCATGATATTTTTATTAAAGAATTTCGGTTATCGATGGGGATGCGTTCCATTAGTTTGTTGGCGGGGTAACGGCCCACCAAGACAACGATGGATAGGGGTTCTGAGAGGAAGGTCCCCCACATTGGAACTGAGACACGGTCCAAACTCCTACGGGAGGCAGCAGTGAGGAATATTGGTCAATGGGCGAGAGCCTGAACCAGCCAAGTAGCGTGAAGGATGAAGGCTCTATGGGTCGTAAACTTCTTTTATATGGGAATAAAGTTTTCCACGTGTGGAATTTTGTATGTACCATATGAATAAGGATCGGCTAACTCCGTGCCAGCAGCCGCGGTAATACGGAGGATCCGAGCGTTATCCGGATTTATTGGGTTTAAAGGGAGCGTAGGTGGATTGTTAAGTCAGTTGTGAAAGTTTGCGGCTCAACCGTAAAATTGCAGTTGAAACTGGCAGTCTTGAGTACAGTAGAGGTGGGCGGAATTCGTGGTGTAGCGGTGAAATGCTTAGATATCACGAAGAACTCCGATTGCGAAGGCAGCTCACTAGACTGTTACTGACACTGATGCTCGAAAGTGTGGGTATCAAACAGGATTAGATACCCTGGTAGTCCACACAGTAAACGATGAATACTCGCTGTTTGCGATATACAGTAAGCGGCCAAGCGAAAGCATTAAGTATTCCACCTGGGGAGTACGCCGGCAACGGTGAAACTCAAAGGAATTGACGGGGGCCCGCACAAGCGGAGGAACATGTGGTTTAATTCGATGATACGCGAGGAACCTTACCCGGGCTTAAATTGCAACAGAATATATTGGAAACAGTATAGCCGTAAGGCTGTTGTGAAGGTGCTGCATGGTTGTCGTCAGCTCGTGCCGTGAGGTGTCGGCTTAAGTGCCATAACGAGCGCAACCCTTATCTTTAGTTACTAACAGGTTATGCTGAGGACTCTAGAGAGACTGCCGTCGTAAGATGTGAGGAAGGTGGGGATGACGTCAAATCAGCACGGCCCTTACGTCCGGGGCTACACACGTGTTACAATGGGGGGTACAGAAGGCGGCTACCTGGTGACAGGATGCTAATCCCAAAAACCTCTCTCAGTTCGGATCGAAGTCTGCAACCCGACTTCGTGAAGCTGGATTCGCTAGTAATCGCGCATCAGCCATGGCGCGGTGAATACGTTCCCGGGCCTTGTACACACCGCCCGTCAAGCCATGAAAGCCGGGGGTACCTGAAGTACGTAACCGCAAGGAGCGTCCTAGGGTAAAACTGGTAATTGGGGCTAAGTCGTAACAAGGTAGCCGTACCGGAAGGTGCGGCTGGAACACCTCCTTTCTGGAGCGATGCCGTAACTGTCACAAAACGTGGCAGCCACTAAAAGACTTTAAAGGTTCTGTTTTTTGTACTACTGGTACTTGTTTATTTATAACATATAGATCAACCATCTATAGAAGTATAGATAGAGATAAACAAGAGAAAAAGAAGCCGAGTCTAGACGAAAGGTAGACAAGGTTGAACTAGTCCTATAGCTCAGTTGGTTAGAGCGCTACACTGATAATGTAGAGGTCGGCAGTTCAACTCTGCCTGGGACTACCAAGCTCAAGAATGAGGAACAGGGAAAGCTAAAAGCTAAAAAACAAAATTCTTGATAACCTCTTGGGGGATTAGCTCAGCTGGCTAGAGCATCTGCCTTGCACGCAGAGGGTCAACGGTTCGAATCCGTTATTCTCCACGATCTCTGAAAAAGAGAAACGATCTTTGACATGATGTACAAAAAGTAAAATTTTAGTAAGAGCTAAAAGTATATATCAAACCGTACGTGTTCGAGTATGCAATATTGATAGAAGGAAGCATTCCACTACCAATACCAGTACGAGAATAAAACGTTTGAAAGAAAGTAAGCAAGGGCGCATGGCGGATGCCTTGGCTCTCGGAGGCGATGAAGGACGTGATAAGCTGCGATAAGCTTCGGGCAGGTGCAAATAACCTTTGATCCGAAGATTTCCGAATGGGACAACCCGGCATTCTGAAGGAATGTCATCCATCCTAGATGGAAGCTAACGCAGGGAACTGAAACATCTTAGTACCTGTAGGAAAAGAAAATAATAATGATTCCCCTAGTAGTGGCGAGCGAACGGGGATTAGCCCAAACCAATGTTGTTACGGCAATATTGGGGTTGTAGGACCACGATGTCGCAAGAAATTTAGTGAGAAGAATTCTTTGGAAAATGAAACCATAGACGGTGATAGTCCGGTATTCGAAGCTAAATGAAGCGTAGTGGTATCCTGAGTAGCGCGGGACACGAGGAATCTTGCGTGAATCTGCCGGGACCATCCGGTAAGGCTAAATACTCCCGAGAGACCGATAGCGAACCAGTACTGTGAAGGAAAGGTGAAAAGCACTTCGAATAGAAGAGTGAAATAGTCCCTGAAACCGTGCGCCTACAAGCGGTCGGAGCTGTGTAAACAGTGACGGCGTGCCTTTTGCATAATGAACCTACGAGTTACTTTTTCCGGCAAGGTTAAGGATCTTGAGATCCGCAGCCGAAGCGAAAGCGAGTCTTAACAGGGCGATTAGTCGGAAGGAGTAGACGCGAAACCAAGTGATCTACCCTTGGTCAGGTTGAAGGTTAGGTAACACTAACTGGAGGACCGAACCGATAAGCGTTGAAAAGCTTCCGGATGAACTGAGGGTGGGGGTGAAAGGCTAATCAAACTTGGAGATAGCTCGTACTCCCCGAAATGCATTTAGGTGCAGCCTTGGGAATTACTACTGTGAGGTAGAGCGACTGATAAGATGCGAGGGCTTCACCGCCTATCAAGTCTTGATAAACTCCGAATGCGCAGTAGTTCGATCCCAGGAGTGAGGGCATGGGTGCTAAGGTCCATGTCCTAAAGGAGAAGAATCCGGACCATCAGCTAAGGTCCCGAAATAATTGCTAAGTTGAACTAACGAAGTCAGATTGCTAAGACAGCTAGGATGTTGGCTTGGAAGCAGCCATTCATTTAAAGAGTGCGTAACAGCTCACTAGTCGAGGAGTTTGGCGTGGATAATAATCGGGCATCAAGCAATTTACCGAAGCTATGGGATCAGTAATGATCGGTAGGGGAGCATTCCACTCTGCGTCGAAGGTGAAGCGTGAGCTTTGCTGGAGCGTGTGGAAAAGCAAATGTAGGTATAAGTAACGATAAAGGGGGTGAGAAACCCCCTCGCCGAAAGACTAAGGTTTCCTGATCAACGCTAATCGGATCAGGGTTAGTCGGGTCCTAAGGCTCAGCCGAACGGTGAGGCCGATGGCAGAACAGGTTAATATTCCTGTACTACCTTAAAGAGTGACGTGGAGACGGAGGAGTGACAGCGCCGCGGACTGACGGAATAGTCCGTTGAAGGGTGTAGATGTTGATTATCCCAGGCAAATCCGGGATAAGAGTCGAACCTGATAGTATACCAAATTCTTCGGAATAAGGTAATAGTGCGTGTAAGCATACTCCCAAGAAAATCCGCTAAACTTAATCTTTAAGGTACCCGTACCGCAAACGGACACACGTAGTCGGGTTGAATATACTAAGGCGCTTGAGTGATTCACGGTTAAGGAACTAGGCAAATTGACCCTGTAACTTCGGGATAAAGGGTCCCAACGAGAGTTGGGCGCAGAGAATAGGTCCAGGCAACTGTTTAACAAAAACACAGGGCTGTGCCAAATTGAAAGATTACGTATACAGCCTGACACCTGCCCGGTGCTGGAAGGTTAAGAGGAGATGTCATCGCAAGAGAAGCATTGAATTGAAGCCCCAGTAAACGGCGGCCGTAACTATAACGGTCCTAAGGTAGCGAAATTCCTTGTCGGGTAAGTTCCGACCTGCACGAATGGTGTAATGATCTGGACACTGTCTCAACCGTGAGCTCAGTGAAATTGTAGTATCGGTGAAGATGCCGATTACCCGCGATGGGACGAAAAGACCCCGTGAACCTTTACTATAGCTTAACATTGAATTTGGGTAATTGATGTGTAGGATAGGCCGGAGACTTTGAAGCAGGTACGCCAGTATTTGTGGAGTCGCTGTTGAAATACGGCCCTTTGATTATTTGAGTTCTAACTCGTTGTTGCGAGGACACTGTTTGGTGGGTAGTTTGACTGGGGTGGTCGCCTCCAAAAGTGTAACGGAGGCTTCTAAAGGTGCCCTCAGGACGATTGGTAACCGTCCGTAGAGTGTAATGGCATAAGGGCGCTTGACTGGGAGACAGACAAGTCGATCAGGTAGGAAACTAGAGCATAGTGATCCGGTGTTTCCGTATGGAAGGGACATCGCTCAAAGGATAAAAGATACTCCGGG